>Ga0209244_100001_pt1 | contig 542826 bp, 469 predicted proteins | sample UppTromicrDC3104_FD_185839 | JGI IMG/M metagenome (GOLD analysis project Ga0209244, IMG submission 185839) | Upper troposphere microbial communities from Midwestern USA - DC3-104 (SPAdes) (version 2) | ecosystem: Environmental > Air > Outdoor Air > Unclassified | place: Midwestern USA... | reverse complement strand
CGCCAGTCTGGTCGCCCGTGGCCTCGGCAGTGGCCTCTTCACCGGTCACGACAGCGGCTTCAGCCTCGGTGCCTGCGGCCATGGCGGTCTCGACCACCGGTGCGGCGTCCACCGGTGCGGCAGCGGCAACCGGCGCAACCGGTGCAGTGGCTTCCTGCGCGGTCACGGTATTGGCGACGACCGCCGTCGCGGTCACTGCAGCGGCAGCGGTGACCACTTCGGTAGAGGCTTCGGCGGCGTTGCGCTGCGGCTTTTCGGCCGGCTTGTCGCCGTCCTGCTGCGGACGCGGCTGTCGGGGTTGCTTCAGCTTCGGCTGCTGCTGCGGGTTCTGGGCCTGCGGTTCGTTGCGCGGCTTGTTCTGCTGCGGCTGCTGCTGGCCGTCCTTCTGCTGATCCTTCTGCTTGCCCTGCTGCTGCGGCTGCTGGGCATTACCAGTGCCAGGATTGGCGCCGTTGCCACCCTGGCGGCCGTCCTTGCGCTGCTCGCCGCGGTCCTTGCGGTTGCCGCCGTCCTTCTGCTGCTGCGCATTGCCGTTGCCGCGGCTGTCATCGCGACGGTCCTTGCGGTCCTTGTTGCGATCCTTGTTGCGGTCACGGCGGCCACCGTCCTGTTGCGGCTGGCGTGCGGCCGGAGCCGGTGCGGGCGCCGGTGCCGGCTCGCCGCCAAAGATGCGCTTCAGCCAGCCGACGACGCCACCACTGGCGGCTGCGGCCGGAGCGACCGCGGCCACTGGTGCCGGAGCCGGGGCTGCAGCCGGCTCAACTTCCTCACGCACCGGGGCGGGGGAGTTGTGCTTGACCTGGGTCACCATCGGCGGCGGGATGTTCAGCTGGCCCTTGGTCAGCGCGTGCACCGGCAGCTTGCGCGGGGTGCCGCGCTGGTAACTCGGCCTGCCACTTTCCTCACCCAGCTCGTTGTCGCGCAGGCGGGTGACGGCGTAGTGCGGGGTGTGCAGCTGCTCATCGGCGACGATCACGATCGGCGCCTCATGGCGCTGCTCGATCTCGCGCAGAGCGCTGCGCTTCTCGTTCAACAGGTAATTGGCGATCTCCACCGGGGCCTGCACCAGCACCTGCCCGGTGTTCTCCTTCATCGCGTGCTCTTCGGCGACGCGGATGATCGACAGCGACAGCGACTCGACGCTGCGCATGCGGCCGTGGCCGTCGCAACGCGGGCAGACGATCTGGCTCGACTCGCCCAGGCTCGGGCGCAGGCGCTGGCGGCTCATTTCCAGCAGGCCGAAGCGCGAGATGCGGCCGACCTGCACGCGTGCACGGTCGTACTTCAGCGCGTTGGCGAGGCGGTTCTCGACCTCACGCTGGTGCTTGTTGGAGGCCATGTCGATGAAATCGATGACCACCAGGCCACCCAGGTCGCGCAGGCGCAGCTGGCGGGCCACTTCCTCGGCCGCTTCCAGGTTGGTCTGGAAGGCGGTGTCCTCGATGTCGCTGCCCTTGGTGGCGCGCGAGGAGTTCACGTCGACGGCGGTCAGCGCTTCGGTCTGGTCGACCACGATCGAACCACCCGACGGCAGGCGTACGTTGCGCTCGTAGGCGCCCTCGATCTGCGATTCGATCTGGAAGCGGTTGAACAGCGGGATGTCGTCCTTGTAATGCTTGAGCTTGCGCAGGGTCTGCGGCATCACCTGCTGCATGAACTCCTTGGCGTGCTCGTACATCTCCTCGGTGTCCACCAGGATCTCGCCGATGTCGGCGCGCAGGTAGTCACGGAGGGCGCGCACGATCAGGCGCGATTCCTGGTAGATCAGGAACGGGGCCGGCTTGCTCAGCGCGGCTTCGGCGATGGCGCGCCAGACGTTCAGCAGGTAATCCAGATCCCACTGCAGCTCTTCGGCATCGCGGCCGACGCCGGCGGTGCGGATGATCACGCCCATGTCGTCGGGGATATTCAGCTTGTCCAGGGCGTCCTTCAGGGCGGCCCGGTCTTCGCCTTCGATGCGACGGGAGACACCGCCCGCGCTGGGCGAGTTCGGCATCAGCACCATGTAGCGGCCGGCCAGGGAGATGAACGTGGTCAGGGCAGCGCCCTTGTTGCCACGCTCTTCCTTGTCCACCTGGACGACGATTTCCTGGCCTTCCCTCAGCAGCTCGCGGATGCCGGCCTTGTTGTGGTCGACACCGGCCTGGAAGTAGTCGCGGGAGATTTCCTTCAGCGGCAGGAAGCCATGGCGGCCGCCACCGTATTCAACGAAGGCTGCTTCCAGCGAGGGCTCGATGCGGAAGATCCGGCCCTTGTAGATGTTGGACTTCTTCTGTTCCTTCGACGGCTGTTCGATGTCGATGTCATACAACGACTGGCCATCCACGATGGCAACACGCAGCTCTTCAGCCTGCGTGGCGTTGATCAGCATTCGCTTCATTGTTGCGTTCCTCGCAAGCGGCTACCGCGCGGAACGCCATGGGGTTTCGCCTCTGGACACGGTTCGCCGCCCATTCGCGCAAGCGCGGGGAGGGCGGCTTGGGTTTCCAGCGCTACGACACCACGGCAGGCCGCGGGAGCGCTTCACTCTTATGGGTTTTGGGGTGTTACAGGCCGCAGGCAGCTGTCAGCCAGGCTGGAGCGCCACGCGGGACATGTTCAGCACGGTTGTGTGTCAGACATCCGGCGATGGCCGGGAAGGCCGGTGAGCCGCTAACATGGCCGCCCCGCGGGCGGTGGTCGCGCACTGTGCCGGATTCGTCGGAAGCTGGGCTTCTGGCCCTGAGTAACTTCCAACGAAATCAATCCCTTATATCGCCCCCCGAGTGTAACAGAATAAACAGCCTGATGACCGCCCAAGACCCTACCAAGCCCGCTGGCGACAAGCCTTCCGTGCGCATGATCACCGTTCCCGCCGACCGTGCCGGCCAGCGCCTGGACAATTTCCTGCTCGGCCAACTGAAGGGCGCCCCACGCAGCCTGGTCTACAAGCTGGTGCGCAGCGGCCAGGTACGGGTGAATGGCGGCCGTGCCAAGGCCGAGCGGAAGCTGGAGGCTGGTGACGAGGTGCGCGTGCCGCCGGTTCGTCTCACTGAGGAAGGAGACAAGGCCGGTCCGCCGGAGGCGTTCATGCGCCGCCTGGAGCAGGCCATCGTCTTCGAGGATGCCCGCCTGCTGGCCCTGAACAAGCCGACCGGTGTGGCCAGCCACGGCGGCAGCGGCATCAGCTTCGGCGCCATCGAGACCCTGCGCGCCCTGCGCCCGGGGCAGACCCTGGAGCTGGTCCATCGGTTGGATCGCGACACCTCGGGCCTGCTGATCGTGGCCAAGAAGCGCTCGGCACTGAGCGAGCTGCAGGCACTGCTGCGTGAAGACCATGGTGCCGGTATCCGCAAGCGCTACCTGACCCTGCTGGCCGGGCGCATGCCCGACGGCGTGATGACCGTCGATGCGCCGCTGCACGTGGGCCTGCGCCAAGGCGGCGAGCGCCATGTGCAGGTCAATGCGATCGGCAAGGAATCGATCAGCCACTTCCGCGTGCTGGAGCGTCGCGGTGGTCATTCGTACTGCGAGGTGCGCATCGAAACCGGTCGCACCCACCAGATCCGCGTGCACGCCCAGCATCTGGGGCATCCGGTGGCCGGTGACGATAAATACGGCGATCCGGCAGTGAACAAGCGGCTTCGTGAGCAGATCGGGCTGAAACGCCTGTTCCTGCACGCAGCCTCGCTGGAGTTCGCGCTGGACGCGGGCAAGACCCCTTACGTGCTGAACGCGCCGCTGGCGGATGAGCTGGTCGAGGCGTTGGACCGGCTTCGCTGAAGGTGGTGCCGGTCACTGCCGTCAGGCATGGCCTGGCGCTACCTGGGGCCGGTAGATCCACGCCATGCGTGGATGCGGCTTGCGGGGCCGCTCACCACTTGAACAGCACCAGGCTGATCGCCAGCGTGCCCATGCCTGCCACCAGCCCATACACCGTTTCGTGGCCCTTGGCATAGCGCTTGGCCGCCGGCAGCAGCTCATCCAGCGCCAGGAACACCATCACACCGGCGATCAGCCCGAACACCCAGCCGAAGGTGGCGTGCGACAGTGATCCGGACAGCAGCCAGTAGCCAAGCGCCGCACCCACCGGTTCGGCCAGGCCGGACAGAAGGCTGGCACTGAACGCGTAGAACTTGTTCTGGGTGGCGAAGTACACCGGCACCGCAATGGCGATGCCCTCGGGAATGTTGTGGATGGCGATGGCGAAGGCCAGCGGCATGCCCACCGACGGGCTCTCCAGCGTCGCGAAGAACGTTGCCAGCCCTTCCGGGAAATTGTGCGCGGTGATCGCGATCGACGTCAGCAGGGCGACGCGCTTCAGGTACTCGCGGCTGTTCTCGCGGAATGCCGGGTCCTGCTTGTCCAGGCTGTCATGCGGGTTGGGGATGAAGTGATCGATCAGCACGATCACGATCACGCCGAGCAGGAAGGCCAGGGTGCCGTAGGTGAAGCCGGTGCGCTCGCCATAGGCCAGTGCGAACGAGGCAATGGACTTGTTGAGGATCTCCGACAGCGACACATAGACCATCGCGCCGCCGGCGAAGGCCAGGCCGAACGCCAGCAGGCGCGGATTGGGTCGGCGCGAGAACAGCACCAGCAGGCTGCCGATGGCGGTGGCGAGGCCGGCCGCGAGGGTGACCGCCAGCGCGATCCAGACATTTTCGGGGGGAATCTGCAGCATGTACCGACGCGATCCTGGTCAACAGACAACCGCCCCGGACAGGGCCGGGGCGGCAAGGGCGAGGCGGGCGTCGGCTGGCCTCGTCGGGGTGCGGGCGATCAGCCGCCGCGGCGCAGGCGTTCTTCAATCGCGAAGCACTGGTCCGGCTTCGGCTGCGGCGGGTTGAAGCTGACCGGCACCTGGATGGTGGCGGGCACCGGCTGGCCATTGCGGGTGGCGGCGTTGAACTGCCAGCCCTGCACGGCGGTCTTGGCCAGCTCGTCCAGTTGCGGGTTGCCGGCGCCGGTCAGCAGGGCGACCTCGCTGGGCTTGCCGTCGGTACCGATGGTCACCTTGAAGGTGCTGGTACCCCCCACGCCCATGCAGGCCAGTTCCAGCGGGTACTGCGGTGGCGGCGTCTTAACCGCAGCCACTTCGGTCGGCGGCGGCGGTGGCGGGGCCGCCGGTTCGGACGCGCCACAACCGGCCAGGCCGGTCGCAGCGATCAGGGACAGGCTCAGCAGGCGTACGTTCATGGCAGTTGCTCCGTCAGGGCCGAAGTCTTGGCCGCGCAGATGAAGTCGTTTTCGCTCAGGCCGCCCACGTCGTGGGTGGAAAAGCGCACGACCGCGCGGTCGTAGTGCACGCCCAGGTCCGGGTGATGGTCCTCGTGGTGGGCAATCCAGGCCAGCGCGTTCACGAAGGCCATGGTGGCGTAGTAGTTCTTGAAGCGGAAGGTGCGCAGCAGCGCCTGGCCTCCCTCGCTCAGCTCCCAGCCGGGAACCTGCGGCAGCAGTTCAGCCAGGCGGGCTTCGCCGAGCTTGTGGTCGCTGCCTTTGCGCGGCACGCAACGGGCCTGGGCCAGCGGAATCAGGTCGGCCATGGGAATCTCCACCTCGTGTTGACTGAACAATGCGCCGGACGGTGTATAAACCGAATGAGCGGCTGACGCTTACTTGGCTAGAATAGCCTGATGATCCAGATCTCCGACACTGCCCAGACCCATTTCCGCAAGCTGATCGAACGCGAGGGCGCGCCCGGCATGGGCGTGCGCCTGAGCGCGGTCGATCCAGGTACCCCGCGCGCCGATGCCCGGCTGGAGTTCGCCGAGCCGAGCGACCTGCTTGGTGACGAGTGGGCGGTGGACTGCGATGGCTTCACCCTCTACGTCGATGCAGCCAGCGTGGGTTGGCTTGACGGTGCCGAGATCGACATCGTCGCTGGTACCGCGGGCGCCCAGCAGCTGACCATCAAGGCACCGCGCATCAAGGGCGAAGCGCCCGGTGATGCCGCCTCGCTGGTGGAGCGCGTGCACTGGGTTGTGGAAAACGAAATCAACCCGCAGCTGGCGTCGCATGGCGGCAAGGTAGCGGTGCAGGAAGTCTCGGCTGAAGGCGTAGTGCTGCTGCGCTTCGGTGGTGGTTGCCAGGGCTGTGGCATGGCCGATGTGACCCTCAAGCAGGGTATCGAGAAGACCCTGATGGGCCGCGTGCCGGGCGTCACCGCTGTGCGTGACGCGACCGACCACGACAGTGGCCACGCGCCGTATATTCCTCGCGGCAACGCCGCCTGATCGCTGACGCGTGCCGCTGACCCGGGCCGAGCAACTCATCGATCTTCTGCTGGCGCGCCAGCAGCCAAGCGCCGTCCTCGAAAAAACGACGCGCCTGCCGTATGGCTGGGCGCTGTGGCTGCGCTCGCTGGGCCCGCTGCCGCGACCATTGCACGCCCGCGATGTCATTGCGGTACTGCTGCCGCGCCCGCTGCCTGGCCCGCCGGGCCGGTTGCCTGCGTTGTCCCCCTGGCAGGCGCTGCGCCGCTTGTTCTGGCAGGACTGGGATGCGGCGCCGCGCGACCAGCGCTGGATGCGTTGGATCTCGGCACTGGCCAGTGCGCTGCTGCACCTGCTGTTCTTCGTACTGTTGCTGTGGGTTGCCGTGATCCGCACCAGCGAGCCGGAGCAGGAGGGTGCCGAAGGCGAGCGTGTGCAGGTGGAGTTCGTGGGTCGCGCGAGCCAGGAAGGCGGCGGCGATCAGCCGGGTGCCCAAGCTGCTGCGGCGGCACCGGCCGGCCAGGTTGCCGTCGGCCAGGAAGCAGGGACAGCGACTGCGCCTGAGCCGCGTCCTGCGGCCGCGTCATCGCCTGCGCCCGCACCGGCTCCAGCACCGACAGCCAGCGTGCCGCCGCCGCCGGCCGAAGCCGAACCCGCACCGGTTGCCGCGCCGCCGCCGTCGCCGGTGCAGGCCACCGAAGTAGCCCAGGCCAGCACCGATTTCGTGGTGCCACCGGTCAGCGTGCCGCGCACCGAGGTCAGCATCGTGCCGCGCGATACCACGCCCACGGTGCGCGAGCGCAGCGTGCAGCCGGTGCAGGCACCGCCGACGTCCACGCCGGTGCAGGCGCCTGAGGTTGCGGTGCGGTCGCCGCAGTTGCGCGAGATCCAGGTGCAGGAGCGCGAAGTCAGTACGGTCGACGCGCCGGTTGCGCCGCAGCCGCTGCGCACGGCCGACGTGCAGGTGCGCGTGCCGCAGCGGGACGTGCAGGTGCGCGAGCGTGAAGTGCAGGCGGTGGTCGATCCGCAGGTGCGGATGGCAACCGTCGCCGGTGGTGAACCGACGGTGCATGCGCCGGCGGGTCGTGACGTAAAGGTGCGCGAGCGCGAAGTAGCCTCGGCACCGGCGGCAGCCCCATCGTCTTCCAGTGGGAATGCACCCGCGGCAACGCCCGCGCTGGCAGCCAATGGCAGCGCGACGCAGGCGAGCAGCAGTACTGCGCGGCCTGCTGCATCCAGCACGACCTCGGCTCAGGCTGGAGCGCGCCCGGCGCCCAATCCGGGCAACTGGGCCACGCCCGCCAAGGGGGATGACTGGGGAGCCTCCAGTCGCAACCGCGATGGGGCCAGCAACGGCGCCAGCCAGGCAAGCAACGCGGGCAAGGGCACTGGCCTGTTCAATGCCGATGGCAGCGTGCGCGTGCCGGGTCAGCAAGGCGAGGGGGCTGCCGAACGCGGCGCCCCCGGTGGCGCCAACGATGGTTGGAGCAAGGAGCGCATCGCCGAGTCCGGGAAGTGGTTGAAGCGTCCACCTTATGACTACACGCCCACTTCGTTCGACAAGTACTGGGTGCCGCAGGAATCGCTGCTGGCCGAATGGGTGCGCAAGGGCATCAAGGCGATGGAGATTCCATTGCCGGGTACGAATTCGAAGATCTCCTGCGTGATCTCGATCCTGCAGGCGGGCGGCGGCTGCGGCCTGACCAACCCGAACATGCAGGACCAGCCGGCCGTGGCGCGACCGCCGCCGGACATCCCGTTCAAGAAAGAGCTGCAGGAAGATAACGGCAGCCGCTAGGCAGGGGGCCGCGCCCCACACGCTGGCCGGCTCGCGCTTTGGTAGGTGCCAACCTTGGTTGGCACAGAAACGCCGACCAAGGTCGGCATCTACCAGGGCATCGACCTCACGCGCTCTGCGACAGGAACACCCAGAACGGCACGTCGCGTCCAACCCAGTCGCGGCTGGCTTCGTCCATCACGTCCAGCAGGGTATCGAAATCCTTCTGCGTGGTCGCACGGAATGCGTCGACATCGGCCAGGAACAGCGCATAGCCGTTGGCCGGCAGCCACTGCAGGTCGCGCAGATTGTCCGACAGCGCATCCCAGTTGCCGCCGAATCCCGCCGGGAAATCCAGCTGCGCAGCCAGACGGGCCAGCAGGGTGCGCTTGTCGGCCACGCCATCCAGGTCGATGCGGATCACCTTCAGGCCGGCATCGCGCATCGCTGCAGCCAGTGCGCTGATGTCGTCGCTGTCGATGGCATAGACGCCTGCATTGTTGATGTCGTGCAGGCCGAGGCCGAAATCGTCGTGGCTCATTACTGCGCTCCCGGGGCCGGTACGGTGAAACTGCGGAACGATGCGTAGTGGTCGTCGGTGTAGTACCACGCCTCCGGCGGATCGCCGCCAGTGACGATGCGACGAGCGCCACGGGTGCGCGCGCCGGGGGTATCGACGGTGTACTCGCGATAGTAGCCGCGCGGGCGCTGCGGCAGTTGCTGTTCGCGGTTGCCGAAGGTGCTGCCGTCCTGGCGATGCGGGAACGGGCCGCCGCGCTGGATCAGGGCGATGGTCTGGCGTGCCTCGGCGGGCAGGAAGGCCGGCAGGCCGTTGTCATTGCTGCTGCGTGCAGCCGTTGTACGTGCCGCAGGCGCACTCTGCAGGTCCGGTGCGAACTGCGGCGCCGGAGGCCGCTGCATGAAATGGTTGACGACCAGGCCGAGCACGAGCAGGGCGATGGCGGTGATCAGCAGCCGGGGGTTGCGCATGGGCAGGGGCGGGCGAGGGTGGTGCACGCACTGTAGCGCCTGTGCGCTGCACGGTGCATGAGGAAGGCGATGCGTCACCGCTGCGTAACAATTGCCGTCATGCTCACCGGCAGGACGCAATTTCCTTTACATCCCCCTTGGTAATCTGGCGCTCTGTCCCCATCATTCACCGCGCAACGCCCGACACCGTCGGGTGCCCTCGCAATCAGGAGATGCATCATGGCCTATACCCTGCCCAAGCTGTCCTACGCCTACGACGCGCTGGAACCGCATATCGATGCGGCGACGATGGAAATCCATCACACCAAGCATCACCAGACCTACATCAACAACGTCAACGCGGCGCTGGAAGGCACCGAGTACGCTGACCTGCCGGTCGAAGAACTGGTGAAGAAGCTGAAGTCGCTGCCGGAGAACCTGCAGGGTCCGGTGCGCAACAACGGTGGCGGCCATGCCAACCACTCGCTGTTCTGGACCGTGATGGCTCCGAATGCTGGCGGCAACCCGGTGGGCGACGTGGCCAAGGCCATCGACAAGGACCTGGGTGGCTTCGACAAGTTCAAGGACGCCTTCACCAAGGCTGCGCTGACCCGTTTCGGCAGCGGCTGGGCATGGCTGAGCGTGACCCCGGACAAGAAGGTCGTGGTTGAGAGCACCGGCAACCAGGACAGCCCGCTGATGGAAGGCAACACCCCCATCCTTGGCCTGGACGTGTGGGAACACGCGTACTACCTGAAGTACCAGAACCGTCGTCCGGAATACATCGGCGCGTTCTTCAACGTCATCGACTGGAACGAAGTCGAGCGCCGTTACCAGGAAGCGATTGCCTGAGAACGGTAGCGCCGGGCCATGCCCGACGGCTTCAACAGAAGGCCGGGGGAGACCCCGGCCTTTTTATGTGTTTACCGCTGCGCTCGCCGGGCATGGCCCGGCGCTACCGTTGTGCGCCGCTTGCCGGGTAGCGCAGGGCATACCCGGCGAGCGCAGCGTCACGGTCATTCCGTCGTGGCCGTATCCCCCTGCAGGCGCAGGGTCGCCATCACGCCCAGGCGCAGGCCGGGCAGGTCGCCGTCGGCCGGCAACAGGATCGGCTGCTGGCGGATGCCGCCGAAGTGCTTGACCTGGAACAGCACGTCCAGGCCATGGCCACTTGCGCCGCCGCCACTGGCCGTGGGTGCGCCGGGATTGCGCCGGGCCGGCTGGAAGCCGGGCGTGCTGCGCACCAGTTCCACCGTGTTGGCCGAGAAGTCGCCAGCGATCAGGCTGGGCATGCCCTCGGCGGTGGCGCTGATCCAGGTCATCAGGTCGCTGGTCTGGTGCTGGCGGGCGATGGCCTCGTCCGGGTCCGGGCGCAGGCGCGCCACGTAGACGTTGAGCAGCGACGCGCCCAGCTTCAGCCGCATCATGCCAGCCGCGCTGAACGTGCCGGGCGGGTGCAGCAGGGTCACGCCGTCCTCGCTGACCGGCAGCCGGGTCAGCATCGCGTTGCCATGCCGCAGCGGCTGGCTGGGCGGATCGGCGGTGACGAAGTCGCAGCTGTAGCGGAGCCGGCTGGCCAGCCAGCAGGCCGGATTGCGGCCCTGCTGCTGCAGCACCTGCTGCACCGAGATCACGTCCGGCTGCAGCTCGGTCAAGAGCTGGGCGACCTGCTCACGGCGCAGCTTCCACTGTGCATCGTCGCGGCTGGGCAGTTCCAGTGCGGCCACGGTCAACTGCCGTGGCTCGCTGTCGCTGGTGGCGGTAGCCTGCGCCTGTGGCCGTGCCTGCGCCTGCCACGCCAGCAGCAGCGCAAGGCAAGCGAGCAGGAGGCGGGCGAGGGCGGGGGGGCGCATAACGATAAGTTTACACTTTTGTCGTGCAGGTTCCGTGACTTCCGGCAGGGCATGTCGTGTCTGCCACGGATTGGCACCGTTGTCATGCAGCCCTGCAGCGTGCTTCGCAAGCCCGGGTTCCGGTAACCTTGCGCCTTTCGCTTTGCAGGAATGCCTTACAGGATGAGCCACGACGCAGTTGCCCCCATCGCCGGCCAGGGAAAGATGCCGCGCCAGATCCCGTACATCATCGGCAATGAGGCCTGCGAGCGGTTCAGTTTCTACGGGATGCGCAACATCCTGGTGCAGTTCCTGATCACCTCGCTGCTGCTGCAGGAAATCACTGCGGAAGGCCGTGCCGGCGAAGCCAAGGACATCATGCACAGCTTCATGATCGGCGTGTATTTCTTCCCGCTGCTCGGTGGCTGGCTGGCCGACAGGTTCTTCGGCAAGTACCACACCATCCTCTGGTTCAGCCTGGTCTACTGCGCCGGCCACCTGTGCCTGGCGCTGTTCGAGGGCAGTCGTGAGGGCTTCTTCCTCGGCCTGGGCCTGATCGCGCTCGGTGCTGGTGGTATCAAGCCGCTGGTGGCCTCGTTCATGGGCGACCAGTTCGACCAGAGCAACAAGCACCTGGCCAAGATCGTCTTCGACGCCTTCTACTGGATCATCAACTTCGGCTCGCTGTTCGCCTCGCTGCTGATCCCGCTGGTGCTGAAGAACTGGGGCCCGCAGTGGGCGTTCGGCATCCCGGGCATCCTGATGTTCATTGCCACCTTCGTGTTCTGGCTGGGCCGCAAGCGCTACGTGCTGGTGCCGCTGCCGCCGAAGGACCCGCATTCGTTCGCCAACGTGGTGCGCACCGCCCTGACCGCGCGCGTCGCCGGCCAGGGTCGTCCGGGCCTGGTGATCGCTGTGCTCGGCCTGGTGCTGGCGGCAGCCTCGTTCGGCCTGGTCGGTTCGCTCGGCATTGTGATCTGCCTGTGCCTGGCGCTGGTCGCCATCCTCGCTGGCATCGGTGGCGGCACCTGGCTGCAGCTGGACCGCGCCCGCGGCCAGCATCCGGCCGAAGCCGTGGAAGGCGTGCGTTCGGTGCTGCGCGTGCTGGTGATCTTCGCGCTGACCACGCCGTTCTTCTCGCTGTTCGACCAGAAGGCCTCGACCTGGGTCCTGCAGGGCCAGCAGATGCAGATGCCGAGCTGGTTCACCGCCTCGCAGATGCAGGCGCTGAACCCGCTGCTGGTGATGATCCTGATTCCGTTCAACAACCTGGTGCTGTACCCGGCCCTGCGCCGCTTCGGTTTCGAACCGACCGCGCTGCGCCGCATGACCGCCGGTATCGCCTTCAGCGGCCTGGCCTGGATCGTGGTGGGTGGCATCCAGGTGGTGATGGATGGCGGCAACGCGATGTCGATCTTCTGGCAGATGCTGCCGTATGCGCTGCTGACCTTCGGTGAGGTGCTGGTCTCGGCCACCGGCCTGGAGTTTGCCTACAGCCAGGCGCCGCAGGCGATGAAGGGCGTGGTGATGAGCTTCTGGAACCTGACCACCACCATCGGCAACCTGTGGGTACTGCTGTCCAACGCCGCGGTGCGCAACGACACGGTGACCCACCAGATTGCCGGAACCGGGCTGAGCGAGGCGGCGTTCCTGATGTTCTTCTTCGCCGGTTTCGCTTTCATCGCGGCGTTGGCTTTCGGTTGGTACGCGAAACGCTATCGTATGGTCGACAACTACCGTAGCGCCTGAGCCTGACATGACCCCCGTCAATCTGCTGTTGATCGCCGTCACCGCCATCCTGTCGTGGATGGCGTTCAACAACCGCAAGCTGGCCGACCGCCTGATCCTGTGGCCGCCGGCAGTGGACCGCCACCGCCAGTACGACCGCCTGGTGACCTATGGCTTCATCCATGCCGACTGGTCGCACCTGATCTTCAACATGATCACCCTGTTCTTCTTCGGGGGATTCATCGAGAGCGTGATGGTGCAGCTGACCGGCAGCTACCTGACCTACCCGGCGTTCTACATCGGTGCGCTGGTGGTTTCGATCCTGCCCAGCTACCTGAAGAACCAGAAGAACCCGAACTACCTGAGCCTGGGTGCGTCGGGTGCGGTGTCGGCGGTGTTGTTCGCCTTCATCCTGATCAAGCCGTGGTCGATCATCCTGGTGTTCTTCATCCCGGCACCGGCCATCGTGTATGCCGCGTTCTACGTCGGCTACAGCATCTGGATGGACAAGCGTGGCGGCGACCGCATCAACCACAGTGCGCACCTGGCCGGCGCGGCATTCGGCGTGATCTTCATGCTGGCCATGCAGCCGAGCATCTTCACTCACTTCCTGCGCGAACTTTCCAACCCGACCTTCCGCCTCGGCGGCGGTTGATGACGGGAGCGGGGCGGATCGGCAGCGATCCGCCCCCGCTGTTTCAGAGCGTGGGCTGCTGGCCGTAGGTGTCCTGCAGGCGAGCGAATACCTCCTCGCCGATGCGCTGGAAATCCTGGTCTTCGGTCTGCCCTTCCACCGCCAGTTGCAGCAGGCCCTCCAGCAGGGCACGGTCGGTATCGGAATGGGTATCGCTGGGGTGCATGGGAGCCTCCACGGTGGTGCGCATGGTCAACGGTCGCAAGGGTCGTGCCAGCCTGGCCGTACCCCTCCACATGCGATAGCGGCCGCCCGCCCTCCAGCTTGAGGGTCGGGAACTGACGTGAATGGATCGGACTTGCCCCTGTTCAGGCTTCACGCGATCATGGCGCCCGGCTGCGCACCATCCACGCAGTCGTCGCAGGAGACAGCTCCATGGCTTCGGTCACGCCCCCCGGTCTGGCCTACGAGGTCGAACATGATCTGGCCAGCCACCGCTTCACCGCCCGCGTGCGAGGACAGCTGGCGGTGCTCGACTACCAGATCAAGCGCAGGCGCATGGTCATCACCCACACCGAAGTTCCCGAGCCGATCGCCGGCCGTGGCATTGCCGGTGAGTTGACCCGCGTCGCGCTGCGTTTCGCCCGCGAACAGAAGTACAAGGTAGTGCCGGCGTGTTCGTACGCCGAGGCCTTCCTGCAGCGGCACGAGGAGTATCACGACCTGCTCGTTGGCTGAACGCCAGCGGGTCACGCTTCAGCCATGGCAGGCGATGATGTACAAACATGAACAGGGGATCCCGATGAAGATTGGAAACAACCGGCCACTGCACGGCAGCGTGCTGGCCGGCGTGGTGGGCGTGCTGTTGCTGGCCGGTTGCCAGCGTGAAAGCGAGCCGGCGCCGGCGACCGACGCGGCGCCCGCCGCCGAAGCCACCGCCGCAGGCGAAACGCCGGCCACGGAAGCGCCGCTGGACCTGCGCGATGTGATCGAGAACAACGAGCGTGAAGTGGTGGGCATCAGCTACCCGGCCGGCATCGACCGTTATCCGGGCCTGGCCCGCGCGCTGCAGAGCTATGCGACGAGTGCGCGCAGCGACCTGCAGCAGGCGCTGGACGGGCTGGGCAACGACAAGCCGACCATGCCGTACGAGCTGTCGCTGAGCTTCGAGAAGCTGCTGGAAACGCCGCAGCTGGTGGTGGTCAGTGCCGATGGCAGCCGCTACACCGGTGGCGCCCACGGCGAACCGCTGGTGGCCCGCTTCGTGTGGCTGCCGCAGCATCAGCAGATGCTCAGCGCCGAAAAACTGGTGGCCGACGCCAAGGGCTGGAAGGCGATCAGCGATTTCGTCGCCGACCAGCTGCGCGAACGCGTGGCCACGCGCCTCAGCGGCGAGGACATGGACCCGGCCCAGCTGCAGGAATCGCTGCGCAACGCATCGCGCATGATCGCCGACGGCACCGGCCCGCAGGCCGACAATTTCAGCCAGTTCCAGCCGCTGACCGACGACAAGGGGCAGATCACGGCGCTGCGCTTTGTTTTCCCGCCGTACCAGGTGGGTCCATACTCGGACGGCACCCAGACCGCCGATGTACCGGCGGCGGTGTTGTTGCCGCACGTGGCCAAGGACTACGTGGAGCTGTTCGCACGCGGTTGACCGCAGTCGAGGAGGTGGCGTGGATACAGGGTTGCAGGAGCGGGTCGCCGGCCTGCTGCAGGAAGCCGGGGTCCGCATCGGCGGTACCCAGCCACAGGACATCCAGGTGCATGACCCGCGCTTCTTCGCGCGGGTCATGGCGCACGGCTCGCTCGGCCTCGGCGAAAGCTACATGGACGGCTGGTGGGACGCCAACGTCCTGGACGACTTCCTTGTCCATCTGATGCAGGCGCACCTGGACGAACGGGTGCACGGTTGGCGCGAAGTAGCCGATGCGCTGAAGGCGCGCCTGTTCAACCTCCAGGTCGGGCAGGGCAGCTACGAAGTGGGCCGCCGCCACTACGACCTCGGCAACGATCTCTACCAGGCCATGCTGGGCCAGCGCCTGGTCTACAGCTGCGGCTACTGGCGCAATGCCGACAATCTCGATGCCGCGCAGGAGGCCAAGCTCGACCTGGTCTGCCGCAAGCTCGGCCTGCGCCCGGGCCAGCGTGTGCTGGATATCGGTTGCGGCTGGGGCGAAGCGCTGAAGTTTGCCGCCGAGCGCTACGGCGTCAGCGGAGTAGGTGTGACCATTTCGCAGGAACAGGCCGAGTTCGCGCGCGAACTATGTGCCGGCCTGCCGATCGAGATCCGCCTGCAGGACTACCGTGAACTGGACGAGCCGTTCGATGCGATTTTCTCGATCGGCATGTTCGAGCACGTCGGCGACAAGAACTACGCCAGCTTCTTCGAGGTGGCCAGGCGCTGCCTGTCGTCACGCGGCCTGCTGCTGTTGCACAGCATCGGCACCAACATTTCGCGGCATCGCACCGATCCTTGGATCGCGCGATACATCTTCCCCAACTCGATGCTGCCATCGGCGGTGCAGATCACCAAGGCGTTCGAAGGCCGTTTCGTGCTGGAGGACTGGCACAACTTCGGCACCGACTACGACCTGACCCTGCAGGCCTGGCGGCGGAACGTGGAAGCAGCGTGGCCGCGGCTGGACGAACGTTACGACGAGCATTTCCGCCGCATGTGGCGCTTCTACCTGGCCGGGTCGATGGCCACCTTCCGTTGCCGGCACGCGCAGCTGTGGCAGCTGGTGCTGTCGCCGGAGGGCGTGCCGGGTGGGTACGTGGCGCCGCGTTGAGGCTGCACTTCTGCCCTGCGCGATCGATGGCGCGGATCGTGGAAGAAGCGACATCGCTTGACGTCATGTGCGAGCGTTGTCGGCGCTGTGCCTGGCTGGGGTGGCGTGGGCGCTAAACTTGTCGACCAGCGGCATCACCGCTTCACTGAAGGCATCGCAGCATGGGTTGGGACATCACCTATCATCCGATTGCGGAATACGAGATCCGTGACATCTATTTCCGAGCGCTGGAGGATGGCGCGCCGGTCGCCGAGCTGCAGCAGCGATTCCAGATCGAGCCGTTCTACATGGAACAGCTGCAGGAGCGCATCGAGGAGGCTCGCTCGGTCAGCGCAGAAGTGCCTTTCGAGAAGGGGCACGCGCTGTATCTGGCGATCGTTGCAGGTCACCTCCGGCGGTATCACTATCTCCGCGGGAGCGCCCTTTCGTTTTTCATCGACGATCGGGTGGTCGCCCGCTATTTCGCGGACTGGCGGCAACTGGTGCCGCCGCAGTGGGCGGACGCTGCCGCCGGCAACCATCTGCGTGAAAACTATGGTGGTGGCGTGTTCATCACGCATGCCCGGCTGAAGCAATTGCGCGCTGACTATGCAGTGGACAGCGCACTGGCTGCGCGCCTGGAGGAGCTGTTCTCCGATGGACGCCTGGTCGTTTTCTGGCGTGTTGTCGATGACGCGATCGCCAGCGGATGCGGATTGCTGGAGGCCAGCGAGGTGGTCGAGCCGAACCCGATGGATCTCAATGCATCGACCAGCTTGAGCAATCTGCTGAACTGCGCGCCGGATGGCGCGATGCTGTATGCGGAGGCCGCGGCGGCCCAGCTGGCGGAGTTCATGGCAGCGCACCCGGATATCGCATCGACTGCCGCTGCCGCGCCCGGTGCGCCGAAAGGGCGGTGGTGGGAGCGACTGTTTCGGCGGTGACCGGAGAGCATCCACGCATGGCGTGGATCTACTGGTGGGTGCCGACCGTTGGTCGGCACGATCCATTCGCGCCACGAACCCCGGCATCATCGATCCACACATGACGCACTCCAGTAGTTCCACGCCATGCGTGGATGCCCCAACAAAAAACCGCCCGGTCTCCCGGGCGGTTTTCGTTTCAGGCTACCGCGCGGGCGGTCAGTTGCCGGCGCCGGTCAGGCCACGCTTTTCCAGCAGCGGTTCGATCTGCGGCTCGTGGCCGGCGAAATCGCGGAACAGCTGCATGGCATCCACGCTGCCGCCCTTGGACAGCAGGGTGGCGCGGAAGTGGTCGCCGTTCTTGCGGCTCAGGCCGCCGTTGTCGTTGAACCACTTCTGGGTGTTGGCGTCGAGCACTTCCGACCAGATGTAGGCGTAGTAGCCGGCCGAGTAGCCGCCCATGATGTGGCTGAAGTACGGGGTCTTGTAGCGCGGCGGGACCGGCGCGTAGTAGATGCCGTCCTTCTCCAGTGCGGCGCGCTCGAAGGCCATCACGTCCTTGGCGGCCGGCACCTGGTCCGGGCCGATCTGGTGCCAGCGCTGGTCCAGCATGGCCGCACCCAGGTACTCGGTGGTGGCAAAGCCCTGGTTGAACTTGGCAGCGGCCAGCACCTTGTCCAGCAGCGCCTGCGGCATTGCCGAACCGTTCTGGTAGTGCTTGGCGTAGTTCTTCAGGATGGCCGGGTTGTCCGACCACATTTCGTTGACCTGCGAGGGGAACTCGACGAAGTCACGCGGCACCGAGGTGCCCGAGAAGTACGGGTACTTCACGTTGGAGAACATGCCGTGCAGGGCATGGCCGAATTCGTGGAAGGTGGTGTTCACTTCATCCCAGGTCAGCAGGGTCGGCTGGCCGGCCGGCGGCTTCGGGATATTGAGGTGGTTGGCCACCACCGGCTTGAAGCCGGTCAGCTTGGACTGCGAGACGTACGAATTCATCCACGCACCGCCACGCTTGGACGCGCGCGCATACGGGTCGAAGATGAAGATCGCCAGCTGGCTGCCATCGGCATCGAACACGTCGTAGACGGTGACGTCGTCGTGGTAGACCGGCAGGTCGGTGCGCTGCTTGAAGGTCAGGCCGAATTCCTGGCCCGCCGCGTAGAACACGCCGTTTTCCAGCACGTTCTTCATCTCGAAGTACGGCTTCAGCTGCGACTCGTCGAAGTTGTACTTGGCCTGGCGCACCTTCTCGCTGTAGAACGCCCAGTCCCACGGCTCAAGGGCGAAGGTCTTCTTGCCGGCGGCCTTCTGTTCCTTGTCGATCATCGCCTGCAGGTCGGCGGCTTCGCGCTTGGCGTTGGCCACGGCGGCCGGGGCCAGCTTGCCCAGCATCGCATTGACCGCTTCCGGCGTCTTGGCGGTCTGGTTGGTCAGGTTGTAGGCGGCGAAGTTCGGGAAGCCCATCAGCTTGGCCTTGTCGGCACGCAGCTGCATGATGCGCGAGACCAGCGCGGTGTTGTCGAACTCACCGCCGCGGCTGCCGCGGGTGGTCGAGGCTTCGTAGATCTTCTGGCGCAGGGCGCGGTTGGCCAGGTTGGTCAGCGGCGGCTGGCCGGTGGTGTTGAGCAGGGTGATCACGTACTTGCCGTCCAGGCCACGGGCCTTGGCGGCTTCGGCAGCGGCCGCGATCTGCTCCTTGGACAGGCCGTCCAGCTCCTTGACGTCGTTGACGGTGATCGCCGAGGCGTTCACTTCCGACTGCACGTTCTGGCTGAACTTGGTGCCCAGGTTGGCAAGTTCGGCGTTCATTTCCTTCAGCTTGGTCTTGTCAGCCTCGGACAGCTTGGCGCCGGCGCGCACGTAGTTGTCGTAGTACTTCTCGACCAGGCGCACGCCTTCGGCGTCCAGGCCCAGGGTGGTGCGGCTGTCATACAGCGCCTGGATGCGGGCGAACAGCTTGCCGTTCAGCGCGATCGCATCGCTGTGCGCGGCGAACTTCGCCGAGTAGTCGGCCTGCAGCTTCTTGCGGGTGTCGTTGGTGTCGGCACCGACCAGGCTGAAGAACACGGTGGTCGCGCGATCCAGAGTGTCACCGCTCTTTTCCAGGGCGATGATGGTGTTGTCGAAGGTCGGCTTGGCCTTGTTGTTGGCGATCGCCTCCACTTCCTTCAGCTGCTGCGCCATGCCGGCGTCGAAGGCCGGGGCGAAGTCGCTGTCCTTGATCTTGTCGAACTGCGGGAAGTGCAGCGGCAGCGGGCTTTCGGCGAAGAACGGATTGGCCTGCTGGGCGTTGCTGGCGGCGGCCGGGGTGGCGGCGCTGGCAGCGTAGGCGGGCAGGGCAAGGCCGAGGGTCATGGCCACGGCAAGGGCAAGGCGGGTGGTCAAGGTCGATACTCCGGTAAGGCAAACAAGGGCCCGAGGGTAACCCGGCCCGGCGCGCCCGCACTTGTGTCAAAAGGCATGTTGCCGGGGCCGGGCGCGGGTACCATGCATTCACCGCCCACGGCCTGCTGCCATGACCACCGCCTACGATTTCAGCTTCCGCGACCTCGACGGCCAGCCGCAAGCCCTGGCCCGGTACCAGGGGCACCCATTGCTGCTGGTCAATGTCGCCAGCCGCTGTGGCTTCACCCCGCAGTACACCGGGCTGGAACAGCTGTGGCAGGAGTATCGCGAGCGCGGCCTGGTGGTGATCGGCTTCCCGTGCAACCAGTTCGGTGCACAGGAACCGGGCGACGCGGCACAGATCCGACAGTTCTGTTCGCTGGACTATCCGGTCAGCTTCCCGCTGTCGGAGAAGATCGAGGTCAATGGCGAGGGTGCCGACCCGTTGTGGGCGTGGCTGTCACGCGAGAAGCGCGGCCTGCTGGGCAGTGCCCGCATCAAGTGGAATTTCAGCAAGTTCCTGGTCGACCGCCAGGGGCAGGTGGTGTCGCGGCATGCGCCCACCACCAGGCCGGAGCAGTTGCACAGCGCGATCGAAGCGCTGCTGTGAGATGAATCCAAAAAGGGGACGGAGGGGATTAAGTCGTTTGTGCACAAACGACTTAATCCCCTCCGTCCCCTTTTTGCTTACTTCTCGACGAACGCGCGCTCGAACACGTAGTGGCCCGGCTGGCCGATACGCGGCGAGACCTGGAAGCCACGGGCATCGAGCACGCTGCGCAGGTCGGCCAGCATCTGCGGGCTGCCGCAGATCATCGCGCGGTCGTTCTCCGGGCTCAGTTCCGGCAGGCCGAGGGTGCGCTGCATCTCGCCGCTTTCCATCAGCTGGGTCAGGCGGCCCTGGTTGGCGAACGGCTCACGGGTGACGGCCGGGTAGTACAGCAGCTTGTCGCCGATCATCTCGCCCAGGAACTCATGCTCGCGCAGTTCCTTCTCGAAGTAGTCGCGGTAGGCCAGATCCTTCTCGTAGCGCACGCCGTGGCAGAGGATCACCTTCTCGAAGCGCTCGTAGGTTTCCGGGTCCTTGATGACCGACAGCCACGGCGCCATGCCGGTGCCGGTGCCCAGCAGATACAGGTTCTTGCCGGGGTGCAGATCGCTGATCAGCAGGGTGCCGGTGGGCTTCTTGCCGACCAGCACCTTGTCACCCGGCTTGATGTGCTGCAGGCGCGAGGTCAGCGGGCCGTCCTGGACCTTGATGCTGAAGAACTCCAGATGCTCTTCCCAGTTGGCGCTGGCGATGGAATACGCACGCAGCAGCGGCCGCGCCTCGGTTTCCAGGCCGATCATCACGAACTGGCCGTTCTCGAAGCGGAAACCGCTGTCGCGGGTGAGGGTGAAGCTGAAGTAGGCATCGGTCCAATGACGGACCTCAAGCACCGTTTCGGCGCCAAAAGCGGAGGACATGGGCGTATCTATCGGAAGTCGTCGGGGTGATTCTATCTCAAATGAGACAGGTTCTCATTAGGCGGAACGAGAGGCGTTCTCAGCGGTAACCGGCCGCCTGCAGCTCGAACAGCTCGGCATAACGACCGCCCTCGGCCATCAGCTGCTCGTGGGTGCCGCTGGCCTCGATCCGGCCATCGGCCAGCACCAGGATGCGATCAGCCATGCGTACCGAGGAAAAACGGTGGGAAATCAGCACTGCGGTGCGATTATCCGCCAGTTCCCTGAACCGCTGGAACACCTCGAACTCACTTCGCGCATCCAGCGCCGCCGTTGGCTCATCCAGGATCATCACCTGCGCATTGCGCATCCATGCACGGGCGATGGCGATCTTCTGCCATTGGCCACCGGACAGGTCCACGCCCTGCTTGAAGCGGCGACCAATCAGCTGGTTGTAGCCGCCGGGCAGGTCGTCGATCACTTCCTCGGCCATGCCGCGCCGCGCGGCGTCGGCGATGCGTGCCTGATCGTCCATCGCCTCGACCTGGCCGACGCCGATGTTCTCGCCGGCGCTGAGGTTGTAGCGCACGAAGTCCTGGAAGATCACCCCGAGGTTGGCGCGCAGGTCGTCCAGGTCGTAGTCGCGCAGATCGCGGCCATCGAGCAGGATGCGGCCCTCGTCCGGTTCGTACAGCCGCGCCAGCAGCTTGACCAGGGTGGTCTTGCCGGCACCGTTTTCGCCGACCAGGGCCAGCACTTCGCCGGCATGCAGCTGGAAATCAAGATGGCGTACCGCCCACTGTTCGGCATCCGGGTAGCGGAAGCCGACGTTCTCGAACACGAAGCCCTGGCGGATCGGCTGCGGCACGCGCACCGCGCCCTCGCGCGAATGGATTTCCGGCTGGATCTGGAAGAACGAGAACAGGTCATCTAGGTACAGCGCCTGGCTGGCCACCTGCGAGAACCCGATCAGCAGGCCTTCCAGCAGCTGGCGCAGGCGCAGGAAGCTGCCGGCGAGGAAGGTCAGGTCGCCAATCGAAAAGTCGCCGCGCACCGTGCGCCACGCAATGTAGGCATAGGCGGTGTAGTACCCCAGCGTGCCCAGCGCAGCCAGCAGCGTGCCCCAGAACGCGCGCCGCCGTGCCAGTGCGCGGTTGGCCTGGAAGAGTGCTACAGACAACCTGCGATAGCGTTCCACCAGGAAGCGATGCAGGTTGTAGATCTTCACTTCCTTGGCCGTTTCCACGCTGGCACCCAGCTGGCGCAGGTAGTCGAGCTGGCGGCGCTCCGGCGTCCACTGGAAGTTGAGGCTGTAGCCGGCTGCATTGAAGTGCGATTCACCGATGAAGGCCGGCACCAGCGCCAGCACTAGCAGCAGGATCAGCCACGGCGCATAGACCAGCAGGCCGATGGCGAGGCTGGCCACGGTGATCGCGTCCTGTACCTGGCCGAACAGCTGGCTCATCAGGTTCATCCGGCCCATGGTCTGGCGCCGTGCTCGGTCCAGCTTGTCCTGCAGGTCCGGGTCTTCGAAATCCTCCAGATCCAGCGTCGCCGCGTGCTCCATCAGCCGGATGCTGGTGACGTTGGCGAACAGCTCCGAGAGCAGGGCATCGGCGTAGCTGACCAGCCGGCCGAGCAGATCCGAGGCGATGGCCAGGCCGAATTCCAGCGCCAGCAGGCCCAGCAGCGGATTCAGTATGCCGCTGGACAGTGCCTCGCCCAGCGGCGGGAAGCCAGCGTCGTGCTGGCTCAGGTGCAGGGCGCTGTCGATGATCAGCTTGCCGACGTACAGCATCGCCACCGGCAGCAGCGCACGGATCAGGCGCAGCCCCAGGCTGGCCAGGGTGAGCGCTGGGCTGGTCTTCCAGACCATGCGCAGGAACGGCGGCAGGTTGCGCATCGCCTTGAAGCGTTGGCGCAGGCTGGGTTTCTTCGCGGCGGCAGCGCCAGCGGTGGGGGTAGCAGGCATGCGCGTATTGTGCGCGCCTGACGCGTGCAGATGGGGTCAGTGCAGGCGTGTGGCCGCGCCGGGGTCAGAGCCCTTTGCAGCGCAAAGGGATCTGACCTCATCAGCCCGAATCGGGTCAGAGCCCTTCGCAATGCGAAGGGATCCGACCCACCACATCCACGCATGGCGTGGATCTACCGTGTCGACCAAGGTCGACACCTACCCACAGCTGCAGGAAGCTGACCCGCCCGGCTGGCCTCCCTTTACGGCAGCGGCGGCAGCAAGCCGGCGCCCAGCCGGTTCCAGGCATTGATCACCGCAATGCCCATGCTCAGGTCACTGATGCCCTTCTCATCGAAGTGCGGCGCCAGTTCATCGAACGCGGCCTGCGACGGCGCACCGTGGGTCAGCCGGGTCAGCGCCTCGGCCCAGCCCAGTGCCGCACGCTCGCGGGCATCGAAGAAGCGGCTTTCGTGCCAGGCCGGCAGGGTATCGAGCTTGCGCGGCTCGATGCCGCCCTTGCGCAGCGTGGTGGCATGCATGTCCATGCAGTAGCCGCAGCCGTTGAGCTGCGACACGCGCAGGAACACCAGTTCCATCAGGGTCGGATCGATCGAGCTGTCATGCACCGCCTTGCTGGTGGCCAGCAGGCCCTTGAAGGCCTCGGCTGCCAGGCGGGTGTAAGGGACGCGGGGAGAGGCGTGGTCGGACATTTTCGGCTCCACGGCGGCCACGATGGCCGCCTTTCACTATCAGGACGCCGCAGTGTCGTCGCGTGTGACAACCCCCGGCAACTTTTCCGGATTCAACACGCTGTACACGTTTGCGATGCGGCCATCGACCACCTCGATGGTGGTGACCGAGTGCAGGCGATCGCCGACAAAGCGCAGGATCGCAGGCTCGCCGTTGACATAGCCCAGCTGCGCCGGATGCGCCGCGCCACGGCGGGCGATGGCCCAGAACAGGCGTCCGATGCGTTCGGCGCCCAGCAGCGGGCGGATCGCCGCGGTAACCACGCCGCCACCGTCGGAGACCAGCAGCGCGTTGGCGTGCAGCAGGGTCTGGATCGCTTCGCTGTCGCCGCGCTGGGAAGCGTCCATGAAGCGTGCCAGCAGCTGCCGGTGCTGGCTGGCATCGGCATTGAAGCGTGGCCGCCCAGACTGCAGGCGCTGCCGGGCACGGTGCACCAGCTGCCGGCAGTTGGCCTCGCTGTGGCCGATCAGCTCGGCAATCTCGCGGTAATCGTGGTCAAAGGCCTCCTTCAACAGAAAGGCGGCGCGCTCCTCGGGGCCGAGCTGTTCGAGCAGGGTCAGGAAGGCGACCGAGATGTCGTCGGCCAGCGCATGCAGCTGCGCCGGGCCGGGCGCCGGATCCGGCTCCAGGCTGACCGCCAGCGGCTCGGCCAGCCATGGGCCGACGTAGTGCACGCGCTCGCGCTTGGCCGCGCGCAGCCGGTCCAGGCCGAGCCGGGTGGTGGTGGTGACCAGCCAGGCTTCGGGGTCGCGGACGGCCGCCGGGTCGGCGCCGGACCAGCGCAACCAGGCATCCTGGACCACGTCTTCGGCGTCGGCGCGACTGCCGAGCAGGCGGTAGGCCAGCGCCATCAGGCGCGGACGGTGGGTCTGGAAAGCGGTTTCAGCGTTCATGTGGGCAAGGACGCCGCAGTGGCGCGTGGCGTGACAGAGGGTGTGCGTGGATATTGCCGGCCAGCGGCCGGCACTACCACCCCGCGGCCGGGGGAGGGGGTAAAATGGGCGGATTACCCCCGCCAGCCTCCAGCAAGCGAGCAAGTCGTGACATCGATCAAGCAGGAAGACCTCATCCAGTCCATCGCCGACGCGCTGCAGTACATCTCGTACTACCACCCGGTCGACTACATCAAGAACCTTGCCGCCGCCTACGAGCGCGAGGAGTCGCCGGCCGCGAAGGAAGCGATGGCGCAGATCCTGATCAATTCGCGCATGTGCGCGGAAGGCCACCGTCCGATCTGCCAGGACACCGGCATCGTCACCGTGTTCCTGGAAATCGGCATGGACGTGCGTTGGGATGACGCCACCATGGGTGTGGAAGACATGGCCAATGAGGGCGTGCGCCGTGCCTACATGCACCCGGACAACAAGCTGCGCGCCTCGGTGCTGGCTGATCCGGCCGGCAAGCGCATCAACACCAAGGACAACACCCCGGGCGTGGTCAACGTCAAGGTGGTGCCGGGCAACACTGTCGACGTGATCGTCGCCGCCAAGGGCGGTGGTTCGGAAGCCAAGACCAAGTTCGCCATGCTCAACCCGTCCGACTCCATCGTCGACTGGGTGCTGAAGACCGTGCCGACCATGGGCGCCGGCTGGTGCCCGCCGGGCATGCTCGGCATCGGCATCGGCGGCACCGCCGAGAAGGCGATGCTGCTGGCCAAGGAAGCGCTGATGGAGCCGATCGACATCACCGAGCTGCAGGCCCGTGGTGCATCCAACCGCATTGAAGAGCTGCGCCTGGAGCTGTACGAGAAGGTCAACGCGCTGGGTATTGGTGCGCAGGGCCTGGGTGGCCTGACCACCGTGCTCGACATCAAGATCAACGACTACCCGACCCATGCGGCCAACCTGCCGGTGGCGATGATCCCGAACTGCGCGGCCACCCGCCATGCGCACTTCACCCTGGATGGCAGCGGCCCGGTGATGCTGGACCCGCCGTCGCTGGAGGACTGGCCGAAGCTGACCTACGATTCGTCCAAGGGCACCCGCGTGGACCTGGACACGATCACCCCGGAGGACGTGGCCAGCTGGAAGCCGGGCCAGACCCTGCTGCTCAACGGCAAGCTGCTGACCGGCCGCGACGCCGCGCACAAGCGCATGGTCGACATGCTCAACAAGGGCGAGGAACTGCCGGTCGATCTGAAGGGCCGCTTCATCTACTACGTCGGCCCAGTCGATCCGGTGCGCGACGAAGTGGTGGGCCCGGCCGGTCCGACCACGGCGACCCGCATGGACAAGTTCACCCGCCAGGTGCTGGAGCAGACCGGCCTGCTGGGCATGGTCGGCAAGGCCGAGCGCGGCCCGGCGGCGATCGAAGCGATCCGTGACAACAAGTCGGCCTACCTGATGGCGGTCGGCGGTTCGGCCTACCTGGTGTCCAAGGCGATCAAGGCGGCCAAGGTGGTCGGTTTCGCCGACCTCGGCATGGAGGCGATCTACGAGTTCACCGTGCAGGACATGCCGGTGACCGTGGCGGTGGATTCCACCGGCGAGTCGGTGCACAAGACCGGCCCGCGCGAATGGCAGGCCCGCATCGGCAAGATTCCGGTGGTGGTGGAGTAATTCCGCACGTTTCGTTTCAGACAACGGCGCCCGTGTGGCGCCGTTGTTGTGTGGTGAGGGTTAACGAACCTGCAGCATCTGCTCTGCTAGGCTCGGCGCGACCTCACACAGGACGTGTTCATGGGCCTGCATCGATTCATCGCCGTTGCGCTCCTGCTGGTCCTGGCCGGCTGCAGCACAACCTCATCCTACGAAGGTGCGGATTTCTCCGCCTCCTCGCAGTGCCGCGTGCAGTGCCAGGCAGACTATCGCAGCTGCATGGCGCGGGGCAGTATCGGCAGCAACGACTTCAGCTGCGAACAACAGATGGTGCCGGCGCCGGACAAGCGCTGCAAGGACGTTGCCAACCCCGAGCTGCGCCGTTCCTGTGAACTGAAGACGCACGACTGCGCGATACGCACGCCGATCATGTCCTGTAGCGAAGGCCGCGATACCTGCATGAGCCGCTGCGGCTGAGCAGTGACCGCCCGTGTGGGCGCATAATCGGCCGATCCACCTGCACGGGATCTTCCGCATGAGCACCACGCTGTATGGTTCAACCAGTACCGCCGCGCTGGTAGTGCACTGGCTGCTGATCGAGCTGAGTATCGAGCACGAACTGGTGCTGCTGGATTTCGACGCGCGCGAGCACAAGTCGGCGGAGTACCTGGCGCTGAATCCGGCCGGCGTTGTGCCGACGCTGCTGATCGATGGCTTGGTACTGACCGAAGCGGCGGCGATCGCACTGTATCTGGCTGACCGCCATCCGGAAGCCAACCTGCTGCCGGCACTGGGTACGCCGCAGCGCGCCGATGCCTACCGCTGGATGTTCTGGTGTGCCAATACGCTGCAGCCGGCCTATCGGGCCTGGTTCTATCCGCACGAAATGGCGGGCGAGGCAAATATCGAAGCGAGCCGCGAGATGGCCCGTCAGCGCCTTGAGGCGGCCTGGCAGCATGTGGCCACGCACCTGCAGGCGCACGGACCGTATCTGCTGGGCGACGCACCCTGCGTGGTCGACTACATGCTGGTGATGCTGATGCGCTGGTCGCGCAACATGCCGAGGCCCAGCGACACCTGGCCGGTGCTCAAGGCGCATGCCACGTCGATGAAGGCGCGCCCGGCGTTCGCCGAGGTGTACCGCCGCGAAGGCATCACCGACTGGCTGTAACCAGAAAAGGGGACGGAGGGGATTAAGTCGTTTGTGCACAAACGACTTAATCCCCTCCGTCCCCTTTTTCCGTTACAGGATCTCCAGCACCGTTTCCGGTGGGCGGCACAGCCGCGTGCCCTTGGGCGTGCGCACCACCGGGCGGTTGATCAGCCGCGGGTGCTCGGCCATCGCCGCCAGCAAGGTGGCCTCGTCCGCATCTTCCAGGCCCAGTTCGGCGAACTGCGCTTCCTTGCTGCGCACCAGATCACGCGCGCTCAATCCGGATTCGGCCAGCACCTGGCGCAGCGTGGCCACGTCGGGTGGGTTGCCCAGGTACTCGATCACCTCCGGCTCGAAGCCGGCATCGCGGATCAGCTTCAGTGCGCCGCGCGAATTGCTGCAGGCCGGGTTGTGCCAGATCGTCACGTCCATCAGAACCACTCCAGCAGGGACACGCCCACGCCCACGTAGGTGGCCTTGTGGTTGTAGTCGATCAGGCTTTCGCCGTAGCCGTCGAAGATCTGCACGTGGCCGCGCAGCAGGTTGCTGATCGGGAAGCCGTAATCCAGCTGCAGGGCACCGTGCGAACGGCTGCCGGTGCGCAGCGAGTGGCGCGCCATCAGTGAGACTTCGTGGCCGTTGCGGTTCCAGGTCAGGGTCGCGTCACCGCGGCCCATGTAGTCCTCGATGTCCGGATTGTTGTCGTCGCTGCGGGTCTCGGGAATGCGGTACCACGGGCGCAGCACCAGCGCCCAGTTCTCGCGGTCCAGGCCGATGTTGAGCATCACCCGGTTCCAGCTGCGCGACAGTGGGTCGGCACGGCCGTTGGACTGGTGATTCAGCGCGATGCCGGTCATGCGCCCACGCCAGCCACCGATCGAGTAGCCGTTGCGGAACACCATCATCACTTCCGGCTCGTAGTTGGTTTCGCGGAACGGGCGCGAATCCTCGCCGTTGTAGGCCTGCCAGCGCGAGCTCTGGGTGTAGCCGGCCCAGATGTCGCCGTTGTCGCCGAACAGGTTCTCGGCGATCTTGGTCTTGAAGCTGATCTGGAACTTCAGCTCGGCACTGTCCAGCACCTGCGGCGTGGTGACCGTGTTGGCCGGATTCGGCGAATGCGGCGTGGTGTTGCGGTCGCTGGTCCAGAACGCGGGCAGCAGGTATACCGGCTTGTACGCACGCAGCTGGAACGGGCCCAGTTTGGAGTCTTCGGCCAGTTCCCAGCGGCTGTCCAGCAGCGAACCGCGGCCGGCGTTGGCCAGTGCGCTGTCCGGTGTTGCCGGACGGAACAGGTCGCTGACACGTTCGCGCAGCTTCTCCTCGCCCTGGCTCACACGCGCAGTCTGGCGCTCTTCGCGACGGGCCTGCGCGGCCGCCTCGGCAGCGGCGTCGGCCGCAGCGGTAGCCTGCGGGGTGTGTGCGAACAGGCGGTCATAGCAGGCCAGGCGTGCCGCGTCGGTGGTGATGGCGGCACAGGCAGCCGGCGAGGTGTCGGTGCCGGGCGCGAATTCCTGCGCGGCCAGCGGAGCACTGGCCAGGGCCAGCGCCAACGGCGCAAGGCGGGGAAGCAGCGGGGGGAGGGTCATTCCAGCAGGCCCTTCGGTGAATACGGGGATCGCACAGTGTGGCGGCTGCACCGGATCACGGCCAGCCCCCACGGTTTATGCACGGCCACGGCGTGCGCAGGGCGTGAAGACGGAGGCGCTCACAGGAACCAGGCGAAGGCGAACAGGCCCAGCATCGCGATCACCACGGCCAGTTTCAGCGCCAGGCCGAGCAGGATGCCAAGCCAGGTGGCCAGCCCGACCTTGGTTGAGCGGCCGAGTTCGCGGGTGTGCCAGTACTCGCCCAGCAGGGCTCCGATCAACGGCCCGGCGAACAGGCCGATCGGCATGAAGAACAGGCCGACGATGCTGCCGACGAAGGTGCCCCACAACGCCTTGCGGCTGGCGCCGACCCGTTGCGCGCCGACCACGGTGGCCAGCACGTCGGCCAGCAGCGACAGCAGGGTCAGTACGCCCAGCGCGACCAGCGTGGGCCAGCCGACGTGCGCGAAGCCGTCGGCCCAGGCCGCCAGCAGCAGTCCGATGAACACCAGAGGGATCCCGGGCAGGGCCGGCAGGATGATCCCGGCGATGCCGACGAGGACAAAAATGACCGCTAGCAGATATAAGATGAATGAGAGTCCCATGCTGTCCCGTATGGTCGCCGTTTTGGGGTTGACAGTGAAAGATTTTGCCAGTTGCTTTTTCGTTTTGGGCGGGTTAAGTTGCAGTCGCTGAGCTTGGCAAGGTCACCGTGGATCGTGGCCTGATGAAGCAAGATCTTCCCGATCCGCTGCATCGATGCACCTCGCTTCCCCCTTGCTTGTCAGCCGCCCAACAGGCGTTTCCAACAACAAGAGAGAGTCAAAGGGAGTTAGTGAGATGGCTGATCGCGAGACCGGTACCGTAAAGTGGTTCAATGATGCGAAGGGCTTCGGCTTCATCAGCCGGCAGAATGGCGAGGACGTGTTCGTGCACTTCCGTGCCATCGAGACCCAGGGCTTCAAGAGCCTCAAGGAAGGCCAGGCTGTGAGCTTTGAAGTCGTGCAGGGCCAGAAGGGCCTGCAGGCTGACAAGGTCCAGCCGGTGTAATACCCGCCGCCAGTCGGCATGAAAAAGGCCCGCGCAAGCGGGCCTTTTTCGTTGGCCTGGTTTTCCCTGGCCAAGGCCCGCCGTGGATCAGCGCAGGATGACCTTGCCGTTGACCACGCGCACATAGGTGTTCTCGCGGATGCCGCCGAGGTCACGCTGATTGACCACGATGGTGCGGCCATCGTCCATGCGCACGCTGATGTCGTAGGTGTCGCTGGTCACGTTCTTCTGGATCTGGTTGCCGGCCAGGGCGCCACCGACCGCGCCTGCAGCGGCGGCGATGTTCTTGTTGCCACGGCTGCCGCCGGTATGGTCGGAAATCTCGTGGCCGGCCACGGCGCCGACGATGCCGCCGAGGATCGCGCCGGTGGCGCTTGGCGCGGTGCGGCCGGACTGCACGGTGTTGATGCGGGTGACGATGCCGCAGTCGGCGCAACGGCCCTGGTTGTAGCCCCCGTTGTTGCCGTAGCCGCCGTTGTTGTAGCCGTTGTTGTAACCGCCGCCACCGTAGCCGCCGGGGGTGGCACAGCCAGCCAGGGCGAGGGTTGCGATGGCACTGGCAGCGATGAGCTGGATCTTCATGGGGCGTCTCCTGGCCGTGAAGGCGGGTGCGTTGGGTGGTACTGCGTCATGCAGCAGGGTGGACGAATCCTCTCCTTTCGAACGTGAACAACGCGCCAACCATGCGCGCCCTGACCGGCTGCAGGATGAATGCGGCTCAGCGGAAGTCCTGATGGCAGGCGCGGCAGTCGGCCTGCAGTGTTTCCACCACTTTCGCCAAGGCGGTGCAGTCGCTGGGCGGCGCAGCCAGAGAGGCGTTGAGGTTGCCGCGCAGCTGGCTGGCGTGCTGCTGGAACTGCGCACTGTCCTTCAACCCGGGAAAGGCCAGGTCCAGATCGTTGGACAACAGGCGTATGGCCTGCAGCCGCGGAACGCTGTCGGCCAGGCTGCAGCGGTTCTGCTGCTGGGCCTGCTGCAACAGCTGCGACTGCCGTTGCATCACCTGCATGAGGCTATCCGGGAACGGGTCACGGCGGGCCTGCAGGGCACGGCCCACCATCACCGTGGCAATCAGCCCGATCAGCAGGCCCAGGCACAGCACGAACAGGTATCGATAGGCAGTGGACGGGGGGCGGGGCGGGCTGGCGTTCATGGCGGGCTCTCCGGTGCAACGGTGGGTTCGATGCCAGCGCGCTGTAGGCACCGGCGCCTGCACGTTAAAATAGCCCGATGAACGAACAGGTCAAACAACGCTTTGCCGGCATCGAACGGCTGTATGGCGTGGGCGCGCTCGAGCGCCTGCAGGGCAGCCGCGTGGCGGTGGTGGGCATGGGCGGCGTCGGCTCGTGGGTGGTGGAGGCGCTGGCACGTTCGGCGGTCGGCCACCTGACCCTGATCGATGCCGATGACATCTGCGTGTCCAACACCAACCGGCAGCTGCCGGCGATGGAAGGCAACTACGGGCGCAACAAGGCCGAGGCGATGGCCGAGCGCTGCCGCGCGATCAATCCGGAGATCGAGGTCGAAGCGGTGCAGGCGTTCCTGACCGTGTCCAACATGACCGAGCTGCTGGACCGTGGTTTCGATCTGGTGATCGATGCCTGCGACAGCTTCCGGGTCAAGGTCGAGACGATCGCCTGGTGCCGCCGCCGCAAGCTGCCGCTGCTGACCGTGGGCGCCGCCGGTGGCCGCACCGATCCGACCCTGGTGCGGATCCGCGATGTCTCGCGCACCGAGCACGACGCCATGCTGGCGCTGATCCGCAAGAAGCTGCGCAGCGAGTTCAACTTCCCGAAGAACGCCAAGCGCTACTTCGGCGTGCCGGCGGTGTACTCGCTGGAGAACGTGAAGTACCCGCAGGCCGACGGCAGTGTCTGTGGCCTCCGCCCGAACCTGGGGGCCGATGCGGCACTGAAGCTGGATTGCGGTGCCGGCCTGGGCGCGGCGACCCACATCACCGGCGCGTTCGCCTTCGCGGCGGTGGGCAAGGCGTTGGAAATGCTGCTGGAGCCGAAGAAGGTCAAGGCCGAAGCGGTCGAGGATCACGCCGACGCGTGATCGGTAGCGCCGGGCCATGCCCGGCGTAGGGTCCACCGCGGTCGTTACAGCGTGCCGACCAAGGTCGGCACCTACCGTTACATCGTGGGCAGGTTGAACAATCGCCGAGCATTTTCCGTCGTGGCCTGCGCCAGCGCATCCAGGTCCCTTCCGCGCAGCGCCGCCACATGGCGGGCGATGACTGCCAGCCGCGCCGGCTCGTTGCGCTGGCCGCGGATGCCGGCGTCGGGCTGGTCCGGGGCGTCGGTCTCCAGCAGCAGTTGTTCCAGCGGCATCTCGCGCACCAGTCGCTGCAGTCGCTGCGCGCGCTCGTAGGTCAGCGGTCCGCCCAGGCCCAGCAGGAATCCATGCCTGTGCAGCTGTGCGGCCTGTTCGGGGCTGCCGGAGAAGCTGTGCACCACGCCGCGCAGGCCGCCGATGCGACGGATCGCGGCGATCACCGCATCCACCGCGCGCCGCGCATGCACGATCACCGGCAGCTCGAACTCACGGGCAAGTTCCAGCTGGCCGATGAAGTACGCCTGCTGCGTCTCTGCATCCAGGCCTTCGACAAAGAAATCCAGGCCGCATTCGCCGATCGCGCAGGGGCGTTCGCGCTCGATCCATTCGCGCAGCTGGGGCAGGTGCCCGGGCCGGTGCTCGGCCAGGAACATCGGATGCAGGCCATAAGCGGGGTACAACCCCGGGGCCTGCTGGCAGACCTCGCGCAGCTTCGGCCAGCTGGCCGCGGTCACCGCCGGCACCACCTGCTGGTGCACGCCAGCCGCCTGCGCACGCTCGACCACGGCGGCGCGGTCACGGTCGAACTCGCTGGCGTCCAGGTGGCAGTGGCTGTCGACCAGCAGGCTCAACGCTGTTCCAGCGACGGGGGCGCCGTGGAGGCGTTGCGGCTCTTCCAGTTGGCCAGCAGCAGGGTGCCGAAGCCCAGCACCAGCTCATCAATGAACGGAATCGGGTCCGGAACGAACAGGGTCAGCACGAACAACCCGGCGGTCAGCTTGAACAGGGTGGGGTAGCGCAGCCGGCGCGCCCATTGCAGTACCGGCAGCAGCATCGGGTTGGCCATGGCGGGGTCCTCGTGGGGAATATGCAAACGCTACCACGGGCCCAGCATTTCCCGATGCTGAATGGGTTACGGGAATGAGCAGGAAATGTGGAGATTCCGTTCAGGCAGCGCATGCTGCAATCTGCCCCGAGAACGTTGCGGACGGTCCGCAAGGAGCAGGTCATGAAAAGCACAACTACAACTGTCCTGGTCGCAGCGGGCGCGCTGCTGGTCGGTGGCATCGCCACCGCCGCCTTCATGAAGAGCGGCGACACGTCGCCCGATTCCATCAGCGCCGGAACCCCCAATGGTGAATCGCGCCTGGTCGACGGCAACGCCGCTGACGATGGCGCACGTGCTGACACGCTCGACCCGTCGGCGCCGCGCGGCCTGGAATACGCCGACGTGCTGAAGGTCGACCCGATCACTGAGAAGCAGAAGGCCTATGCCACTGTGATTGGTACCGATGCGGTGCGTGAGACCTCCACCACACAGACCCCGCATGAAGTCTGCCAGGACGTGACGGTGCAGGAGCGCCTGCCGGAGCGTGATGGCAACGTCGGTGGCACCGTGGTCGGCGCCGTGGTCGGTGGCCTGCTCGGCAACCAGGTCGGTGGTGGCAACGGCAAGAAGGCCGCGACCGCGGCTGGCGCCGTGGCCGGTGGCTTCATCGGCAACCAGATCGACAAGCGCCATGTGGGTGGCCGTGTGGTCAACCGCACCGAGCGCCAGTGCCACACCGAGACCGCAACGTCCGAGTCGAGCCGCGTCACCGGCTACAACGTGACCTACCGCAACGAGGACGGCACCACCGGCACCATGCGCATGGCCAGCAAGCCGGGCAACCGCATCGCCATGGGCACCAACGATGTGGTCAAGGGTTACAACGTGACCTATCGCTATGACGGTGCAGAGAAGACCGTGCGCCTGGACAACAAGCCGGCCAGCGATCGCCTGCCGGTGGTCGATGGCCAGCTGGTCACGCAGACCGCGGCCGCCGGTGCTACCGCCGCGACCCGCCAGTAATCCATCCGCACCACGCAGTACCTGACGGGCCGGCACATGCCGGCCCGTTTCGTTGGGGACGCCGATGTTCATCCGCGCCGGATGTGGGTCTACCATCATGGGCCTTCCCATCACTGCGACATGGAATCGGCATGAGCATCTTCGACCTGCGCCTGGAAACCGAGCGCCTGATCCTGCGTCCACCGCAGCGTGACGACTATGAGCCGTACCTGGCCTTCTGCGCCGACGAAGAGGTGATGCGCACGCTCGGCGGTGTGCAGCCGCCCTCGGTCGCGTGGCGGGGCTTCTGCAGCCTTGCGGGTGCCTGGCAGCTGTTTGGTTTCTCGATGTTCAGCGTGATCGAGAAGTCCAGCGGCGCGTGGGTCGGCCGGATGGGACCGTGGCAGCCGCAGGACTGGCCGGGCACCGAGGTCGGCTGGAGCATCCGTCGCGCCAGCTGGGGCAAGGGCTATGCGCCGGAAGCTGCCACGGCCGCGATCGACTGGGCGTTCGACACGCTGGGTTGGGATGAGGTGGTCCACACCATCGCCGAGGACAACGAGAACTCCCGCGTGGTCGCGCGCAAGCTGGGCAGCACGCTGCTGCGCATGGGTGAGCTGCCGCCGCCATACAACGACAAGCCGATGCAGATCTGGGGGCAGTCGCGCGAGCAGTGGCGGCAGCGCGCACGCTGAGCGTTGCCCGGTAGTGCCGGCCGCTGGCCGGCAACCTCTTGGCAGGATTCGTGCGATTGCCGGCCAGCGGCCGGCACTACCAGGGTGCCATGCTGCACCCGCGCTTGGCATTCACCGGTGCGCTTGCCAGACTGCCCGCAGCCGGCCGCCGGCCGGATTCGATGGAGCAGGCAATGCTGGAAGAGCGCATCCCGCTGACGGTGCATGGCATGTCGGTCTCGGGTAACTGCCACAAGGTCCGCCTGCTGCTGGAGCAGCTCGGCAGCCGTTACCGCTGGGTGGAAGTGGACAGCGCCCATGGCCAGACCCACACCGCTGAATTCCTCGCGCTGAATCCGAACGCCAAGGTGCCGTTGATCGTCCGCGACGATGGCCGCGTGCTGACTGAATCCAATGCGATCCTGTTCTGGCTGGCCGAAGGTACCCCTTACCTGCCCAGCGACGGCTGGGAGCGTGCGCAGGCGTTGAGCTGGATGTTCTTCGAGCAGTACACGCACGAGCCCTGCGTGGCAGTGGCGCGCTTCATCCGTGGCTGGACCGCACTGGATTCACCGCGCCGCGCTGAACTGCCGCGCCTGCACGAGCGCGCCGCCAACGCGTTGGCGGTGATGGAGCAGCACCTGCGGCAGGCGCAGTGGTTCACGGGCAGCGAATACGGCATCGCCGACATCGCCCTGTTCGCCTACACCGATGTGGCGGGCGAGGGTGGCATCGCGCTGGATCTCTTCCCGGAGGTGCGCGGCTGGCTGCAGCGCGTGCGCGCGCAACCGCGCTTTCTGCCGATGCCGGCAGTGACCGCCGAAGTGCGCTCACGATTCGAGGCCGCGTGACTCTCGCCAAGGTGACCCCCACAGGGTAGCGCCGGGCCATGCCCGGCGGAATGCAACAACGACACGGAGGGTGTTCGATGTTCGCTGTGGTTCCAGATCCGATTCCCGCACGCATGCGCGTGCTCAACCGCGCCGAAGTGTGCGATGTCAATTTCCTGGATGCAGTGCGTGGCTGGCGCGGGACTCCTCGCCCGCGACCGGCCCCGGACGCGCCGATCCTGCCGGGCAGCACGCTCACCGCCGCTGCCTTCGACGACCTGTTCGATTCGCAGCTGGCCAGTCGCCAGCTGGACCTGATGGCGCGCGTGCTGCGCGTGCAGAACAAGGTCTTCTACACCATCGGCTCTTCCGGTCACGAGGGCAATGCGCTGCTGGCGCGGGCCTGCCGGCATACCGATCCAGCGTTCCTGCACTACCGCTCCGGTGCGTTCATGGCCGAGCGTTCGCGCCAGGTTCCGGGCATCGACCCGCTGCGCGACGCTGCGCTGTCGTTCGCTGCCAGTGCCGATGATCCGGCCAGCGGGGGACGTCACAAGGTGTGGGGCAGCAAGCCGTTGTGGGTGCTGCCGCAGACTTCGACCATCGCTTCGCACCTGCCCAAGGCGCTGGGTACCGCGCTGGCCATCGAGAGTGGCAAACGGCTGGGCCAGCCGCTGCCGATCCCGGCCGACAGCATCGTGCTGTGCTCGTTCGGCGATGCTTCGTCCAACCATGCCACCGCGCAGACCGCGTTCAATACCGCAATGTGGTCGGCCTACCAGAAGCTTCCGGCACCGATCTTGTTCGTCTGCGAGGACAACGGCCTGGGCATCTCGGTGAAGACGCCCGAAGGGTGGATCGCCGAGCGCTTCAGCCATCAGCCGGGGCTGGACTATTTCTTCGCCGATGGCCTGGATCTGGCGGTCGGCCACGCCCAGGTGCAGGCCGCAGTGGAGCACTGCCGGCGCACGCGGCGGCCGACCTTCCTGCACCTGCGCACCACGCGCCTGATGGGCCACGCCGGTACCGACTTCGAAGTGGAATGGCGGGCGTTGCCGGAGCTGTGTGCGGCCGAGGCGCAGGATCCCCTGCTGCGCTCGGCGCAGATCGCACTGGAATCGGGCTGGATGGATGCGGCGGCGATCGAGGTTGCCTACGAGACGATGCGCGCGCGCTGCATGGCCGCTGCTGCAGAGGCTGAAGGGCGACCCCGGCTGCAGTCATTGGAAGAAGTGATGGCGCCGCTGGCTCCGTACACGCCGGCAGCGGTGCAGGTTGAAGCCGAGCGAGGGCCGCCCGCCGACGCGCGCGAGGCGCTGTATGGCGGTGCCGACGCCCTGCCGGAACGGCAACCGCCACGGCATCTGGCCATCCAGATCAATCACGGCCTGCAGGAGCTGCTGGCGAAGTATCCGCAGAGCCTGCTGTTCGGCGAGGACGTGGCGCAGAAGGGCGGTGTCTACACGGTCAGCAAGGACCTGCAGCGCCGCTTCGGTCCGCGCCGGGTGTTCAACACCCTGTTGGACGAAACCATGATTCTGGGCATGGCGCAGGGCCTGGCCAACATGGGCATGCTGCCGATCCCGGAAATCCAGTACCTGGCCTACCTGCACAACGCCATCGACCAGCTGCGCGGCGAAGCGTGTTCGCTGCAGTTCTTCTCCAATGACCAGTACCGCAACCCGATGCTGGTGCGCGTGGCCGGGCTGGGCTACCAGAAGGGCTTCGGCGGCCACTTCCACAACGACAATTCGATCACTGCGCTGCGCGACATCCCCGGCCTGGTGGTCGGCTGCCCGTCGCGTGGCGACGATGCGGTGATGATGCTGCGTACGCTGGCAGCGCTGGCGCGGGTGGATGGCCGGGTGGCGGTATTCCTGGAGCCGATCGCGCTGTACATGAGCAAGGACCTGCACGAACCGGGCGATGGCCAGTGGCTGTTCGACTACCCCGCGCCCGGCCAGGCGCTGGTGCCGGGCGAGGGCCGGGTCTACGCGCCGGACGCCGGCGACCTGGTGGTCTACACCTATGGCAACGGCGTGCCGATGGCGCTGCGTGCGGCACGGGCAATCGAGCAGCAGCTGGGTTGGCAGGTGCGGGTGGTCGACCTGCGCTGGCTGGTGCCGCTGGATGCCGGCTTCATCGCCGCACAGGCCGCCAGCGCCCGGCGCGTGCTGGTGCTGGACGAGGGCCGCCACAGCGGCGGGGTGGGCGAGGGCGTGGTCACCGCACTGGTCGAGGCCGGCTTCGGCCACCTGCCGCTGCGCCGGGTCTGTGGTGCCGATACCTATACGCCGCTGGCGGGGGCAGCAATGTTCGGGCTTCCAAGCGACAATGCGGTGATTGGCGCCGCCCTTGAACTGGCGCAGGAACCCTGATGCATGTGTGGATTGGCGGGAATGTTGTTGCCGGCGCCGGTGGCGTCGGCCGAGGTGCTGCAGGCGCAGGTCCTGGCCATGGGCGAGGCGCTGCACCACCGCGGGCCGGATGATGGTGGCAGCTGGGTCGATGCTGGTACCGGCATCGCGCTGGCACACCGCCGCCTGAGCATCCTCGACCTGTCCCCGCTGGGCCATCAGCCGATGGCCTCGGCCGATGGCCGCTATGTGATGGCCTACAACGGCGAGGTCTACAACTTCGCCGCGCTGCGCGCCGAACTGGAGCCGCTGGGCCACACCTTCCGTGGCCACTCGGATACCGAAGTGCTGTTGGCGTCGATCCTGCAGTGGGGTATCGAAGACACCCTGCAGCGCTGTAACGGCATGTTTGCCATCGCCCTGTGGGACCGCCAGGAACAGTGCTTGTGGCTGGCCCGCGACCGCGTCGGCAAGAAGCCGCTGTACTACGGTTGGGCCGGTGACACGCTGGTGTTTGGTTCCGAATTGAAGGCGCTGTGGCAGCACCCGGCCTTCGACAACGACATCGACCGCGACGCACTGACCCTCCTGCTGCGGCTGGATTACATCCCGGCACCGCACAGCATCCACCAGCGCTGCTACAAATTGATGCCGGGCCGCGTGCTGCGCCTGGATGCGGCCACCGTGGCCGCCGGTGCGGCCGTGCATCGCCCGGAACAGGCGCAGCGCCCGTACTGGGATGCGCGTGCTCGCATGCAGGCGGCGCTAGCTGCGCCGTTCCAGGGCCGCATCGAGGAAGCCGAGGAGCAGCTGGACGGGCTGCTGCGCGACGCGGTGGCGCTGCGCATGGTGGCCGATGTGCCAGTGGGCGTGTTCCTGTCCGGTGGCACCGATTCCTCGCTGGTGGCAGCACTCATGCAGGCACAGAGCGGGCAGCCGGTGCACAGCTTCAGCATCGGCTTCACCGGCTCCGGCCACGACGAGGCGCCGTTGGCCAGGGAGCTGGCTGCGCATCTGGGCTGTGATCACACCGAACTCTACGTCAGTGGCGCCGATGCGCTGGCGGTGGTGCCGCAGCTGCCGTCGATGTTCGATGAACCCTTCGCCGATGCTTCGCAGGTGCCGACCGCGCTGGTCGCCCGGTTGGCACGGCAGGGCGTGACCGTGGCGTTGTCCGGTGATGGCGGCGACGAATTGTTCTTCGGCTACACCCGCTACGTGCGTGCGCTGCGCAACTGGCAGATGCTGGGCCGTGTGCCGGGCCCGCTGCGGCGCTGGATGGGCGCACGCGCGCAGCAGCAGGGCGAGGCCTCGCGTACCGGTGGCCTGGCCGCGCTGCTGGCCGAGTCCGGCGCGCGTGGCATTGGCGATGTGTACCGCAACCGTATTTCGCGCTGGCGTGACCCGGCCGCTGCAGTACCGGGTGCGCAGGCGGCAGGCAGTTTCTACGACCTGGCCGACCCGCTGCACGGCGCCGGCACCCCGGCCGACGCGATGATGCTGGCCGATTATGTGACCTACCTGCCGGATGACCTGCTGTGCAAGGTCGATCGCACCTCGATGGCGGTCAGCCTGGAGGCGCGTGCGCCGCTGCTGGACTGGCGCGTGGCCGAGTTCGCCTGGTCATTGCCGCTGGGCTTCAAGCGCAGTGAAACCACCAGCAAGGTGCTGCTCAAGCGCGTGCTGGGTCGTTACGTGCCGCAGTCGATGGTGCACCGGCCCAAGCGTGGCTTCGGCGCGCCGGTCAGCGACTGGTTGAAGGGCGACCTGCGGCCGTGGGCCGAAGATCTGTTGCAGCCGGCGCGGCTGGAGCGCGAGGGCGTGCTGTCGGCGGCGGCCGTGCAGCCGCTGTGGCAGCAGTTCCTCGGCGGCCAGCGCAAGTGGCATACCCATCTGTGGAACGTGCTGATGTTCCAGGCGTGGCAGGCGCATTGGCGGCAGGTGCGCGCGACTGTCACCGGCGGCTGATCTTCACCGGCCTGCACGGGCCCGGCGACTAGGCTGGGCCTCCCGCACCGTGAGGAGTCTGTTCCGATGTCCGTCCCCACCATCGCCGTGTTCGTTGGCAGCCTGCGCAAGGATTCCTGCAACCGCAAGCTGGCCCATGCGCTGGAGAAGATCGCCGGCGACCGCGCGCGCTTCCAGTACGTGCAGATCGGCGATCTGCCGCTGTACGACCAGGATTTCGATGCGCACTACCCGGCGCAGGGAACGCGCCTGAAAGACCAGGTGCGCGCCGCCACGGCCGTGCTGTTCGTGACCCCTGAATACAACCGCTCGGTGCCGGGCGTGTTGAAGAACGCCATCGACATCGGCTCCCGCCCGTATGGCGACAGCGCGTTTGCTGGCAAGCCGGCGGCGGTGATCGGCGCCTCCATCGGCCAGATCGGTACCGCCGTGGCCCAGCAGCACCTGCGCAACAGCCTGGCGTTCCTGGACATGCACGTGCTCGGCCAGCCCGAGGCGTTCATCCATTTCAAGGACGGACTGATCGATGCCGATGGCACGGTCCACAACGAGGGCACGCAGAAATTCCTCCAGGGCTACGTGGACCGCTTCCTGGCGCTGATCGCGGTGCACACCAAGGGCGGTTGAGACCGAGGGGTCAGAGCCGACCCCAGCCATGCCCGGGGTCGGATCCCGTCGCGCAGTGGCGGGCTCTGACCCCACGTCCAGCTGGGCGGGCCGGAGCCCGCACGTTGCACGGGATCCGACCCAGGGGCGTTGATCTGCGATAATGCATGGCTTGGGCGCCGCAACGGCGTTCATCGCAGGCAGTGCGACGCCCCCATGCCAGTCTGGCCAGGTACCGGCGGATATCCCCCGTTTTTCCACGGCTTATCCACAGGCTTGTCCATGGTCGCCGGGGTCGGTGCATGCCTACACTCGTCTGGCCACTTTCGTAGGAAACACCGCAGCATGTCCGCCCGTTCCGGCTTCCGTTCCAACCGCAGAGAGCGCGGTGATGGCTTTGATCGTGATCGCGACGAGTCGCGCATCGATCAGTTGCGTGTGCCGCCGCATTCGGTGGAAGCCGAGCAGGCGGTGCTGGGTGGGCTGATGCTGGCGCCGGAGGCCTATGACCGGGTCAACGACCAGCTGACCGAGGGCGATTTCTATCGCCGCGACCACCAGATGATCTACCGCGCGATCCGGGAGCTGTCCGAACGTGAACGTCCGTTCGATGCGGTGACCCTGGGCGAGTGGTTCGAATCGCAGGGCAAGCTGGAGCTGGTCGGCGATGGTGCCTATCTGATCGAACTGGCCAGCACCACGCCGTCGGCGGCCAACATCGTGGCCTACGCCGAAATCGTGCGTGACAAGGCGGTGCTGCGGCAGCTGATCCAGGTCGGCACCGACATCGTCAACGATGGCTTCCAGCCTGAAGGCCGCGACAGCAGCGAGCTGCTGGCCTCGGCGGAAAAGAGCGTGTTCGCCATCGCCGAGCAGGGCGCGCGCGGCCGTACCGACTTCGTGGCCATGCCTGGCGCGCTGAAGGATGCCTTCGAGGAACTGCGCAACCGCTTCGAGAACGGCGGCAACATCACCGGCCTGCCGACCGGTTACAACGACTTCGACGCGATGACCGCCGGCCTGCAGCCGACCGACCTGATCATCCTCGCTGCGCGCCCGGCCATGGGCAAGACCACCTTCGCGCTGAACATCGCCGAGTATGCGGCGATCAAGTCGAAGAAGGGCGTGGCGGTGTTCTCGATGGAAATGTCGGCCTCGCAGCTGGCGATGCGCCTGATTTCCTCCAATGGCCGCATCAACGCGCAGCGCCTGCGTACCGGCCAGCTGGAAGACGAGGACTGGAGCCGCGTCACCAGCGCGATCAAGATGCTGAAGGAAACCAAGATCTTCATCGACGACACGCCGGGCGTGTCGCCGGAAGTGCTGCGTTCCAAGTGCCGCCGCCTCAAGCGTGAACATGATCTTGGCCTGATCGTGATCGACTACCTGCAGCTGATGAGCGTGCCGGGCAACAGCGAGAACCGCGCGACCGAAATCTCGGAAATCTCGCGTTCGCTGAAGGGCCTGGCCAAGGAGCTGCACGTACCGGTGATCGCGTTGTCCCAGCTCAACCGCTCGCTGGAAACGCGTACCGACAAGCGCCCGGTGATGGCCGACCTTCGCGAATCGGGCGCTATCGAGCAGGACGCGGACATGATCGTGTTCATCTACCGCGACGATTACTACAACAAGGAAAATTCGCCGGACAAGGGCCTGGCCGAGATCATCATCGGCAAGCACCGTGGTGGTCCGACCGGCTCGTGCAAGCTGAAGTTCTTCGGCGAGTACACCCGCTTCGACAACCTGGCCCACGATTCGGTCGGTTCGTTCGAGTAACGGACGTTCGTTTGGGGCACGGACACAGGCCGGCCCCAGCACCATTCGGAACATCAACGTTCCGTATGTGGCGTGTAAATGACATGTAACGAGACGCTTTTAGGATTCTGCCGCCGCTTTCCCCTTTTGACGCCGCCCTTCGGCGTCCAGCGCGCCCAAGGAATCCGCCTCCATGCCGTCCCACGCTCCGCTCCGCCGCAATCTGCTGGCCCTGCTGGTCTGTGCTTCGCTCCCGTCTCTGGCTGCCGCTGAAACCGCCCCCGCCGCCGACGTGCAGTCGGCCACCACCCTCGATTCGGTCTCGGTGATCGGCCGCGGCGAAGCACGCCAGGTGCAGCGCGTCACTGCCGAGGACATGAAGGTGCTGCCGCCCGGTGCCAACCCGCTGAAGCTGCTGGCAACCAAGCCGGGCGTGCATTTTGAGTCGGCCGATGCCACCGGCGCCTACGAATGGTCGACCACCATCAGCCTGCGCGGCTTCAACCAGAACCGCCTTGGCTACACCCTCGATGGCATCCCGCTGGGCAACATGGCCTACGGCAACAGCAACGGCCTGCATATCAGCCGCGCGGTGATCAGCGAGAACCTGGGCGGTGCCGAGGTCTCCACCGGCATCGGTGCGCTGGGCACGCCGTCCACCAGCAACCTCGGCGGCGTGTTCCAGTTCTATTCGATCGATCCGTCCACCGAGTACGGCGTGGTGCTGGCACAGAGCTTCGGCAGCGACAGTGCGCGCCGCAGCTATGCGCGGCTGGATACCGGCGACCATCAAGGCTTCGCTGCCTACCTGTCAGGTGTCTATTCCGAAGGCGACAAGTGGAAGGGCAAGGGTTCGCAGGAGCTGAAGCAGTTCAACGGCAAGGCCACCTACAACTTCGGCGTGGACAGCAGGATTACCGCGCTGTTCAATGCGTCGCGCCGCGTCGAGGCCGACTACCAGGATCTGTCGCTGGAGATGATCGACCGCCTCGGCTGGGACTGGGACAACTACGCGCCGGACTGGGATCGCGCGGTCGCCGCCGCACGCGGCAAATTCAGCGGCGGCGTCAACAGCCCGTGGGATGCGTACTACTCCGGCCACGGCCTGCGCAACGATGACCTGTCCAGCATTGCCGGCGATTTCGGCCTGAATGAATCGATGCGGTTGAAGGTCAATGTCTACAACCACAGTAACCGCGGCCAGGGCCACTGGTTCAGCCCGTCCAATCCGTCCAACCCGGGCACCAGCCGCGAGATTCCGATCTCGATCCGCACCACCGAGTACGCGATCGACCGCACCGGCGTGACCTCGGCGTTCACCTGGAATGTGGGCGGGCACGAGCTGGAGGCCGGCCTGTGGTACGAGGACAACGGCCACAGCGTGCAGCGCAACTTCTACTACATCGACGGCCCGATCACCGACGACTTCTTCCTGCGCAATCCGGACCAGCGTGTGTGGCACCAGCGCTATACCACCATCACCCGCCAGTTCTACGTGCAGGATCGCTTCCGCCTGTTCGATGATCGCCTGACCATCGACATCGGTGCGAAGTCGCCGCACACCCGTACCAGCGTGCGCACGCCGCTGGGCAGCTACGCCAACAACAGCAGCCTGACCTCGAAGAAGGGGCTGCTGCCGCAGGCCGGCTTCAACTTCAAGCTCAACGAAGGCAATGAGATCTTCGGCTCGTTCGCCAAGAACATCGCCGCCTATGCACTGGGTGTCGGCAGTCCGTTCAACGTGCCGCAGGCGGCATTCGACAGCAGCGCGAAGAACCTGAAGCCGGAACAGTCGCGCACCATCGAGCTCGGTTGGCGTGGCTACGGCCGCGGCTATGAAGCCTCGGTGGCGGTGTACGACGTCAAGTTCGACAACCGCCTGCTGGCCATCGCGCAGTGCGTGGGCATCCTCGGTTGCCCGGCACTGTTCTCCAACGTCGGTTCGGTGACCAGCCGTGGCGCCGAGGCAACCTTGCAGCTGAAGCCGATGCAGGACCTGACCTGGTCCAATGCGCTGTCCTGGAATGACAGTACCTACGACAATGACTATGTGAACAACGGCGTGGTGCCGACCCGTGGCAAGAAGACCGTCGATACCCCGGAATGGATGTTCGCCAGCACCCTGGCCTGGACCCCAGGCCCGTGGGACATGCGCCTGGCCGCCAACCACGTCGGCAAGCGCTACGTGACCTACACCAATGACGTGTCGGTGCCGAGCTACTGGCTGGTGAACGCTTCGGTGGCCTATGACTTCGGTAAGCTGGGTCCGGCGCAGAACCTGACTGTTGCGCTGAACCTGACCAACCTGACCGACAAGCGCTACCTGTCCTCGATCAACACCAATGGCACCTACGCCGCTGACCCGACCCGCAGCCTGGCGACCATGCAAGTCGGCGCGCCGCGCCAGGTGATGGCCACCGCCACCGTGCATTTCTGATGCGCGGGCCTGTCGATCCGGAAAGCCGTCGTCGCCTGCTGCGCATGGCGTGGCAGGGCACGGGGGCGGCGATCGCGCTGGCGGCGATGCCGGGGCTGGCCACGGCCGGCCCTCGGCCGCGGCTGGGGCGCGATCCGTTCACCCTCGGCGTTGCCGCCGGCGATCCGGATCCGCAGGGCGCGGTGCTGTGGACGCGGCTGGCCCCGGACCCGCTCAACGGTGGTGGCATGCCATCGCGGGCGGTGCCGGTGCGCTGGTTCGTGGCCGAAGATCCGGGCATGCGCCGGCTGGTGCAGCGCGGTGTTGCTGCAGCGGTGCCCGAGTTGGCCCATTCGGTACATGTGGAAGTCAGCGGCCTGCGCCCGGGCCGTGACTACTACTATCGTTTCGCCTGCGATGGCGATGAGGAAAGCGCGGTCGGTCATTTCCGCACCGCGCCGCTGCCGGACACGCAGCTGCAGCAGCTGCGGTTGGCGCTGTGTACCTGCCAGGCCTGGAACAGCGGCTACTACCCGGTGCTGCGCGATATCGCCCAGAGCGATATCGACCTGGTGCTGCATGCTGGCGACTACCTGTACGAGTACAGCCCGCTGCAGAACGCACGTGGGCGCGCACTGGATGCCGAGCGCTTCAGCGGCGAGACCGTCAGCCTGGAGCGCTACCGCGACCAGTACGCGCTGTACAAGCTCGATCCGGATCTGCAGGCTGCGCACGCCGCGCATGCGTTCGCGGTGATCTGGGATGACCACGAGGTGCAGAACGATTATTCCGGCATCCATCCGGAGAAGCCTGGTGTATCGACCGAAGACTTCATCGTGCGTCGTGCCGCCGCCTACCGCGCGTTCTACGAACACCTGCCGATGCGCAGCTCGCCGGCGGGCAATGGTGGCCTGCGCGTACACCGGCGGCTGCGCTACGGCGATCTGGCACAGTTGACCCTGCTCGATTGCCGCCAGTTCCGCCCGGCCAATCCCTGTGGCGTGGGCGAGTCGCCACGCTGTGATGCTGCACTGGACCCGCGCATGAGCATGCTCGGCACGGGCCAGGAGGCGTGGTTCGCGCAGTCGATGGCGGCCGCGCAGGGCACGCGCTGGAACGTGGTGGTGCAGCAGTTGCTGATGGCGCAGCTGCGGCTGGACGGTGGTACGCCACGCGAGCGCTTCTGGAATGACGCCTGGGATGGCTATCCCGCCGCACGTATCCGGTTGCTGCAGGCAATGCAGGCGGGTGGGCAGGGCAATGCCATCGTGCTGGGTGGTGACTGGCATTCCACCTTCGTCAACGACCTGAAGCTGGATTTCGACGCGGCCAGCGCGCCGGTCGTCGCCACCGAATTCATCGCCCCGGCGATCAGCAGTGGCGGCGACGACACGCCGTACGGTCCGTACTATGGACCGTCGATACCGCAGAACCCGCACATCCGCTATTTCGACGGCGACCGCCGTGGCTGGTGGAAGCTGCAGCTGAACCGGCAGACCGTGGACGCCGAACTGCGCTTCGCCGACAGCGTGCTGCGTGCGGACGCTGCGGTGCGCACCGCGGCGCGTTTCCAGGTGACCCACGGCCGTCCGGGCGCGGTCCCGGTGTAAATCCCTGCGGTAGTGCCGGCCGCTGGCCGGCAACCTCCTGAATCTCCGGTTTCCCCGCAATCGGTTTCATCGCCCCCAGCCCGGGTTTCGTCGCAAACCGTTTGCGGGCGGCCAGGGCGGGGCGCCAGGGTGTCCGCAGGCGGCAAGGTGCCGCCACAAGGAGACCGTGATGAAGACCCTGTTCGCGCTCGGTGTGTGGTGCCTGCTGTTCGTGCTGTGCTGGCCGCTGGCGATCCTCGCCCTGATCGCCTGGCCGTTCGTGTGGCTGCTGAGCCTGCCGTTCCGCCTGGTCGGCATCACCTTCTCGGCGCTGTTCGCGTTCCTGCGCGCGCTGTTCATGCTGCCGGCGCGCCTGCTCGGTGGCGGTCCGGTGGCCGCATGAGGGCGGTGCTGTTGGCCGCGCTGGCGCTGCTCGCGGGGCCGGCACTGGCTTCACCTCCAGCACCGCCATCGGTGTGGCTGGAGCGCCAGCAGACTGCCGCTGCCGACGAGGCGGATGCAGCGGCGGCCAAGGCGGTCAAACCCAAGGAGCACTGCCGGGTAGTGAAGGAATGGAAGGCGGGTGAAACCGTGGTCCAGCACCGGATCTGTGATGATCCGCCGAAGAAGCCGGCTGGAAAGGTGTAGCGCCGAGCTGATGCTCGGCTCTTTTCCCGGGATAGCCGAGCGTGGGCTCGGCTCTACATCATCAGCGCAATCAAAAAACCCCGCCGAGGCGGGGTTTTTGGATTGCTGGAGTGTGCCGACCAACGGTCGGCACCTACCCGGATGCAGATCAGTTCGCCTTGTGGATGGCGCGCTTGCTGACCGCCATCGCTGCGTCGTGGATCACTTCCGACAGCGACGGGTGGGCGTGGCAGATGCGGGCCAGGTCATCGGCCGAGCCGCTGAACTCCATGGTCAGCACGCCTTCGTGCACCAGCTCGGAGACGTTGGCGCCGACCAGGTGCATGCCGAGGATGCGATCGGTTTCGGCATGGGCCAGGATCTTCACGAAGCCTGCGGGCTCGATCATCGCCACGGCACGGCCGTTGGCGGCGAACGGGAAGCTGCCGGCCTTGTACGGGATGCCTTCGGCCTTCAGCTGGGCTTCGGTCTTGCCGACCCATGCCAGTTCCGGCTCGGTGTAGATGACCCACGGGATGGTGTCGAAGTTGACGTGGCCCGGCAGGCCGGCGATCAGCTCAGCCACCGCGATGCCTTCCTCGAAGCCCTTGTGTGCCAGCATCGGGCCGCGCACGCAGTCGCCGACCGCCCACACGCCGTTGACGCCGGTGTGGCAATGCGCATCGACTTCGATCTGGCCACGCTCGTTGATCTTGACGCCGGTGCCTTCGGCCAGCAGGCCCTTGGTGGCGGCGCGACGGCCGACGGCCACCAGCAGCTTGTCCACGGTCAGGGTCTTTTCGCCTTCGCTGTCGGTGTAGGTGACAACGACTTCCTTCTTCTTGCCCTTGCCGGTGATCTCGGTCTTGGAGACCTTGGCACCGAGGCGGATATCCAGGCCCTGCTTCTTGAACTCCTTGGCAGCGGTCTTGGCCACTTCGGCGTCGGCCACGGCCAGGAACTCCGGCAGTGCTTCCAGGATGGTGACTTCAGCGCCCAGGCGCTTCCACACGCTGCCCAGTTCCAGGCCGATCACGCCGGCGCCGATCACCGCCAGGCGGTGCGGCACTTCGGTGAAGTCCAGGCCGCCGACGTTGTCGACGATGGTATCGCCGTCGAACTTGGCGAACGGCAGTTCGATCGAATCCGAACCGGCGGCGATGATGACGTTGGTGCCCTTCAGCTCGACTTCCGAGCCGTCGTGCTGCTTCACCTTGACCACGTTGCCCGGCTGCAGTTCACCGAAGCCGTAGTAGGTGGCGACCTTGTTGGCCTTGAACAGCATGGCGATGCCGCCGGTGAACTGCTTGACGATCTTGTCCTTGCGGCCAACCATCGCTTCGACGTCCATCTTGGCATCCTTGAAGCTGATGCCGTGGTCGCCAAAGATGTGGCCCATGTTCCAGAACTGGCGCGAGGAATCCAGCAGCGCCTTGGACGGGATGCAGCCCACGCGCAGGCAGGTGCCACCCAGGGCCGGCTTGCCGTCCTTGCCCAGCGCTGCGTCGATGCAGGCGGTCTTCAGGCCCAGCTGCGCGGCGCGGATGGCAGCGTGGTAACCGGCCGGGCCGGCACCGATGACGACGACGTCGAATTGTTCAGCCATTGAATTATTCCTTGATGCATTACCAGAACCCCTCCGCGCAGGCGCGGAGGGGCGGGAGGTTTCTTACAGGCCGAACAGCATGCGGCCCGGGTTTTCCAGCTGGTTCTTGATGTCCACCAGGAACTGCACCGAGTCCTTGCCGTCGATGATGCGGTGATCGTAGGACATCGCCAGGTACATCATCGGCGCGATCACGACCTGGCCGTTCTGGGCGATCGGACGCTCCTTGATGGCGTGCATGCCCAGGATGGCGCTCTGCGGCGGGTTGATGATCGGGGTCGACAGCAGCGAACCGAAGGTGCCGCCGTTGGTCACGGTGAAGGTGCCGCCCTGCAGTTCTTCCAGGCTCAGCTTGCCGTCACGTGCCTTCTTGGCGTAGTCGGCGATGGTGCGCTCGATATCGGCGAACGACATGCGCTCGACGTTGCGCAGCACCGGCGTGACCAGGCCCTTCTCGGTCGACACGGCGATCGAGATGTCCGAGTAACCGTGGTAGATGATGTCATCGCCGTCGATCGAGGCGTTGACCAGCGGGAAGCGCTGCAGGGCATTGGCAGCGGCCTTCACGAAGAAGCTCATGAAGCCCAGCTTGATGCCGTGTGCCTTGACGAACTCGTCCTGCAGGTCCTTGCGCGCAGCCGAGACCTTGGACAGGTCGACTTCGTTGAAGGTGGTCAGCATGGCGGTGGAGTTCTTCGACTCCATCAGGCGTTCGGCGATGCGCTTGCGGATGCGGGTCATCGGCACGCGTTCTTCCGGACGTGCGCCACCGGCCTTGCCGGCGCCGCCGTTGCGGGCGAAGTTGACGATGTCTTCCTTGGTCACCGCGCCGCGACGGCCGGTGCCGTCGACGTCGGCCGGGTTCACGCCTTCGGTGATGGCGGTGAAGCGGGCGCCCGGCGGCAGGGTGTCGGCGGCCGACTTGGCAGCCGGGGCGGGAGCTGCGGCAGCAGCCGGAGCAGCAGCGGCCGGCGCGGCGGCAGCAGCCGGAGCGGCTTCAGCGGCCGGAGCCGGGGCAGCGGCCACGGCGCCTTCTTCGATGATCGCCACGACCTGGCTGGAGGTCACGGTCGCGCCTTCGGCGAACTTGATTTCCTTGATCACGCCATCGACCGGCGACGGCACTTCCAGAACGACCTTGTCGGTTTCCAGGTCAAGCAGGTTTTCGTCGCGCTTGACGGCGTCGCCCACCTTCTTGTGCCAGGTGGCGATGGTGCCGTCGGCGACGGATTCGGGCAGTACCGGGGCTTTGACTTCGGTGGCCATGCGGGAGCTTCCTGGTTTGTCTTCTAAATAGGGGGAGAGTTATTCAGCGAACGAGTCGTTGAACGGGTTGACCAGTGCATCGGCGACCAGCTGCTGCTGTTCGCGGACGTGGTCAGCCATGTGACCGGCAGCCGGCGAAGCCGAACGTGCGCGACCGGCGTAGTGCAGGTTCTGGCCATCGGCCAGGCAGAACTGCAGGTGGTGGCGGATCTGGTACCACGCACCCTGGTTCTGCGGTTCTTCCTGCGTCCACACCACGTCGGTGGCCTTGCCGTACTTCTTCAGTTCGGCAGCCAGCAGCGCACGCGGGAACGGATACAGCTGCTCCACGCGGATGATCGCCACGTCGTCCTGGCCACGCTTGGTCTGGTCTTCCAGCAGGTCGTAGTAGACCTTGCCCGAGCACAGCACCACGCGCTTGACCTTCTTGGCATCGGCATTGGCATCGCCGATCAGGTGCTGGAACTCGCCATTGGCCAGCTCGTCCAGGGTCGACACGGCCAGCTTGTGGCGCAGCAGCGACTTGGGCGACATCACCACCAGCGGCTTACGGGTGGTCAGGTGCTGCTGGCGACGCAGCATGTGGAAGGCCTGCGCCGGGGTCGACGGCACTACCACCAGCATGTTCTCCAGCGCGCACAGCTGCAGGAAGCGCTCCAGGCGCGCCGAGCTGTGTTCCGGGCCTTGCCCTTCATAGCCATGCGGCAGCAGCAGGGTCAGGCCGGAAATGCGGCCCCACTTGGCTTCACCGGCGGCGATGAACTGGTCGATCACCACCTGGGCGCCGTTGGCGAAGTCGCCGAACTGGCCTTCCCAGATGCACAGGGTGTTCGGATCGGTGGTCGAGAAGCCGTATTCGTAGGCCATCACCGCTTCTTCGCTGAGCAGCGAATCGATGATGGTGGCCTTCTCCGGCGAATCCACCAACTGCCGCAGCGGCAGGTAGTAGTTGTCGGTCTTCTGGTCGTGCAGGATCGCGTGGCGGTGGGTGAACGTACCGCGGCCGACGTCCTGGCCGACCAGGCGCAGTGCATTGCCTTCGTCCAGCAGGGTGGCGTAGGCCAGGTTCTCGGCAAAGCCCCAGTCGCCCGGGATCTCGCCAGCGGCCATCTTGCGGCGGTCGTCGTAGACCTTGGACACGCGCGAGTGCAGCTGCACTTCTTCCGGCACGGTGTTGATCAGCTTGGCCAGTTCGACCAGCTTGTTCTTCTCGACCTTGGTCGAGATCGGATCGGACAGCTTGCCTTCCAGCAGCTTCGGCCAATCGACGAACAGCGGGCTGCTCGGCGGGGTCTTCTCGACCTTCGCCAGCTCGGTGGTCACTTCACCGGCATCCAGCTTCTCGCGGTACGCGTCGACCATCGCCTTGCCTGCGCCCGCGGCGATCACGCCCGCCTTTTCCAGCTGCTCGGCGTACATCTCGCGGGTGGTGGCGTGCTTGCGGATCACCTGGTACATCAGCGGCTGGGTGATCGCCGGCTCGTCGGCCTCGTTGTGGCCCCAACGGCGGTAGCACATCAGGTCGATGACCACGTCCTTGGCGAACTTCTGGCGGAACTCGAAGGCCAGCTGTGCAGCGAACACCACCGCTTCCGGATCATCGCCGTTCACGTGCAGCACCGGGGCGGCGATCATCTTCGCCACGTCGGTGGCATAGCGCGTGGAGCGCGTATCCAGCGGGTTGGAGGTGGTGAAGCCGACCTGGTTGTTGACCACGATGTGCACGGTGCCGCCGACGGCGAAGCCGCGGGCCTGCGACATCTGGAACAGTTCCATGACCACGCCCTGGCCGGAGAAGGCCGCGTCGCCGTGAATCAGGATCGGCATCACCTGCTTGCGCGCGGTGTCCTTGCGGCGCTCCTGGCGCGAACGCACCGAGCCGGCCACGACCGGATCAGCGATTTCCAGGTGCGACGGGTTGAACGCCAGCGCCAGGTGCACCGGGCCACCGTCGGTGGCCACGTCGGCCGAGAAGCCCATGTGGTACTTCACGTCACCGGCCGAGGCGTGCTCGTCGTGCTCGAACTTGCCTTCGAATTCGTCGAACAGCTTGCGCGGGTTCTTGCCGAGGGTGTTGACCAGCACGTTCAGGCGGCCGCGGTGGGCCATGCCGACCACCACATCCTTGACGCCATCCTTGCCGGCGCTGCGGATGATGGTGTCCATCATCGGGATCAGCGAGTCGCCGCCTTCCAGCGAGAAACGCTTCTGGCCGACGTACTTGGTGTGCAGGTAGCGCTCGAGGCCTTCGGCTGCGGTCAGGCGCTCCAGCGTGCGGCGCTGGGTGTCAGCGTCCAGCTGGTAGTTGCCGCCGGCCAGTTCCAGCTTCTTGTAGATCCACTGGCGCTGCTCGACCTCGGAGATGTGCATGAACTCCGCACCGATCGAGCCGGTGTAGGTCGCCTTCAGGCGTGCCAGCAGGTCGCGCAGCTTCATGCGCGGCTGGCCGCCGACGCCGCCGGTGCTGAACTCGCTGTTGAGGTCGCCATCGGACAGGCTGTGGAACGGCAGGCCCAGGTCCGGGGTGTTGACCGGAGCAGCCAGGCCCAGCGGATCCAGGCGGGCGTCCAGGTGACCGCGCGAACGGTAGGCGGTGATCAGGCGACCGACATTGCGCTCACGCTCGTCGCCTGCACCGGTGCCGGTGCCAGCTTTCAGCGCATCCTTGGCTGCGTCCGCGATGTGGGAGATGACAGCCGAGTGGGGAATGTCACCTGCTTCGCGGCCCTTGAAGCCGTCGAAGTAGGTTTTCCATTTGGGATCGACACTATCCGGGGAGACCAGGTACTGCTCGTACAGGTCCTCGACATAGGAGGCGTTGCCGCCGGCGAGTTGCGAAGATTGCGCAAACTGCTTCAGTTGATTGTCCACGATGGAGGGTGCTGATTCGCTTTGTGGGGTATGGCTTCAGAAGGACCCGGCACGAAGATGAATAGCCATGCACGGGCGCGTTCAAACAGCCAAATTGTACCCCCAACCGGACACGAAGGGGCACCACCAAGGGCATCGCGCGTCCCCCGGTGCCGCTTCCAGACAGGTTGGGTCAGCTGCGCTGGCTCAGATGCCGAGCGCGCGCAGTTCACTGCAATCGCGTGAACGGTCCCATATGCGCTGCAATTGCTGCTCGAACGGCTGCGAACGTGCCGGTAGCGCGATGCCGGCCTCGCCGTCGAGCCGATGCTCGATCAGACGAAAGTAGAAGTCGCCGGCATCGTTGAGCAGGCAGGCCGAGGCCAGCCCACGGTCGACCGGGTCGGTGACCTCGCGGAACTGGATCACGCTGGGCAGACGCTGGGCCAGCGCCAGCAGTGGCGCTCCGGCTGAGGCGATCGCAGCCGCATCGTGCACGATCACCCGCAGCTGCTTGTCGTGGCGGGCGGTGGCGAAGCGACGCAGGGCCGCCTGCACCGGCGGCGCATCCAGCAGGCCCGGATCCAGCTGGCGGCTGTGCAGCCACAGCTGGCGGCGGGCGCGACGGATGATGGCGGTGGTGATGGCCAGCGCCTCGGCGCGGTTGTCGATGGCGCTGGCGGCGTCCAGCCGGCGGCGCATCTGCTGGTGACCGATGCCGGCCTCCTCGAACACCTCGCCTTCGGGCAGGAAGCCCTGGCGGGCATAGAAATCGCGGGCGGGCAGCTGGGCGTGCAGGTGCAGCTCGGCCAACCCGAGCCGCCGCCCGGCCTCGACCAGCGCCTCCAGCAAAGCCTCGCCCACCCCATGGCTGCGATGGCTGGCCAGCACCGCCATGCGGCCGATGCGGCCGTCCGGGGCCAGCCGGCCGGTGCCGACCGGCTGCCCGTCGCCATCCAGCGCCAGCACATGGGCGCTGACCGGGTCCAGCGCGTCGCGTTCCAGCTCGGCGGCGATGCCCTGTTCCTGCACGAACACGCGCTGGCGTACCTCGTGGATGGCGACGTGGGCATCGGCGTGACTGACCTGCTGGACCCGGATCATGGTGGCGACTCAGGCGCGGCCAGCACCGCTGTCGTCTTCCTCGTCGTCCTCGAAGTTGACGATGACCTCGATGCCGTCGTCGTGCACGGTCACGGAGTGGACATCGTCGGACACCGCGTCAGCGTCGATCGCATCCACGCGGTCACGGCCTTCGACGACTTCGCCGAGTACCACGGCATCCTCACCGTCGTCCTCGTCTTCGGCCTCATACATCTCGTTCGGGTCGATCAGCTGGAACACACCGCCGACCAGCAGCTGCTGGACCGCAGCGCGGCCCTTGTCGGACAGGCCGCGGTAAGCGGCGGCGTCCAGCTGTTCGGCACCGGCCAGGCGCTGCGCGTCCTTGACCGGCAGCGCGAAGTCCCGGCCGCTGACATACAGGCTGGCGCCACGCTTGGCCCGGCGCCAGGCCAGGCGTGCCCACGGGTGGCGCTGCAGCAGCAGGCCGGAGGCCAGCGCCTCGATCACTTCCTCCGGGGCCGGAGCAGCCTGGTGGGGCATCACTTCGCCGGCCGCGCGGTAGGTGGTGATGAAGCGGCCGAACCAGTCACCCAGCTTGTCCGGATCGTTCATGCGGATGGCGTTGAGCGCGGTGATCACCCGAGCCATCGCCACCGTGTCGATTTCGTTCGGGTCGGCCGGTACCTTCAGGTCGCCATCCTGGTAGCGGATGTTCTCGTCGGCATCGGCGATGAGGGTGTCCAGGTAGTCGCTGATCAGCTCGGCCGACGCTGGCGCGCGCATGCCGAACGAGAAGGTCAGGCAGGGGTCTTCGGCGACGCCGTGGTGCGGCACGTTCGGCGGCAGGTACAGCATGTCGCCCGGTGCCAGCACCCAATCGTGGGTCGGCTTGAATACCTTCAGCAGCTTCAGCTCCACGTCGGGGCGGAAGCCCAGCGGCGGCTGCTTGCCCTTGATCGATTCACTGGCATCGATCTGCCAGCGGCGGTGGCCCTGGGCCTGCAGCAGGAACACGTCGTACTGGTCGACGTGGGCACCAACCGAGCCACCGGTGGCGGCAAAGCTGATCATCACGTCATCCATGCGCCAGCGCGGCAGGAAGCTGAAGTGCTCGATCAGCGCACGCACGTCCTTGTCCCACTTGTCCACGTCCTGCACCAGCAGGGTCCAGTCGCGGTCGGGCAGGGCGGGGAAGATCTCTTCCTGGAACGGGCCGGTGCGTACGCGCCAGCCATCCTGGGTCTTGTCATGCTCGATCAGGCGGGCCAGCACGCCTTCTTCGCAGGCCAGGCCGGCCAGGTCTTCCGGCTGCACCGGGGTCTGGAAATCCGGGAAGGCGTTGCGGATCAGCAGCGGGCGCTTCTGCCAGAAATCGCGCAGGAAGGTGGCCGGCGCCATGCCCAGCGGCTGGCCGGGGCGGGCGGTGACTTCGATGAGGGGGGCGGAGGACTTGCGGGCGGCCATGGGGGAATCCTTGCAGCGGAAAGCGGGAGGGGCGGCGCGGCGGGCCGCCAAGGCCTCCATTGTCCGACGTTCGCCGGGATTGCGCACGTGCGCGGGTTTGTCGCGGGGTGTCCGGCCAACGGCGGAGCCCCTCGTGGCGGGGTGGTTCAGAATCAAAAGCCGCGCTTGGCCGGGCGGGTGGGCCATGCAGGGGACGCTGCAAGTACGTCCTTGTAAGCTCGATGGCGCCATCCATGGCGCCAACGCCCCTGCATGGCCCACCCGCCCGGCCCCTGACAGTTTCCTGCGCGGCCCGCCACGGAATGGAAGAAGAAAAGCAAGGCAAAAGCGGGTCGCGCGCTGCGCTTGCTCATGCTCCTGCGCTCGTGGGGTCAGATCCCTTTTCCAATGGAAAAGGGATCTGACCCCATCGGACAAACGAAAGAGGGACGCGGCGAAGCCGCGTCCCTCTTTCAAATTCCGTCCCGACAACCCACTGCTCTTCGATCCGTCACCGAAAATCTGTCAGAGGTGGGTCGGGATGGGCCAGCGGGACCGTTGGCGCCATGGATGGCGCCATCGAGCCCCCAGGGATGGGTTTACGGCGTGTCCCGCTGGCCCATCCCGACCCGCCCAGCTAGCGGCAATCCAGAGCCGCTCTTGACGTTGCTGTTGTTGTTGCCGTTGCTGTTGCTGTTGCCTGCCGCAGGCAGCGCCCGCGGCCGCCGCCGCAAAGGAAACCCCTTAAATCTTCTTCGCCAGCGACTCGGCCAGACCGGTGTAGCTGCCCGGGGTCATCTCCAGCAGGCGCTGCTTCGCATCCGCCGGCAGCTCCAGCCCCTGCACGAACGCGCGCATCGACTCGGCGGTGATGCCCTGGCCGCGGGTCAGCGCCTTCAGCTGTTCGTACGGGTTCGGCAGGCCGTGGCGACGCATCACCGTCTGCACGGCCTCGGCCAGCACTTCCCAGGCTGCATCCAGATCGGCGTCCAGGCGCTGCGGGTTCACTTCCAGCTTGCCCAGGCCCTTGGCCAGCGAATCCAATGCCACCTGGCTGTGGCCGAACGCGGTACCCAGTGCACGCAGCACGGTGGAGTCGGTCAGGTCACGCTGCCAGCGGCTGATCGGCAGCTTGGCGCTGAAATGCTCGAACAGCGCATTGGCAATGCCGAAGTTGCCTTCCGCATTCTCGAAGTCGATCGGGTTGACCTTGTGCGGCATCGTCGACGAGCCGACTTCGCCTTCCTTCAGGCGCTGCTTGAAGTAGCCCAGCGAAACATAGCCCCAGATGTCGCGCGCCAGGTCGATCAGGATGATGTTGGCGCGGCGCGCGGCATCGCCGATCTCGGCGATGTTGTCGTGCGGCTCGATCTGCGTGGTGTACGGGTTGAACACCAGGCCCAGGCTGGTCACGAAACGCTCGGCGAAGGCCGGCCAGTCCACGTCCGGGTAGCTGGCGATGTGGGCGTTGTAGTTGCCCACCGCGCCATTGATCTTGCCGGTCAGTTCGACCGCGGCAATCTGCTTGCGCTGGCGTTCCAGGCGGGCGACCACGTTGGCCAGCTCCTTGCCGAGGGTGGTCGGCGAGGCGGTCTGGCCGTGGGTGCGCGACAGCATCGGCTGGCCGGCCTGGGCGTGGGCCAGGCTGCGCAGGGAGGTGGCGATGCCATCCAGCGTCGGCAGCACCACCTCGCGGCGGGCTTGTTCCAGCATCAGGCCGTAGCTGAGGTTGTTGATGTCTTCGCTGGTGCAGGCGAAATGCACGAATTCCAGCGCCGGGGCCAGTTCGGCGTCGTCCTTCAGCTGTTCCTTGATGAAGTACTCCACCGCCTTGACGTCATGGTTGGTGGTGCGCTCGATCTCCTTCACGCGCGCGGCCTGGGCCGGGCTGAAGCTGGCGGCCAGGGCGCGCAGGCGTGCGATGGCGGCGTCGGAGAACGGCGCCAGTTCGACGATGCCCGGTTCGGCGGCCAGGGCCAGCAGCCATTCCACCTCGACCGTGACGCGGGCCTTGATCAGGCCGTACTCGGAGAAGATCGGGCGCAGGGCGTCGACCTTGCCGGCATAGCGGCCATCGAGCGGGGACAGGGCGAGCAGGGCGGAATCGGACATGTCGGCAGGGCTGGGGCGAGCGGCGGGGGCCATATTCTACGACGCGTGGCTTTCGCATGCTTGGTAGCGCCGGGCCATGCCCGGCGGATGGTCGCCGCGCTGCGCGCTCGCCGGGCATGGCCCGGCGCTACCCGTGTAAACGGCCCTGCGGACGGAACGATCTGGCCCGTCCCCGTCATCCCGTGTCACCGGCAAGGGAGTATCGTTGGCGCAGCCGCCAGCCCGGGAAGCGACACCCTGCCAGCCGCCGCTTCCCTTTCCCCAACTGAAGTAGTGCGGAGTTGATGCAATGAGCAAAGCTGCAAGCAAGGGTTTCAGAATCGAACACGACAGCATGGGCGAGCTGCAGGTGCCTGCGGACGCCCTGTGGGGCGCACAGACCCAGCGTGCCGTGCAGAATTTCCCGGTGTCGGGCCAGCGCATGCCGCGCGGTTTCATCCGCGCGCTGGGCCTGGTCAAGGGCGCCGCCGCGGGCGTCAACGCCGAGCTGGGCCACCTGCCGAAGAACGTGGCCAAGGCCATCCAGACCGCCGCGGCCGAAGTGGCCACCGGTGAATGGGACGCGCATTTCCCGATCGACGTCTACCAGACCGGCTCGGGCACGTCGTCGAACATGAATGCCAATGAGGTCATCGCCACCCTGGCCAACCGTGCCGGCAAGGCGGGCAAGACCAGCGTGCACCCCAATGACCACGTCAACCAGGGGCAGAGCTCCAACGACGTGATCCCGACCGCACTGCGCGTGTCGGCGGTGCTGGCCACCCATGAGCAGCTGCTGCCGGCGCTGGTACACCTGCGCAAGACCCTGGACAAGAAGGGCCGCAGCCTGCGCAAGGTGGTCAAGACCGGCCGTACCCACCTGATGGATGCGATGCCGCTGACCTTCGAGCAGGAGTTCGGCGCGTGGTCGGCACAGCTGGCGTCGGCGCAGGAGCGTATCGAAGACAGCCTCAAGCGCGTGCGTCGCCTGCCGCTGGGCGGCACCGCCATCGGCACCGGTATCAACGCCGATCCGCGCTTCGGTACCCAGGTGGCGAAGGCGCTGAAGCAGCAGACCGGTTTCAAGTTCGACAGTGCCGAGAACAAGTTCGAAGGCCTGGCCGCGCAGGACGATGCGGTGGAACTGTCCGGCCAGCTCAATGCGCTGGCGGTGGCACTGATCAAGATTGCCAATGACCTGCGCTGGATGAACGCCGGTCCGCTGGCTGGGCTGGGCGAGATTGAACTGCCGGCCCTGCAGCCGGGCAGCTCGATCATGCCGGGCAAGGTCAATCCGGTCATTCCGGAAGCGACGGTGATGGCCTGCGCACAGGTGATCGGCCACCACACCGCCATTACCGTGGCCGGCCAGACCGGCAACTTCCAGCTCAATGTCACCCTGCCGCTGATCGCGGTGAACCTGCTCGATGGCATCGGCCTGCTGGCCAATGTGTCCACCCTGCTGGCCGACAGTGCGATCGCCGGGCTGAAGGTGCGCGAAGACCGCGTGGCCGAGGCGCTGGCACGCAACCCGATTCTGGTCACCGCACTGAACCCGATCATCGGCTACGAGAAGGCCGCGGCGATTGCCAAGCGCGCCTACAAGGAACAGCGCCCGGTGCTGGACGTGGCGCTGGAAGACAGCGGCCTGGCCGAGGCCGAACTGCGCCGCCTGCTGGACCCGACCGCGCTGACTGCCGGTGGCATCCAGGCCGGTGGTGGTGGCGCGGGCGGTTGATCGGCCGGTTGGGTAGCGCCGGGCCGTGCCCGGCGGAATGCTAGCGGACCGAACGCTACATTCGTCGGGCGTGGCCCGGCGCTACCGGGTCAATGAGAAACGCCGCCCTTTGGGCGGCGTTTTTTTTCAGCGACGGTCCGCGACGATGTTGCCGAAGGTGTCGGTGTAGTCCTTGAACTCGGGGATACGCTGGATCAGATCGGCCGGAATCACTTCCATGCCTTCGGGCGGCTGGATCTTCACCGGCTGCATGTTGGGATCAGCCGGTGCGGCCACCAGGGTGTTCTGGCGCAGCACCTGCAGCTTGCCGAACATGGTCTGCAGCATCTGCTTCTGCGCGTCGTCCAGCGGAATCTGGATCTCGTCCATCTTCATCGTGCCATCGGCGAGGATGATGATGTTCGGCGCGGGTGGGCGACGCACGGTGACCATGCCTTCGCTCACGGAAATCTTGGGCTTGCCGCGCTCGGCGCGGTGGTTGCGGTAATCCTTGTCACAGCCAACCAGGCCCAGGCAGAGCAGGGCGGCCAGCAGCAGGAACAGTTTCTTCATGGCGGTTTGATCGGGTGCATCCGGGGCGGCCATTGTAAGCCCGCGCAGGCAGCGTCGGCCGGCAACGCTTGCGCGCTGCCGGCCGGGTGCGCTCATTTGCCGCAGTCAGAGATTGACGGTGTGGCCCTTGCCGGTGTCCTTGCCGCAGTCGTCCACGTCGCTCTGGTCCATCGTCGCGTAGGGCTTGAATGCCGGCAGTTCGCGCGCCAGCGCCTGCTGGCTGGCCAGCATCGCGGGCAGGCGGTCGCAGATGCGCTTGGCCTGGGCTTCGATCTTCTCGGCTTCGGCATTGATGCGCTTCTCGACGCCTTCGCTGTCGCCACTGAAAATGCCCTTCAGCGCCTCGCCGGCGGCACTGGCACCGAGCTTGGCGCCGGCCAGGCCGACGTCCATGCCGTCCATCGCGATGGCGACCACGTGGCCGCGGTAGTCCTGCAGATGACGGCGCTGGATATCGTTGGCGGCGATCTCCTTGCCCGCGATCAGCAGGCGGCCATCCGGCGTGATCTCCGCACGCGGCTGCTTGTCCGCCGAGATCTTGATGTTGCCCTGGGCGATATCCTTGCGGGCATCATCCATGGCGTTCTTGACGGTCTCGCCGACGCCGCCTGTGGCTTCGGCCACACTCTTGCCAACGGTCTTGTCGGGTGCTGACGACGTGCCGCCGCAGGCGATCAGCGGCAGGCACAACAGGGTGGCAGGCAGCAGGCGCAACAGGTTCATGGTATTCCCCTGGGATCGGTTGGCTGAGAGTTACTTGTTGCGCGGCAGGGTGACCTTGCCGCTGACATTGCGGTGGCCGACGTCACCGCTGCCGCTGTGGTCGACGGTCAGGGTGCCGCGCACGCCGTCGACGTTGATGTCGCCCGAGCCGTGGCTGCGGACATGCACATTGCCGCCGATGTCGGTGAGATCGACGCCGCCGGAGCCGACCACGCCCACCTCGACATTGCCCTGCACGCGCTTGAACTCGATGTCGCCCGAGCCGACGGTGTCCAGCCGCGCGTTGCCACGCACGTCGGTGATCTTCAGGTCACCGGAGCCGACCGTGCCGGTAATGGCATCGCCGCCGATGTTGCGCGCCGTAACGTCGCCCGAGCCGAGCGACAGCAGGTTCAGCGAGCTGCCACCGTCGATGTCGAGGTCGCCCGAACCCACCGCGGCATGGATGCTGCCCCGGGTGCCGCGGGCGATGGCGTCACCGGAACCGACGTCCACGCTCAACGACTGCGCGTTTTCCACGCTGGCGTCGCCGGAGCCGACCTTGACCTGCAGCGGCAGGTTGTCCGGCACGCTGCCGCGGATATCCAGCCAGGCGTAACTGTTGCCCAGGCTGATGCTGCTGATGCGGCCCTCGCGGCGCAGGCTGACCACCAGCTTGTCGCCCACCTTGCGCTGGTCCAGCACCAGCTGGTCCAGCCATTCCTGGTTGGAGGCACAGGCGCGACCGTCGAGCTGGCCGCCACCGGCGCTGGCAACGACCTTCAGGTCGTGCTGGTTGACCTCGAACACCACCGCCTTGGCACCGGCCACGTCCAGCTTCAACGTGCGGGCGGCAGTGAACTTGCAGTTCTGTGCATCGGTCGCAAGGGCCGACAGCGGCAACAGCAACAACGCGGTACAGGCGAGCAGGGAACGCATGGGTGGTGCCTCCGGGTGGATGGAATCAGATCTCGCCGGCGCGCTTGCGCAGGCGGATGGCGAGGAAGATGAACACTGCACCGACGGCAGCACCGATCCACAGTTCCGGCATCGCCAGTGACTTCAGCTGCGAAGCCGGGGACATCAGGCTGACCACCGAATCCAGGTCACGCCGCGAACCGGCGCTGAGGCGGTACACCAGGTCCATGCCCGGCACGCCGCCCAGCAGCAGGCGGCCGACGATGTTCTGCCAGAACCAGCCGGTGCTCAGGCCGAACAGCGGCATGATCTTGGTGGTGCTGACGATGACGCCGGCAAACAGCGGCAGCATTACCGCCCACAGGAACGGCTTGCTCTTGGCCCAGGCCGAGCACAGCAGCAGCCAGCCGGCGGTAGGCAGTGCCCACAGGGCATAGACCGGAATCCAGGACAGGTGGCCGGCGGCCAGGGTCAGCGGGCTGGCCGGGCCCCAGATCAGGGTCATCGGGCTGCCACCATGCATCAGGGCCACGATGCTGATGATCAGCATGAAGCCGAACATGGTGATGATGCCGGCGATCACCGCGATCAGCGGTGCCACCACCAGTGCACTGATCACCTTGGACAACACTGTCTGGGTGTCCGACAGCGGCAGCGACTTCCAGAACAGGATGCTGCGGTCGCGGCGGTCGTCGTACAGGGCGCCCAGGCAGTAGAAGAACACCACGAAGGCCAGCACCAGGAACGGCCATGCCGAGCTCAGCACCAGGGTCAGGTCGAGGCCGTTGCCGAGGTCGGTGAGGTCCTTGCTGTCGATGTTGCGGGTGAGCAGTGCCAGGTCCAGGCCGTTGACGTTCACGCTTTCGCCATCGACATGGAATCCGCCGTTGCGCGCGGCGCGATTCAGCGCGAACAGGCCGAAGGCGATGCCGACGGTACTCATCACCAGCGAAATCAGGCCGGCGATCAGCGGGGCATACAGGAATCCGCCGCGGTTTTCCCAGTACTCGCGCTTGAGCAGCCAGCGCAGCGTGCCCAGTGGGCTGACGGGGTGGTTGACGGCATTCATGCGTAGGTCCCCTTCATGATGGCGACGAACAGGTCGGCCAGGCCCGGGCTGCGGGTCTCGCCAAGGGTGGAAAGCTGGGAGCGCGGCACGCCATCGAACAGCATCACGGTCTTGCCGAACGTCAGGCTGCGTTCGTCGATCGGCTTCAGGGCGCGCGCGGTATCCAGCTGATCGGCGTTGACCAGCAGCTCGGTGTAGCGCCGTCCGACCTCGTCCATTTCCGCATCAAGCACGATGCGGCCGTCACGGATGAACATCACGTCGCTGAGGATGTGTTCGATCTCTTCCACCTGGTGGGTGGTGACGATGATGGTCTTCTGCTCATCGAAGTAGTCTTCCAGCAGGCGCTGGTAGAACTCCTTGCGGTACAGGATGTCCAGGCCCAGGGTGGGCTCGTCCAGCACCAGGATACGGGCATCGATGGCCATCACCAGCGCCAGGTGCAGCTGCACGATCATGCCCTTGGACAGTTCGCGCACGCGCTGCTTCGGCTGCAGCTTGGTGTTGGCCAGGAAGCGCTCACAGCGGGCGCGGTCAAAGCGCGGATGGACGCCGGCGACGAAATCGATCGCCTCGCGGACCTTCAGCCAGCGCGGCAGCACGGCGACATCGGCGATGAAGCAGATGTCGTTCATCAGCTCATCGCGATGCAGCCGCGGATCGCGGCCGAGCACGCTCAGCTCGCCTTCCACCGAGGTCAGGCCGAGCACGGCTTTCAGGGCAGTGGTCTTGCCGGCACCGTTGGGGCCGATCAGGCCGATGATGCGCCCGCTCGGAATGCTGAAGCTGGCATTGTCGAGGGCGACGGTGGTCTTGTAGGCCTTGCGCAGGCCTTTGGCGGTGATGACGGCATCGCCGGATGCAGCAGTAGTGGGACTGGCATTCATCAGAATTTCCCCTGGGGCAGCAATTCGTCGAGGCTCAGGCCCAGGCGCTGGATGCGCTCCAGGACCGCTGGCCATTCTTCATTGAGAAAGCGTTCGCGTTCGCTGCTGCGCAGCTGCGTGGCCGCCTGTTCGGTCATGAACATGCCCAGCCCGCGGCGCTTTTCGACCAGGCCTTCGTCGGCCAGTTCCTGGTAAGCGCGCGAAACGGTGATGGGGTTGAGCTGGTAGTCGGCGGCCACCTGGCGCACCGAAGGCAGGGCATCGCCCGGCTTGAGGATTCCGTCGAGCATCATGGCGATCACGCGCTCCTTCAACTGACGGTAGATGGGAGCACCGTCGCTCCACTGGATGTCGCTCATATTCAGCTCCGTGGGGTCAGCGGCTGGGCGAACGAGAAGTACGGCATGGACAGGGAGCTGTGCAGCCGACGCGGGGGGGAGGGGGAGGGGGCAGCATTGCCTGCCGGTGAAGTGGTCGCGTCCTGCGCACTGTCGGTTGAAGCGGGGGAGGTTGGCGCGGCCAGCCAGGCCAGCACGATCAGGGTCGAAACGGCAGCGGCCGCGGGTGCGGTGAGGTTGCGACGTATCCGGGCGTTCATGGCTTCCCCCTGTCTCAGGTGACTGGTGTTGTATGCAACTATAACACCGGCACGCCGTCGTGCAAGTCCTTGCCGGCCCCAACTGATGGCAGGGGTGGTCATGGTGCTGAAACATCCATTCAAGATTTTGATTTTGAAGGGAAATAAAATAATTCGGGTGAGCAACCCAGGTCGACCTTGCATTCAGTGATGTGCATACCATGTCATTACTCCGCCGGGGTTGAAGAACGCTCCATCCAAAGGCCATGCCGCGCAAAGTGGCGGCGGGCTGCCGCAATCTGGGCCGCAAAGGCCCGGTGCTATAGTTCGGCCGATCCCCGGCCGGTGCTGGCCGGGCCCCTGTTGAATGGCTACCGCGGACCGCTCCTGATGCCCCTGCCGACTGTTTCCTCGCGCCGCCTGCGCGGCCTGTCCCTGCTGGTCCTGATGGTGGCCGGCGCTGCTGGTTCCGGCAGTGCCCTTGCTGCCGATCTGCTCGACCTGGATTACCGGCCGCTGGCCGGCAAGCAGCAGGTCAACCTGCAGCAGCGCTACCAGGGGCAGGTGCTGCTGGTGGTCAACACCGCCAGCAAGTGCGGCTATACCCCGCAGTACGAAGGGCTGGAAGCGCTGCAGAAGCGCTATGCGGGGCGTGGCTTCGCCGTGCTTGGTTTCCCGTCCAATGATTTCAAGGGCCAGGAGCCGGGTGACGAGAAGCAGATCCAGGATTTCTGCACGCTGACCTACGGCGTCAAGTTCCCGATGTTCGAGAAGGTGCATGTGGTGGGGGCGCAGGCAACGCCGCTTTACCAGCGGCTGAGCGCAGCCACCGGCGTAGCCCCGGCCTGGAACTTCCACAAGTACCTGGTCGGCCGCGATGGCAAGGTCATCGCCCAGTTCGCCAGCAAGGTGACGCCGGATGATGCACAGCTCACCGCCGCCATCGACAAGGCGCTGGCCGCTGCCGCCACGCATTGATATCCGGCATGTATGCCTCGACATCGACGGCATGCGTGCGACAATGACTCTTTTCGCGCCGACGTCGGCGCCCGGACACTTTCAGGAATGCAGCGAATGAAGATGGGAATGCGCGGCGCCGCGGCGTCGGTTCTGATTCTGGCAATGGGCACTTCGGGTGTCGCTCTGTCGCAACAACCGGCTGCCCCCGCAGCCGCCAAGGAGACCGCAACCTTGAATTCCCCCAAGCAGAAGCTCGGCTACGCCATCGGCCTGGACGTGGCCAAGTCGTTCACTCCGATTGCCGATGAAATCGACGTGGCTGCCCTGCGCACCGCCGTGGAGCGCTCCTTCGAAGGCCTGCAGCCGCAGATCACCCAGGAACAGGCCAAGGCCACCGATGCCGCGCTGCGCCAGGTGGTGATGGCCCGCAGCGGCCAGCAGGTGCCGGGTGTGGCGCCGGGTTCGCAGCCGGCGAAGGTGGACCGCGTCAAGGTGGCGCAGATGATCGGTTCCTATTCGGTCGGTCCGTCGCTGGCACAGCTGAAGGACGACATCGATGTCGCCTCGCTGTTTGACGCGATCAGCACCGGCCTGAGCAAGGGCCAGCCGAAGATGACGGAAGCTGACGCGACCGCCACCATCCAGTCGTTCATGGGCGCCAAGCAGGCCGAAATGCAGGCCAAGGCCGCCGCCGCCGCGCAGACCAACCGCGAGGAAGGCAATGCGTTCATGTCCAAGAACAAGACCCAGCCGGGCGTGGTGACCACTGCCTCGGGCCTGCAGTACCAGGTGATCCGCCCGGGTAGTGGCGAGCGTCCGCTGCCGAGCAGCAAGGTGCGCGTGAACTACGAAGGCAAGCTGCTCAACGGCACCGTGTTCGACAGTTCCTACGGCCGCCAGCCGGCCGAGTTCGGCCTGGACCAGGTGATCAAGGGCTGGACCGAGGGCGTCGCGCTGATGCCGGTCGGTTCGAAGTACCGCTTCTGGATCCCGGGCAACCTGGCCTATGGCGAAAACGGCACCCCGGGCGGCCCGATCGGCCCGAACGCAACTCTGACCTTCGACGTCGAGCTGCTGGGCGTCCTGCCGTAAGCGACCACGGAGCCTGCACGGACATGCGCGTTGCGATTTTTGGTACCGGCTACGTTGGACTGGTGACCGGCACCTGCCTGGCCGACGTCGGCCATCAGGTGGTCTGCGTCGACATCGACCAGGCCAAGGTGGATGGCCTCAACCAGGGCATCATCCCGATCTACGAGCCGGGCCTGGAGCCGATGGTGAAGGCCAACCATGCCGCCTTGCGGCTGGCATTCACCACCGACGCTGAGGCTGCCATCGATCACGGCCAGGTCGTTTTCATCGCCGTCGGCACGCCGCCGGACGAGGATGGCAGCGCCGATCTGCAGTACGTGCTGGCCGTGGCCCGCACCATCGGCCGGTACATGAGTGTGCCGACCGTGGTGGTCAACAAGTCGACGGTGCCGGTGGGTACCGCCGACAAGGTGCGCGCGGCCATTGCCGAAGAGCTGGCTGCGCGTAACGCGGACATCGCCTTCGATGTGGTGTCCAACCCGGAGTTCCTGAAGGAAGGCGACGCGGTTGCCGACTGCATGCGCCCGGACCGCATCATCATCGGTGCGACCAGCGAAGAATCGGTGGCGGTGATGCGTCGCCTGTATGCGCCGTTCAACCGCAACCACGACCGCGTGGTGGAAATGGACGTACGTTCGGCCGAACTGACCAAGTACGCGGCCAACGCGATGCTGGCGACCAAGATTTCGTTCATGAACGAAATCGCCAACATCGCCGAGCGTGTCGGTGCCGACGTCGAGCAGGTCCGCCAGGGCATCGGTTCGGACCCGCGTATCGGCTGGCACTTCATCTATCCGGGTGCCGGCTACGGCGGCTCGTGCTTCCCCAAGGATGTGCAGGCGCTGGCGCGCACCGCGCAGCAGTACGGCCTCGAGCCGAAGCTGCTGAACGCGGTGGAAGCGGTCAACGATGCACAGAAGGGCCATCTGTTCGCCCTCATCCAGCGCCACTATGACAAGGGCGAGGACGAAGGCGTGCGCGGCAAGACGTTTGCGGTGTGGGGCCTGGCCTTCAAGCCGAACACCGACGACATGCGCGAAGCCTCCAGCCGTCGCCTGCTGGCGCAGCTGTGGGAAGGTGGTGCGACGGTGCGGGCGTATGACCCGGAAGCGATGCACGAATCGCAGCGCATCTTCGGCGAGCGTGACGACCTGGTGTTCTGCAGCAGTGCCGACGAAGCGCTGCAGGGTGCCGACGCGCTGGTCGTGGTGACCGAGTGGAAGCAGTTCCGCAGCCCCGATTTCCAGAAGCTGCGCGAGCAGCTGAAGGATGCGGCGGTGTTCGATGGCCGCAATCTGTACGAGCCGGCCGAGGTGGAAGCTGCAGGCCTGGCCTACTACGGCATCGGCCGGGGGCGTTCGTTGCATGTCTGAGCTGCCGAGTGAACGCGAGCAGGCGCTGGAAGCGCGCCTGGTCGAGCTGGAAATGCGCGTGTCCTTCCAGGAACACGCGCTTGCCGAACTGAGCGATGCACTGGCCGACGCGCGCATGGAAGGCAGCCGCAATGCCGGCATCCTGCGCGTGCTGCTGGAAGACCTGGGCAAGGTCCGCAACGCTCTGAATTCTTCCGATCCGGCGAGCGAACCGCCGCCGCCGCACTACTGATCCGAACTCTATGAGCGATACCCTCCGCGACCAGCTGATGGGCCTGGGCTTCAAGCCAGCGCCCAAGCCCGAGCGCAAGAATGATGGCCCCCGCCGTGATGGCCGCCCGCAGGGCAAGGGTGGCAATGGCAATGGAAAGCCGCAGGGCGCAGGCAAGGGCGAGCACAAGCCCGGCGAGCGCCGTGGCCATGGTCACCACGCTGGAGCCGGCAAGCCCGGCGGCCAGGCGCGTGGCCAGGGCCAGCAGGGCCCGCGCAAGCCGCGCAGTGCCGAAGAGATGGATCTGGCCAAGGCCTATGCCATCCGTGCGCAGAAGGAAAAGGAAGAGCGCATCCAGGCCGAGCGCCTGAAGCAGGAAGAAGCGCGCGTGCGCCGCGAGGCGAAGGCCAAGCTGGAAGAGCTGCTGAAGGACAAGGGCCTGAATGCCGAGGAGGCCGACATTGCCCGCCACTTCCCGTACGGCGGCAAGATCAAGCGCATCTACGTGACCGCCGAACAGCTGACTGCGCTCAATGCCGGTGAACTGGGCGTGGTCCAGCTCAATGGCCGCTACCTGCTGGTCACCGCCGAAGTGCTGGCGCAGTCCGAGGCGGTGTTTGCCGCATCGGTGGCGCTGAAGGTCGATCCGAATGCGCCGGCCGAGGAAGATCCGTACGCCGACCCGCAGTTCCAGGTGCCGGACGACCTGGTCTGGTAATGAGTGCGGTTGGTTGATGGGAACGCCGGGCAATGCCCGGCGTTTTCATTGCTGGGCGCGGCTGCCGGTGCGGCGTGCGCGGATCAGCGGCAGGCTCAGCGCGAAGAAGCACAGCAGGGCACCTATCAGGGCGAAAGCACTGCCGGCCAGGAACGCGGTGCGGCCGTCGTCGATCTTCCACAGCTGGCCGGCGATGAGCGCGCCGAGCACGCCGCCGACGCCGGACGAGAATCCATACAGCAGGCCCTGGCCATGGCCGTTGAGGCGGCCCGGGAAATAAGTGGCCAGCATCTGCATCGCTGCCGCGAAGAAGGCGGCAAAGCCGAGCGCATGGGCGCTCTGCGCGACCAGCATCACCGGCAGGTTCTGCGGGAACAACGCGGTCACCGCCCAGCGCAGGCAGGAGCTGACCAGGGCGATCAGCAGCATCCAGCTGGCGTCGTAGCGGCGGAAGAAGCGGCCGATGGTGAAGAACACGCCGACCTCGAATACCACGCCGATGGTCCACAGCAGGCCGAGGGTGGAGGTGCGGTAGCCGTGGTGGTCCATGTAGACCGAGAAGAACGTGTAGTACGGTCCGAACGAGAGCTGCTCCATGAACGCGGCCAGGAAGAACGCCAGCACTGGTGGCCGGCGCACGATCTGCCAGAAACCAGTGGCATCGCCGTCGGCCTTGCTGATGTCACGTGCATAGTGGTTGCTGAAGGCCGAGGCCACCATCAACACGAACAACGGCAGCATCATCCACGGCAGCAGCGCGGCGCGGTTGCCGCTGCCATCGCCCTCGATCAACCAGCCGAACAGGGTCACGATGGCGATGAAGCCGAGCGAGCCCCAGACCCGGATCAGGCCGTAGCGATGACTGTCGCTGCCGAGGTGGGTGAGGGTGATCGACTCGAACTGCGGCATCACCGCGTTGTAGAAGAAGCAGAACACCACCATCGCCGGGTACATCCATGGCTGTGGCAGCGGCAGCAGGAAGGCGGTGAAACTGATCAGCGCCAGCACGCACCCAAGCCGCAGCAGGCGGATCGGTCGTGGCGAGGCCGCGGCCAGCGTGGTCCAGGTGCTGGGAGCGACCACACGGGTGGCATACCACAGGCCCATCATCACGCTGATGGCGGTGACGCTCATGCCGCGCGCGGTCAGGAACAGGCTCCAGTACGGAGTGAACGCACCGAGCGCCGCGTAGTAGAACAGGTAGAAGCTGGAAAGACGGGCAACGGGAACGGTCATCGCAGAATAATGCACGGTAGCGCCGGGCCATGCCCGGTGGACAGGAGATGACGCCGGGCATGGCCCGGCGCTACCGGATCATTCCGGATCGTAGTCGAGGTTGGAGGCCAGCCAGCGCTCGGCCTGGGCGCGATCCACGCCTTTGCGCCGGGCGTAGTCGCCTACCTGCTCGCGGCTGAGCCGGCCGACCACGAAGTATTGGCTCTGCGGATGGCTGAAGTAGTAGCCGGATACCGCTGCGGTGGGAAGCATCGCGAAGCTTTCGGTCAGTTCCATGCCGGCGTTGGCTTCTGCCTGCAGCAGGTCGAACAGGCGGCGCTTCTCGCTGTGCTCCGGGCAGGCGGGATAGCCGGGAGCCGGGCGGATGCCGCTGTACTGCTCGTCGATCAGCGCCTCGTTGTCCAGCGTCTCGGCGTGGTCGTAGCCCCAGAATTCGGTACGCACGCGCTGGTGCAGGCGCTCGGCCAGCGCTTCGGCGAAGCGATCGGCGAGGGCCTTCAGCAGGATCGCGTTGTAGTCGTCGTGGTCGGCCTCGAACCGGGCCACGTGTGCATCGATGCCGATCCCGGCGGTGACCGCGAATGCACCGATCCAGTCCTGGCGGCCACTGTCGGCCGGTGCGATGAAGTCGGCCAGGCAGAAGTCCGGGCGCTCGGCGGGCTTGTCCACCTGCTGGCGCAGGAAGTGCAGGGTGGTCTCGCCCCGGGGGTGCTGCACGCGCACGTCGTCGCCGATGCTGTCGGCCGGCCACAGGCCGAACACGGCCTTGGCGGTCAGCCATTTTTCGCCGACGATGCGCTCGAGCATCGCGCGGGCATCCTTGTACAGATCGCTGGCCTGGGTGCCGACGATCTCGTCGGTGAGGATGGCGGGGTACTTGCCGGCCAGTTCCCAGGCCTGGAAGAACGGCGTCCAGTCGATGTAATCAACCAGTTCGGCCAGCGGGTAATCATCAAAGACGTGCAGGCCCGGCTGCTTCGGTGCTGGCGGGGTGTAGCTGGTCCAGTCGCCCTGGAACTTCTGCCCGCGTGCGTGTTCCAGCGAGACCAGGCGCTTGGCATCGCCGCGGTTGCGGTGGCGCGCGCGGATCTCGGCGTAGTCGGCTTCGTTGGCGGCGACGAAGGCCTCCCGCAGGTCGCGCGAGATCAGCGACTGTGCGACGCCGACCGCACGCGAGGCATCCTTCACCCACACCGTGGGCGCCTTGTAGTGCGGGTCGATCTTCAGCGCGGTGTGCGCGCGCGAGGTGGTCGCGCCGCCGATCAGCAGCGGCAGGTCGAAGCCCTGGCGCTCCATCTCGCGGGCGACGTGGCTCATTTCCTCCAGCGAGGGCGTGATCAGGCCGGACAGGCCGATCAGGTCCGCATTGTGCTCGCGCGCGGCGTCGAGGATCTTCTGCGCCGGTACCATCACGCCAAGGTCGATCACCTCGAAGTTGTTGCAGGCCAGGACCACGCCGACGATGTTCTTGCCGATGTCGTGCACATCGCCCTTCACCGTGGCCATGATGATGCGGCCGTTGCTCTTGGCGGTATCGCCGCTGCGTGCCTTTTCAGCTTCGATGTAAGGCAGCAGGTAGGCCACGGCCTTCTTCATCACCCGCGCGGATTTCACCACCTGCGGCAGGAACATCTTGCCGGCGCCGAACAGGTCGCCGACCACGTTCATGCCATCCATCAACGGGCCTTCGATCACGTCCAGCGGGCGGCTCGATGCCTGCCGTGCCAGCTCGGTGTCTTCTTCGACCCATGCGTCCAGGCCGTGCACCAGTGCATGTGCCAGGCGCTGCGCGACCGGCTTCTCGCGCCAGGCCAGGTCCTCGGTCTTCGCTGCGCCCTTCTTGCCCTTGTAGCGCTCGGCAATCTCCAGCAGGCGCTCGGTGGCGTCGCTGCGGCGGTTGAGGATCACATCCTCGACGCGCTCGCGCAGCTCCGGCTCCAGCTCGTCGTAGATCGGCATGGCGCCGGCGTTGACGATGCCCATGTCCATGCCGGCAGCAATGGCGTGATACAGGAACACCGAGTGGATCGCCTGGCGCACGGTCTCGTTGCCACGGAACGAGAACGAGACGTTGGAGACGCCGCCGGATACATGGCAGTGCGGCAGGGTCTGCTTGATGATGCGGGTGGCTTCGATGAAGTCCACCGCATAGTTGTCGTGCTCTTCGATGCCGGTGGCGACGGCGAAGATGTTCGGGTCGAAGATGATGTCCTGCGGCGGGAAACCGATCTCATCGACCAGTAGGCGGTAGGCGCGGGTGCAGATCTCGACCTTGCGCGCGCAGGTATCGGCCTGGCCCGCCTCGTCGAAGGCCATCACCACCGCGGCCGCGCCATAGCGCAGCACCTTGCGCGCATGCTCGCGGAACAGCGCTTCGCCTTCCTTCAGCGAGATCGAGTTGACCACGCTCTTGCCCTGCAGGCACTTCAGGCCGGCCTCGATCACGCTCCACTTGGAGGAATCGACCATCACCGGAATGCGCGCGATGTCCGGCTCGGACATGATCAGGTTGAGGTAGCGGGTCATCGCCGCTTCCGAATCGATCAGGCCCTCGTCCATGTTGACGTCGAGGATCTGCGCGCCGCTGGCCACCTGCTGGCGGGCCACGTCCACCGCCTCTTCGTAGCGACCTTCCTTGACCAGCTTGCGGAACTGCGCGCTGCCGGTGACGTTGGTGCGCTCACCGACGTTGATGAACAGCAGGTCCGGGGTGATGACCAGAGGTTCCAGGCCGGACAGGCGGGTAGGGCGGACAGGCGTCATGGTTGGCGGCGGCTCAACAGCAATAGGGCGGAAAATGCGGGACGGTGGCGGCGACGTTCATGCAGCCTGTTCCTGCGCGCCGGGCAGGGCTCGCGGCGGCAGACCGGCCACCGCCTGCGCGATCGCGCGGATGTGGTCGGGCGTGGAGCCGCAGCAGCCACCGACCAGGTTCAACAGCCCATCCTCGGCGAAGCCACGCAGGGTCGCGGCCATTTCTTCAGGCGTTTCGTCGTACTCGCCGAACGCGTTGGGCAGGCCTGCGTTGGGATGCGCACTGACATGGCAGTCCGACACCTGTGACAGGGTTTCCACATGCGGGCGCATCGCATCGGCGCCCAGCGCGCAGTTCAGGCCGATCGACAGCGGCCGCGCATGCGCCAATGAGGCATGGAAGGCCTCGGCGGTCTGCCCGGACAGGGTGCGTCCCGATGCATCGGTGATGGTGCCGGAGATCATTACCGGCAGCCGTGCACCACGTGCATCGAAGGCTTCCTCCACGGCATACAGGGCGGCCTTGGCATTGAGCGTGTCGAAGATGGTCTCGACCATGATGGTGTCTGCACCACCGTCGATCAGGCCGTCGATGGCTTCGCGATAGGTGCCGCGCAGCTCGTCGAAACTGGTGTTGCGGAAGCCGGGATCGTTCACGTCGGGGCTGATCGAGGCCGTGCGGCTGGTCGGCCCGAGCACGCCGATGACAAAGCGCGGCTTGCCCGGCGTGGTCGCGGCCACGGCATCGCAGCAGGCGCGTGCGACTGCCGCCCCGGCCTTGTTCAACTCGTACACCAGGTGTTCAAGGTGGTAGTCGGCCTGGCTGACCGAGGTGGCGTTGAAGGTGTTGGTCTCGACCAGATCCGCGCCAGCGTCCAGGTACGCAGTGTGGATGTCGGCGATGATCTGCGGCCGGGTCAGCAGCAGCAGATCGTTGTTGCCCTTCAGGTCATGGCCTTCCTGCGCTGCGTGGTCGCAGCCGGGGCCATGGGCATGGTCGAAGCCACCGGCGAAGCGCTCGCCACGATAGTCGTCTTCCTGCAGCCCATGGCGCTGGATCATCGTGCCCATCGCGCCATCGATGATCAGGATCCGCTCGCGCAGGGCATCGAGCAGGGCATTGGCACGATCGGGATGCAACCAGGGCAGGGCGGGCATGGCGGTCTCGGGCTCAGGGCTTGTTGGCGATCAGCGAAATCACTTCGAAGTGCGGCGGGCGCTTCTCGCGGGTGACGGTCTCCAGGCTCGACACCTGCAGGCCGGCCTTGTCGACGAACTTGCGCAGTTCCTTGTCGCTGAAACCGAGGTTGACGTGGCCGTAGGCCTCCACCGCGGCCTTGTGTTCGTGACGGGCCAGGCTGCACAGCAGCAGGCGGCCGCCGGGGCGCAGCACGCGCGCGGCTTCGGTTACCGCCTGCGCCGGCTTGCTGGCATAGGTCAGCGCGTGCATCAGCACCACCAGGTCGAAGCTGCGGTCCTTGAACGGCAGGGCATGCATGTCGCCTTCGCGCACTTCCACGTTGGGCAGGCGGCGCAGGCGCTCGCTGGCGGCGGCAACCACGCGCGCACTGGTGTCGATGCAGATGTAGCGCTTGGCATGCGGGGCCACCAGTTCGGCCAGCACGCCGTCACCGGAGGCGATATCGAGCACGTCACCGGTTTCCAGCAGCGGCAGCGCGGTGCGTGCAAGCGCTTCCCAGGTACGACCCGGGGAGTAGTGGCGCTCCATGTCGCCGGCCACGCTGTCGGCCCAGTTCTGGTCGGAGGCACGGTGGGCCAGCACGGCGGCAACCCGTTCAGCATCCTGGCGCAGCAGCGGGTCGTCGCTTCCGTTGCTCAATGCATGCCACAATGCGCGCTGCGCCGGGTCCAGCTGGGCCTCGTCGAAGCGGTAGTAGGCCGACACGCCGGCACGGCGGTCGCGCACCAGACCGGCTTCCTTCAGGCGCGCCAGGTGGGTGGACACGCGCGGCTGCGCCAGCCGGGTAATCGCCGACAGTTCGGCCACGGTCAGCTCCTCCTGCTCCAGCAGCGCCAGCAGGCGCACGCGGGTGGCATCGGCGAACACCTTCAGGCGTGTCGACCAGTCTTCCAGATCCATAAATATCTACCTATCGCGATATAGAGATATATTCGCTGAGGTTGCCTGTCCCGGTCAAGTCGCTGGCGTACGGAAGCCCTCGGCCCCGTTACAATCTGGGCACCTGGGCGCGCCGTGTGCGGCCCACATCATCATGTACCCGGGAGGGTGTTGTGGATTTCAGCTTTACTGAAGAGCAGTTGATGCTGCAGGACGTGGCGCGGCGCATCGCGCAGGAGAAGATCGCCCCCAGCGCGGAGCACCATGACCGCACCGGCGAATTCCCGCTGGACAACATCCGCCTGCTGGGCGAGAACGGCCTGATGGGCATCGAAGTGCCGGCCGAGTACGGCGGCGCGGGCATGGACCCGATTGCGTACGTGCTGGCGATGGTGGAGGTCGCCGCCGGTGATGCTGCGCACTCGACCATCATGTCGGTCAACAATTCGCTGTTCTGCAACGGCATCCTGACCCACGGCAATGAAGCGCAGAAGCAGAAGTACGTGCGTGCCATCGCCGAAGGTGAGGCCATTGGCGCGTTCGCGCTGACCGAGCCGCAGTCCGGGTCTGACGCCACTGCCATGCGCTGCCGCGCGGTCAAGCAGGCCGACGGCTCCTTCGTCATCAACGGCAAGAAGAGCTGGATCACCTCCGGCCCGGTGGCCAAGTACATCGTGTTGTTTGCGATGAGCGAGCCGGACAAGGGCGCGCGTGGCATTACCGCGTTCATGATCGACACCGACAAGGCGGGCTTCGGCCGCGGCAAGACCGAGCCGAAGCTGGGCATCCGCGCATCGGCCACCTGCGAGATCGAGTTCAACGATTACGTGGCACAGGCCGAAGACGTGCTGGGCCAGGAAGGCGAGGGCTTCAAGATCGCCATGGGCGTGCTCGATGCTGGCCGCATCGGCATTGCTTCGCAGGCCATCGGCATCGCCCGCGCCGCCTATGAAGCGACGATCGAGTATGTGAAGGAGCGCAAGGCATTCGGCGCCGCAATCGGCACCTTCCAGATGACCCAGGCCAAGATCGCCGACATGAAGTGCAAGCTGGACGCAGCGCTGCTGCTGACCCTGCGCGCGGCGTGGGTGAAGGGCCAGGGCAAGCGCTTCAGCAATGAAGCGGCCATTGCCAAGCTGACCGCTTCGGAAGCGGCGATGTGGATCACCCATCAGGCCGTGCAGATCCACGGCGGCATGGGTTACTCCAAGGAAATGCCGCTGGAGCGCTACTTCCGTGATGCCAAGATCACCGAGATCTACGAAGGCACCTCGGAGATCCAGCGCCTGGTGATCGCCCGCAACGAGACCGGGCTGCGCTGAGGCACCGCCCTGGTAGTTGCCAACCTTGGTTGGCACGGATCGGAGAGCGCCAACCAAGGTTGGCATCTACCAGGCAGCAAAGAAAAAGGCCCCGGATCGCTCCGGGGCCTTTTCATTTCAGCTCACCATCGGATCAACGATCCGGGCGGTGTGCGGTTTCCGCGTCGCGCTGGCGTTCCATGAACTCCTTGGAGGGTTCATCCAGCTTGTCGCCCAGCATGCGGCGCACGACCACGAAGAACACCGGGATCATCAGCAGGCCGAGCAGGGTGGCGAACAACATGCCGCCGATCACACCGGTGCCGATGGCGTGGCGGGAGTTGGCGCCGGCGCCACTGGAGATCGCCATCGGGATCACGCCCATGATGAACGCGAACGAGGTCATCAGGATCGGGCGGAAGCGCAGGCGGGCGGCCTCGATGGTTGCATCGCGCAGGTTCTTGCCTGCGGCACGCTGCTCCACCGCGAACTCGACGATCAGGATCGCGTTCTTCGCGGCCAGGCCGATCACGGTGATCAGGCCGATCTTGAAGAACAGATCGTTGGGCAGGCCACGCATCATCGACAGCGCCAGTGCACCGAGCACGCCCAGCGGAACCACCAGCAGCACCGCTACCGGGATCGACCAGCTTTCATACAGCGCGGCCAGGCACAGGAACACCACCACGATGGACAGCACCAGCAGCAGGGTCGCGGCATTGCCGGCCAGGATTTCCTGGTAGGACATGCCCGACCAGTCATAGCCGAAGCCGGCCGGCAGGTCGTCGGCGACGATCGCCTCCATGGTCTGCATTGCCTCACCCGAGCTGGTGCCCGGGGCCTGCGAGCCGACGATGTTGATCGCCGAGTAGCCGTTGTAGCGGCTCAGCGACGGTGGTGCCGAGACCCACTCGGACTTGACCACCGTGTTGAGCGGGATCATCGAGTTGGTGCCATCGGCGTTCTTGACCAGGCTGGACGGGCTGTAGAAGCTCTTCAGCGACTCCTGGCCGGTGCGGTACGGGCCATCGGCCTGCATGGTCACGCGCTTGATGCGGCCTTCGTAGAAGAAGTCGTTGACGTACACCGGGGCCAGCATCAGCTGGATGGTGCTGTACACGTCCGACACCGACATGCCCATCGACTGTGCCTGCACACGGTCGACATGCAGCTGCAGCTGCGGGGCGTTTTCCAGGCCGTTCGGGCGCACGCCGACCAGATGGTCCGGCTTCTGCGCGGCCTGGCCGAGCAGGATGTTGCGCGCCTGGGTCAGCTGTTCGTAGCCGGCACCGCTGCGGTCCTGCAGCCACATGTCGAAGCCGCCGAACTGGCCCAGACCCTGCACGGTGGGCAGGTTGACCACGAAGATCTGCGCTTCCTTGATGCCGTAGAACGCGCCGTTCATGTTCTGGATGAACTCCGGCGCGGTGAACTTGCGTTCCTCCCACGGCTTCAGGCGGATGAAGCCCATGCCCACGTTCTCGCCGGAACCGACGAAGCTGAAGCCGGCCACCTGCAGCATGCCTTCATAGCCATCCTGCTTTTCCAGAACGCCACGCATCTGCGCGAACACTTCGTTGGTCTGGCCCTTGGTCGAACCCGGCGGCAGCTGCACGATCGCCAGCGCATAGCCCTGGTCTTCTTCGGGCAGGAAGCTGCCCGGCATGCGGGTGAACAGGAAGCCGCACAGCGCGGTCAGCACCACGAACAGGATCATCCAGCGCGGGGCGTGGCGCACCGCCGAGGTGATGTGGCCCACATAGGTGTGGCTGATCTTGTCGTAGTACTTGTTGAAGGTGCGGTAGATGATGTTCGGGTTGTCGTTGTGCGTCGGCTTGAGGAACGTCGCACACAGCGCCGGGGTGAAGCCCAGCGCCAGGAATGCCGAGAACGCCATCGAGATGGCGATGGTCAGCGCGAACTGCTTGTAGATTTCACCGGCGGCGCCGCCCTGCAGGGCTGACGGGATGAACACCGCCGCCAGCACGACGGTGATCGCCACCACCGCGCCGGTGATCTGGGTCATCGCCTTCTGCGTAGCCGGCTTCGGCGCCAGGCCTTCCTCGGTCATGATGCGCTCGACGTTCTCGATCACCACGATCGCGTCATCGACCACGATGCCGATCGCCAGCACCATCGCGAACAGGGTCAGCTGGTTGATCGTGAAGCCGATCATCCACATGCCCAGGAAGGTACCGAGCAGGGCCACCGGGATGACCAGGGTCGGGATCAGCGTGGCGCGGAAGTTCTGCAGGAAGATCAGCATCACCAGGAACACCAGCAAGACCGCTTCGAACAGGGTCTTGACCACTTCCTGGATCGAGATCTTGACGAAGGTGGTGCTGTCGTACGGCGAGAACCAGGTCACGCCAGACGGGAAGCTGGGCTGCAGCTCGTCCATCTTGGCGCGCACCGCATCGGCCACGTTCAGGGCGTTGGCGCCCGGCAGCAGCTGGATCGCGAAGGCGCCGGTCGGCTTGCCGTTGTACTGGGTATCGAAGCCGTAGTTGTTGGCGCCGAAGGCGACGCGGGCGATGTCCTTCAGCAGCACGCGCGAGCCGTCAGGATTGGCCCGCAGGATGATGTCCTCGAACTCCTGCGGCGAGCTGAAGCGGCCCTCGGCCGAGACGGTCGCGGTGAAGTGCTGGCCTTCCGGCGACGGGTCCGAACCCAGCGCGCCGGCAGCGAACTGCACGTTCTGCGCGCGTACCGCGGCCAGCACCTGGCTGGCCGACAGGCCGTAGCCCTGCATCTTTTCCGGGTTGAGCCAGATGTTCATGGCGTACTCGGAACCGAACTGCTGGGTGCTGCCGACGCCGGGGATACGCGAGACCTGGTCGAGCACGCGCGAACCGACGATGTCGTTCAGCGCGTCACGGTTGATGGTCGGGGTATCGGAACGCAGTGCGATGACCATCAGGAAGCCGGCGTTGGCCTTGGCCACCACCACGCCCTGCTGGGTCACTTCCGAAGGCAGGCGTGGCGTGGCCAGCGACACCTTGTTCTGCACCTGCACCTGGGCGATGTCCGGATCGGTGCCGGTCTCGAAGGTGAGGGTGATCGAGGCGCGGCCGTTGGAGGCGGACGATGAGCTGAAGTACAGCAGGTGATCGATGCCGGTCAGCTGCTGCTCGATCACCTGGGTGACCGATTTTTCGGTGGTATCCGCGCTGGCGCCCGGGTAAGTGGCCGAGACGGTCACCTGCGGCGGGGCGATGTTGGGATAGGACTCGACGCCGAGGTTGAGGATCGCGATCACGCCGCTGAGCGAGATCAGGATCGCAACCACCCAGGCGAAGACTGGATGTTCGATGAAAAATTTAGGCATGACGGAAGGTTCCCGTTACTGCTTGTTCGAATCGGTGGCGGCCGGCTTGGCCGCATCTGCCTGCTCGGGCTTGGCTGCATCGGCCGGCGCCTTGGCCGCGGCCGGTGCTGCGCCCGCCGGAGCGGCGCCGCCAGCGGCAGGCTTGCCGTTGGCATCCTGGCCCGGGGTCCACGGCTTGGCCACCGCCGGTGCGCCTTCCTTGACCTTCTGCACGCCGGCCACGATCACCTTGTCACCGGCGGCCAGGCCGTCGCTGACCAGCCAGCTGCCGTTCTGCGCACCATCGGTCTTGACGTTCTTGCGCACGACCTTGCCGTCGGTGCCGACCACCATCACGTAACCGCCGGTGGTGTCGCGCAGCAGCGCCTGCTGCGGCACCAGGTAGGCGTTGTTGCGTTCGCCCAGGTTGGCCTGGAAGCTGACGAAGGCACCCGGCAGCAGGATCTGCTGCGGGTTCGGCAGCTGCGCACGCAGCGACACCGCGCCGGTGGCCGGGTCGACCGTGGTCGAGGAGAAGTCCAGGGTGCCCGGTTCGCTGTAGGTGCTGCCGTCGGCCAGCTTGACGTTGACCGTGGCCTTGCCGTCGCCCGACAGCGCCAGCGCGCCCTTGGCCTGCTGCGCGCGCAGCTGGGTCAGCTCATCCACGCTCAGCGAGAAGTTCACGTACAGCGGGTCGAGCTGGTCGACGGTGGTCAGCAGGGTCACATCGCCCTGGCCGACCAGCGCGCCTTCGGTGACCTGCTGCTTGTTGGCCACGCCACTGATCGGCGCGGTCACTTCGGTGTAGCCCAGGCTGATGCGCGAAGAGGTCACTGCCGCTTCGGCCTGCTTGACCGCGGCCAGCGCGGTGCGTTCGGCCGATTCGGCGTTGTCCAGGTCGGACTTGGAAACGAACTGCTGCGGGGCCAGCGAGCGAGCGCGGTCGGCGGCGACCTTGGCGTTGGCGTAGGTTGCACGGGCAGAGGCCAGCTGCGCCTCGGAGGCGTTCAGCGAGGCGCGCAACGGGGCCGGATCGATCAGGAACAGGGTCTGGCCCTGCTTGACCTGGGAGCCTTCCTGGTAGACGCGCTTGAGCAGCACGCCCGGCACGCGCGCACGCACGTCCGCGCTGCGGAACGGCGACAGGCGGCCGACCAGCTCACGCTGCAGCGGCAAGGTCTGCGGCTTGGCGTCGATCACGCCCACCTCCGGCGGCGGGGGCGTCTGCTGTTCCGGCTTCTTGCAGGCAGCCAGCGCGACAGCAACGGCGCACGTCAGGGCAAGGGTGCGGAGTGGGGCGGTCATCAGGAGGAACTCCGGGGTTGGTTTGTAGACGGGGCCGGCGACGGCTGTGGCGCAAAGGCGCGCAGGAAGCTGTCGACGGAGAACTCTGCCCAGCGCCGACGCAGCTGCGCGTCATCACGATGGGGGGTATGGAAGCGCTGTTTGTCGAAATCCTGACCGGCGATCATGCTCAGCAGCAGTTCGGCCATGAAGTGCGGGTCGTCATGCCGGAGCTGACCACTCCTGCAAACGGTTTCAATCCATTCAGCAAGATGAAGCGTCAACGCGCCGGCACCATGCCGGTACAGCGTACGCGCCTCTTCGGGAAACTGGGACGCGTCGGCGGCGATCAGCCGACAGGCCTGTCCTACGTGCGGCTGATTGAAATGCTCCAGGAAGTCGGTGGCGAACTGGAGCAGGCTGGCACGCAGGTCGTCACTGCGGAGTGCACGAACCATGGCCCCGGTGGCGTGGCCGACATGGCGCTGCATCACCCGGCGCAGCAGTTGCTGCTTGCTGCCGTAGCGCGAATACAGGGTCTGCTTGGAGCATCCGGCGTGCTGCGCCACCGCGTCCATGCTCATCTGCATGCCCTGTTGGGCCAGCAGTTCGCGCACGGCGTCGAACACGCGCTCATCGCGCGCGTCGAGGGCAACGGGGAGGTAGGCCGGATTCACGCGGTGGACTATACCGTCCAGTTCAGGATTGTGGAATCGCACAGTCGTCGCCGCGTGTGTCTTCCGGTAACACGCTTTGCCGATCCTGTCGGCAGTGCTGCGTGCCTTGATCACTCCATACCGGAGCGAACTGAATAGGCGTCTAAACCGCAGCAAACCCGAATCTACTTATTCCGTCCTGCAGCAAGGCCTTTTCGTGCGGTAGGGCTACAATTTCATTTTCCCAACTGAGCAAGCGCCCCGCTCTGCCATGAAACCGCAAAAGACCGCAGCCAAGACCGTGAAAAACAAGACCAAACCAGCAGAGTCGGAGGTCGCAGTGACCGCTGGTTTCTCCCTGGAGCCGGTGTACACGGCTTTGCGCAAGCGCTACCCGGCGGCCGCACAGGCCGAAGCAGTGGCCTTCGCCACTGATTTCTACAAGCGCATGGAGGCGGACGAGTTCCCGCACCACAGCGCTGAAGAGTGGGCCGCGCTCGCGGCTGAGACGCTGGAGTTCGCCCGTGCCCGCAAGGCCGGCAAGGCCAACGTCCGCGTGTTCAATCCGACTGCCAAGGTCAACGGTTGGGAATCGCCGCACACCGTGCTGCAGATCGTCAACGACGACATGCCGTTCCTGGTCGACACCGTCACCATGTCGCTGGCCGAACAGGGCGTCGGCGTCCACGTGCTGGGCCACCCGGTGCTGCGCTTCACCCGCGACAAGGCCGGCAAGCTGGTCAAGGTCGGTGACGGCCAGCTGGAATCTGTGATGCTGCTGGAGATCGACCGCCAGCCGGCCGAGGCCATGGCCGCCATCGAGCAGGCGATCAACAAGGCGCTGGATGAAGTGCGTGCGATCGTGCGCGACTGGCAGCCGATGCAGGACAAGGCGCTGGCGCTGGCCGACGACCTTGGCAGCCGCCAGCTGCCGGTCGACGATGCCTCGCGCAAGGAAGCGCAGGAATTCCTGCGCTGGGCCGCTGATAACCACTTCACCTTCTTCGGCTACCGCGAGTACCGCGTCGAGAAGCAGGGCAAGGAAGACGTGCTGGCGCCGCTGAACGACACCGGCCTGGGCCTGATGCGCGGCAAGGACAAGTCCGCTGCACGTCCGGTCAAGACCCTTGCCGCGCAGGGCCTGAACACCACGTCCGGGCTGAAGGACGCGCTGATCCTGACCAAGACCAATGCCCGTTCGCGTGTGCACCGCGCCGGTTACATGGACTATATCGGCGTGCTGGAATTCGACGCCAAGGGCAAGATCATCGGCGAGCAGCGCTTCCTCGGCCTGTTCACCTCCAGCGCCTACAACCGTCGCCCGTGGGAAATTCCGCTGGTGCGCCAGCGCTACGAACACGTGATGAAGCAGTCCGGCCTGGCCGGCTCGAGCCACAGCGGCAAGGCGCTGCGCCATATCCTGGAAACCCTGCCGCGCGAAGAACTGTTCCAGTCCAGCGAGGACGAACTGTTCCGCACCGCAATGGGCGTGCTGGGCCTGCAGGAGCGCGTGCGCAGCCGCCTGTTCCTGCGCCGTGACAAGTACAGCCGTTTCATTTCCGCGCTGGTCTACCTGCCGCGCGAGCGTTTCAACACCGACGTGCGCCTGCGCATCGAAGCGATGCTGAAGGAAGCGCTGCACGGTGAGTACGTGGACAGCTCGGTGGTGCTGGGCGAATCGCCGTTGGCCCAGGTGCACCTGATCGTGCGCCCGAAGCCGGGCGAAATGCTCGACGTCGACACCGCGGAACTGGAGCAGAAGCTGGCCCAGGTGCTGCGCAACTGGCAGGACGATCTGCGCGAAGCGCTGGTCACCCGCCACGGTGAAGCCGAAGGCCTGCGTATTGCCGCGCGTATCGGCAAGGCGCTGCCGGCTGGTTACATCGAAGACAACAGCACCGCTGTTGCCGCCAACGATGTCAGCCAGCTCGATGCCCTGACCGGCCCGGACGACCTGCGCCTGAGCCTGCAGGCGGTGCCGCGTGAATCCGGTGATGGCCTGCGCCTGAAACTGTATCGCCAGCTGGATGACATCCCGCTGTCGGACGCGCTGCCGATGATGGAAAACATGGGCCTGCGCGTGATCGCCGAGCGTCCTTACCGCCTGTCGGTGGACAACGCGCCGGTGTACGTGCAGGACTTCGAGGTCGAATCGACCGCTGGTGCGATCGATGCCGCCAGCGTCGATGAAGCCTTCGGCGAGACCTTCGCCCGCGTCTGGCACGGCGATGCCGAGAACGATGCGTTCAACCGCCTGGTGCTGGCTGCCGGCCTGCACTGGCGCCAGGTCGCCATGCTGCGTGGCTACTGCAAGTACCTGCTGCAGACCGGCGTGCCGTTCTCGCAGGCCTACGTGGAAGGCACCTTCACCCGTTACCCGCTGCTGGCACGCCTGCTGGTGGAGCTGTTCGAAGCCCGCTTCGATCCGGCCACCGGCCACGAAAGCAAGGACGACATCGCCGCCGGCCAGGCCCAGCTGAAGGCACACCTGGATGTGCTGGCTGCAGGTGACGAGGCCACGCTGAAGGTGCTCAAGACCGTGGTCGATGCCCGCAAGGGTGACCGCGATGCGCAGATGCAGGCCGCGCGCGATGCGCTGCTGAAGCTGATGGACCGCGTGTCGAGCCTGGACGAGGACCGCATCCTGCGCTCGTTCATGGGCGTGATCGACGCGACCCTGCGCACCAGCTACTACCAGACCGATGCCAATGGCCAGCACGGCCATGTCATCAGCTTCAAGTTCGATTCGGCGCTGGTGCCGGACCTGCCCAAGCCGCGTCCGTACCGCGAAATCTTCGTGTACGGCCCGCGCGTGGAAGGTACCCACCTGCGCTTTGGTGCGGTGGCCCGTGGTGGCCTGCGCTGGTCGGATCGTCGCGAAGACTTCCGCACCGAGGTGCTGGGCCTGGTCAAGGCGCAGATGGTCAAGAACACCGTCATCGTGCCGGTCGGCGCGAAGGGCGGCTTCTTCGCCAAGATGCCGCCGGTGAACGGCGATCGCGATGCGATCTTCGCCAACGGCGTGGCCTGCTACAAGCTGTTCATCCAGGGCCTGCTGGACATCACCGACAACATCGTCAACAACAAGATCGTGCCGCCGGTGGATGTGGTCCGTCACGACATGGACGATCCGTACCTGGTGGTGGCCGCCGACAAGGGCACCGCGACCTTCTCCGACATCGCCAACGGCCTGGCCATCGCGCACGGCTTCTGGATGGGCGATGCCTTCGCCTCCGGTGGTTCGGTCGGTTACGACCACAAGGGCATGGGCATCACCGCTCGCGGTGCGTGGGAGTCGGTCAAGCGCCACTTCCGTGCGCTGGGCCGTGACAGCCAGAGCCAGGACTTCACTGCGGTCGGCGTCGGCGACATGTCCGGCGACGTGTTCGGCAACGGCATGCTGCTGTCGCGCCACATCCGCCTGCTGGCTGCGTTCGACCACCGCCACATCTTCCTGGACCCGAACCCGGATGCGGCCACCACGTTCGTCGAGCGTGAGCGCCTGTTCACCGTGCCGCGTTCGAGTTGGGCGGACTACGATGCCAAGCTGATCAGCAAGGGCGGCGGCGTGTACCCGCGCAGCCTGAAGTCGATCGAGATCACCCCGCAGGTGCGTGACGTGCTGGGCCTGGACGAGAACGTCAAGGCGCTGTCGCCGAACGATCTGATGAGCGCGATCCTGAAGGCGCCGGTCGACCTGCTGTGGAACGGCGGCATCGGCACCTACGTCAAGGCCGCCAGCGAGCAGCACAGCGATGTCGGCGACCGCGCCAACAACGCGCTGCGCGTGAATGGTGGCGAGCTGCGCTGCAAGGTGGTGGGCGAGGGCGGCAACCTGGGCATGACCCAGCTTGGCCGCATCGAAGCTGCCCAGGCCGGCGTGCTGCTCAACACCGACTTCATCGACAATTCGGCCGGTGTGGATACCTCCGACCATGAAGTCAACATCAAGATCCTGCTCAACGATGTGGTGCGGGCAAAGAAGCTGACCGTTGAACAGCGCAACAAGCTGCTGGCGTCGATGACCGACGAAGTGGCCGCGCTGGTGCTCAACGACAACTACCGCCAGAACCAGGCCCTGAGCCTGATGGAACGGATGGCGGTCAAGCGCCTGGGTTCCAAGCAGCACTTCATCCGTACCCTGGAACAGCAGGGCCTGCTCGATCGCCAGATCGAGTTCCTGCCGTCCGATGCCGAGTTGTCCCAGCGCAAGGCGCGCGGCCAGGGCCTGACCCGTCCGGAACTGTCGGTGCTGCTGTCCTATTCCAAGCTGGTGGCGTTTGCCCAGCTGCTGGATTCGGACATCCCGGAAGATCCGTACCTGTCCAAGGAACTGCAGCGCTACTTCCCGACGCCGCTGCAGAAGAAGTACGCCGATGCGATGGAGCGTCACCGCCTGAAGCGCGAAATCATCGCCACGGCCGTGACCAACCAGACCATCAACCGCATGGGCGCCACCTTCCTGATGCGCATGCAGGAAGACACCGGCCGTTCCATCGCCGAGGTCGCCAAGGCCTACACCATCAGCCGCGAAACGCTGGACGCGCGCGCGCTGTGGGCACAGATCGACGCCCTCGACGGCACGCTGCCGGAGTCGGTGCAGATCGACGCGCTGGAAGTGATCTGGAAGCTGCAGCGTTCGTTCGTGCGCTGGCTGCTGTCGCGCCCGGGCCCGATGCCGGGCATCACCGAGGCGGTCAACCGCTACCAGGGTCCGTTCAACGACATCCGTGTTGCTTCGGGCGTGCTGCCGGATTCGCAGCGTCCGACCTATGAAGCCCTGGTGGCCGAGTGGAAGGAAAAGGGCCTGCCGTCTGCGCTGGCGCAGCAGCTGGCCGAACTGCACTTCCTGGAGCCGGCGTTCGACATCATCGAACTGGCCCGCACCCGCAAGCTGAAGCCGGTGGATGTGTCCAAGATCCACTTCCGCCTGGGCGACGCGCTGCAGCTGCCGTGGCTGTTCGAGCAGATCGACGCGCTGGAGGTCAATGGCCGTTGGCACGCGGTGGCACGTGGCGTGCTGCGCGACGAACTGGCAGCACACCACCGCAGCCTGGCCGGCCAGGCACTGGGCACCAAGGGCAGCACCGCTGAAGCCAAGGTGGCCGCGTGGATCGGTCGTGACGACAGCAGCCTGCGCTTCACCCTGGCGATGCTGGCCGAACTGGCCGAACAGAAGACCCTGGATTATCCGACCGTCTCGGTCGCGGTGCAGCGCCTGGGCCAACTGGCTGCACATGGTGCGTAAGTGATGTAGCGCCGGGCCATGCCCGGCGTGCGTTGGACAGAACGGCCCCGCGAAAGCGGGGCCGTTTTTTTGTTTTTAAGGGTAGTGCCGGCCGCTGGCCGGCAACCGCATCTCCGCGCATGGGCGATTGCCGGCCAGCGGCCGGCACTACCGGGTATGCTCTTGTTGGCATACCCACCCGGATCCACCGATGAGCGACACCCCCCGCATCGCTTTCCTGGCCAGCACCACCGAGCCCGCGCAGATGGCCCGCGCGGCGATGGTTTCGCGCTATGGCGACCACGCGCCGGAGCAGGCCGACGTGCTGTGCCCGCTGGGCGGCGACGGCTTCATGCTGCAGACCCTGCATCGGCATGGTCACCTGGGCAAGCCGGTGTTCGGCATGAAACTGGGTACCGTGGGCTTCCTGATGAACCAGTACCGCGGCGACGATGACGTGCAGGCGCGCATCGCCCGTGCCGAGCCGGCCAACCTGCGGCCGTTGGAGATGGTGGCGCTGACCGAATCGGGCACCAGCACCGGTTCGCTGGCCTACAACGACGTGTCATTGCTGCGCCAGACCCGGCAGGCAGCGCATATCGGCATCGATCTCAACGGCCAGGAGCGCGTGGCCGAGCTGATCGGTGACGGTGTACTGGTGGCCACCCCGGCCGGCAGTACTGCCTACAACTACTCGGCGCATGGCCCGGTACTGCCGCTGGGCTCGCATACCATCGCGCTGACGCCGTTGGCCCCGTACCGGCCGCGGCGCTGGCGCGGGGCGATCCTCAAGGCCGACACCGAGGTGCGCTTCCGCGTGCTTGATCCGTACAAGCGCCCGGTCAGCGTCACTGCCGACTCGCACGAGACCCGTGATGTGGTCGAAGTCACCATCCGCGAGTCCAAGGACCGCCGGGTGACCCTGCTGTTCGACCCGGAGCACAACCTGGAAGACCGGATCCTGAGCGAACAGTTCGTTTTTTGAGGACAATAGGCCGCCGGCCCCGCCGATCGCTTTGAAGGACCCCCACCGATGGGCGACAACTCCCCCCGTTTGCTGACCGTCGCGGTGACCTCGCGCGCCCTGTTCGACCTCGAGGAAAGCCACGCGCTGTTCGAGAGCGATGGCGTGGCGGCCTATGCCGAGTTCCAGCGCCAGCACGAGGACGACATCCTCGGTCCCGGCGTGGCGTTCCCGGTGGTGCGCAAGCTGCTGGCGCTGAACCAGGGCGCCAGCCCCGAGAACCCGCGGGTCGAGGTGATCCTGCTGTCGCGCAACTCGGCCGATACCGGCCTGCGCATCTTCAACTCGATCCAGCACTACGGCCTGGGCATCATCCGTGCGACGTTCACCGCCGGCGAGCCGACCTGGCCGTACGTGAAGCCGTTCGGCACCGACCTGTTCCTGTCGGCCAACCCGGAATCGGTGCGCAGCGCGCTGCGCCATGGGATCGCTGCGGCCACCATCCTGCCCAAACCGCCGGGCGAAACTGCAGCAGCGGCCGCCGACCAGATCGATATCACACGGCCGGCCGGGCAGCTGCGCATCGCCTTCGATGGCGATGCGGTGATCTTCGGCGATGAGAGCGAACGCATCTCGCGCGAGCAGGGCGTGGAAGCCTTTGGTCGCCATGAGCGGGAGCGTGCGCGCGAGCCGCTCAGCGGTGGGCCGTTCCGCGGTTTCCTGTCGGCCCTGCATACGCTGCAGGAAGTGTTCCCGGCGGGTGATAGTGCGCCGATCCGTACCGCGCTGGTGACCGCGCGCTCGGCACCTGCGCACGAACGGGTGATCCGCACCCTGCGCGAATGGGGTGTGCGCCTGGACGAGGCCCTGTTCCTCGGCGGCCGCCACAAGGGCCCGTTCCTGCAGGCTTTTGGTGCCGACATCTTCTTCGATGATTCGCAGCACAACATCGACAGTGCCCGCGAGCATGTGGCGGCTGGCCACGTGCCGCACGGCGTTGCCAACGAGGGGTGAGGTGGTAGCGCCGGGCCATGCCCGGCGAGCGCAGCGGAGCACATGAAGACGCCGGGCATGGCCCGGCGCTACCGGTTACGGAGTGGCCGACATCCCCAGCTGCAGGTCCACCACCTTCCAGCGCAGGCCCTGCGGTTCCAGCACCACCTTCAGCGGCGGCTGGCCCGGGCCACGATCAACGTCGATCACGAAGCGGTCCAGTGCTTCGAAATGGTGCTCGGCATGCTTCAGCGGCCGCGCCGGTTCGGTCGGGCCGAATGCATCGCCACCCTGCAGTTCATTGCGGCCACGCTTCCACAGCACATGGCCCTGCAGCATCGCGCCGATGCCAGTCGGAGTTACCAGCGTCTCCACCGCCGCACCGCCCAGCTGGTCGCCCAGCCCGTAGAGCAGGGCGCCGAAGGGGCTGGCTGCCACATCCGGACCGGCCTGGCGCACCAGGTAGTCGTTGAGCTGGGCGCGCACGCTGCTGCGTACCCGCGGGAAGTCGACGTAGCGCTCCAATCGGGCGGTGTCGCGCTGTTCGATGGCCTTGGACAGGCCGTGCACGGTCATGTACGGGCCGCCAAACCACCAGGCGGCCAGTGCCAGGACCAGCAGGACCACGAGTGCGCTGAGCTTCTTCATGCTGCCCAGACTGCCGCAACTGCCGCAGCCAGTGGTGAACGGCAGGTGATGCGACCTAGAATTCCAGGTCCAGCGCAGCGCACAGATAGTCGACGAACGGGCCGAGCGCGGCCAGGTCCTTGCCCAGCGTGGACAGCAGGCGCGGGCCGGTCATCGTGGCGTCGTCCAGCGAGCGCCACATCACCCAATTGCGGTGCTTCAGGTCGTCGATGAACTCGAAGTCGGCCGGGAAGCCGCGCGGCGGCCGAACCAGCTTCTCGCTTTCCTCGAAGTCGAAGCGCTTGCGCAGCGCCGGTGCATGCGCGGCGGCTTTCCAGCTGCCGGGGTTGTCGAGGATGAAGTGGCGCACGCGGCGCTGGGTTTCCGGCTCTGGATGCCACAGGCCAGCACCCACGAAGCTCTCGCCGGGCTGCAGGTGCACATAGAACGAGGGCGCGGCCACTTCGCGGCGGCGCTCATGGAACAGGCGCGCACCCTGCCAGGTCTTGTACGGCGACTTGTCGTTGGAAAAGCGCGCATCGCGATGGATGCGGAACAGCGAACCGCCGACGCCGCGGGTGTCGGCGCGGAAGTGCTCGCTGACCTCGGTCAGTGCCGGCTGCAGGTCGCCCAGCAGGCGCAGGAACGGCTGCCGCACGTGGTCTTCATACTGCTGGCGATGATCGTTGAACCATGCCTTGTCGTTGTGCCTCGCCAGGCTGCGCAGGAACTTGAAGCTGGCATCCGAAAAATATGTGCTCACAGGGTCTCCTGCAGATGCTGGCCCCAGTCGCGCAGTGACTGCAGCAGATCCTGGCGCCGCGCGTCATCGGGCGCTTCGGCAGCCAGTGCATCCAGCTGCTGCTGGTACTGGGGCAGGTTGAGTTCGCCCAGGCCGCCGTCTCCGAGCAGGCGCTGGCGGCGGTAATCCTGCCAGCGCTGGCGTTCATCCGGTGCGAGGCTGTCGGGATGGTTGCGCGCACGGTAGCGGAACAGCAGCTCCGGCAGCCGCGGGTCGCGGAAACGGCCTTCGAGCGCTGCCAGCTGCTCCGGCGCGGTGGTGCGCGCCAGTGCCAGCAGTGGCTTGTCGCCGGCACCCAGGAAGCCGTCGTACAGCGAGGCATCGACGTCGGCCACACTGGCCACGCGCGGCTGGTTGTAGACCTGTCGTGCCTTCTCGGCCAGCTGTGGGGCGAACGCACGCAGGCGCTCGGCCTTGGCCTCGATCGCGGCCACGTCCAGGCCGAGACGCGCATGGTCATCGGCACGCAGGTGGTTCCAGGCGATCAGCGCCGGCACCTTGTTCAGTTGTACTTCCTTCAGCGGCACCCGCGTCGCGCCCTCGGGCAGTTCGCTGGCACGCATGTACAGGCGCTGCGCGATCACCTCGGCCGGAAGTTCCAGCAGGTCGTCGATGTCACCGTCCAGGTCGAACACGATTACCCGGTTGTTGACGGTGGGATGCATCGACAGCGGCAGCACCGGTGCCGCGCACAGGCGGCTGGCCGGGTAGCGCATGGAAATGTGCAGTACCGGCTTCATCGCGGCCACGTCCAGCAGGCTGCCGACGAAGCGCTTGTCGCGCAGCTTCAGGGCGTAGTCCCACAGGCGTGGCTGCGACTGCTTGAACAGCCGCGCCATGCCGATGGTGGCGCGCACGTCGGACAGCGCTTCGTGCGCATCGCCTTCGCGCACGTTGTTGGCTTCGGCCAGGTGTTCGAGCTTGAACGAGGTGGCGCCATCCTCGCGCAGCGGCCACTGGATACCCTCCGGGCGCATGGCGCGCATCAGCCGCAGCATGTCCAGCAGGTCCCAGCGTGAATTGCCGTTGCGCCACTCGCGTTCGTACGGGTCGTGGAAATTGCGGAACAGGCCGTAGCGGACGAACTCATCGTCGAAGCGCAGGGTGTTGTAGCCCAGCGCGCAGGTGCCCGGCCGCGACAGCTGCTCGTTGATGCGGTCGAAGGCTTCGGCTTCGCTGATGCCTTCGGCCAGTGCCTGCTGCGGAGTAATGCCGGTCACCAGCGTGGCCATCGGCGAGGGCAGCAGATCATCGGCCGGGCGCACGAAAAAGCTGACCGGCGTGTCTATTTCGTTGAGGTCGGCGTCGGTACGGATCGCGGCGTACTGCGAGATGCGCGTGCGCCGCGGGTCCTGGCCGAAGGTTTCCAGGTCGTAGAACAGGAAGGTGTCGGCCATCAGTGCGCGCCCTCCAGGACCGGCAGCTGCGCGTGGATCTGCGCTTCCAGTGCGGCCCAGTCGATGTTGTCCAATGTGGTGTGGCCGGTGGTCGCCGCCACCAGCATCCCGCGTTGCAGTTCGGTGCGGCGCAGCGCCTCGGCGTAGGGTGTGTGCAGGAAGGTGACCATGGTGTAGTGCGGCACGAAGCGCGTCGGCCAGCGCCGTTGCAGCTCCTGTTCCAGCTCGCGCTGCAGCAGGAAGGCGGGATCGGCCACGCGGTCACGCATTTCCAGGTAGTTTTCCAATGCCATCTGCTGGATCGCCCGGGCATTCGGTTTGCGCTCGGCCTCGAACGCGGCGAACGCGCCTTCCAGGTCGTCGGCCTCCGTCAGGTGACGGGCCAGCGCAATACAGTCCTCGAACGCGCAATTCATGCCCTGGCCGTGGAACGGCACCATCGCATGTGCGGCGTCGCCGATCAGTACGGCACGGCCCTGCTGATGCCAGCGCTCCAGCGTGAGCGTGCCAAGCAGGCCCGGCGGGTGTTGTTCCCAGTCGGCGCGCAGGTCGGGGATCAGCGGCAGGGTGTCGGCGAATTCGCGTGCGAACAGCGCCTCGGCCTGTGCACCGGTGTTGACCGTGGCGAAGCTGGGATCACCCTGGTTGGGCAGGAACAGAGTGACGGTGAAGGTGCCTTCGTGGTTGGGCAGGGCGATGCACATGTAGTGGCCGCGCGGCCAGATGTGTAGTGCGTTGCGCTCGATGCGGAAGCTGCCGTCGGCGGCCGGCGGAATCTCCAACTCCTTGTAGGAATGGTCGAGGAAGGCGATGTCCTCGCCCAGCGGTGCGCGCCGGTTCATCGCCGCACGCAGTGACGAGCCGGCCCCGTCGGCGCCGATCAGGGTGTCAAAACGGATGTCGTGCGGGCTGTCGTCGCGGTCATCGATGAAGCGTGCATAGCCGGCGTCGAAATCGACGGTATGCAGGCGACGGTGGAAGTGCACGGTGGCGCCTGCCTGCTCGGCCAGCTCCAGCAGCGTGGTGTTCAGATCCCTGCGATGGATCGACCAGATCACTTCGCTGTCGTCGCGGCCGTAGCGCTGCAGCTGCGGTTCGCCCTCGCGCGGGTGCACCATGCGCCCGCGCATCATCACCGCGCGGGCCATCACCTCGTCTTCCACGCCGGCCTGGCGCAGCGCGTTGCGCCCACGCTCGGCCAGCGCCAGGTTGATCGAGCGGCCGCTCTCGTAGTCGGCCACGCGCGGATCGCCGCGGCGTTCGTACAGGGTAATGCGCCAGCCCAGGCGTGACAGCAGGATGGCCAGCAGGGACCCGGCGAGGCCGGCACCGATAATGCTCAACGAGCGGGATGCGTGTGCGATCAACGAACTGTCCAGCAGTAGGGGAAGGGCTGGCTTAGAGGCCGGCCCAGGCTTCCACTTCCTCGACGAAGTGGTGCACGTCCAGGTAGCGGTTGTAGAGCGGGGTGGGCGAAATACGGATCACGTCGGGCTCGCGCCAGTCGCCGAGCACGCCAATGCCGCGCAGGTGCTCGAACAGGGCGCGGCCACGCTCGCGGCCACCGATGACGCGCAGTGACAACTGGCAACCACGGCGCTGCGGTTCGGCCGGCGTGATGATGTCCAGCACGTTGGCCAGGCGCGCGCGCACCAATGCTTCCAGCATGCCGGTCAGTCCCTGCGACTTGCTGCGCAGCGCCTCCATGCCGGCGCGCTCGAACAGGTCCAGCGAGGCGCGCAGCGGTGCCAGGCCGAGGATAGGTGGATTGCTCAGCTGCCAGCCTTCGGCGCCGATGGCCGGGGTGAACTGCGGCGCCATCTGGAAGCGGGTGGATTCCTCGTGCCCCCACCAACCGGCGAAGCGCGGCAGGCTGCTGTCGCGATGGTGCCGTTCGTGCACGAAGGCGCCGGCCACCGCACCCGGGCCGCTGTTGAGGTACTTGTAGTGGCACCACACGGCGAAGTCGGGGGCCACGTCATGCAGGCGCAGTGGCAGGTTGCCGACCGAGTGGGCGAGATCGAAGCCGATGCGCGAACCCTGCAGGCGGGCGGCGCGGGTGATCGCATCCAGATCGAAGGCCTGGCCGGTGCGGTATTGCACGCCCGGCCACAGCACCAGCGCCAGGCGCGGACCGTGCTCGGCGATGGCGCGCTCGATCGCGGTCAGCGAGATCGTGCCGTTGGTTTCATCCGGCTGCACTTCCACCAGGCACTCGGCCGGGTCGAAACCATGGAAGCGGATCTGTGCTTCCACGGCGTGGCGGTCGGTCGGGAACGCGCCGGCCTCCATCAGGATCACCGGACGCTCGGCGGTTGGCCGGTAGAAGCTGACCATCATCAGGTGCAGGTTCACGCTCAGCGTGTTCATCGCCACCACTTCGCTGGGCAGCGCGCCGACCACGCGGGCCAGTTGTGCGCTGACCAGACGGTGATAGGACAGCCACTGCGTGGGGCCGGTGAAGTGGCCTTCCACGGCCAGCTCGCCCCACTGCTTCATCACTTCCTGCACGGCGGCCTGTGCGCCGCGCGGCTGCAGGCCCAGAGAGTTGCCGACGAAGTAGGTCTGCTCGCCGCCACCATGGCGCGGAATCAGGAATTCACTGCGCAGCGGGCGCAGCGGATCGGCGGCGTCCAGGGCGATGGCGTGGGTGCGGCTGAGCAGGTCGGACATGGTCGGGCAACAGGCTGCAACGGGACCGCCAGTGTAGCGCCTGGGGCATGCGTGATGCCGCGCGGTGCGCTCGCCGGGCATGGCCCGGCGCTACCCGGAGATCACACGTCCCGGTAGCGCCGGGCCATGCCCGGCGAACGTTCAGCCCGCCGCCGGCGCCGGCAGCGGGTCCACGTGCCCGCACTGGCTGCAGGTACGCAGCTCCAGGCTGGCGTGGTAACGCGCGAACACCTTCGGCAGGTCGGTTTCGATGTTCTGCAGCGGGAAGAACTCTTCGTGCAGCTTGTGGTTGCAAAGTTCGCAATGCCAGATCACGCCGTCCATCTCGTGCGGCAGGCGCTTGCGCTCGACCACCAGGCCGATGCCACCGGGCGGGCGCCGCGGCGAGTGCGGAACCTTCGCCGGCAGCAGGAAGATCTCGCCGGCGCGGATCGGGATGTCACGCACCGCGCCATCCTCCTGCACCTTCAGCACCATCTCGCCTTCGAGCTGGTAGAACCACTCCGGGCCTTCGTCGTAGTGGTAGTCGGTGCGCGAGTTCGGCCCGCCGACCACCATCACGATGAAGTCGCCGTTGTCGATCATCTTGTTGCCCACCGGCGGCTTCAGCAGGTGGCGGTGTTCTTCGATCCAGGCGTGCAGGTTGATCGGCGAAGCGAGCATGGTGGCATTCCGTGTGCGGTCAGTCGCGCCGGCCCTGGCGCGGGACAAAGGACAGGGCATTCTCGTAGGCCTGTTTCAACTCTTCCGGGGCACCCACGTCGATGCCCATCTCGCTGACGCGACCGTTCTTCAGGCTGTAGACCCAGCCGTGCACCATCAGCTTCTGGCCGCGTGCCCATGCATCTTCGACGATGGTCGAGCGGCACAGGTTGGCGACCTGTTCGATCACGTTCAGTTCGCACAGGCGGGCGTGCTTGAGCTCGTCATCGTCGATCGCGTCGAGGATGGCGGCGTGCTTCTGGGCGACGTCGCCGACGTGGCGCAGCCAGTTGTCGGCGAGACCCACGCGGGTGTTGTGCAGGCAGGCGTGAACGCCGCCGCAGCCATAGTGGCCGACGATCAGGATGTGTTTCACCTTCAGCTGGTCCACGGCGTACTGCACCACGCTCAGGCAGTTCAGGTCGCTGTGCGCCACTACGTTGGCGACGTTGCGATGAACGAATACTTCGCCCGGTGCCATGCCGATGATCTGGTTGGCCGGTACGCGCGAATCGGAGCAGCCGATCCACAAGTACTCGGGGTGCTGCTGCTTGGCCAGGTGGTGGAAGAAGTCGGGATCTTCCTTGGCGACGCGGTCGGCCCAGTCGCGATTGTTCTGCAGCAGGCGGCGGATGTCTTTCATGTGCGGTTTCCCTGGCGTCGGGTAGGGGCGAGCTGCAGCTGTCCAGCTGCGGCGCGGGAATCTGTGGCGTTCAGCCGCCGGTGGCGGCCTGTTCGCGATGCCAGCGCATCCACTGCGCCAGTTCCTGTGAGGAGGGAGTGGCCAGCGTGTCCAGCGCGGCGATCACCGCCTGCTGGTTGGCCTCTGGATGGTTCTGGCTCAGCTTCAGCTTCAACTGCACGTGTTCAACCTGGAAGCGGAAGCCGACGATGGCGCGCAGTTCCGGGCCATGCTCCGTGCGCGTTGCATCGAACTGCCAGGACTGGCCGACGCTGGCTTCGAAGCGGTCGCTGATCGCGCCGACCAGTTCAGCCAGCGCTTCAGCATCGTCGAACGTCTGCAGCTGGCCGCGCAGTTCGGCGGCGGCGTAGTTCCAGGTCGGCACCCGCGCGGCGGGCTCCTTGTCCGGGTACCAGCTGGCCGAGACATAGCCGTGCGGACCGTCGATAAGGACCTTGGCCGCGCCGCTGTGGCGCGACTGCGGGTTGGCGCGCGCCCAGTGGCCGCGCAGTTCGATCTGGTCGCCGTCACGCCGGTACAGCACGGGTATCCGGGTCAGCTCCGGCAGACCATCACTGCCGGTCGTGAGCACGGTGACGAACGGATCACGCGCCAGCAGGCGGTCCAGCCAGAGCAGGTCGGTCTCGGCGAAGGCGCGTGGGGTGAACATGGCGTGGTCTCAGGCGCGGGCCCCGAGGGACTGCACCATGCGGCCGCGCAGGCCCTCATCGTTGTCGGCGTGCGGCGGCTGCACTTCATGCAGCGAGAAGCCACGCACCAGCGCATCTTCCTCGTCCAGGCCGTCGTACTCGACGAACTCGGCGTCGAACAGCTGCGAACGGGCGGTGTCTTCGCTGTCATAGCTCAGCGTATTGCCATCACTGTCGAGCACTTCGGCGGTGCCGGCGGCACGGATGCGAAGGCGTGCCCAGATCAGGGTGTTGCCGAGGCTGGCCAGCCACCAGCTGTCGCGCGCGGCGGAGATGTCGTTCATGAGCGTATTACCCGTTACCAGAGCGAGGCCAACCAGAGCAGGGCAGCCATGCCCAGTCCGGCCAGCAGGGTCAGCAGCGATACCCAGGCCGGTGTCGCCAGCCCGGACAGCGATCGGTCCGGTTGCTGCCGGTAATCGCGGCGCAGCAACCAGCCCAGGGCGTCGGGCTTGAGGAAGGCGCCACTGCCGAAGCGCTCGGCAAGCGCCGGATGGCGATCGCGCACGTGCACCAGGGTCAGCGGCCAGAAGATCACGAAGGCACTGAACCCGGCCACTGCGACGCCAACGAAACAGAGGGCGAAGAACAGGGTCATGGGGACAGTACCTCCGTGGTCGTGTGGGGTGGCTTAGAAGTCCGCGCTGCCCGGGGCGCGCGGGTAGGGGATTGCATCGCGGATGTTGGACAGGCCGCAGACGTAGACCACCAGGCGCTCGAAGCCGAGACCGAAGCCGGCGTGCGGCACCGAACCATAGCGGCGGAAATCGCGGTACCAGCTGTAGTGCTCACGATCCAGGCCGAACTGGGCCATGCGCGCGTCCAGCACGTCCAGGCGCTCTTCGCGCTGGCTGCCGCCGATGATCTCGCCGATGCCCGGGGCCAGCACGTCCATCGCGGCAACGGTCTTGCCGTCGTCGTTCAGGCGCATGTAGAAGGCCTTGATGTGCTCCGGATAGTTGGTCACCACCACCGGGCGGCCGACGTGTTCCTCGGTCAGCCAGCGCTCGTGCTCGGTCTGCAGGTCCAGGCCCCATTCCACCGGGAAGTCGAACTTCTTGCCGGATTTCTGCAGCAGGCTGACCGCATCGGTGTAGTCGATGCGCTCGAACGGCGCATTGATGAAGTCTTCCAGCTTGGTGATCGCGTTCTTGTCCACGCGCTCGGCGATGAAGGCCAGGTCGTCGCTGCGCTCGTTCAGCACCGCGCGGAACAGGTACTTCAGGAATTCTTCGGCCAGGCGCGCGTCTTCGGCCAGGTCGGCGAAGGCGATTTCCGGCTCGATCATCCAGAACTCCGCCAGGTGGCGGGTGGTGTGGCTGTTCTCGGCGCGGAAGGTCGGGCCGAAGGTGTAGACCTTGCTCAGCGCCAGGCAGTAGGCCTCGACGTTCAGCTGGCCGGACACGGTCAGGAAGGTTTCCTTGCCGAAGAAGTCGCGGCTGAAATCGATGGCGCCCTTCTCGTCACGCGGCAGGTTCACCATGTCCAGGGTGGACACGCGGAACATCTGGCCGGCGCCTTCGGCATCGGAGGTGGTGATGATCGGGGTGCTGATCCAGTTGAAGCCGTTCTCATGGAAGAAACGGTGCACGGCCTGGGCCAGGCAGTTGCGGATGCGGGTGACCGCGCCGAACAGGTTGGTGCGCGGGCGCAGGTGCGCCACTTCGCGCAGGAACTCCGGCGACATCGGCTTGGGCTGGATCGGATAGGTGAGCGGGTCTTCAACCCAGCCGACCACTTCCAGTGCGCTGGCCTGGATCTCGAACGACTGGCCCTTGCCCTGCGACTTCACCAGGGTGCCGGTGGCGATGACCGAGCAGCCGCTGGTCAGGCGCTTGATCTCATCGAAGTTGGCCAGGCTGTCGCCGGCCACGACCTGGATCGGCGCGAAGCAGGAGCCGTCGCTCACATTCACGAAAGCCAGATTCGCTGAACCGCGCACCGTGCGCACCCATCCGCGTACCGTGACTTCGCCGCCTTCCGGGATCTTCCCGGCAAGCGCATGTTCAACGCTGACCACCGTCATGACTTGAATCCTCTGCTGATCGACTCGATCTGTGAACACGGGAGTTTACCGGTTGCAGCGTTCTGCTTGCGAGGCATTTTTCGTGGCAACGGCTCCTTATAATGTCCCCGTACCTCTGGAGTAGCCCCATGGCCGTCAGCCTGACCCCCATTGCCTTCGAGCGCGTGCAGCGCTTTGTCGCCCAGACCCCCGGCGCGCTGGGCCTGCGTTTCGGCGTGACCAAGACCGGCTGCTCGGGCTGGGGTCACATCACCGACCTGGCCCGCGACGAGCGCGAGGGCGATACCGTGTTCGACCAGGACGGCGTGAAGATCTACGTCGACGCCAAGAGCCTGGCGCTGGTGGACGGCACCGTGATCGACTTCGGCAAGCACGGCCTCAGCGAAACGTTCACGTTCAGCAACCCCAACGCTACCGCCGAGTGTGGCTGCGGCGAAAGCTTCACCACCGACGCCGACAAGGCCTGACGGCCGGTTCTGGCGTCCGCCGGGCATGGCCCGGCGCTACCGGAACCTGCTCTGGTAGATGCCGACCTTGGTCGGCAGGGAAGGGATCCACGGATGGAACGACCGCTTTTCATTTATCAACCCAATGCCTACGCCCTCTCCTTCGAAGAGGTCGACGGAATCTGTGACTGCTGCGGTCAGGCGCGGACGCTTCGTTACCGGGGGTCGTTCTACACACCTCTGCGTCCCGATTACCTGTGCCCCTGGTGTATCGCCGATGGCAGGGCAGCGGCCAATTACGAGGGTGAATTCACCGGCTGGAGCGATATCGAGGGGGTATCCCCGGATCCGGCCGATCCGCCGCCGACCATCGCCCGCGAGCTGCTGCTGGAGATCTGCGAGCGCACCCCGGGCTACTCGTCCTGGCAGCAATCGGTATGGCTGAGCCATTGTGAGCGACCTTGCGCCTTCCTCGGCTTGGCCGGCAGCGAAGATCTGCTGCCCATCCTCGATCAGGTCCGGCCCGATGTGGCGGCAGTCAATCCACGCGACGCCGACTGGGTGCTGGCGCACCTGAGCCGGGACGGGATGATGGTCGGCTGCCTGTTCCAGTGCCTGGAATGCGGCCAGCATCGCCTTCACGTCGACCTGGGGTGAATCCAGGTGGATTCGTGGGCTGTGCGGGGCTCCGGTAGCGGCCAACCTTGTTTGGCATGAAGGCTGCCCCCCCGGTTCAGGTTGCCCTATGGCCCGCCGGTTGCCCGGCCACCCCATCTGCGCCATAATGCGCGGCTTCCTGCCTCCCTGGCGGGAATCCTTGCCCCACCGCGGTATCAACGGCGGGGGGCTGTCCGGCCGCAAGGCCACATCCGAAAGGTAGAAAAAACATGAGTCGTCATTACGAAATCGTGTTCATGGTCCATCCGGACCAGAGCGAGCAGGTCCCGGCCATGATCGAGCGCTACAAGTCGCTGGTCGAGAACGGCAACGGCACCATCCACCGTCTGGAAGACTGGGGCCGCCGCCAGCTGGCGTACCCGATCCAGAACCTGGTGAAGGCGCACTACGTGCTGCTGAACATCGAAGCCGACCAGGCCGTGCTGAACGAGCTGACCGAAAGCTTCCGCTTCAACGACGCCGTGCTGCGCAACCTGGTCATCAAGCGTGACGAGGCTGACACCGAGCAGTCGCTGATCATGAAGAGCAAGGACGAGAAGGGCGACAAGCCCGAGCGTGGTGAGCGTCGTCGTCGTGATGACGAAGAAGGCGAAACCACCCCCGCCGCTGACAACGATGCCGGCGACGACGCCGCTTCGGCCGCCTAAGGAGCACTGACATGTCCAAGTTCTTCCGTCGCCGCAAGTTCTGCAAGTTCACCGCTGAAGGTGTCAAGGAGATCGATTACAAGGATCTCAACACCCTGCGCCAGTACCTGACCGAGAACGGCAAGATCGTGCCGAGCCGCGTCACCGGTACCAAGTCGAAGTACCAGCGTCAGCTGGCGACCGCCGTCAAGCGCGCTCGCTTCCTGGCCCTGATCCCGTACACCGACAACCACGACATCTGATGCCGGCGGGGCGGCCGCGTGCCGCCCCCTCTGTGCCAGCTATTCGGACAGCCTTTGTTGCGGGGCCATCGCCTCGCTAACGAATAACTCATCTGGAGCAATACCATGCAGCTGATCCTTCTGCAGAAAGTCACCAACCTCGGCAACCTGGGCGACCTGGTCGACGTGAAGCCGGGCTACGGCCGTAACTTCCTCGTGCCGCAGGGCAAGGCCGTTCCGGCCACCGAGAGCAACAAGGCCGAGTTCGAAGCCAAGCGCGCCGACTACGAAGCCAAGGCCCAGGCCATCCACGCCGACGCTGACGCCCGCAAGGCCAAGCTGGAAGGCGCGAGCGTGACCATCGCCGCCAACGCTTCGACCGAAGGCAAGCTGTACGGCTCGGTCGGCGCCCGCGAAATCGCTGATGCCTTCACCGCTGCCGGCCTCGAGCTGAACAAGAGCGAAGTCATCCTGGGCGAAGGCGCCTTCCGCAACATCGGTGAGTACGACGTCCTGGTGCACCTGCACGCCGACGTTGAAACCACCGTCAAGGTTGTGGTCGAAGCCGAAAAGGCCTGATCCCAAGCCGCAAGGCCTGGTATCACCGCAGAACGGGCGCCCGCGAGGGTGCCCGTTTTGTTTTGGGCGAATGCCCGATCCGGGGCGCCGGGCGACGCTCGACCAGCGCCCCCGGCCAGGCAATGTTCCACGCCCATTCGTAGAACACGGCCACATCGGTATACTCAGGGCGTCACATCCGTTCCACGGCCAGCGATCCCAATCGGATCAATGACTTGGAGGGTAAACGCAGGCCGCTTGCCGGCCCCAGTCCGGAAACCCTATGCGTCTTTCCACGATCAAGCTGTCCGGCTTCAAGTCGTTCGTCGATCCGACCACCCTGCACCTGCCGACCAACATGACCGGCGTGGTGGGGCCCAATGGCTGCGGCAAGTCGAACATCATCGACGCCGTGCGCTGGGTCATGGGCGAGAGTTCGGCCAGCCGCCTGCGCGGCGACTCGCTGACCGACGTGATCTTTTCCGGTTCCAATGCCCGCAAGCCGGTCTCGCAGGCCACCGTCGAGCTGATCTTCGACAACTCCGACCACACGATCTCGGGCGAATACGCCTCGTTCAACGAAATCTCGGTCAAGCGCACGGTCAGCCGCGACGGCACCAGCAACTATTACCTCAACGGCACCAAGTGCCGCCGCCGCGACATCACCGATCTGTTCCTCGGCACCGGCCTGGGCCCGCGCAGCTACTCGATCATCGAGCAGGGCATGATCAGCCAGATCATCGAGGCGCGCCCGGAAGACCTGCGCGTGTACCTGGAAGAGGCCGCCGGCATCTCCAAGTACAAGGAGCGCCGCAAGGAAACCGAGACCCGCATCCGCCACACCCGCGAGAACCTGGACCGGTTGGGCGACCTGCGTGACGAGATCAGCAAGCAGCTGGAGCACCTCAAGCGCCAGGCCCGGCAGGCCGAGCAGTACCAGGCGCTGCAGGAAGAACGCCGGGTCAAGGACGCGGAGTGGAAGGCGCTGGAGTTCCGTGGCCTGGATGGACGCCTGTCCAAGCTGCGCGAAGGCCTGTCGCAGGAAGAGACCAAGCTGCAGCAGCTGATCGCCGACCAGCGCGACGCCGAGGCCCGCATCGAGACCTCGCGCGTGCGCCGCGAAGAGGCCGCTGACGCGTTGAATACCGCGCAGGCCGCGGTCTATCAGGTCGGCAGCACGTTGGCCCGTGTCGAACAGCAGATCCAGCATCAGCGCGAACTGTCGCAGCGCCTGCACAAGGCGCGTGATGAAACCCGCCAGGCCCTGTCCGAGCTCGGCCAGCACATCAGTGGCGATGAGGCCAGGTTGATGGTGCTGCGCGAGGCGGTGGACGCCGCGACCCCGCAGCTGGAAGCGCTGCAGGAAGAAAACGAGATCAAGCAGGAGAGCCTGCGCGAAGCGGAAGAGCGCTTGGCTCACTGGCAGCAGCGCTGGGAGCAGCATACCTCGCAGAGCTCCGAAGCCTCGCGTGCCGGCGATGTCGAGCGCACGCGCGTGGACTACCTGGACAAGCAGGTCCTCGATGCCGACCGCCGTCGCGAGGCACTGGCGGCCGAGCGCGCGGGGCTGGACGTGGATGCGCTGGAAGAAGCCTTCGAACAGCTGCACCTGCAGCACGACACGCAGAAGACCGCGCTGGATGAGTTGAGTGAAGACGTCGAGCTGCGCAAGCAGGGCGTGGCGGCAGTGCAGGAACAGCAGCGCAACGGACAGAACGAGCTGGCCGAGCTGCACAAGCAGGTCAATGGCCTGCGTGGCCGGCTGGCCTCGCTGGAGACCCTGCAGCAGGCCGCGCTTGGCCAGGAGCAGGGCGCCGCCGTGGCCTGGCTGAAGGCACGTGGGCTGGATTCGGCCGCGCGTGTCGGCGAGCGGCTGGATGTCGACGCCGGCTGGGAAAACGCGGTGGAAAGCGCGCTTGGCCAATTGATCGAAGGCGTGCTGGTGGACGATCCGTCCAGCCTGGTCGATGCACTGGGTGAGCTCGGCGATGGCCGTATTGCGCTGGTTGCCAGCGACGACGCAGATCTGAAGGTTGCCCCTACCTCGCTGGCCGCTCGTGTGCGTGGCCCGGCGGCGATCCGTCGCCTGCTGGCCCATCTGCACGCTGCAAGCGATCTGGCCGAAGCGAAAACGTTGCAGGCCCGCCTGCCCGAAGGCGATTCGATCATCACCCAGGGTGGCGAGCGCCTGGGCCAGGGCTGGCTGCGCGTCGCGCGCTCCGGTGCGGCCCAGCAGGGCGCGCTGCTGCGCGAACGCGAGATCAACGAGCTGCGTGAGCAGATCGAGGCGCTGCAGGACCGCGAGGCCGAGCTGGAAGAACAGCTGTCCGGCTTCCGCGAGCAGCTGCGGGCCGCCGAACAGCAGCGCGAAGATGCGCAACGGGCGCTGTACCAGGCGCACCGTGCGGTGTCCGAGCTGGCCGGCCAGCTGCAGGGCCAGCAGGGCAAGGTGGAAGCCGCGCGCACGCGCATCGATCGTATCGAGGGCGAGCTGAAGCAGCTGCTGGAAACGCTGGATGCCAACAACGAACAGGTGCGCGAGGCGCGTTCGCGGTTGGAAAACGCGGTCAGCAGCATGGGCGATCTGGAATCGACCCGGCAAGGCTTGGAAGGCGAACGACGCCAGCTGACCGACGCGCGCGACCTGGCCCGTGAAGGCGCACGCGCGGTGCGCGAGCGTTCGCATTCGCTGGCCCTGACCCTGGAATCGCAGCGTGCACAGCTCGCCTCGCTGAGCCAGGCACTGGAGCGCATGAGCACCCAGCGTGGCCAGCTCGATTCACGCCTGGGCGAACTGCACTCGCAGCTCGATGAGGGTGATTCGCCGGTCGAATCGCTGCAGGCCGAGCACCAGAACGCGCTGGAAGAGCGCGTGCGTGCCGACCGTGTGCTGACCGAGGCGCGTACGCTGCTGGACGGCATTGATGCCGAACTGCGCAATTACGAGCAGACCCGCCACCAACGCGACGAACAGGCACTGGCCCAGCGCGAGCGTATTTCCCAGCGCAAGCTGGACCAGCAGGCGCTGGTGCTCAGTGCCGACACGCTGCAGGCTGCGGTGGAGAAGGCTGGTTTCGTGATGCAGGATGTGCTCAACGCGCTGCCCGAAGAAGCCCGCCTGGGCGACTGGGAGCAGGCCGTGCACCAGATCGACGGCCGCATGCGCCGGCTGGAGCCGGTCAACCTGGCGGCCATCCACGAGTACGGCGAGGCCTCGCAGCGCTCGGAGTACCTGGACGCGCAGCATGTGGACCTGACCACTGCGCTGGAGACCCTGGAAGATGCCATCCGCAAGATTGACCGCGAGACCCGCGGCCGCTTCAAGGACACCTTCGACCGCGTCAATGCCGGCGTGCAGGCTCTGTACCCGCGCCTGTTCGGTGGCGGACACGCCTACCTGGAACTGACCGGTGAAGACCTGCTCGACACCGGCGTGACCATCATGGCGCGGCCGCCGGGCAAGCGCGTGTCCAGCATCTCGCTGCTGTCCGGTGGCGAGAAGGCGATGACCGCCGTGGCACTGGTGTTCGCCATCTTCCAGCTGAACCCCGCGCCGTTCTGCCTGCTGGACGAGGTGGACGCGCCGCTGGACGAGGCCAACGTCGGCCGCCTGGCCAACATGGTCAAGGAAATGAGCGAGAAGGTGCAGTTCCTGTTCGTCAGCCACAACAAGGCGACCATGGAGGCAGCGCACCAGCTGTCGGGCGTGACCATGCGCGAGCCGGGCGTCAGCCGCCTGGTCAGCGTGGACCTGGAAGAAGCCGCACGATTGGCGGGCGCGGCCTGACGTGCCATCCTAGTTACCTGAATGAACTAGCCGGAGAACCTATCGAATGTCCGACACGGCACTGTTGCGCATCGGCATCCTGGCCGCCGGCCTGCTGTTGATCGCCGCGATCTTCCTGTTTGGCCGTCCGAAGAAGAAGCCCCAAGGGCGCCGCGTGGAAGGCGCGGAACCGACCAGCGGTGAACGCCGCGAGCCGGTGCTGGGCGATGACGGCGTCCCCGTGGCCGATGGCCGCATTGAACCGGGCATGGGCGGGGAAGGCGAGCAGGCCGAACTCGGTCTGCCCGACACCGACCTGGGCGCAGCCAGCGATCTCGGCAAGCGCGCTACCCAGGATTTCGACAAAATCGTTTCGTTGCTGGTGGCGGCCCGAGCCGGCGAACAGCTGCGCGGCGAGGACATCGTGGTGGCCGCCGAGAAGACTGGCCTGGTCTTCGGCCATATGAACGTGTTCCACCGCCTGGTGGAGGGCTACCCCGAGCGCGGACCGATCTTCTCGATGGCCAGCGTCATCAATCCGGGCAGCTTCGACATGGCCAACATCCGCGCCATGGAGACTCCGGCCATCGCCTTCTTCCTGACCCTGCCGGCACCGCTGACCGCGTTGGATGCCTGGGAGAAGATGCTGCCGACCGTGCAGCGCATGGCCGAACTGCTCGACGGCGTGGTGCTGGATGACGGCCGCAATGCCCTGGGTCGTCAGCGCATCGCACACATCCGCGACGAGCTGCGTGCCTATGATCGCCAGCACCAGGCACCGCCGCTGACCAAGACCCCGCGCTGGTAAACCCCTGACTGTAGAGTCGAGCCATGCTCGACTGCCTTTCTGTAGAGTCGAGCCATGCTCGACTGCCTTTCTGTAGAGTCGAGCCATGCTCGACTTGTGGTTCTCCGCAGGCCCCAGTCGAGCATGGCTCGACTCTACACAGTCGCCTACGGCGCCCGATCAAACCATCGGCACCACGCAAATGGATGGTCGCCGAGCTGTGCCGCCAGTCCGGCGCGGACAGGATTCGCCGCGATATACAGCGCCTGGTTTCTCAAGGATTCATCACATCGAACCGCGTGATCATGATAGCCGCGCTGCCAGAGTGGCCCGTCGATGCCGATGAGTCGGCTGCAGCGGGATTTCATCATCTGCACCGATGCGGCAAGGGTTCCAGAGCGAAGTTGCATCAACCAGTGCACGTGATCTGGCATGACCGCCCACGCGAGGTTGAGGCATCGGCCCTGCTGCTGAATCCACTGCAGGCCCGCTACAACGACGGCGGCCTGCTGTGGGTCATCAAAGTGCCGATGGCGCTGGTGAGTGACCGTGGTGATCGCGTAGACGTTCTGCAGTTGCGACCAACGGCCTTTCAGAAGACGTGGGCTGGGCATGCCTCAGCATTGGCTGGGCAAAGCGGTATTGGGTATCAGTTGAATGCGGTGAGGATTGTAGGGAAGGCCTCAGTCGAGCATGGCTCGACTCTACAGAGGGGCAGGTCGGCACCCACCCCTGGTGGGGTTACGCCGGTACGCCGGCCACCTTCGCGAACGCCTTGCGGAACGCCGCCATCTCTTCTTCGGTGCCCACGGTCACCCGCACGCGCTGCGGCCAGATCGGCCAGCTGCGACCGATCACCACGCCGTTCTCCGCCATTGCCTTGGCGAACGCGCCGCCGTCACGCTGGACGTCGACCACGAAGCAGTTCGCCTCCGAAGGCACGCAGTTGAAGCCGCGCTTGCCGAGCCAGGCGACGGTGGCCTGACGTGCCTTGGCATTCTGCAGGCGCCGCTGTGGGATCAGATGCGGATCGCGCAGGCTGGCCAGTGCCGCTGCCAGTGCCGGTACCGGCAGCGGATTGTCGCCGAGGCTGGCCAGTTCACGCAGCCGGTCCGGATGTGCAGCGGCCACGCCCAGGCGCAGGCCGGCCATGCCGTACAGCTTGGAAAACGTGCGCAGCACGATCAGGTCATCGCGCTGGGCCACCTGGGCGATCAGGCTGGGCTGTTCGCTGTACTGCAGATAGGCCTCGTCGACCAGCACACGGGTGGCCGCAGGCTTGTGGGCCAGCAGCCAGGCGAGCTCGACCGGTGGGCTGATCGAGCCGGTGGGGTTGTTCGGATTGCATACGTACAGCAGTCCGGTTGGGCGTGCATGTGCGGCAGCGACCATCGCACGCAGGTCGTGCGAACCGTCATCGCGCAGCGGCACCTTCTGCACGTGCGCGCCGTGCGCGGCGGCCACCTCACCCAGCGTTTCGAAGGTCGGGTCGGCAACTACCAGTCCCGCCTGCGGGCCGGTCCACAGCGTGGCGGCACGATTCAGCGGTTCGCTGGAACCGGGGTAAAGGCGCACATGATCGGCCGGGATGCCGGCCTGCCCGATGAAAGCGTCGCGCACCTGGCCCGCCAGCTCGAAGCGGTAGCGGCCGCAGCTGGCGATGCTGTCGCACGCCGCCTGCCGGGCGGCGGGCGAGGGGCCGTATGGGCATTCATTGAAGTTCAGCAGTACCGGGCCCTCGCTGGGCGGCGCCGTTGCGGCCGCAGCAGGCTGGGCCTGGGCAAGGCGGGGCAGGCTGCTGCCGGCCACGGCAAGGCCGGCACCGGCCAGTTGCAGGAAACGGCGACGGGAGGCAGGCAGGGTCACGGGCGGGATTCCGAAGGGTAGCTGCTGCACGCTAGCGCCGGTGGGGGCAGGCGGCAAGCCCGCTTTTTGTAGAGTCGAGCCGTGCTCGACTGCAGATGTGCCAACCAAGGTTGGCACCTACCAGAGCGGGGGAGAGGTTGGCACTTACCAGAGCGGGGAATGGTGGGCACCTGCCAGAGCGGGGGAGCGTCAGTCGAGCAAGCTCGACGCTACAAAGGCGGTGGTGTTACAGGGCCTGACGCCCGGGCGCGGTAGAATTCCCGGCCATCCCAGAACCACCGGATCCCGATGAGCCCCAGCCCCGCCGAACGCGCCGAAGACCTTCGCCGGCAGATCGCCCAGGCCAACCGCGCCTACCACGAGCTGGATGCGCCGGAGATCCCCGACGTCGACTACGACCGGATGGTGCGCGAACTGGAAGCGCTGGAGCGCGAGCATCCGGAACTGGCCCGTGCCGACAGCCCGACCCAGCAGGTAGGAGCGCGTCCCTCGGGCCGTTTCGCCGAGGTGCGCCACGCGGTGCCGATGTTGTCGTTGTCCAATGCTTTCAGCGATGAGGAAGTGGCCGATTTCGTGCGTCGCATCGATGAGCGCCTGGGCCGCCGCAGCCTGCAGTTCTCGGCCGAGCCGAAGATGGACGGCCTGGCAATCAGCCTGCGCTACGAAGAGGGGCATTTCGTACTGGGCGCGACCCGCGGTGATGGCAGCACCGGCGAAGACGTGACGGCCAACCTGCGCGAGATCGGCGATATCCCCAAGCGCCTGCACGGCAAGGACTGGCCGGATGTGCTGGAAGTACGCGGCGAGGTCTACATGGCCCGCGCCGACTTCGAGGCCTACAACGAGCGTGCGCGCCTGCAGGGTGGCAAGGTGCTGGCCAATCCGCGCAATGCTGCGGCCGGCTCGCTGCGCCAGCTCGACCCGAAGATCAGCGCGCAGCGCAAGCTGAGTTTCTTTGCCTACGGCACCGGCGAGGTGCAGGGTGGCGAGCTTCCCGATACCCATTCGGGCACGCTGGCACAGCTCGGCAGCTGGGGCTTCCCGGTCAGTGCGCTGTGCAGGGTGGTGGATGGCACCGATGGCCTGCTTGGCTACTACCGTGACATCGGCGAGCGCCGTGACGGCCTGCCGTTCGATATCGACGGCGTGGTCTACAAGCTGGACGACCGCGCCGGGCAGCAGGCGATGGGCTTCGTGTCGCGCGCACCGCGCTGGGCCATCGCACACAAGTTCCCGGCGCAGGAACAGAGCACCACCGTGGAAGCGATCGAGATCCAGATCGGCCGCACCGGTGCCGCCACGCCGGTCGCGCGCTTGGCGCCGGTGGCCGTGGCCGGTGTGATCGTCTCCAATGCCACCCTGCACAATGCCGACCAGATCGCGCGCCTCGATGTGCGCGTCGGCGACAGCGTGATCGTGCGCCGTGCCGGTGACGTGATCCCGGAAGTGGTCAGCGTCATCCTCGACCGCCGTCCGCAGGGCACCACGCCTTGGCAGATGCCGACGCAGTGCCCGGTGTGTGGCTCGGAGATCGTGCGCGAGGAGGGAGCGGCGGCGTGGCGTTGTTCGGGCGAGCTGTCCTGCCCGGCGCAGCGCAAGGAAGCCATCGCGCACTTCGCCTCGCGCCGCGCGATGGACATCGACGGTCTCGGCGACAAGTACATCGAGACCCTGGTCGACGCCGGCATCGTCAAGGGCGTGGCCGATCTGTACCGGCTCAGCCGTGACCAGCTGCTGCACCTGAAACTGGTGCTGGATGCCGAAGATCCTTCGGCATTGGCTGCCGCACTGAAGCTGCATCTGCCTGCCGAAGGCAGCGGCGCGGTGCTCAATGCCGTGCTCAAGCTGGACGGCAACGATCCGGGCTGGCGCGCGCAGGCACTGGTGCAGCCGGCCAGCTTTGAATGGAACACGAAGAAGATCGCCACCAAGTGGGCTGACAACCTGATCGCGGCGATCGACGCTAGTCGTGCTGCCACGCTCGAACGCCTGCTGTTCGCACTGGGCATCGAACACGTCGGCGAAAGCACGGCCAAGGCGCTGGCGCAGTGGTTTGGCGATCTGGAGTTGATCCGCCATCTGCCGTGGCCGCTGTTCAAGCGCGTGCCGGACATCGGTGGCGAAGTAGCCCGCTCGCTCGGTCATTTCTTCGAACAGCAGGGCAACCAGCAGGCCATCGATGATCTGTTGCAGGTCGGCCAGGTGCGCATCAGCGATGCACATGCCCCCAGCGCCAAGCTGCGCGAGGGCCTGGACCTGGCGCAGTTGCTGGTGGAATCGGAGATTCCCGGCATCACCCGCCTGCGTGCGGAAAAACTGGTCGCTGCGTTGCCCAGCGCGCAGGCAGTGCTCGACGCCGAGCATGGCCAGTTCGTCAACGCCGGCTTGCCCGACGACACCGCGCGCGGACTGGCCGAGTGGCTCGATGCCGAGGGCCATGGCGCGATGCTGCTGGCTGCTGAAAAGGCGATGCGGCAGATTCTGGCCAAGGCCCCCGCGCTTGCGGAGATCGTGACTGGCCCGCTGGATGGGCAGACCGTGGTGCTGACCGGCACCCTGGCCCAGCTCACCCGCGATGCCGCCAAGGAGCGCCTGGAAGCGTTGGGTGCCAAGGTTTCCGGCAGCGTCTCGAAGAAAACCAGCTTCGTGGTGGCCGGTACCGAGGCCGGCTCCAAGCTGGACAAGGCGCAGTCGCTGGGCGTGCCGGTGTGGGACGAAGACCGCCTGCTGGCCTATCTCGCCGAACACGAATGAAGCCCCCGTCGGGCGCTCCTGCGCCCGGCATGAAATACAAAGGAACCCCGATGCAGACCGCCCCGCTGGATTTCCGCCTGGCCACCCGTGCCGACGAGGAACTGCTGATCGCGCTGATGCGCGATTTCTACGCCGAAGACAAGATCGCGTTCGACGACGCCCGCGTGCGTCGCGGTGTGGATGCACTGCTGGCCGATCCGCGCAACGGTGAAGTACTGCTGTGGCTGGACGAAGCCGGCGAGGTGGTCGGCTATGCGGTGATCGCGATGGGTTTCAGCCTGGAGCAGGGCGGTCACTTCATGCTGCTGGACGAGCTGTACCTGAGCCATCGCGCGCGCGGTCGTGGTCGCGGCAAACAGGCCCTGGCGATCTGCGAACAGCGCGCACGCGGTCGTGGCGTCAGCCGCCTGCGCCTGGAAGTGAACCACCACAACGAACTGGCCCGACGCCTGTACCTGGCCAGCGGCTACATCGACGACACCCGTGACCTGCTGACCCTGCCGCTGGACCATCCGCGCGCGGAGGGCATCCTGTGAGCGAGGCCCTGCTGCGCGCGCTGCAGCAGCGCGCCGCGCTGAACGCGCTGCTGCGCCGCTTCTTCGCCGAGCGCGATGTGCTGGAAGTGGAAACCCCGATCCTGTCGGTGGCCGGCAATACCGAGCCGAACATCGACAGCTTCCACACCGATTTCACCGGGCATGTCGATGCCGGTGGCCGCCGCCGCTGGTTGCGCACCTCACCGGAGTATCCGCTCAAGCGCCTGCTCGCTGCGGGCGTCGGCGACTGCTATGAGCTGGGCCGTGTGTTCCGCAATGGCGAAGCGGGTGGTCGCCACAATCCGGAATTCACCATGCTGGAGTGGTACCGGGTCGGCTGGGATCACCATAGGCTGGTGCAGGAAACCGCCGAGTTGGTCGGGCAGGCGCTGGCGCTGGTCGGGCGCAGCGCCCGCTTGCGCGTGTTGAGTTATCGCGAGCTGTTCCAGCAGCATGTAGGCGTGGATCCGTTCGGTGCCGATGAAGCCGCGCTGCGTGCCGCATTGGGCGACGTGCATATCGATCCGGTCGGGTTGACCCGCGACGACTGGCTGGACCTGCTGATGACCCACCACATCCAACCGCACTTCGATGACGCGGTCATGACCGTGGTCCACGACTGGCCGGCCAGCCAGGCCGCGTTGGCGCGCATCCGCCCCGGCACGCCGCCGTTGGCCGAGCGTTTCGAGCTGTACCTGGGGGCGGTGGAGCTGGCCAACGGCTATCACGAACTGAACGACGCGCAGGAGCAGCGTGTGCGCTTCCAGCGTGATCTGCAGCGTCGGCACGAGCGTGGGCAGGTGCAGCCGGCGCTGGATGAGGCGCTGCTGGCAGCGCTGCCGTCGATGCCGGCCTGTGCCGGCGTGGCAGTGGGCATCGATCGCCTGCTGATGGCGATGAACCGCACACCGCGCATCGCCGATGTGCTTGCCTACGATTTTGCCCGTGCCTGAGTTTTTCGGGTCTTTCTGAAATCTTCAGGCTGAACGGAATCGACGGATTTCGCGCTTGATTCAGCAAGCAGGATGATGCTCTCATCATCCCACGTGCCTCACACTGGCATGGCAGTTCATCCAGTCTCGTGGGGAAGCCTTTGGTCAAGTGGTTCGCGGTCGTCGCTGCACCGGTGTACTCCCTCGCGATATGGGGGGTGTTCGCACCGTCGTCGGCGTTGGCCCAGCAGGCCGGCTATGACGGCGAAGTGGTGACCTGCGAATCGCGTGACATGGCTTGGGTGCACTGCGATATCGATGTCAGCAACGGCATCGACCTGGTCCGCCAGCTGTCCAGCAACAGCTGCATCCGCGGCAGTGAGTGGGGGACCGACCGCAGTGGCGTGTGGGTCACCCTTGGTTGCCGTGCCGAGTTCCGCGCACGCCGTGCGCAGGGGGCGGCAGCACCGGCCAGCACCCAGGGCAAGCGCCTCGTGCGCCGGGTTGTGCGCTGTGAGTCCAACGGTCGCCCGCAGAGCTGCCCGGTGCGGCTCGATGGCGCCCCGGTACGCCTGCTGCGCCAGCTGTCGGTGCTTCCGTGCCGGGAAGGGCAGGGTTGGGGCTACAAGCGCAATGAAGTCTGGACCACGCGTGGCTGCCAGGGTGATTTCGAAGTGGCCGACGACGAGGGTCGTTTCGTCGACGTGCCGCGGCGTCTGACCTGCGAATCGAAGTCGAAGAAGCGCCGCTTCTGCGGTGCCAGCATTTCCGTTGGAGCGGTCGTTACCCAGCAGCTGTCCAGCACGCCGTGCGAAGAGGGCAGCACCTGGGGCTGGAGCCGCAACGGGATCTGGGTGGACGGCGGCTGCCGTGCCGAATTCTCGGTGAATTGAGTCCGGGCAGGCTCCAACCACGCGGGGCCTGGCCCTACAATGGGCTCATGAACACTGCCTCCGACATCGACTACGCCCGTTACGACCACATCCGCCCGATCCTGTGGACCGGCGAAGCCCTGCAACTGCTCGACCAGCGCAAGCTGCCGTTTGTGGTTGAACACGTGGTCTGCCATGACAGCGACGAGGTTGCTGCATCGATCCATGCGCTGACCGTGCGCGGCGCGCCGGCGATCGGCATTGCCGCTGCCTGGGGTGTGGTGCTGGCTGCGCGGGACGTGCAGGCTGCCGATGGCGCGCATGCCCTGCAGCAGCTGGAACCTGCGCTGCAGCGGCTCAATGCTTCGCGCCCGACGGCGGTGAACCTGGCCTGGGCGTTGGCGCGCATGCGTCGTTGCCTGAGTGCCGCCGGTGCCGATTGGAAGGCGCTGCTGGAGGCGGAGGCGCAGGCCATCGCCGAGGAAGACCTGGCCGCCAACCGCCACATGGGCGCGCTCGGTGCGGGCCTGATCGAAGCGGGCAGTGGCGTGCTGACCCATTGCAACACCGGCTCGCTGGCTACCGCTGGCTTCGGTACCGCCCTGGGCGTGATCCGCGCCGGCATGGCCCAGCATCGCATCGCCCGCGTGTTCGCTGGCGAGACCCGGCCGTGGCTGCAGGGCGCGCGCCTGACCGTGTGGGAGCTGCAACAGGATGGCATCGACGCCACGCTGATCGCCGACTCGGCGGCTTCGCACCTGATGAAGACCGGCGCGGTGCAATGGGTGATCGTCGGCGCCGACCGCATCTGCGCCAATGGCGATACCGCCAACAAGATCGGCACCTACCAGCTGGCCATCGCCGCCCGCCACCATGGGGTGAAGTTCATGGTTGTGGCCCCGTCTTCCACGGTGGACATGGAGACCGTGGATGGCAGCCAGATCGAGATCGAGCAGCGTGACCCGGGCGAGCTGTACGGCGTGGGCGGCACCCGCACCGTGGCCGAGGGCATCGCCGCCTGGAACCCGGTATTCGACGTGACCCCGGGTGAACTGATCGACGCCATCGTGACCGAGCGTGGCGTGATCCTGAACCCGACCGTCGAGAACATGCGCGCCGCCTTCGGCGGCTGAGGCACAGGGGAGGGGGCAGCGTGAGCTCCGCCCCCGGTAGTGCCGGCCGCTGGCCGGCAGCCCCCCTAAGTTCCTGATTTGTGCCGGTAAAATCCCCGTAAATGGAGGCAGGGAACGGCCTGTTGTGGTAGTATCCACAGGTTGAATCGAGGTTCCGGCACGACCCCCTCCCGCAGAGGGCTGCGCCGGACTGGACCGCTACCAGACAACGGAACCCGAATGGCAGAAACCGCCAAGGAAATCATCCAGGTCAACCTGGAAGACGAGATGCGCAAGAGCTACCTCGATTACGCCATGAGCGTGATCGTGGGCCGCGCGCTGCCAGATGCGCGCGATGGCCTCAAGCCGGTGCATCGTCGTGTGCTGTTCGCGATGAACGAGTTGAACGCGCACAGCAACAAGCCCTACTTCAAGTCGGCGCGTATCGTCGGTGACGTCATCGGTAAGTACCACCCGCATGGCGATCAGTCGGTGTACGACACGCTGGTGCGCTTGGCGCAGCCGTTCTCGCTGCGTTACATGCTGGTCGATGGCCAGGGTAACTTCGGTTCGGTCGACGGCGATTCCGCTGCGGCGATGCGATACACCGAGGCGCGCATGTCGCGCCTTGCGCATGAGCTGATGGCGGACATCGACAAGGAAACCGTCGATTTCCAGCCCAACTACGACGAGAAGGAACTGGAGCCGACGGTCATGCCGACCCGGTTCCCGAACCTGCTGGTCAACGGTTCGGCCGGCATCGCGGTGGGCATGGCCACCAACATCCCGCCGCACAACCTGACCGAGTCGATCAACGCCTGCATCGCGCTGATCGACAACCCGGAAATCGATGTCGACGGCCTGATGGAGTACATCCCGGGCCCGGACTTCCCGACTGCCGGCATCATCAATGGCACCGCCGGTATCATCGCCGGCTACCGCACCGGCCGTGGCCGCGTACGCATCCGTGCCAAGGCGGACATCGAAGTGGCCGACAACGGCCGCGAATCGATCATCGTCACTGAAATTCCTTACCAGGTGAACAAGGCGCGTCTGATCGAAAAGATCGCCGAGCTGGTCAAGGAAAAGAAGATCGAAGGCATCAGCGAGCTGCGCGATGAGTCCGACAAGGACGGCATGCGCATCTACATTGAGATCAAGCGCGGTGAATCTGCCGAGGTTGTGCTGAACAACCTGTACCAGCAGACCCAGATGGAATCGGTGTTCGGCATCAACATGGTGGCGTTGGTCGATGGCCGCCCGCAGTTGATGAACCTCAAGCAGATGCTGGAGGCGTTCGTCCGCCACCGTCGCGAAGTGGTCACCCGCCGCACCGTGTTCGAGCTGCGCAAGGCGCGCGCCCGTGCCCACGTGCTGGAAGGCCTGACCGTCGCGCTGGCCAACATCGACGAGATGATCGAACTGATCAAGACCTCGCCGAACCCCGCCGAAGCCCGTGAGCGCATGCTCGCGCGCCTGTGGGAGCCGGGCCTGGTCGGTTCGATGCTGGGCGCTGCCGGTGCCGAAGCCTCGCGTCCGGATGACCTGCCCAAGGGTGTGGGCCTGATCGAAGGCGGCTACCAGCTGACCGAGATCCAGGCCACCCAGATCCTGGAAATGCGCCTGCACCGCCTGACCGGGCTGGAGCAGGACCGCCTGACCGAGGAATACAAGCAGCTGCTGGAAGTGATCGCTGGGCTGATCCACATCCTGGAAGATCCCGATCGCCTGCTGCAGGTGATCCGCGAAGAGCTGATCAGCGTCAAGGCCGAGTTCGGCGACGAGCGTCGTACCGAAATCCGCCACAGCGAAGAAGACCTGGACATCCTCGACCTGATCGCGCCGGAAGACGTGGTGGTCACCGTCTCCCACGCCGGCTACGTCAAGCGCCAGCCGGTGAGCGTGTACCGCGCGCAGCGTCGGGGTGGCCGTGGCCGCAGTGCAGCGTCCACCAAGGAAGAGGATTTCATCGAACAGCTGTGGCTGGTCAACACGCACGACACGCTGCTGACCTTCACCAGTTCGGGCAAGGTGTTCTGGCTGCCGGTCTACCAGCTGCCCGAAGCCGGTTCGAATGCCCGCGGCCGTCCGATCATCAACTGGATCCCGCTGGAGCCGGGCGAACGCGTGCAGGCCGTGCTGCCGGTGCGCGAATACGCTGATGGCCAGTTCGTGTTCTTCGCCACGAAGAACGGTACGGTCAAGAAGACCCCGCTGGGCGAGTTCGCCTTCCGTCTGGCGCGCGGCAAGATCGCGATCAACCTCGACGAGGGCGATGCCCTGGTCGGCGTCGGCCTGACCGACGGCGAGCGCGACATCCTGCTGTTCGCCTCCAACGGCAAGACCGTGCGCTTCGGTGAGGACAAGGTCCGTTCGATGGGCCGTACCGCTACCGGCGTGCGCGGCATCAAGATGCCGGCCGGCGAGGAAGTGGTCAGTCTGATCGTGGCCGAAAGTGCCGGTGGCAGCGAGGACGAGAACGAGGACGACAACGGTGTCGAGGAAACCGCGGCCAATGGCGATGCGGTGATCGACGGTGCCGATGACGCCAGCGTGCAGTACATCCTTACCGCCACCGAAAATGGCTATGGCAAGCGCACCCCGCTGCCGGACTACCCGCGCAAGGGCCGCGGCACGCAGGGCGTGATCGGCATCCAGACCACCGAGCGCAACGGCAAGCTGGTCGCCGCGGTGCTGATGGGCTCGGGCGACGAGGTCCTGCTGATCTCCGATGGTGGCACCCTGGTGCGTACGCGTGGCTCGGAAATCAGCCGCGTCGGCCGCAACACCCAGGGCGTGACCCTGATCCGCCTGTCCAAGGACGAGAAGCTGCAGGCGGTGGAGCGCATGGATGCCTCGATCGACGAGGACGAGGACGAGGTGGCTGTCGCCGCCCCGGCCGCGACCGAGGGCGCCCCGGCTGCTGCCAGCAGCGAGGACGCCGCACAGGAGTGATCCTGCCGCGCGCTTGAGGTACCCGACGACGCCGGCCCTGTGCCGGCGTCGTCGTATCCGATGCCTGCACATACGCGCGCGCTTCACATCGGCGGTGGGATAACGGCGCATGCTGCCCCCGGAGATCGACGATGTCCGCCACGCCGCAGTCTGCTTCCGCGCCTCCGCCCCGCCATCCTCTGGTCACCGTGCTGTCGCTGCTGCTGGTCGTGCTCGGCCTGGTCATCGGCGGGCTCGGTGCGTGGCTGCTCAGCCTCGGTGGCTCGGCGTACTACGCCATCGCCGGCCTGGGGCTGCTGGTCAGTGGCATCCTGCTGTTCGGCAACCGCCGCAGTGGCGCACTGCTGTACGCACTGGTGTTCGTGGGCACGCTGCTGTGGACCTGGTGGGAGTCGGGCAGCGACTACTGGCGCTGGGTGCCACGGCTGGGCCTGGTGACCGCGCTGGGCATCGTGCTGGCGCTGCTGGCGCCGACGCTGCGCGAGCCGGTTTCAAAACGTCTGTCGCGCAGCGTGGCGGGCGTGCTGATGCTGGTGTTCGTGGCCGCCTTCGGCCTGGCTTTCGCCCCGCATGGTGAAGTGGACGGGCACCTGCCGTTCCCGGAAGGCGCAGTCAGCGCCGGGCTGGAACCTACGCGCGATACCACTGGCCTGCAGCCGGCTGACCAGCCCGCCGAGGGCGACTGGCCGGCGTGGGGCCGCAGCAATGCGGGCACCCGCTATTCGCCGCTGCAGCAGATCACCCCGGCCAATGTGGCCACGCTGCAGCCGGCCTGGCAGTTTCGCACCGGTGACCTGCCGAAGAAGCGCTGGGGCGCGGAAACCACGCCGCTGAAGGTCGGCGACCGCCTGTACCTGTGCACCGCGCGCAACCGTCTGATCGCGCTTGATGCTGCCAGTGGCAAGGAACTGTGGCGGTTTGATCCGAAGGTGAAGGACGCCTCGATCCCGTACACCGCCGCATGCCGTGGCGTGAGCTACTACGAGCAGCCGAGCGCGCCTACGATGGCCGATGCGGCGCTGGCCGATGTCGCGGCCGATCTGGCGCTGCCCGAACCACCGCCCAGCGTCACCCGCAGTGCTACGCCGGGCAGTCATCCCGCGTGCTGGGCCCGCATTATCGAAGGCACTCTGGACGGCCGCATCATCGCGGTGGATGCAGACAGCGGCCGTCCCTGCGCCAACTTCGGCAACAACGGCCAGGTCGACATCACCCTTGGCATGGGCGAAGTGCCCCCTGGCTACGTGTCGATCAACTCGCCACCGGCAATCGTGCGAGGCGTGATCGTGACCGGTCACCAGGTGTTGGATGGGCAGCGCCGCGACGCGCCCTCGGGCGTGATCCAGGCCTACGACGCGATCACCGGCAAACTGCGCTGGGCGTGGGACATGGACCAGCCCGAGCGCAACGGCCTGCCGCCGCGCGAGCAGACTTACACGCGTGGCACGCCGAACATGTGGACCACCGCGACCGGCGATGAGGCGCTGGGCCTGGTCTATCTGCCACTGGGCAACTCGGCGGGCGACTACTGGAGTGGCTCACGCAGCGAAAACCAGAACCGCTATTCGACCTCGCTGGTGGCGATCGACGTGGCCACCGGCAAGCCGGTCTGGCATTTCCAGGCGGTACGCAAGGATGTGTGGGACTACGACCTCGGTTCGCAGGCCAGCCTGATCGACTACCCGACGGCGGCCGGCAAGGTGCCGGCGATCCTGCTGCCGACCAAACAGGGCGACATGTACATCCTCGACCGCCGCAACGGCCAGCTGCTGACCGCTGCTGAAGAGCGCAAGGTGCCCGTCGGTGGCGTCGAGCCCGAGCAGCGTTCGCCCACCCAGTTGTTCTCGCTGTATCACACGCTGCGCCGCGAGCATGACCTGACCGAGCGCGACATGTGGGGCATCACCCCGATCGACCAGCTGGTCTGCCGCATCCAGTTCCGCAAGGCGTACTACGAAGGCTTCTACACGCCGCCCAGCAGCGATCGGCACTCCATCGAGTACCCCGGCTACAACGGTGGTTCGGACTGGGGAAGCGTGGCGGTGGATACCCGCCGTGGCGTGATCGTGGCCAACTACAACGACATGCCCAACTACAACCGGCTGGTGCCGCGCGCAGAGGCCGACCGCATGGGCTGGCTGCCGCGCGAGAAGATCCGCGTCGACAAGGGCGGCGCTGAAGGGGCTGGCGACCCGCAGGTGGGAACGCCCTATGGCATCCAGGTGAACGCAGGTTGGCGCCTGCCGTTCACTGGGCTGTTGTGCAAGCAGCCACCCTATGGTGGCATCCGTGCCATCGATCTGCGCACCGGCAAACTGCTGTGGGACCGCCCATTCGGTAGTGCGCGCGGCAACGGGCCGTTCGGGATCCGCTCCGGCCTGCCGATCGAGATCGGTACGCCCAACAATGGCGGCTCGGTGGTCACCGCCAGCGGCCTGATCTTCATCGCTGCCGCCACCGATGACCTGCTGCGCGCCATCGACCTGAAGACCGGCAAGGAACTGTGGCATGCCAAGCTGCCCGCGGGTGGGCAGGCCAACCCGATGGTGTACGAGCAGGGCGGGCGACAGTACGTGGTGATCATGGCCGGCGGCCACCACTTCATGGAAACCCCGAACGGCGATTACGTGATGGCGTTTGCGCTGCCCAGGTAACCGTAACGGGGGCGGTGATCCCCCCCATTACATGACGCTGGATCACACCGTCACCACCACCTTGCCGATCTGCTCGTTCGATTCCAGGTAACGGTGTGCGTCCTGGATCTGCGCGAACGGGAACACCTTTGCGATCATCGGCACCAGCACGCCCTTGTCCAGGCCGTCGACGATGAAGGCCTTGGCGCGGGCCAACGCGGCATCGTCGGAGACGATTTCCGAGTACAGATAGCCTTTCAGCGTGAGCGACTTGCCCAGCACGTTGAACAGCGGGAACGGGGTCGGTTCGCTGCTCAGCGCGCCGTACTCCAGCAGGATGCCGCCACGCGCCATGGCTTCGGTCAGCGGCACGAACTGCGGGCCACCAATCGGGTCGAACACCACGCGCGCGCCGGCACCACCGGTGATACGCGCCACTTCGGCCGCCAGATCCTGTTCCTGGGTGGCGATGACATGGGCGGCACCGGCATCGAGCAGGGCCTGGCGCTTGCCCGGGCCGCGCGTTACCGCGATCGGCGTGGCACCTACCGCGTTGGCGATCTGGATCGCGGCCAGGCCGACGCTGCTGCTGGCGGCGGTGATGATGACGAAATCCCCGGCAGCCAGCTGCGCCTGCTCCAGCAACGCACCCCAGGCGGTGACGTACTGCATCCACACCGCGGCCGCCGTTTCAAAGCCCAGTGCCTGCGGATGCTTGACCACCAGCCGCGCCGGCACGTTGGCCAGTTCGCCATAGGTACCCCAGCGCGCGATATCCAGCGGCGGAACCACACTGACGGCGTCGCCGACTGCGAACCCGCTCACCGCACTGCCGACGGCTTCGACCACGCCGGCCGCTTCGTAGCCCAGACGGCTGGGGAACTGCGCTTCCTGCAGGTAGGCGCCGTTGCGGAACATCACCTCGGCGCGGTTCAGGCCGATGGCCTTTACCCGGATCTGGATCTCGTCGGCGGCAGGGGCGGGAACGTCGATGTCGTCGATGCGCAGGACATCGGCGTTGCCATACTCGTGGATGCGGACAACCTGGGTCATGGGGGCTCCAATGAGAAGCCGGCGAAGGGGCCGGCGGGAAGGTGGGGTCTACTGTGCGCTTGGTCTGTATCCAGAATAAGGGGTAATCTCGCGTTTCATTGAAAAATAATTCTTTGTAATGGACCTGATCGCTCCCCTGCGGACCTTCGCCAAGGTGGCCGAGGCCGGCTCCTTCGCTGCTGCGGCCGATGCACTGGACCTGTCGCCACAACTGGTCGGCAAGCATATCCAGGCACTGGAACAGCACCTGGGCGTGCGCCTGCTCAACCGCACCACGCGCAAGCAGAGCCTGACCGACTTCGGCCAGGCCTATCTGGCGCGGGCGCGGGTGATCCTGGAAGAAGTGGAGGGCGCCGAGCAGTTGGCTGAGGTGGCGCGCGGGCGGCCGATGGGGCGCCTGCGCATCAGCGCGCCGGTCACCTTCGGTGTGCACGCACTGGGTCCGGCGGTGGTCGCCTACATGCAGCAGTACCCGGACGTGCAGGTCGATCTGAACCTGTCCAACAGCCTGGTGGACATCGTCGAAGACGGTTACGACCTGGTGTTCCGTACAGGTGATCTGGCCGACAGCGGGCTGGTGGCGCGACGGCTGGGGCCGTACCCGCTGGTGCTGTGCGCATCGCCGGCTTACCTGGCATCGCGTCCGGCCATCGCGCACCCATCCGATCTGAGCCGTCATGAGTGCCTGGGTTTCGCGCATTCGATCATCCGTACCCGCTGGAGCTTCCGCGATGCCGACGGCAGCGTGCTGACCGTACCGGTGTCCAGCCGTTTCATGGTCAACCAGGCCGAGCCGCTGCTGACTGCGGCCGTGGGCGGACTGGGATTGATCCTGCAGCCCTACGAAATGCTTGCCGCCGCGCTGGCGCGTGGTGAGCTGGTGGAAGTGCTGCCGGACCATGTGCCGGTGTCGACCTGGATCAACCTGGTGTACCCGCGCGACCGCCAGCTGACCCCCAAGCTGCGCAGCTTCCTGGACTTCTGTCTGGCGCGTTTCAACGAACAGAGCATGGCGCGGCGATAGCGAGGCTGTCGGTTAGCATGGTCCCCATCAACTGCGAAGGATCGCATCCTCATGTCGCTTCCATGGCCGCAACGTGTCGCGCGCTTCCTGCTGCAGGTGCTGCCTGCATTGCTGTTCAGCTCCGGATTGCAGGCTGCCGAACTTCCAGCGCAGGCGCTGGCGGAGTGGGAAGCGCACGGTCGTGCCGATGGCCTGGCCCGACCTGACACGGTCTGCCAGGACTTTCTGCAGGTAATGGGCCGGAAAACAGAAGGCCTGGAATACGTGGGTTGCAGCCAGGACGATGCCTCCTACATCAAGCCGATCGAAGCCCACTACCGCGTTGCGGGTGCCCACGCAGCGAAGGTCGAAGCCTTCCTGCATGCAACCTTCGGCCTGCCTGTATTGCGCTACGTCTGTTGTGGTTGGAGCAACGGCGCACCTTATTATTGGCGCGAAGGTCCGGATTCGGTGAGATACCAGATCAGCATGGGTGCGGAATCGCTGCCGCACGAGCGGAGCGAATGGCATCGCATCGAGGCATTCAACGTCACCGTCGAGGTGTTGCGGCAGAGTCCCTAGCGTGGATGCGGCGGGTGGTTCCTTCGTCTAGGATGCGTCCAGGGATCCCCGCAAAGGAACTGCCATGAGGGCTGTTGGACGCCTGTTTCTCTGCAATGCGCTGGCCTGCGGGGTCCTGGTGACCGCCTTGGCGTTTCCGGCAGTTGGCGCAACATCTGCCGAGCATGCGCATCCACGTGCGCAGGATGCCATCGACGACTGGCTGGCGGCCTTCAATGCGGGCAGCCTCGAGGCGTTGCAGGGATTCGCCGACAGATATGCGAAGCGGGAGGGAAGCACTCCCAGGGACTATCTCGAGTTCCGCGAGAGCACCGGCCCACTACGCGTGCTGGAAACACTCGAGAGCGTGCCCAGCCAGGCGAAGCTGCTGGTGATGGGCCAGCTGAGCGAACGCGTGATGTGGGTGACGGCGGTCATGGACCCGGCCAACCCGTCGCACGTGAAGCAGTTCCAGATTGAGGGCACTGAAACGCCGGACAAGTACAAGCCGGACCGTGTTGCGTTGCCTGCCCTGATGGCCGATGCCAGGGCGAAACTGGATGCATTGCGTGCACAGAACGCGCTGTCGGGTGCGCTGCTGGTGGCACGGAACGGCGAAGTGCTGTTGGATTGGCGGGGTGGTGAAGCGGATCGCGAAGGCGGGATTCCGGTGGATGCGGATACGCGCTTCCGGTTGGCCTCGTCCAATAAGATGTTCACCGCCGTGGCCATCCTGCAACTGGTGCAGGCCGGCAGGCTTGGGCTGGACGACACCATCGGCAGGCATCTGCCGGACTATCCGAACAAGGCCGTTGCCGGCACCGTGACCGTGCGCCAGCTGCTGACCCACACCAGCGGCCTCGGTGATTTCTTCGGCGATGATTTTGAAAGCTACTCGGCTTCGCTGAGAACGCTGGACGACTACGTGCAGCGCTTTGCCAAGGATTCGCCGCAGTTCACGCCAGGCAGCCAGGACAGCTACTCGAACTATGGCTTCATCGTGCTTGGGCGGATCATCGAGGCCGTCTCCGGGCAGTCGTACTACGCCTATGTGGAGCAACACATCCTGCGCCCGGCAGGCATGACCGGCACCGGCTTCGAGCCGGAAACAGTGAACGTCCCGCAGCGTGCCGTCGCCTACACGAAGAAGAATGGGCAATGGATCCGTGAAACGAAGTCGTTGCCCTGGCGTGGCATGTCGGCCGGTGGTGGTTACAGCACGGTGGCCGACATGGTGAAATTCGCCGAGGCATTGCGCAGTGGAAGGCTGGTCTCACCTGCATTGCTGCAGCAGGCCACCACGGCGCAGAATCACAAGGGCTGGTACGGGTTCGGCTTCGTGGTGCAGGGCGAGGGCAGGGGGCATCAGTACGGCCACGAAGGCGGTGCGCCCGGATCGAACAGTGCCATCGTGGTGCTACCCGCGCAGGGCTATGTGATCGTTGGGCTGGCCAATGTCGATCCGGATGCGATCGGCAATGTGGTCAACTACATCGCGCGTAGAGTGCCGCTGTGACCGCGGCAGGTGCCGGTCATTCCGGCACCCGCACCATCTTCGTCATCAGATGTTCCACTACACCCGCCGGGTCGGCCGTGCGGCCCACATGCGTGCTCGACATCTGCACCACCGAGCTGCGCTTGGCGGTGAGGAAATGGAAGCGCGCACGCGCTGGCAGCTGTGCGATCGGCCCGGCGCTTGCATCGCCGCGGCAGATGGCCACTATCGCATCCAGCCACGGCTGCAGCGCCTCCTGGTCCAGCGCTGGGGCGAACACGTGCAGGCGTGCCGGATCGATCTCGATGGCCGCCTCCAGATGACGCGCGCCGGGACAGGAGACGATCACCCCGACGTTGATGAATTCCTCGCGCTCCACCCGCGGTACCACGCGGATGACGGCGTAGTCATACGTGTGCAGCGTGGGCACGGATGGCCTCCTGCACGAACACCGCACGCACTTTCAGGCGGTGCTTGAGATAACTGATGTAGCCCTGGCGGTACGCCTGCGGGCTGTCGAACGCGGGCTCATTCACCAGCCAGCTGTCCGGCACCAGGCCGACGATACGCTCGATCTCGGCATCGGTCAGGCATGCGGCCAGCTCGGCGTCCACCTCGGCGATGCGGTTGGCGAACGACAGCAGTACGTGGTCGCGGATCAGCACGAACGGCTTTTCGCAGGCATCGCCAGCATTGGCCCAATCGTGGTGGAAGTACATCGCCGCGCCGTGATCGATCAGGTACAGCCTGCGGTGCCACACCATCAGGTTGGGGTTGCGCGTGGTGCGATCGACATTGCTGGTGAACGCATCGAACCAGACGATGCGCGAGGCCAGATCGGCATCCACCGGCATCGCCGCCGGGTCGTAGTTGATCGCACCGGGCAGGTAGTCCAAGCCCAGGTTCAAACCTTCGCTGGCGCGGATCAGTTCCTGGATCTCCGGGTCCGGCTCGGTGCGGGCGAACTCGCGGTCCAGCTCCACGAACAGGATTTCCGGAATCGGCAAGCCCAGCGTGCGCGCCATTTCACCAGCGATCAGCTCGGCGATCAGTGCCTTCGGGCCCTGGCCGGCGCCTCGGAACTTCAGCACGGCCATGCCGTCGTCGTCGGTCTCGACCACGGCCGGCAGGGAGCCGCCTTCCCGCAAGGGGGTGATGTAGCGGAGGGCATGTACGGTGCGCATGTGCGCATTCTAGCGTGGGGAGCGCCGGGTGCGTCCCGGCGGCTCCATGCCGTTCCCCGTCAGTGCGTCAGCGCGCCGCGCTGCTGCTCCTGCACGCGAGCCTGTTCCTGCGATGCCTGATCGGCCTGCCGGTTGACCACGGCCAGCGTGTCCAGGCTTTCCTGCACGGGGCGTTGTGCGGCCTCGGCAGTGAGCGAGGAGGCGCGCAGCGAGGCCGGATCATCCAGCGGCCCCTTCACCACGAAGATGTTCTGCGCTGCGCCCGCATCGCCGCCCTGCCTGCTCAATACCACGTGGTCCACCCGGTCCAGCCCGTTCTCGCGGGCCAGCACCAGCAGGCTGGCGCTCAGGCGCTCGCTGGACGCATCGAAGCTACGCCCGTTGGCAGCATCCAGCTCCGCTACCTTGCCGCGGATCTGTTCGTGCAGGGAGCGGTCACGCCCTTCCGCAAGCGGCGTCGGTATGCCATCGCCCTCCGTCGCATGCTGTGCGGTGATCGGCACATGCGTATGCGTGCCCTCGGTGTGGTCGAAGTAATGCAGCGTCGACGGCGAGGTGCTGGTATCGAAGTACGGCTGACGCGGGGGCGAGCCCTCGCCGAGGTAGAGCCCGTTCTGCTCCAGCAGGCTTTCGTCCAGGCCGAGCTTCTTCATGTTGACTTCCATCCGGCTGATGCCATCGGGTGCCGGGTTGACTGCTTCGTATTCGCAGGCACGGCTGATGGCATGGGCACCGTAGTAATTCTGGTAGTCCGAATTGCCGTGATGGCCCAGCCGTGAGCTGACGCCCTCGTCGTAGTAGTGCTTGCCCATGCCCTCGATGTTGGCCGTCGTTGCGGTCATGCTCAGATCATCGTTGAGCGTCAGGTCCGGATGGACGGCATAGGTGATCGGCGGGCCGGGCTGCAGGCGCACGAACTGTTTCGAACGCGGGTTGGCATCGTAGAGATCCTGCAGGGTCGCGTCCGGTTTGGCGGTACGCACCTGGCTGACCAGCGCGTTCCAGCCCTCGATGTTGGCGGAGGCCTCATCGCGCCGGTTGGCGGCCAGCAGTGTGCCGATCGCTTCGGTGTAGTCGCGGCCGGTCACGCGGCCTGCAACCTCCAGCAGATCGGCTTCGAACAGCTCCTCTGCGCGTGCGGTGGCTGCGTGGTTGAAGCCATGCTGGATTTCGTGGCCCAGCACGAAGGTCAGATCCGTCGAATCCAGTTTGGCCGGCGGGGCGGGCGTGGACAGTGACGATGCAGGAAGTGCGATCGATTTCGTATCGCCAAGATAGGTGCCGCCGGCGCTGGTTGCAGCTGGCTGCAGTTCGAAGTGCTGCAGATTGCCTGCCGCGATGGCTGCGTCCACCTGCTTTGCCAGCACGGGCGAGCCCGCGATGACGTTGCGCAGGTTGTCGACCTGGTCGCTGGTGACGTCGGTCTTGCCGGCGAACTCGCCCAGCAGGCGTTCCGTTTCTGCGGAAAGGATCGTCATTGATGGCTCCCCTTACTGCACGGTGACAAGACGCACGCAGACATGCGTGGCGTCGCCGAGGGCGTGGGGGTTCTCGGGCATGGTGTCGACCTTGATGCTCAGCTGCGGTCGATCGAAGCGGTCGTAGATCACTCGGCCGTGTTCGCCGCGCACCGTCTCGCGCTTGAAGCCAGCGGCATCCAGTGCCGAAGCGAAGTGGTTGAAGTCGACCTGGCAGATCGCCGCGGCCGAGGCCTTGCGATCGCTGCTGGTGTCCATGAAGTTCAGGTCCAGTCGCGCGTCGGCAGTGCCGGCTCGCTGCACTTCCAGTCCATAGCCCCACTCCGGCGTCAATGTGCCGCCATAGCCGAAGTGGCCGGGGCCGAAGACCTGCGCCGGCGCCTGCATTGCCGCGGACAGGCGCTCGGCAGTGAGCTCACGGGTGGAGGTCGTGGCCTTGATCAGGTCCAGCAGGCGCAGCAGCAACTGCTCGGCATTGAGCGGGGAGGACGAAGTGGTCTCGGATACGGCGGGGGCCATGGTGTCGGTTCCTTGAGAAGTCGGCGTGCGGTCGGCGGCATGTGCGCAGGCGCAGAGCGTGGCCGCTGAAAGTGCGAGCGTCCACGGTCGTATGAATGCGTACCGGGGCATATGCGTTCCTTGCAGATTGAAGGCTGACCCTAGGGCCAGCCGGATGAAGCAGAGGTTAAGCGTAATCGAGGCACCCGAATGCGTTACAAAAGGTGAACGGGTGCGCATTCTTCACTTGACCATTCCGCGCGCGATGTCAGCATCGGGTCCATGGAGCATCAACTTCGCGTGTGACCTTCAACAGGAGGCCGTCATGCAACAACTGCGCAGCTGTCACGCTTTACCCTGCATGCAATGCAACGCGTGGTGTTGACCCTGGTCTGATACGGCCACTTTGCCGGCACGGATGGCCGCCACCCACAGCATCTGCCACTGTTCACCCGATGCGGTCCCGGCATGCTCTTGCCGGCCCTGCAATACAGACATACGCCCGCCAGATTGTCCCCTGCGTTGCCCGATGGCCTTCGCAGCGCAGAGGCTGGCTTGTCCATGATGATCCTGCAGGCTTTGGAGGTGCACCGATGAGCGACCAATACGAACGAATGCTGCCGGCCCTGGACGATGCCAAGGTCGAAGAAATGATCGGAAAACTGGTGCTGGTCGGGGTGACCCGCTATGGCGGCGACGGCCAGGTGCAGGGACTGGAGCAGTACGCGGGAACGGTGCTGCGCATCAGTGCCGATGAAGGCGTGGTGCTGGCAGACGAGAACGATGGCCACGAGCGTTACCTGCCGCCGATGCTCGACCAGTACCTGCCAGCCCAGCCGGGAGAGTACCGGATGAGCAACAGCGGCATGATCGTGGTCGACCCGGACTATCTCACCGCCTGGGACCTGCACGCCCAGCAGTAGTGCAAGGGCAGGTGGCCGCCGGGCATGGCCCGGCGCTACCAGAGTTTGCCAACGCCCGGGGGTAGCGCCGGGCCATGCCCGGCGGGCATTGCTTCCGGCCCATTCACGACAACCCCTGCGGTGCTAGATTCGGGGCCATGCCCGATTCCGGGTACCCATTCACACCCCAGGGGATAAGGATGCTGATCCGTCGAACCTCTCTGGCGGCGGCTGTTGCCGTTGCCACTGTCGGCCTGCTGGCCGCTGGCCCGGCGCTTGCCGATTACGCGAAGCCGCCGGAACACCTGCTCAAGGTGCTGAAGGCACCGCCGCCGCCGGCACCGAACGTGGCCCCGGGCGGCCAGCGCCTGCTGCTGACCACCGCGCAGACCTACCCGTCGATCAGCCGCGTGGCCCAGCCGTACCTGAAGCTGGCCGGTGTACGCCTGGAACCGAAGAACCGCAGTCGCCATGACACTCCCGGCGGCTACGGTATTCCGGCCTGCGTGGCCGACTTCACCTTGGTCAACATCGGCAGCGGCAAGGAAACCAAGGTCAACCTGCCGCAGGGCTGCGCCACCGGCGCGCTGTGGTCGGCCGACGGCAGCCATTTCGCCTTCCAGAATGCGGTCGATACCAGCGTGCAGCTGTGGGTCGGCGATGCGGCCACCGGCCAGGTGAAGCAGGTGCCGAACGTGCAGCTGAACCCGATCTTCGGCTACACCGTGCAATGGCTGGGCGGCAGCCAGAACCTGCTGGTGAAGCTGGTACCGGCCAATCAGGGTCCGGCGCCGTCCAACGGTGGCGTGCCGACCGGTCCGGATGCGCAGGAGTCGCTGGGCAGCAGTGGCGAGAGCAGCACCTACGAAGCCCGCGACACGCTGACCAGCGTGCATGACGAGAAACTGTTCGCCTATTACGGCGCGTCGCAGCTGGCCGTGGTCGATACCGCCGCCAACAGCGTGCGCCCGGTCGGGCAGCCTGCACTGTTCAACGAGGTCAGCGCCGCGCCCGATGGCGTGCATGTGCTGACCGAGTCGATCAAGGCACCGTACTCGCATGCGGTGACCTACCAGCGTTTCGCCAATGATGTGGCGGTGCTGGACGTGAGCAATGGCCGCAGCACGCCGATCGCCAGCCTGCCGCTGGCGGATCGCGTGCCGGTGCACGGCGTACCGGAAGGCCCGCGCGGTTTCGACTGGCGTGCCACCGATCCGGCCACCCTGGTCTATGCCGAAGCGCTGGACAAGGGCGACTGGAAAGTCAGCGTGCCGCATCGTGATCGCGTGCTGATGCTGAAGGCACCGTTCAACGGCAAGCCGACCGAGATCACGCGCACCGCACAGCGCTTCGAAGGTTTCGCCTGGACTGCCGATCCGGCCGTGGCATTCCAGTACGAGAACGACGAGAACCGCCACTGGATGCAGACCCGCATCGTGGATGTGGACCAACCGAAGAAGGAAGGTCGCCTGCTGTGGGACATGTCCAGCGATGAGCTGTATGGAAACCCCGGCAACCTGGTCTTCACCCGTTTGCCGAATGGCGCGCAGGTCGTGCGCCGTGAGGGCAACCACGTGTTCCTCAGTGGCCGTGGCGCCTCACCGCAGGGTGACCGCCCGTTCCTGGACCGCCTGGACCTGGGCACGCTGAAGAGCGAGCGGCTGTTCCGCAGCAGTGCCGATGCCTACGAGCAGTTCCTCGGCTTCAGCAACACGCCGGGCCGCTACCTGACCTGGCACCAGTCGGTGATCGATCCGCCGAATGCCTTCATCCGCCAGCAGGGTGAAGCGGTAGCCGGCGCGAAGACCGGCGAAGCGCAGTTCGCCTCTACCGCTACCGCGCTGACCAGGCTGGTCGACCCGACCCCGGAAGTGCGCCAGATCAAGAAGCAGCTGGTGACCTACAAGCGTGCCGACGGCGTGGACCTGTCGTTCACCCTGTACACGCCGCCGGGCTACAAGGAGGGCCAGCGCGTGCCGGCGATCCTGTACGCGTACCCGGCCGACTTCGCCAATGCCGCGCAGGCCGGCCAGGTGTCCGGTTCGCAGCAGACCTTCACCCGGCTGCAGCCGTACCGTCTGATGCTGCTGGCCGGCTACGCGATCATCGACAACGCCTCGTTCCCGATCGTGGGTGACCCGAAGAACGCCTACGACACCTACCTGGAGCAGCTGGAAGCCGACGCCAAGGCGGCGGTGGACAAGGCCGTGGACATGGGCGTGGTCGACCGTAACCGCATCGGCGTGACCGGTCACAGCCACGGTGGCCTGATGACCGCCAACCTGATCGCCCACACCAACCTGTTCAAGGCCGGGGTGGCGACCAGCGGTTCGTACAACAAGACCTTCACCCCGTTCGGCTTCCAGAACGAGCGTCGCTCGGTATGGCAGGCGCAGGACGTGTACCTGAAGGCCTCGCCGTTCTTCTATGCCGACAAGATCAAGCTGCCGCTGCTGCTGGTGCACGGCGAGGATGACGCCAACCCGGGTACCGAACCGTTCCAGTCGCGCAAGCTGTACCAGGCCATTCGTGGCAACGGCGGCACCACCCGCCTGGTGATGCTGCCGAACGAACCGCACTGGTATACCGCGCTGGAATCGAACGAGCAGCTGGTGGCGGAAATGCTCAACTGGTTCGACACTTACGTGAAGAACGCAAAGTAGAGTCGAGCTTGCGCGACTGCGTTGCACAAGGCCGCCTTCGGGCGGCCTTTCTGCATCCTGTAGAGCCGAGCCCATGCTCGGCTGCTGTCCACATGTAAATGATGCCGACGGCTTTGCAATCAACTGTGGAGACTCGGTAACGACGTGTTACCGGCACATTCGCATGCCACGCAAATGGTCTAGGCTGAACCTGATCGCTTGTTCCAGGTCGGTGCAATGAAAGCCATTCTCCTTGCTGCAACGTTGTCGTTGGCCCTGGTTTCAACGGCATATGCTCAGTCGTTTCCTGCTGAGCTGACGCAATTGGGCATTGTCGCCGGCATGCCTTACGCCAAGGCCAAGCGCCTGCTGGACGCCGCAGGCTGGCAGGCGAAGCCCGCGCAGGGCGCGCCGGAGTCGCTGGAGGGCTTTCCGGAAGTCGGATGCCAGAAGGACGGAAAGCAGTGTGCGACGACCTTCGAAAAGGACGGTCAACAGATCGCGGTGCGGCTGGGCACTACCTTGGCAGGGCAGCCGTTCGTGCAGAGCGCTGACTGAGCACCCGCCCTCACGCCAGCGGTAGGCGGTCCTGCGCGTGCGACATCCGGTCATGCAGGTCGCGCACGTGCTCGGCCTTGGCATGCACCCGGGTGGTATCGCCGAAACTGCGTAGATAAGCGCAGGCTGCGAAGCCGGCGCTCTTCTTTTCGTACTCGGCAATCCAGGCCAGTCGATCCGGGTTGTTGGCCTGTTCGGCTGACCATGCGGCCACCGGTGGCCGGATGCGGTACTTCAGGCCGACGCGCCACGGCTTCGGTGTCAGTCGCGCACGGAAGCAATGCTGCAGCCGGCACATGCGCGCGTACAGGGTGTCGGTGCCCAGTGCCTTGAAGAATGCCTGCAGCTGCTCGTCCTCGGGCGAGAACGTGGCATGCATGGCCAGCACGCGCAGTCCGGCCGGCGTGCGGTAGGCGCGCAGGTGCCAGTCCGGATGCTGTTCGATGAAGGCCGCGACGCGCTGCAGGGCCACACCTTCGGCGCCACCGGCGGCGGCCAGGCGCCGCTTGCGCCGCATCAGCATCGCGGCGTTCACCAGCACCACGGCCGCTACACCCAGTACCAGTCCCACCAGCCAGTGCCAGAGCAGGGTGCCGATGATGGCACCGGCGAACAGCAGCGCCGCGGCGATGAGGGCGGGCATCACGCAACCTGCCGGTGGTTGCGCATGGTCGATGTCGGCGAACAGCACGTCCGGGGTGTTCAGGCACAGCGCGCCATAGCTGTTGCGGGTGATGATGACGTCGCCGTCGCGCAGCACGATCTGCTCGCGGATCGGCACGCCCTCCACGCCGTAGTTGCTGCGCACTTCGCGACGCGGCAGCACCTGCCCGGCGAGGATGGCATTGAGGGCTTCATTGGCGCGGCGGTCGGCATGTCCCTGGGCCTCGGCAGGGCCCTCATCGGACCAGCCGAAGCGGCGCACGACCACCGGCCGGCCGCGGAAACGAGCCTGCAGGCGGGCTTCGGCCCAGTACGCGGGAACGATCATCATCGTGCGGTGCTCCATCTTCCGTGGCAGGTGCCAAAGCGAGTCTGGCACAGCGCCGGGGTGCCCGCATCCGCCTGCTGCGGTTGGCCGTGCGGAGTGATAGATTGCGCGCTTCGCATGCACTCCACCAAGGACGGAGCGATGTCCATGATACTGCGCGGCCTGTTGGCCCTGGCCTGTGCCGGGGCGATGGGCGTGGCCACGGCGGCAGTTCCGGCGGGGCCGCAGATCCTCACCGAGGACGTCAGTCGTTTCTATGCGCTTTACGATAGTGCCGGCGGTAAGCCCAGCATTGCGCAGCTGCGTGGATACATGGCCGAAGGTTCGACGGGCCTGGCCGAGCTGGCCAAGGCGCGTCGGGTCACTCCCGAACGGATGGCCGAGTCCATTGCCAGCCAGCCCGAGCTGTATGCGCAGGGGCGAAGCTGCCTGGCCGAGCTGCCGGCGGTCAAGCAGCGCCTGGTACAGGTGTTCGCCAACCTGCAGGCGATCTACCCGCAGACCCGGTTCCCGCCGGTGACCATCGCAGTGGGCCGTGGCCGGCCTGTGGGGCTGACCTCGAAGAGTGGGGTGATCATCGGCCTGGAAGCGCTGTGCGCGGCCGACTTCATGAATCCCAATGTGCAGGACCGCTTCGTGCACGTGATCGCACACGAGTACGTGCACATCCAGCAGACCGGCCTGAGCGACTTCGAACCGGGAGATCCGCGCGCGACCGTGCTGCGCGTGTCGCTGGGCGAAGGCATCGCCGAGTTCATCACCGAACTGATTTCCGGCAACGTCGGCAACGGGCGCCATGCGGCCTGGACCCGTGGTCGGGAAGTGCATATCGAAAGCGCGTTCGCGCTGGATCTGGACAGCACCGATCTGTCGCCGTGGCTGTACAACTACAAGCCGGGCTCGCAGGAGCCCTATGACCTGGGTTACTGGGTGGGCTACCGCATCGCCAAGGCCTATTACCTGCAGGCCAAGGACAAGCGGGGCGCGGTGCGCGCGCTGATCCAGCAGGACAACCCGAAGGCGATCCTGGACGCCAGCGGCTGGACGCCGGGCATGTGGATGCCGGCGAAGGTGACGGGTGTGGCGGCGCGTACGGCTGCACGCTGAGCGCGGGGCGGAGCGTTAGACTGCTGGAGATCGTTTCAGGAGTGCCCGCATGCGTGGACCTGTTGAGCTTGCCACTGCCACCGTCGTGACGTTGGGCCTCGCGTTGGCCTCTCCGCTGGGCGCCGCTGAAGCCGTCGCAGTCAATCCGCTGCTGCAGACGCCCATCGACCAGCTACGCCCCGACGAAGTTCGTTTCATGCAGCAGCGCCTGGCCGATTGGCCGGAGCTGCAACGCTATCGTGATGCCAACGCGCAACTGCCTGCGGCAGTGCCGGGCCAGCCACGCGTCGCGTTCTTCGGTGACTCCATCACCGAAGGCTGGGGCAGGGAAGGCAGTGCCGGTTTCTTCCCCGGCAAGGGCTGGCTCAATCGCGGCATCAGCGGCCAGACCACGGCGCAGATGCTGGTGCGTTTCCCGCAGGACGTGCTGGCACTGAAGCCACAGGTGGTGGTGATCCTGGCCGGCACCAATGACATCGCCGGCAACACCGGCCCGTCCACGCAGGCGATGATCGAAGACAACCTGCACGCGATGGTGGATCTCGCCCGTGCACATGGCATTCGTGTGGTGCTGGCATCGGTGCTGCCGGTCAGCGATTACCCGTGGCTGCCGGGCACAGCACCTGCGCCCAAGGTGCGTGCATTGAACACGGCGTTGAAGCGCTATGCCGATGCACAGCAGCTGGTTTATCTGGACTACTACACGCCGATGGCCAATGCGATCGGCGGACTGGACCCGCAGCTCGCCGAGGATGGCGTGCATCCTACGGCGAAGGGCTATGCGGTGATGGCGCCGCTTGCCGAGGCGGCGGTCAAGCGCGCGCTGCAGCAGAAGTAGCTCCGCCGGGCAGGCTTGCCAGCAGCCACTCACAGAAGCTGATCACCAGCGGATCGGCCGCGCTGTCCTCGTGCACCAGCCAGCTCCAGCGCGGGCCGCGCACGCGTGCATCATCCAATGGTTGCAGCAGGCCTTGTTCGCAGGCTCGGGCTGCCAGCAGCTCGCTGACCAATGCGATACCCAGCCCTTGGCACGCGGCATCCAGTAGTTGCCCGGGCTCGGAGAAATTCATTCCCTCGCGGCGTTGGCCGACATCGGTACCCCCCTGTACCTGCCATTGGCTCCAGTCCATCTCGCGCTCGCCATGCAGGGTGAGGCGTTCGTGCGCCGGTGTGGCGAGCAGGGCCGGATGGCAGGCTGGATAGAGACGATCCTGCAGCAGCACGCGATGCTGGCACTGCGCCTGTGAGTCGAGGTCATCGCGTACCGCTACGTCCAGCGTCTGCGTGGTCATCTCCGGCGCTTCCTCGCTGGTCAGCAGCCACAGATCGGCGTCGGGATGCAGCCAGTGGAAGCTGGCCAGGCGTGGCACCAGCCAATGCCGGGCGAAGGCCGGGCTGGTGTTGACGATCAGTTGATTGGGCTTGCGGTACTGATCGAGCCGGCGGATGCCGCTGGCCAGCTGCCGCAGCAGGGATTGGGTGGTTTCCAGCAGGTCGATGCCGGCGTCGGTGAGGGTGACGCTGCGGCCCTGCCGGAAGAACAGTGGTTGTTGCAGCGACGCCTCCAGGCCCCGGATCTGCTGGCTGATGGCCGACTGGGTCAGGTGCAGTTCCTCCGCCGCACGGTGGAAACTGCCCAGCCGGGCGGCAGCCTCGAAACCCCGCAGGGCGTTCAGCGGTGGCCAGTGCTTGAGCATTTCAGATAAGTAAAACTGTTCAGTTGATCGCTGAATCTATCGTTTGTTCTTATGAGTGGGCAAGCGCAGCATAGCGCCCATCCCACACCGGCCCTGGAGCCTGTCATGAGCAACCGTCGTCACTTCCTCACCCAGCTGGCGGGCGCCGCCGGTCTTGGTGGCTTGGCCGCGCTCGGCCTGGCCGGGCTGCCGGGTCGCGTGGCTGCGGCGGCGCCGGGCGCAGGCATCTGGCGCATGCCCGATGAACATGGTCCGCAGGAACGCGTGTTCCTGGCCTTTGCCGCGCAGCCGCGGGTGTGGGGCGCGCAGGCCGATGCGGTGAACGCCGCCGTGGCGCGGCTGGCCCGTACCATCGCCCGCCACCAGCCGGTCAGCGTGCTGTGCCGCCCGGCACAGTTGAAGCAGGCGCAGGACCGCTGCGGCCGCGACAACATCGAGTTCCTGGACGTGCCCTTGGATGACATCTGGGTGCGCGATTACGGTGGTTGCTTCGTCACCAATGACCAAGGCGGGCTGGGCCTGGTCGACTTCAACTTCAACGGCTGGGGCGGCAAGCAGAGCGCGCGCAACGATGGCGCGGTGGCACCGTGGCTGGCGCAGGTGACCGGTGCGACGCTGCTGGAAAGCGATCTGGTGGGCGAGGGCGGTGGCATCGAAGTCGATGGCCACGGCACGGCCATCCTCACCGAAAGCTGCTGGGTCAACCGCAACCGCAATCCGGACTGGTCGCGTGCCGATATCGAGGCCGAGCTGAAGCACCACCTCGGCCTGCGCAAGGTGATCTGGCTGCCCGGAATCGCCGGCAAGGACATTACCGATGCGCACGTGGATTTCTATGCGCGCTTCGTGCGCCCGGGCGTGGTGATCGCCAACCTGGACAACGATCCGGAGTCCTACGATTACGACCTGACCCGCGAGCATCTGCGGATCCTGCGCGGGGCCACCGATGCCGATGGCCGTCGCCTGCAGGTGCATACGCTGCCGCCGCCGCTGGACGGGCGCGACAACGTGCATACCCGCGACAACGATGATCTGGCGATGGGCTACATCAACTACCTGCCGATCAACGGCGCGGTGGTCGCGCCGCAGTTCGGAGACGACGAAGCCGATGGATTCTGCCGCGAACTACTGGAAGACATGTATCCCGGCCGCGTGATCGAGCAGGTGGATATCGATGCCATCGCGGGTGGCGGTGGCGGCATCCATTGCGTGACCAAGAACATGCCGAAGGTAGGCTGAGTTGCCTCAGGCGTCGTCCTGCTTCAATGCGGCATCGGCAGCCAGCAGCGCCTCGGCGGCTGCACTGAGCGGCGGCGACGGCGGGGCGACCACGCCGATCGCTTCCATCATCTTCGGCATGCCCAGGAACTGCCGCGCGCGGCGGTCGTAGATGCCGGTGACCAGCAGCGCGCGCGTGGCGATCTTCTGCTCGGCCCCGACCAGCACGCGCTGCTCCATGATGCCGCGCGAGCCGACCCAGCCCACCAGCCGCGTTTCCAGGGTGAAGCGCTGGAACGGCTTCAGCTCGCGGCGGAACTGGATGGTGCCGGCGCCGACGATCGGTGCCCACTTCTCGCGCAGCGCCACCCGGCTCAGGCCCATGCGCAGGATCAGGTCCAGCCGGCCCAGGTCGAAGATGTTCCAGTAGCGGCCGTTGGTCATGTGCAGGTTGCTGTCCAGGTCATTGGGCAGTACCCGGAACTGCAGGCGCGAGACCCCGAACGGGGCCTCCAGCTTGGGCCGGAACAGGCTGCACAGCAGCAGGTGGAGCAGGCGGAACCAGAGATTCATGGTTATGACGACTGTTATAGAATCGCCGGTACGCTAATCTATGACGACTGTCCTGGCAAGGAGCCTGCCGTGAGCCCGCGTCCCTCTGATGCGCCACAACGCGTGATTGATGCTGCGGCACAGATGCTGGCGCGCGTGGGTCTCAATGCCACCAGCATCCGTGAGGTCACCAAGCTGGCCGAGGCACCGCTGGGCTCCACCTATCACCACTTTCCCGGCGGCAAGCAGGAGCTGTTGGCGCGCGCCACCCATATGGCCGGCGACAAGGTCGAAGCGTTGCTGGTGGAGCTGCTGAAGGGCGGGGCAGTGCAGGGCCTGCAGCAGTTCCTGACGATGTGGCGCGAGCGCCTGCTGCGCACCGATTTCCGGGCCGGCTGCCCGGTGTTGGCTGCTGCGGTGGAGGAGCCGGTGGAGGCGACGCCCAGCCAAGCCCGCGCGGCGGCTGCCGAGGTGTTCGCGCGCTGGCAGGGCCACCTTGCAACGGCGTTTGTCGCCGAAGGGCATGCCCCGGCGGCGGCGGGTGAACTGGCCAGCCTGGTGATCGCCAGCGTGGAAGGTGCGGTGGCGATGTGCCGCGCGCTGCAGGACATCGCCCCGTTCGACCAGGTGGCCGCGCAGTTGCTGAAGGCCGCCGCGCGGCCTTGATCCGGCTATCCGTGTGTGGGAGACGCGTTGCTGGTCATCTGAAGATCATCATGTAGCCCCAGCCGAGCAAGATCGGCAGGAGGGCAGCGATGGCCGACGCGCCCAACCAACGAAGGTAGCTGCGGGAGGCGGGCGCTCCCTGCCGCTTGATGACCCAGGCATGTACCGGGAGTACCAGCAACGCCTGCACCGCGAAGGTAACCACGGCGGCAAGCTATGCCACCAGGACGCCGAGGCAGCCATCGCTGAAGCAGTGGCTACCAAACCACGAACCCCAACCGGCGAGGCCAATCATTGGAACGAACATCACGAGGGCGGTGGAGCGGGTGAACTGGGGAGGCGTGCATGCCGCGGCGGATACTTTTTCTGGTGGAAAATCATAATCCAGCCGCTGGCGCGCGGGTACAAGGCAGGCACGAGTCCGGCCCGTGGGTGATGGATCCGCGGCCCCATCGCGCTAGAATCCGCCCATCACCACCTACGCGTGCTCGGCAAGGATGTCCGCATGCAACATAAGGTTCCCGAGTTCCCTGACCGCGATGTCTCCCGCCCACTGGCGGCGGCATGAAGCGCTCTGGCCACTTTTCCCGCAGCCCACTGAAATTGCCGCTGAACCGCGGCAGTGAAGTCGTGCGCGCGCGGCAGGATCTGCAGCAACACGGCTGGCCGCGCCTGCAGATGGCGCTGATCGTGGCCCTGACCGGTGCGGCCGGTTTCCTTGCCTCGCACCTGCTGCGACTGGCCGGTATCGACGCGATGCTGCTGCGCTACCCGATGGCCGTGCTTCTGGCCTATGGCGTATTCCTGCTGCTGATGTGGATCTGGATCCGCTGGCGCTGGGACAACGTGCTGGATGGCCTGTCGCCGGATGTGGGCAGTGGCAGCCCATCGCCTCGTGGAAGTGCCATGGAGTCACCGTGGAGCGGCGTCGGTGGCCGCTCTGGAGGTGGCGGCGCGTCAGCTTCGTGGAATGAGTCGGCGCGGGTCGGCGGCGGCGATGCCGGTGAGCTGCCGTTGACCGGCCTAGCCGAAGACGAAGCGGGCCTGCCGTTGCTCGCGATCCTTGGCATCGTCGCGCTTGTGGCGACCGTCCTGCTGGCGAGCGTGTGGGTGGTGTGGTCGGCGCCAGTGCTGATGGCCGAGCTGCTGGTGGACGCCGCCATCGCCGGTGGCCTGTACCGGCGCATGCAGGGCATGCAGGAGCAGGGATGGTGGCGGGTATGCGTGACGCACACGATCTGGCCGCTGCTCGGCCTGCTGCTGTTCTTTGCTGTGCTGGGTTGGCTTGCGCAGGCGCTGGCGCCAGAAGCGACCCACCTGCTGCAGGTCATTCAAGCGCTGTAGCGCCACGGTCCCGGCCGATATCCCAACCTGCTTCATTTCTTCGAGGAGCTTCATGCGACAACGCATTGCACGGAAGCGCATCCTGACGACAGCGGTCGTCCTGTTCGTGGTTGCTGGCGCAGCGCTGATGGCCAGCGTGCGCCCGCAGTGGCGGCAGGATGTCAGCCCGCCTCCGATCAACCTGGGAACGGCACGGATGCAGGCCGAGGTGATGGCAGAGCTCATCGACCTGCGACCGACACCGCCAGGAAAGCCGCCGGTACCACCGATTCCAATGAAGGCAGTCTCCTCCCCGATGCTGACCGGCAACAGTGGGTTCGCGACTGCGGAGGTGCCGCTGGTAGATGTCGCGCCAGCACACTTCGAGCCGCCCGGCTGGGAACCCGACATGCCATTTGCAGTGATGGAATGGACTGCGCCTTCCTGCGGTGAAGGAGACCCCGTCCCGGTCTGCCAGGTTCGTCACAGCGTCGTCGAGTGGCGCGATGATGACAGTGCGGCGTCCATTCAACTTCAGCAGCATCTGGAGGCGATGCTGCAGGTTGCGAACCGCCGGGCTGTACGCGTACCCGACCTCGCGTTTGAGCTTGCGCATGTGCGAGCGCAACGGATGACGTGGGACGAGCTTCAGAAACGGCGCGCACGCGGCGTCGAGGGATGCACGGGTGGCCCGGGCAAGCTGGATCTGGGCGTCGTCTATCTGCAGCGTCCTGTGTTCAGCCTGGACGGGAACTGGGCAATGGCATCGGTCGCCTCGGATCTGTGCAGTGGAGGAATGGCTATGCGCGACCTCTACCTTCTGCACCGCGGGAAGGGCGGATGGGAGCGTGTTCGAGTGGAGCCTGTCCGCTATATGAGCTTTGGACACGGCCTGTGGCCCGCGTTGCCGGAGTCGTGATGACAGATACCTCGTTCAAGCCAGACCGTGATTGCCAACAGCGGATCGCCTGGCGACGCATTGCATCGTTGGCGGCGGCGCTGTCGGCTTTGGCTCTCATGGCCGGAATCTGCAGCCTGCGCCCGAGGTGGCAGCAGGAAATCGGTCCGCCGCCGGTCAACCTGGGAACCGCGCAGATGCAGGCTGAGGCGATGGCGCTGGCGATCCGGCAGAGGCCGCCCTTCCTCCCTCCACCCCCGCCGGTGCCGCAGCCGACGGTTCTGCCATCGTCGCTGAGCGAGGTGCCCACCACACCGCAGACGCCGTCCACGCGCGTCGATCGATGGGGCCCGCAGGAGCAGCCGCAGTTGACCGACCCGGTGGGGGAGGACATCTACGTGATGGAGCAGACCTTGCCCTATTGCTGGCCGGGCAGCGGTGCCTCCACCTGCCAGGAGGTGGACGATCTGGTCCTGCCGCTGGACGATTGGTGGCCGCCGGACATCCATGCGCTGCGGTTGCAGCTGCAGGCAGACCTGGTTCCTGCCAATCGCCGGTCCACGCCAGTGCCTGCAGCCGCATTGGCCGGTGCGCAGTGGATGGACAGCGCGGAGCTTCGAGCGCTGCGGGAGCAGGGGTGCAGGGCAACGGCGCATGGGCCGACTCGGAAATACGACCACTTCGCCTATCTGACCCGGCCCGTTTTCAGCGTCGATGGGCAGTGGGCTATGATCGCGGTCGCCTGGGATTCGTGTTCCGGCGATTTCGTCTACCGGGAGCTTGTCGTACTGCATCGCGAACAAGGACGCTGGATGGCCGAACCCCCGGAACGAGGACTTGGCGGCGTATGGGACGGCCGCATACTGCGGCCCTGGACGTACAACCACTGACGAGGAAGAGCGCATGGATGTCGCTGCACGCAGGAACAGGACGTTGTTTCGTTGGATCATGGTGACGCTGCTGGCGGCACTGATGCCGTTTGCAGCACTGGCGGAGCCCGCAGCCGGGCAGGCCGATACCGCCGAAGCCGCTACTGCCACGGACGAGGCGCAATGCCGCGCCTGCGGCTATGAGCGTATTGGGCCCAAGGTCGATATCGGCCTGGTGGCCCTGATTTCGCTGCTGGTGGTGGGCCTGCTGGTGGCGGTATCCCGCGAATGGGGCACCACCTCGCAGCGCTGGACCTGCCGAACGCTGGCCCTGCTGTTGGTGGGTGTCGGTGTGGCGTTGCTGTGGTGGGCTGGCAGCGTCGTCTACCTGGGCTATAACCCGTGGCAGGAAATGGCCGCCCCCGTCGATGGCTCGCTCACCTCGACACTGCTCAATACCTCACCGAAGTGGCTGGCGGCGATGGTGCTGATCGGCTTGGCGCCTTCCATCTGGAAGCGCAGCGAGCGCCTGCCAGCGTGGCGTATCGGCTGACCCTGTAACGGCGGCGCCGGATCACGCCCGGCGCCGCCTGAGGCAATCAATCAAAGCGCAAGCGCACGCCTGCATAGACCCCACGGCCTTCGCCCGGTGTTGAGCGCGCGACATCCTTGCCGGCGTCGTCGTAGCCCGGCGTAACCGTGGCGGCATAGTGGCGGTTGCCGATGTTGCGCATCTCCGCCCAGGCCTGCCAGCGGCCACCGGGTGCGTTGTAGCCGATGCGGCTGCCGAAGATCACATGGCTGTCGGCCCAGTAGCTGTTGGCGTAGTCCACGGCGATGCGCGAGGCGTATTCGGAATTGAGCGCAGCGTACAGGCCGGACGCGTGATCGAAGCGCAGCTCGGCCTGGTAGCTGTGCAGTGGCAGGCCGGGCAGGCGGTTGCTGCCGAAACGCGCGTCGTGGCGATAGCGGAAATCGCTGAAGGTGTACGCCTGGCGCAGCGACAGGCGGCCCGGTGCAGCCTGCCACAGGGTGCTGTCCAACCCGGCTTCGATGCCGCGGTGAACGGTGGGGCTGGCGTTGTTCTCGGCGATGAACAGGTTCGGCACCGGTTGCAGCTCGACGCTCAGCAGTTCGTGGTTCACGTGTGCGTAGTAGCCGGTCAGTTCCCAGCGACCCAGCGCCGCGTCACCGCGCGCGCCCAGTTCCAGCGTTGTGGCGGTCTGGTTCTGCATCGGCACCGGCGCGCGTTGGCGGCCTGTAGACGGGCCATTGCCCGGCCCGAAGTACTGGTTCGAGCCCCAGATCATCGACCACGGGTGCGGTGCTTCCACCGAGCGGCTGAGGTTGCCGAACCACTGGGTCTGGGCGCTGTGCTGCCAGGTGAAGCCCAGTCGCGGCGCGTAGTCCCAGTCGTGGTCGCGCAGGCGGCCGCCGCTGCTCGGCCAGGTTACCTGCACATCGCGACGGGTGTTGATCAGCGCCAGCCCGGTCTGCATGCGCAGGCGGTCATTGAAGGCGATGGTGTTGCTGACGTGCAGGGTGCTGTCGGTGCCGTGGTGGCGGAAGTCACGTGTGCGCGTGCCGGCGGCATAGCCGTTGCTGGCAAAACGCAGCGACTCGCGCACATCGGCGTCCAGATCGTGGGTGACGCGCAGGCCGACCGTGGTTTCGCTGTCCAGTCCGAACAGCCGGTGGCGGTGGCGGTAGTCCAGCGTGGCGTTGAGGTTGGCGTAGTCCAGCTGCTGGCGGTACAGGCTCTCGTTCAAGTCCATCGGGTACTTGTGGTAGACCAGCCCGGCCTGTAGCGAGGAATTCTCATCGATCTGCAGCGTGGTGACGTTGCCCACCCACGTGCTGCCGGGCTGCGGGCGACGGGCATCGATGGCCAGGTTGGCCGCGTTCGCGGCATGCGGGTCGTTGCGGATCTGGTCGCGGGTCAGGCGACCGGGTGTTTCGTGATTGGTTTCGCGGTAGCGCACGAAGAAGCGCGTCTGCAGGTCGGGGGTGATCTGCCAGCCGATGTTGGCCATCGCGCCTTTGCCATCGCCGCGCGCATGGCGCTGATAACCATCGAATTCGGTATCGGTGTAAGCCAGGAAGTAATCGACATCACCATTGACGCCGCCCCAGCTGATGCCGCGCTTCTGGTAGCCACGGCTGCCGGCTTCGTAGTGCAGCTGCACGCCCATCGAATCACGCCCGCTGCGGCTGACGTAGTCAATGGCACCGCCCAGCGCCAACGCGCCGCGCTCGAAGCCGTTGGCGCCGCGCAGGACTTCCACACGGGACAGCCACAGCGGTTCCAGCAGCTCGTAGGGCGTGCCACCCGGGCCGGTCAGTGGCAGACCGTCGATCGACACCGCAATGCCCGAGGCATGCGCGCCTGGGCCCCGGTTGATGCCCGAGCCACGGATCGAGACCTTGGTGCCCTCGTTGCCCGGCGACTGCGCGCTGATGCCCGGCTGGTAGGCCAGCACATCGGCGCTGCTGGACAAGCGGCTGTCGGCCTTGGCCACGTCGATGACGTTGCCGGCGCCGGGGACGCGCTTCAGCGCCGCGCGCGCCTGCGCGCTGGCATCGGCGGCAGCGGTGACCTGCACGGCATCCAGCGTGGTGGCCTGCGGGGCAGCGGCGGTAGTGGAGGCGAGGCCGAGGGAAACGGCCAGGAACAACAGCGACGGGGTGAGGCGGTGCGGCGAGAGCGACATGCGGGAATGCTGTAAACCATGAAAGTGGCGCGAAAGTTAACAGGTCAGCGGCGTCACGTCACCCATCCGCCGCGTATGGGGCGGTCTGCAGCGTCCATGTAGAGCCGAGCCCATGCTCGGCTATCGCGCGCAGCGCGGGTCTCCTTCGCTCGAAACGAAGAGCAGCCGAGCATGGGCTCGGCTCTACAGAAGGTTACGGCGAGGGCTTGGCCAGCGCTTTGGCCTTTGCATACAGCCCATCGGCCGTTTCCTTCTCGCCCAGCGCCGCATGGCATTCGGCCAGGCTGTCCCACGTATTGGCTGAATCGGGATACAGCTCGGTGTTGAGAGCAAATACCTTCACCGCCTTGCGTGCACCGAGGCTTTCGCGGATCGCATACCCATCGGCATTGATCGCACGTTCCAGCTCGCCGGCGGAAATCCCATTATTGCCGTGCAGCCAGTTACGCATCAGCTGTGTCGCATCGGCGCTGTCGTCCAGCGCATACGCGATCAGTCGCTCGGACAACACCGTATGCGAAAACTCCTGCGGCGCGGCCACCGCCATGGTGCTCTCCACCAGCGTGCTCGACCAGACATTGCGGGCGCTGCCGTTGGTCAGGTACACGAACACCCAGTAGCCGCTGGCCAGGGTGCCCTTGTAGGCCAGCCGTGCCCGCACGCGGGTGCCACCATCGTGGCCGACCTGGGTGTAGCCGTCGCTGCGGGTGGTGTCCCAACCGGTGGAGAAGAAATTGCTGCCGCCGCCGCTCAGCTTCTGCGGCTGCCAGAGCGTTTCCAGCGTGGACGTGCGCAGCAGCTTGCCGGTCGCCAGCGCCTGCAGGAATCGATTCATGTCGCCCACGGTGGTCTGCAGGTCGGCGTGGCCCCAACCGTAGTCCGGCCAGGGGGCTTCGTTCGCTGGCTGCAGCTGGCCGTCCTTGCCGATGTACGGCACCGCTGCGCGCTGGGCCGGCACGCTGGCTGCTCCCCATGAAGTGCCGGTCATCTTCAGCGGCTGCAGGATGCGTTCGCGCGCGATGGCCGGGTAGGGCTTGCGGTAATGCGCTTCCAGCAAGGCGGTCAGCACCAGGTAGTTGGCCTGGGTGTACTGCACGCGGCTGCCGGTGGCGAACTGCATCGGTGCCGCGCCGGCCACCTTCAGTGCAGCGGCAAGATTGGGCGCCACTCCGGTGTAGCCCTTGCTGACCCAGCGGTTGTCCACGCGATCGTAGTACTCGCCGATGCCGGAGCTGTGGTTGAGGAAATCGCGTACGTGAATCGCCTGCCATGCCGTCGGTAGGTCCGGAACATAACGGCTGGCCGGCGCGTCCAGATCCACCTTGCCCTGGTCGACCAGCTGCATCACCAGCGTGCTGGTCAGCAGCTTGGCCATCGACTGCGCGGCGAAGATGGTATCGACGGTGGCCGGTGCATGGGTAGCGGGATCACGTTCACCGCTGGCGCCCTGGTACAGCACCTGGCCGTTGTGGGCGACCAGTACCGCCTGGCCGGCAATGCCGTAGCGCTCGCGGTTGCTCTGCAGTTGGGCGTCGAGCTGTGAAGAGAGGCCGACGCGGAGGTCACGCGCGGAAGCGGGCGGAGCAGCGAACAGGGCGCAGAGCAATGCAGCAGCAAGGGTGCGGTACATCGCGGTGATCCGTCAGCGGTGATGGCGCATGTTGGTCAGCGGCGGGGGAGCGGGTCAAGGGCACCGATTCCCGCATCAGGGAGAGCCGGCCAGCGGCCGGCACTACCCTACGCTTCCGGTAGTGCCGGCCGCTGGCCGGCACCCCCGCGATCAGCCGAGGATGCCCGGCAGATCCAGCCCCTTTTCCTTCGCGCAGTCGATCGCGATTTCATAGCCCGCATCAGCATGACGCATTACGCCGGTGGCCGGGTCGTTCCACAGCACGCGACCAATCCGCTTGGCCGCCGCCTCGGTACCGTCGCAGACGATCACCATGCCGGCGTGCTGCGAGAAGCCCATGCCGACGCCGCCACCGTGGTGCAGCGAGACCCAGGTCGCGCCACTGGCGGTGTTGAGCAGAGCGTTCAGTAGCGGCCAGTCGGACACGGCATCGGAGCCGTCGGCCATTGCCTCGGTCTCGCGGTTCGGCGACGCCACGCTGCCGCTGTCCAGGTGGTCACGGCCGATCACCACGGGTGCCTTCAGTTCGCCGTTGGCCACCATTTCGTTGAAGGCCAGGCCGAGGCGATCACGGTCACCCAGGCCTACCCAGCAGATGCGTGCCGGCAGGCCCTGGAACTTGATCTTTTCGGCAGCCATGTCCAGCCAGCGGTGCAGGTGCGGGTTGTCCGGAATCAACTCCTTCACCTTGGCATCGGTCTTGGCGATGTCTTCCGGGTCGCCGCTCAGCGCGGCCCAGCGGAACGGGCCGATACCACGGCAGAACAGCGGACGGATATAGGCCGGCACGAAACCGGGGAAGTCGAACGCGTTCTCCACGCCTTCTTCCAGCGCCATCTGTCGCAGGTTGTTGCCGTAGTCCACGGTCGGCACGCCCAGCGCGTGGAAGCCGAGCATGGCGCGGATGTGGTTGGCCATCGACGCGCGCGCGGCTTTCTCCACTTCCTTCGGCGCACTCACGCGCTTCTCATCCCACTGCTCGACGGTCCAGCCCTGCGGCAGGTAGCCGTTCACCGGGTCGTGCGCGGAGGTCTGGTCGGTCAGCAGGTCCGGCTTCACGCCGCGCTTGAGCAGTTCAGCCAACACATCGGCGACGTTGCCGAGCAGGCCCACCGACTTCGGCGTACCGGCCTTGCACGATTCATCGATCAGGCGCAGTGCTTCGTCCAGGTTGTCGGTCCAGGTGTCGAGGTAGCCGGTGCGCAGGCGCATGTCGATGCTGCTCCTGCGGCACTCGACGGCCAGGCAGGAGGCGCCGGCCATCACTGCAGCCAGCGGCTGCGCGCCGCCCATGCCGCCGAGGCCGCCGGTGAACAGCCACTTGCCGGTCAGGTCGCCACCGAAATGCTGGCGGCCCATCTCCACGAAGGTCTCGTAGGTGCCCTGCACGATGCCCTGCGCGCCGATGTAGATCCAGCTGCCGGCGGTCATCTGGCCGTACATGGCCAGGCCCTTCTTATCCAGCTCGTTGAAGTGGTCCCAGTTGGCCCAGCGCGGCACCAGGTTGGAATTGGCGATCAGCACGCGCGGCGCATCGACGTGGGTGCGGAACACGCCCACCGGCTTGCCCGACTGCACCAGCAGGGTCTGGTCGTCGTCCAGGCGCTTGAGCGTTTCAACGATGGAATCGAAGCTCTCCCAGTCGCGCGCGGCGCGGCCGATACCGCCGTACACCACCAGTTCCTGCGGCCGTTCGGCCACGTCCGGGTGCAGATTGTTCATCAGCATGCGCAGCGGTGCTTCTGTCAGCCAGCTCTTGGCGTTGAGCGTGGTGCCGGTCGGCGCGGCAATGGTGCGGGTCGGGTCGTTGCGGGTCATGCGGCGCTCCGGTTCGTAGCGAATTCAAGGCAGGCGTTGAGCACCTGCGCCAGGGTGTGGCGCAGCGGTGCGGCGTGGTCGGGGTCGAGCGGGGTGGGCCAGCTGTGCTCGTCCACCTGGTCCGGCAGGGGTTCGTGCATGTAGCCACGGCAGGCCAGCTCCATCTGCAGGCTGTGCACGCCGCCGGCGACGTTGCTGTAGTGGCGGGTGATCCAGCCGCCCTTGAAGCGGCCGTTGCGCACCTGGCTCATGCCACTGATCTTCAGCAGGTTTTCCACTACGTCGCTCAGGGCGTTGTCGCAAGAAGTATCCGGAGCACCTGAGGGACCGGCGGTGCCGAGATTGAACTGCGGCAGCTCGCCGTCGAACAAGTGCGGGATATGCGAGCGGATCGAGTGCGCGTCGTACACCACCACGGTGCCGTGGCGTGCACGCAGGCGTGTGATCTGCGAAGCCAGCGCATCGTGGTAGGGCAGGAAATACGTGTCGCGGCGACGGGCGATTTCCGCGTCATCCGGTTCGCGGCCGGCGTGGTACAGCGGCTGGTTGTCGAAGGTGGTGAGCGGGCACAGGCCGGTGGTGTTCTGGCCCGGGTACAGCGACACGCCGCTGGGATCGCGGTTGAGGTCGATCACCGAACGTGAGATCGCCGAGCGCACCGTGGTTGCGCCCATGCCGCGCACGAAGTCGTACAGTTCGTGCACCCACCAGTCTGCGTCGCGGCGGGCCAGCCACGGCGAGTGGAAGTCGCCGATCAGGTCGTGCGGCAGCTCGCTGCCGGTATGCGGGAAGCTGACGATCAGCGGGGCATCGCCTTCGTGCACCGTCAGCCATTCGGGATGGGCACTCATGCCTGCGGTTCCACGGTCGGCAGCAGCTCCGCCAAGCCCTGTGCCAGCGCGCCGCTGCGCACCAGGTTCGTGGCGGTCACCATGTCCGGGTGGAAGTAGCGGTCTTCTTCCAGCGTCGGCACCTGCGCACGCAGGGTGGCGCGCACGGATTCCAGCGCGGCACTGGAGCGCAGCGGCGCGTGGAAGTCGCAGCCCTGCGCGGCGGCCAGCAGCTCGATGCCGATCACGTTGGCGGCGTTCTCGGCCATCTGCATCAGGCGGCGTGCGCCATGCGCGGCCATCGACACATGGTCTTCCTGGTTGGCCGAGGTCGGGATCGAATCAACGCTGGCCGGGTAGGCGCGCTGCTTGTTTTCCGAGACCAGCGCGGCCGCCGTCACCTGCGGGATCATGAAGCCGGAATTCAGGCCCGGGCGCGGGGTCAGGAACGCCGGCAGGCCGGACAGCGCCGGGTCCACCAGCATCGCCAGGCGGCGCTCGCTGATCGAACCGATCTCGCACACCGCCATCGCCAGCATGTCGGCGGCGAAGGCCACCGGTTCGGCGTGGAAGTTGCCCCCGGACAGTGCTTCGCCGGTCTCGGTGAATACCAGCGGATTGTCGGAGACGCCGTTGGCTTCGATTTCCAGCGTGGTCGCGGCCTGGCGCAGGATGTCCAGCGCCGCACCCATCACCTGTGGCTGGCAGCGCAGGCAGTACGGATCCTGCACGCGCACGTCGTTGTCGCGGTGCGATTCGCGGATGCCCGAGTCCTGCATCAAGCTGCGCAGGGTGGCAGCGGTTGCGATCTGACCGCGCTGCCCACGCAGGGCATGGATGCGCGGATCGAACGGCGTATCCGAGCCCTTCGCGGCTTCCACCGACAGCGCACCGGTGACCAGTGCGGCCTGGAACACGGTCTCGATCTCGAACAGACCGGCCAGCGCATAGGCGGTGGAGAACTGGGTGCCGTTGAGCAGCGCCAGGCCTTCCTTCGCACCCAGCTCGATGGGCTGCAGGCCAGCACGTGACAGTGCATCGATCGCCGGCAGGCGTTCGTCTCCGATGAAGGCTTCGCCCACGCCCAGCATCACGCTGGCCAGGTGCGAGAGCGGCGCCAGGTCACCCGAGGCACCCACCGAGCCCTGTGCGGGCACCACCGGCAGCACGCCCTTGACCAGCATTGCTTCCAGCAGCAGCAGGGTTTCCTCGCGGATGCCCGAAGCACCCTGCGCCAGGCTGACCAGCTTCAGCGCCATCATCAGGCGCACCACGCTGGCGGGCATCGGCTCGCCAACACCGGCAGCGTGCGAGAGCACGATGTTCCGCTGCAGGGTGGCCAGGTCTTCGCGCTCGATGCGCACGCTGGCCAGCTTGCCGAAGCCGGTGTTGATGCCATACACCGGTGCGCCCTTGGCGACGATGGCGGCCACGGTCGCGGCACTGGCACGCACGGCCGGCAGCGCGGCCGGGTCCAGTGCAAGCGGTGCACCGCGATAGGCCTGCCGCCACTGGGCGAGGGTGACATGGCCGGGGCGAAGAACCAGGGTGTTGCTCATGTGTTGCTCCAGGAGGCAGGCAGGTCGGGCTGTCCGCGCACCACGCGCGCGTGCAGCGGGTTGAATCCAATGCGATAGACCAGGTCGGCGGGGGCGTCGATGTCCCAGATCGCCAGGTCGCAGTCCAGGCCCACGGCCAGGCGGCCGATGCGGTTGCCATGGCCCAGCGCGCGGGCCGCTTCACGGGTGAAGCCGGCGATGCATTCGTCCACGGTCAGGCGGAACAGGGTGGCGCCCATGTTCATCGCCAGCAGCGGACTGGTCAGCGGCGAGGTGCCCGGGTTGCTGTCGGTGGCCAGCGCCAGCGGCACGCCGGCCGCACGCAGCGCCGCGATCGGCGGCAGGGTGGTATCGCGGGTGAAATAGAAGGCACCGGGCAGCAGCACGGCGACAGTGCCGACCGCCGCCATCGCGGCGATGCCGGCATCGTCCAGGTGTTCGATATGGTCGGCCGAGAGGGCACCGAAGCTGGCGGCCAGTTCGGCGCCATGCTGGTTGCTCAGCTGCTCGGCGTGGATCTTGATCGCCAGTCCGTGCGCGCGCGCGGCTTCGAAAACCTGCCGTGCCTGCGCGGGTGAGAACGCGATGTTCTCGCAGAACACATCCACCGCTTCGGCCAGGCCTTCGGCAGCGATGGCCGGAATCATCACATTGCACACTTCGTCGGTGTACTCCTGTGCTTCGCGGCCGGGCGGAATCGCATGTGCGCCGAGGAAGGTGGTCACCACGTTGACCCTGCATTCCTCGCCCAGCGCACGCGCCACCTGCAGTTGCTTGCGCTCGTCGGGCAGGGTCAGGCCGTAGCCGGACTTGATCTCGAGGGTGGTCACGCCCTCGGCGCGCATCGCCAGCAGGCGCGGCCGGCTTTCGCTGGCCAGCTGTTCCGGCGTGGCGGCGCGGGTGGCGCGCACGGTGGAGACGATGCCGCCGCCGGCACGGGCGATGTCGGCATAGCTGACGCCCTGCAGGCGCTGCTCGAATTCGTTGGCGCGGTTGCCGGCGTAGACCAGATGGGTGTGGCAGTCGATCAGGCCCGGCGAGATCCAGCGGCCTTCACCGTCGATGCGGGTGGTCGGCTGCAGCTGGGCATCGCTGCCGGCGGTACCCACATGGACGATGCGACCGTCGGCGCAGGCCAGTACGCCATCGCGGATGACACCCAGCCCCTCGCCATCGAGGGTGATCAGGTGAACGTTGGACCAGAGGGTATCGACGTGCATGGCATCCACAACGCGGCTGTGCTTATATGTCTATACAATATAGGCGTCCATTTCGGGTTGTCCAGCCATGTCCGATTCGCGTTCCCCGCACAGTTTCCATGCCGCCCACGCCCTGCTGGCCGACGGCTGGGCCCGCGATGTCCGCCTGCAGGTGCAGGACGGCCGCATCACGGCGATCCACACGGGGCAGGGCGCGCAGGACGGTGACACCCGCGTCGGCATCCTGGTGCCGGGGCTGCCCAATCTGCACAGCCACGCCTTCCAGCGCGGCATGGCCGGGCTGACCGAGATCGGCGGCGGCGACGGTGACAGTTTCTGGAGCTGGCGCGAGCTGATGTACCGCTTCCTGGCCCACCTGCGCCCGGACGCGGTGCAGGCCATCGCCGCCCAGGCCTACATGGAAATGCTGGAAAGCGGCTTTACCCGCGTCGGCGAGTTCCACTACCTGCACCACGACGCCGATGGCCATCCCTATGCCAACCGCGCCGAGATGAGTGCGCGGATCGCGGCGGCGGCTGATCAGACCGGCATCGGCCTGACCCTGTTGCCGGTGTTCTATGCGCATGCCGATTTCGGCGGTGCGGCCCCGAATCCGGCGCAGCGCCGCCTGATCCACGACGTGGACGGCTTCGCGCAGCTGCTGGATGCCGCGAAGCCGGCACTGACCGCGCTGCCCGACGCCGTGCTCGGTATCGCGCCGCACAGCCTGCGTGCGGTCACGGGGGAGGAGCTGAGCGCCCTGCTGCCGCTGACTGACGGCCCGGTGCACATCCATATCGCCGAGCAGGTACGTGAAGTCGAGGCCTGCCTGGCCTGGAGCGGCCAGCGCCCGGTGCAGTGGCTGTACAACCACGCGCCGGTGGATGCGCGCTGGTGCCTGGTGCACGCCACCCACATCACCGATGACGAGCGCGCGGCCATCGTGGCCAGCCAGGCGGTGGCTGGCCTGTGCCCGATCACCGAAGCCAACCTGGGCGACGGCCTGTTCCCGATGCAGGCGTTCGCACGCGAGGGTGGCCGCTTCGGCATCGGCTCCGATTCCAACGTGCTGATCGATGCCGCCGAAGAGCTGCGCCTGCTCGAATACGGCCAGCGGCTGACCCTGCGCGGGCGCAACGTGCTGGCGCCGGATGCCACCCGCAGCAGCGGCCGGTTCCTGTTTGAAGGCGCACTGCACGGTGGCGCCCAGGCCCTGGGCGTGGCTGCCGGCCTGCAGGTGGGCGCCAGTGCCGATCTGGTTGAGCTTGATGCTGCGCATCCCGCGCTGCAGGCGCGTCAGGATGACGCATGGCTTGACAGCTGGGTGTTCGCCGCACGTAATGGCGCGCTGCGATCGGTCTGGCGCCATGGCCGCCAATGCGTGGCCGAGGGCCGCCACCTGCAACGCGAGGCGATCACCACCGCCTTCGCTGCCGCCCTGCGCGGCGTGCTGGGCTGATCGTCTTCCGCCACCGAGACCCCATTACGTGAAGGCCAGTAAGTCCGCCACGCTCAACCAGCGTATCCGCAGCGATCTGGAAAGCCGCATCCTCAGCGGAGAGTGGGCGCCGGGCTTCCGTATTCCGTACGAGCACGAGCTGATGGAGCAGTACGGCTGCTCGCGGATGACCGTGAACAAAGTGCTGACCGCGCTGGCCGAGAGCGGCATGATCGAGCGCCGCCGTCGCGCCGGTTCGTTCGTAGCGCGGCAGCCGCCGCACCTGGAACAGGTGGCGCTTGAGATTCCGGATATCGCGATGGAAGTCGGTTCGCGTGGCCACCAGTACGGCTACCACCTGCTGCAGCGCGAGCTGCGCCTGGCTGATGCCGGCAATGTTGGCGAAGTGGAGCTGGCCGGCAGCGAACAGCTGCTGGCGATGCGCTGCCTGCATCTGGCCGACGGCCGCCCGCTGGCACTGGAACATCGCCTGATCAGCCCGGTGGGCGTGCCCGAGGTGCTGGACGTCGATTTCAACATCACCGCACCGGGCAGCTGGCTGCTGCAGAACGTGTCGTGGACCCGCGCCCAGCACCGCATCAGCGCCTGGGGCGCGGACACCGCCACCGCCAAGCTGCTCGATGTGAAGCCCGGCACCGCCTGTCTGGTGATCGAGCGCCTGACCTGGCGCGGTGAGCAGCCCATTACCCGCGTGCGCCAGGTGTTCCTGGGGGATGCCTGGGACCTGGTGGCGCGCTTCGCGCCTGGGGCAAGGTAGGGTCGGCCCCGCTCGGGACACGCTGTCGCCTTGAACTCTGTCGGGACGTGTGTACGATGTGTATCGTCCCCTCATGAAGAGCAGGGACCTCATCCGGGATCTGGAGGCAGCGGGTTGGAGCTGTCGTCGGATTCGCGGATCCCATCATGTATTCGTGCACCCGCAGCACCCCCACATCATCACCGTGCCTCACCCAAGGAAGGATCTGGGGAAAGGGCTGGTGCAGGCGTTGCGGAAGCTCGCGGGACTGACGTAGGAGGGCCCATGCGATATCCAGTCTTGATCGAGGCAGGCGATGAGCGCACCGCGTGGGGTGTAGTCGTTCCGGATCTGCCGGGGTGTTTCTCGGCGGCCGACACGCTTGAGGATGCGCTCAGCGCTGCCGAGGAGGCTGCGCTCGCCTGGATTGATGCGGCCCTGGATGACGGGCGCTCGATTCCGACACCTTCCGCGCCACAGAAAATCGCCGCCGAGGCATCCAAGGACATCCGTTGGATTCTTGCGTACATCTGCATTGATCCGGCCCTGCTGGACGACACCATCGAGCGGGTCAATATCAGCCTGCCACGCCGGATCCTGGCGAGGCTGGATGCGCAGGCCAGAGCGGCAGGTGAATCGCGCTCCAGTTACATCGCCCATCTCGCAGCATTGGGCTGAGCAGGCGCCATGTAGAGCCGAGCCCATGCTCGGCTGCTTTTTGCGCGATGCGCGATGAGTCGAGCATGGCTCGACGCTACAAGGGCATCCATGCATGGCGTCGATCTACGGACACCCCAATCAATACGTGGCGCACTGCCGCCAGCGCACCGGCTCATCCACGCCGGGACGGGCGTTGAGCTGGATGCGCACGTTGCGCAGGGCCGGGTAGTGCAGCACTTCCTCGCAGACCCGCGGCCACACCGCGTCCAGCTCGCCGGTGCGGTTGATCGCCAGCGTCTGCCGGGTCAGCCAGACACCGCTGGCAATGCCGGGCTTGCCGGCCAAGGCACGGGACAGATCGGCCTGGAAGCGCTCCAGCGTGGCGGCATCCGGGTTGGGGTTGCTGCGTGCGTCGGTTGAGGACGTGGCCGGTGCAGGCGCAGCGGCCGGTGGCCTGGTAGCGGGGGCCGGTTCGGGCGCCGCTTCAACCGCAGGCGCAACGGGCGCGGGGGCGACCGGCACCTCCGCAACGAGCGGGGCGTCCTGCACATGCAGGCCCTGCAGGCTCAGTCCCACCAGCAGGCCGAGCGTCACCGAACCCAATGCGGCAATGGCAATGCGACGCAGCGCCTCATGACGGGCACTGGCACGCACACGGGCTTCGATATCAACCGGCAGATAGGGCTGCAGCAGCGGCCACAGGCGTGGGCCATCCAGTACTTCGACCGCCTGCTTTTCGGCGGCGCTGCGGCCGTCGCGTTCCATCCGGCCTTCGGTCAGCAGCACGCCGCCGCGGGCGCCGGCCAGGCGCGCGGCCGCGCCCAGTTCGTTCACCGCGGCGGTGCCGATGCGGTATGCCAAGCCGTGCTTGCACGACACCAGCCAACTGTTGGGGCCGTCGCTCAGCAGGAAATCACTGCTGGGTTCGCGTGACTCCTCGGTGGGGTCGTTCAGCTCGCGTAGGCCGCGCTGCTCGCGCAGCATCCGCTTGACCAGTACGGAGAACTCGCGCCAATGCATGCCGGCCAGGGCCTGCAGGCCCAGTTGCATCTCCTTTTGCCGCCGCTTGATCCACCACAGATAGACAACGGCCAGGGAACAGGTAAGCAGGGCCGACAGCAGGGCCAGGATCCAAGGGAGCATGCAGGAGGTGCGCGGAAGGGGCGAATGCGGAGAACGACAGTGTAAAGGTCGCACCGTGCCGCTGGGTCAGGAGGATCCTGACAGGAAGCGTGATGGAACGCGCAGATCGGCGTAGAGCAGGCACGAAAAACCCGCCAATCGTGAAGCCGTGAGGGGAGGGAACAAACGGCAGCCGAAGCGATTGGCGGGTTGCTCGCGATTGTCGATCAAATTTTATTGCATTGCAACAATTGCCGTCAGGGCACGCTGCCGGGGGATTGATGGCTGCCCGGCGCCGGTGCGTCGATGTCGGAGGCGGCGCGGTTTTCCAGCTTGGCCAAGCGTGCCTGCAACGCGTCGATGCGGGCCTCCAGCGCGGTCACTTCATCGGCAGTGGGGACATGCAGGCGCTTGAGCACGCCCTGTACCTGGTCATCGAAGGCCTTCTCGACCTTGGTCCAGGTGCCGGAGGCCTTTTCGCGGGCCTCGTCCAGCGACGATTCAACGTTGTCGCGCCAACCGGGGGGCTGTTCACCATTGCGTTCACGGCGGCGGGCCTCCCAGGCTTCGCCTTCCTTGACCAGGCCATCGAAGAATCGGCCGCCTTCGGCCTGGGCGCGGCCCAGGGCACCCAGGCCGGCCAGCCATACCTGTTGTGCCGAGTCGCTCAGCTTGCGCGAGAAGCGCTCAGCCTGGTCACCGAAAGAGGCGTCGTCGTCGCGGCGGTCGTCATTTTCGTAGCGGTTCATCGCACTTCCCGTGGGAGTTGGGCCTGACCCGAGAGTAGCGCGTGACGGCGTTGCACGGTCGTGACGGTCACCGCCGGGGTTCAGCCCAGCTTTTCCTTCAGCACGCGCTGGATCTCGCCTTCGACCATGCCTTTCATCGCCGACAGCAGGAAGCCCAGCTTGGCGGTCACGCGCACGGCGCCCGGCTGCAGTTCGATCGCGCCGTCCACACCGCTGCCGGAAAAGTTCAGTACGTCGGCGGACCAGGACGACTTCAGGCCGAAGCGCTCGGACAGTTTGGCGGCAACCTGTTCGATCGCAGCGCGCGCCTGTGCGTCGGGCAGGGCGTGGGCGTGGCGGACATCGATGTTGGACATGCAGGCTCCTGGCGCAAAGCGGGGATGATCAATGAGGGCGAGCATTGTGCGCATCGAGGGCCTTCGCGCCAAGCGCTCATCGTGGGTTCTTCTTCGTGGGCGACCAACCTGCTAGGCTGCGCCGCGTGCAGAACCTGCTTGTTCACTTCAGCCAACAACAACAGCCCGACCAGCCGCTGCGGCCCGGGGTGCAACGCATCGTGCGCCAGGCAAACGGCAGCGTGCGGCTGGGCGATGCCGGCAACGGTGCCCTGCTGCTGGCCCAGTTCTGCATGGACGATCGCGGTCTCTGGCTGCAGGTCGGCAACGGCATCCGCGGCATCCACGTGAACGGTCGCCCGGTGCGGCGCATGGCCCTGTTGCGTGCAGGCGATGCGGTGTACGTGGATGGCGTGGAGATGGTCCTGCAGGGTGAGGTCGAGAGCCTGCTGCAGGCGCCCGCGCCCAGCAGCGATGATGGCAACAACGAGCAGCAGCGCCTGCTGCGCGGCGTCGGCGGCCTGCACCATGGCCGCAGCTTCACGCTGTCGCGAACCCGCCTGGTCGGGCGCGGCAGTGACGCCGACATCGAGATCAATGAACCGGCCTTTGCCGAACAGCACGCCCGCGTGGAAGTGCATGGCGAGCGCGTGCTGCTGCGTGACCTGGGCAGTGCCGATGGCACCCGGGTGAACGGCGTGGCCGTGCGCCACTGCTGGCTGCAGGCCGGTGACCAGGTAGTGTTCGATGGCCAGCACCGCTTCGTGCTGGAAGTGCCGCACGACCCGCGGCGGCGCCCGCTGCCGGACGAAGACGAATCCAGCCAGGACATCGAGCAGGCACCGGTGCTGCCGGCGGCCCCGCGCAAGGTCCGCCGCTGGCCGTGGCTGCTGGTCAGTGCGCTGCTGCTGGCGGCGGTGCTCAGCCTGCTGCTCTGGTTCGGCGCGCGCTGACGATCGCGCGGTGACGGTAGTGCCGGCCGCTGGCCGGCCGCCGCCGCCCCGTATCCCTGGGGTTGCCGGCCAGCGGCCGGCACTACCCGGTCGCGTCGCCAATGGATTCCAATGAAACCAAATTTCCCTTGCCGCACAAGGCCGCAAGGCTGGTGCACTGCGGCATACTAGGGGTCTTGCCCCACAGGTGTGACATGACGCGCGCGTTCAACTTCAGTGCCGGCCCTGCAACCTTGCCGGAATCGGTCCTGCGCCAGGCGCAGGCGGAAATGCTGGACTGGCACGGTAGCGGTGCCTCCATTGTCGAAATGAGCCATCGCGGCGCGGAATTCATGTCCGTGGCTGCCGAAGCCGAGGCCGACCTGCGGCGCCTGCTCGACATCCCCGAAGACTATGCGGTGCTGTTCCTGTCAGGTGGCGCCACCACCCAGCAGGCGCTGATCCCGCTGAACTTCGCCGCCCCGGGCCAGCGTGCTGATTACGTGGTCAGTGGCCACTGGGGCAAGACCGCGGTCAAGCAGGCAGGCGTCTACGTCGACGTCAACATCGCCGCCAGCAGCGAGGCCAACGGCTACCGCGAGCTGCCGGCGCGTGCCGATTGGCAGCTGTCGCCCGATGCCGCCTACGTGCACCTCACCGCCAACGAGACCATCCACGGTGTCGAGTTCCGTGATGTCCCCGATACCGGAAACGTCCCGCTGATCGCCGACTTCAGTTCGTCCATCGCCAGCGAACCGCTGGACGTACGCCGCTATGGCGTGATCTACGCCGGCGCGCAGAAGAACCTCGGCCCGGTCGGCATCGCGGTGATGATCATCCGCCGCGACCTGCTCGAGCGCAGCGGCCAGCCGCGTGCGGACATCTTCGATTACCGCTCGCACGTTGCCCGCGATTCGATGCTCAACACCCCGCCCACCTGGAACTGGTATCTGGCCGGCCTGGTGTTCAAGTGGATGCTGGCCGAAGGCGGCGTGGCCGAGTTCGCCAAGCGCAATGCCGCCAAGGCTGCGCTGGTGTACGGCGCCATCGACGGTTCCGGTGGCTTCTACCGCAACGAGGTCGCGCATGCGGCACGTTCGCGGATGAACATCCCGTTCTTCCTGCCTGATGCCGAGCTCGATGCACGCTTCGTCGCCGAAGCCAAGGCCGCTGGCCTGCTGGCGCTGAAGGGGCACAAGGTGGTCGGGGGCATCCGCGCCTCGCTGTACAACGCCATGCCGCTGGCCGGGGCCGAGGCGCTGGTCGCCTTCATGGCCGATTTCCAGCAGCGTCACGGCTGAGCAATGAACGGCGCGCACCGTTGGGTGCGGGCCCCGTAACAAGGAACTCCGATGGCAAGCAGCAAATCCAGCAAGAAGGCGCCGAAGAAGGCCGAACCGGCCAAGGACAGCGCGTCCATCAAGGCGAAGAGCAAGGCCAAGGCCGCCTCGAATCCGGCGCCCACCCTGGCGCCGCTGGCGCTGGCCGATGTGCGCTCGAAGATCGACCAGATCGACCGCGACATCCAGAACCTGATCGCCGAGCGCGCACGCTTTGCCCATCAGGTCGGCAAGGCCAAGGGCAAGCTCGCCGCCGCCGTCGACTACTACCGGCCCGAGCGTGAGGCACAGGTGCTGCGCATGGTGGTCGACCGCAACGAAGGCCCGCTCAGCGACGAGCTGCTGGTGCACGTCTACCGCGAGATCATGTCGGCCTGCCTGGCCCAGCAGGAGCCACTGAAGATCGGCTACCTCGGCCCGGAAGGCACCTTCAGCCAGCAGGCCGTGCTCAAGCACTTCGGCCGCTCGGCGCTGGGCCTGCCGATGGCCAGCATCGAAGAAGTGTTCCAGGAAGTGGAAGCGGGCAATGCCGATTTCGGCGTGGTGCCGGTGGAAAATTCGGGCCAGGGCACCATCCAGATCACCCTGGACATGTTCCTGACCTCGAACCTGAAGATCTGTGGCGAAGTGGAACTGCGCGTGCAGCAGTACCTGATGTCGCGCAGCGGCCGCATCGAGGACATCGAGCGCATCTACGCACACCCGCAGTCGTTCATGCAGACCTCGGCCTGGCTGCGCGCCAACCTGCCGAAGGCCGAGAAGATTCCGGTGTCGAGCAATGCCGAAGGTGCGCGTCGTGCGCGCAACGCCGATGACGCGGCGGCCATCGGTGGCGAGAGCGCCGGCCACGTGTACGGCCTGAAGAAGGTGGTCACCAAGCCGATCCAGAACGATGCCGACAACACCACCCGCTTCCTGGTGGTGGGCCGCAACATCTTCCCGACCTCCGGCCATGATCGCACCTCGGTGCTGGTGTTCATCCATGACAAGCCCGGTGCGCTGTTCGACGTGCTCAGCCCGTTCGCCCGCCACGGCATCAGCATGAACCGCATCGAGTCGCGCCCGTCGCACCACGGCAAGTGGGAATACGGCTTCTTCATCGACCTGGCCGGCCACATCGACGACGCGCCGATGCAGGCCGCGCTGGCCGAACTGGAAGCGCACTCGGCGCAGATCAAGGTGCTCGGCTCCTATCCGGTGGCCGTGCCCTGATTGCTGCTGTGGCGGCCACGGCCGCCACTCCCTGATGCATCGCCGGTGCTGCCGGCGTTTACGGAACGATCGAACGATGAGCAACGCGCAACACTGGATTGCCCGCAAGGGCCAGCCGCTGCAGGGCAGCCTGACCATTCCCGGCGACAAGTCGGTCTCGCACCGCTCGGTGATGTTTGCCGCGCTGGCCGATGGCACCTCGCATATCGAAGGCTTCCTGGAAGGCGAAGACACCCGTGCCACTGCGCGCATCTTCAGCCAGCTCGGCGTGCGCATCGAGACCCCAAGCCCGTCGCAGCGCATCGTGCACGGCGTCGGTATCGACGGCCTGAAAGCACCGGATGCACCGCTGGACTGCGGCAACGCCGGTACCGGCATGCGCCTGCTGGCCGGTCTGCTCGCGGGCCAGCCATTTGACTGCACGCTGATCGGTGATGAATCGCTGTCCGGCCGTCCGATGCGCCGCGTCACCGGCCCGCTGTCGCAGATGGGCGCGAAGATCGACACCCAGGATGACGGCACGCCGCCGCTGCACGTGCATGGCGGGCAACCGCTGCACGGCATTGACTTCGCCTCGCCGGTGGCCAGCGCGCAGATCAAGTCGGCGGTGCTGCTGGCCGGCCTGTATGCGCAGGGCGAAACCAGTGTGGTGGAACCGCACCCGACCCGCGACTACACCGAGCGCATGCTCTCTGCATTCGGGGTGGAGATCGAATTCTCGCCGGGCAAGGCGCGCCTGCGTGGCGGCCAGCGCCTGCGTGCCACCGACATCGTGGTGCCCGCCGATTTCTCCTCGGCCGCGTTCTATCTGGTGGCTGCAAGCATCATTCCCGGCTCCGAACTGCGCCTGAAGCAGGTCGGCCTGAATCCGCGTCGCACCGGTTTGCTGCACGCGCTGCGCCTGATGGGTGCGGACATCAGCGAAGAGAACCCGGCCGAGCAGGGCGGTGAACCGGTGGCCGACCTGGTGGTGCGCTACGCGCCGCTGAAGGGGGCGCGCATTCCGGAGGAATTGGTGCCGGACATGATCGACGAGTTCCCGGCGCTGTTCGTGGCCGCTGCGGCCGCCGAAGGGCAGACCTTGGTGAGTGGCGCCGCCGAACTGCGAGTGAAGGAATCGGACCGTCTTGCCGCGATGGCGACCGGCCTGCGTGCGCTGGGCATGCAGGTGGACGAAACCGAAGATGGCGCAACCCTGCACGGCGGTGTGCGCCTGGGTAGTGGCACCATCGAAAGCCACGGCGACCATCGCATCGCCATGGCGTTCGCCATTGCCGGCCAGATCAGTGACGGCGAAGTGCGCATCAACGACATCGCCAACGTCGCGACGTCCTTCCCGGATTTCGACGGTCTGGCACGCGGCGCCGGGTTCAACCTGGGCTGAGCGGCACCGAATCCGCCGGGCATGGCCCGGCGCTACCGGGACAACGCATGGGTAGCGCCGGGCCATGCCCGGCGGATGGCGCGCCCTGGTAGCTGCCGACCTTGGTCGGCATGCTTCCATCGCCCGGTAGGTGCCAACCTTGGTCGGCACGCTTCTCCGCATAAAAGGACGGAGGCCGAAGCCTCCGTCGAAACATCACGAACCCCTCGTCCGCGATCAACGCTGCTCGGTACGGAAATCCACCGGAACCCGCACCACGCTTGCTACTGCACGGCCTTCATGCATTGCCGGCTGGAACTTCCAGTTCTGCACGGTGTTGAGTACCGCACGATCCAGGTCACGGCTGCGCTCGCCGCTGCGCGAAACGATCGCAGCGTTGGCGACATTGCCGCGGGTGTCGACATTCAGGCTGGCGATCACGCTGCCCTGTACGCCACTGCGCAGTGCGGCAGCGGGGTAGGTGGGCATGCGGTTGCTGGCCAGCGGGCGTGCTTCACGATTACGCACCACTGGCGCAGCCTTGCGCTGGCTTGAGGCCGGGGCGACCTGGCGCGTTGCAGGTGCCGCTGCATCGATCGCCGCAGCCTGCTCAGGGGCCGGCAACATGCGCTCACCGACCGGTGCCGGCGCCACATCTTCCTGGTTGGAGTAACGCAACCAGAGCAGGGCGGCAGCAAACATCGCCACGATCAGCGCGATCCACATCCAAGGCGACGTGGGCGTGTGCTGCGCGCTGGAATCCTGCGGCAGATGCGGCGAGTGGAGGTTCTCGTGGGTGGTGGCAGTCATCGCAAACTCCTTCCGTCACTTGACGACGTGGGAAGTGTTGCCCGAGCCACGGACGAGGAGTGTCAGCGTTGCGTCAACGCTACCGGCAGGGTTCAGTTTGCCTCCCGGAAAGCGTTCAGTTACTGCGTCTTGAAGTCGAACGGCACTTCAATGCTGCCGGGCACGGCCTGGCCGTTGCTCTGTGCCGGAGTGAAGCGCCAGCGCCGCACGGCGTCGGTGGCGGCACGGTCGAGCTCGCGTGAACCACTGCGCTGGATCAGCGTGGTGTTGTTCGGGTAGCCGGTGGCATCCACATCCACGCGTACCACCACCGTACCGGTTTCACCGGCGCGCAGTGCCGCGGCGGGATAGGACGGCGGCGGCGACTGGCCGGCAATCGGCATCGGCTGGCTGTTGCCGGTGGCGGCCGGTGCCGCGCTTGGGGCGGCCGGGGACGGCTCGGCGATCGGGGCGGGCGGCGGTGGAGCGGTTTCGACCAGCTTCGGCGCTTCTTCCTCCACCGGTGCCGGCTTGGCATCGGGCATGTCGCTGGAGCCGGCGGCCGCCGCCAGCGGTTCCGGCAGGGGCTCCACCTGGGCGGTTTCCTGCGGGGTCTGTGCGGCCGGGTCGGCGCGGAAGAACTCCTTGTCACGGCCGGTCAGCCAGACCAGCACGAACAGCAGCACGCCCACGCCGAAGGCGATGCCGGCGATCTTCAGGGCGTTGCGCGGGATATGCACAGTGAACGACTTGGCGGACGACGAGCGGGGTGCAGACATGGACCGGACCAGTACGGAATAGCCCGATTCTGCCACGGCGGGAATGAACCGGGCGGCAGAAATCCGTATAACAAGCGATAATCCCGTTCCTGATACCCACCACGACACCTGCCATGCTTGATCCAGCCCTGCTCCGCCACCAGCCCGCCGACCTCGCCGAACGCCTGCGCACCAGCCGCGGCTTCGAGCTCGACGTGTCTGCCCTGGAGTCCCTGGAGGCCGATCGCAAGCGCATCCAGGTGCGGACTCAGGAGCTGCAGAGCCTGCGTAACAGCCGTTCCAAGGCCATCGGCCAGGCCAAGGCCAAGGGCGAGGACGTCTCGGCCATCATGGCCGAGGTCGCCGCCTTCGCCGACGAGCTGAAGGCTTCGGAAGTGGCGTTGGACGAGCTGCGCGAGAAGATCGACGCCATTTCGATGGGCATTCCGAACCTTCCGGCCGATGACGTGCCGGCTGGTGCCGACGAGAACGACAACGTCGAGCAGGCGCGCTGGGGCACTCCGCGCCAGTTCGACTTCAAGGTGCTGGACCACGTTGAGCTGGGCGCACGCAACGGTTGGCTGGACGGCGAAACCGCTGCAAAGCTGTCGGGTTCGCGCTTCACCGTGCTGCGCGGCCCGATCGCGCGCCTGCACCGTGCGCTGGCCCAGTTCATGGTCGACCTGCACACCGGTGAGCACGGCTACGAGGAAACCAACGTGCCGCTGCTGGTCAATGCCGATTCGCTGCGCGGCACCAGTCAGCTGCCGAAGTTCGAGGACGACCTGTTCAAGACTGCCGTGGGTGACTCTACGCGCTACCTGATCCCGACCTCGGAAGTGCCGCTGACCAACATCGTGCGCGACGAGATCGTCGATGCCGAACGCCTGCCGCTGCGCATGACCGCTCACTCGATGTGCTTCCGTGCCGAGGCCGGCAGCGGTGGTCGCGATGTGCGCGGCATGATCCGCCAGCATCAGTTCGAGAAGGTCGAGCTGGTCTCGATCAGCCGCCCGGAAGACAGCGACGCCGAGCACCAGCGCATGACCCGCTGCGCCGAAGTGGTGCTGGAGAAGCTGGGCCTGCCGTACCGCAAGGTGCTGCTGTGCACCGGCGACATGGGCTTCTCGGCGGTGAAGACCTACGATCTGGAAGTCTGGCTGCCGTCGCAGGAGACCTATCGCGAGATTTCCTCGTGCTCGAACTGTGGTGATTTCCAGGCCCGCCGCATGCAGGCCCGCTGGCGCAATCCGGCCACCGGCAAGCCGGAACTGGCGCACACCCTGAACGGCTCGGGCGTGGCCGTAGGCCGCGCGATGATCGCGGTGATGGAAAATTACCAGAACGCCGACGGCAGCATCACCGTGCCGGAGGCCCTGCGCCCGTACATGGGTGGTCTGGAAGTCATCGCCTGATAGCCGGCGTTTCGTGCTGCCGCCCGAGCGCAGGCTCGGGCGCTACGGGGTTTCTGCAGCCCGCAGCTTCTCCAACGGCACCCATCCGGGTTCGCCCGTCTCCGGCGCGCACCACGCCCAGCCATTGAGCGTGCGTTGCCCGCGCAGCAGCTGCCCGGGATCCACATCCAGTTCCCGCGCGCAGTAGTCTTCCGTGGCAAATGCGCCACCCTGCGCATCGCGGCCGATCACCGGCGCCGGCACGAATCCGGGCTGCTGGCCCTCGGCTTCGCACAGGAACCAGTCTTCCCAGCCCTCGGGGCCTTCATAACGTTCGCCCACCACCAGTGCCTGGCCTCGGCGCAGTGTGATCGGGTGCGGAAATTCGCTGCGATGTGCAGTGGTCACGATGTAGTTCATGAACCACTGTACCGCTTCCGCCGGGCATGGCCCGGCGCTACCAGAGCCGGCCGGACCATGCCGGCACCTGCACGGGTTGCGCCGGGCCATGCCCGGCGGACAAGAATCGGCACGCAAAAAAACGGCCCCGCTAAGCGGGGCCGCCAGGGTGGGCCGGGATGGGGGAGGGGATCCCGGCCCGCGTTCAGCGCCTCGACGAGGAGAGAGAGCGGCGCCGAACGCTGGAACGCGTTACGCCGCGGCGGCTTCAGCCGCTTCGTGAGACGGCAGCGCGGCCAGTGCGCCGGCAATGGCGTCTTCGCGGTGCTGCGGCGAGTAGGCAATGCCCTCCGCACGCACGAACTCGATGTCGTTGATGCCCCAGAAGGCGAACGTCTGGCGCAGGAAGGGTTCCTGGAAGTCGGCCGGCGAATCGGTATAGATGCCGCCACGGCTGCTGACCACGATCACCCGCTTGCCACCGGCCAGGCCCACCGGGCCGTTCTCGGTGTACTTGAAGGTGCGGCCGGCCACGGCGACGCGGTCGATCCAGGCCTTCAGGGTGGACGGGATGCTGAAGTTGTACATCGGCGCGCCGATCACCACGATGTCAGCCGCCAGGAACTGCTCGAGCACCTGTTCAGCCTCGGCAGCTTCGGCCGCGTCGGTCTTGGCCAGCGAACTACTGCGCAGATGCGGTACCGGATTGGCGTCAAGATCGCGATAATCAACCTGCAGGCCTTCGACCTGCTGCTTGAACCGGGCCACCACGGCGGCGGTCAGATGGCGGGAGACGGAGTTCTCGCCAAGCACGCTGGCGTCGAGATGCAGAAGCTTCATGGCAGTCACCTATGTTCTGGAGGGAAGGGCGGGTGGCCCCGCCGACGGAGAGAACGATAGGTTGTTGCAAAGGCGGGATAAAGGTGGTTGAATGCCACGTATTGTTCTAGATATGGAACTCGGGCATGCATGACCTGAATGACCTGTACTACTTTGCGATGGTGGTCGACCACGGTGGATTCGCTGCCGCCGAGCGCGCTCTGGGTATCCCCAAGTCGCGCCTGAGCCGCCGCATCAGCCAGCTGGAAACCGACCTGGGCGTGCGCCTGCTGCAGCGCTCCACGCGCCGTTTCGCGGTGACCGACGTCGGCACCAGCGTGCATCGTCACGCGCAGACGATGCTGGCCGAGGCGCAGGCCGCACGCGAAGTGGTGGACCGCCTCAGTGCGGAACCGCGCGGCCTGGTGCGTGCCAGCGTGCCGGTATCGCTGGCGCAGATGCAGCTGCCCAAGCTGCTGCCCAAGTTCCTTGAGCAGTACCCGAAGGTGCGGCTGCAGCTGAACATCAGCAACCGCCGCGTGGACATCATCAATGAAGGCTACGACGTGGCCCTGCGCGTGCGTTCGCGCCTGGACGACGATGGCAGCCTGGTGATGCGCAGCTTCGGCCAAGTGCAGGAACTGCTGGTGGCCAGCCCGAAGTACCTGGATCGCGCTGGCCGGCCGAAGGATCCGGAAGAGCTGACCCAGCACGTCACCCTCAGCATCAGCGAAGACGAAGCCCGCCAGCGCTGGGAGCTGCACGGCCCGGAAGGCGAAGTGCGCCGGGTCGACCTGCAGCCGCGGGTGGCCGGTTTCGACTTCCCGCTGCTGCAGAGCATGGTGAAGGACGGTTTCGGCATCACCATGCTGCCGGAAACCGTGTGCGCCGATGCGGTGCGCAACGGCGAACTGGAAGTGGTGCTGCCGGACTGGTCGCTGCCGCAGGGTGTGTGCCATGCCGTGTTCGCCTCGCGCCGCGGCCTGCTGCCGGCGGTGCGCGTGTTCATCGACTTCCTGGCCGAGCACTTGCCGCCGCAGCTGGAGGCCTCGCGCCTGGATTGCGGTGGCGCCTGTGAAAAGGCCAAGGAGCGGATCAAGGCCAGTGCGCTGGGCGCGTTGGCAGTGGATGCGGGCTGAGGCGCCTACCCGCGACTGCACCGCCGATCTGTGAAACAGTAGCGCCGGGCCATGCCCGGCGTTGCTGCTTTCCGGCCCCGGTCACTTCCGGCCGAACAGCCGATCCCAGAAGCTGCGCCGCGGCGGTGCGGCTGATCTGGGCTCGGCAATGACTGGCGCTTCCAGCACCGCCATCAGTTCCGCGCTGCGTGGCTTCTTCAGGAAGCGCGCGTAATCCAGATAGCTTGTCACCTTGCTCATGTGCAGGCGCTCGGGCATTGCGGGCAACGGTCCGCCCTGCAGCAGCACCTGCAGTGCCTGTGGGCGGTCCAGGCGGATCGCCTCGAACAGCGCGGTGCCGCCACAGCCCGGCTCGATCTGGTTGGCGCGCTGTGGCGCATCCTTCAACAGCTCTCGCAGCGCATCCGGGTCGTCGCGGTCCACGGCGGCAACCAGTCGTGCCAGTGCTTCTGCTTCTTTGGGCGGAAGACCGTCGCGATAGGCCTGGTCGGCGATCTCGCGATCGTCGCGCCCATCACCGCCCTGGATGCACAGGAAATCGGTGACCAGAGCGACCGGAATGCCGGACGTATCCAGCGCCCAGTAGCTGGGATAGACACCGTCGCCCCAGCCGCTGTTGAATACGACCAGGCCGTGTGGAGAGTCCTCGCCCCAGGGACGGTATTCGGCGCCTTCATCCAGGCCGTCATAGTCGATCAGCGCATCCGACCATTCGCTGTCTTCGTCGCCATCGGTCTGTTCGATCAGGGCCAGCAGTGCCTGCTGGGTGTTGGTATCCATGAAGCAGCCGATGCCGGCGTCGACCGGATAGCCGATGAAGCTGTCCTCATCCAGTCCAGTGAGGTCCTGCGTGGTCCAGCGCGCCATCTGCCAGTGCAGGGCAGACGCAGTGAGGGCTTCGCGGGGCTTGAACCAGGCCACGGCCAGCGCCGGGCGGCCGCTGTGCACGATGATCTCGACCGGATGCCGGCCCAGCGGGGCGGTGTAGTCGGCCAGCGCGGGCGCCTCGGCCTGGACCAGCGGATCGCAGACCACCAGATGCCCACTGCTGACCGGCAGGTGCCCGGCGAACGTGCGGTGCAGGGCCACTGCGGCCAGCTGGGTGTCGTCCAGCAGGGTGGTGCGCAGGTTGGCCAGATCGAGGTGGGCCATGGGGGCTCCGATTGCAGTGAAGGCTCCACCGTGCCGGATGCGAAGGGCAGGGGCAAGGTGGTCTTGGGCAAATGCCCTTCACGTGCGAGAATACGCCGCTGCCCGGGCGTCCGGGACCCGATTGGAGAGATGGCCGAGCGGTTTAAGGCACCGGTCTTGAAAACCGGCGAAGGGTTAAACCTTCCGTGGGTTCGAATCCCACTCTCTCCGCCAAGATGTTCAGAAGAGCCCCTGGAAACAGGGGCTTTTTTGTTTTTCTCGCCTTACCGCTCGGCAGATGATCAATCCAGCTACTTGGTTCCAGAGGCAGAAGGGCTGCAGTCGCGTAGAGCACGCATGCGGCCAGGCGTGCTGGCTGACAGGCGACAGAGGGAGTGCGCAGGACGTTAAATTCGGGGTCACGATCCTCGGTGGGTTCCATCGAGCGTATCCCGGGCCAGCGGCTCCCTGACAACAGGTCGACGGTTAAAAATGGAACACTCTACGCAATAGCAATCGTAATCGCGTCGTACACTCATGCTCAGTCTGCAACAGGCTGCGCAAGATTCCTACAGCATTCATTGGAGGAGGCTAGGTGAAAACAGGCGCTATTTACGTGAGTGTGTTCGGGCTCCTCTTGGGGAGTGTTGTGTCCACCACTGCACTTGCTCAGAAGGATGTTTCTGAAAGTGAGAAACTGAAGGGACTGGATGAGGAGACTGCGGTTGCAGTCAGCTCCCTCCTTTCCAGAGTCAAGTCTCTATCGGTTGATGAGGCAATCAGACGGATTCAGCTGGAGGCGGCAGTGGCGCCCAGCATCCAGGACATTCGTCGAGAGTATGCCGGGCGCTTGACGGAAATCAGCATTGAGCAGTCGCCTGACTTTCATGTTTCAGTGAAGCTCAAGGGAGATGGTGCTGTTGCAGGGCGGCAATGGACGACGGCGGCTGGTAAAGCTCGTGTCGAGTTCTCCTCTGGGCACCTCTTCACGGAGGAGGAGTTCACCAAGCAACTGAAGGAAATTCGGCTGGCAGCACAGTCAGCTATCCCGGGTTTCGTTGGATTGACCGGATATGCGGGAGATAACGAGGCTGAAGTCAGAATACGTGGGGATGAACAGGACGCCCAGAAATATATGGGAATCCTGTCCAAGCTCGAACGTGCCTATCGCGTCAAGCTCCGTTTCAAGACATCGGACGTTCCTGAAAGCAATTCCATATATGCAATCGGCGGAGCCGTGCTGCAGTCAAACAATTCATACTGCACCACCGGATTTACGGTGAAGCACACGGCTACAGGTCTAAAGGGAATCATAACGGCGGCGCATTGCCCCGACGACGTCATCTATGGCAACTATGGGAGTAGCCAGAACGGGACCTTGGTTACGTTCCCCTTGATATTCCAGGATCAAAGGAACGATGCGCAAACCGATGTGCAGTGGCATCGAATTCCATCTCCGCACATTCCTTTGCTGGAGACGTACGCGTCGTCAACCGTGTCCACGCGATTTATTGCGAACGTTTACAATGTGCCAGCGAAAGACGGTACCATCTGCTTCCGCGGTTCGCGTAGCGGATATAGCTGTGGAATAGTCACGTCGGTTAAGCATAGTCCTGGAAACATTTGTGGGCCCACCGAGTCTATGCAATGCGATGAGGTCTGGTTCAAGGTAGAGGGAAGCTCGCTCGCGTGCGGTGGTGGCGACAGCGGTGCTGCAATGTTCTTCCAGGACACCGGTTATGGCATTGTCAAATCTGCGCGCTCGGACACGCCGCTACCGGGCGAGTGCAAGTCGCTCACCGGAATGCCGTTCAGTCGCGTCAGGGCTTGGGGGTTCCAGCCCAACTAGAGACTGACCTCAACAAGCTTTTCTGAATGGTTGAGCCGTGTATTGAGCTCCATACGGTATGTGCAGCTGGCGACGTTGCTGGTATCAGCGACGTCGGCTACATGGCCGGCGTTCTCTCCGCCAGAATCATGAAATGGCCCCTGGGAACAGGGGACTTTTTTTGCCTCCGCAGCTGCTGTCCAGCCATCGAACCATCAGGCCAGCTTGCACGGCTTGGCATGGGCGCATATGGGTTCAGCTGAACGCGCTTACCCGCGACGCCCACCCTTCGGCTTGTTGTGGCACAACGGGTAACTGGAGCACGACCGGAAAGCCCCATGCGGCCCATTGCGGTCCACAAACACGCCGACCTTGCACACTGGGCAGCGTTCTTCATTGATGGCCACGCCAGACAGGCTTGTTATTTCCACTGCCCCGTCCTTCACCAGCTCATCCAGGAACGGCGAGCGCTTCCCCTGCAGGGTGAACATGGACACCGAACGTCGCGCACGCGTCAGCGCGACATAGAACAACCGCCGTTCTTCGCTCAGCGGATAGGTATCCCCATCCGGCATCGCCAGCGAAAGCACCGGGTCATCCGCGCGCAGGCTCGGAAAGCTGCGGTTGATCATGCCCGGCAGTATTACGTAGTCCGCTTCGCGTCCTTTCGATCGATGTGCGGTCAGGAACTCGACCTCCATCGTGCTGCCGAAGGCTGTCTTCCAATCCGAAGGCATCGCGCTGCGATCGGCGCGGTAGCGCCCCAGGATGAAGACCGTCACGCGTCCGTTGCGCCCTTGCGGCACCGTCCCGGACAACAACTGCTGATGCAGCTTGGCGAGGTACTGGCGAACGCCATCCTGCAGCTCCTCACGCCGATTCATCTGGAACGCTTGCAGCACCGGGCCCATGGCCGCTGCAGCAGAACGAACCTCCTTGACGATCTGAGAGGGGTTCCTGCTGACGAAGTGGCTGGAAGCATCGCAGAGCGCTTGAGGGCAGCGGAATGTCTGCTCGAGCTTCAGTACCTGGCCATGGCCCATCCACTCGCGGAATCCGGTCATCACCGAAACGTCGGCACCGGCGAAGCGATTGATCGACTGCCAGTCATCGCCCACCACGAACAGATGGCGGCCCGGTTGGCTGACCAATGCACGGCAGAGGCGTGCGCGGGCGCGCGATGCGTCCTGGAATTCATCGGCCATCACCAGATCGTAAGGCGATTCATAGCGGCCCTGTTCCAGCAGTCCAGCGGCCATATTGAGCATGTCTTCGAAGTCGATGCCACGCTCGTCAGCCAGCGCGTTGTCCCAGGCCTGGAAGACCGGCCCGGCGATTTCCAGGAAGCGACGGTGCCGCTCCTTGAACTGGTCTTCGGGCATCTGCCGCAGGCGCGCGGCCATGTCATCCAGCGTCAGACAGTTGCTCTTGGCATGGGCAATGAAGGTGCGCATCAAGCCGATCAGGTCCGCATCGGGCATCGGCTTGGCGCCCTGATCGGGCAGCTCGCGGTCCGGATTCGGGTCGAGCTCGATGTCACACTCGCCAAGCTTCTCTGCGAGGTCCAGCAGGGCATGCCCGCTGCGCAGGCCAAAGGATGTCGTCTCGACAAGGGCCGTGCCGCGCGCCACATGCTGCTGGCGCTTCCAGTGCATCCCTTCGCTGTAGTTGGCAAAGTGCTTCGGCGGCTGGCCATCGGCATCCAGCGCAAAGTGCTCGTGATACAGCTGGGCGTCCGGATAGTAGAAGTCCGGACGATACTGGCGATGGGTGTCTGTCGCGGTATCGAATTCGTAGCGTCGATCGTAGTCGTACGTCACGCCGTTGTAGAAGAGCCAGTCGGCGATGACGCACTCTTCCAGGCTCTTCACCCGTTCCCCCTGCAGGGTACGGATGTAGGGCGTGCCATCGCGGTCGTAGCCGTCGGCATCCATTTCCGCGCCGAATGGCGGCAGGTCACGCCCGAACACCAAGCGGAACATGTCCCATTGGGTACGGAAGTGGGTCGAGCGATCCTTCAGGTCGTCCACCAGTTCGGCCAGCTTGTTGAAGCCCAGCGTGGCATCGGTGGTCCATTCGGGGATGTCGGGCTTGCGTCCGGTGGCCTTGGCGACGATGGCCAGGCCGAGGGCGTGGAAGGTCCGGGCTTCAACCACGGTGTCGCCCATGCCGAGCCGGTCGAAGCATCGCTGCGCGCGCTCTTCAAGCTCCCTGGCGGCATCCTTGTTGAAGGCGAGCATCACGATCCGTTCGGGTTCGACAAAGCCGCGATCGATGGCATAAGCGGCCTTGGCGACCATGGTGGAGGTCTTGCCAGAGCCAGCGGAGGCGACGACCTGCACGCGGTTGTCGAAGCAGATGACGGCGCGGGCCTGTTCGTCGGTCAGCGGCTTGCTCTCGACGCGGTCCAGGAAGTCCTTGGCCAGTACCCGTTCGCGCGCTGCCATGGTTGCGTTGGCGTCGGCCCAGGCCGTGGGCCAGTCCAGCTGCCAGTCGTGCAGGGCGTCCAGTGCTACACGGTGGCTGGGCGAATGCAGGTCCTCGTGCACATCCTCATCCAGGAACAATTGTTCCAGCTCGCGCTGCGGGAGCGGCAGGGCGGGGCGACCGGCCAGCAGTGCCTGCTGTTGTTCGTGCGTGATCCAGCGGCGGCCGGTGCTGCCCCGGTCGATGAGGGCATCTGCTTCGGCCAGCCACGACTGGATCTGCTCCAGAATCGTGTCGAACAGTGCCTTGCGCCCGCGCGTGGTACCCGCAAAGCGCACCTGCTGCAGCGCTGCCGCGAGCCGGGAGGCCTGGCCGTTGGGCAGTCCATTCATGGTCAGTACGCCGTCGCCCTGGGTCTGTAGGACGACCTTGGCCCAGAAGAGTCCAGGGATGACCTGCACGCGCTCGTCGTCAGCTACGTGTTGCCGGTACTGGCGGCCTTCAATCAAAAGTTCAATATGTTCGCCGTCAAGCCACAGCTGCCAGCCTGGCGAGCGGGTCACACGCAGGCCCCAGCCCGAGGGGCGCCATTCCATAGACATCCAGATACTGCCTTGCGTACGTCAACTGGGCTTGCAGAGCCCTTACCCCTCCATGATAAGGGGCGTTGACGACGCTTGTGGCTTTTCGCTTCATGGCCGGCCATGCGACCGGTTTCATTGACGTTCGTGAAGGCCGTTGCCAGCATGAAGCCTGTGGATGTGGGCGCCGATCATGGAAAACGACTGGAACAGCGTAGGTACCTTGAAGCACACCGTCGGCGGCTACGATATCCGCACGGATGCTCTGAAGATTCTGGTGACCGCTGCAATGCAGGGGCACGAGGGTGATGTCTCGCAGATGCGCATCGAGATGGAGGACGGCGTCATCCTTCTGCCAGACGAGATCAGGCGCCTGGCACTGGCGCGGAGTCGCATCCGCTAGCCTCGCCGATCGGCACTGGAACTGGTTGCCCTGCGGCAGCTCCAGGTGCCAGCACCTGCCAGCACGGAATCACTCGTAGACGCGGTCCTGCCTTGTTGGAGGCACCTCAACCAGGTCTCCCCGCCGGATCAGCTCATCCAGATCCACTGTCGATGCCGCCAATGCCTCCTGCGCATCGAAATCCCATTTGTTCCTGTACTCACGCGCCAGGAGATCGCAGACCGCCTTGGCACGCTGGTAGGCATCGCTCTTCGCGTCATCCTGCATCAGCTCATCGCGATGGATCTGGCAGAGCATCAGCTGGTGTGCGTCTTCGCCGCGCTCGCGCTCCCAGGCAATGTCGGGCAGGCCGGAAAGAGCGGTCGCAAGTGCGAGTGCAGTCATTGACATGGCGGTGTCCACAGTCGACGGAAACCTGAGCGTATGCGAGCAGCAGTGGCAAGCGGCCACTGCCGCTCGCATGGTTTCACGGCGTGTTCACCATTCGTTGCCGGATGGAATCCGCTGCGAAGGCTTCCTCAGGCATTCACATCCACCACTATCCGCCCACGCACCTTGCCCGGAATGATCTGCTCGTAAACCTCAAGCACGTCGGCAAGCCCAATCAGCTGCACCGTGCTTTCAAGCTTCTGCGGATCCAGGTCGGTGGCAAGCCGGTCCCACGCACGCTGGCGAACGTCCTGCGGCGCATTCACCGAATCCACGCCTGCAAGGATCACGTTGCGGAGAATGAAGGGCAGCACCGAGCCGTGCAGCGCGTCGCTCTGCGCCAGGCCACAGGCGGCGACGGCACCGCGGTATTTCGTCTCGGCAATCGCGTTGACGAGGGTAGGGCCGCCAGCCACATCGACGACGCCGGCCCATCGTTCGGCGCTCACCGGACGGTCGCGCGGTTCTGAAAGCTGCGCGCGATCGATGATCTCGGCGGCGCCCAGGCTGTGCAGATACTCGGCGTGTTCCGGGCGCCCGGTGGCGGCCACAACGCGATAGCCCAGCTTTGAGAGAATCGCCACCGCAATCGAACCGACGCCACCGTTGGCGCCGGTCACCAGCACATCGCCCTTCCCGGGCGTCACACCGGCATCTTCCAGTGCCAGCACGCACAGCATGGCGGTATAGCCTGCGGTGCCGATGGCCATGGCGTCACGGGTGGTCAGGTTGTCGGGAATCCTGTTGAGCCATTCGCCACGCACGCGGGCACGCTGTGCCAGGCCGCCGTGGTGACCCATGCTGAGATCCCAACCGTTGAGCACCACGCGGTCGCCCTGTTTGAATCCGGTGTTGCTGGACTCCAGCACTACACCCGACAGGTCGATGCCAGGAATGAGCGGAAACCTCTGGATGACCGGGCGCGAATTGGTGAGCGCCAGTGCGTCCTTGTAGTTGAGCGTGGAGTACTCGACCTCCACCAGGATGTCGCCGTCCATCAGATCGGCCTCATCAAAATCGACCAACTCGGTCGAAACCTGGTTGTTCGTCTTGCGGCTGAGTAGCGCTTTGAACGTCATGCTGGGCCTCACATTCAAGGAATGGGGCCATGCTAGGCTCGCACCACTATTGCAACAAGAACGATGATTTTTCGTAGGTACTATGGTTTTCCGGAGTATGCATGCGTAGCAAGCGTTGGGACGGCAAGAGCGGTTGCGCCGTGGAAGTCACGCTGTCGGTCATGGGTGGCGTGTGGAAGCCTGTCATCCTCTTTCACCTGATGACCGGCAAGCGTCGCTTCATGGAGCTGACGCGGCGGGTGCCCAACGCCACCCAGTCCATGCTGACCAGCCAGCTGCGGGAACTGGAAGCTGACGGGGTGGTGATCCGCCATGTCTATCCCGAGGTGCCTCCGAAGGTCGAGTACGAGCTTTCCGAATTCGGGCGCACGCTGGTACCGGTGCTGCTGGCCATGCGCGAGTGGGGCGAAACCTATCGCGGCCATAAAGGCACGGATAGCAGCGGCTGAGACCTGGCGCGGAGAGGCGAGCGTCGACAACGTGGCCCTTGAACCCCCGCAGCGTTCCAGAGGCCACAGCAATAGCCGTTGTACTGCAGGCAGCGCATGTGGAGCGCGGCCTCGCTTCGTGAAGGGCGGCGATGCGGTTCCTGTTCCGTTGACACCCGGTTCCCTATAGTGGCGCTGGAACCCTGCAATGGAATGCCCATGCACGTGATGTCTCCCAGCCGGTGTCTGACGCTTGCACTTGCCGTTGCAGTGAGTGCCGGCGCATGTGCGCGGCCACCGTCCAACGAACACGAAAGGAATCCCGCCATGTCCGGCGCAACCCAGACCGGCCGCACGATCAACGGCCATACCTATACCGATGCCCCCGTGGACGTGAAGCTGGGGCCGAACACCTTCCGCATTCCAGCCAACTACCTGGACAGTCAGATCGCACCGTGGCCGGGCGAGGGCGTGACGCTGGTCATCGAGTGGCCGGACATGAAGCCGACACCGCCGGGTGCCCGGGCCAATCCGCGTACGAATGATTTCCGGAAGGAGATTGCTGTGGCAATCGATTACATCGATCGTGCGCCAATCGAAACATCATTGGAGCGATTGTCCTCCAATCAGGCATCCACCGAGGAAGGATCGGTGGAGCGAGGGGATCCCAGGGATCGGCTCGATCTGCGGATTGCGCGGCCCGACGTCTTGGGCCTGACGCCTTACGCCATCGATGAAACGAGGATGGAGGTTTTCTCGAAGGAGTACGAAGCGCGCTATGGAAAACCGCCCATCCGAAATCCTGCCTATGAAGATGACTGGTACATCGCGCGCGCTCCCAACGGCAGCCTGACCACATTCATCAAATGCGAAAGCACGGCATTCCGGGGGGATGGCGTTCGCCTGCAGGGCGATCAGGTCATCAGTGAGCAAGGACAAGCTGCGGCAGGGTGTTTCCACTACTTCTCGGATGTGGAGAACAAGCTTTCCATCTCGCTGAACTACAAGCGGGCCTTCCTGGCTGACTGGAAGCGGATGGAAGATGCGGTGCGGGACGTCCTCGCGCGCACCCGAGTCCGATAATGAGTGCATTCAGGAGCAGGCAATGGGCGGATTGACGCAAGAGAATCTCAAGATTCTGTCCAGCTATGCCAAGGCCGGAAACCGCGAGTTGTACTGGAACTATCTGTCGCAGCTGCCGGATGCGGATGGCTATGGGACGCTGGCGCTGGGTGTTGTTCGCAACGACAGCCTGCCAGGCCGCGTGGCAAACAGCTACGCCCAGGACTATGCACGGCACCAGGAGGGCAAGGGATCCGGCTTTCCGGACGCGCAGCTGAGCGAGCGCCAATGGGAAGTGTTTGGGCAGACGCTTCTGCGCCAGGACCTGGAGCGGCGCTTGTACTGGATGGAGCAGGGGCGCCCCGAAATGGCACTGAATCTTCCCGGCAAGGATGTGATGCTGGCCCACGACCGGGCATTTGAACGGCATGAGCTTGATCCCAACTGCTGGACGCCGCGCGTGCTGCTGGAGGCGGCCGAGCAGAAGAGCGGCCCCGCGAAGCTGGAGCAGATCTGGACCAACATGCTCGACAACGACTACGCCGGAGGCCCGCGCGTAGGCAACACCAGCGTTGATGCCATCAGCCAGATGGGATGGGCGAAGGGCGGGCAGTACCTGACCCGGTTGAGCGTGCTGGAAGCCACCCAGGCACTGGAGGGGCGCTCAGCGGTCGATCCGAACGTCATCGGCGGCAACAGCTACTACGCGGTGTACTTCGAAGCCGACAGGAAATGGGCCAGCGTCAGTGCGGGCGGCGGTCACATGTCGCTGCGCGAGATCACCGATCCCGCCCGTATCGCTGAACTCAACGATGCGCGCGAGGTTCGTCTGGAACGCCAGGAAAAACGTACGCAGTTCCACCCGGACGACCCGTATCGGACCATTACCCGCAGCCCGCTGACCGCAGCGGCGGACGACGTGCCGGATCCCTCACAGGCCCCGACCCGCCTGGCGGACATCGGCCCCGGCCATCGGGAGTACGCACTGATGCAGCAGGTGCGCGAAGGCGTTGCCGCGATCGATGCCAGCGCCGGGCGTACCCACGATGAGAACAGCGAGCGTCTTGTGGCGAGCGTGATGGCCTTGGCCCGCCGCAACCAGCTTGAACGCGCCGATCACGTGCTGCTGAGCGCCCAGACGGCCGACGTTCCCGCAGGGCGGAACGTGTTCGTGGTGCAGGGCGAGATGAACGATCCCGCCCACCTGCGCGTTTCAATGCCCACAGATGTAGCAGTGCATACGCCGGTTGCGCAGTCGTTGCAGCAGATGGAAGCCGCCAGTCTGGAGCGGCAGCAGACCGCCGGGCAACACCAGCAGGATATCGAAATGCAGGCGCGCGAAAATAACGCGATGCGGATGGGATGAAATCACTCCGCCCACGCGTATGGAACCTCTTCAGTAGCAAGGGGCAGCGCCTGGCAGCCAATGCCAGCCCCCGAAATGGGGGCCGGCACACATCACGGCAGTGCGTGACTTACGGGATGGTGCAGCCGCTGTTCCGCAGGCAGCGGGCAAAAGCCGGGTAGCACACCTTCTCGCCATTGCCCGCTGCGAGGCAGGCCTCGTACGCGGTGTAGCACGGGGTACAGCGGGACTGCGCGGAGGCACTGCCGATTCCCAGGGTCAGTGCAGCAGCCGCAATAGCAACAGACAGCTTGAATCCAATCTTCATGCTTCACTCCGTTGATAGCCCTCCTTGGGCACCTCGGAGGCTAACGTGGGAAGAGGGTGTATTCAACCCGCACCGCGCCCGGATGAGTATCCATCTTCAGCGCCCCGCCCTGGATTTACTTTGTTGGCGCGTCTGCAGTCTGAGCGGCCACCATGGCTTGTTGCATCTCTTTCAGCGACAGATAGCCATCACCATCGGTGTCCAGGCCCGCGAAGTACTTCGCGATCTCCGGCACCACGTTGGCTTCCTCCTTGCTGATCCTGCCGTCTTTGTTCCTGTCCATCGCGGAAAACGCGGCGTCGATGGAATCGGCCTGCTTGCTGAAACGTTCCTGCTGAAATTTCGCGTACTCGACCTTGTCAACGCGTCCGTCGTTGTTGGCATCCATGGCGGTGAATGTGGCGTCGATGTAGGCCTGCTTCGGGTCGGTCGGTGAGGCCTGGGCCAGCAACGGAGCAGCGCACAGCGCGATCAATAGAGTGATCCTGGTCATGGGTGGTTTTTCCTTGAGAGATACAAGTCAGCGGCAGGGATAGGTGTAGCCGTCGGCGCCGCGATAGGTGTCGTTGCGGCGGTCGTAGTTGCCGTAGCGGTTCATGCAGTAGTCGGCGCGCTCGCGGGTCTCACGCTCGCGTTTGGCGGCAGCGGCAATCACGCCGGCCACCACCGCTGCACCTACCACGCCCACCACCACACCGGCGGTCTTGGCGTCGTGCCGTCGCTCGCGTTCCCGCTCACGTTCGCGCCGTTCCCATGCATCGCGCTCCCGATCGCGGTAGTCCTGGTTCCACTGCGGGTTGTAGCGGTCGCCGCGTTGCGCATGGGCGTCGCCGGCGTACGGCATCAACACCAGCTGCGCAGCGACCGCTAGAATCAGCGCGGTTCTTCCTGTCTTCAGAAACATCGTCCAGCTCCTGTGCGGACATCGTTGGTAGCCGTAGTACACCCCGCAGACATTGCGCGAACCTGCCGTCAGGGCGAGCAAGTGCAGCGGCTATCGAACCAGCGCCTCCACCGGATCCAGCTGTGCGGCACGGCGTGCCGGTAGGAAGCCGAAACCAACGCCGATCAGGCTGGAACAGACGAATGCAGCCAGAATCGAGTTGACGGAGAACACCAGGCTGAAGCCCGCATCGGCCAGCTCCATGACCGCGCCCAGCGCCAGTGCCACGCCGATGCCGAGCACGCCACCGAGCAGGCAGACCAGCACCGATTCGATCAGGAACTGCTGCAGGATGTCGCTGCGTCGCGCGCCCACCGCCATGCGCACGCCGATCTCGCGGGTTCGCTCGGTCACCGAGACCAGCATGATGTTCATCACCCCGATTCCGCCCACCACCAGTGCGATGGCAGCGATGGAGCTGATCATCATGGTCAGGATGCCGGTGGTCTGTTCAATGGATCTACGGATCTGCGCGTTGTTGCTCATGTAGAAATCGGTGCTGCCGTGGCGGCGAGTCAGCAGTCGCGCGATGGCCTGCTCAGCCGCTTCCATGCTGATCGCATCCGAGACGCGCACGGTGATGCTGGAGACGTGGCTCTGCCCCAGTACGCGCGCCATTGCGGTGGTGTAGGGCAGCCATACCCGCAGCAACGATGCATCACCAGTCGTGCCGGCATCCTTCTTCACCACACCCACCACGCGCACCGGGACATTGCCCAGCAGCAGGGTCTGCCCGATCGGATTGTCGGTCGCGGCGAAGAAGCGTGCGCGGGTATTGGCGTCGATCACCACCACCTGCTGGTAGCCGGCCACGCCGGATGGACCGAAGAAGGCGCCCTCGCCGAGCTTCAGGCCATGCACGCGGAAGTACTGCTCGCTGACGCCCTGCACCTGCACACTGGCAGAGCGGTTGCCGCGCAGGGCGGTGCCGCTGGTGGCAACACCCGGGGTGGCGCTGTCCACGAATGGCTGCCGGGCCAGGGCCACGCTGTCGCCGGGGGTGAGTGTTTCCACCCGCGCCGAGTGCAGGTCGCCAAAACCGGAACCGGGATAGATCTCGATCGTGTTGGTACCCAACGAGGAGATGTTGGACAGGATGGCCTGCCGTGCACCGGTGCCCAGTGCTACCACCGCCACGACCGAAGCAATGCCGATGATGATTCCGAGCATGGTCAGGAAGGTGCGCATGCGGTGGGCGTTCATCGCGCGCAGTGCCATGCGGAAGGCTTCAGCGAAACGGTCCCGCCAGACCTGCCAGCCGCTGCTACCCGCGGATTGGGGCGCGGCTGGCGTCGCCACGCCTGCTGCCAGAGCAGTACCGGTTGCACGATCATCCGCGATCCGCCCATCGCGGATTTCGATGATGCGCTGCGCATGCTCGGCCACGGCCATGTCATGCGTGACCAGCACCACGGTATGGCCGTCGGCGTGCAGCTCGCCGAGGATCTTCATCACCTCTTTGCCGGAATGCGTATCCAGCGCACCTGTGGGTTCGTCGGCGAAGATCACCGCGCCACCATTCATCAGCGCACGCGCAATCGAAACGCGTTGCTGCTGGCCGCCCGAGAGCTCGCCAGGGAGATGCTGCATGCGCTCGCCCAGACCCAGCCGCGACAGCAAGGTGGCTGCCCGTGCATGGCGTGCTTCGGCAGGCATGCCGGCGTAGATCGCAGGCACCTCCACATTGCTCAGTGCAGTCAGATCGGTCAGCAGGTGATAGCGCTGGAAGATGAAGCCGAAGTGCTCGCGGCGTAGTTCGGCCAGTTCATCAGGCGACATCTGCGAGGTCTCGCGCCCGGCGATCTGATAGACGCCAGCAGAAGGGCGATCCAGGCAACCCAGGATGTTCATCAGCGTGGACTTGCCCGAACCGGATTGGCCTACGATGGCCACCAGTTCACCTGCGTGAATGTCCAGGTCGATGCCGTCGAGTACCACCAGTGTCTGCTCGCCCGCGGCAAATTCACGGCGTACGCCGCGAACGCGCAGCAGTGGCTCGGTCATGGTCGTACTCATTTGGGTTGCGCGGGTGTGCTGGCGGCTTCGACGTTGGCCTGCGCCAGCACGACCTGTTCGCCTTCCTTCAGCCCGTCGCGTACTTCCACCTGGATCTGGTCATCCAGCCCGGTGGTGATGCGCCGCGCACTGGCGCGACCGTCGGCACCGCGTATCTGCACGCTGTAGCTGCCATCGGCGTTGCGCGCACCCAATGCGGCCGAGGGAATGGTCAGTACGTCGTTGGCGCGGCCCAGCACGATGCGAACCTGCGCGGTCATGTAGCTGCGCAGGCGGCCATCGGCGTTGTCCACGTCGAACTGGCCGTTGTAGTACATGGCCGTGCGGCTGCCACCCGATACCGCCGGTGCGGCGAGGCTGGAACTGTCTTCGTTGGTGATCGATTCCGGTGCTGGCGCTATATCCCGAAGCCTGCTGCTGTAGCGGCGACCGGCATCACCAAGAATGGTGAAGAAGGCCTCCTGCCCAACAGCGGTGTGTACGACGTCAGCCTCGGAGATCTCGGCGTACACCGTCATCACGTCCTGATTGCCCAGCATCACGATGGTCGGTGCGCTCTGCACCGCATTCACGGTCTGCCCCTGGCGCGCGACCACGGCTAGTACGGTGCCGTCGGTGGGGGCGGTGATGCGGGTGTACTCCAGATTGGTCTGCGCGACATCGACGTCGGTCTGTCGGCGCGCAACTTCACCGTCCAATGCGGCGATCTGTTCAAGGGTGGCGTCGACCTTGGCCTTGGCTGCATCGAAGTCGGCGCGGGCCACCAGCTGCGCGGCAGCCAGTTGCTGCTGCCGATGCAGTGTCAACTCGAACTGGCGCAGGTCGGTCGCCAGTGCATCGCGGTTGGCGCGCGCGGTGCGCTGTGCGGCCTGCGCGCTCAGCAATGCATTGCGCTGCGTGCGCGAATCGATATCGGCGATGGGATCGCCGGCTTTCACTCTGTCGCCCAGTTTCACATGCAGGGTGTCGATGCGGCCGGAGACCTGCGCACCCACGCTGACCAGCCGCGAGGGCTTCAGCGTGCCAGTGGCTTCCACCACCTGTTCGATGTTGCCGCGAACGACGGGTGCAACCTGCAGTTGCGGTGGTGGTGTCGGCCGCAACCATGCGAACAGAATCAGTGCGCTGCACAGCAGGGCGGCAGCAATCATGAGCGCTCGGCGGCGCTTGCGTGGTGCGGCGCTCATCGGCGCAGCATCCAGTAAAGACAGGTCATCGCGGGTCCTCGCGGCAGAAGAGACACACGTCTGGGGTGGCAGACGGGGTTGGCCGTCGAGTCTCGATGCGCTGGATTGCGTGAACCTTGCGGGGCTGTCGCTGTGTCAGCGTGCGGCAAGAAGGGCGAGCAACGCTACGGCGATGAACTGCAGGGCGCTACCGAGAACCAGCAGTGCATTGCGCAGCCGGTGACCTGACAATCGCGCAGCGAAGAGTTGACTCACCGCGCCGGCCAACAACCAGAAGAATGCTGGAACAGGCAGCTTCGTCATTCCTGCACCGATGGCGATCAGCAGCGCGCTGGCAATCATTATCCCAGCGGCATGACCATCCAGAGCACGCAGCAGTGGTGACATCGGGCGCGAGGTTGCCGCGCGCCATGCCGCCAACCCATGCAGCGCTGCATGCACGGCAACGAACAGGAGCACGGCAGCCGCCGCCGCTGCGCTCGCGTGCCGATACGTTGAAGCCACCAGTGCAATGCCGGGCAGCAGCAGGAACAAGGCGCCGAACAGCCGCATCAATACACCTGCGCGCTCGGGTTCGGGAACTGCCCGCAGCCAATGCGGCCAATGTTCCAGGCCGAGTGCGCGGCCAGTGCGTGGGCGGCGATTCCATGCGGCAGCTGTAAGGCCCGGCGAATTCCGCGGTGCCACAGAGCGCGTGGAAGAGGACGGTGGAGGAGCTCCCTGGGTCACATGCAGGCTTCCTGTTAGATCGGAACGCGGTGGCACGGCAGGTGCCACGCCCCGATGCTGTCCAGCGAACATTGCCGCAACCTTGCCTGTCCTCGCTACCGGCTTCGCATGGACAGGTGCCAGTTACACAGGTGCATGCAGTGTGTTCAGTGCTCCAGCGGTGGTGCGCTGGTTACGCCCGGGTGCAGTGGAAACTCGACTCGGATCAATGCACCACCGCCAGGCGCATCCAGAATCGTGACGTGGCCGCCGTGGCGGTCGATCACCTGGCGCACGAGGTTCAACCCCAGGCCTGCGCCTGTCTGCCGCGGCCGCAGCCGCTGGAAGGGTTCGAAAACCCGTTCGCGCTGGTCGACCGGTATGCCGGGGCCGTCGTCCTCGACCTCCAGGCAGCTGCCCTGAACGCGCACGATGATCTGGCGTCCGCCATGTTCGGCAGCATTCAGTACCAGGTTGGAGATTACCCGCTCCACTGCGCCGGTCTCGCCGAGCACCGGGAAGTGCGATTCCACCGCCACGGCTACAGTCTTGTCCGACTGGATCAACAGCGGCGCCAGATCGGCGGCCACCCGTTTGGCTACCCGCGCCAGGTTGATGGTTTCCTTCGACCCGTCTTCGTCCATGCGGTGCAGATCCAGCAACTGCTCTGCCAGCGTCGCCAGCCGCGCCACTTCCACGGCCAGGCTGCGCGAGGTGGCGTCGTCGGCCGCATCGACCTTTACCCTCAGAATCGCGATGGGGGTGCGCAGCTCATGCGCGGCGGCGGCGATGAAGCGGCGTTGCCGCTCGTGCCCCTCGTCCAGCCGCTCCAGTGCTTCATTCACCGCCGTCACCAACGGAGCGATCTCCACCGGCACCGCGGTTTCTGTCAGGCGGACACCGCGCCGACTGGCGGAGATGTTGCGGGCTTCCTGGGCGATGCGCTCCACCCCGGCCAAGGCCCGCCTCACGATGATCGGTGTCAGGACGATGGTGGCCAGGCCCAGCAGCAGGAAGATCGGCAGGGTGATGATGTGTGCCGCCAGCGCCATCTGCCAGGTCAGCGTATCGGTTTCGCCATGGGCCATGATGGTCAGCTTGCCGGCCGGCCCGCTGTGCTGGCGGACCACGACGGCCAGGCCATCGCTGCGATCGCGCCCGCGCAGGTCGCCAAAGGGGATGCCATCCAGTGCGCCTACCAGCGAGGCATAGGCCGGCGGCACAGGTCCGAACGTAACGTGGTGGCCGTGCTCATCCTCGGCGATGAACCATGCGCCGGGAACGATCTTCAGCAGTTCGGCCAGTTCCGGCGTGTTCTGCACGTAGAGGTCGCCATTGCGGTCGCGGTGCACCGCATCGGCGGCCACCGGCGCGAAGGTCTGGATGCTGTAATAGCCACCGCTGTCGGCACGTATCAACACCATCAGAAGCGCGAAGAACGCCACCAGCAACGCCAGCAGCTGATAGATCAGCGTCTTGACGATCAACGGGCGCTTCAGCGATGGACGACGCGCCATTACTTGGCTTCCCGCATCAGATAGCCGACGCCGCGGATGGCGTGGATCTCCACCCGGGCATCGGCATCGGCCAGCTTGCGGCGAAGGCGCGAGACGTGAGAGTCGAGCGTATTGGAATGGATGCCGTCATCGAATCCATACACAGCCATCTCAATTGACTCGCGCAGCACTGTGCGACCCAGGCGCCGGGCCAGCGCGGTCAGCACACGGATTTCGCGGCGCGGCAGCTCAAGCCGTTGCCCGCCCACGCTGGCTTCACCCGATGCCGGGTCGAACACCAACCGGCCAATGCTCACCAGTTCCACCTGCATGCCGCTCGGCCGGCGCCCTGCAGCACGGATGCGGGCGAACAGTTCCTCAAGTGCGAAGGGCTTGGCCAGATAGTCGTCCGCGCCCTCATCCAGCCCGGCGATGCGGTCTGGCAGCTGGCCCAGCGCGCTCAATACGATGATCGGCACCCCGGGGTTGCGCTCACGCAGCAGGGAAATCAATCCCAGTCCGTCACCGTCGGGCAGGGTGCGGTCCAGCAACACCAGGTCGTGCGATCCGTACAGGGCTGCTTCTCGGGCCAGCGCGAGAGTGTTGGCCAGGTCCACCACGTAGCGCTCGCGCTGCAGGGCGGATTTCAGGGTGGCGGCCAGTTCGGCTTCGTCTTCGATCAGCAGGATGTGCATCGGCAGGGCTTGGGCAGGAAGGGGCGTGGCAGGGCGGGTCGGCACGCGCCGGCACCGTATTACAGGAACATTGCGTGAACATGGCGTGCCTTCCGGACGTCCCGCAAGGCTGTGATGACCCAGGACGGTGGGCGGCGGCGCAAGGTTCGCGCAATCCAGGCACTCCAGCCTTGGCGCCCACTCGCTGCCCCCCAATCCCTGGAGTACCCATGAAGTTGTTCGTTCCGTTGTTGCTTGTGGCCGCGTTGAGTGGCTGTACCACCGCGAAGATGACCGTTACCCCTGATGGCCGGCGCGGCGTCTCCATCGACTGCAGCGGCTCCAGTTCCTGGAGTGGCTGCTACGAAAAGGCCGGACAGATGTGCCCAGGCGGCTATGTAGTCTTCAGCAAGGATGGCGACGACGGCAACGCCATCGCGGTGGGCAACAAGAACGGCTTCACCTCCACCCAGATGGCCACCCGCTCGATGCTGGTGGCCTGCTCGCACTGACACCAACAGGGGAGGTGGTTGCCACCTCCCCGTCATCACAGCCCACAGCCCTGCGTCAGAAGCTGTAAGCGGCCTGCACGTACACCCGCCGCGGCTCACCCGGGAAATGCCCGTTGCGCGCGATGAAACCGCTGGCTGCATATACCTTGTCGAACAGGTTCTTGACGTTGGCCTGGAACTGCCACTGCTTCCATGTGGTCTTCCAGCTCATGTCGAACACGGTGTAAGCCTTCACCGTCTGCCCGTCCAGACTGACGCGCTCACCCACATGGTCAGCACCAAAGCCGATGGCCGAATTGATCGACGGCAGGTCGTAGCGCGTCCACAGACCCAGCTTGTTGCGCGGCGCATTGGCGAATCGGTCGCCGGAAGCGTTGGTGATGCCATTCGGGCCTGCGTCCTTCACCCGCGCATCGTTGTAGGCGTAGGTCAGGTTCAGCACCCAGCGATCGGTCACGTCGGCCAGCAGGTCCAGTTCCATGCCGGTACTGCGTACCAGGCCCAGCGCGGCCGACTGGTTCACGCCACCGATCACTTCGCCGGTTGCCTGCACGATATTGCTGCGGTCGATCCGGTAGGCGGCCATGTTCAAGGTCACACGGTCGGCCAGCAGGGACTTCATGCCCACTTCCCACTGCTTGCTGCGTTCTGCATCGAACGGCCCGCCAGCGGCGGGGTTCTGGTTGGCAGCACTCTGCGGTACGAAGCCGCTGGCCACGTTGGCGTAGACATTCAGGCCCTCGCGCACGGTGAACGTGCTGCCCAGCCGCCAGCTGAGGTCGTTGCCGTCCACGCTGCTGCCGGCGATGCGGTCGTCGTCCTTGAAGCCATCCCAGCGCAGCCCGGCCAGCACATGCCAGCGTGTGCCCAGTGCCAGTTCGTCCTGCAGGTAGCCGCCATAGCGCTTGCTGCGGGTGGACGTGCTGCGCCAGGGCAGGGCCGCCAGGTTGTAGTCGTGCCAGGTACTGGCGCCGTACACGGGATTGAACAGGTCGATGCCGCGCACCGGCCCCGCACCACGTGCAAGGTCGGCGCTGTTGGCGGTCTGTGCAGTGAAATCCGCATCCAGCTGATACACGTCCGCACCGAACAACACCTTGTGCTCGACGGTGCCGGTGGTCACCCGCCAGACTGCATTACCGTTGGCAGTGAATGCTTCGTTGTCGCGGATCTGGTTGCGCAGCTGGCGGGTCATCCACTCGGCCACGCCATCGCGGTCACGATCGATCAGGCCCATCGGCTCGTGGTACATCTGGTGCTCGTTGTTGCTGAACCAGCGAGCGGCAAAATCCACATCCAGGTTGTCGCGCGGTGCGAAGCGGTACTGCGCCAGCGCCACTTTGGCGCGCATGTCGAGGAAGTCGCTGGCCTCGTTGTGGTTCCAGCGGCGATCGGTCAGGAAGGTGCCCGCATCATTCACCGGCACGCCGCGCAGGCGATTGCCGCCGAGGTTCTGTGTGATATCGGTGAACTGCAGCACCAGCTCGCCGGTCCGGCCGACATCGAAGGCCAGTGAGGCATCGCCGATCACGCTCTCGCTGTCGGCATTCCAGCGCACGCCCTGCTCGGTGTCGGCATACAGGCCGGCGCGATAGCGCACACTGCCAGCGGCATTCAATGGACCCGTGCCTTCGATCGAGCCGGCGCGGAAATCCCGGTTGCCCATCTGCACTTCGATGCGGCGCTCAGCGGCCGCTCTGGGCTTGCGCGTGACGTAGTTGATGACGCCGCCGGCGTCGCCACCACCGTAGAGTGCGCCGGCCGGCCCCTTCAGCACTTCCACGCGTTCGATGTTGAACAGCTGTGGTACCGAGAAGCCCGCGTACGGGTCGCCGCGCAGGCCGTCATACAGCACGTTTTCCTGGCGGAAGCCGCGTAGGGTCACGCCGGCATAGCTGAAATAGCTGATGCCGCTGATGCTGCGATAGAGATCGGTCACCTGACGCGCGGCCTGATCGTCGATCAGCTCGCGCGGGATCACCTGGATCGACTGTGGAACCAACTCGAGTGGCGTATCGGTGCGGGTGCCAACCGCAGCGTCGTCCACCCGGTACAGCGCCTGCGCACGGCCGCGGACTTCCACCCTGTCCAGCTCCTTGGGAATGGTCGTTGAGGTCTCGGAGGCAAGGGCAAGGGGTGCAAAGGGCAGGGTCAGTGCCAGGCACAGCGCGCGTTTGTGGAGCAGGAGAGGGGGCATGGGCAGGGGGTATGTGGCTGCAAATGAGAAAGATTAGCATTTGCAACACTTCGTGACCTATCCCCCGAATGCGCTATGGACGCGCGCCAGGGTCGGTATAGGGGGTGCCTGCCAAGGCCACCAGTACGCCGGTGGCGCCGCGCACGATCAACTGCACCATGGCTTCGCGCGGATCCTCGCCCAGCAGCTGGCTTGCCAGTCCTTTGCCGTAGGCGGTCACCATCGATGCCAGCAGCATCGACGCACCCAGTCGCGCCTCGGCATCGCCGTCCGGGCGCCCGGCTGAGGCCGCCATCAGCTGCGTCAGGTCGTCGGTCAGCTGCGCCTGCAGTCGCCTTGCATGCGCCACCAGCACCGGGCTCGCGGCCACGGTGGCCCAGAACGCGGCGGCGCCTGCGTTGACCCGCAGCAGGGGATGGCCGCTGTCCAGCAGTTCGTGCACCAGCGACTGGAACGCGGCCAGTGGGGTCAGGCCGCTGCGCGCGGCCATGCCCTCGCGCAGAAGCGCGCGGGCCTCCTCATCGCGGTCGAACACCAGGTCTTCCTTGCTGGCGAAGTAGTTGAACACCGTCTTGCGCGAGACCCCGGCGGCATCGGCGATCTCGGACATGGAAACGGCTTCGAAGCCACGCCGGATGATCAGCTCGGTGGCGACATCCGAAATCGCTTGTCGGGTCTCGGCCTTGCGCTGCTCGCGGCGGCCCGGAGGCGGGGTCATGGGCGGTTCACTTGTGAAAAAGTACACCGAGTGTAACATTCGCCTCGCCAGAGTGCCGGCCCGGTGCTCACAAGGAATTCCCATGCTGTACGACGTCGTCATTGCCGGGGCTGGCCCGGTCGGCCTGTTCCTGTCCTGCGAGCTGGCCCTGGCCGGCTGTTCGGTGTTGGTGCTGGAGCAGGCCGAGTCCCCGGAATCACCCCTCAAGCGCCTGCCCTTTGGGCTGCGCGGCTTGAACACGCCCACCCTGGAGGCGCTGGACAGGCGCGACTTGCTGCAGGCGGTGGCCGCGCGCCAGGTACTGAAATCCGACAAGGGCGCACCACCGCCCGGCACCGCCCACTGGCTGGCGCAGCCCCGGCCGCTGGGCGGCCACTTCGCCGGCATTCCGTTTGCGCTGGACAACGTGGTCAGCGAGCACTGGATGTATCGCCTGCCGTCGCCGGTCGGCTTCCAGATGGCGGTGGAGCTACAGGCCCTGGAAACGGTGTTGGCCGAACGTGCGACCACGCTGGGCGTGCGCATCGAACGCGGGCGTGCGGTTCAGGCGGTGCGCATGGAAGGTGAGCAGGTCGCCGTGGAGACCCTTCGCGGTACAACGCGTGGCCGCTGGCTGATCGGTTGCGACGGCGCCCGCAGCACTGTGCGTAAACAATCAGGTTTCACCTTCGCCGGGACCGAGCCGGAGTTCACCGGACACTCGCTGCTGGTCGAGCTGGCAGATCCGTCGCTGCTCATACCGGGGCGTCATTACACCGCCGATGGAATGTACAACTTCAATCCGCCAGGCGTGTTGGCACTGGCGGATTTCGACGGCGGTGCCGGTCATCGCACGGCGCTGGACCGGGAGCGCGCGCAGGCCATGCTACGGCGGATCTCCGGACGTGAAGCAACCATCACCGCGGTGCATCTGGCTACCACCTGGACCGATGCCGCGCGCCAGGCCACGGTCTATCGCAAGGGTCGCGTGCTGCTGGCCGGCGATGCAGCACACATGCATTCGCCGCTGGGCGGGCAAGGCCTGAACCTTGGCATCGGCGACGCGATGAACCTCGGTTGGAAGCTGGCTGCCGTGGTGCGTGGCGATGCCGATGAGGTGCTGCTGGACAGCTACCAGGCCGAGCGCTATCCGATCGGCGCGAAGGTGCTGGACTGGTCGCGTGCGCAGGTCGCGTTGATGCGGCCGGGCGCTGGCTCGCGCGCGCTGGCGGCGGTGATGGCCGATCTGGCCGACACCCGTGATGGTGCGACCTACCTGGCCGAGCGGATCTGGGGCGTTGCACAGCAGCTGGACCTGGGCGTGGGCCATCCGCTGGTCGGCCGCAGCGCGCCGGACTTCCTGCTGGCCGATGGACGTCGCATGGGTGAACTGCTGCGTGCAGGGCAGGGCTTGCTGCTGGTGTTCGACGCGGGCACGTCGTTGTGCGCAAGCGTCGATGGTTGCCAACGGCGCCTGGCCCTCGTCAGGCAGGCGGTGGATGAAACGCTCGGCCTGGGCGCGGTGCTGGTGCGCCCGGATGGCATCGTTGCCTGGGCCTGTGATGCCGGGGGTGATGGGGCCGGGCTGTCCGATGCGTTGCGGTGCTGGTTCGGATCGATGGCCGCAGGCTGACCAGCAAAGCGGTGGCGCAGCCGGCAAGGGCTGCGCCAGTTGTGGTCAGAGGTCCTTCTTCTTTCCGCTCAGATCCAGCGGCCTGTCACTGCCCTTGCGCTCGCTCGACCACACTTCCATGCTCTTGTTGCAGCGGCTCTCCCGCGCAGCCACTTCGCGCGGCAGGTCCTTCAGATGCGGCGACTCCTGGCAGGCCTGATGCATGTTGCTGTCGTCATAGGTGGCACAGGCGCTGAGCGATGCCAGGGCGATGGCGGTGAGGGAGGCGCGATACAGGGGCTGCAGGGTCATGGCGTGGTCTCGGGGGTAATGCCGGGTGGCCATGGCATTCCAATCCGTGACCCCCGACACGCACAATCCGACTGATCGCACTTGTTATCTTGTAACGTTTAAGTGATAGTTGCGCGCTTGCCCGGATCAGGCGAGGCAGATCATCAGCACCGTGCACAGCACCAGCATCAGCACGAACACACGCCGGCTCAATGCGAGGCAGGCCAGGTAGGCCGCCAGCGCCCAGGCGCCCAGCAGTGCACAGGCCAGCAGCCAGAGGCCGATCACCATCAGTGATCCGCTCGCCAGCGACGACAACGCGATCGCTTTGAACAGGGCCACGCCCAGCACGCTGCCGAGCACGCCGGCCTGCAGGGCAACGGCATCGTGGCGGGCAGGGGCAGGGTGGCGGAACATGCTGGCCGGAGTGGTCACATGGAAGGGCGGCGCAGCTACTGTGCCCGACCCCATATCCACGCCGCGTGTACTTCGTGTGCGCCATGTGCCTGCAGCACGGGCGCTCAGTCGAACTCACCCTCGGCCGATTCCAGCCGCTGCCGGTACGCCGCCCGGTGCTGGTACAGGCGCTGGCATTCTTCCGACCTGTGGATGCGGCTGCCGGGTTCGTTGGCCACCGAGTCGCACATCCGCGCGATGTGGTTGTTTTCCGCCAGTTCGGTGACGAAGAACACTGCAGTAACGCCGGTGCCGAGCAGCACGACATACAGCAGGCGGCTGAGCCAGCGCGACAGCTTGCGCTCGAAGTGCTGCTGGATGGTCAGGTCGAAACGGATGATGCTGAGCACGATCCAGACGATCGCGACCAGAAAGCAGAGCGTGGGCAGCAGCCCGCGCCAGAGTCCCGCTTCGTATACCGATTCGTTGTAGTGCACGGCAGCCCCGGCACCGGCGATGGCGATGGCCAGTGCCCAGTTGCGGCCCAGCGAGAGCAGGTCGTCGAGCAGTTTCTCGCGGTCCTTGGTCGGTGCTGCTGCCACGTCGGTTCCTTCTGCATGTTGCGATCGGCGGCGGGGTGCCGCCGATCCTGCAGATGGTGGAGCATCGCTGCGACGATGAGAAGACCGCACGGCTCAATGTGCGATGGCGCGGGCGCTGATCCAGCGCCGGTAGCGGCGGGTCCGACACTTTGCGGCTGCCTGTGCCAGCAACAGTGCCCACACCGGCGAGACGCCGGGGGCGGTTGGTTGGCGTCGGCTCAACCGGCCCAGTTGGTACTTCACCGCGGCCATGTGTGCACTGGCGGCCAGCGGCTTGCTGCGCCAGTTGATGTTGCGCAGGGTCGGCACTTGGTCGCGGCCTTGCTGCCAGTGGTGTGGCAGGTCCGGCTCGATCGCCAGCGCGGTGGCGATGCCGACCATCGCAACACCGCTGTCCAGCACCTGCTCGGCCACTTCACGGCGACGGATGCCGCCGGTGACCATCAGCGGCATCGTTGCCACCGCGGCGATCTCGCGTGCGAATTCGAGAAAGTAGGCTTCGCGGGCCAGGCTGCGGCCGTCGCGTGCAGCGCCGGTCATCGCCGGCGCTTCATAACTGCCGCCGGACAGTTCCACCAGATCCACGCCCAGTGGGGCCAGCATCTCCACTACTGCGCGCGCCTCCTCGGGCGAGAAGCCACCGCGCTGGAAATCGGCGGAGTTGAGCTTCACTGCCACCACGAAGGCGGGCGACACCGCTGCACGCACACCCTGCACGATCTCCAGCAGCAGGCGCGCACGGTTTTCCAGGCTGCCGCCCCAGTGGTCCTCGCGCCGGTTCGACAGCGGTGACAGGAACTGACTGAGCAGGTAGCCGTGCGCGGCATGGATCTCCACCCCGCTGAAACCGGCACGTTCGGCCAGTTCGGCGCTGCGGATGAAGCGGGCAATCACTTCCTCGATGTCGGTTCCGGTCATCGCCCGCGGCGGTGCGAACTGCTTGGACAGGGCCCCCAGATCCATCGCTACCGCTGACGGTGCCAACGCCGGTTGACCGAGCGCGGCCGGCATCTGCCGCCCCGGGTGATTGATCTGCATCCACATCTGCGCACCCCGCGAGCGGGCAGTGTCCGCCCAGGCAGTGAAGCGGTCGAGGTGGCGGTCATCCTCCAGTACCACGCCGCCGGGCCCAGTCATGGCGCGCCCATCGACCATCACGTTGCCGGTGATGATCAGTCCGGAGCCGCCGTCGGCCCAGCGCTGGTACAACTGCAGCAGCGCTTCGGAGGGAGCGTGGTCGGCGTCGGCCATGTTTTCCTCCATCGCCGCCTTGGCGATGCGGTTGCGGATGACGGTACCGGAGGGCAGTGCCAGGGGCGAGAACAGCGACATCGGACAGCTCCAGGACAGGGGAATGGGGCTACGCTAACCTTCAAGTTTGATTGAAGGTCAACAGGATTCCATGTCGAGGATTCAGGCAGATGAAGATCGGTGAGCTGGCCCGCCGCACGGGCCTGGCAGCGTCGCGCATCCGCTTCTACGAAGAGGCCGGGTTGCTGGTGGTCCAGCGCCAGGCCAACGGCTACCGCGACTATCCGGAGCAGGCGGTGCTGCTGCTGGAGCTGATCACCGGTGCGCAGCGCGCCGGTTTCAGCCTGGAAGAGATCCGCGCGCTGTTGCCGCCGGACATGGGCCAGTGGCAGCACGAGGCACTGATCACGATGCTGCAGCAGAAGGTGGCCGACATCGAAGCGCTGCAGTTGCGCCTGGCAGAGAGCCGTGCGCACCTGCTGGCCCTGATCGAAGATATCCAGGCGCGGCCGGAAGGCATCGATTGCGCGGCCAATTCGCAGCGGGTGCTGGACCGGGTGAAGCGTGGTGAGCTGGCGCGGCCGACGCTGGCGGCCGGCGATGTGGCGATGCTGCGCCCGGATCGCCGCCGCCGCATGGGCAACGGCTGACGACCCGGCGCGGTGTTCAGTGGCTACCTGTGACGGCGATCTTGCGCTTCTTGTCCAGCATCACCGCCACGCACCACAGCAGCAGGCCGCCGATGGCGGTGGCCGCGCCCACATAGCCGGTGCTGGCCGGGCTGAAGCCGGCGCTGATCGCCATACCACCCAGCCACGGGCCGAGCGCGTTGGCGGTATTGAAGGCGGCATGGTTGGAGGCGGCGGCCAGGGTCTGGGCTTCGCCGGCCACGTCCATCAGGCGCGTCTGCAGCACTGCCGCCAGCGCACCCATGGTGCCGACGGTGATGATCATCGGGCCGATGGTCCACACCGATTGCGCGGCCAGCGGATACAGCAGCAGCATCACGATCGACCACAGCAGCACCACCGCAGCGGCCTTGAAGTGGAACTTGTCGACCAGCCAGCCACCGGCGATGTTGCCGATGATGGCGCCGATGCCGAACACGCCCACCGCCAGCGGCATCCACGATTCGGCCACGCCGGTGACCTGCACCAGGGTCGGCGCGAGGTAAGTGAACACGCAGAACATGCCGGCGAAGCCAACGGCGCCGATCGCCAGTGCCAGCCACACCTGGGTGGTGTTGAAGGCGCGCAGTTCCCGCATCGGCGAGGTGCGCACCTCGTCCGGATCGGGCAGCAGGAAGCGCGCGATCATCGCCACGGTGGCGATGGCCAGCAGGCTGACCAGGGCAAAGGCGGTGCGCCAGCTCAGCTGCTGGCCCAGCCAGGTGGTCAGCGGGTTGCCGACCAGGATCGCGATCGACAGGCCCAGCAGCACCCGCGACATCGCCTGGCCGCGCTGGCCGGCCGGACTGATTGCGGCGGCCACCAGCATCGCCACGCCGAAGTAGGCGCCATGCGGCAGGCCGGCAACGAAACGTGCGATCAGCATCGTGCCGTAGTTCGGGGCCAGGGCGCTGGCCAGATTGCCGACGGCGTAGAAGCCCATCAGCGCCAGCAGCAGCTTGCGGCGCGGGAAACTGGCACCGACGAAGGCCAGGATCGGCGCACCGACAACCACGCCGATGGCGTAGGCGCTGATCAGGTGGCCGACCTGGGTTTCGCTGATCGACAGGCCGCGGCTGATTTCCAGCATCAGGCCCATGCTGGCGAATTCACTGGTGCCGATGGCGAAGCCGCCCAGTGACAGGGCAAGGATGATCAGGGTGCGCTGACGGGGCGTCAGCCGCGCAGCCAGGGAAGAGTTGGGGCTCATGCGGGGGCGCGATGGGGGCGGGGAGCCGTGCATTGTACTGCTGCACCGCAACAGCAGCAGCCACGCTGGGGGTAAATCAGCGTTTGATCCGTGGGGTTGCGGCAAGCCGGGCATGGGCTCGGTACGACGGCAGGTTCGGGGCGCTGTTGTCGGCGTCCTGCATGTGATGACGACATGGCCGTCGGCATGATGCGAAACACAGGGGCTGTGGAGTGCTGGAACAAGGAGGATGTCGATGCAGGAATTCAGGCATGTGCTGGAGACGCGAGGCCGCTATCAGCTGGTAGCGGTGTCCTACGCGCCGGTGTACGCTCCGGGCGATGTGGTCGGCCATGCGGTCGTAGCCGACGATGGGGATCGTCTGACCGACCTGATGTCGCTGGCCGAAGCGCGCCAACGCCTGGAGGCACTGGTGCGTGAAGAGGGCGAGGAGCCCGGGCTGGAGAACGAAAACCACCTGCGGAAGAGGGCGTCGCGCTGGCGCCGCCGCTAGGCCGTCGCGCCCTTGTGCGCATCATGGAGGATTCGGGTGTTGCCCAGTAAGAAGTATCTGCTCATCGCCATCATCACGCTGGCGACCCTGCTGCTTGGTTTTGTGTTTTCCGGTTACCTGACCCTGTTGTTGTTGGGGCTGGACACCAAGCTGTTCACCTGGAACACCTACTATCAGTACTTCAACGCGCTCGGCCAGCCACAGGTCGCGCCCTTCGTGGGCAAGATCAAGTGGGCCGGCTATCTCGGTTTCGGCCTGCCGCTGCTGGTGCTGCTGGTGACCGGCCTGGTGCTGCTGCTGAAGAAGGACAAGCGCTCGCTGCACGGCGACGCACGCTTTGCCACCAGCGCCGACCTGTCCAAGCACGGCATGTTCAAGAAGACCGGCCAGAGCATCGTGGTCGGCAGTCATGGTGGCAGGCTGGTGCGGCTGGACGGCCAGCAGTTCGTGATCCTGGCCGCGCCGACCCGCTCGGGCAAGGGCGTGGGCGTGGTCATTCCGAACCTGCTGGAGTACGGCGAATCGCTGGTGGTGCTGGACATCAAGCAGGAGAACTTCGACCTGACCAGCGGCTGGCGTGCCAGCCAGGGCCAGGAGATCTACCTGTTCAATCCCTTCGCCGAAGACCGCCGCACGCATCGCTGGAATCCGCTCAGCTACGTCTCCGACGACCCGGCGTTCCGCGTTTCGGACCTGATGAGCATCGCCGCGATGCTGTATCCGGATGGTGCCGAGGACCAGAAATTCTGGGTCAGCCAGGCACGCAATGCGTTCATGGCCTTCACCCTGTACCTGTTCGAGAACTGGGATGACGAGCGCAGCAGTGGCTTCCCGGGCGGCTCGGGCACGCCCACCCTGGGCGCTGTCTACCGGTTGTCATCGGGTGACGGCAGCGATCTGAAGAAGTACCTCAAAGCCTTGTCGGAGCGGTCGTTCCTCAGTTCCAACGCGCGCTCGGCGTTTGCCAACATGCTGTCCCAGGCCGATGAGACCTTCGCCTCGATCCTGGGTACCTTCAAGGAACCGCTCAACGCCTGGATCAACCCGGTGCTGGACAAGGCCACCAGCAGCAACGACTTCCTGCTGACCGATGTCCGCAAGAAGAAGATGACCATCTACATCGGCATCCAGCCCAACAAGCTGGCCGAGAGCCGCCTGATCATCAACCTGTTCTTCAGCCAGCTGATCAACCTCAACACCAAGGAACTGCCCAAGTCCAATCCGGACCTGAAGTACCAGTGCCTGCTGCTGATGGACGAATTCACCTCGATCGGCAAGGTCGAGATCATCGCCTCGGCGGTGTCCTACATGGCCGGCTACAACATCCGCCTGCTGCCGATCATCCAGAGCATGTCCCAGCTCGATGCCACCTACGGGCGGGAGGTGTCGCGCACGATCATCACCAACCACGCGCTGCAGATCCTGTACGCGCCGCGTGAGCAGCAGGACGCCAACGACTACTCGGACATGCTGGGTTACACCACCATCCGCAAGAAGAACGTCACCCATGCCCGCGAGAAGACCCACAGCTTCACCGAGGAGCGGCGCGCACTGATGCTGCCGCAGGAGCTGAAGGCGATGGGGCCGGACAAGGAAGTGTTCCTCTACGAGGGCATACCGCATCCTGTGAAGTGCGACAAGATCCGCTACTACAAGGATCGCTACTTCACCTCGCGATTGCTGCCGAAAGTGGATGTTCCGATGCTTAACGTCTAATTCACGACGCTAAATTTGTGACGTGGATTCACATTCATTGACGTGAATTCGTGAGCTGAGTCAAAAAAACATCATCTGTTCATAGAAATTCAGACTTGTCTGACATGGAATTGACGCGCGGTTGTGCGACCCTGTGTTCGTCATCCAGAAATGTGTGCTGGGTGTCAAATGTTGTAGAGCAGGGTGGCCAGGAGTTTGTGCCATGGAAACAAGGATGGTTTCGACGTTGGAGATGTGTGCGGGTGTGTCGTCGGCAATGACTGACGGCCCCGTCACCTGGTTGGCAGCTTTCGGGCTGCAGGGGAAGCGGGGCAGGTGTGCTGCGAGCCAGCGCGTCTTCCCGTTTCCGGTGCGCGTGATGCGGCGCCGGACGACCAGGGAGCCAATGTTCGGGACTGCTTTTTCGTACGTCAAAGTGAAGCCCGTATGAATCAGGCGTTTATCGCGAAAATATCCGTCGCCGCAGTCGCGGCGCTGATGGTGGCAGGGTGTGCCACCAAGTCCGCTCCCGATTTCGGAGGGCGCTGGAAGCCGGTCAACCGTTTCGCTGCGGCGACGACCGAGATCCCGCTGTACTCCAGCTACGTCTACCAGGCTTCGCCGATGGATGGCACGCTCAAAGCCATGCTCGAGCGCTGGGCCAAGGATTCCGGGCGCACGCTGGACTACCGCCTCAGCTCGGACTTCACGCTGTACGGCGCAGTCTCGAACATCGACACCACCAATGCACAGCAGGCCGTGATCGATCTCACCGCGGCCTATGCGACGCAGGGAATCTCCGTCTCCATCGTTGGCAACCAGATCGTTGTGCAGAGCGCTGGCGCGACGCCGACCGCGTCGGCGCAGGGCGCTGATTCCAACAGCGGCACCTGAGTCCACCTCGAAACCATCGAACGTGCCGCTCCCCGCGCCTGTCGCAGGGGCTTTACGCCCATTGATGTTTCAGCAGTACGGAAGAATCCATGTTCCGCAAGAAGGATCCCGGCAACAGTCCCAAGGTCGAGCAGTCGGTCGCCAAGGCGGTCAGCTACGAGATCACCGTGGCCGATATGGCGCGTCGCAGCGAGCGCCGAGCCTGGTGGGTCGCCACGGGCTCGCTGTTGATGTCGCTGGCATTGGCCGGTGGCTACTACTACATGCTGCCGCTGAAGGAGAAGGTGCCGTTCCTGGTGATGGCCGATGCCTACACCGGTACTGCCACGGTCGCGCGCCTGAGTGGCACCTTCCAGGGTGAAACCATCACCAGCAATGAAGCGATCAACCGCAGCAACGTGGCCCAGTACGTGCTGGCGCGTGAATCGTACGACTCGGCGGTGATGGGACTGCGTGATTGGGAGCTGGTGTTCGTGATGTCCACCGATCCGGTGGCGCAGTCGATGCGCGTGCGTTATGCCGGCAACAATCCACAGAACCCGTTCGTCATGTACGGCCGCGAGCGCGCCATCCGGGTCAAGATCCTCAGCATCACACCGCTGGGTGCTGAGCCGAATGGCAGCTTCCGCGGTGCTTCGGTGCGTATCCAGCGCAGTCTGCTGGACAAGCGCACCGGCGTTGCCACCTATCTGGACAACCAGTTGGTGACGATGCGCTTCGGTTACAACCAGAACCTGGCGCTGTCCGAACAGGATCGCATCCTCAATCCGCTGGCCTTCCAGGTCACCGAGTACCGCGTCGACAACGACTATTCGCGTGGCGTACCGGTGCCGGATGACGGTGCCATGCAGGCACAGGCGCAGCAGGCTGCACAGGCCGCGCAGCAGGCCCAGGGTGTCTACGATCCCAACAACCCGGCCGCGGCCACGATGATCGATCCGGCCACCGGCCAGCCGGTCGCCGTTCCGGCCAATGGCCAGGTGCCGGGTCAGCCCGTGCAGGGCCAGCCGGTACAGGGGCAACCGATGCCGGCGCAGCCGGTGCCGGGTCAAGCAACACCGGGGCAGGCCATGCCCGGACAGCCGGCCATGAGGCCGGCGCAGAACAATTCCACCGGAACTGCTGATGGAGCAAGCAACCGATGAGTAGTCGAAATATCAGGGGAAGCGCGCTGGCGCTGCTGTCGATGTTGTCGTTGCTGTTCCCAGTAGCGGCGATGGCGCAGGCGGTTGACCATTACGAGTACGAGAAGGACCGCATCTATCCGGTTCGCACCGGCCTGGGCCTGACCACCCAGATCGAACTGAGCCCGAACGAGAAGATCCTCGACTACAGCACCGGCTTCAGCAGCGGCTGGGAACTGACCCGTCGCGAGAACGTGTTCTATCTCAAGCCGAAGAACGTCGACGTCGACACCAACATGATGGTGCGCACCGAGACCCATTCCTACATCTTCGAGCTGAAGGTGGTGGCCACTGACTGGCGCCAGCTGGAACAGGCCCGTCGTGCTGGCGTGCAGTACAAGATCGCCTTCACCTACCCGAACGACACCGTGTTCGGCGTCGCGCAGGAAGCGGTGGAAGAGGAGGCGCAGCCGCTGTTGAGCTCTGAACTGGCCAAGGACCGCCAGTACAACTTCAACTACTCCTATTCGACCAGCAAGGCGAAGAAGATGGGCTGGCTGATCCCGGTCAACGCCTACGACGACAGCCGTTTCACTTACCTGAAACTACCGAATTCGCCCGAGTACAAGACCGGCATCTTCCCGGCCGTGTTCGGTCGTGAAACGGAATACGGTGAAGACTTCGTGGTCAACACCACGGTTGAAGGCAATACGCTGATCGTGCACGGGACCTACCCGTACCTGGTCATCCGCCACGGCGACTTCGTCGTCGGCCTGCGAAGGAACGTGAAGAAATGAGCCAGCAGAACACTCCCGGAAACGACCCGAACAACGGACGCGACGAGAGCCAGAGCCCGTACGGTGCACAGGCTGCTCCGGAGGCGCAGACGAATCCGTACTTCGGCACGACCCAGGCTGAGCCTGCACCGGATCTGGACGCGGCCGCGCCGCAGCTGCGCTCGGCTGAAGAGCAGCGATTGAACCGCAAGGCGCTGCTGTTCCTGGGCGGTATCGTGGTGCTGCTTGTTGCCATGGGCTTCCTGCTTTTCCGCAAGGGCCAAGACAAGGACGATGCGCCGAAGGTGCCGGATGTTGCACGCGCGAGCACGCCAACACTGCCGGATGCTGTCCAGACCGATCCGGGTCCGGCGCAGGCAATGCAGCCCGTTGATCCGATTCCGATGTTGCCGCCGCCTCCATTGGGGCCGAGCCGCCCTGAGCCGCCAGTGACGTTGGAAGATCGCTCCGCGGGCCCTCGTGGTCCGACGCTTGCCGAACGTCGGATGGGTGCCAGTGCCGACGGTTTCGTTGGCAATGGCGGTTCACAGGATGAGGAGCGCTCGCAGCAGGCGGGCATGGACGAATACACGCGGGCAATGCTGCAGCAGATGAACGGGCAACAGAATGCAGCGCCAGCGCGCGTGCGTCGTGGCCCCGACGTGGATGACGTGTCCAATGCCAGCTACATCCGCAGCCCCGATGCGCTGCTGGTGCGAGGAACCTATCTGCGCTGTGTACTGGAAACCCGCATCATCACCGACATCGCGGGTTACACCTCGTGCCTGGTGACAGAGCCGGTGTACTCGATCAACGGCCGCAACCTGCTTTTGCCGAAGGGCTCAAAGATCTACGGTGCCTACGGCGGTGGTCCCACCGGCAAGCGGGTGGAAGTGATCTGGGACCGCATCACCACGCCGAACGGTATTGACGTGGCCATGTCCAGCCCGGGGGTGGATCAGCTGGGTGGCGCAGGCCATCCGGGCCAGTACAGCGCGCACTGGGGCAGCCGTATCGCCTCGGCGCTGATGATCAGCCTGTTGGCCGACGCGTTCAAGTACGCCGCCGCCGAACATGGCCCGGAGACCACCACGGTGGCCAACAACGGCATGACCATCCAGTCGCCCTATGAGAGCGCCACCGCGCGCACCATGGAACGCCTGGCCAACGAGTCGCTCAGCCAGCGTCGCCCGCCGACCGTGACCATCAACCAAGGCACCATCGTGAATGTGTACGTCGCCAAGGACGTCGACTTCACGAGCGTGCTGCATCCCCGCCGGTAACAACGAACGATCATGGACGCTGAAGTGTCACCCCTCGCCCTCGTCTCCAGCGATTTCCTGCGCTATCAGTACGAAGTGCTGGGCATCGCCGAGTACATGACTTCCCCGGAAGTGACGGAAATCTGCATCAACCGTCCCGGTGAGCTGTACCTGGAAACCCGGGCGGGGTGGCAGCGGGTGGATGTGCCGAGCCTGACCTTCGAGCGGGCCCGGCAGTTCTGCACGGCGGTGGTGAACGAGAGCAACACCGGTCAGCGCATCACCGATGCCGATCCGGTGGTCTCGCTCACGTTTCCCACCGGCCAGCGTGCCCAGTTCGTGATTCCGCCGGCGTGCGATGCAGGCAAGGTGTCGATCACCATCCGCCTGCCGTCCAAGCACACCAAGTCGCTCAGCCAGTATCACGAAGACGGCTTCTTCAACCAGATCCTGGAAAGTGATGGCAGCATCAGCGAGCAGGATCGCGAGTTGCTGGAACTGCGCCAGCAGCGCGAGTACGCCGAGTTCTTCCGGCGTGCGGTGATGTACCGCAAGAACATCGTGGTATCCGGTGCGACCGGTAGCGGCAAGACCACCTTCATGAAAGCGCTGGTCAATCATATCCCGGACAACGAACGCCTGGTCACGATCGAGGATGCGCGCGAGCTGTTTCTGACCCAACCCAATGTGGTGCATCTGCTGTACTCCAAGGGTGGGCAGAGCACCAGCAATGTCAGCGCCAAGAGCTGCATGGAAGCCTGCCTGCGCATGAAGCCCGAACGCATCATCCTGGCCGAGCTGCGCGGTGACGAGGCGTTCTACTTCATCCGCAACTGCGCATCGGGCCACCCGGGTTCGATCACCAGCTGCCATGCAGGCAGTCCGGAGCAGACCTGGGACCAGTTGGCCCTCATGGTGAAGGCCTCCACCGAAGGTTCGGGCCTGGAGTTCAACGTGATCAAGCGACTGTTGATGATGACCATCGACATCGTCGTGCATATCAAAGCGCACGCCGGTTCGCGCTACATCACCGGTATCGATTTCAATCCTGGGCGGGCCCAGGGGCAGGAGGGCTGAAGGATGCTGCCAGGACTGGAGATGATGGCGTGCCCGGAGATGGCGGTGTCGATGGACGTGATGCAGCACGTGATCAACGTCGAATCGTCGCGCAATCCCTATGCCATCGGCGTGGTTGGCGGCGCTCTGGTGCGCCAGCCCAAGGCGCTGGACGAGGCGCTGGCGACGGTTCGGATGCTGGAAGAGAAAGGCTACAACTTCTCCATCGGGCTGGCCCAGGTCAATCGCTATAACCTGGGCAAGTACGGCCTGGATTCCTACGAGAAGGCTTTCCAGCAATGCCCGAACCTGCAAGCGGGTTCTCGGATCCTCGCCGAGTGCTACAAGCGCTCCGGTGGTGACTGGGGCAAGTCATTCAGTTGCTACTACTCGGGCAATTTCGAGACCGGCTTCCGCCATGGCTATGTGCAGAAGGTCTATGACTCGATGCGCCGCGGGCAGCAGCTTGCCGGCAATGGTGTTGCACCGATCGACGTGGTGAGTCGCGGCGAACGCCGCAGCGTGAAGGTCGAGCATCACCCGCAGCTCGCTTCGCCGGCGCAGGCGCGCATCGTTGCGCAGGCGAGTGGCCCGGTGTACGTGCCGTCGGAAGACTCGGCACGTGCGTATGTCGTGTATCCGTCCACCGGTGCAATGGCGCGGGGCAGCCTGCTGAACATCGCCGACCAGGCGCTGTCCAAGGTAGTGCTGGGTTCGGTGGACCGGATGATGCAGCCACAGGCGCAGCCCACCCAAGGGGCCGCCTATCCGCAGCAACAGGCCGGTGGCATGCCGCAGCAGCTGCCTCAGCAGGGTCCGGCGCAAGCGATGGCCATGCCGCAGCAGTTGCCAGGTGCTGCAGGTGGCAGCAACGAGGGCCCTGTGATGTTGCGGCCCTGGAATGAGCGCAATCAGCCAGTGGCCGGCAATGGCAGTTCATACAACGCACCGGCACAGTCCGCACCGGTGCAGCAGATTCCCGCAGGGGATGCGGCCTTCGTGTTCTGACGAAGTCGTGGTACGGCCAGTCCCCCGGCTGGTCGATTCAGTTGTGTTAGTCCATCAACAAGGAAATCAATCCATGAAGCGATCCAATCTCGACCTCGTCCAGGCCCAGCGCACGCTGAAGACCCTGCTGATGGCCACTCTGTTCGTCGGTGCACTGTTTGCCCCGCAAGTCTTCGCCAACGGCGCCACCGACTTCGGCGGCACCGACAAGAAGGTCTGCGGCTTCTTCAACAACATCAACGGCCTGCTGAACATCGCCTCGATCGCCGTGGTCACCATCGCGGTGATCTTCGCTGGTTACCAGATCGCCTTCGCGCACAAGCGCATCGCTGACGTCGCCCCGATCCTGATCGGTGGTGTGCTGATCGGCGCCGCAGGCCAGATCGCGCGCATGCTGCTGGGTGATGGCAGCGACGGCAAGTGCGGTGGTGGCACCAGCACCTCCTACCTGATCAACCACGTGATCCAGTACTACAGTGCATAAGAACGTCGTGTTCCGCGGCTGCACGCGTCCAGCGATGTTCCTGGGCGTTCCCTACCTGCCATTCTTCATGGTGGCAGGCGGGCTGTTGCTGCTCAGCATGTACACGAACTTCTGGTTCCTGCTCACCATTCCGGTGGCGGTCTTCATCATGCGGCACATGGCCAAGCGTGACGAAATGATCTTCCGTCTGCTGGGCCTGCGCCTGATGTTCAAGCTGAAGGTGCGCAACGTGCAGGAGCACGATGGCATGTGGGTGCTCAACCCCAACCACTACCGCAACAAGCCGGCCCGAATGGATTGAGGTCCGGATCCGGCCTGGCGGGCGTCCGCGCCCGCCAGGTCTCTTGAAACTTCTTGGCAGTACCTCTTTGGAAGCAGTCGTATGTTCAGCCCTGACACCTCCATCAGTGAGTTCATCCCGTTGTCGTCGCATGTCGCCCCGAACGTGGTCAAGACCACGGGCGGCGACTACCTGCTGACCTGGCATCTGGAAGGGCTGCCGTTCGTCGGCCGAGAGGAGTGGGAGCTCGAGCATCGCCACAATACGTTCAACCGTCTGCTGCAGACGTTGCGCGCGCCTGACTTTGTCAACGTAGCCTTCTGGGTGCACGACATCCGTCGCCGTCGCACGTTGAAGGGCAAGAGCAACTACAGGCAGCGCTTCAACCAGGACGTTTCCGACCAGTACATGGGCATGCTGTCCTCGCAGCGCATCATGCAGAACGAGCTGTACCTGACCATGATCTATCGCCCGGTGGTGGCGGGCAAACGCTTCGTCGAAAAGTCGGCGAACGTGGAGAAGCTGCGCGCCGAGCAGGAGCAGGCGGTAGAGAAGTTGATGGAACTGGCCGGCAACGTCGAGGCCGTGATCCGCGACTACGCGCCGTATCGCCTGGGTATGTACGAAGCCAAGAATGGCGTGGTGTTCTCGGAAACGCTGGAGCTGTTCGGTTACCTGATCAATCGCATCGACGAGCCGGTGCCGGTGCTGTCGGCACCGATCAAGGATTACCTGCCGGTCAGTCGCCACATGTTCTCGGCCAAGACCGGCGATTTTGCGATCAATACTCCCAACGGTGCCAATCACTACGGCGCCATTCTGAACATCAAGGAGTATGCCGAGGGGACTTACCCGGGCATCCTCAACGGCCTGAAGTACCTCGACTACGAATACGTCATCACCCATTCGTTCAGCCCGATGGGGCGCCAGGACGCGCTGAAGGTGCTCGACCGCACCAAGGGCATGATGATCTCCTCCGGCGACAAGGCGGTCAGCCAGATCGTCGAGCTGGACCAGGCCATGGATCAGCTGTCGTCGGGCAACTTCGTGCTGGGTGAATACCACTTCATCATGGCGGTCTACGGCGACACGCAGGCCAAGCTTTCGCAGAACGTCGCCTCGACCCGCGCCGAGCTGTCCAACGCCGGGTTCGTATCGACCAAGGAAGACCTGGCGGTTACCTCGTCGTTCTATTCGCAGCTGCCGGGCAACTGGCGCTATCGCACACGCCTGGCCAATGTCAGCTCGCTGAACTTCCTGGGCCTGTCGCCGCTGCACAACTTCGCCACCGGTAAGCAGCACAACAACCCGTGGGGCGACTGCGTCACCACGCTGCAGACCACCAATGGCCAGCCGTACTACTTCAATTTCCATGCGACCCATCCCTCGGAGAATTCGCTGGGTGAGAAGGCGATCGCCAATACCATGGTGATCGGCAAGTCCGGTACCGGTAAAACCGCGCTGATCAACTTCCTGCTCAGCCAGGTGCAGAAGTACGAGCCGTCGCCGACCATCTTCTTCTTCGACAAGGACCGCGGCGCGGAGATCTTCGTGCGCGCCTGCGGTGGCAACTATCTGGCCCTGGAGAACGGCGCGCCGACTGGCTTCAACCCGTTCCAGTGCGAGAACAATGAAGCCAACCTGCAGTTCCTGGCTGACCTGATCAAGGTGCTGGCCGGCAAGCGCGAGTACAGCGCCCGTGAGGAAGAGGATATCTACCGCGCGGTGGAGAGCATGCTCGATACGCCAATGCACCTGCGCAGCATGACCAACTTCCAGAAGAGCCTGCCCAATATGGGCGACGATGGCCTCTACGCGCGCATGCGCCGCTGGACCTCGGGCAACTCGCTGGGCTGGGTGTTCGATAATCCGATCGATACCGTTGACCTGAGCAAGGCCAACATCATCGGCTTCGACTACACCGACATCATCGACAATCCTGAAGTGCGCGTGCCGGTGATCAATTACCTGCTGCACCGCCTGGAGTCGCTGATCGACGGTCGTCCGCTGATCTATGTGATGGACGAATTCTGGAAGATCCTGGACGGCGAAGGTGGCCTGAAGGAGTTCGCGAAGAACAAGCAGAAGACCATCCGTAAGCAGAACGGTCTCGGCATCTTCGCTACGCAGAGCCCGGAAGATGCGCTGAAGAGCGATATCTCCGCCGCCCTGATCGAGCAGACCGCTACCCTGATCCTGCTGCCGAACCCGAATGCCAGCAAGAGCGACTACATGGACGGCCTGAAGCTGACCGAGGCCGAGTTCAGGGTGGTGACTGCACTGGACGAGCGCTCGCGCTGCTTCCTGGTCAAGCAGGGCCATGCCTCCAGCGTGTGCCAGCTCAACCTGCGCGGCATGGACGACATCCTGTCGGTGATCTCAGCTTCGACCGACAACATCGATGTCATGCATCGGGTCCTGCAGACGGCCGCGGTCCGCAATCGCGTCACTGTAGACGAGCTCAGCCCGGAGCAGTGGCTGGAAGATTTCTACAAGAACCGGAAGGGATCGGGAAAGGAACCCCGGTCCGACGCGGCCTGACGGCCGTGCGAGCAGGAGACAGGCAAGTGGACGTCAATCAGAACAACAGGAGTTTTCCCATGAACAACGTCAAGCGTCGGGCCAGCGCCCGCAAGGTACTCAAGCCGATGGCCAAGGTGCTCGGCGTTGCCTTGGCGCTCTCAGCGACCAATGCGGGCGCCATCGGCCCGGTGCAGGAAACGGGTCCTGCGCTGTGGCAGCACATCCTCAATCAGATCAATACGTACCAGGCCCGTTTCCAGGAGAAGTACCAGTTCGTCAAGGAGAACACCCAGTGGGCACGGGACTGGGCGCAGACGATCAAGGAGTACCAGGAGACGATGGTCCAGATCCAGGGCATCGTGAATTCCTTCGGGTTGCCGGATTCCGCCCCGCTGACGCCGGTGCCACCCAATTATCTGGTTGCCGAGACCTGCGGAATCGGCACCGACCTGAAGACTCTCGCGACCCGGGTCGTTTTCAATTTCAAGGGCGATTGGAAAGATCAGCAGCAACAGATCTGCGTGAACATCCGGATGATGCAGAACCGCAAGTACAACGATGCGGTGGACTTCATGCTCAAGACGATGCCGTCGTTCTTCGATAGCCTCGATGCAATCGAGAAGCAGCGAAATGTCAGCAATCTGCTCGGCAACGTCAACGCAACGCAGAACGACACGTTGCGCACCGCGAACGACATGGCAGCCAAGGCAAAGTCCTTCGAGGCACAGCAGAAGGCCTACGATGCCTACATCGAGGTGATGGAAGCCAATCAGAAGGTAGTCGCACAGGCAGCGTTGAAGGGCGACCCGATGAAGACCATTGCCAGTGATCTGGTCAAGACGGCGGCGCTGAAGGCAGCGCTGTCCATCGACTGATGCATGGAATGGAGCACCAAGGGTGCGCGCGTCTGCGTCGCCCCTCATGTGATTGCAGTATTACCAAGGGAATGTGGGTATGACGATCAGGTCGATTGCCAACTTTGATTTTTCGGGCGGATTCCAGGATCTGATGGGGCACGTCGCGCGTGTCCAGTCGATTGGCGATTTCGTGTTCTTCAAGCTGATCCTGGACTACCTGCGGGACAGGATCGGCAAGTTCGGCTTCGACCTGATGGACAACATGATGGCGTGGGTGGGCGGCATCGCGCTGACCCTCATGACCTTGTGGGTGCTGATCCAAGGCTATCGAATCGTTACAGGCCGCAGCCGCGATTCGATGATGGTCCTGGTAACCAACATGGCGCGCGCGGCGTTGATTGTTGCCGTTGCCACCAGCATGGGCATGTTCGGGCGCGATCTTCATGAGTTCCTGACCGAGGACGTGAAGGGCCTGATCACCCACGTTGTCACTGGCAAGGATCAGAAGCCGGAAGAGCAGATCGACAAGAGTCTGGCTTGGATGCAGGTGGCGCTGTCCAGCATTGATGGCATCAAGATTCTGAATGACCCTGGATTGCAGGAAGACAAGACCCGGGCCATGTGGTTCATCGGCCTCGGCACAGGTGGTCCAGCGGTAACTGCGGGTTCAATGCTTCTGCTCTATGAAGTAGCAATGGCGTTGTTCATCGGATTCGGGCCGTTGTTCATTCTTTGCCTTCTGTTCGACCAGACCAAGCAGTTGTTCCAGCGATGGCTGTTCTACGGCATCGGAACCATGTTCTCGATGGCGGTGCTGGCGGCAATGGTGTCGATCGCACTGGACATGGTAATTCGCGTGTCCGCCTCGTTCTGGGTGACGGCGCTGGTGAACAAGTTCCCGCTGATGGGCGCGTCCAGCGACGGCATGACCAGTCAGGCGATGCAGCAGGGCGGCATGGGATTGATCCTGACGACCCTGATTCTGACTGCGCCCCCAATGGCGGCCATGTTCTTCCAGGGCACCTTGGGTAGCTTCATGGCATATTCGCAGATAGGTGGCAGCCCGGTTGCGCAGGCGCCGGGCCCGAGTGGGCAGCCGCCGGGTAGTTACTACACGCCGGATAAGCCGGAGAAGGGGCGTACTGCAGACGCCGGTGACTACAGTAATCAGTCAACAAGCCGCATGACATTGCCGCAGTCGGATGCAACAAGGATTGCGGAAACTGGCCAGCGAGCTGCTCATCCTGGTAGACAGTGATTTCAGGCGTATTGGAGAGTTAACGTGAAGCGCATTGTGATCTCCCTCTTTTGGATTTGCTCTGCTTTGCTCTTGCTTGTGACAGCAGATGTCCAAGCGGAGGGGCGCTGCCCGCCCGGACAGTATCCTATTGGCGGGCAGGGGGTTGGTGGATGTGCGCCAATACCGGGCTCTAATGGAGGCGCTGTGGGGTCGAGTGGTCCGGTCGCGACAGGCCGCTGGATCAAAACCTGGGGAGCTATTGCAACCGCAGTAAGCACGGGCGATATGGGGGCATCAGTCGGAAGGCGTTCAAAGCGGGAAGCTGTGTCCGAGGCGCTTTCCCGTTGCGCGACCCATGGCGCTAGAGATTGCAAAGTCGGAACTACCTATAAGAACCAGTGCGTTGCATATGCTGATCCCGAGAGGGGGAGTAAGGGGCGCGTCTCCTATTCGGTTGCAGGCTCCAAGGAGGAGGCTACAAATCGAGTTTTGTCCCATTGCGCGGACATCGGTGGTGGGCAGTGCAAAGTTCTATATACAGATTGTTCTGAGCCGATCTTTGAGTCGTTCTAGTCTCATGGTTGCCGTGACATCCCACCGAGATCGAGTGGCGCGACGGTCCTAGTGGGCAGATGTTCTTTTACTGCACAGTGGAAAAGTGTTGCAAGGCTATCGAATCGTTACAGGCCGCAGCCGCGACTCGATGATTGTCCTGGTAACCAACATGGCGCGCGCAGCGTTGATTGTGGCCGTTGCCACCAGCATGGGCATGTTCGGGCGCGATCTTCATGAGTTCCTGACCGAGGACGTGAAGGGCCTGATCACCCACGTTGTCACTGGCAAGGATCAGAAGCCGGAAGAGCAGATCGACAAGAGTCTGGCTTGGATGCAGGTGGCGCTGTCCAGCATTGATGGCATCAAGATTCTGAATGACCCTGGATTGCAGGAAGACAAGACCCGGGCCATGTGGTTCATCGGCCTCGGCACAGGTGGTCCAGCGGTAACTGCGGGTTCAATGCTTCTGCTCTATGAAGTAGCAATGGCGTTGTTCATCGGATTCGGACCGTTGTTCATTCTTTGCCTTCTGTTCGACCAGAGCAAGCAGTTGTTCCAGCGATGGTTGTTCTATGGCATCGGAACCATGTTCTCCATGGCGGTATTGGCAGCCATGGTCTCGATTGCGCTGGACATGGTGATTCGCGTGTCTGCGTCGTTCTGGGTGACAGCGCTGGTGAACAAGTTCCCGCTGATGGGCGCGTCCAGCGACGGCATGACCAGTCAGGCGATGCAGCAGGGCGGCATGGGATTGATCCTGACGCCCCTGATTCTGACTGCGCCCCCAATGGCGGCCATGTTCTTCCAGGGCACCTTGGGTAGCTTCATGGCATATTCGCAGATAGGTGGAAGCGCGGCTTCAACTCCAAGTTCGGATGGTCGCCCGCCAGGCACTTACACGCCTCCTTCGCCATCCAAGGGCGAAGGACATTCGAGTCATCAGGATGCTGGCGTCACTGTAAGGAACTCTGCTCCAAGCACTTATACGCCCTCTACCCAGAGGCAGGGACAATATGGCTTGGCGGACTAACGGTTCTGACTTAGGTTAAAGGGTATGTGTCATATGAGTACTGACTGGTCAACTCAAATTCTTCGGTTTGCGCTCGCATTGACCCTGTTCTTTTTTGGCGTGGGTCTAGCCTTCGCAGAAGGGAGGTGTCCTCCGGGCCAGTATCCGATTGGAGGGCAAGGGGTCGGCGGATGTGCGCCTATTCCTGCCGGTGGATCCGGGTCTGAAAGCCCGCGTCCAACTGGTCGATGGATTAAGACTTGGGGAGCCTTTGCCTCCTCGCCGTCCGGTATCGCCGGTGCGGCAAGTGGGTGGAGGAAGAAGGGCGACGCGTCAAACGCGGCAGTGAGATCCTGCTCTGATTCGGGCGGGAGGGATTGCAGGGTGAAGTTTACATATAAGAATCAGTGTGGGACGGCGGCTGTCTCGAAAACGGGCATCGGCGGGACGTTCTATTCTGCGGCTGCCACAAAGGAAGAGGCGTCAAGTCTGTCCCTGGCGCAATGTGGTGCTGCGTCCCAGGAGAGGTGTGAGGTTGTCATGTCCAATTGCACCGAGCCGGAGTTTGAGAAGTTTTGAATCACTGCCCGCATTTTCAGATGATGCGGCAGTAGAATTGCCCGCCATTGAGCGGGTCATTTCTTTTCTGCGCCGATCGAATCGCAAGTCCTAATCACGTGATCGGATCTCCGTACGGGTGTCAGCCTGAGCCTCATCTTTCTCACTATGGAGCTGCGTTGACACATTCGACGTCCAACGCCTGTCGCACTTTGGTAGATGGATCTGAGTGCCTTGGGGTCATCACGAGGTGAACTCTCGAAGCTGAACTCGGGAGTTCGGTCCCGCGCTCGAAGTGCAATCGTGGTAGAACGAGCCGACAGCCAGATCGCCAGTGCGTCAGGGGTGTCTGTCTCCAGGTGAGACTACTGATTGGCGATTGAGCCAAGTAGACAGCGACTCACGGTTATCGCTTTCTTTTTTTAGTCAAAAGCGCTTCTCAATCAGAGTCCAGTTCAACGAGCAACCTCTCCTCGAAGTAGGCTGCGTGTGCGTCAAAAATGCTGACGCATCTGGGCCTCAAACGCAGGAGCATTTTCGTCGATGAGGACTCTGGCGACGAGCATTGCGGGTGACGCTGCGCGGCGCAGAAGGGCGGCATGGGTTGATCCTGATGGACACTATTCTGACTATCCCCAATGGCGGCCATGTTCTTCCAGGGCACCTTGGGTAGCTTCATGGCATATTCGCAGATGGGTGGCAGCCCGGTGGCACAGGCGCCGGGACTGAGTGGGCAGCCGCCGGGTAGCTACTATTCGTCGGCCCAGACAAAGGATCATTCCAGTGCTTCATCGGTCAGTTCCGGCCACGGCGCGACTTCTGGTTACGGTATCGGGCGATCAGGTGAGATCAAGCAAGATACTGGAAAGTATGGGCAGGCTGGTGCCTAGCGTGAAATGACAGTGTCGATTGATAGAGGTGTAAGTATGAAGTGCATTGTCGTGCTTTTGCTGCTCGTTATTTCTAATGTGGCGTTGGCAGAAGGGCGGTGCCCCCCAGGTCAGTACCCGGTGGGAGGGCAGGGCGTAGGAGGTTGTGCGCCAATTCCGGGCGGTCAAACTGGTGGTGAGAGCAATGGCCCCACGCCAACTGGCAAGTGGGAAACCCGGTGGGGTGCTTTGGCGCAAGACGCAGACCATCAAGTAGGCCAGAATTTGGCGATTGGTGTGGCAGAGGTCAAAAAATCAAAGAGAGAAGCCAGGTCTCTCGCGCTCTCTGAATGTCAGCGCATGGGGGGGCAGAAGTGTAAAGTTATTCTTGAGTACCACAATCAATGCGCCGCGCTAGCCGGCCCGGTGATTGGCTCAGTACCCCTGGCCGACGTGACAACCGTGGCGTATCGATCACCTAATGAAGAGGATGCGAAGGCGGAATCAGTGCGCCGTTGTGAATCCGAGGGTAAGGGGCGCAGTTGTACCGTTATCTACTCTGCGTGCAGCATGTCTGAGTTTAAGCCTTTCCGCTGACGGAATCCTCGCGTTGGGTGAGCTTTGTTGCACGCCGAGGTTCTGCTTATTTGTTTTAGAGGTGGCCTGCTGAGAGGCGGGCTATTTCTATTTCTCACTTCCGCCTAAGACATCGACTTTGCCTTTGGGGTTGGAATCGCTGGCCATAGGTATGGTGATTCGCGTGTCTGCGTCGTTCGGGGTGACCCCGCTGGTGAACAAGTTCCCGCTGATGGGCGCGTCCAGCGACGGCATGACCAGTCAGGCGATGCAGTAGGGCGGCATGGGATTGATCCTGACGACCCTGATTCTGACTGCGCCCCCAATGGCGGCCATGTTCTTCCAGGGCACCTTGGGTAGCTTCATGGCATATTCGCAGATGGGTGGCAGCCCGGTGGCACAGGCGCCGGAACTGAGTGGGCAGCCTCATGATAGTTACTACACGCCGGCCGTTTCGGAGAAGGGGTAGTCCGGCCAAGACAGTGGTGCGCATGATCGATATGCGACCGCACGTTCAACCCTTTCGTCGCCGGAATCCACCAGGGTTGTCGAATCCGGTCTCAGAGCGGCACATCCCGGCAATCAATAGCCCCCATGCGTACGGAGTAGAAATGTGAAATACATCTTTCTTTTGAGGGTGGCCTGCTGAGAAGTTGGCTGTGTCTTTCTTTCGCTCACGCTTTAGGGCGCCGGCTTTGCGCTAAGAATGAGCGTCGTTCGAGGTGGCGTGCCAGGCCGTGCTATAGGCAACCATCGGCATTGCCGTAAGTCTTCGCACCATTCGAAGGAACGAATCATGCAGAATCCCGGCCGTGTAGCCTTTCTGATTGGCGGACTGCTGTTCGCTTCGTCGGCACATGCCACTGATAGCTGGGTCATTTCCACCGGTGGCGAAACGCCGAACCGGGAGGCATGGGTGGTCGATGCGCAAACGCTCAGCGACCGCTCGGATCTGGTCGGTTTCCTGCAGCGTGCCACGCCGTCGGAGCAGAATGCGTACCTGAAGCAATTGCGCCGTAGAAGGCCACCAAAGCCCGGTGAGCCGGTCGCTGGTCCGGAACCGGTATACGAGATCCAGGTCAACACCATCTACGAGAACGCGATCAAGCCAAATCGACTGATCAGAAAGTACTGGGTGAACTGTTCACAAAACACCGTGGCCATGAGGATGAGCCTGGTCCAGTGGCGCGATCGCCCGATGGAGGATGTCCCACCGGAAAGATTCGAACCGCGAACCGAGGCGATCGCGCCCTGGCAGGTGCAACTGGTGAGGTTTGCCTGTCTCGTGGGGCCTGATCCCAAGGCCAAAGTACCCGCGGAAATGATGAAGCGCGGCTTCCTGTCCATCGGTGACGTCGGCCTATCACCTGCTGATTTCATCTGGGGCAACCTGTGGAAGGACGGCAAGCGACCAGCATTCACCTATCGGCCGACCGACGCCGAAATGGACCGAACTGAGCGCAGCCTGGAGGCGAATCTGGCGCGTGGCCAGAAGGAGACGACCAAGGCTCTGGATGAGTCGCATCGAGCAGCCAACCGCGTCGGCCGTAACAATCTCATGGACCTGTGGATCGGCAAGACAGAGCAGGAATTCGTGCGGACATGGGGCACACCGGATCGCGTGGAGATTGGGGCCGATGGTTCGCGCACTTTGTACCTGCATCGTGGCGAGCGTGTGCAGGGGCTGAACGTTTACGGGCATGTCATCAGTGACGTGAACAATCGATGCGATATCACGGTGCTGACGATGGACGGCTACATCCGTGACTACGCCACACAAGGAGCCGCATGCGCGCAGCAGTTGCGTTGATCGCGATTGCTGGCCACGACGCGGGGCGATAAAGAGCGTGCAGGGTCCCGCACCCATCCGCATAAGCAGCGCACGCTTTCCGCGCAACCTCGGGCCGGCGGGGCTGCGGGGCTGCGGGGGGCGATGCATCCCCGGCGCCATCCACCGCGGATTTGTTTTTCGGATAAGCCACCATTCACGTTAACTGCGCTTTTTCTGTGATCAAGTGCGCTTTTCATCCCAAGCTCCCTTCGACGAGCCCCGCCTCCTCGAAGTAAGCTGCGTGCGCGTCAAAATCCCGACGCATCGGTGCCATCGAACGCAGGAGCTTTTCCGTCCATGAGGACTCTGACGACCCACGATGCGGATGTTGATTGCGACCATCGCAGACGCCGCAGGGCCGGGGCTATCATCCGCCATGGTGGAAACCGGAGCCTGCAGCGCAGCGCATGGTTTCCCGGTCGTCGCGCGGGTACTGGAAAGTCAGGATTGAAGGAGTCGCAGGGGATGCAGAAGGGGAGTGGCGTACACATGGACAATGCCTTGGCGTTCGTTCCGTCCGGCGCGAACCTGCTGGAGGCGGTACGCGGCGATCTCACCGGCAACGGGATCGACGACCAGTTGCTGGTGATCGATCAACCGGCGCCCGACGGCTTGGTGCCCGGCGAGCACGGTCCTAACCGGGTGTTGTTGCTGCTGCTGGGCGACGCCGCGGGCCGATGGCAGTTGGCCGCGCGCAACGACAAGCTGGTGCCGTGCTCCACCCGTGGGGGCATCGCCGGCGACCCCTTCGCGTACGTGACCATCGAGGATGGCGCGTTCAGTGTGATCACCAACGGCGGGAGCCGTGAGCGCTGGAGCAGCATCTACACGTTCCGCTACGTTCCGGCCGACGAGGCCTGTTGGGTGCATGGCGTGCAGCGCAGGGTGGTCGACACCGAGACCGAGGCCAGTCATACACGCGATTTCTCGGCGGCCGAACTTGGTCGGGTGCGGTTCGAGGATTTCGATCCGTCCGTTGTCGCCGACGTGAGCTTGCCCTGAGTGCCATGCCTGTGAGGAGGCGGGAGTACCCAACGATGATCGAGCAGGAGTTTCACAGTGTCGCAGGATAGAGAGTCGCAGTTGCTGCGGCAGGCCACGGAGGCCGGCATCACCTCGTCCCGGGAACTGGCCAACTTCATGGCGCAGGCCGGGCACGAGTCCCGTGGCCTGAGCCGGCTCAATGAAAGTTTCAACTTCACCCGGGGTATCTCGCAGATCCCGGTGGAAGCGGCGTGGCGCAATGGCAATGGTGCGCTTGAGGGCGCCCGCCAGGACGCGTTGCGCGGCCGTCCGGAGAATCTGGCCGAGCTGATGTACGGCGGGCGCATGGGCAATGATGCGCCCGGCGACGCATTGAAGTATCACGGCCGCGGCTATCTGCCGCTGGTCGGCAAGGAAAACTATGAGCGTGCCGGCAAGGCGCTGGATCTGGATCTGGTGAATCAGCCGGAACTGGCCGCGCAGCCCGAGCACGCAGGCCGTATTGCGGTGTGGCAGTGGCAGACGCGGGTACCGGAGGCGGCGCGCGAGGATGTGCGCGAAGCGACGCGCGCGATCAATGGTGGCCTGAACGGCATCGAGGCCCGCCAGCAGCGATTCGATGCGTGGCAGCAGAAGCTGACGCCTGATGTGATGGCGCGGCTGGAGCGGGGCGAAGTCGGTGCGCCGGCGCAGAGTGTTGCCCGAGGCATGTCGCAGACCGGTGAGCCCGGCAACGCGTTGTTCGAGGATGCGCGCCGGCACCTGCAGCAGATGGGACCACAGAATGGACTGCGCAGTGCACAGGAGCTCGACAATACCGCTGGCGCATTGGCGCTGGGGGCGCAGAAGGCCGGCCTGTCGCGTATCGATCATCTGCTGGCGGGCAACGACGGGCGCACGCTGTTTGCGGTGCAGGGCGCGCTGGGAGATCCGGCGATGCTGCGTGCGTCCGTTGACCGGGAGCAGGCCGCCCAGCAGCCGCTGGCGCAGAGCAGCCAGCAGTTGGCTGCCAGTGTCGCCCAGCAGGACCCGGCGGCCGCGCTCGCCCGCGAGCAGGAGCAGCGTTCTCGATCCCTGTAACACCTGATGCCGGCGGGCAGGGGACCCGCCGGCGCTTTACGTACGACGCGTGGCGCCCTGTGGCGCCGACATGGAAACCCACTCGGAAGGACACCACATGCGAATCGTTCCCTCGAATGCCCGGCACGTCGCTGCCCGCTGCGATGCATCCGCGCGCCGCCTGCCGCCGCTCTGGCTGCTGTCACTTGGACTTGCCGCAGCGTCGGCACAGGCTCAGGCTCAGGAGACAGCGGCGCCCGTCGTGGAGGCGCCCATCGCCGCCGAGGCGATCGTTGACGCGCCTGCAGGGATGGCACCTGTAGCAGCGCCCATGGCCACCGAAGCCGTTGTCGCGGCGCCGGCTCCCGATGTACCGGCTGCCGTGACACCTCCTGCGACACCAGTGGTGGACGCGCAGCCGGCGCCGGCTGCAGACCCGACGCCTGTGCCCGTTGCACCCGCAGCGGCGGCGCCTGTCGCTGCACCGCCTGCTGTCGTCGAGCCAGCCGTCCCGGCGGTAGCTCCCACGCCACCCGCCTTGGTCATCGTGCCGTTGCCGCCCGAGCAGGCGACCGAGCGTGCGCTTGGTGCCCGCTGCCCGGTCGACCTGGCCGGTCGCCTGGCGACGCAGGGCGATCTATTGATCGGCGCCTGCCAGGGCACGATGCCGGCGCATCTGGCCGCGATGCTGGTCGCGCTGCCCGCGCAGGACATCCACCTGCCGCGCAGCTGGCGCGAGCGTGAGGTGCAACAGAAGGTTTGGTTCAGGGCGGTGCCGGGCTACGGCCAGCGCCCGGACTTCATCGCGCGGATGGGCGACATCTGGGTGCGTTCGCTGGAAGGGCGCGACGCCGACAGCACGTTCTATCTGGTGTCAGCGCCGTTCACCTGCAGCGATCAGGTCGCCAACCGTGATGAGTACGGCGCGGAGCCGGTACGTGTGCCAGCGGGTGACTGCCGCGAGGCTTATGTGGGCCAGCGTGTGTACCAGGTTCGCGGGGATGCCGCGCCGAGGGATGTGACCGCCGACGCCATGCCGGCCATGCCCCAGGTGACGGAGGCCGATCGTGCACGGCAGCTGTCGCGCGAGGGCCGGATCAGCCTGGACCACAGCAAGTTGCAGTATGGCCCGGCCATGCGCTGGTTCGTGCAGTACCCGGAGACGGCGCAGAAGGGCGGTCCGCGTGCCTACAGTGACTGGAACCGCGAGCACTTGGCCTTCGTGGTCTGGACTGGGGATCGCTTCGAGCTGCGTGAGAAGGTCGCGCGGGCGCAGTGGCCCTGTGATCCGGTAGCACCGGGTGATCGCGCCTGTGGTGGCTTCCCGGATTCCGGGCCGGATCTGTTCGTGACCGCCGGTGCGTCCGCGCCGGTCGCGGCCTCCAGCCCCTGAGGCAGAGGGCCGAAGTGACGCGGGAGCCGGAATGACCGGCTCCCGCGCTGTTCATCAGGCCTGCATGCTGCGGGTCTGGTTCTGCTGTTGTTCCAGTTGCTGATCGCGGTCCTGTGCCAGGCGCTGTCCCGCGGTTTGCTGATCAATCCGCTGGCTGCTCTGCTCCAGCGGTGTGTTCATCGCCACGGCTGTGTCCACCGATACGCGCAGATGCGCCGGGTCGCCGCCCTGGCCCTGCACCGCAAAGCTGCGCGAAGCATCGGCATTCATCACCACCTCGTCGATGCGCTTGCCGCCTGCAGCGTGCATCTCCGCCGCCAGGCTACCGGCCAACTGCGTACTCATCACATCCGGCACGCGGCCGACGCGAACGTCCTGCGCATGCACGCCACGGATCGCGTCGTTGAACAGCGGGTTGCCAAGATGAGTGGCATCGTCCATGCGCAGCATGCTGGTGTGGTGGCCGTTCTTCTCCGCCTCGCGACGGGCCGGCTCACCGGGTTGCAGCGGGCCACGGATGTGGTCGTACAGATCGACGGCACCGCCCGGGATGCCGCGTGCCGCGCGGGTGACGCCACGACGCAGTGATTCCACGTCGTCGCGGTACTCCTCGATCATCTTGGCGTTGTCTTTCGCCAGCTTCTGCGTTTCCGGGTGCTTCAGCACCGAGCCTTCGTTGAGGAAGTTGCCCAGTTTGTGCGCGCCGAATGAGCTGGTGGCCGCGATGATCGGACGGTCTGGAATCAGATCACGCAGGGCGTGATTGCTGAAGCCGTTTGCCGCGAGCGTCTTGATTTCATCGGGCTTGGCGTAGATGCGGACCTGGCCGAAGTGGGGCGATGCAGCACTGACCGGATCGGAGGCCATGACGTGGTTGATCATGGTGTTGCCGCCTTCCGGAATGCGGTAGCTGAGGCTGACCGCGCCGTAGGCGTTGAAGGTCTCGCCCTTGACATTGAAGTGGTGCGAGGTGATCTGGGCCAGGGCGCCGCCGAGGGAGTGGCCGGTGACGGTAACCTCAGGTGGGCGTTGTCCGAGATCCTGGCCTTCCTTCTTGGCGTAGGCGAGGGCGCGTTGAGTCAGCGCGATGGCGTCCGGAGCCTGCACGTTGGTGCGGGCAACGACCATGCCACCATCGGTCAGAATTGCATCGCGTGCGATCTGTTCGGTGCCGCGATGTGCGACGACGATTTCATTGGTGTCGACTCGCTGGTAGATCGTTCCCTGATAGCCGTTCAGTCGATTATCGACGTGCTCGAGGATCTTGTACTCATGCCCGTTGATCGCTACGAGCTCTTCCTTGCCGGGAGCGCGTCGACCGACCGCACGGTCCTTGTACACGTCGTCGGAAATGCCCGCGTAGTCTTGGCTGCTGAGGCTCATTGGCGGACCTCATTGGCTTCAAGTGAAGCCGAGAACAGCGCATTCTGCAGTTCAGGGCGGAACTTGGTGGGGTCTTCCTGGCCGCTTGCGCCGTAGTCAGGAATCTCATTCACGCGCGGATAGTCCGAACGAGGATAGTGGCGAGTTTCGGTCTCGCCTTTGACGAAGGGTGCTGCTTCAATGAATGAAAGGAAGCGCGTCTCGCCCTCGGCACCCGTCGCCTTCAACATCGCGCCGGCACCGGTGAACTCCCACTTGCAGACACCGCGACCGTAGTAGTCCTCGTCCAGCATGCGATCGATGTATACGGTGCCGCGGTATTCGCCATCAGCGACCTTGCGCAGCTCCACTGGTTCCTGGCTGGTAATGCGAGCAGCCGTGCCGGTGGCCGGCTCGATGTGGCCGCACTGGTCTTCGTTGGTCACGTCGTACTGCGCGACACCTTCGACCACCGCGAAATCACCGGGGGCATCCTTCAGGCGCAGCACCAGTTCATAGGCCTTGCGCGGGCTGGGGTTGAGCTTGGCGAGGCCACGCCCACCCTGGGCGACATCGGCTTCAGCAGCGGCACGTTCCTGGTTCATGGCGGTCTCCGGATTGCAGGCGGTCAATAGAAGCAGAGCAAGGCACGGGATCATCTTGTGGCGCAATGTCGGCCTCCTTGGGGGTAGGAATGGTTGAACTGGCAGCTCATGGCGCGAGTTTCTGCACAGTGGTGGTGGTCGAGAACAGCGCGTCGCGTAGATCTTCGCTGTACCCCGACGGATCCTCCTCGCCACTGGCGCCAAAGTTGGCGACATTGTCGGCGCGCGGATAGATAAGTTTCGGGTAATAAAGCGTCAGAGGTGAGTCGTTGCCCATGCGTTTGTTGTCGACGAACGTCAGGAATCGCGTATCTGCCTCGCCGTTCGTAGCGCGCAACATCGCACCGACTCCCGTCAGCGCCCAATGGCAGACGCCACGCCCGTAGTAATCCTCGTCCTGCATGCGGTCGAGGTAGAACGTACCGCGGTATTCGTTCTCGCCCACTTGGCGCAGTGCGATAGGTTCCTGACTGGTGATGCGGCCCGCAGTGCCCGTTGCAGGTACGATCCGCCCACATGCTGCGTAGTCGCGTGCGTCGTACTGGGCAACGCCCTCGACCACCGTGAATGGACCAGGGGCATCCTTAAGTGTCAGTACCAGCTCGTAGCCCTGCTTTGGTGCAGGGTTGAGTTTGGCCAAGCCGCGTCCACCAGCAGCGACGTCGCGCTCGGCATCAGCATAGGGCGAGCATGCGGCCAGTGGGATAAGGGCGAGCAACGCCAGCAGCGGCTGCCTTTTCCTTTCAGGGAGCGCTACTCCCATGGCCTGATCCTGCATCGTGCGTCCATGTCCATATATCCTTCCTGGGTGACAGGTTTCTCGATTATGGAGCGTGTCGGGAACGATGTGCTACCGTCGCGACGGCTTTTTGACGCGCCCGATGCGGTGTATTCCGGCGAATCGACTGCAGCACAGGGGATTCGGGTGTCGCGTTGGCCTTGCTGGCAGGGCCTGTTCGCGGTTGAATCTGCGACGTAAATCAATAATTCACGCATTCATCACGTTATCAAAGGCGTTCTCTTGAACTGCATGATCCGCACCGAAACCACGGCCGACCACGCCGCCATCCATGCACTCACCGAGGCCGCCTTCCGCGAAGCCCCGCACAGCAGCCACACCGAGCAGTTCATCGTCGACGCCCTGCGCGCCCGCGGGGAGTTGAGCATTTCGCTGGTCGCCGAAACTCAGGGCCAGGTGGTCGGCCACATTGCCCTGTCGCCGGTGACGGTCAGCGATGGCAGCACGGGCTGGTTTGGTCTGGGCCCGATCTCGGTATTGCCCGCGTGGCAGGGGCAGGGCATCGGTGCGGCCCTGATGCGCGCCGCACTTGAAGCACTGCGTCAGCAGGGTGCACATGGCTGTGTATTGCTGGGCGAGCCGGCCTATTACGGGCGCTTCGGCTTCCGTGCCGAGCCGGGCCTGGTGCTGCCGGGCGTGCCGGCGGAGTACTTCCAGGCGCTTTGCCTGCAGCCTCCGCTGGCTCAGGGCGAGGTGCAGTACTCACCGGCCTTCGAGGCGACAGCCTGAGCCACGGCGGGCGCCCGTTCAGGGCGCGCGCCAGACGGTCGGTTCGGGTTGCGGCTTCGGAATGCGGTAGCCGCCGATATGCTCGAGAAGTTCATTGGTACGGCGCTGCTCGACCAGTACCTCACGCAGCAGGTTGCGCACGGCGAAGATGGCGAACGGCACCAGGATCCAGACCAGGCTGATGCCCAGCGCAAACAGGGTCAACAGGGCTTGTGCACCATCCATGTACGCCATTCCTTGATCGAAAGCAGCCACGCTAACACGCAGCTGCTCCCGGCGGATGTCAGGCCTTATGCCGAAGGTGGATCAGCGGATACGGGCGGCCCTGCGAATCCAGCGGCGAACGACCGGTTTCGACAAAGCCCATGCGCAGGTAGAAGCCCACGGCCTGCGCGTTCTGTGCGTTGACGTCGGTGCTCAGCTGCGGGTGCAGGGCCAGTGCATGCTGCAACAGCTGCCGACCGATACCGGTGCCGCGCACGTCCGGATCGATGAACAGCGCTTCCATGTGGGTGCCGTCGATCAGCATGAATCCCTGCGGCTGGTCCTGTGCATCGACGGCGACGGTCATCGGCGCCTGCGGCAGGAAAGCGGCCACTTCGGCATCGATGGCCTGGCGGTCTTCGGTACTGAGGAAGTCGTGGGTGGCGTCGACGGCGCGACGCCAGAGGTCGACGAGGGCGGCGCCGTCGTCGGCGCGCGAGCAGCGGAGGGTGGTCATGGGTTCACCAAGGTGCTTCGGAAGAGCGCGCATTATGAAGCCTTCCGGCTGCAGGTGCAGGCGCGGATTCATCCATCATTGCGGTGGCGGATGAAGGGGCTATGGGTCGTTGCCTCGGCGCGCAGCACCACGCCATCCTCGAAGTCCTCGCTGTCGTTGAAGGGCACAAGGGGCCACTGCCTCCACCGAGCAAGCCGTTCCAGGTAGTTGCGCGAAGCCATGGCGAGCGCCTCGTCATGGGCCTGCATACGCTCCGCTGGAAGCCCGGAACGCACGCCATGCACCACATGCGGTTCCATCACCTCGAAGCCGACGTAGCGCAGGCTGTACATCAATGGCCACAGCAGCAGCTGGGTGTCACCCTCGCGGCCATCAAGCGCGCACGCCCGTGCCGATGAGCCGGTGGTGACGCTCAGCAGCACACGCTTGCCGCGCATCACGCCGTGTTCGTGGCGCTGCCGGCTGTTGTACATCGGTCCGTAAACCAGCACGCGGTCCAGCCAGCCCTTGAGGATGGCCGGTGCCGCGAACCACCACAGCGGGAACTGCAGGATCAGCAGGTCAGTGGCCTGCAGCAGTTGCAGGTGGCGGTGCACGTCGGTAGGCAGAAGATCATGCCCGGCGCTGTGCCGTTGTTCGCGCTGGGCATCGAAGCGATCGGGCTGCAGGCGCTGAGGATGATGATGCGCGGCTTCCAGCGGATCGAAGCCCTGCGCATACAGATCGATCACATCCACCTGCAGGTTGTCATGCTGCAGCTGCTCGGCAGCCTGCATGGCCAGGTGGGCATTGAAGGAACGGGGTTCGGGATGGGCCAGCAGGATCAGGGCGCGCATGAGGGAGGGCGTATTGGAATGTGCGACCATCCTCGCGATGCTGGCATGCCCCGGCAATTACGCACCTTGAGGTAACCATGGCTCATCCTGGCGATGTCTATGCCGCCGACTGCTCGGCGCGCGATGCGCTGGCACTGATCTCCGGCAAGTGGGTGATGCTGCTGCTGCCGGCGTTGGCCGAAGGCCCGCAACGCAATGGTGCGCTGCTGCGGAAGATCGAAGGCATCTCGCAGAAGGTGCTGACCCAGACCCTGCGGCAGCTGGAGCGCAACGGCCTGATCGAGCGCTGCGATCTGGGCAGCAAGCCACTGCACGTGGAGTACCGGTTGACCACGATCGCACGCACTCTGGTCGACACGCTTGCGGCCCTGGACCGTTGGGCCGAGCATAATTTTCCGGCCCTGGACGCGGCCCGCGAGCGCTTCGACGCGCGTTAGCGGCGCCTGCACGGCTGCGGGCGTACAATGCGGCCCCGGCGGCCATCCTGGCCCTGCAGAAACGCGAGAACCGCCATGACCGACGCCCTGGGTGTGCCGGTGCACGACACCGACGAACACTGGATGCGCCACGCGCTGGCGCTGGCCGAGCGCGCACAACGCGAGTTCGACGAGATCCCGGTGGGTGCGGTGCTGGTCAGTGCCGACGGCCAGCTGCTGGGTGAGGGCTGGAACCTCAACATTGCTTCGCACGACCCCAGTGCGCATGCCGAAATCGTGGCCATGCGTTCAGGTGGAAAACTGCTCGCCAACCATCGCCTGCTCGGCAGCACCCTGTATGTGACCCTGGAGCCGTGCGCAATGTGCGCGATGGCGATCGTGCACGCGCGCGTTGCACGACTGGTCTACGGGGCCAGCGATCCCAAGACCGGGGCCTGCGGCAGTGTGTTCGACCTGCTCGGCGATGGTCGCCACAACCACCGGGTGGAGATCCACGGTGGGGTGCTGGCCAAGGAAGCGAGCATGCGCCTGACCAACTATTTCCGCGCCAAGCGCGGCAAGCCGCCGCTGCTGCTGGAAGACCACGCCGGCGAGGGCTGAGGGGCTAAAGGGTATGATGGGCGCCTCTTTCCATCACCGGTAGGCCGCGCGCCTGCCCAGCAACGAGGCGACACATGGCGGACAACGGCGCGGCCAACGAACGACTGATCTGGATCGACCTGGAAATGACCGGGTTGGATACCGACAACGATTCGATCATCGAGATCGCCACCGTGGTCACCGACGCCCAGCTTAACGTGCTGGCTGAAGGTCCAGAATTCGCCATCCACCATCCGCTGGAAACGCTGGAAGCGATGGACGAGTGGAACCGCAACCAGCACCGCCGCTCGGGCCTGTGGCAGCGTGTGGTGGACAGCACGGTGACCCTTGCCCAGGCTGAGGCGCAGACGGTGAATTTCCTGGCGCAGTGGATTCCGGCCGGCCTGTCGCCGATGTGCGGCAACTCGATCTGCCAGGATCGCCGCTTCCTGCACCGCCAGATGCCGCGCCTGGAGAAGTACTTCCACTACCGCAACCTGGACGTGTCCACGGTGAAGGAACTGGCCAAGCGCTGGGCGCCGACCGTGGCCGCCGGCGTCGGCAAGAACAGCAACCACACCGCGCTGAGCGATGTGCACGATTCGATTGCCGAGCTGCGTCACTATCGCCAGTTCATGGGCGCGCTGTCGGGGTTGCCCACGGCCTGAACAACGACGCCGGGCATGGCCCGGCGCTACCGGATGACTCGCGAACTGGTAGTGCCGGCCGCTGGCCGGCAATTCAGCGGCCTTCGTGACGTGTATCAGGTTGCCGGCCAGCGGCCGGCACTACCCTCCGTTCAACTCCCTGGCGCTAAGATCGGCGCCATGAACGAGCCCATCCTGCTCCCCCGCGACATTGCTCACGACGCCCGCGACTGGTCTGACCTGCAGCGGGCGGTGACCCTGCTGGAAGCGCCGACCCTGACCGCGCGCATGGCCAATCTGGTCGGTACGCCGCTGGAGTTCGCGGTGAAGGCGCTGCCCAGCTCGGTCTCCAACCGCATCCACGGCGCGGTGCAGGCGGCGCTGACCAAGTCGGCGCAGGCCGCGCTGTGGAGCATGGACAACACCCCCGGCAAGGGCGCATCCACCCGTTGGCACAAGCTGGCCGCAGCGACCTCCGGTGCGGTTGGCGGCGCTTTTGGTTTTGCTGCGCTGTTCATCGAGTTGCCGGTGTCGACCACCATCATGATGCGCGCCGTGGCCGACGTGGCTCGCAGCGAAGGCTTCGACCTGTCCGAGTTCAGTACCCGCCAGGCCTGCCTGGAGGTGTTCGCGCTGGGTGGCAACTCGCCGCGCGATGACGCCAGCGAGACTGGCTATTACCTGGCCCGGGGCTTCACCACCGATGTGATGCGCCATCTGTCGGCCGAGCTGGCCGGGCGCGTGGTGACCGGCCGTGACCTCACCCTGGGCGTGGCACCGAAGGAAGCCGGCAAGCTGCTGGCGAAGATGGTGGAGAAGGTGGCCGCGCGCTTCGGCGTGGTGGTCACCGAGAAATTCGCCGCACAGGCGGTGCCAATCGTGGGTGCCGCTGCCGGTGCGACGCTCAACACGATGTTCACCGATTACTACCAGGACATGGCGCGCGGCCACTTCATCGTGCGCCGGCTGGAGCGCAAGTACGGCGAAGACGTAGTGCGCACCTGCTATGACCGCGTGGCGCACGGCGGGGCGTTGATCGAGCCCACGTTGTAACCCGCTTCGGGGTCAGAGCCCTTTGCGTTGCAAAGGGATCCGACCCCGACCTCGCACAGGGTCAGAGCCCTTCCGCAGGAAGGGCTCTGACCCTTGCCTGCCAGGCACAACTGTTTTGCCACGATCCGCCTGTTGCACTGCGGCATCCATCCCCATCCTTGCGGTCAGTCCCCCCGCAAGAGATCGCCGCCATGTTGTTCACTCCCCACCGTCTGGGCCTGTTGGCCCTGCCCAACCGTATCGTGATGCCGCCGATGACCCGCTCGCGTGCCGCCGACGGCAACGTTGCCACTGCGGAAATGGCCGCCTACTACGCGCAGCGCGCCGGTGCCGGCCTGATCGTCAGCGAAGGTACCCAGATCAGCCCGCAGGGCCAGGGCTATGCCTGGACGCCGGGCATCCACAGCCCGGAACAGGTGCAGGGCTGGCGCCAGGTGACCGACGCCGTGCACGCGGCAGGCGGTCGCATCTACGCCCAGCTGTGGCATGTGGGTCGGGTCTCGCACGTGGCGCTGCAGCCCGGCGGTGCAGCACCGGTGTCGTCGTCGGCGCTGCTGGCCGAAGGCGTGAAGGTGTTCGTCGATCCAACCGGCGCAGGCCCGGAAGCGGGCGTGGGCGAGATGATCCAGCACTCGATGCCGCGCGCGCTGGCCGAGGCCGAGATTCCGGGCATCATCGCCGACTACGCGCAGGCCACCCGCAACGCGCTGGCGGCGGGTTTTGATGGCGTCGAGCTGCACGGTGCCAATGGCTATCTGATCAACCAGTTCATCGATTCGCAGGCCAACCAGCGCACCGACGGCTACGGAGGCGCGCTGCAGAACCGGCTGCGCTTCCTGCGTGAAGTAGTGGAGGCGGTGGTAGCGGTGGCCGGTGGTGAGCGCGTTGGCGTGCGCCTGGCGCCGCTGACCACCCTGCAGGGCGCGGTGGACGACACGCCGCAGGCCACCTATCTCGCTGCGGCACACCTGCTGGGCGGGCTGGGCGTGGGCTACCTGCACATCGCCGAGGCCGACTGGGACGACGCACCGCTGATGCCGGTGGCGTTCAAGCAGGCACTGCGCATGGTCTACCCGGGCACCCTGATCTACGCCGGCAAGTACACCGCCGAACGCGCGGAGCAGGCACTGGCCGAAGGCTGGGCCGACCTGATCGGCTTCGGCCGCCCGTTCATCGCCAACCCGGACCTGCCGGAGCGCCTGCGTCTGGGGGCGGAATTGAACCCGCCTGATCGGGCGACGTTCTTTGGCGGTGGCGCGGTCGGGTTTACCGATTACCCGGTGCTGGAAGAAAGCGTTGCCGCCTGATCCCGGAGGTTGCCGGCCAGCGGCCGGCACTACCAGGGTGCGCGGGGCAGGGTAGTGCCGGCCGCTGGCCGGCATTTCTGTTTGGGATCAGGGCTTGTCGCGCACCAGCGCGTCGGCCTCGACCACGCCGCCATCCTTGCCATGCAGGTACAGGTGCATGTCCTGCTGCGGATACGGAATGTTGATCCCGGCCCTGTCGAAGCCCAGCTTGAGCTGCTCCAGCAGCGTGACCTTGGTGCCGAACCAGTCGGCGGACTTCACGTAGCAGCGGATGCCGAGGTTGATCGCGTGCGCACCCAGCTCATACACCACCACATCCGGTGCCGGTGTCTGCAGCACGCGCGGGTCGGCCTTCATCAGCGCCAGCGCGGTGTCGCGCGCCAGCTGGATGTTGTCTTCGTAGCCGATGCCGATCACCAGTTCGACACGGCGGGTCGGTTCGGCGGTCAGGTTGATGATCGGCGCAGCGGTGATCAACGTGTTTGGAATGGTGGTGTGCTGGTTGTCGGCACCAGTGATGACGGTCTGGAAGATACGCACCTCGCGAACCGTGCCGGTCTGCCCGGCCACCGTCACCACATCACCGACACGGAACGGACGCAGTGTCACCAGCATCACGCCCGAGGCGATGTTGGACAGCGAGTCCTTCAGCGCCAGGCCCACCGCCAGGCCGGCGGTGCCGAGCACGGCCAGCAGCGGGGTGATCTGCACGCCCAGCGTACCAATGGCCAATACCACAACGATCACCAGCGACGTGGCATAGACCACGTTGCGCAGGAAGCTGCCCAGCATTGGGTCCACGCCCATGCGCGCGGTGGCGCGTGGCATCGCATTGGACAGGCGTCGTGCCACCCACATGCCGACCAGCAGCACCACGATCGCGGCCAGCAACGGCACGCCGTAGGTCTCCAGCAGGCGTTCCCAATCGAGTGAGTGGAACCAGGGCGTTGCGGCGGGGGCGGGTGGGGCAGTAGCGAGCATGCGGGCTCCTTTGCGGCGGGGAGGTGGCGCGCGCGGACGCCAGAAACAACAAGCCCCGCAGAGGCGGGGCTTGCATGCAGCTGAAGTATGGGCCGGCGCCGATGAAAGCGACGTCAGCCCTCAGCAATCACGGTCTCAGCCGTTGGCCTTCAGCTTGGCCAGGCGCAGCCAGGTATCGACCACGGTGTCCGGGTTCAGTGACACCGACTCGATGCCTTCCTGCATCAGCCACTCGGCCAGATCCGGGTGGTCGGACGGGCCCTGGCCGCAGATGCCGACGTACTTGCCCTTGGCACGTGCCGACTTGATCGCCATCGACAGCAGCTTCTTCACCGCCGGGTTACGTTCGTCGAACAGGTGCGCGACGATCGACGAGTCACGGTCCAGGCCCAGGCTGAGCTGGGTCAGGTCGTTGGAGCCGATCGAGAAGCCGTCGAAGATCTCCAGGAACTCATCGGCGAGCAGTGCGTTGGACGGCACTTCGCACATCATGATGATCTTCAGGCCGTTCTCGCCCTGCTTCAGGCCGTTCTGTTCCAGCACCTCGATGACCTTGCGGCCTTCTTCCAGGGTGCGCACGAACGGAATCATGACCCATAGGTTGTCCAGGCCCATTTCGTTGCGCACGCGCAGCACGGCCTTGCACTCCAGCGCGAAGGCGGCCGAGAAGCTCGGGTCGACGTAACGGCTGGCGCCGCGGAAGCCGATCATCGGGTTCTCTTCGTGCGGCTCGTAGTTGCTGCCGCCGATCAGGTTGGCGTACTCGTTGGACTTGAAGTCCGACAGGCGCACGATCACGGCGTTCGGTGCGACCGAGGCGGTGAGGGTGGCGATGCCTTCGGCCAGGCGGTCCACGTAGAAGCCGACCGGATCGGAATAGCCGGCGATCTTCTCGTCGATCTTCTTCTTCGTCGCCGCATCCTGACGGTCGTATTCCAGCAGGGCGTTCGGGTGGATGCCGATGTGGCTGGCGATGATCATTTCCAGGCGGGCCAGGCCGATGCCGGCGTTCGGCAGCTGGCCGAAGTCGAAGGCACGTTCCGGGTTGGCCACGTTCATCATGATCTTCAACGGTGCCGGCGGCATGTTGCCCAGATCGGTGGTGGTGCGCTCGAAGCCCAGCTTGCCTTCGTAGATGAAACCGGTATCGCCTTCAGCGCAGCTGACGGTGACCAGCTGGCCATCTTCGATGACCTTGGTGGCGTTGCCCGAACCGACCACGGCCGGCACGCCCAGCTCGCGCGCGATGATCGCGGCGTGGCAGGTACGGCCACCGCGATTGGTGACGATGGCCGATGCACGCTTCATCACCGGCTCCCAATCGGGGTCGGTCATGTCGGCGATCAGCACGTCGCCCGGCTGCACGCGGTTCATGTCTTCCAGCGTCTTCACCACGCGGGCCACGCCGGCGCCGATCTTGGCACCCACGGCACGGCCCTCGGCCAGCACGTTGCCGCCCTTTTCGGTCAGCGCGAAGCGCTCGATCTGGGTGGCATGGCTGCGCGACTTCACCGTTTCCGGGCGCGCCTGGACGATGAACAGCTTGCCGCTGACACCGTCCTTGGCCCACTCGATGTCCATCGGGCGGCCGTAGTGCTTTTCGATGACCAGCGCCTGCTTGGACAGTTCCTGCACGTCCTCGTCGCTGATCGAGAAGGTGGTGCGCAGTTCGGCCGGGGTGTCCTCGATCCTGACGCGCTCACCGGGGACATCCGAATACACCATGCGGATCGCCTTGCTGCCGAGCGAGCGGCGCAGGATCGCCGGCTTGCCGGCCTGCAGGGTGGGCTTGTAGACGTAGTACTCGTCCGGGTTGACCGCGCCCTGCACGACCATTTCGCCGAGGCCGAACGAGGAGGTGACGAACACCACGTCGCGGAAGCCGGACTCGGTGTCCAGGGTGAACAGCACGCCGGAGGAACCGACGCCGGAACGCACCATCAGCTGCACGCCGGCGGACAGGAACACGTCTTCATGCTTGAAGCCGTGGTGCACGCGGTAGGCGATGGCACGGTCGTTGTACAGCGAGGCGAACACTTCCTTGACCTTGTGCACGACGTCGTCGGCACCGGTGACGTTGAGGAAGGTTTCCTGCTGGCCGGCGAAGGAGGCATCGGGCAGATCCTCGGCGGTGGCCGAAGAGCGCACGGCCACGGCCACGTCGCCGCCGCCGTTGTCGGCGCTCAGCTTGGCGTAGGCGGTACGGATGTCCTGGTCCAGCTGCGGCTGCAGCGGCGCGTCGATCACCCAGCTGCGGATCTCCTTGCCGGCGGCGGTCAGCGCGTTGACGTCTTCGACGTCCAGCGTGGCCAGCTTGTCGAAGATACGCTTGGACAGGTCGTTGTGCGCGATGAAGTCCTTGAAGGCTTCAGACGTGGTCGCATAACCTCCAGGAACGGAGACGCCCAGACCGGCCAGATTGCCGATCATCTCGCCCAGCGAGGAATTCTTGCCGCCTACGCGGGCCAGGTCGGCCAGACGCAGTTCGTGCAACCACAGGATGTTCTCGTTCAAGCGCGATGCTCCGTTTGGCCATCGCCCGAGGCGGGCTGAGTGGCCGCGTCCGTAGGAAGAAGCCGATATGATGCCGGGCAGACCGCTGTCGGCACAAGCTTGTGTTGGCGGCCCTTTTAGGCTTCGTAGGGGGTAAAAGCGCGCATGTCGACCATCCGTCCGGTGTTCTACGTTTCCGATGGAACCGGTATCACCGCTGAAACCATTGGGCATAGCCTGCTGACCCAGTTCTCCGGGTTCAGCTTCATTACCGACCGGATGTCGTTTGTAGACGACCCCGAAAAAGCCCGGGAAGCCTGTTCCCGGATCCAGGCGGCGGGGGAGCGTTACCAGGTCAGGCCGATCGTGGTGAACTCCTGCGTGGACCAGAGCCTGAGCCTGATCCTGGCCGAGAGCGGGGCCCTGATGCTCGATGTGTTCGCGCCGTTCATCGAGCCGCTGGAGCGTGAACTGTCCAGCTCGCGGGTGAACCGGGTGGGGCAGGCCCATGGCATGGTCGACTTCGACACCTACCACCGCCGCATCAACGCGATGAACTTCGCGCTGACCCATGACGACGGCATCGCGGTGAATTACGACGACGCCGACGTAATCCTGGTGGCGGTGTCGCGGGCCGGCAAGACGCCCACCTGTATCTACCTGGCCCTGCATTACGGGGTGCGTGCGGCCAATTACCCGCTGACCGACGAGGATCTGGAAAGCGACCGCCTGCCGCCGCGCCTGCGCAACTACCGGCGCAAGCTGTTCGGCCTGACCATCGACCCGGACCGCCTGCAGCAGATCCGCCAGGAGCGCCGCCCGAATTCGCGCTATGCCAACCTGGATACCTGCAAGCGCGAGGTGGCCGCGGCCGAGGTGATGTTCCAGATGGAGCGCATCCCGACCCTGAGCACCACCCATACCTCGATCGAGGAGATCTCCAGCAAGGTGCTGGCCACGCTGGGGTTGCAGCGCGAGCTGTATTGATCCGCGCGCCACGACCAACGGTCGTGGCCTACCTGCGTGGTCGGGGCCTACCTCCGTGGCGGGCATCGCCCCTCCTCCGCGTTGGGTATCGACCGTTGGTCGATACGGAGCCCCTTTGGTCGGGGCGATCCCGCCCCCACGTTGAAGCACCAACGTGTAGGATCGACCCATGGCCCGAGCCTTGCCCCGCACCGAACGCATTCCCCGCCTGAGCCGGCTCAGCTGGCTCATGGGCCTGTACGCGGAAAACTACCGGCACCTGGTGCGCCTGTTCGAACCGGCCGGGCTGGTGGCGGGCAGCTACATTTCCTCGATCGGCGACGGCCTGGATGTTCGCCTGGACGTGATTGAGTGCCACCGCTACACGGTGGAGCTGCGCCTGACCTACGACCTGGCCGATCCGGTCACCGGCGAGCCGGATCCCTCGGCCTATGTACGCCTGTACCGTGATGCGCGCCAGGCCGAGACCACCCACTGCTATGTCGGCCGCCGCTGGCAGGACACGATGGGCCTGTACCCGCCGCCGGCAGAGCTGATCAGCCACCGCATGCGGATGAACACCTTCCTCGGCAAGTGGCTGGAATACCTGGCCGAACGTGGCCACGGCGTCGCCACCCTGCGCCGCGATCCCGACGGCGCCAGCACGCCCGCCGAGCGCCGCCTGTCGCTGGTGCGCTGATCGGCCATAATCCACGGCTGACCTGCCGCTGGATGCTGCCATGCCGTATACCCCGATCGTCGCCACCCTGGGCTACGTGCTGTCGCCGGATCGTCGCCAGGTGCTGATGATCCATCGCAACACCCGTCCCGGTGACCACCACCTGGGCAAGTACAACGGCCTGGGCGGCAAGATCGAACCGACCGAAGACGTGGCCGCTGGCATGCGCCGCGAGATCGCCGAGGAAGCCGGGATCGACTGCATGGACATGCGCCTGCGCGGCACCATCAGCTGGCCGGGTTTCGGCAAGCATGGCGAGGACTGGCTGGGCTTCGTGTTCGTCATCGACAGCTTCGAAGGCACCCCGCACGGCGGCAACCACGAGGGCACCCTGGAATGGGTGGATGTGGACAAGCTCGACCAGCTGCCGATGTGGGAGGGTGACCGCAACTTCCTGCCGCTGGTGTTCGACGCCGACCCGCGCCCGTTCCACGGCGTGATGCCGTACAAGGACGGCCGCATGGTGAGCTGGGCGTACAGCCGGCTGTGAGGCGGCTCGCCGGGCATGGCCCGGCGCTACCCGAAGCGTTCGGAGCCGGCAGCGCCGGGCCATGCCCGGCGGGCATTACCGCCGTTGCGCCAGCAGCAGGTGGAAGTGCTTCTCGCGAACCTGCCCGTCATTGCCGGTCGCGGATTCCCGGTGGCTGCGCCAGGCCGAAACGCTGAAGCCGGAAACGCGCAGGGCCAGTTCCACCGCGTCCAGCTCATGCAGCTGGAAGTCGCTGGCAAATGGCAGGCTACGCATGAAGGCCGCGTCACCGAAGGCCAGGCACAGCCGGCCACCCCGGCGCAGCACCCGCGCCAACTCGTCGAGCACCGGCGCCAGGTGCGGCCAGAAGTACAGGGTATTGACCGCCAGCGCGGCGTCCATCGAGGCGTCGGCGACCGGCAGGGCATGGGCGTCGCCATGGCGCATCGCGGCACGCTCAGCCAGTCCGGCACTGGCCAGCCGCTGGTTGCCGGCCTCGACCATGGCCGTGGACAGCTCGATGCCCAGATAGTGGCTGCCGGAGGCCTGCAGCAGCTGCGGCGCGAATGCGGCGTTGCCCGGGCCGATCTCCAGGATCCGTTCACCAGCGGAGGCGGCCAGCAGCCCGATCGCGGCCTGGTTGAGTGCGCCGTTGCTGCGGTTCATCGCGTCGGCCACCTCCAGCGCAGCCTCGCCATGGGGCTGCCGCAGCTGTGCGGCCAGGGTAGGAGCATCCAGCATCATCATCGTCCGTTGCAGAGTTTCGGACGTGGCGGCGGCGGGTCCGCCGGTGACCATAGCGCCGACCCTGCGGCTTGGGAAGTAGGGAAACCCCGCTTCGGGGTGATGAGGAAATGTCCAGCGTCGCAGTCGGTGAGATCTGGTTGTCCACAGGGGGTGTGGATTACGCGTGGGCAACTTTGTGGATAAGCGCCGACAGGCGCCACCCCCCTAGGCTGTCAAGATGGGTGGCGAAAAATTCACCGCCGGTGAGGGCAGGTGAGGGAGCGGTGAAGGATGGCCACTGCCGCCGCTGTCGCCAGCAGCGGTGCTCGCGGTAACCTGTGGCCCTTGATGCTCCGTGAGACTCCATGAAACGTCACTTCTCGATGCTGCGCGAATTCCAGCTGGCCGACTGGTTCACCCTGGCCAATGCTTTCTGCGGCACCGGTGCGGTCTTCGCCGCGATGCGCTTCCTGCAGGACGGCGAGCGCGGCTATCTGCTGTTCGGCATGGCGCTGATCCCGCTGGCCTTCATCTTCGATGCCCTCGACGGGCACATCGCGCGCTGGCGCAAGTCCAGCTCCACCCTGGGACGTGAGCTGGACTCGCTGTCCGATGTGATCTCCTTCGGTGTGGCGCCGGCGGCGCTGGCCTATGCCTGCGGTATGCAGGGCGGCTGGGACTGGCTGGTGCTGAGCTACTTCGTCTGCTGCGGTGTCAGCCGCCTGGCCCGCTACAACGTCACCGCCGAGGCACTGGCCGGCGACGAGGGCAAGGTCAAGTATTTCGAGGGCACGCCGATCCCGACCAGCCTGCTGTTGGTGATCGTGTTGGCCATCGCCGCCGGCACCGGCGCCATCGGCCAGGACATCTGGTTCGGCCAGTGGCAGATCGGGCCGTGGCAGCTGCACCCGATGGTGCTGCTGTTCGCCCTGTCCGGGTCGCTGATGATCAGCAAGACCCTGCGCATCCCCAAGCCATGAGCCAGCCCTGCGGAGGCCTGCGATGACCAGCTCGGCCCACGACCCCGGCAGCAGCGATTTCGAGACCCTGGCCCGGCAGTACTTCGGCGCCTGGGGCGATGCCCTGCGTCATGCGTCCACCCCGGGTGCACCGGCCGGTGACGACCCCGGCAGCTGGCGGTGCCTGTTCGACTGGTGGGGCCAGCTGTTGCCAGAGCAGGGACAGGGCGCGCCGGAAGATGCCGTGCGCCGGTTCCGCGAACAGGCCGGCAGCTGGTATGGCACCATGCAGGAAGTGGCTGCGCGCTTCGCCGGCCGCGATGCCAGCAGCGCCGACGTGGCCCAGGCCTGGCGCGAGGCGGTGCAGGGGCAGGGCGATGGCATGCTGCAGTGGATGCTGCAGGGCGCCCGGGGCAGTACCCACGCAGGTGCCGCGGTGCCCGAATTTGCGGCGTGGCTGCAGCAGTTCCAGTTGCAGGCCGGCCCGTGGCTGCAGAGCCCGGCGTTCGGCCCCGGCCGCGAGCACCAGGCGCGCTGGCAGTCCCTGCTGCGTGCGCAGGAGGAATACCAGCAGCATTCACGCGCCTACGTCGATCAGATCAAGCAGGCACTGGACGAGGCCTTTGCGCTGTTCGAGCAGCGCCTGGCCGAGCACGAGCAGCCGGGCAGCCAGCTGACCAGCGCCCGCGCGATGTTCGACCTGTGGATCGAAGTGGCCGAGGAGGCCTACGCCAAGGTCGCCATGTCCGAACCGTTCCAGCAGGTGTACGCCTCGCTGGGCAACGCACAGATGCGCCTGCGCGCCGGCCTGCAGCGCGAGGTGGAACAGATGAGTGAACGTATCGGCCTGCCGACCCGCAGCGAGATGGACGCCGCACACCGCCGCATCGCCGAGCTGGAGCGCAGCCTGCGCCGCCTGCAGGCACAGGTGGCGGTGCTGGCCGGTACCGCCGAGGTGGATCCGGTGGCGCAACCGGCGCCGGCGAAGGTGAAGCCGGCCGCGCGCAAGGCCGCGAAGAAGGCGGCGCCCGCAAAGAAGGCGTCTGCGAAAAAGTCGTCCGCGAAGAAGGCTGCACCAAAGGCAGCGCCCCGTACTTCCACGCGGACGCGTGACCGATGAAGGGACCGCTGGGCTTCAACGCCGATGACCTGATGCAGGAAACCCTGGCCATGCAGCGCAAGCTGATGGAAGGGCTGAAGCTGCTGCCGCAGGTCGAAGATGTTGATTACGGCGTGACCGCCCGCGAGGAGGTCTGGCGCGATGGCAAGGTGGTGCTGTACCGCTTCGTCGGTGAACAGGCGCCGACCCGGCGCACGCCGCTGCTGATCGTCTACGCGTTGGTCAATCGGCCGTACATGGTCGATCTGCAGGCCGACCGTTCGCTGGTGCAGAAGCTGCTGGCGCTGGGCCAGGACGTCTACGTCCTGGACTGGGGCTACCCGGACCGTTCGGAGCGCTTCCAGACCCTGGAGGACTACCTGCTGCGCTACATCGATGGCGCGGTGGATGCGCTGCGCGCGCGCAGCGGTGGTCCGGTGGACATGCTGGGCATCTGCCAGGGAGGCGTGTTCGCACTCTGCTACGCCGCGCTGCGCCGGCAGAAGCTGGGCAAGCTGATCACCATGGTCACCCCGGTCGATTTCCACACCGCCGACAACATGCTCTCGCACTGGGCGCGGCAGGTGGATGTGGACCTGCTGGTCGACACGCTGGGCAACATCCCGGCCGACCTGATGAATGCCAGTTACCTGATGCTCAAGCCGTTCCGTCTGAACGTGCAGAAGTACGTCGGCCTGCTCGACATCCTTGATGACAAGGCGGCGCTGGAGGATTTCCTGCGCATGGAGAAGTGGATCTTCGATTCACCGGACCTGGCGGGCGAGGCGTTCCGCGACTTCATCAAGCAGTTCTACCAGGGCAACGGGCTGATGAACGGCACGGTGCGGATCGGCGAAGAGGCGGTGGATCTGTCGAAGGTGACCCTGCCGGTACTGAACATCTACGCCGAGCAGGACCATCTGGTGCCGCCGGACGCCTCGCGCGCGATGCGTGGCCGCCTGGGCACCGAGGATTACACCGAGTCCAGTTTCCGCGGCGGGCACATCGGTATCTATGTTTCCGGGCGTGCACAACGCGAAGTGCCGGCGACGATCGATGGCTGGCTCAATCAGCGCACAGCGGATTCAACGCGGGCCTGAGCGTGGCCGTGCAGGCAGGACCAGCGTCCCCGTGTACGGGGTATGCACGACGTGGAGGGTGACCTCCTGCTGCCCGTCGATGAAATGCTTCGGCACCTGTCGCGAGTAGGTGAACTCGGTACCGTCGAGCACCTCCAAGCGCCGGCGCAGCGTCGGACCATTGTCCGGTAGCGTGATCTGATGGATGCCGTCGCCGGTGAACAGGAAATGGCTCCCGCCGCCGTAGACATGGCGAGACGCGCCGTCGGCCGGATCGAAGTACTCGAAACGGTTGCTGCAGGCATCCCACAGGGATATGCCCACCACAGCGGGATACTGGTCAATCAGGTTCTGCGTCCTGTCATCGCCTTCGTACACTGCCGTTGTGAGCCAGACCGTGCTGGAAAGGGTGCGTGCGGAGATACCCGCTTGTGGACAGTCGATGCCCTGCGCATGGGAGGCTGTGGACGCGAGCAGCAGAGAGAGAACAAGGCGTTTCATCAGGTGTTCCTGTGGCATCGGATGACACCTACAATCAGGGAACGCAAAGAGAGAGCGCCATGGGATTTATCCGAAATCATTGCCTGGCAGCCGTGGCTGCAGGACTACTTCTGGTGACGTCCGGCGTCCTGGCAGCCCCTGGCCCGCAGGCGCAACGGGAAATCGCGCAGCTGATCTCCAGCCTGGACGGTTCGCAGTGCCGTTTCCAGCGCAATGGCAGCTGGCACGACGGCAACGATGCGCGCGCGCACCTTCAGCGCAAGTACGACTACCTGCTGAAGAAGGACATGGTGGACAGCGCCGAGCAGTTCATCGAGCGCGCGGCCAGCCAGAGCAACATGAGCGGCAAGCCCTACCGTATCCAGTGTCCGGGGCAGCCTGAACAGACCGCGGCAGCCTGGTTCGGCGCACGCCTGCAGGCCCTGCGCCACCGCACGCCGTAGACATAGGGGCGGTGTAAAGTCGAGCCACGCACGACTGCTTTTTCCCGTAGCCCAGGAGAACCGCCATGAACACCACGCCGCGCACGCTGTCGCGTTCATTGAACGACCGCATGATTGCCGGCGTGATGGGCGGCATCGCCCACCGCTTCGGCTGGAACCCCACGCTGGTGCGGATCGTGTTCGTGCTGGTCTCGATCGGCTCGGCGGCCTTCCCCGGCATCCTGGTCTACCTGATCCTGTGGCTGCTGATTCCCAACGAGGCCGATTGAAGACTCCCGTGACGCCCTGGCCGATCTGGCTGCGCGCGCTGCAGGTGCTGGGCGCGGTGTGGACGTCCCCCAATTCCCTGCTCGGCGTGATCGGCGGCCTGGCCGGCATGCTTGGCGGGGCGACGCTGCGTTGGAGCAGCCTTGACTGTGCGCTGGTGTTCGATCGCTGGCCGTGGGGACCAGGCGGGGCGATCACCTTGGGCAACGTGATCCTGCATACCGGCCATGACCTGGGCATTTCCTGCCGCACCTATGCGCATCAGGCGGGGTGGGGCGTGGAGCCGCTGATCCGGCTGGATGACCACGAACGCGCGCACGTCTACCAGTACATGGTGCTGGGGCCGCTGTACCTGCCGGTGTACCTGCTGTGCGGCGGGGTGAGTGCGCGCAACCCGTTCGAGCGTGCGGCCGATCATTTCGCCCGGTTCGGGCACGGCTGGTGGCCGTAGTTTCCAGCCAACGGCGCAGCCCCTCGTGGCTTGGTCGCGGAATATGTTTCATGTGATTGGGCCGGGCGGGGTGGGTTCGCGGGACACGCCGTAAACCCGTCCCTGGGGGCTCGATGGCGCCATCCATGGCGCCAACGGTCCCGCGAACCCACCCCGCCCGACCCCTGACAGTTTCCGTGCGCGTCCAGCCACGGAGAAGAAAAAGAACAGCAGAAGCGGGTCGCGCGCTGCGCTTGCTCGCGAGCCGAGCCTGCGGTCGGCTTCGCGGACTGGCCTGAAAGCAGCCGAGCGTGGGCTCGGCTCTACAAAAAGCGGCCAGCCAGGCTGCTTTTGCTTTTGATCTTCTTTTTTCTTCTCCGTGGGTGGCAGACGCAGCAGAAATCTGTCAGCGGCCGGGTGGGTGGGGCTGGCGGGGTATCCGCGGCATGGATGCCGCGGCTAAGCCCCCAGGGACGGGTTCACGGCGTCCCCGCCAGCCCCACCCACCCGGCCAGCCCACAGGAAACCGGCTTTCCGCGATCATCTCAAACCACCCACGAGGGGCTGCGCCGTTCGCTGGAAACCCCCGATTCGTTAGCCGGAAGTTAAAGATCCGTAAGCATTCTGCTGCGATCCCGCAGTCATCTGCATGCAACCGATCGTCATTAGCCTTCGTGACGTTCCAGTCAGGTTCGACGCGGTAAGCTCTTCCTCGATGAGCTCGCAGCATCGCTCATCGAGTGCAGTACGCAGTAGCAATTTGGAGGAAGACATCACATGGCAATCGTTCTTTATGTCGGTGGTAGCAAGGATGGCGAGAAGGGCGTGGTGCCCTACGGCTTCAGCAAATCCCGCGCCGACACCGCGCTGGGGCCGGAGTTCTACACGGAGCGGTTCATGGAACTGCAGGGTGTCGGCAAGGTCCGCCTGATGGCCCTGGAAAGCATGCGTGACGAGATCGTCATGCAGCGTGCCGCCCGCCACTACCGCTGACCTTCGCAACATGCGGCAGGGCGCGCCCACCATCGTGCGCCCGCGCCGGCATCCCAGCCCAGGGCCAGTCCGAGCCCTCTCTTCGCCAGGATGCCGGCGTCCAATCCGGTCCCGCCGCTGAACCTCGCCCCCTGTCAATGCCTTGTCCGGCTCCGTCGTGGATTGCCAGAATGGGGTCTTCCCGTACCGCGGCACAGACCTGAAGCAATGCACGACGCCAAGAACGCCCAGAGCGCGCTCGCCCAGCAGATCGCCCAGACCATCGCCGACGAGATCGGTGCCCAGTCCACCCAGGTACGTGCCGCCGTCGGCCTGCTCGACGAGGGCGCCAGCGTCCCGTTCATCGCCCGCTACCGCAAGGAAGTGACCGGAGGCCTGGACGACACCCAGCTGCGCAACCTGGAAACCCGCCTCACCTACCTGCGTGAGCTGGAAGACCGCCGCGCCGCCGTGTTGTCCAGCATCGGCGAGCAGGGCAAGCTCAGCGACGAGCTGCGCAACGACATCCTGGCCGCCGATACCAAGAGCCGGCTGGAAGACCTGTACCTGCCGTACAAGCCCAAGCGCCGTACCCGTGCACAGATTGCCCGCGAGGCCGGCCTGGAACCGCTGGCCGATGGCCTGCTGAACGACCCGACGCGGGACCCGCAGGTTTTCGCCGCCACCTTTGTCGACACCGACAAGGGTGTGGCCGACACCAAGGCCGCACTGGAGGGCGCGCGCGCGATCCTGATGGAGCGCTGGGGTGAAGACGCCGCGCTGGTCGGTGAACTGCGCACGTGGCTGGGCGAGACCGGGGTGATCCGTGCCCGCGTGGCTGAGGGCAAGGAAACCGAAGGCGCCAAGTACCGCGATTATTTCGAACACGCCGAAGCGCTGGCGAAGATTCCCTCGCACCGCCTGCTGGCACTGTTCCGCGCACGCCGCGAGGAAATCCTGTTCCTGGAGCTGGACCCGGGCAGTGATGCCGAGGCTGGCCACCAGTACGCGGAAGGCCGTGTGGCGCGCAAGGCCCGCATTGCCGACCAGGGGCGCGCTGGCGACCGCTGGCTGCTGGATGCCTGTCGCCTGACCTGGCGCGCCAAGCTGCATACCCATCTGCTGCTGGACCTGTTCAACCAGGCCCGCGAAAAGGCCGAGGCCGAAGCCATCGCGGTGTTCGGTGACAACCTGAAGGACCTGCTGCTGGCCGCGCCGGCCGGCCCGAAGACCGTGCTCGGGCTGGACCCGGGCATCCGTACCGGCTGCAAGATCGCCGTGGTCGATGCTACCGGCAAGCTGGTCGCCACCGAGACCATCTACCCGCATGAGCCGCGCCGTCAGTGGGAGCAGTCGCTGCAGACCATCAAGCAGCTGTGCGCCAAGCACAACGTGGAACTGATCGCGATCGGCAACGGCACCGCCAGCCGTGAAACCGACAAGCTGGCCGGTGAGGCGATCAAGGCCGCGGCCAACCCGAAGCTGCAGAAGGTGGTGGTCAGCGAGGCCGGTGCTTCGGTGTACTCGGCCTCGGAGTTCGCGGCCAAGGAATTCCCGGGCCTGGACGTGTCGCTGCGCGGTGCGGTGTCGATCGCCCGGCGCCTGCAGGATCCGCTGGCCGAGCTGGTGAAGATCGAGCCCAAGGCGATCGGCGTTGGCCAGTACCAGCACGACGTGGACCAGTACCGCCTGGCACGGGCGCTGGACGCACGCGTGGAGGACTGCGTGAACGCGGTTGGCGTGTACGTGAACACCGCGTCGGCGGCGCTGTTGTCGCGCGTGTCTGGTCTCTCCTCGACGGTGGCCGAGAACATCGTGCGCCATCGTGACGACAACGGTCCGTTCAAGCGTCGCAAGGACCTGCTGAAGGTCGCGCGGCTGGGCGAGAAGACCTTCGAGCAGTGCGCCGGCTTCCTGCGCATCGCCGATGGTGACCAGCCGCTGGATGCCTCGGCGGTGCACCCGGAAGCCTACCCGGTGGTCGAGCGCATCGTTGCCAGCACCGCGCGCCCGATCAAGGCGCTGATCGGTGATGGCAGCTTCCTGCGTGGCCTGAAGGCAGAACAGTTCACTGACGACACCTTTGGCGTGCCGACCGTGCGCGACATCCTCAAGGAACTGGAAAAGCCGGGCCGCGATCCGCGTCCGGAGTTCAAGGCCGCGCGCTTCGCCGAGGGCGTCGAGGACATCAAGGATCTGCGCGAAGGCATGGTGCTGGAGGGCGTGGTCAGCAACGTTGCGGCCTTCGGCGCCTTTGTCGATATCGGCGTGCACCAGGATGGCCTGATCCACATTTCGGCGCTCTCCGATACGTTCGTGAAGGATCCGCGCGACGTGGTCAAGGCCGGCGATATCGTCAAGGTGAAGGTGCTGGAGGTGGACGTGGCGCGCAAGCGCATCGCCCTGACCCGACGCCTGGACGACACCCCCGGCCAGGCCACCAGCCGCCCGGGCCAGCGCGACGAACGTAGTCAGGGCCAGGGGCCGCGTCGTGACGCAGGTGGCCAGAACCGTGGCCCCAACCGCAGCCCGGGCAATGGCGGCCGCGGCGGCCAGTCGGCGGCGCCGGCCAACAATGCCCTGGCAGAAGCCTTCGCCCGCGCCAAGCGCAGCTGAGGAGCGTGTCCCCCGTCACGGTTGATCCGGGGCGGGGGACTTGTCGATTTTCCCCGTGATTGCGCACACTTGCGCCTGAGGGGGGCGTGTGGCCTCCCCGCTGTCTCTGGGGAGGGCCATGACGCCAGCACGACCCGTCGTCTTCGTTGACGTCTGCAGCGCCCTGTTGCGGCCGGAGGCTGCCTGCGCGTCCCGGGGAACGGGTTGATGGCCGGCCAGGGAAGCAACGGCAACGGGCTGCTGGAGCGGCGCCTGCAGGAGCTGGCTGAAGAACGCCGCCGGCTGGCGATGATCATCGACGGCACCGCCGCCGGCACCTGGGAATGGAACGTGCAGACCGGCGAGATGCGGGTCAACGCGCGCTGGGCCGAGATCGTCGGCTACCGGCTGGAAGAACTGGAGCCGGTGTGCCAGAAGACCTTCCTGACATTGGTCCATCCCGACGATATCGCCCTGTCCGATGCGGCGCTCGAGGACCATTTCGAGGGCCGCAGCGACAATTACGTCTGCCTGTTGCGCATGCGCCACAAGAACGGCCAGTGGATGTGGATCCACGACCGTGGCCGCGTGTTCGAATGGGACGGGCAGGGGCGGCCACTGTGGATGGCCGGTGCGCATGCTGATGTGACCGAACTGCAGCAGGCACGCCAGGATGCGGCCGAGACCCGGCAGCGACTGCAGGCGGTGGTCGACGCCTCCGACGAGGTTGCGGTGATCGCCACCGATATCGACGGCACCATCACCCTGTTCAATACCGGCGCACAGCGTCTGCTCGGCTACACCGCCGAGGAGGTGGTTGGCCAGCGGCGCCTGGATGCGTTCCATGACCCGGACGAGCTGAGCGCCTGGCTGCAGCCGCTGGCGGGCGACGACGGCGAGGTGCCTGGCGTGTTCGAGGCGCTCAGTGCCCGTGCCGATGGGCAGACCTATTCGCGGCAATGGACGCTGCGTCGCAAGGACGGCCAGTCACGCCAGGTCCGCCTGTCGATCAGCCGCATGGATGGCGCCGATGGCACGCGCATCGGCTACGTCGGCATGGCGATCGACATCACCGAGATCCTGCAGGCGCGCGCCGAAGCACGGCTGTCGGCGGAGAAGTTCGCCGGTGCGTTCACCTCGGCTGCACTGGGCATGGCACTGGTGTCGCTGGAAGGGCGCTGGCTGGACGTCAATGACGCGCTGTGCCGGATCCTCGGCTATCCACGCGAAGAACTGCTGCAGGTTGATTTCCAGCGCCTGACCCACCCCGATGACCTGCAGACCGACCTGGCCCTGGTGCAGGATCTGCTGGCCGGGCGGCGCAGCCACTACCACCTGGAAAAGCGTTACCTCGATCGCGACGGCAAGGTGATCTGGGCGCGGCTGTCGGTGTCGCTGGTGCGCAGCGAGCGTGGTGAGCCTGTGCATTTCGTGTCGCAGATCCAGGACATCAGTGCCCAGCGCAGCAGTGAGCAGCGCCTGTTCGAAAGTGAGCAGCGCAGCCGCATCACCCTTGATGCGGTCGCCGACCTGGTGCTCAGTGTCAGCCTCGATGGCCGCATCGACTATGCCAATGCGGCTGCGGTGCGTACCTTGGCCGGTGATGGTGCGCTGTCGCTGGCTGGGCACAAGGTGCAGGACGTGCTGGCGTTGACCACCGAGTACGCGCCCGGTTCGGTGCTGGATGTCTCGGTGCTGCTGGATCCGGAAAGCAATGCGGTGGACCTGCACGCCGACCTGCTGTTGCGGCTGGGCACGGCGACCATACCGGTGGACCTGACCCGCGCCTGGCTTCGCGATGACGAAGGCCGGGTGCGCGGCGCGGTGTGGGTACTGCGCGACGATACCCAGCAGCGTGCACGCCAGCGCGAGGCGCGACACCTGGCCGAAATCGACCCGTTGACCGAGCTGAGCAACCGCCGCGGCTTCGAGGTGCACCTGCAGCAGGCGATCACCCGTGTCGAGCGCACGGGCCAGGCCGCGTCGTTGATGTACATCGACCTGGATCGCTTCAAGCCGGTCAACGACACCTGGGGCCACCTGGCCGGCGATGCGGTGCTGTGGGCGGTGGCCAGCGTGCTGCGCCATGGCGTGCGCGATTCGGATGTGGTGGCACGGCTGGGGGGGGACGAGTTCGCGGTGATCCTGTCCGGCTGTACGCCGCGGCGTGCCGCGCGTATCGGCGGCGAACTGCTGCATACCCTGGCGTCGCTGTCGATTCCATGGGACCAGGACCGCCTGCATGTCGGGGCCAGCATCGGCATCGCGCCGCTGGCTGGCGGCATGAGCGTGGACCAGGCGGTGGCTGCCGCCGACGCCCAGTGCTACCGGGCCAAGGCGATGGGACGCAACAACGTGCAGGTGCAGGGTGAGGCCAGTGAGCTGCCCGGCGACGACGCGGATGCGGCCGAAGGCTGATCTCAGCCTGTGAGAGGACGCGCGCGAATACTGCGCGCACATCCACTCATGCAGGTGATCCCATGAAGGTCTGGAACCCGGTTGCGATGCGGGCCTACGCCCCGGCGATGGTGGGCTGGTGCCTGGCGCTGGCGGCCTGCCTGCGTCTGGAAGAGGTGCGCGACGATCTGCACGCGCAGGCATTGCTGCCGGTCCTGCAGGGCGGTGCCATCGCCCTGCTGGTGTTCACGCTGTCCTGTATCGGCGGGGCCAGCATCGTGTTGTGGCGGGCGGGCAGGAAGGAGGCAGGATGATGGGACTGGGAGCGTCGCCATCATCCATGCGATCCGCGCGCGGGTTTCAACGCAGCACTTCATCCGAACTGACCAGCTGCACGTCGTGCATCAGGTTGAGATAGGCCTCGTAGTAGCCCTTGTGCGAGGCACCGACGATGGTCAGCATGCGGGTACCCGGCTGTTGGCCGAGTACGTCGCGCATGTTGGCGACCATGCGCAGGTTGCGGGTTTCCCAGTAGCCTACGTAGTTGCGGCCGAAGCCTTCCGGCGAGGGCTCGACCAGCGTCGCGCCGAAGTCGCTGTTGTAGGCCACCATCGCGGTTTCAGGCGTGTTGTAGGCGCGATACATCGCGAGCAGTCCGTCTGGCTGGGCAAGGTTGGCTTCCAGTCGTTCATCAGCAGCCATGCGTGCCTTGACGATGGGATTGTCCCAGGCGCCCCGGATGGCCGCTGCATAGGCCTTCTGCTGGGCTGCCGGCGTTGGCGAATCCGCAGTGTGGTCGTCGACCGACCACAGGCGCTCCAGCCCCAGGCGTGCGGCAAGCACGCCGGCCACCAGGCCGGCCTCGTTGCGGCGGGCCATGCGCGTGTCGAGGAACTGCACCAGCTCCGGTGTCAGGCTGTCGGAGGCACGTCGCTCTTCCTTGGGCAGCCGCAGCCATTGGACGACTGCCGAACTGCTTTCGCCCGCGGCCAGGAACACTGCAGCCAATCGGCGCCGCTGGGCAGCGGTTGGCGCCTTCGGCCAATCTGCAAGCAGGCGTTCCATTTCCACGTTGGCGCTGGGAACGTCCAGGCCGGTGGCGGCCTGCGCCGGTGCCGGATCAACGCAGTAGTCCGCTACGCTCTCTGCATATCGGGCCGGATTGCGGCGCATGAAATCGCACTGCAGGCCGGAGAGGTTCTCGATCGCGATCGCGGTCGGCTTCCAGGCCTCCAGCCGCTTCAGCAGTGGCTCCAGCATCGCCGGTTCGAAGGTCTTCGGCAGGCTGGACAGATGCGGGCTGCCCAACACCAGCACCTCGTTCGGGCGCCCGGCCGGCGGGCCCTTCAGCTGGTCGGGATGGAAGGTCGGCCGGTAGCCGGCATCGGCAGCCAGGGCGCCGGTACTGCACAGGCCCAGGAAGAGGTAGCTGGCCAAGCGTGGAAGCATGTTGATCTCCGTGTCCGTGAACGTCCTGCAGGTCACTGCATGCTGGCCGTTTCCCTGTATCCGGGAACCTCCCGTTGGTCATGTAAACCCTTTTGCCTTGCGTTGCATCAGCCTGCTGGGCGAGGCTGTATTCCATGGACAGGTGGTGCATGACATGACATCCGGCAACTGGATGATCGATAGCGCGCGGTTGCGCCTTCGGCCTTTCACGGCCGCGGATGCGGATGAGGCATTCGCAGCGATCACGCCGGGGCTGACCCGTTACATGGCGTTCGAGCCGCCGCCGTCGAAGGAGGCCTTCGCTGTGGTCTGGCAGGCGTGGTTGCCAACCATCGCTTCGGGCACGGACATCACCTTCGTCATCCGCCGGCGTGACGATGGCGCCTTCCTTGGCTTGGCTGGCCTGCATCGCAGCAGAGACGCCGAGCCCGAACTCGGCATCTGGATCAGCGAGGCGATGCATGGGCAGGGCTACGGCCGGGAAGCCGTATCGGCGGTGTGGTCGCGGGCCTCCGCACACCTGCGATGCGCGGCCTTCCGCTACCCGGTGGCGGAGCAGAACGCGCCGAGCCGGCGCCTGGTCGAATCGCTTGGCGGCATGCCCGTCGCGCGTGAGAAGAATGTGAAGTACACGGCAATTGTCTACCGCATTCCTGCGGCAAAGCATGGAGATGCGACGGGCGTCGCGGAATCCGGTTAAAGCCGCCGACGGCATCGCCGATATCCCCTCTGGATCCCGCTCCAGTCACCCGCTGCAGGACCCCCGGCTGCCCCCGATGGGCGGCCCGCGCCGTGTGTTCCGCCGCTCCCAGATGCTGATCGCGCCCGCACCAGACGTTCTTGCCAGCCGCTCGAGGGGTGCCAGCCGGCACCTGTAGTCCCAGGCAACTGATGTTGCCGCCGGGCATCCCGCCCGTCGGATCGCAACCGCTTACCGGACACCGAGGATCAGACAATGCTCATTCCAGGCTTCACGGCGGGCGCGCAGGCGCCGGCCGAGCTGCATACCCGTTGGTCTCCCTGGCGCGCGCTGTTGGGTGCGTTGGCTCCCCGGCATCGGCCCAGTACCGAGCTGGCGGCGAACGACCGCGCCGAGCTTGAGGCGCAGGTCGCGGCGCTGCACCGCGTGCAGGCGGTCATCGAGTTCGGGCTCGACGGCACCATCCTGCAGGCCAACGACAACTTCCTGCAGGCAATGGGGTATCGGCTGGAAGAGATCCAGGGCAAGCATCATTCGTTGTTCGTCGATCCAGAGCACGCCGGCAGCACCGAGTACCGCGACTTCTGGGCGCGGCTGGGGCGCGGCGAGTATGACGCCGGGCAATACCGGCGCTTCGGCAAGGGCCAGCGTGAGATCTGGATCCAGGCCTCGTACAACCCGGTGCTGGACCGCCAGGGACGCCCCTACAAGGTGGTCAAGTTCGCTACCGACATCACCGCGCAGAAACTGCAGGCGGCGGACTCGGCCGGGCAGCTGGCAGCGATCGGCAAGTCGCAGGCGGTGATCGAGTTCAGCATGGATGGCCGCATCCTCTCGGCCAACGACAATTTCCTCGCCACCACCGGTTACAGCCTGGACGAGGTGCGTGGACAACACCACTCGTTGTTCGTCGAAGCCGACCACCGCAGCAGTGAAGCGTACCGGCAGTTCTGGCAGAAGCTCGGACGCGGCGAATACGATGCCGGGCAGTACCGGCGCCTGGGCAAGGGCGGGCGCGAGGTCTGGATCCAGGCGTCCTACAACCCGATCCTTGACCTCAACGGGAAGCCGTTCAAGGTCGTCAAATACGCTACGGACATCACCGCGCAGGTACATGAGAACCAGGCCATGCAGCGGGCGGTGGCGCAGACCCGTGAAGTGGTGGCAGCAGCCAAGGGCGGCGACCTGACCCAGCGCGTGGCCACGGCCGACAAGCGTGGCCCGATCGCTGAGCTGTGCGAGGGCGTGAACTCGCTGGTCGAGGCGATGGCGGCCATCATCGGCCAGATCAAGTTCGCCGCCGACACCATCGCGGTGGGCGCGACCGAGATCGCGCAGGGCAACAGCGACCTGTCGCAGCGTACCGAGCAGCAGGCGGCCTCGCTGGAGGAAACCGCCGTGTCGATGAAGGGCCTGGCCGAGACCGTGCAGCGCACGGCCACCAATGCGCGGCAGGCCAGCCAGCTTGCCGGGGGCGCTGCCGATGTCGCGGCGAAGGGCGGCAACGTGGTGCATGAAGTGGTCGAGACCATGGCGGTGATCAACACCTCGTCGCGGCGCATCGTCGATATCATCGGCGTGATCGACGGGATCGCCTTCCAGACCAACATCCTGGCGCTCAATGCAGCGGTGGAGGCTGCACGTGCCGGCGAGCACGGCCGTGGCTTTGCCGTGGTCGCCACCGAGATCCGCGAGCTGTCGCAGCGCTCGGCCAGCGCGGCCAAGGAGATCAAGCATCTGATCGACGAGTCGGTCGCCAACGTCGGCGCCGGTACCGCGCAGGTCGAGAGTGCCGGCCGGACCATGGACGAGATCGTGGTCAACGTGCGTCGGGTCAGCGATCTGATGACCGAGATCAGTACCGCCGCGCAGCAGCAGAGCGACGACATCCAGCAGATGAACCATGCGGTCGACCTGATTGACCAGGGCACCCAGCAGAACGCAGCGCTGGTCGAGGAGGCGTCGGCGGCGGCGCGCAGCATGGAGGAGCAGTCGGCGCAACTGCTGCACACCGTGGCCGGTTTCCGCGTGCAGGGTGCGGCCGGGCATCTGCACGGGGCAGCGGTGCTGCGCGCGGTCTAGGCGCGCCGGTCGGGCCGTTCGCTCCCGGCCGTGGCGGCCGGGGCGCCGTGCACACGGTTGCGCCCGGCGTGCTTGGCCCGGTACAGGGCCTGGTCGGCGCGGTCGACCAGGTCGCGCGGATCGCCGTTCTCGCGGGCGGCCTGCCAGGCTACGCCGATGCTGATGGTGACGACGGCTTCGGCCGCCGGCAGGCCGGCGGTTTCGACTGCCGCGCGCAACCGTTCGCCCAGGCTCAGGGCATGGGTGATATCGGGCGAGGGCAGGGCGGCGATGAACTCTTCGCCGCCATAACGGGCCAGCAGGTCGTCACCGCGTTGCAGGCAACCATCAAGGATCCCGGCGACCCCGCGTAGCCGGCGGTCACCTTCCGGGTGGCCATAGGTGTCATTGAGCCGCTTGAAGTGGTCGATGTCGATCATCAGCACGGCCAGGCCCAGCCCTTGGCGGCGTGCGCGGCGATGGGCGCTGCCGAGGGATTCGTCGAAGTTGCGCCGGTTGCCCAACCCGGTCAATGGATCGCGTCGAGCCAGTGCTTCCAGTTCGTCACGCTGGCGCTGGATCTCGACCTGGGTCAGCACGCTGCGTAATGCATAGCCGAGCATGGCGCCGATGAAGCCGACGATTGCTAGTGTTGGATGCAGGCGTGAGACCAGCAGTGCCACCATCATCAGCAACAGGGGCAGCATCAATGGAACACCAGCATCGACGACACGGCGCAGATTGCGCGATACCGCTACCGCGGGCGGCCGCCATGGGCTGCCTGCCATCACTGCGAGCAGTACGAACAGGCCACTGATCAACAGGTCACCCCAGCCGCCGTCGGGCACCTGGGGCTGGTAGTGATTGATGTAGAACGCGAGTAGAAAATAACCCAGCGCATAGGTCGTCAGGGTACGGAAGAAGTCACGCCGATCGGCATTGTCTTCGGCCAGGAAGCGGATCAGCGCGAAGCAGAATACGAGACCGTTCTGCACGGTGCTCATCGCGTTCAGACCCTGCATCCACAGGGCTGCATCCAGGTGCACCAGCGCCCGCGTGTGCACGTAGTACAGCAGCCAGAGCACGGCAATGATCGACAGGTCCACGGCGCGCACGTAGCGGTTGCCGCCCCCAGGGCTGGCCGCCACGTAGGTCAGCGGTATCCGGTAGAACACGTAGAGGATCAGCGACGACAGTGGCATCTGTGCCTGCCCGCCGCCATCCGCGATGCGGTACAGCTGGGCCAGCAGGGCGATCGAGAACAGGCCGACGGCGAAGCCGAGCAGCCGCCACTTGCAGGCGGCCCGGCTGTCGCGGGCACGCCGCACACATGCCAGCGCCGCCAGAAGGGGGGCAGCCATCAACAGCAGGAAGGAGCCTATCGGGTCCTGAGGGCCGATCAGAGCAATGACAAGCGCGTGCGTGACCAGAAAAAACAGTGCAGCACGCAACGTCATGCATTCCCCCGCCCCCAGGTCCGGCTGCCCTCAAGATAGGCAGATGCACGTGAGGCTTGCAAGAAAAGTGTGCGCTGCGTCCATTGGCAACGTTGTCAGTGGTTGCCGTTGTGTTTCAGCACGATGACGCGGTGTTCTCGATGTGTGCGTACATCCAGTAGTCAGCGGTCTGGCCGCGGACCTGGCGATAGGCGCGGAGCAGTCCCTCGCGCTGCATGCCGATGCGTTCCAGCACGGCGATCGAACGGGTATTGCTGTCCAGTACCGTGGCCTGGATGCGGACGAGCGCCAGTGTGGTACGGCCCCAGGCCAGTACGGCGCGCGCCGCGTTCGTGGCCAGTCCCTGTCCATGCCAGCGGGGATCGAGGTCATACGCGAGCTCGGCGCGGCGATGCTGAAGATCGATTCCGTTCAGGCCTACGGTGCCGATCAGCAGGTTGTCTGCATCGACCAGTGCCCAGCGCCGGTCGACCGGCGAGGCTGTATAGCTGTTGATCAGGTGGCGTAGTGCTTCTGGAGAAACGTCACCCCAGCTGGTGTGTTCGGTTACGCCGGGCTGCGAAAGATAGCGCGACCAGGCGACAGCATCATCCGGCCGCAACGAGCGCAGGCGCGTGGGCGGGGTGTCGGGAAGCGAGGGGTGCAAAGGGGCGGGCATTGTTGCCAGTGTCGGCGTTCCAAACCCGGAAATGCAAAAAGGCCAGGTCGGGGACCTGGCCTTTGATGCAGTGGTGCCGGTGAAAGGACTCGAACCTTCATGGGGTCACCCCCGGCTGATTTTGAGTCAGCTGCGTATACCATTCCGCCACACCGGCAGGCAGCGTGCGAGTGTAACCGAGGTCGGCAGGGCTTTCATAGGGGGAGGGGCGATCGGGGCGCATCCTGTCGGCTTCGACCCCATGGTGGCTATACTGCGCCCGCATGTATGCCTCCAGGAGCGGTAGCCGATGACAGTGTTGCAGGACCTGAGGGTGCTGGTGGTCGAGAACGACGAGATGAGTGCTGCCTTGCTGCAGATGCAGCTGGTGCATGCCGGCGCGACTGTGGTCGGGTTGGCGGCGGGCGTGGCCGAAGCGCTGCGCCTGCTGGAAGATTCGGCGCCGGACGTGGCGCTGCTGGACTATCGCCTTGCCCGCAATGAAACCAGCGAGCCGGTCGCAGCTGCGCTGTCGGCGCGTGGCGTACCGTTCGTGCTGGCCACAGGGATGCTGGCCGAGCAGTTGCCGGAGTCGATGCTGGCCGGTGTGCTGCTGGTCAAGCCGTACCTGTCGGCGGATCTGAGCCAGGCGCTGGCGCGCGCGGTGGGGCGCTCCAGCGCGAAGGCCTGAGCCGAGCCGCTCAGGCGACTTCCTCGTACACGTAGCGGATATCCTCGCGGTCATCGAGAATTCGGTACTGCCGCGCCAGGTCGTCCGGATCGGGATTGAGCCAGGCGTCAAGATGTTCCTTGCAGATGGGCACTACGCCGCGATCATGGCCAGCCGCAGCAACGTCGCCGGGCGGTGTGTCGGTGATGGTGGCGAATGACAGCAGGCGGCCCTCCGGGCCCTCCCATTCCGCCCACAGGCAGGCCAGCAGCAGGTCGCGCGGTGGATCGGGACGGAACTCCAGCACCACGTCCTGTTCCTTCTCGTCTGCGCCGAGCGTGCGTCCCGTGATGGCATGGCGCGGCACGTGCTCGTAGAACGCCTGCACCACCACCACGCCGTGGCGCAGGCCGAACGCACCACGCCAATAGCCTTCCAGGCTGTCGCGCCGCGCGTTGTAGGTACCGGGGTAGAGCACATCGTTGCGTGCGGGCTTGTCGGGAAGCCGGCACTGGTAGCGCATCGGCTTGATCACCCGCTTGCCGTTCTCGCTGATCATCACCGGCGCATAGGTGCCAGGGAAAATCCTGTTGTCGCGTGGCAGCAGTTGCACCCGGTGCAGGTCTTCAAGCCGGGCTTGCGCGCGCTCGATGCGGTTGCCGGCCACGCGCAGGTCGTTGCGTGCTTTCTGGGTAGGGCGGGTCGCCAGAGTGGCGTTGGCGACATCGCGCCGCTCGCGCTGGCGGGTCAGATCCGCTTCCAGTTCGCGCTGCTCCTGCGCATGCCACTGCTGGATCTTCGCCACGATGTCGCGGCCCTGCTCGGTGCGTGCAGCAGCGAAGCCGTCATCCATCGCCTTGGGTGTCTTCGGTCGCTTCTTGCCCGGATCGTGCGCGTACAGCTCCGCGAATTCTTCCAGCGACAGGATGGCGCCGAACTCCCGCACCAGCTTGGCGTAGTCGGCGCGGATCAGGGCGGAATAGCACATGGGGAATCTGCCGGGATGGATCGCAGCAAGTGCGACGGGGATGCGGCAGGATAGCCCGACCTATAGGGAGATACCGCATGAATGATTCCGCCACCTGCCAGTTCCGCGAGGCTGTACCAACCGTCGAGGGCTACTGCCAGTTGCGCGTGCTGGCCGGCCTGAGTGCCAAGACCGCGGAGGCCGCGGAGCGTGCGCTGCCCAATACCCTGTTCGGCGTGTGTGCCTACCAGGGCAACGAGCTGGTGGCGATGGGGCGGATCGTTGGTGATGGCGGATGCCACCTTCAGGTCTGCGATATCGCGGTGTTGCCGCGCCTGCAGGGGCAGGGCCTGGGCAAGGAAGTGATGCGGCGCCTGAGCGAGTGGATGCAGGGCAACCTGCCGCCGTCGGCCTATGTAAGCCTGTTGGCCGATGGCGAGGCGCATCGGCTGTACGCGCAGTTCGGTTTTGCACCAACGGCACCGGCATCGATCGGGATGTATCGGCGGTTCTGAGGCGCGGTCCAGCGTTTTCCATCCACACATGGCATGGATCTACTGCAGAGTCGGGGTAGATCCACGCCATGCGTGGATGCGTTCCGCCAGCAGATCGCAGGCAAAGAAAAACCCCGGCCGAAACCGGGGTTTTCAAGAATTGGCGTCCCCACGGGGATTCGAACCCCGGTCGCCACCGTGAAAGGGTGATGTCCTAGGCCTCTAGACGATGGGGACGCACGAAAACTTCAAGTTGTAGATTCTTCGACGGCCTAATGTCGAAGTGGTGGAGCCAAGCGGGATCGAACCGCTGACCTCCTGCATGCCATGCAGGCGCTCTCCCAGCTGAGCTATGGCCCCATGAAACATCGGATTTCTGCTGGGAGCAGAGTCCGTTTGAAACTGGCGTCCCCACGGGGATTCGAACCCCGGTCGCCACCGTGAAAGGGTGATGTCCTAGGCCTCTAGACGATGGGGACGCACGAAAAACTTCAAGTTGTAAAACCTTCGACGGCCTAATGTCGAAAGTGGTGGAGCCAAGCGGGATCGAACCGCTGACCTCCTGCATGCCATGCAGGCGCTCTCCCAGCTGAGCTATGGCCCCGTGTTACCGAGCCGCCCATCATACCTGCGTGTTCACATTTGTGGAAGCTTTTTTTTAAGCTTTTTTCGTTCCGGATCAACCGCAGCCACGAGGGCGGGGGAACCGCAACGCCACAACCTGAATGCCGGTGGGCGGTGAACAAAAAAGACCCGGTTATCGGCCGGGTCCTCGTTGTTCGTGATGAGTGGCGTCCCCACGGGGATTCGAACCCCGGTCGCCACCGTGAAAGGGTGATGTCCTAGGCCTCTAGACGATGGGGACGCAATTCTCATCAATGTTCTTTAGCGACCTTTCGACGGCCTAATGCCGAAAGATTGGTGGAGCCAAGCGGGATCGAACCGCTGACCTCCTGCATGCCATGCAGGCGCTCTCCCAGCTGAGCTATGGCCCCACGTCGCTGAGGAGCGAAATAATAGCCTTGCCCCAGGGGGTTGGCAAGCATTTGTTGCACTTTTCTTCACGTCGATTGCGACGTGGATGTCGCTCGCCTGGGCTCATGCAGTGTCGTCGGTCAGCGCGGCCAGGATCGGGCATTGATCCAGCGTGCCGTGCCCCGGGCAGGCATCGACCAGTTGTGACAGCGCGTTGTGCATGCGCTGCAGTTCGGCCATCCGCTGCGCGATATCCAGCAGGCGTGCCTGGGCCGTGTCGCGGACGCTGCCCATGTCCTGCTGGTGGCGATCACTGAGCGCGAGCAGCTCGCCGATTTCTTCCAGGCTGAAGCCCAGTGATTTGGCCCGGCGGATGAAGCGCAGCCGGCGCAGGTCCTGCTCACCGAAGATGCGGTAGCCACCGGCCGAACGTGCGGCGGTGGGCAGCAGCTGCTGGCGCTCGTAGTAGCGGACCGTATCGATGGGCACGCCAGCCTGGCGGGCCAGTTGTCCAATGTTCATGGCGGATTCCTGCGGGTGCTGCCGGACATTGTGAAGCCTTGAGTCTGGTCAAGAGTCAAGACTTCGTCCCGAGACGCGTATTCAGCGCACTTTGCAACTTTCTTCATAGCCCTGCCGTTGGACCAGTTCCTACCCTTCGCCTGAACCGGCCATTCGATGGCCTGCAACGAACCGAGGAGGTGGTCTGTGGAAGGATTCAGGAACGAAGGATTCGTCGAGGTCGCGGTGGTCGAGTACCCGGGAGGCGATCCCTCGGCCGCCTCGGTGCTGGCCGAGATGGCGCACGTGGCCAATCGCCTGGCCCAGCAGCAGCGCCGGCCGTTCAAGCGCGTGCTGGTTACCCGCTGGATCGTGCCAGCCAGCCAGACCGGCGTGCATCGCATTGCCGGTGCGGAAATGCTCGACGCCGCCATTCCCGCGGTAATCGCGGTGCCGGGCCAGATCAGCCCCGGCGCCTGCCTGCGTGCCGACGAGATCCTGCTGGACTGGTTGCGGGCTCATTACGACGGCGGCAGCCTGCTGGCCGCCGCCAGTGATGGTGTCAGCGTACTGGCCCGCGCCGGATTGCTGGCCGGGCGTACCGTCAGCGGACCTGATCTGGCGCGGCACCCTGGCCTGCAGGCACAGGCCGCCAGCTGGGTGCCGAGTGAACGTGCACTGGTCGATGATGGCGATCTGCTGACCGTCGGCGGTTCGCAGGCCTGGCGCTTCCTGGGGCTGCGCCTGCTGTACCGGTTGCACGGGCAGGGCGTGGCCAGCGCGGTGGCACAGCAGTTGGGGATCACCGTGCCGGCGACGATTCAGCAGGATCTGGAGCGTTTCAGCGCCAATTTCGCCCATGGCGATCGTGATGTGCTGAAAGCGCAGCGCTGGCTGCACACCACAGCAGCACGCGGCGCCACTCTCGCCGCGATCTGCGAGATCGCCGGGCTGGAGCCGCGGACGCTGCAGCGGCGATTCCTGCGGGCCACGGGGCTGCGCCCCATCGAATACTGCCAGCGGCTGCGCATCGCCAAGGCACAGACCCTGCTCCAGCAGGGGGCAGGCATCGATGAAGTGGCCTGGGGGGTGGGCTACGCGGATCAGAGTGCTTTCCGACGCCTGTTCCTGCGCATCGTTGGCATGACGCCGGCCAATTATCGCCGCCACGTCAACAGCAAGCGGCGTGAGCGGCCGTTGATGCCATCGGTGGCGGGCAGCCTGCGCGGCCTGCCGGTCCCCTCGGCACTGCAGTTGGGACGCAGTGCGGCTTAGCACCTGATCAGATGTCGCGCTTGCAACGTGGGCGCGTCCCTTCGACCATGCAGCCAGTGGACGAATGAGCAGGTGAGCTGATGTCGAGTGTTGGGCCGGTACCGATGCCGGTGGTATTGATTCTCGCGTGCGTGCTGCTGGCGATGGCCGTGGCCCATTTATGGCCACGCCGGAAGGACGGGGGGCCGCTGCCCTCGGCGGCAAGCATGGTGCTGGACATGTTGCTGATTGGCCTGCTTTGTGGCCGCATCAGTTTCGTCGCCTTGAACCTTGCCCTGTATCGCGAGGCACCCTGGAGCATTCTGCAGATCGCAGACGGCGGCTATCACCTGCCGGTAGTGCTTGTTGCCGGACTGGCGTGGGGGCTGTGGCGGTTGCGGCGTTGGCGCGCCCTGCGTGCGCCTGTTCTGGTCGGCGCATTGATGGGTGTGCTGCTATGGGCGGGCGGCAGCCAGATGCTGTCCGCCTGGCAGGAACGGCAGATGCCGCTGCCGACGTTGCAGGTGGCTGATCTTCAGGGCGGGAAGGTTGATCTGCAGCAGTTCCGGGGAAAACCGCTGGTGCTGAATCTCTGGGCGACCTGGTGCGGGCCCTGCCGGCGCGAGATGCCGGTGCTGGCGGCCGCACAGCAGGCACACGCGGATGTGCAGTTCGTGTTCCTCAACCAGGGCGAAACCCTGGGCGAGGTCCAGGGTTTCATCGCTGGCGAGCGACTCATGCTCGGCAACGTGTTGCTGGACGATGACGCTGCAGCATCCACCGTGCTCGGCGTGCAGGCCTACCCATCGACCCTCTTCTTCGATGCCGAAGGACGCCTGCGCGAACTGCACCTCGGCGAACTGACTGCAGCGGGTCTTGAACACAAACTGCGCCGGCTGCGGTAGCCTGCGCGGGCATCTCACTACGGAGTTCCCATGTTGTCGACTTCCCTGCGCACCGTTCCTGCGGTGCTGTTGCTGCCGGTCATGCTGGCGTTGGCCGCCTGCAGCCAGGCACAGACACCGCCGGGCAAGACTGCCGCGGCACCGGCAGCAAGTGCTGCGGCCTCCGCCGTCAAGGGCGACCGCCCGGCTGTGCTGAAGGGCATCGAGAAGCATGGCTTCGAGGTTGTTGCCGAATTCGACGCACCGGGTGGCCTGCGCGGCTTTGCTGGCGTGGTTGGCGGCCAGCAGCCGGCCGCGGCCTACGTCACTGCCGATGGCAAGCACGTACTGGTTGGCAGCCTGTTCGATGCCGAGGGCAACGATGTGGCCGCCGAGGCCGTCGAGAAGCTGGTTGCGCAGCCAATGTCGGCCAAGATGTGGACCAAGCTGGAGGCCAGTGCATGGGTGCGCGATGGCAAGGCTGATGCACCGCGCGTGGTCTACACCTTCAGCGATGCCAACTGCCCGTACTGCCACAAGTTCTGGGAAGCGGCGCGGCCGTGGGTCGATGCGGGCAAGGTCCAGCTGCGTCACATCATGGTCGGCGTGATCCGCGAAGACAGTCCGGCCAAGGCGGCGGCCATCCTTGCTGCGCGGGACCCGAGTGCAGCGCTGCTGCAGAATGAACATGAGTTCGATCGTGGCGGTATCAAACCGCTGCCGAGCATCAGTCGCGAGATCGCTGGCAAGCTCGACGCGAACCAGGTGCTGATGCTGGAAATGGGCTTCCAGGGCACGCCGGGCATCCTGTTCCAGGATGCGCAGGGCCAGGTGCAGCGTCGCGCGGGCCTGCCGCAAGGGGCCGACCTGCAGACGGTGCTGGGCCCGCGCTGAGTCGCGACTCTCATCTCGAATGACCCACAGGCCCGCATGGCAGCATGCGGGCCTGTTGCTTTTCGTGATCAAAACGGACGTTGCGGCCTGCGCATGACTTGTTCGTCATCACGTCTGAATAGTGACTGACATCAAGCCTTGCGCTTTGATTCCAATCAAGGCCAAAAACGACAGGCAAATTAGCCTGTGAGGCATGGAATACAGCGTCAACGCGCGATGGATGCCGCGCTCGCCACGCCCTGATCGGGGTCAGCCGGCACAGCCATTCACGACAATCTCACCCCGTGCTTGTTACCCAGACCGCTGCGGTCGCCACCTCTCTGGCAGCGCGGCCTTGTTGGCGTCGACATTGGTGCGGGCAGGACAGTGTCATCGTCCTGCGGCCTGCGATGTGCAGGCTGACTGGTGTCGTCAACGCGGTATCCGCATTTCGAGCAACGGCAACGTGAGGCCGGAGTGGCGCATGCGTGCGTCCCGCCATCGCGCTGCGAGTGTTTGTCCAGGGAGGATGCAATGCGCTTGGCGGTAGTGAGTCTGGCCTGTTTGACCGCGTTGGCGATAACACCGGCGCATGCGCAGCAGGATGACCGGGAGGATGCGCAGGCCTTGCGGCGTGAGATCACGGCCATGCGGCAGGCACTTGAAGGCATGCAGCAGCGCTTGGACCGTCTCGAGCGGCATGATGGGGCTGCTGTATCCGCCAGCGCACCGCTGCCAGCGCCCGAGATCGCGCCCACCGGTAGTGCCAACCTGCTACACCCCACCCAGGTGCCGGGCGTGGCGCCGCCGGTGCTGCCACTGCGCGAATCGGTGGCCGATCCGTCCACCGCTGCGTCGCGTCCCGACAGTGCCGCTGGTCCGACCGATCCCGATCTGAAGGGCTTCTTCGCTATTCCAGGTACCGACACGGTGATCCGTATCGGCGGCTACGCCAAACTCGATGCCATCGCCGATTCGCGTGCGGCCGGCGACGAGGACCAGTTCATTCCGTCGTCGATGCCCGTGGGCGGTCGCCATCGTGACGTGTCCAACTTCAACATCCACGCCAAGCAGACCCGTTTCAGCTTCGAGGCACGGCGCCCGACCACGCATGGCAACCTGCGCTTCTACCTGGAGAATGATTTCTTCGGCAGCAGCGATGGCTACCAATTCCGCCTGCGCCATGCCTATGGCCAGCTCGGCAACACCTACGCCGGCTATGGCTATTCCAGTTTCATGGATCCGGACAGCCTGCCCGATACGCTGGACTTTGCAGGGCCCGGCGGCGCCGGTTACCTGCTGGTGGCAGGCATCCATCACAGCTTTGCGATGGGCAAGGGCAACACCCTGACCGTCGCCGCGGAAGATCCGAAGACCGAACTGGCCGGTGCCAGCGATGCGCGGGCTGCGGTCAACCGCTTGCCGGATGTGACGGTGACCGCGCGCATGGAGCGCGATTGGGGCCACCTGCAGCTCGGCGCGGTGGCACGCAGCCTGGCCTATGACGGTGACGATGAGCGTGACCGGCGCATGGCCGGTGGCCTGCAACTGAGCGGATCGGCATCGGTAGGCGAGCGCGACCTGCTCCTGTTCGGTGCCCTCGGCGGGCGCGGCCTCAGCCGTTACACCGCCGACCTGACCGGCTCCGGGCTGGACGCGGCGGTCGGTGCCGATGGCCGCCTTGATGCGCTGGACCTGCACGGTGGGTTCGTTGGCTACACCCACTACTGGTCCGAGCTGTGGCGTTCGAACCTGATCTTCGGCCAGCTGACCCTGGAGCGGAATGCTGCATTGGCGGCCGACGCATTCCGTCAGAGCCGCTACGGCGTGTTCAACCTGATCTGGAGCCCGGCACCGTCGTGGACGATGGGCATGGAGCTGCTGTACGGCCGCCTGGAACAGCAGAGCGGCGCGCGCGGCGACACGGTCCGGGTGCAGGGCAGCCTGCAATACAACTTCATCAAATAGGCGCCAGCGGCCGTACGCCAGCGTAACCGTCCCCACGCCCGGTTTTACCGGGCTCATGCCAGTACAGGAGATTGTCATGGCAGAAGCAAAGAAAATCGGGGTGGTCGGAGCCACCTTCCTCGTCGCCGGCAACATGATGGGCTCAGGGGTGTTCCTGTTGCCTTCCAGCCTGGCCAAGATCGGCACCGCCTCGATCTGGGGCTGGCTGATCACCACCGCCGGTGCGCTGCTGCTGGCCTTCGTTTTCGCCAAGCTGGGCAAGCTGGCACCCAAGGCGGGCGGTCCCTATGCCTACGCACGTGACTGGTTCGGCCCGTACATGGGCTTCCAGACCAACACCATCTACTGGTTCGCCAACTGGATCGGCAACGTCGCCATTCCGATCGCGGCGGTGGGCTATTTCAGTTACTTCTTCCCGATCCTGTCCGAGCCGCTGGTGCGCTGCATCGCGGTGCTGATCCTCGTATGGGCATTGAGTTTCGCCAACATGATCGGCCCGGCCTTCGTCAGCCGCGTGCAGACGGTCACCACCAGCTTCGCGCTGGTACCGATCCTGGGCATCGCCATCTTCGGCTGGTTCTTCTTCGATGCCGACATCTTCAAGGGCGCCTACAACGTGTCCGGCGAGTCGAACTTCGGCGCGATCTCCAGTGCCGCGGCACTGACCCTGTGGGCCTTCATCGGCGTCGAATCCGCTTCGGTCACCGCCGGCGTGGTGGAGAACCCGGAAAAGAACGTGGCCCGCGCCACCCTGGCCGGCGTGTTCCTGGCCGCCATCGCCTACATCGCAAGCTCCTCGGTGATCATGGGCATGGTGCCCAATGGCGAGCTGCAGACCTCTGATGCCCCGTTCGCACTGGCTGCCGCCAAGGCCGTCGGTGGCTGGGGCGGTGCGCTGGTGAGCCTGTGCGCCTTCATCGGCGCTGCCGGTTCGCTGGGCGGCTGGATCCTGCTGACCGCACAGAGTGCCAAGGCGGCCTCCGATGATGGCCTGTTCCCGAGCATCTTCAGCAAGACCAACAAGGACGACGTGCCGGTCAAGGGCGTGCTGATCGTGGCGGTGCTGATGACCCTGGCGGTGCTGGTCACCTCCACCTCGGAAACCGCGTCGGCCCAGTTCGACGTGATCACATCGGCGGCAGTGGTGCTGACCCTGCTGCCCTACATCTACTCGTGCGTGGCCTGCTACTTCGTGGTCGAACGTTCGCACACCCTCGTCCACACCGGTGCGTTCTGGACCCTGACCAGCCTGACCGTCGTGTACTGCCTGTGGGCGATCTACGGCTCGTCGGGAACCATCGTGCAGTACGCCTTCCTGTTCGTGCTGTTCATCACCGTGTTCTATCCCTTCTTCAGCGAGGAGCGCCGCCAGCAGCGGCAGCGCGCCCGCGAGGCATCGGCGATCAGCGCCGGCGCCCAGCGTTCCTGAGTTAGACAAGGAGAATCAACGTGTACTTCAAGTCCCTGGACTATCCGGTCATTGTCATCGACAACGACTACGAGTCGCCGCGCATCGGCGGCATCCTGATCCGCGCCCTGGTGGAGGAGCTGCGCAGCAACGACCAGCGCGTGCTGTGCGGCCTGAACCTGGATGATGCCCGCGCCGGTGCCCGCACCTACGTGGCAGCCTCCGCGGTGCTGATCTCGATCGATGGCAGCGAGGAAGTGGATGGCGAGTTCCAGCGCCTCACCGCCTTCCTGCGCGAGCAGAGCGCGCGCCGCGCCAACCTGCCGGTGTTCCTGTACGGCGAGCGCCGCACCATCGAGAAAGTGCCGAGCAAGCTGCTCAAGTACATCCACGGCTTCATCTTCCTGTTTGAAGATACCAAGAGCTTCATCTCGCGGCAGGTGATGCGCGCGGCCGAAGACTACATGAAGAACCTGCTGCCGCCGTTCTTCAAGGCACTGATCCACCATGCGGCCGAGTCGAACTACTCCTGGCACACGCCCGGCCATGCCGGCGGCGTGGCGTTCACCAAGTCGCCGGTCGGGCGCGCGTTCCATCAGTTCTACGGCGAGAACACCCTGCGCAGCGATCTGTCGATCTCGGTGCCGGAGCTGGGTTCGCTGCTCGATCACACCGGCCCGATCAAGGACGCCGAGAACGAGGCCGCACGCAATTTCGGTGCCGACCATACCTTCTTCGTCACCAACGGCACCTCCACTGCCAACAAGATTGTCTGGCACGGTACGGTGGCCCGCGGCGACGTGGTGTTCGTCGACCGCAACTGTCACAAGTCGCTGCTGCACGCGCTGATCATGACCGGTGCGGTACCGGTGTACTTCACCCCCAGCCGCAACGCGCACGGCATCATCGGCCCGATCAGCCTGGACCAGTTCACGCCGGAGTCGCTGCAGCAGCGCATCGCCGCCAACCCGCTGGCCAGCCAGGCTTACAAGGCCGGCTCCAAGCCGCGCATTGCGGTGGTCACCAACTCGACCTACGACGGCCTGTGCTACAACGCCGAGAAGATCGCCGACGAGATCGGCAGCGCGGTCGATTTCCTGCATTTCGACGAAGCGTGGTACGCCTATGCTGCGTTCCATCCGTTCTACGAGAACCATTACGGCATGGCCAAGGGCAAGCCGCGTGAGCAGGATGCGATCATCTTCACCACGCATTCCACCCACAAGCTGCTGGCTGCGTTCTCGCAGGCGTCGATGATCCACGTACGCAACTCGGCGCAGCGCAATCTCGATGCCGAGCGCTTCAACGAGTCGTTCATGATGCACACCTCGACCAGCCCACACTACGGGGTGATCGCGGCCTGTGATGTGGCGTCGAAGATGATGGAAGGCGATGCCGGCCGCTCGCTCGTACAGGAAATGCATGACGAAGCCATCGCCTTCCGCCGCGCGATGCTGCACGTGCGCGATGACCTCGGTCGCGACGACTGGTGGTTCAGCGTGTGGCAGCCGACCCAGGTCGAGCGCAGTCTGGACAAGGGCGATACGCCGGCGCCGCTGGTGGCCAAGCGCGAGGAGTGGTACCTGCAGCCGGATGCGCACTGGCATGGCTTCGAGAACCTGGTCGACGACTATGTGCTGATCGACCCGATCAAGGTGACCCTGCTGACTCCGGGCCTGGCGATGGACGGCAGCATGGGCAAGCTTGGCATTCCGGCAGCGGTGCTGAGCAAGTTCCTGTGGGGCCGCGGCATCACCGTGGAAAAGACCAATCTGTACTCGGTGCTGTTCCTGTTCTCGATGGGCATCACCAAGGGCAAGTGGAGCACCCTGGTCACCGAGCTGATGGCGTTCAAGGAACTCTACGACCGCAATGCGCCGCTGAGCCAGGCACTGCCGACGCTGGCTGCCGACTATCCGAATGCCTACGCCGGTTGGGGCCTGCGTGACCTCTGCGACGCGCTGCATGCGTTCAACCAGGAATTTGCCGTGGCCAAGGTGATGCGTGAGATGTACGTGGACCTGCCGACGCCGGTGATGACCCCGGCCGATGCCTACAACCACCTGGTCAAGGGCGAGATCGAGCGGGTCGACATCGAGCAGATCAGTGGCCGCATTGCGGCGACCATGCTGGTGCCGTACCCGCCGGGCATCCCGACCATCATGCCGGGCGAGCGTTTCGGTGACAGCGACGAGCCGATCATCCAGTCGCTGCGCATCGCCCGCGAGCAGAACGCCCGTTTCCCGGGCTTCGAATCGGACGTGCACGGGCTCATCATCGAGCAGGAGGGTGATGCGGTTTCGTACAAGGTGGAGGTGCTGAAGGCCTGACCCGTAACGGTCGGCCGTTCGGCGAACGATGGATACCGCGCGCGAGCAACGCATCCTGACGTTCTCGATCGGGGTCACCCTGGCGGTGAGCGCGGTCGGCTTCATCGGTGGCCTGCTGGTGGGATCGCAGGCCATCCTGTTCGACGGCGTGTACAGCCTGGTCGATGTCGCCCTGACCCTGGTGTCGTTGTCGGTGCTGCGGCTGGTGGCGCGGGAACAGAGCCCGCGCTTCCAGTACGGCTACTGGCACCTGGAACCGATGGTCGAGGCGTTGGGTGGGGTTATCCTGTCGCTGGCCTGCGTGTATGCGCTGGCCAACGCCGTGATCGGTTTGACCACGGGCGGGCACGAAGTGAAGTTCGGGCCCGCGCTGTGGTGGGCGGCATTGCTGAGTGCCAGCAACCTGGCGATGGCGGCGTTCGTCGCGCAGCGGGCGCGGCATCTGCGCTCCGCGCTGTTGTGGCTGGATGTGCGCGGCTGGCTGCTGGGCGGGTTGATGAGCCTGGCAGTGGTACTGGCCTTTGTGTTGGCGCTGGTCCTGCACGGTGGTGAGTGGCATCACTGGGTGCCGTACCTGGATTCGATCGTGCTGGCGTTGATCAGCCTGGCGGTGTTGCCGGTGCCGGCGCGGGGTGCCTGGAAGGCCATGCGCGAAGTGCTGCAGGTGGCACCGGATGATCTGGACCGGCGCGTGCAGCGGGTGATGCAGGCGTTCGTCGCCGAGCGTGGCTATGCCGGTTTCACCAGCCATGTGGCGAAGATGGGGCGGATGCGCTTCATCGAGATCCATGTGCTGGCCGACCCGGCCACGCCGCTGGGTTCAGTGGGCGAGGTCGATGCGATGCGTGACGAGATTGCGGTGCGGCTGGATGCGCGGGGCAGCACGTTCTGGTTGACCATTGATTTCACCGCAGACCCAGCGTGGACGTGACCACGAATCTGTAGAGTCGAGCTTGCTCGACTGCTTTTGGTCGGTGGAAGTCGAGCAGGCTCGAGTCCACGGGAACGCGCGATCGTTGCGCATGGCGGACTACTCTGTTGCACAGGACCCATTTGACCTCAACCGGAGTTGAGGTCACAGACTGCCTCGCAATCCTCGACATCGAAGCGGAGGCGTGGACCGTCTAGCGCAGGTAGTACTCCACCGGCACCACCAGTTCCTGCGGTGACTTCAGTTCATCGGGAATGGGCGGCAGCGGCTGCGCGCGACGGAAGGTCTGCAGCGCAGCGTCATCGAGCATCGGCTGGCCACTGGACTGCTCCAGCCGCAGCGCCAGCAGGCGACCTTCGCGGTCGATGCTGGCCCTGACCCAGGCAGTGCCCTGCTGCCGGCGCGAGCGCGCGGCAGCAGGGTAATAGCGGTAACGCTCCAGCCGCGCCATCAGGCGGGCTTCCCACTGGTCGCTGGCGGCGCCGGCCTGGAAGTCCGCCGGTGGCGCGTCTGGAGCGGGCGGCGCGGCCGTGATCGATGCCGGTGCGGGACTTGCATCGGTCGCGGCCGCAGGCGGGGCGACCGGCAGCGGTTGCCGGCCACGGCCGCCGATCTCGCTGGCAGCCAGTTCACCCTCGCGTGCAGCGGTGGGCGTGGGCGGCGGAGGCGATTTCGTGGCTTGCGATGCGCGTGCCTGTTGTGCCTGGCTGGGGGTATCGGCCTGGCGTTCCTCAACCGGCTGCGGCGGCGTGGCCGGTGCCAGCAGGCGCAGGCTGATGCGCACGTCCTGTTCCGGTGGCGGCAGCATGGGTGGCGTCGCGACCCAATGCACCAGCAGCAGCAAGGGCAACAGATGCAGGCCGATGGTGATCGCGATCGCCTGCCAGTGTTGGCCGCGCTCACTCATCGTCCAGCACCCACAGCAGATCGGCATCAGCAGCACCGACGGTTTCACCCGGCGAAGCCAATGCGATCAACAGCACAGGCGTATCCGGTGACAGGTAGCCCGGCACCCCGGTGCCGCGCAGCACATGCCAGCGACCGGCTACCAGCAACGCGGGTGCGGGTGCTGCGGTCAGCACCTGTGCCATGCGCGTGTCGCGGGCCTGTTGCACGGCCAGCATCCCTTCCAGCATCGGTGCCGCGTCTGCGTGCTGGGCCAGTACCACATCCGACAGGCGTTGGCGGGCGGCGGCCACCGGGAACCGCACTGCATCAGCGGACGCCAGGCGGGCGTTGACCTCGACGCGCGCGAGATTGCCGCCGAACAAGGGGATGCCGGCAGCGGTGGCGTCCTGTACCAGCCCGCCGTAGGCGGTCCACGGCCATCGTGAATCCCAGCCCAGCAACTCCTGCAGGCGCGCACCGTCGGCAGGGTTGCCCTTGGCCAGCCAGCGTTGCACCCGCTGCAGGCGCGGCTGGCGTTCGCTGGCAATCATCTCCAGCACCAGCGCGCCTTGTGGACGCTGCTGCTGCAGCGCGTGCAGCAGCCAGCGCTGGGCAGCGTGGTCACCGGCCAGGTCGTGGCGTTCGCCCAGCAGCAGTCGCGGGGCGTTCGCTGCGCGCTTCACGAACGCAGCTTCGTCCAGGGTATGGCCGCTGGCGAGGTCCAGCACCGTGCCGGGCATCGGCTGCGCGCTGGCCATCGACGCGAGCGCGAGCAGGCACAGCGGCAGCCAGTGGCGGCTAGAACGCCACATTGACGCCCATCGAGACGGTGCGGCCACGGCCGTTGCCGCGGTCCAGGATCGGACTGAAGATGCTGTCGATCGAGGCATTGTTGTCATAGGCCTTGTTCTGCAGGTTTTCGATGTTCAGCCACAGCGTGGTGTTGGCCTGCGGCTTGAAGCTGGCGTAGAAGTTCAGCAGCACGCCGGTGCCGCCGGTCTTGCGGGTCTGGAAGAAGTCGTAGCCTTCCTCGGTCGGGCCGGAGTACTCGGCGCGCAGGCCGGCCTGCACGCGCTGCTGCCACCAGCGGCCGCCCACGTCCAGCGTCCAGTAGCGGTCGGGCAGGGCGGTGATGTCTTCCAGGTTGACGAACTCGATGGCCGGCGCGCTGGTGCGCGAGCGGGTCCAGCTCAGCGTGGCGTGGTAGTGCTCGCTGGCGTAATGGGCTTCCAGTTCGATGCCGCGCATGCGCACCACGCCGGGGTGGTTCATCCAGCGCGTGGTGGCGCTGAAGTCGTCGGCGTCCAGCACATCGGTCCAGGCATTGAGCTGCGGATCGCTGTCGATCGGCACCACGAACGGTTCCACTTCCGGTGGATGCACGATCAGCAGGTACTGCGGCTTGATGTAGTCGCGGATGCGGTTGTCGAAGCGGGTGACCCGCAGTTGTGCCAGGTCACCGTCGACCAGCAGCGAGTTGGTGCTGAGGTTGGCGCCGAACTGCAGGTTGCGCGAGCGCTCGCGGCGCAGGAACGGATTGGCGCCGATGCCATCGGCGACGCTGGCGTCCTCCAGCGGGATCTTCTCGAAGAACATTTCCTGCACGCGCGGCGGCCGCGACGTGCGCGAGACCTCGGCGAACAGCTGCAGCCAGTCGGTGGCCTGCAGTGAAACCGCCAGGCTCGGGCTGAGTGCGCGCTCTGTGCGACGCACGTCGATGTCGCCGCCATTGATCTCCGCGCACTGGCCGGGCACATCCGAGCACACCGGGATGTGGCCACGGATGCCGAAGCGGTCCTGGCGCAGTCCTGCGGTCAGGGCATAGATGTCGTACTGCAGCTCCAGCGTGCTGAACACACTGTCCAGCTGGCTGCGACCCTGCGGGTTGGCACCGCGCAGGATGGGCGTATCGGCCACATAGATGTCCGATTGGTGCTTGATGCCGGTGTTCCAGCGCGCCTGCAGTGCACCGATGTCGAAGCGGCTGGTGTTGTCCACGGTCCAGCTGCTCAGGCTGCTGTGGGTGCGGCGGCCGATGTAGCTGGAGTCCTCCACCGGCGGGTAGAACAGCCGGGTCTTGTTGCTGGCGAAGGTCGCACGCAGGTCGATCCACGGCGAATAGGGCGTGTAGTGGTAACTGGCGCGCTGGTTGCGCGCGGAAATCTGCCACGGGTAGTTGTGGTAGAAGTCGTTTTCGTAACGCATGTGGCTCAGGTCCAGCCGATGCTGGTCGCTGGGCTGCAGGCGCGCTTTCAACAGCCAGCTGCTGGGCTGCTGGCTGCCCGGGTCGGCGTTGTTCTTCTGCCCGCGTGCGGTGGCGTATTCGCTGCTGCGGCCGCTGCTGGCGGCGGCCAGCAGGCCGAACTGGCGGTCCCCACCCTCTTCGCTGTGGCGCCAAGCGCCGGCGAAGGTACGGCCACTGCCGTAGCCGTTGTTGCCGTGGCGGTAGCCCGCACGCAGGCCCCAGTCGCGCCCCTCACCGAGCAGATCGTCGATATCCAGCGTGCGAAAGTTGGCGCTGCCGGCCAACGTGCCGGCGCCATCTCCGCCGGCAACCGCGCCGCGCTGCACGTCCACACCGGCCAGCAGGAAGGGATCGACATAGGCGAACGGACCGCCCGAGCCATGCCCGGCATTGTTGCGGAAGGTCTGGGTGACACCATCGATCATGGTGTTGACCCGGCCGGCACCGGTCATGCCGCGGATGTTGACCTGCAGGCCCGGCTGGCTGCGCGAATGGAAGCTGTGGGTGCCGGGCATCGAACGCAGCAGGCTGTTGCCTTCCTGGCGTTCGGCCATCGCCACACGCTCGCTGCCGACCGTGGGCGCGAATCCATCACGGGTGGCCGGTACGTACTGGCTGGCGCCGGTGCCCGGTGCATGGCCGTGCGCGGTATCGCCCTGCACCCGCAGCGGCCCGGTGCGGCGGCTGCCATCACCCGGTTCGGCGGGCGCCGGTTCCAGGGTGGCGCGGCGTGCATCGATGAAGCGCGGGCGCAGGCCGCTGCCTGCAAGCAGACGGGACAACGCCTGGGCGTCGTCGAAATCACCACGCAGGGCAGGGGCAGCGTGGCCGGCGGGCAGCGCCGCGCCGATCACCAGATCGACGCCGCTCAGGCGGCTGTAGGCATCCAGCGCGGCCGCCAGCGGCTGTGCGGGCAGATCGTAGTGGCGGCTGGCAGCCTGCGCCTGGGCGCTGGCAGGCAGCAGTGGAATCGCGCTGGTACAGGCCAGCGACAGGGCGAGGACAAGGGGGCGGTGGCACAGCATCGGGGGCTCCAGGAGGTGACGCAGAGCGTCGTCATCCTGGGTAGACGCAGTGGCAGGGCCGATGTCAGGGTGCATCGTGCTGTTCCCCGCGTGGCGGCAACCACAGCTGCATGCCCGCGCCGAGACGCAGCACGCGCACATGCAGCTGCGTGGCCAGCTGGTCGCGGTTGCTGGCCGCACCGTCGGCACTGCCGAGCAGGGTGACCGGCTGCTGGCGCAGGCGCTCGCCGACGACCCACGTGTGCCCGCCATGCCAACGGTCCAGGCCCCTGGTGACTTCAGCCAGGGGGGCCGACACCCAGTGCAGGCGCCGTTCGCGCCAGGCCAGGACACTGCTGTCTGCCTCTGTCGCGATCGCCGGCGTGTTTCCATTGAAGCGAAGCTGCTGGCCCTCGCTGGCGTGCACGCTGCTGGCGCCGCTTTCCACGCGGACGCTGTGTTCGGTGACCGTGACCACGCTGCTGTCGCCCTGCACGGCCAGATCAAATGCGGTTCCCAGTGCGGTGACGGTGCCCTGTGGGGTGTGTACCTGGAATGGCCGGTCGGCATCGGCGGCGACCTTGAACCAGGCTTGCCCTCGCTGCAGCTGCAGCTGGCGGCGCTGTGCGTCGACGCGCACATGCACTTCGCTGCCCGGCGACAACAGCACATGCGAGCCGTCCGGCAGGGCTTCATCACGGATCTCGCCGGCGGCAGTGCGCAGTACCTGCGCGGCAGGCGGCGAGGCGTGGCGGCTGTACAGGCCGAGTGCACACAGCAGCAGCACTGCAATGCCGGCTTCGCGCAGGCGACGGCGTTGCCTGCGCTGCTGTTGCCTCTGCAGGCTGGGCAGCGTCGCACCGGCCTGCCACAGGTGTTGCAGATGCTGGTACTGCGTAGCATGGCGGGGGTCGGCCTGGTACCACTGGTCGAACGCGTTCTCGTCGCGGCCACCGTCGTGCCCATCCAGCCACCAGCGTGCGGCTTCGCGCGCGATCGCGTCCTGGCTCATGCGCCCGGTACCTGCTGCAGGGCGACCAGTGCACGCAGCAGATGGCCATGCGCGGTCTGCCGGCTGATGCCGAGCTGGCGGCCGATCTCGGCCAGTGCCATCTGCTCCACCCGGGCCAGCAGGAACACCTGGCGTGATCGCGGCGGCAGTGCGGCGATGATTGCATCGAGATGGCGCAGCTGTTCGGCGTCGAGCAGGCGCTGCTCCGGCAGTGGTGCAGTATCGGCGATGGCGTGCAGCTGCGCGTCATCCAGCGCCTCTTCGCGACGGCGCTGCCGTTGCCGGTAGTGGTCGGCGATCAGGTTGTGGGCAACGCGGTACAGATAGGCGCGGCCATTGTTCAGCAGGCCGCTGGCGGCGACCTTGACGACACGCAGCCAGGTTTCCTGGACGACGTCATCGGCGTCGCTGTGTTGCGGGAGTTTGCGGCGGACATGGGCGTGCAGCGGCCGGTAATGGGCCGCGCACAGATGCGCGACATCCGTCGGTTCGACAGGCGTGGACACGGGGCGGGCGACAACTGGGAAAGGGAACAGCCCGCGGCGGCAAGGGCAGCGGCTGCACCTTACAGCAAAAGAGAATCATTTGCATCAACGAGTGCGGGCGGTGAACGACGCACGGCCGCCCGTGGGGTTACCGTGGTGGGTAATCGCAGTGGATCTGCAACGATTCGGTCGGGTTGTGATGCAGCTCGAAGCCGCAGTCCTGCAGGCTGCGCTTCACCCGTGCGACCGGCTCGGCATACTGGGCGACGCGGCGGTGCTGCCAGCGCGGCGGGGTGAACACGCCCAGGGGCAGCAGCCGCAGCCGCTTGCCGTGCAGTACCAGTGAGACATCGACATGACGGCCATCGATGTCGTGGCCGTTGGCGCCGAAGATGGCGTCGACTTCATCGTGGCGCCGCGGGTAGCAGGTGCGGAAGAGGGCAATGCCGAGCCGTCGCACCGCGCGGCGGAAGCCGCCGAGGTGGCTGTGGCAGGGTTCGAAGCCGCGGGTGAGCAGCAGGCGCAGTTCGGCAGGTAGCAGCGCTTGGGCATCGAGCAGGCGCTGCAGCACGTGCGCTTCAATCTGGATGCGGGTGGAGGGCCAGCGCGGGGCGATGAGCAGCCCGTGGTGGCTGCCGCGTTGCAGGGTCAACATCGCGGAAGAATGGCATGACGGGATGCTATCGGGTAGTGCCGGCCGCTGGCCGGCAGATTCGAATGCCGGCCAGCGGCCGGCACTACCGTGACGATCGTCAGATGTCGCAGTACTGGATCTGCGAAGCCAGCACGCGCAGGCCATCGGCATTGCTGGACAGGATGCGCTCTTCGCCGGCACCTTTCTGCCGTTTCAGCTGGAAGCCCTGATCCGCAGGCAGTTGTGCGGCGATGGCGTCCATGCGCTGCAGGGCATCGGGACCGCTGCAGTCGAAGTGGCCCCAATAGGCGCCATCGCGGTGGATCTGCAATCGGTAGTTCATCGCGGCATCTCCGGTAGGTCCTGCAGCCAATGGTCGAACATCGCGGTGGCGGCAGCGGCCAGTGGTGCGCCGTAGCGGCGTGCCTGCGCGCGCAGATCATTCGGATCGATGCCGGCCTGGGCCAGCTCCAGGGTGTGGCCGATCAGCCAGCGCTCGAACTGGCGCGCGTCCAGTTCCGGATGGCATTGCAGGGCCAGCGCGTGGTTGCCGATGGCGAAGGCCTGGTGGCGGCAGGCCGGCGTGCTGGCCAAGCGGCGTGCACCCGCTGGTAGTTCGAACGTCTCGCCATGCCAATGCAGTACCGGAATGCCCTGCAGTGCCTGCAGTGGTGAGCGCTGGCCTTCATCGGTCAGCAGCAGTGGTGCAAAACCAATCTCCTTGCCACCGCTGGGAGCGACGCTGGCACCGAGCGCGCGGGCCATCAACTGTGCGCCGAGGCAGATGCCCAGGGTCGGCCGCTGCTGCTGCAGGCGACGCTGCAGCAAGGTGATGCTCTCGGCCAGGAACGGATAGGTATCCGCATCGTTGACACTGATCGGCCCACCAAGCACTACCAGCAGCTCGGCAGAGTCGACCGGATCGAGCGCATCGATACCGGCCTGCAGCACCTGCAGCTGCCAGCCTTGTGCCAACAGCAGAGGCTGCAGGGTGCCGAGGTCTTCGAAGACGACGTGTTGCAGAACGACTGCGTGCTTCATGCCAGGGCTCCGCTGTTCGGCCAGTAGAAGCTGTCCGGGGTGGCGCGGGCGCCGAAGATGGCTTGGCCGACACGAACCACGGTGGCTCCTTCCTCGATGGCCACTTCGAAATCGCCGGACATGCCCATCGACAGCTGCGACAGGTCGAGACCAGGCGGGGCGATGCGTTGCAGCTGGTCGCGCAGTTCGCGCAGGCGCACAAAGCAGGCGCGCACGCGCTCGACGTCGGGGGTGAAGATGGCCAGGGTCATCAGGCCGCGCACGTGCAGACGATCGAAGGCCGGCAGCTGCTGCACGAAGGCCTCGACCGCGTCGGGTTCCAGTCCGTACTTGCTCGGCTCGGCCGAGGTGTTGACCTGCACGAACACATCCAGCCTGCGGTCTTCCAGTTGCAGGCGCTGCTGCAGGGCCTCGGCCACGCGCAGGCTGTCCAGCGCCTGGAACTCGCTGGCAAAGCGCGCTACGTAGCGCGCCTTGTTGGTCTGCAGATGGCCGATCACCGACCAGTGCACGCCCAGGTCGGCCATCGTTTCGGCTTTGCGCTGCGCCTCCTGCACCTTGTTCTCGCCCAGTTCGTGGCAACCGGCGGCCACCGCCATGCGGATGCGGGCGTCATCGACGGTCTTGCTGACCGGCAGCAGGCGCACGCTGGCCGGGTCCCGGCCGACGCGCGCACAGGCATCGGCGATGCGTTGGCGCACCGTGACCAGGTTGGCGGCGATCTGTTCAACGGACTGGGCGACGGGCCAGTCGGCAGCGGCAAGGGGCATGCGGGCACCTCCAATGCAGGGTGGCCAGGGTGGGATACACTGGCACAGGACAAGAGATATTTTGGCATAGGACAAAATGAAAATCACCGGGCATAGCGCCGAGTCGATCTTCGACAGCATCCGCGACGGCATCGGCAAGGGCCGCCTGCCGGCCGGCAGCGTGCTGCCGCCGGTGCGTGAACTGGCCGAGCAGCTGGGCGTGAACCGCAACACCGTGGCTGCTGCCTACAAGCGCCTGGATGCGGCGGGCCTGGCCAGCACGGCGGGCCGCCGTGGCACGGTGGTGCGCGGATTGCCGCCGACGCTGGCGCGCGAGGGCAGTACGCCGGGGCTGGCGCTGCAGGACCTGGCCGGTGGCAATCCGGATCCGCGCCTGCTGCCGAACCTGCGCCTGGCCCCGGCCGCACCACGGCTGTATGGCGTGGGCACGGTCGACCCGAGGTTGCAGGCGCTGGCGCGCGCCTCGCTGGATGCGGACTGTCCGGAGGGCTATGCGCTGGAGCTGACCCATGGCGCGGTCGATGGCATCGAGCGCCTGCTGGCGGCGTGGTTGCTGCCAGGAGACCGCATCGCGGTGGAGGATCCATGCTTCCTCGGCAGCCTCAATGTGCTCAATGCTGTGGGCCACGCGCCGTTGCCGGTGGCGGTGGACGCGCATGGCATGCAGGTCGATTCGCTGCGGCAGGCGCTGGAGGCCGGCGCACGCGCGGTGCTGCTGACCCCGCGGGCACACAATCCGACCGGGGCCAGCCTGGATGCGAAGCGGGCACGGGTGTTGCGGCAGTTGCTGGCGGCCTACCCGCAGGTGGCGGTGCTGATCGACGATCACTACGCACTGCTCTCGCAGCAGGCCTATCACTCAGTGATGCCGCTGGATGGCCGGCGCTGGGCGCTGCTGCGTTCGTTGTCCAAACCACTGGGTCCGGACCTGCGGCTGGCCTGGCTGGCCTGCGATGAGGAGACCGCATCGCGGTTGCGGCTGCGATTGGCGTCCGGCACCGGCTGGGTCAGCCACCTGCTGCAGGATGCAGCGACTTCGGTGTTGGCGTCGGCAACGCAGCGGGCGAAGATCGCCTCGGCAGGTGAGCGCTACCAGCAGCGGTTGCAGTCGCTGCAGGAACTGCTGCGTGCGCGTGGCGTACCGACACCGCAGCCGATGGAAGGATTGAACCTGTGGCTGCCGTTGCTGGCAGACAGCCATCCGCAGGTGCTGGCGCTGGCTTCGCGTGGATGGCATGTGCGTGCAGGCAAAGTGTTCGCGGTGGCGGCACCAGGCCATGGTCTGCGCATTACCTGTGCGGCTCTGGGGCCGGCGCAGCTGCGGCAGCTGGCCGATGATCTGGCGGCGGTGTGTGGTTTGTAGAGTCGAGCTTGCTCGACTGCCGGTTATGTAGAGTCGAGCCATGCTCGACTGCCGTGCGCGTAAAGGCTCGACGCTACAGAAGCAGATCAGGGTGCGGCGTTGGCGCCGGGGCGCACGTAGTAGGACTGGCCGCTGTCATCGACGAACATCAGCTCCGGCTTGCCCTGCCAGGAGGTGAGCATGGCGCCGGTGTTGTTCTGGTGCTTGACCATCAGGCTGGCGCCGCGGTCCGGATTGGCGACGACCTTGAATACTTCGGTGGTGCCGGTGGCATCGTCCAGGGTGAGCAGGGCTTCGCCGCCGCGGTCGCTGGTGCCGTAGCCGCCGCGTTCAGAGCCGTCGGGGCCGAGCAGGATCAGGCCGGACAAGGCGGTGGCGCGCGGCCCCTGGGTGCGGCCCTGGCTGAGCGGATCGGGAACCGGTGCGCCGAGGATCACCCGCGGCTGGCCGCTTGCATCGTGGATGATCAGCCCGCGTGCCTCGATGATGCGCTGTGGCGATTGGCTGCGATGCAGGCTCCAGGCGGTCCAGCCGGAAACAAGCAGGGCGAGGGTCGAGACCACCAGGGTGGTCAGCAGCAGCGCACGGGACATCGGGTCGTCCTTCCTTGGATGTGCCGACGATAGCGGATGCGGACCGGCAATGGCCAGTTCGTTGTGTGACGTTGTGTATCGTCAGTGGAAATCGCGACTGTGGCTGCGCAGTCCCTGCAGCAGTTCATCCAGGCAGTGCATGCGCTGCACGATGACGTGCTGCACGCCATCAACGCGTTCCAGGCGGCCATCGATCTGCATCAGCTGGGTATCGACCAGCACCCGGTGCTGGCGATCGGCCAGGTGCCGCCAGACCACGGCGTTGACCATGCCGGTCTCGTCTTCAAGGGTGAGGAAGGTGACGCCACTGGCGGTCTGCGGGCGCTGGCGCATGCGCACCAGGCCGGCGATGCGCACGCGCCGGCCATGGCCGTGGGCAGCCAGTTGTGCGGCATCCAGGCAGCCACGGCTACGCAGTTGCGCGCGCAGGAACGAGATCGGATGGCGGCCCAGCGTGGTGCCGGTGCTGCGGTAATCGGCCTGCATGTCTTCCCAGGCACTGGGCAGCGGCAGCGGCACGCGGGCTTCGGCGGTGGCGCGGGCCTGGCCGAACAGCGGCAGCCGGTTTTCCACACCGGAGATATCCCAGCGTGCACGATGGCGATGGCCACTGAGCCCACGCAGCGCACCGGCGTCGGCCAGCAGGCCCTGCTGGCGGCGGTCCAGTGCGGTGCGCTGGCACAGGTCACCCACATCGTCGAACGGGCGCCGCGCACGTTCACGCATGATGGCCTGCACGGCGGGCTCGTTGCAGCCATCGACCAGGCGCAGGCCGAGCCGGATCGCCGCCGCGCCCTTGCTGAAATCCAGCGTGCAGTCCCAGTCGCTGTGGCGCACGTCCACCGGCAGCACGCGGATGCCATGCCGGCGTGCGTCCTGCAGCAGCTGGTCGGGGCTGTAGAAGCCCAGCGGCTGGCTGTTGATCAGGCTGGCGGTGAACGCGGCCGGGTGATGGCACTTCAGCCAGCAGCTGGCATAGGTCAGCAGGGCGAAACTGGCGGCGTGGCTTTCCGGGAAACCGTAATCGCCGAATCCCTTGATCTGTTCGAACAGGTGCTCGCCGTACTCGCGGCTGAAGTTGTTCTTCAGCATACCGGCCAGCAGCTTCTCGCGATGCGGTTCCAGCCCGCCACGGCGTTTCCATGCGGCCATCGAGCGGCGCAGGGCATCGGCCTCGCCCGGGGTATAGCCGGCCGCATCCACCGCCAGCTGCATCACCTGTTCCTGGAACAGCGGCACGCCGAGGGTGCGCGCGAACACGCGCTTCAGCTGTGGCGGGTAGAGCGGGTTGTCCGGGTCGTTCAACGCGTCCGGTCCCTGTTCACGCAGGATCCGCCGCCGCTCAAGGTAAGGATGGACCATGTCACCTTGGATCGGGCCGGGGCGCACGATCGCCACCTCGATCACCAGGTCATAGAACTCGCGTGGCTGCAGGCGTGGCAGCATCGCCATCTGCGCGCGCGACTCGATCTGGAACACGCCGATGGTGTCGGCGGCGCAGATCATGTCGTAGGTGGGCTTGTCGTCATCCTCGATCGCATCCATGCGCCCGCTGTGCAGGCCATGCTGCTGCAGCATCGCCAGGCATTTGCGGATGGCGGTGAGCATGCCCAGCGCCAGGCAGTCGACCTTCATCAGGCCAGTGGCATCCAGATCGTCCTTGTCCCACTGGATGACGGTGCGGTCGGCCATCGCCGCGTTCTCCACCGGCACCAGGGTTGACAGCGGATGCTCGGAAATCACGAAGCCGCCCGGGTGCTGCGACAGGTGGCGCGGGAAGTCGATCAGTTCGGTGGTCAGCGCCAGCAGTCGCCGCATCAGCGGGGTTTCCGGATCGAAGCCGCGCTCGCGCAGGGTCTCCGGCAGCGGCACATGGCCGCCCCAGTGGTCCATCGCCGCGCCCAGTTCGTTGACCTGGTCCATCGGCAGGCCGAGTGCACGGGCCACGTCGCGGATCGCGCTGCGGCCACGGTAGCTGATCGCCACCGCAGTCAGGGCGGCGCGCTCGCGGCCATAGCGCTTGAATACATACTGCAGCACTTCCTCGCGGCGCTCGTGCTCGAAGTCGATGTCGATATCCGGTGGTTCGTCGCGCTCGGCGGAGATGAAGCGCTCGAACAGCAGGTTGCTGCGTGCCGGGTCGATCTCGGTCACGCCCAGTACGAAGCACACCGCGGAGTTGGCCGCCGAGCCACGACCCTGGCAGAGGATGTCCTGGCTGCGCGCGAAGCGCACGATGTCCTGCACGGTGAGGAAGTACGAGGCGTAGTTCTTTTCCCGGATCAATGCCAGTTCGTGCTCGATCTGTTTGCGTTGTGCCGGTTCGATGCCGCCTTTCCAGCGCCACGGGATGCCGCGCTCGACCAGCACGCGCAGCCAGCTGTCCGGGTCGTGGCCCTCGGGTACCAGTTCGCGCGGATAGGTGTACTGCAGCTGCTCCAGGGTGAAGTGGCAGCGCTCGGCGATGCGCAGGGTCTCGGCCAGCAGTTCGGGCGGATATAGCTGGGCCAGCGCGGTACGCGGGCGCAGGTGGCGCTCGCCGTTGGGAAACAGGCGCCAGCCGGCCTCGGCCACGCTGCAGCGGTGGCGGATGGCGGTCAGTGTGTCCTGCAGGGCGCGGCGGCGGCGCACGTGCATGTGTACATCACCACTGGCCACCAGCGGCAGGCGGTGGCGTTCGCCGAAGGCCTGCAGCTGTTGCAGGCGGCGTGCGTCGTCGTGTTCGTGGTGCAGTTCCACCGCCAACCACAGCCGATCATCGAAGCCGGCGCGCAACAGTTCCAGATCGATGGCGGCCGGTTGCCGGTCCAGCCACAGGCACAGCAGGCCGTCGGGCAGGCCGAGCAGGTCCTCGCGCCGGCAGCGGTATTCGCCCTTGGCCGCGCGCCGCCGGCAGGTGGTGATCAACTGGCACAAGCCGGCGTAGGCGGCCTGGTCGGTGCACAGCAGGGCCAGCTTCGGCCCGTCCTCGACCTGGAATTCGGCGCCGACGATCAGCGCCACGCCATGCGTCTTCGCCGCCTGCCAGGCGCGCACGATGCCGGCCAGCGAGCATTCGTCGGTGATCGCCAACGCGCGGTAGCCCTGGCCGGCGGCGCGCGCGAACAGTTCCTCGGCGATCGAGGCGCCACGCTGGAAACTGAAGGCCGACAGGCAGTGCAGTTCGGCGTAGCCGGGCAGTTCGTTGTGCATGACGGCTCAGCCGAACCAGCCGTGCAGCATCCACGGCGCATGCGGATCATTGCGCTCACGGAAAGCCCAGCCACGCTGGCCATGCGCGGTTTCCACCACATAGTAATCGCGCCGCGCATCGGCCTGGTCCCACCAGCCCGATTCGATCCGCTCCGGCCCGGTAATGATGCGCAGGCGGGGATCACGCAGCGGTTGCGGCGTGTCCAGCAGCCAGCCCGGACGCAGCGGCCAGTACGATGGCGGTTTGGCCGCGGGCTGGGTGCCACTGGCGCGTTCGGGGCGATGGTCGGCCTGCACCGCCAGCGGCTGCACGGCGTCATCGCCCAGCCGCGCCCGCAGGCGCTCGCGCAGCTGGTTCCAAGGCATCGCCTGCGCCGGCCGGGTATCGAACAGGTCACGCGCTGCGGGCACGAACGGTGGCAGTTGCTCGGCCTGCAGGCGCAGTGCACGGCTGCCGGCGGGCAGGGCGAAGGCTTCCATGCGGTTGCGCGCGATCTCGAACAGCAGTGCGGGATCGCGCTCGGGTGCCAGCAGGCCGATGGTCAGCACGCTGGCCGGCAGCAGGTCATGCTCGAAATGCAGGTCGAAGCGCTGCACGCCGCCATCGCGCGAACACAGGAACGCGGCCAGGTCCAGCAGCAGGCGACGCAGCGGGAACAGCAGGGCCTGGCTGGATTCGATCTCGTATTCGAATTCGATGCGCGCATCGAAACGATCCGGTGGCTGGTAGTAACGCAGTGGCGCGGTGGGCAGGCCACGCAATGCGTCCAGCTGCTGCAGCACCTCGGGGGCGAAGCGCCGGGCCAGGCTGTCGCGCGGCAGTTCGAGCACCGCACCCAGCGTGCGCAGACCGGAACGACCGAGCACGGTCACCGCTTCGCTGGGCAGGCCGCAACGCGGCAACGGCAGCTGCGCCAGTGCCGCTGGCAGCTGCTGCGCATCGATGCCGAGGCCGTCGTGGACGTTGGCCAGCACGCGCGCGGCATGCGCGGTGGGTGCGGCCACCAGGCGGTGGCGGAAACCAAGCTCATGCAGTTCGCCGCGCAGCCGCTTTTCGATCGTCAGCCAGTCACCGAACAGGGCGCGACTGGCGCCGATCTCCATGACCAGCGCGTGCGGAAAATCGAGGCTGACCTGCGAGCTGTAGGCGTAGGCCCAACTGGCCAGCAGCTGCCGGGTGTGCTGTTCGGCGTTCGGGTCGTAGTCGTGCAGGTACATGTCCTGCACCAGCACCTGTGCGGCCGACAGCAGCATGCCCGGGCGCAGTCCCGCTGCGCGTGCCGACGGGCTGACCGCTCGCAGCACGCGACGCTGCGCCGGCCCCTGCAGCAGCACCAGTGGCCGCTGCGGGTCCGGCTGCAGGCGCAGCACGCTGTCCAGTGCCAGCTGCGGCAACAACAGGCAGGCCCAATGCATGACGCGGCCTCAGTGGGCGATGGCCAGTGGCAACGGCTGCGCCGGTGGCAGGCCGCCACGGCACTTCAGCACCCGTACCTGGCCGTGGTCGAGCTGCAGGCGCAGGCTGGCCGGGGAGGGGTTGCGCGCTGCCTGCGCCTCGCGGAACACGAAGCCCAGGCACTGGCCGCTGTCGGCAGCCACCTGCAGCCGGCGCAGTGAGCGGTCGTCGGCCTGGTGTGGCCAACACAGCACCGCCGCGCAGGCCGCAGAGCGCAGGCACTGTTCGGTGGCCCACAGCGCCTGTTTCGGTGCGGCGTGGATGATCTGCAGCTGGGCCAGGTCCAGCCCGGCAGCCGCCCAGGCCGGGGCATGCGGGCGGTAGGGCGGGGCGACCAGCACGATCGGGCGGTCGCGCTGGCTCAGCTTCGCCAGCGCCGGCCAGACCAGCGCCAGCTCGCCGACGCCGGGCGCGGCCTGCAGCACCTCGCACAGCCCGCTGGCCGGCCAGCCACCGCCGGGCAGGCGTGCGTCCAGCGCTGGATGGCCACTGGCCAGGTGGTCGCTGGCCGGCCCCTGGCGGGCTGGGCCGCGCCACAGCTGGCGCCCGTCCAGCAGCCGGTCGAGGGCGACGACAGCACCCATCAGCCGGTCCTCCAAGGGAGGCGCCGATCGGGCTGGAAGCGGCAGGAACGGGCGGAAACGGCGGGCATGGCGCGAGTATCGACGGGCCGGTATCAGGGGCTGAGACCGGACATGCTACTCGCCTTGTGAGTAGAATTACTAATGAAATCGGAAGGTCGGGTTTCAGGTTGCTGAAGGGGTAAAGGAGTGCCGACCAAGGTCGGCACCCACCCGGTATGGGACGGAATGCCGACCAGGGGCGGCACCCCGCAGGCCCCGGTTACGGGCGGACCGGCAGCGCCACCGGGCGCAGCGGCGCGGCATCGCCGCCGCGGATCTTCAGCGGGCCGCCGATGAAGGCGAACTCATAGACCTTGTCGCGGGCCAGTTCGTCCAGCGCCACCAGCTCGATGATCGGCGCGCCCTGCTGGGCCAGCAGGTAGGTGTGCAGCGGCACGTAGTCGTCGGACACCTCCGAGGGGAAGGTCTCGAAGCTGAGGTTGTCGGCGCCGACGATCATCGCGCCGCTGTCCTCCACCAGGAAGCGCGCCGCGTCCAGGCCCATGCCCGGCGGGTTGGCCATGTAGGCCTTGGGCTGTTCGAACAGGCGCATGCGGCCGGTGCGGATCAGCACGATGTCACCCTGCTGCAGTTTCACCTGCTGGCGTGCCAGCGCATCCTTCAGGTCCTGGCGGGTGACGCGGTAGCTGTCCGGCAGCATGTCCACGCCCTTGGCGCCGGCCACGTCGATCAGCACGCCACGCGCGATCAGCGGCGGGAATTTCTCGATGCCGGTGACGTTCCAGCCACGGTCACCGAGGTGCTTGTCGGCCTCGAAGCCGTTCCAGATCTTTCCGTGGATGCCGAAGTGGTTCAGCGCATCGATGTGGGTGCCGGTGTGGCTGTACATCGAGAACGCGGTGCCAGTGTAGCTGCGGGTGAGGTTCATGGTTTCACCCACGCCCATCGGGTCGTCCATCACCGTGCCGCGCGGGGTGTGGGTCATCCAGAACTGGTAGTGCGGGTCGCCGGCATCCTGCCAGCTGGGCATGCCAACGTAGTATTCGGTGGCCAGGTCATAGGCCTTGCCGCCGCTGACTCGCGACAGGATCGCCGCACGCGAGGCCTCGGTGATCAGGTTGAGGCGGCCGATCTCATCCTTCGGCCCCCAGGGGCTGGTGCCGACCTGCTGGCCGGAGGGAACGCGTTCGTGCGCGGACACGGTGGTGGAAGCGGCGGTGCCGGCCAGCAGCAGGGCCAGCGCGGTGGCCAGGGTACGTGAGGTCATGGGGAATCTCCTTGCAGGGTGGGGGACGGTGCGGCTCAGGCCGCGACCAGGTGCGCCAGGGCCTGGCGCAGTTGCGGCAGCGGCAGGGTCTGCAGGCGCAGGCCGTTGCCGCCGATCACTGTGGGAATGGAGCGGATGCCGAGGGTCGCGGCTTCGGCACGGTCGGCCTGCACACGCCGGGCTGCTGCGTCGCTGCGCATGTGGTCAGCGAAGGCGCCACGCGGGTGGCCCAGTGCTTCGGCGATATCCAGCAGTACTTCGGCATCGCCGATGTTGCGGTGCTGGTGCAGGTGCGCCCACTGCACGGCATCGAACATCGCGCCATGGGCGTCGTTGCCACCGAGCATGCCGGCGGCCTGGCAGGCCAGTGCGCCGAGCCAGCCGGACGGATACTCGAAGTCCTGTGCGCGCATGCCTTCGATATCGATGCGCGCGGTGTCTTCATGCGCGGCGCAGTCGGTCCAGTGGCGCAGGATGATCGCCTTGGCGCGCTCCATCGAGCCGAACACCTCGACCATCTGCGCGCGCGAGTCCTGCAGCACGAAGCTGCGGTGACGCACCTGGATGCCGAGTTCGGCGGAGACCTGCTGCAGGCGCGGGGCCAGCACGAAGCACCAGCCGCAGACCACGTCGTGGAAGAAATCGACCACCGGCGCGGCGGTGGCGGGGGAAGGAACGGAAGACATCTGCCTGCCATCGGTGAGAGGGGAGGCGGCAGATTAGGCAGCGCGGCGCGTCTGAAACAGCACGCCGCGGGCAGCTCAGTTTTCGCTGGCGGTTACGAATCCAGGCCAGCGCAGCCGGGCAGCTCGGCGTGCAGGAAATCGATGAAGGCACGCACCTTGGGCTGCAGGTGGCGCGAGGTGGGGTAGACCGCATGCACGAAGCGCGGCGGATAGCGGTGGTCGGGCAGCACCTGCTGCAGTTCGCCACGGGCCAGCGCCGGTGCCGCCAGGAACGAGGGCAGGGCGCCGATGCCCATGCCGGCCACCAGCAGGTCGCGCAGCAGCAGGCTGTTGTTGACGGTGACGCGCGCGGGCAGGGTGATCGTTACCTGGCCATCCGGGCCGAGCAGCGGCCAACTGCCGGGCGAGTCGGACAGGCTGTAGGCCAGCACGCTGTGCGCCTGCAGATCGTCCACCGCCTGCGGTGCCGGATGCTGCCGCAGGTAGGACGGGGCCGCGCACAGCACCTGCTGCAGCGAGGCCAGCCGGCGCGCCACCAGCCGTGAGTCGTCCAGCTCAGCACGCAACCGCAGCGACACATCGAAACCTTCGCCCACCGCATCAAGCAGGCGGTCTTCCATCACAAGGTCCAGCGACAGTTGCGGATGCTGCTGCAGGAAGCGCGGCAGCAGCGGCGACAGCGTGCTCAGCGCGAATGATTGCGGTGCATTGACGCGCAGGCGCCCGGCCACGTCGCCGCGCTGTTCGGCGATGCCACGTTCCAATGCATCCAGCTCGTCGAGCAGGCGGCAGCATTCGCGGTAATAGGCGTGGCCGGTTTCGGTCAGGCTCATGCGCCGCGTGGTCCGCTGCAGCAGTACCACGCCCAGGTGCGCTTCCAGCGTGCGCAGCTGCTTGCTGAGCCCGGCCGGCGACATGCCCAGGTCTTCGGCGGCACGGGCCAGCCCGCCGCGTTCGACGATGCGGCGGAAGGCACGCATCAGGTTGAAGGAATCCATGCCGGTCTCGGGCGCGATGAGGCCGCCATTGTAGATCCACGCCATGCGTGGATGCGGGAAACGTGGTGCCGTCCACGATGGTCATCCACCAGAGGCGCGCCGGGTTGCGCCGTTTGTTCAAGCCGGCCACCCGCATGCCGCGCCAGCATGCAGGCCCCTTACTTTCCGGATTGCCCATGAAGCACTGGATGCTCCGCCTGTATGCCCCGCTGTTCCTGCTGGGTTTTGTTGCCGCCGCCATCGTCTGGGTCGGCCACTGCCACGGTGACCCGTTGTGGCTGCTGGCCCTGCTCGCGGTTGCCATCGCGGTTTCGTTCGCTGCCGAACGTGCCTGGCCGTATGACCCCGCGTTCAACCACGATCAGGGCGACAGCCTGCGTGACACCCTGCATGCGCTGGTCAACGAAAGCCTGAACCTGCTGTCGATCGCGGCGGTGCCACTGCTGGTAGCCATCATTCCGTGGCAGCTGTGGCCGCTGCAGTGGCCGTTCGCGCTGCAGGTGCTGCTGGCCATCATCGCCGCCGACCTCGGCATCACCCTGGTGCACTACGCCAGCCATCGCATCGGCTGGCTGTGGCGGCTGCATGCGGTACATCACAGCGTCACCCGCATGTACGGCTTCAATGGCCTGATGAAGCACCCGTTGCACCAGGCGGCCGAAGCAGTCGGCGGCGTGCTGCCGCTGCTGCTGCTGGGCCTGCCGATGCCGGTGGCGGCGGTGTTGGCGTTCGCCATTGCCATCCAGCTGCTGCTGCAGCATTCCAACGTGGACATGCGTCCCGGCGTGCTGGGCCGGATGATGGCATGGGCACCGCTGCATCGCTTCCACCACATGCGTTACGGCACCGCCGGCGACGTCAACTTCGGCCTGTTCCTGACTGTCTGGGATCACCTACTGGGGACCGCCTTCGATGCGCCCGGCTATCGGCTGCAGCAGCGCGACCTCGGTATCGGCAGCCAGCCGGACTATCCGCACGATTATCCCGGGCAGCTGCTGGCGCCGTTCCGCGAACTGCCGCATGGCGAGGTACCGGAGCTGCCGGAAGGTCTGCGCAGGCGCGGATGATGGGGCGTGTCAGGCCGCGTGCAGCTGCAGGCCCTGAAGCTGCGCGGCACCGATGCCGAACATGCGGCGCAGGCTGCGCGACAGATGGGCCAGGTCAGCGAATCCGGCCGCATGCGCGCTGTCGGTCAGGCTGTGCCCGCGCAGATGATGCATCAGCGCGCGGCGCAGCCGTTGCCACAGCACCCAGCCGCGCAGGGTCACCGCCAGATCGGACTGGAAGCGCCGATGCAGCTGGCTGGTCGACAGATGCGCCGCCTCAGCGATATCTGCAGCCGGCACCGGGCCGGGCAGGTGCTGGGCGATACGGGACAGCGCCGCCTGCACGCGGCGGTCCAGCGGCTGCGGGCGGCTCAGCTGCGGCAGCCGTTCCTGCAGGGCGGTGATGTCGGCCGGCAGGGTGTGCAACTGCTGCTGGATCTGTTCGGGATCGGCATGCGCCGGTTCGAGGAACAGCGTGCAGCCCGCTTCCGGCGCCGACAGAATTGCGTGCGGCTGGAATGACGGCAGCCACAGCCGCTGGCCCTGCTGCTGTACGCCAGCGACCTCGACCTGCCAGAGCGCGCCGTCGCTCAGCAGCAGCTGATGTGCGTAGTGCGCGTGCGTATCGCTGCCACCGGCGTGGCCCTGCAGCACGGCCACGTGAGCATCCAGCAGCAGCGTGCCATTCCAGGGCAGGGCGGGAGAGGACATGGAGGAATTGTAGATCCACGCCATGTGTGGATGAATCTCCATCGAAATCGAATATTCCGACAGTTGAACGAAGAGCAGCCGAGCATGGGCTCGGCTCTACAGCAGGCCGTGCAGGGAATTGTCGAAGGCGGGGTGGGTCCGGTTGCGGGGGCGTGAGCCGCATGGGCCCGAGGCATGCCTCGGGCGGGTTGGGAGGACGCCCGACCCCGGTCTTGCCGTGTGCGCAGGACTGCGCACACGAGCAAGCGGCGACCGAGCTTACATGGACGTACTTGCAGCGTCCCCCGCAACCGGACCCACCCCGCCATCCCACAGAAAGCCCGCTGTTGCTTCTGAGGTTGCCGGCCAGCGGCCGGCACTACCGCGGGTGCCGGGCGCAGCCCGGCCGTCACCTCACCGCCCCTGCGGATCCGGCCGGTGGTGCACGTACTCGACCACGGTGCCATCAGGATGCACCGCGTTGAATGCCGCCCCGGTGGGCACCACCTGCAACGGGAAGATGATCTCGGCGCCAGCCGCCACCAGCTTGTCGTGATAGGGCCGAACGTCATCGACCAGCAGCGTCCCCGTGGTCGAAGTGAACGGCGCCAGCGCCGCCTTGCTGCCCTCGATCAACAGGAACGCACCGACCATCGCCAGACGCAGGCCGGCCTCCGGAAACGGGAACCCGGCATCGGCCACTACGCCCTGCAACTGCTCGTAGAACGCCACGCTGCGCTCCAGCTCACCGGGGGCCACGAACACCCGGATCAGCACGCGCGGCGCGCGCTGGCTGGAGGTATCACAGCGGTCGCGCCAGAGGTGATCGAAGTCGCGATGTATGTTCATGGGCGGGGTTCAGGGCCGGTGACAACCCATTATCGGCAGCCCCGCGCGGCGCGCTGATGACTGCCGGTGATGGCCTGATAACCGACCGTCGCGGTCACCCTGTGACTTAGGTCCTGTTGACAGGTGTGAACGCCCTCGCACAATCTTCACATGATTGGGTCGCCCTGCGCGGCCCGGACAGGCAGGTTGTCACGCCGGGAGGAGGGTCCCAGGCGCAGACCGGCCCGTCCTTCGGCCTGCGGGACGTTGCCTGGCAACCCCTGCGCGGCATGAACGCTGCACCCTTCGGCGGCACTTTCCCTGGACCGATTGCCTTGGCAACGGAATTACGCCTGCCGATGAAAACGTTTACAAAGCCGCTTGCACTGTCCCTGGCCCTGTCTGCCGCACTGGCCGCCCCGGCCTGGGCCGACCCCGCCGCGTTCACCGTGCTGACCCTGGAACAGGCCCCGACCGCCGAAGCGATGCCGGCCCTGGCCGCCCAGCTGAAGACCCTGCAGGTGGACGCGGTGAGCGTGCGCCAGGTGCAGCGTGGCATCGGCCAGGTCGAACCGCTGCAGGTGCTGGCCGATGGGCTGGGCTATGAGTACCGCTTCATTTCCACCGGCAAGGATGACGGCCAGACCCAGCATGGGCAGGCGGTACTGACCCGGCTGCCGATCGCGGCCGAATCCGGTCCGGACCAGCCGGGCCTGAACTACCTGCGCCTCGACGATGGCCGCCACACCGTAGCCGTCTACACCGATGCTGGTGCAGGCGCCGCACAGCTTCCGGCACTGGTCACGCGTTCGCGTCTGGGCGCACCGGCGGTGCTGCTCGGCGCGGTGGCCGGTGAATCGGCCAAGGCCGCAGGCTTCGATCCGGCGCGTGTCGCGTTGGAGGCCGATGCCAGCTACTTCAGCGATGGTTTCCAGGCCGCCAGCAGCGCGCCGTTCAAGGTAGAAGGCAGCAGCCTGCGGGCAACCCTGCTGACCCTGGCCTATGCCGCCGACAAGGGTGGTGAACGGCCATGGATGGACACTGCGCTCACCGCCGACGCGCGCGCCGCGCTGCTGCTGAAGGCGATGACCGAAGACGAGAAGTTCCAGATGCTGCACAGCTACTTCGGGCTGGGCAAGGATGGCGGCAAGCTGCCGGAAGGTGCGGTGGGTTCGGCCGGCTTCGTGCCGGAAGTCGCGCGCCTGGGCATTCCGTCGCAGCAGTCGGCCGATGCCGGCGTCGGCGTGACCAATCCGGGTGGCATCCGCCCGGGTGATTTCGCCACGGCCATGCCGTCGGGCCCGTCCACCGCTTCCACCTGGAACCGTGCGGTTGCCTTTGCCGGTGGCGCAACCATGGGCCGTGAAGCGTGGCAGCAGCGCTTCAACATCCTGCTGTCGGGCAGTGTCAACCTGCAGCGCGACCCGCGCAACGGCCGCAACTTCGAATATGCCGGTGAAGATCCGCTGCTGGCCGGTTCAATGGTTGGCGCGCTGATCCAGGGCGTGCAGAGCCAGCACGTGATCTCCTCGATGAAGCACTTCGCGCTGAACGACATGGAGACCCGCCGCAACTTCCACGACGTGCGCATCGGCGAACAGGCCATGCACGAGTCCGATCTGCTGGCCTTCGAGATCGCGCTGGACGCCGGCCGCCCGGGCGTGGCGATGTGCTCGTACAACAAGATCAACGGCACCTATGGCTGCGAGAACGGCTACCTGATGAACCAGGTGCTGAAGCAGGAATGGAAGTTCCCCGGCTTCGTGATGTCCGACTGGGGCGGCGTGCACAGCGGTTCGAAGGCGGCGCTGGCCGGCCTGGACCAGCAGTCTGCCGGTGAAGTGTTCGACGCAGCGGTGTTCTTCGATGAGCCGCTGCGCCTGGCCGTGCACGGCGGCGTGGTGCCGCAGGTGCGCCTGAACGACATGGTGGCGCGCATCCTGCGCACGATGTTCCTGCACGGCAACTTCGACAACCCGCCGCAGCACCAGAAGGTGGACGCCGAGGCTGGCTTCGCCGTCGCCCAGCGCACGGTGGAAGAAGGCAGCGTGCTGCTGCGCAATGAAGGCAACCTGCTGCCGCTGGCCGACAGCGTGAAGCGCATCGTCATCATCGGCGGCCATGCCGACAAGGGCGTGATCGGTGGCGGTGGTTCGTCGATGGTGGGCGTGACCGCCAAGGGCACCAACGCGGTGCCGGGCGTGCTGCCCACCACCTGGCCGGGCCCGGTGATCTTCCACCCGTCCTCGCCGCTGGAGTCGCTGCGTGCGGCGCGTCCGGATGCGACCATCGAGTATGTGGACGGCACCAATGCCGCCGCTGCCGCCAAGGCCGCCGCGCAGGCCGATGTGGCCATCGTGTTCGCCACCCAGTGGGCCGCCGAATCGGTGGACCTGCCGGACATGCAGCTGCCGGACAAGCAGGACGCACTGATCTCGGCGGTGGCCAAGGCCAACCCGAAGACCGTGCTGGTGCTGGAAACCAACGGCCCGGTGCGCACGCCGTGGCTGGCGCAGGTGCCGGCGATGCTGCAGGCCTGGTACCCGGGCATCCGCGGTGGCGAAGGCATTGCCGCACTGCTGACCGGCCAGGTCAATCCGTCCGGGCGCCTGCCGGTGACCTGGGTAGTGGATGAATCGCAGCTGCCGCGCCCGCACATCGACGGCCTCGGCTTCAAGCCGGCCAAGCCGTTCGGCGATGTGTTCGATTTCGATATCGAAGGCGCCAACGTCGGCTACAAGTGGATGGCGGCCAAGGGCCTGACCCCGACCTTCGCCTTCGGCCATGGCCTGTCGTACACCACGTTCGCCTATGAAAACCTGAAGGTGAGCGTGGAAGGATCGCGCCTGGTCGCCAGCGTCGACATCCGCAACACCGGCAAGCGCGCCGGTGCCGATGTGGCCCAGCTGTACCTGAAGCTGCCGGCCGGCAGCACCACGCCGATCCGCCTGATCGGCTACGACAAGGTGACCCTGCAGCCGGGCGAACAGCGCCGCATCCGCATCGAAGCCGAGCCGAAGACCCTGGCTCACTACGATGCGCAGGCCCGCCAGTGGAAGATCGATGGCAGCACCTACCAGGTGCAGCTGTCGCGCAATGCCGCCGAACCGCTGCAGACGGTGGATGTGCAGCTGGTGGAGCAGGTGCTGCGCTGAGGCTTGAAGGCATGGCCCCGCAAGGGGCCATGCAAAAAAAGGGACGGAGGGGATTAAGTCGTTTATGCATAAACGACTTAATCCCCTCCGTCCCCTTTTCAGGTGACAAACCACCCGCGCAGGAAATCAATCAGCTGCCGCACCTTCGGTGAGGGCTGCGTGCTGTGCGGGTAGACCGCGTACACGCTCTGCTGCGGGAACCGGTGCTGGCGCAGCACCGGGCGCAGCCGGTCCTGGGCCAGGTCGTCCTCGATCAGCCAGCGTGGCAGCACGGTGACCCCGGCGCCGGCCACGGCGAAGGCGCGCAGGCTGCTGGCACCATCCACGCGCACCACTGCATTGCCCGGGTTGGTGGCGAACAGGGCGTCGCTGCCATCAGGCGCAATCACCGGCACATCGGCAAGGCGCGGGTAGCCCAGGCGGGGCAGGGTGCCCAGCTGCACGGGGTCGTCGGCAGCATCGGCAGAGGGCAGGCGTGCCAGCAGGGACGGAGCCGCCACCGCGCACAGCGGGTGGCGCTCCAGTTCATTGGCGTGCAGGCCCGAGTCTGGCAGGCGGCCGAGGCGGATCGCCAGGTCGAAACGTTCGGGAATCAGGTCCGCCGGCGCGGGTGAGGTCGACAGGTGCAGCTGCAGGGCCGGATGCTGCGCACGGAACGCCCCCAACGCAGGAATCAGGCGCAGCTGTGCGTACTCCGGGGTGGTGGTCAGGCGCAGCACGCCCTGCAGCTGATGCTGGTCGCGGCGGGCAGCATCGATCGCCGCCTGTGCGGCGTCCAGCGCCTGCACGCAGTGCTGCAGGAACTGTTCGCCGGCCTCGGTCAGGGCCAGGTGGCGGGTACTGCGCAGCAGCAGGGTCACGCCCAGCTCCTGCTCCAGCCGCTTCAGGTTGAAGCTGACCACCGCACGGCTCAGGCCCAGGCGATCGGCGGCAGCGGTCAGGCTGCCGGCCTCGACCACTGCACGGAAGATATCGAAGCGATCGAGGCTGACCATGGCAATTCATTGTCAAAGCAGATTTGACAGTGTTGCAGTTGCTGTCGTGTTTTTCCAACAAGGCCCGCACGGCATGCTGGCCGCTTCCCTGCTGGAGCGTCGCCGATGCCGTCCCCCCGCCTGCGCCATGAGGCCATCTTCCTGCTGGTGTTCGCCCTGGATCTGGTCAACATGTTCATCGCTACGGTGGCCTATCCGGCATTGGCAGCGGAACTGCACGCTGACATCAGCACCCTGGCCTGGGTGGGCACCGCCTACATGCTGGGCCTGAGCGTGGTGATTCCGCTGGCACCCTGGCTGGCCGCGCGCTGCGGTGAGCGCCGCTTGCTGCTGGCGGCGTTGCTGCTGTTCGCGGTTACCGCTGTGCTGGCCGGTGCCGCACCAGGTATCGGCTGGCTGCTGGGTTGGCGGCTGCTTCAGGGGCTGGCTGGTGGCCTGCTGATTCCGGTGGCACAGGCGGCAGCGTACCGGCAGTGCACGCCCGACCAACGTGGCGCGCTGACCCGCCGCATCCTGCTGGTGGCGCTGCTGGTGCCGGCACTGGCGCCTGCGCTCGGTGGGCTGCTGGTGCAGTGGTTGTCCTGGCGCGGTGTGCTCTGGGCCAGCCTGCCGCTGGCAGTGGTGGCGATTGGACTGGTGCTGGCGTGGATGCCGGCCGACGGCGCGCGCAGTGCGCCGCGCCTGCAGGCCTATGCGCTGTCCACCGCGATGCTGGCGCTGGGCGCGCTGCTGCTGGCGTTGACCTGGGTGGGCGAGCCCGGCCATCGGACCGCCGGTGCCGTACTGCTGTTGATCGCACTGCTGCTGGCGGCGGCCCACCTGCGGCATGCACGGCAGCAGGAGCAGCCACTGCTGCGCTGGTCGCTGCTGTCCCATCGCGGGCTGCGCCTGGCGATGCTGATCTATCTGGCCGTACCCGGTGTGTTCATCGGCAGTCAGCTGGTCAGTACCCTGCAGTTGTACCAGGCCGGTTACAGCGCGGCGCGCATCGGCGCGTTGATGCTGCCGTGGGCGCTGGCCTCGGCCATGGCGATCACGGCCAGCAACCGCCTGCTGGCTCGCTTCGGCCCGGCCACGGTGTTGCGCGCCGGCATGCTGCTGCAAGCCGGCGGCCTGCTGTTGATGGCGCTGCTGCCACACCCGGTCTTTGCCATTGCAGCATGGCTGTTTGCCTTGATGGGCGCCGGCGGCAGCCTGTGCAGCAGCACCGCGCAGACGCTGGCCTTCCATGGGGTCGAGGGCGAAGCATTGGGCGATGCCAGTGCGCTCTGGAACCTCAATCGCCAGCTCAGCTTCTGCCTGGGCACCGCGGCCATCGCGCTGCTGCTGGCCTTGGCCATGCAGTGGCTGCCGGCCCGCGCCACCGGCGTGGCGCTGGGTCTGGCCGCTCTACTTACCCTGCTGCCGATGACGTTGCTGCGCCGGCCGCAGTTGCTCACCCTTTCGCAACCGGAGAACACCTGATGGATACCACCGCAGAACACGAAGTCCACCACCTGCACGACAAGCTGCAGGCCTGGTTCCGCGCCGACGTCGGCACCGACGCACTGGAGGACCTGATGGCGCATTTCTGCGCGGACTTCAGCATGGTCGGCATCGCGGGTCGCAGGCTGGACCGGAAGGCCGTGCAGGCACTGTTCGCGGGCGGTCATGGCGCGCGTCCAGGGCTGCAGATTTCCATCGACGCCGTGCAGGCGGTGGAAGCGCCATCACCGCTGGCGGTGCTGCGCTATCGCGAAGGGCATGCGATCGATGGCGGCGAGCCTGCATGGCGGGAATCGCTGGCGGTGCTGCGGCAGGAAGCAGGGCGCTGGCGCTGGCTGGCGCTGCATGAGGTTCAAGCGGGTTGATGGATCCGCCGGGCATGGCCCGGCGCTACCCTATGACCTGCGCGACCGGTAGCGCCGGGCCATGCCCGGCGAGCGCAGCGGCAGTGAGGTGCACATGTGCCATCAGTCCTGCCTGCATCCACCGCAGAATGCAAAGCCCGCCCACACTTCACGGCTCAAGGCAGGAGTAGGCTTGATGCTTTCCTGCCGGGAGGGGTTGTCCATGCGTGTGCGTGCCGTCGCTGTAGCCATTGCCCTTTGCCTGTCCAGCACCGTGCTGGCCGCCGAAACCCCGCCGATGACCCCGGACATCAGCGGCAAGCCCTTCGTTGCCCCCGATGTCGGTCGTGACTACGACAAGCGCGTGGTGATGGTGCCGATGCGTGATGGCACCAAGCTGTATACGGTGATCGTGGTGCCCAAGGGTGCGCGCAATGCGCCGATCCTGCTCACCCGCACGCCCTACGACGCTGCCGGTCGCGCCAGCCGCAGTGATTCGCCGCGCATGCGCGACCTGCTGCCGCAGGGTGACGAAGTGTTTGTCGACGGCGGTTACATCCGCGTGTTCCAGGACATCCGTGGCAAGTACGGATCCGAAGGCGATTACGTGATGACCCGACCGCTGCGCGGGCCGTTGAACAACACCAAGGTGGACCACTCCACCGACGCCTGGGACACCATCGACTGGCTGGTGAAGAACGTGCCGGAGAGCAACGGCAAGGTCGGCATGCTCGGCTCGTCGTACGAGGGCTTCACCGTGGTGATGGCGCTGACCGATCCGCACCCGGCGCTGAAGGTGGCCGCGCCGCAGAGCCCGATGGTGGATGGCTGGATGGGCGACGACTGGCTCAACTACGGCGCGTTCCGCCAGGTCAATTTCAACTACTTCGCGATGCAGACCGAGAAGCGCGGCAAGGGCACGCCGCTGCCCAGCCTCGGCTACGATGACTACAGCACCTTCCTGCGTATCGGTTCGGCTGGCGACTACGCGCGTTTCACCGGCGTGGACCAGCTGACCTGGTGGAAGAAGCTGGTCGAGCACCCCGCCTATGACGCCTTCTGGCAGGGCCAGGCGCTGGACGCGGTGATGGCGAAGACACCGTTGAAGGTGCCGACCATGTGGCTGCAGGGCCTGTGGGACCAGGAGGACATGTGGGGTGCCAACCACGCCTACCAGGCAATGGAAGGGCGCGACAGCGGCAACAACCGCAACTACCTGGTGATGGGGCCGTGGCGGCACAGTCAGGTGAACTACAGTGGCAGCGAGCTGGGCGCGCTGAAGTTCGATGGCGATACCGCGCTGCAGTTCCGCCGCGATGTGCTCAAGCCGTTCTTCGACCAGTACCTGGTGGACGGCGCGCCTAAGGCCGATACGCCGCCGGTGCTGATCTACAACACTGGCGAGAACCACTGGGACCGCTTGAAGGGTTGGCCGCGCAGCTGCGACAAGGGTTGCACCGCCAGCAGCAAGCCGCTGTACCTGCGCGCCGGCGGCAAGCTGGCGTTCCAGGCGCCGGCGGCGGGCGAGGGTGACTTCGAGGAATACGTGTCCGACCCGGCCAAGCCGGTGCCGTTCGTGCCGCGTCCGGTGCGTTTCGGTGACCGTGACATGTGGACCACCTGGCTGGTCAAGGATCAGCGCTTCGTTGATGGCCGCCCGGACGTGCTGACCTTCATCACCGAACCGCTGACCGCGCCGCTGCGCATCGGCGGCGCGCCGGTGGTGCATCTGCAAGCCTCGACCAGTGGTACCGACAGCGACTGGGTGGTGAAGCTGATCGACGTGTATCCGGACCAGGAAGCGTCGACGCCGGAGATGGGCGGTTACGAGCTGCCGGTGTCGCTGGCGATCTTCCGTGGTCGCTATCGCGAGAGCTTCAGCGATCCGAAGCCGCTGGCGGCGAACCAGGTGCTGCCGTACCGCTTCGACCTGCCCAATGCCAACCACACTTTCCAGAAGGGGCACCGGGTGATGGTGCAGGTGCAGTCCAGTCTGTTCCCGCTGTATGACCGCAACCCGCAGACCTACGTGCCGAACGTCTACCTGGCCAAGCCCGACGATTACCAGAAGGCCACGCAGCGGGTCTGGCACAGCGCGGCGCAGGCCAGCTACATCGATCTGCCGGTGTACTGAGGTAAGGGCGACATGCGGCCCGCCGTGTGCGCGGGCCGCAGTCGCATTGCATCGACCATCGTCATCGCATAGCGTGCATCCCTGCTTTGGATGGTGTGCATGATGAAAAGGATGTTGCTCTGCTGCGCGATGCTGGTGACGGGGCCGGCGATGGCAGCCACAGGTGCCTTCGCCGTTCGGGCTGGCGGGTTCCAGGGGGAGGCGTTGGTCAGTGCCGAAGGCCGCCTGCGGGTAGCGCCTGACGGTACGAGCCTCATGCTGCTGGGGCCGGACCGCTGGTATCGCAGCGACTGGTACAAGCAGGCAGGCCACGGTCGGTCACCGCGCTCGCAGTGGTTCGATGATGAAGGCCGCCTGCTGCATGAGTTCGCCGGCCGCATCCGCTATGACGATCACCTGCAGGGCAGCGATACGCTCTGGCGCGTCGACATCAGTGATGCGCAGGAGCGCTACCTGGGTGCCGGCCTGGCCGATGCCCAGGGCAGGGTGCATTTCGCACCAACGCGCGAGGCCGGCGAGTGGCGGCGGCTGTCGCGTGATCGAATCGTCTGGCAGGGCCGCAACGGCAGCACGCAATTCTTCAGCCTGGACGGTCGCGAGGTGCTGCGCATCGACGCGCCGGCGATATGGGTGGGAGGACCGTTCCCGGGTCGGCAGGCCTATGTGATCTGCGCTGACCGTGAGACGGCAACCTGCCGCGTGCAGGATGAATCCGGCACCGTAGTGCTGAGCGGCGACTTCGACGAGGCGCGGCCCGCAGGTGGCAACGGCTGGTGGCTGCGCCGGCTGGATACCTGGATGCGGGTCGATGCAGCGGGTGCGCGCGTCGACCAGGCGCTGTACCAGGGCGCCGCACTGTGGCCACACCATCGCAACAGCGCCGGGGCCGACGACGACGCAGGTGCTCCGCTGGAGGTCAGGCGGTATGCCAACGGCCTCGACAGCGATACGCCCGAACGTGGCTGGCTGCTGCAGGACGGGCGCTTTGTGCTGCTGCCCGCGTCTGCCAGCGGCATGATCGTGGACTACTGTCCGGGACGTTGGTTGCTGCGCGGCAAGGACGAGGGCGAGGACGAGGTGATCGTTGACGAGCAGGGCCGTGTGGTCTGGCAGGCACGGTCGTTGAGTTTCAATGTCCACCCGGTGTTTCCGTGGCGACTGCGCAACGCCTATGCCGGCGTCGGCGCAGCCGTCCTCGATTGTGATGGCAAGGTGCTGTTCGAACAGGCCGACGTGGCCAGCTACCGGGCGGCTGCGGCCGGTGTGATGGGTACGCTGGCAGGTGAGCAGGACCCGCGCCTATGGCTGGACGCCGGTCTGACACCACGCCTGATGCCGCCTGGCCTGCGGCTTCGGGAGGACCACATCGCGCCGCCGCTATTGGTGCTGGATGATGTGGAAGGCAACTCGCACCTCTACAACGCCGCACTGGGCAGCGTGGTGGCGCCGGCCTTCGGATCCGTCGAGGTGCTTGCAGCCGATCACTTGATCTTCCTGCGCGATGGCCGCTACGGAATGATGCGGGCCGACGGCCGCGAAGTGCTGCCGCCGATCCACGCCCAGATCCTTCCGTTGTCGGCCGAGCGCATCTGGGTACGGCAGGATGTCGGGCACGATGGCGCGTGGAAGACCCGGGTCGCGCTGTTCGATGGCAGCCAGAACATGCTTGCGCAGCGCCTCTTCGAATCCGGCGGGATAAGCCGGGTGCCTGCGGGAGACGGAGGCGAGGGTGTTCCCGGCATCGTTGAAGTCAGCTTCGAGCATACCGATGTTGAAGGCCACGCCTATCGACTGCAGCAGTGGCTGGATCGGGACGGCCAAGTAGTTGTCAGTGCGGTGCACTGCAGGCCGCAGGAGGGTGGGCCGGGCGATGGAAAGGGCGTGCTGCTGGGCCGGGGCTGGCGCGTGGACAGCGATCCAAAGCAGCCTTGCCGACTGCCGGTCGCGGTGATGCAGGCATTGCAGGACCGCGGAGGCCGTTAGCCGCCGCGACGCCGTGCGGCAATGCCCGGCGTCGCTCCTGGCGGCTCATCCCACTTTCGAGGGACCGGTACGCCAGCGGCTGGGCACCAGGCCGAAACGCTTGCGGAACGCGGCGGCGAAGTTGCTGGGGTGCCGGTAGCCGCTGGCGGCGGCGGCCTGTTCAACCGTCCAGCCATCCTCGCGCAGGCCCTGTTCGGCATGGCGCATGCGCTGCTCGTGCAGGTAGTCGAATACCGAGCAGCCGTATTGCTGGGCAAAGTGACGGCGCAGCGAGCTCGGGCTCATGCAGGCCAGCTGGGCCAGTTCGACAAGGCTGTGGGTGTGGCTCGGATCGTCATGCAGGTAGGCGCGTACGCGTTCCAGCCGCTCGCGTTGGCCCGCGCGCAACGCGCGCACCTGGTCGGTCTGCAGATCTTCGGCTTGCAGGCCAACGGCCAGCAGCTGCAGGGCCACGCCTTCGCGCCACAACGCATCGATGCCGTCCTGCCAGGGGCTGTCGAACAGCTGCCCCAGCACCGGCAGCAGGGTGTGCGGAATCGCCCAGTGACGGCATTCCAGATGGGTATTGAGCGCGGTCTCCAACTGCGGCAGCTGGAACACGTCCGGATCGATCTTGGCCGGCACCATCACGCTGACCCCACGCATGTGCGTTTCGCCGGGGTGCGCGCCGGTCATTTCGACCTGCTCGCGGTGGTGGGCGGTCATCGCGGTGCCGGCGCGCAGGGTAAATCCGGGACGGCGCGGAACACGTACATCGACCTGGCCCTGCAGCATCACGCGGATGGCCAGGCCGGGACTCTGCTGGGCGGTGGCCACATACGGGAAGCGATTATGGACGTCGGAGGCGATCAGGCTCATGCCACCGCGCAGGAACTGTTCGTTGACCTCGCCGTGGCCGGCCCACTGGTCATCACGCAGGTGTTCCGGATCGGCGCGGTAGTCGAAGCCGTGGCGGTGGCCGAAGCGGCGGTAATCGGCAAAGGTGAAGTATCGGGACATTGCTCGGCACTTGCATTGGAGGTGGACACTGGCAGTACCTGACCCATGCGCTCTGCAATGCAGATGCATTTCCGATCGATACCTGCGTGGACACGCTGCGGCGCGTCGGAGGCGGTATCTGGAAGGGCTGGGGAAACGCCAGATTGGAATGAATGTGTCAAAGAAACTGGAAGCGTTTCCCATTGTCGCCGCGATTCACCCACATTTGATTTCGAGATGGTCAAAACCATTGATCAATACGGCCAAGTTGAATGCTCCGTAGAACATACGGCGGCGTTTTGCCTGCATATCCGTACGTAATTCCATACATCAACTTGGGTTGAGGTTTTATCGATGGAACGATCGCCTGCGGACACGCTGTCTGCTGGGCCATCACAGGCGGAGGCGTAGCGTGGGGGGTTAACCGCGACAGGCCGCGCCAATACCCCCACAGACGGAGAACACAGATGATTGATTACCAGCTCACCGGCAAGACCGCGATCGTGACCGGCGGTGTGTCCGGCATCGGCCTGGCGGTCGCGCAGACCCTTGCCGCATCCGGTGCGCGTATTTCGGTATGGGACCTGAAGCAGGAGGCAGTTGATGCCACGGTGGCGCAATTGCAGGGCAGCGGCGTGCAGGCGATCGGCATCGCGCTGGACGTGACCGATGATGCGGCGGTCGAAGCGGCGGTGCAGCGCACGGTGAAGGAACTGGGCGGTGTGCATATCGCGGTCAACAATGCGGGCATCAGTGGGCCGGCTGCCAGCAGCGGTGACTATCCGATCGATGGCTGGCAGCGGGTAATCGACGTCAACCTGACCAGCGTATTCCTGTGCCAGCGTGCGCAGATCCAGGCGATGCGCACGGCCGGAACCGGTGGCAGCATCATCAACATGGCCTCGATCCTGGGCCAGGTTGGCTATGCCGGTTCCACCGCGTACGTGGCGGCCAAGCACGGCGTGGTTGGGCTGACCCAGACCGCCGCCTGGGAGCATGCGGCCGACGGCATCCGTGTCAACGCGGTCGGCCCGGGCTTCATCAGCACGCCGCTGCTGGAGAAGATGGACCCGAAGGTGCGCGCGACGCTGGAAGGGCGCCATGCGTTGAAACGGCTGGGCACGGCCGAGGAAGTGGCGGCGCTGGTTGCCTGGCTGGCCAGCGACGATGCTTCGTTCGCGACCGGCGCGTACTACGCCATCGATGGCGGCTATCTGGCGCAATGATGCGGTGATCGCAGGCGACGGTGACGCCGGGCATGGCCCGGCGCTACCGGGTGAAAGGGCTGTGGTGTGGCCTTCACCGTTGTGCCACGGCTGCTGCGCAACGCTCCGGGAAACACCCGGAGCCTGCCCATGGAACTCACCCAGGATGTCTCGATCCTGCTGCGCGTGGCCGCAGCAATGCTGTTCGGCGGCGTGCTCGGTGTCGAGCGCGAGATGGGCAAGCACGCTGCGGGCCTGCGCACCCACATGCTGATTGCCGGTGCTGCTGCGCTGATTGTTGGACTCGGCGATTCAGTGGCAGAGCATTTCCAGCAGGAGCGTTACCGCGACCTGCTGCAGGTCGACCCGGTGCGCCTGATCGAAGCCGTGGTCGCCTGCGTCGGCTTCGTTGCCGCCGGCACCATTCTGCGTGGGTCACGCGAGGATCAGGTCAGCGGCCTGACCACGGCCAGTTCGCTGATCATGGCGGCGGCCATCGGCATCGCCGTGGGCATCGGCAAGTACGTGATTGCCATCGGGGTGAGCGTGCTGTGCGTGCTGGTGCTGGCGGTGATGCGGCGGTTGGAGAAGCGGATTTCGTAGGGAATCTCGAGTTGCCGGCCAGCGGCCGGCACTACCACTGGACATAAATGGTCGGACCAATATGGCATCTAGCCCTATGGTCTAATAGGTGCTTCGTCGGAGCAGCGGTTAAATCCGCTGCAAGTGGTCTGATCGAAATTATTATTGGTAGTACCAATAATCGACGACCATGGCGACCCACCGCCTGCGGTGGAGCACATCCCGCCCCAGTCGAGAGCCCCCATGCAGCCCTGGCAACACCTGTACGACCCCGCCGGCAACCTGTGGTTGTCCAGCCTGATCGCGCTGCTGCCGATCGCGTTCTTCTTCGTCGCCCTGGCGGTGCTGCGGATGAAGGGCTGGCTGGCCGGCACGATCACCGTGGCCATCGCGCTCGGCGTGGCCTTGCTGTTCTACCGCATGCCGCTGAGCCAGGCGCTGGGCGCGGCCGGTTTCGGCTTCGTCTACGGCCTGTGGCCGATCGCCTGGATCATTATCGGCGCGGTGTTCCTCTACAAAGTCTCGGTCAAGACCGGTCAGTTCGACATCATCCGCGCCTCGATCCTGTCGGTCACCGAGGACCAGCGCCTGCAGATGCTGATGGTCGGCTTCGCCTTCGGTGCCTTCCTGGAAGGTGCGGCGGGTTTCGGCGCGCCGGTGGCGATCACCGCGGCACTGCTGGTCGGGCTGGGCTTCAAGCCGCTGTATGCGGCCGGCCTGTGCCTGATCGTCAACACCGCGCCGGTGGCGTTCGGCGCAATGGGCATTCCAATCATCGTGGCCGGGCAGGTCACCGGCCTGGATCCATTCGAGATCGGCCAGATGGCCGGGCGCCAGCTGCCGTTCCTGACCATCATCGTGCTGTTCTGGATCATGGCGATCATGGATGGTTGGCGCGGCATCAAGGAAACCTGGCCGGCGGTGCTGGTGGCCGGTGGCTCGTTCGCCATCGCGCAGTACCTGACCTCCAACTTCATCGGTCCGGAACTGCCGGACATCACTGCGTCGCTCGCGTCGCTGGTCTGCCTGACCCTGTTCCTGCGCCGCTGGAAGCCGGTGCGGATCTTCCGCTTCGACACCGAAACCAGCGCCGAGGCAGCTGCACAGGCACTGGAAGCGCCGCGCTACAACGTCGGCCAGATTGCCAAGGCGTGGTCGCCGTTCCTGATCCTCACTGCGATGGTCACGCTGTGGAGCATCAAGCCGTTCAAGTCGCTGTTCGCGGCGGGTGGCCCGCTGGAAAGCTGGGTGTTGAAGCTCCCGGTGCCGGGCCTGGACCAGATGGTGCAGAAGATGCCGCCGATCGTGGACGCGCCGCTCAACTATGAGGCGATCTACAAGTTCGACTGGTTCTCTGCCACCGGTACCTCGATCATCCTGGCCGCGGTGATCGCGATCGTCGCGCTGCGCATGCCGCCCCGTTCGGCGCTGCAGACCTTCGGTGAGACCGTGCGTGAGCTGCGCATGCCGATCTACTCGATCGGCATGGTGCTGGCCTTTGCCTTCATCGCCAACTATTCGGGTCTGTCGGCGACGCTGGCGCTGGCACTGGCGCATACCGGTGACGCATTCCCGTTCTTCTCGCCGTTCCTGGGCTGGCTGGGCGTGTTCCTGACCGGCTCGGACACCTCGTCCAACGCGCTGTTCTCGGCGCTGCAGGCGACCACCGCGCAGCAGATCGGCGTGTCCGACGTGCTGCTGGTGGCGGCCAACACCACCGGCGGTGTCACCGGCAAGATGATCTCGCCGCAGTCGATCGCCATTGCCTGCGCGGCGGTCGGCCTGGCCGGCAAGGAATCGGACCTGTTCCGTTTCACGGTCAAGCACAGCCTGATCTTCACCACGATGGTCGGCCTGATCACCCTGGCCCAGGCGTACTGGCTGACCTGGATGATTCCCTGAGCCATGCACCGTCAGCCGACCACCCGCTGCGCGCTTCGGGCCACAATGGCGCCATGAGCACGCAACGTATTTCGGACAAGGTGGCCGCGCAGCTGCGCGGCCTGGTGCAGGAACAGCGGCTGCAGCCGGGTGACCGTCTGCCGGCCGAACGCACCCTGGCGGTGCAGCTGGGGGTCTCGCGCACCGCGCTGCGTGAAGCCATCGCGCAGTTGGCCAGCCAGGGCCTGCTGACTGCACGGGTCGGTGGCGGCACCTACGTGGCCGAACCGGCCGCACGCGCACGGCAGGCGCTGGATGAACCGCTGGCGCCCTATCTGCCGCTGTTCCAGGGCGACCCGGAATACCGCTTCGACGTGCTGGAGATCCGCCACGCGCTGGAAGGTGCCACCGCCTGGCATGCAGCGCTGCGTGCCACAGACGAGGACCGCACGCGCATCGCGCAGGCGTTCCAGACCATGATGGACGCGCACGGCAAGGACGACCCCACCGGTGAAGCGGAGGCTGACGCGGCCTTCCACCTGTCCATCGCCGAGGCCTCGCACAACCTGGTGCTGCTGCAGGTGATGCGCGGCCTGTTCGAGCTGCTGCAGACCAACATCTCGCAGAGCCGCGAAAAGCTCTACACCTCGGCGAGGACCTTCTCGCCGCTGTCCGACCAGCACCGCGAGATGATGGATGCGGTGCTGGCAGGCGACCCCGAACGCGCGCGCGCCGCCGCGCATGCCCACCTCGAGTTCGTGCACACCACGCTGCGCACCCTCGATGACAACGAAGCCCGGCGTGCGCGGGCCTCGCGTCTACCTTCCCCACACGGTTGACCCCATGATCATCTCCGCCTCCACCGATTACCGTGCCGCAGCGCAACGCCGGCTGCCGCCGTTCCTGTTCCACTACATCGATGGCGGCGCGTATGCCGAGCACACGCTGAAGCGCAACGTTTCCGACCTGTCCGACATCGCGCTGCGCCAGCGCATCCTGCGCAACATGTCCGACCTGAGCCTGGAAACCGAGTTGTTCGGCGAAAAACTGGCGATGCCGGTGGCGCTGGCCCCGGTTGGCCTGACCGGCATGTATGCCCGACGCGGTGAAGTACAGGCGGCGCGCGCGGCCGACAGCCGTGGCATCCCGTTCACCCTGTCCACCGTATCGGTGTGCCCGATCGAGGAAGTGGCACCGGCCATCCAGCGGCCGATGTGGTTCCAGCTGTATGTGCTGCGCGATCGTGGCTTCATGCGCAATGCGCTGGAGCGCGCGCAGGCTGCGGGCGTGACCACCCTGGTATTCACCGTGGACATGCCGGTGCCGGGTGCGCGCTACCGCGATGCCCACTCGGGCATGAGTGGACCGAATGCCTCGCTGCGCCGTATCGGCCAGGCCATCACCCATCCGCACTGGGCTTGGGACGTGGGCCTGTTCGGTCGCCCGCATGATCTGGGCAACATCTCCACCTACCGCGGCAACCCGACCGGGCTGGAGGATTACATCGGTTGGCTGGGCAGCAACTTCGATCCCTCCATTTCGTGGAAGGACCTGGAGTGGATCCGCGAATTCTGGAAGGGCCCGATGGTGATCAAGGGCATCCTTGATCCGGATGACGCGCGTGATGCGATCAAGTTCGGCGCCGATGGCATCGTGGTCTCCAACCACGGCGGCCGCCAGCTCGATGGCGTGCTGTCCACCGCGCGTGCATTGCCGGCGATTGCCGATGCGGTACAGGGCGACCTGAAGATCCTCGCCGATTCGGGCATCCGCACCGGCCTGGACGTGGTGCGCATGCTGGCGCTGGGGGCCGATACCGTGCTGCTGGGCCGTGCCTTCGTCTATGCGCTGGCCGCGCAGGGTGAGGCCGGGGTGGCCAACCTGCTGGACCTGATCGCCAAGGAAATGCGCGTGGCGATGACACTGACCGGCGCGCGCCGCATCGCCGACATCGGCCGCGATTCGCTGGTCAGCCTGCCGTGAGTGGCCACGATGCCGTGCTGGCGCAGTTACGCGATGCGGTCGGCAACCGCCATGTACTGACCGGCGACAAGGCCACGCGCCGCTTCCGCCGTGGCTATCGCTTCGGCGACGGCCCGGTGTTGGCGGTGGTGCGCCCGGGTACGCTGCTGGAGCTGTGGCGTGTGCTGCAGGCGGCGGTGCAGGGCGGGGCAGCGATCATCCTACAGGCGGCCAACACCGGCCTGACCGGTGGCTCGACCCCGGATGGCAACGACTATGGGCGTCCGATCGTGCTGATCAGCACACTGCGCCTGACCGGCATCCAGCTGTTGAACGAAGGCCGCCAAGTGCTGTGCCTGCCCGGCGCGACGCTGGATCGCTTGGAGCAGACGCTGGCGCCACTGGGGCGCGAACCGCATTCGGTGATCGGCTCGTCCTGCATCGGCGCCTCGGTGCTGGGTGGCATCTGCAACAACTCCGGCGGTGCGCTGGTGCGTCGCGGCCCGGCCTACACCGAGCTGGCGCTGTATGCACAGGTCGATGCGCAGGGCCAGCTGCAGCTGGTCAACCATCTGGGCATCGCGCTGGGCGATACGCCCGAGCAGATCCTGCAGCGCCTGCAGGCCGGCGACTATGCTGCTGCCGACGTGGGTGACGGCGATGGTCGCGCCGCCTCCGATCCACGCTATGCCGACGAGGTGCGCCGGGTCGATGCCGATACGCCGGCACGCTTCAATGCCGACCCCAGCCGTCACTTCGAGGCAGCGGGGTCTGCCGGCAAGCTGGCAGTATTCGCGGTGCGCCTGGATACCTTCGAGAAGGAGGCCGCCGAGGTCTTCTATATCGGCAGCAACCGCACCGACAGCCTCACCGCGATCCGGCGCCAGCTGCTGACCGGTTTCGAGCGCCTGCCGATCGCAGGCGAGTACATCCACCGCGATGCCTATGACATCGGCGAGCGTTACGGCAAGGACAGCTTCCTGTTGATCGACCGCCTCGGCACTTCACGTGTGCCGGCGGCGTTCGCATTGAAGAGCCGCGTCGATGGCTGGTTCGAACGGCTGGGCCTGCGCGGGGTGACCGACCGGGTGATGCAGGTGCTGACCGGCCTGTTGCCCTCGCACCTGCCCAGGCGCATGGGCGAGTTCCGCCAGCGCTACGAGCATCATCTGCTGCTGAAGGTCTCCGCGCAGGACGCAGCGGAAACCGAGGCCTGGCTGCGCGGCTTCTTCGCCGACCATGAGGGCGGTTACTTCCACTGCACGGCCGATGAGGGGCGCAAGGCATTCCTGCATCGCTTCGCCGTGGCCGGTGCGGCGGTGCGTTACCGCGAGGTGCATCGCGACCAGGTGCAGGACATCGTGGCGCTGGACATCGCCCTGCGCCGTGATGACGCCGACTGGTTCGAGCAGCTGCCGGCCGATATCGACGGCCGCCTGCTGCACAAGCTGTACTACGGCCACTTCCTGTGCCATGTGTTCCACCAGGACTACATCGCGCGCAAGGGCGAAGACCCGATGGCGATCGAGCATGCGATGTGGGCACTGCTGGATCAGCGCGGTGCCGAGTATCCGGCCGAGCACAACGTTGGCCACCTGTATCCGGCCAAGCCGGCGCTGGCGGGGTTCTACAAGCAGCTGGACCCGAGCAACACCTTCAACCCCGGTATCGGCCAGACCTCGAAGGAAAAAGGGTGGGGTAGCTGCGACTGTAGTGGGCATTGACGGATACAACGTGGCTTTACTGTAGAGCCGAGCCTATGCTCGGCTGCACTTCCCGACAGACAGCAGTCGAGCATGGCTCGACTCTACAAAGACGAAGTCGGGCATGGCTCGACTCTGCCCGGGCAACGGTTACCATCGGAATCCCAACCGCAGGAGCCGCCCATGCCCTCCATCGTTGCCCGCACGACCGTGTGCGTTGCACTGCTGGCGACCCCGCTGCTGGTGCTCGCCCAAGGCTCGATCCTGCCGCAGCAGCGTGACGCTGCGGGCAACGTGATGGAGCCGCTGGGGCAGGTGCTGATCGCCAATGAGACGGGGCCGGTGGGGCTCTACGAATGCACGCGGGACGGCAACTGGTGCGTGCGCGTGCAGCCGGTTGCCAACGATGGTGACCGGCCGACTGTGCTGGAAGTGCTTGAGAAGGCACCGGGCCAGGGCACGCCACACACCTACCACGTCAGCATCGACGTGCCGCAGGAAAGCGAGCTGTCGCTGTGGCCGTGGATCGTGCGGCTGGCACCTGGCGTGGGTAGCGATGAACCGGTGACCGACCCGCAGCAGCGCGACCGCCAGAACGTGCTGGTGGGCGGCATCGTCTCGTTCAGCAGCATGTATTCCGGCGGCGGTGCCGATGCATCCACGTTGCAACTGGCACGCGTGCGCCACCTGCAGGACGACATCCAGGTGGACGACGACGTGCTGACCGTGCCATGGCTGGGCAATGCGATGATCCGCGCCTGTTTCAGCGAGCAGGACATCAAGCAGCGCGCAGGCGCCTGCCACGATGAGTATGGATTCTCGGCAAAGCTGGGGCTGGAGACGGCGGCCGAGGGCATGCCGGTGCTGCGCTACCAGACCGTGGCGACACGGTTTCCGGCCGGTGTCTCACGCTTCGAGGATTCGCTGGCCAAGGGGCCGCTGAAGAAGAAGGACCTGCGCACCGAGCAGGACCCTGCGTGCACCTACACGCGGCTGTTCCGTTTCAGGGATGGGGTATTCCACCCCGACCAGGCGCTGCCGGATTGTGCGGGGTATACCGAACCCTGAAATGTAGAGTCGAGCCATGCTCGACTCTACAAAAGCCTGCCGCGGCGCTTACTCGCAGCGCGTGGACGTGATGATGTTGTCCTTGTCCACGAACACGCGCAGGCGGTCCGGGCGGATGTCCTTGGTGGTGATGGTGCTGGGGCCGATCGGGTTGACCAGGCCGGCACCGCTCTCGCGGGACAGGCGGCGGATGTTGGGCTCGTTGGCCGGCTGGCCGATCGCCCAGCCCAGCTGGCTGGCGTCGCAGCGGCCACTGCCTTTGACTTCCGGGCCAGGGGTGCTGACACAGGCCGACAGCAGCAGGGCGGAGGCCGGCAGCAACAGGGACAGACGGAATGCAGACATGCGAGCGCTCCTGCGCAGGGGGTGGTGGCGGGAACGATAGCACCGAGCGTGCGAAAGGCGTCAGCGCCCCGGTCATTGCCGGCACAGCGTGGTCATTGCATAGTGGGAGGAATAGCTGGCAGTACGCCAGCGGGCAGGCCGGGCCTTTCCGGCGCAGGTGTTGGATACGGTATGACGGCAGGCAGTTTCCGCGGCAAGGACAAGACAATGACGGCCCTGGTGTTGTCGTTGCTGGGCGTGGCGTTTGCCGCCTCCGCTGCCGATCCGGAACCCGAGCAGGTCCAATCCCCGGTATTCGGCGCCTGGCGCAATCTGCAGACCGAATCCGGCTATGCGCCGGCCCAGCGCAACCTGGCCTTCGCCATGCTGCCGCAGGCCGCGACCCGCGGCGACCGTTTCGCCATCCTCGACCGCGAAGGCAAGCGCACAGTGTGCTGCCTGCAGGTGGCCAGTCCGTCGCTGGGCGTGGCCGCGCTGCGTGAGCAGTACCACCTGCCGCAGGCCTGGGTGACGGACCTGAGCAATGGCCGTAGCCCTGCACGACCCTATGTGCCGCACGTCTATGCGATGCAGCGGGTGGACGAGCTGGCCGACTACAGCTTCGCCGATGTACCTGGCGCCTACAGCGACCTGGGCGGTCTGCTGATTCCGGAAGGTGCCGCGCTGGAGGCCGACGGCAGCGCCGTGCGCCTGGGGGACAGCCGCTACCCGCTGCATTTTCAGCGCCAGCCGCACGCCGATGACGATGGCGCGTTGGACCGCTACAGCCTGCAGGCGGGCGAGGGCGCGGCCCCGTTCGTGGTTGAAGTGCCGTTCGGCACCTACTGATTGCAGCACTGCACTGGCTAGAATGCAGCGCGGCGCTGTCTGCCGTGCCTGCTCCGTGAGTCGTTGCCGTGTTCTTGCGCCCCTTCCTGCTGTCGTCCCTGTTGCTGTTGTCTGCCTGTGCCAGCGCGCCACCGCCGCCGCCGGCCCATTCCGATGCATTGTGGCGATTGATTGAACGTGACTGCCAGGGCGCCGAAGGTCCACGCGGCGACTGCCTGCGGGTGGAGACGGCAGCAGACCGGCGCGATGTGCTGGTCAAGGACGCGCACGGTGATTACCAGTTCCTGCTGATGCCGCTGGACAAGGTCAGCGGCATCGAGAGCCGCAGCCTGTACCAGCGTGGTGCACCGAACTACTTCGCTGCAGCCTGGCAGGCGCGCAGCCACACCGAACAGGCCTTGCGGCAACCGCTGCCGCGCAACGTCGCCAGCCTGGCGTTGAACTCGCCGCACGGCCGCTCGCAGCACCAGCTGCATATTCATGTGGATTGCCTGCGTGCCGACGTGCTGCAGGCGCTGGACACGCATGCTGTCGCCCTGGGCAGCCAGTGGGCACCGCTGCCGGTGCTGCTGCGCGGCCATCAGTACCAGGCACGCCTGCTGCCGGGCGCGGAACTGACCGCCAATCCGCTCAATCTGCTGGCCTACGACCTCGCAGGCGTGGACGACGTCGGCCAGTGGAGCCTGGTCGTGGCGGGCCGGGAGACCGTGCAGGGCGGCCCGGGCTTCATCCTGCTGGCCACCCGTGTGGACGCCGGCACCGGCAACGAGGCCAGCGGCGAAGAATTGCAGGACCACGCCTGCTCGGTGCTGACCGGTGCCGGCAACGCGCTGGAGCGGGTGCGCTAGTCCAGCACGCTGTGCTTGCTCCGCCACATGGGTGCGGTCAGCGCCAGCAGCTGGCGATCCTGCCAGCCTTCCAGATCCAGATGATGGTCGCGCAGCAGGCCTTCCTGCTCAAAGCCGAAGGCCCGCAGCGCGGTGGCGAACGGATCACTGCAGTCCGGTGGCAGCATCACGAACAGGCGATGCAGGCCGACGTCCTCGAACAGGAAAGGACACAGCGCCTGCAGCGCCGCGTCGGCATGCGGGTGCCAATGCTGCAGCGACAGCAGTTCTGCGCAACGCGCGTGCAGTGATTGCAGGCGGACGTGCAGCTGGTCCAGCACGTTGCCGTGCTCGTCATCGAATACCCCCAGCAGCAGCTGGTCGTTGTCCTGTTCCAGGCGTGAGCGATGCATGTGGGCGAGGAAGCGCGCTTCCTCATCGATAACGGACGGATCGCGGCGGCCGCGCCGGCGGCGGTCATCGAACAGGCGCCAGCGTGGCAGATCGGTGCGTTGGAACGGGCGCAGGGTGACCGGTGCCACCTGCAGTTGCAGCAGATGGCGGCGCAGCACCGGGCGCAGCGGGGGGAGGGTGGAAGCGGGGTATGGGGTCATCATCCCCGAAACGATGGCCGTGCCCGCACCGCCAGACCATTCAAAACATTGCAAAAACGCGGTGGTTGTCCGGGGCGGGTCTGATTCGGTTCAGGCATAAGGCCATCAGGGCTGGTCATTTCCGTTGAAACCACCCATTCAGGACACTTTCGTTACGGGATCGTTATGCGCCGCACAGGCCGCTGCCCCCGTACCACCACCCGCCCAACTCCCCAGGAAGCCCATGTCCGCCTCCCACAAGGCGCTGCGCCCGCGTCCGCTGGTGCTCGCACTGTCGTCCCTGATGCTGGTCTCGCTGCCGGCCTTCGCGCAGGAAAGCGCACCCACCACATTGCAGGAAGTGAAGGTCACCGGCTCGCGCATTCCACGCGCCAGTGTCGAGGGCCCGTCGCCGGTGACGGTGATCAGCCGCGAGCAGATCGATGCGCAGGGCTACCGCAATGCCTTCGATGCTCTGAGCGCGCTGACCGAGAACACCGGCAACGTACAGGGCGAGGACTTCGGCAACACCTTCACCCCGGCCGCCAACACCATCAACCTGCGCGGGCTGGGCCCGAACCGCACTCTGGTGCTGGTCAACGGCCGCCGCCAGGCCGACTACCCGCTGGCCTACGAGGGCTCGGTGAACGTGGTCAACCTGGCCAACATTCCCAGTGCGCTGATCGAGCGCATCGAGGTGCTGGCCGCTGGTGCATCGGCGGTATACGGCTCCGACGCCATCGCTGGCGTGGTCAACATCATCCTCAAGGACCGCTTCCAGGGCGTGGACGTGAACGTGCGCGCCGGTGGCACCCAGCAGGGCGGTGGCGACAACCAGCGCGCGCAGGTGGTCGGTGGCAGTTCCGGCGAGCGCTGGGATGCGCTGTTCGGCTTCGAGTTCGATGTGCGCAAGGCAATCCACGCGCGCCAGCGCGACTTCATGGATTCGCTGGACGATGATCCGGCTGGCAAGGCACCGCAGGCGACCGCGATCGCCTATCGCCGCAATGCCGCCACCGGCCGCAACATCGATCCGGGCGTCAATGGCTGCGACGGGGCGTCTGACATCTATGGCGGCAGCGTGTTCCGCGCCTTCAACCCTCGCCAGGGCTGGTACTGCGGTAGCAACGAGGCTGCAGCCAGCTACTGGACCGTGCAGACCCAGAAGCGCAACCTCAATGGCTATGGCCTGCTGACCTTCCACGTCAACGACACCACTGACCTGTTCGCCGATGTCGCCGTAGGCAGCGCGCGGATCTACAACAACACGCGTGCGCCGACCTGGACCTCGGCCCGCAACTACTTCTACAACCAGACCACCGGCAACCTGGAAAGCTGGTACCGCCGTTTCGCGCCGGAAGAAATCGGTGGCCTGCCGCGCAACGCCAACCGCTTCCTGGAAAACTCGTGGTCGTTCAACGTCGGCGCGCGTGGCCAGATCGGCGACAGCGGCTGGGACTATGAAGCGGTCTACAGCCGCTCGCGTTACGAGAACCGCACCCGTCGCCCGGTGTTGCTGGCCGGCATCAACGAATACCTGCTCGGCCCGAAGCTGGGCGTGCGCAACGGCGTTGAGGTCTATGCGCCGGACCCGGCGCGCCTGTTCCAGCCGTTGACCCCGAACGAATACGAGGGCCTGTCCGACTACCAGGAAAGCCGCAACGCGGCATGGCTGCAGACCTTCAGTGCCAGCGTCAATGGCCGCCTGTTCGCGCTGCCCGGAGGTGACGCTGCATTGGCTGCGGTGGTCGAAGCCGGCAGCCAGGGCTACCGCAACCGACCGGACCCGCGGCTGGGCAGCGGTGAATTCTGGAACACCAGCGCCGGTATCGGTGCCGGTGGCGAGCGTGACCGCTATGCGGCCGGCGTGGAACTGCAGCTGCCGTTGCTACGGTCGCTGACCACCACCCTGGCCGGTCGCTATGACCAGTACCGTGCCGGTGGCGAGCACATCGGCAAGGCCACCTGGAGTTTCGGCGTCGAGTTCCGCCCGATCGAGAGTCTGCTGATCCGTGGTTCGGCGGCGACCAGTTTCCGGGCGCCGGACATGAACTACGTGTTCGCCACCGAAACCCGCGGCTACAACCCGGGCATGACCGACTACTGGCGCTGCCGCACGGCGGGCCAGTCGTACGACAACTGCGACTACAACGGCCTGTCGATTGATTACAGCAACCGCGCCAATGCGCAGTTGCAGCCGGAATCGGCCAAGTCATATGGCTTCGGCGTGGTCTGGTCGCCACTGTCCGGCCTGGATTTCAGCGCTGACTACTACGACATCCGCATCGACAGCGAAGTGACCAGCCTCGATACCAGCCGCATCCTGCGTGATGAGGCCGATTGCCGCTTGGGCCGCACGCTGGGTGGCGAAGCGCGCGATATCGGTTCGCCTCTGTGCCAGGACGCGCTGTCGCGGGTGATCCGCAATCCGTCCAATGCAACCGTGCAGCCAGACCAGGTGACCCGCGTGCTGATCAATCCGATCAACGCGGCCTCCGAATCGGTTCGCGGCCTGGACCTGAAGGGCAACTGGCGCTTCGATGCCGGCCGCTACGGCCGCTTCACCACGCGCCTGGCCTACACCGTGGTGCTGGAGCACAAATACCGACAGTTCTCCGATGATCCGGAGCGTGACATCCGCAATTCGCTGGATGACTACCAGTGGCGCAGCAAGGCCAACGGCAGCATCACCTGGAACCAGGGTGACTGGACCACCACGCTGTACGGCAACCGCTTCGGCTCGCTGCCGAAGACCGATGGCAGTGGCCGCATCGCGCCGTACATGACCTACAACGCCAGCGTGTTCCGCCAGTTCGGCGAGAACCTGTCGGTGGGTGTGATCGTCAACAACCTGCGTGACAGCCGCCCGCCGGCGGACAAGAACGGTGGCGGCTGGCCGTTCTACCCGGTCGGCAACTACGACCCGTATGGCCGCCAGTACTGGGTGCAGCTGGACTACCGGTTCCGCTGATCAGGCAGGCGAACGAAGGGCCCGGCATCGCCGGGCTTTTCGTCTGGAGCTCAGCGCTCAGGCCATCAGGTCTTCCTCGATCTCTCTTACAACCACCTGAAACCGGTTGGCATCATCCTGGGAATTGCCGCCAATCTGCATCTGGTAGCACGTTGGAAGACGCGACGGACAGCTGCTGAAATGGTCGATGCAGACATATTCACCCCGGGTGATCAGCTGTTGGAGATCTTCCGGTGACAACTCGCGTCGGCCGACGATGGTACCGTCCCCGGCTTGGGCGGTCAGGACCAACGACTCGAGATCAGCGGCAGCGGCGATTTCTGCGTCCAACCGCTTGACCTGCACCTGAAAGACACGTCGACAGATCAGTTTGTCCAGCCAGTGCTGCTCATCCGTCGCGAAATGAGCATTGTCAGGTTCGGTTGCACGCGTCGCGTCCTCGTGCACGCCCCGGTGAGCAAAGCTCAACCCGGCGTAGCGCTCGTACTGTTGCAGCGTGCGCTTGCCGCCGAGCCCGTGCCTGGCAAGTGCGAACGCATCTCCTGATGCGGCTGCTGCGAGCATGTTCACTGCCTTGCCTGACGCCTTCAGCGATCGATCGAAGGCACTGGCTTCGATTTCACCACGCGAGCGGCACTCATCGGAGTGATCATCCCACACTCGGTTTGCGTCCGAGTTGTACTGGTGCCACAGCAGCGGTCGATGGGGGTGGAAGAAGTCATAACCATGCGTATAGGCCCTGACCGCCATGACGATTTCTTCGGTCGAGAAGAAATGGTCTGCATCGTTCATGACTTCCCTCACGAACTCGCCGTCGGAGAACAGGAACCCGCCACTGATGAATCGAGCGCGCATCGGTTTGCTGCGTACTGGAACCTGGGGCATGCGTACCGCTTTGTAGCTGACCACGCCTACGCTGTTGAAGCCGCGGACGAGCATCTGGCCGACATGGTTCTGCCGGGTTTCAGGATAGCTCTCGGGCTGGAACGCGGGCGGGTACCCGGTCAGCAGCGGTTTGCATGAGCGTGTGCGCAGGGATTCGAGCATCTCCACCAGCAACCCGTCCCACGCGTCCGAGAAGCGGTGGTGAGAGTCGATCTGCAGGTTGTAGCGCTCGTCGCGATAGCGCTCCTGCGCCAGCCTTCGTGCCCACCCACAGCCGCGGGCGTGCATGAAGCCCACCTCGATCAGTTCAACTTCGGCCCCGTTCAAGCGCAGGCGATGAATCGGATGCTGATCGCCGATGCAGCTCGATTCCAGCTGGAAGCCCGCAGCCAGAAAATCCTGGAGATTTGCTTCATCACCATGTTGCCAGCACACCACCACGTGAAGTGCCGCTGGCGCAGCTGCGCGCCGCACGAGATCGACGAGCGTTGGAATCAGTTGCGGATCGCGATAACTGGGTATCTGAACAAACAGGCTGGCGGGAAGATCCATCTTCAGTTCACTTGGGTTGGTCGGGCGAGGAAATACGAATGCTCGACATCATGCACGACGTTTGAAGCGCATTGGAAATGCAGCTATCGAAAGGATTATCCGGCAGTATGTTTCGATATCGGGCCTGGTGAAATCGAAAGATTCAAGTTGAGTTCTCTTTGCATTTTCACGGTGGTTGCTGATTGGCGTTTAAGTAATTGACCGGTGCATTAACCGCTGCTAGTTTTCGGCTGCTGGAGTGAACCAGCGATACAAACTGCCAGAGTCAAGGAGAGATCAATGAAGGCAAGCCTCATCGTAAGTCCGATCCTGTTGGGTGGACTCGCCATGGCCAGTGGAACGGCATCGGCGGGAGATACGGTAACCGTCAATGGCGCGCGCTATACCTGCACGTCAAGCTGCGTTGTGCAGACCAGTGCCAACGGTGGCTACACCGTGACGGATTGTTGTGGTGGGCGCGTAACTCGCGTGATCCGTACGCCGCCGCCTGAGGAGTGATTGCAGCCTGCTCGCCAGGCAGTACCGGTTTGAATCCGGCCTCTACGGGGGCCGGACAACGAGCATGATGGAGAAACGGAACATGGATGCACGTGCGTTTTTGATCACGATGGCAGCGGTATTGGTAGCGGGCTGCACGCAGGATGACGTGGCAGCGGGTGGAGCCGCACAGGCGAACGCCGGGTCGTCACCTGCCGCCGTACAGAGCGCGGGCAGTGGCCAGGAGGTGACGCCTGCAACGGATACGAGCGCGCGCGGAACGATTCCGTCATCTCCTGGCGGAGGCATGTCCGCCGGGGATTCGCCTTACCTGGCTGCAGAAAGTGCAATGATGCAGGACGGTGCGCTGTCTGTGGAGCAAAGCGATGCCATCCTCGTTTCGGATAAGGCTTTCGAAAAGACAGTCCAAGCGTTTGCTGACGATGCCGGAAAACGCCCTGAAGCGCAGGACCTGACCGCGCACTACAAGCAGGCGATTGCGCGCAGCCTCGGCAAGAATGAATCCCTGGGTGAGTTCGCGTGTGGATACAGCCTGTGTATTGGTTCAGTACGTACCGGCTCTGCTGAAGAGTACGAGGCGTGGACTGAAAAATTCGGATTGGACGCCGCTGCGCCCACCTACAGTTTCTCGGGCCTGAGCAAGAAGCTCGACCAGCGGAACTACGAGGGAAGGTTCGTTTTTTCTACCGATCCTGCCGCCCGCTCGATGATCACCAGCCAATAGGCCTGCAGGTCAGGCAGCGCCCGCACGTCGGCCGGCGCTGCCTCGATCAAGGCAGCGCCTGCAGCAGGTACGACTCGATGACGTAGCTGAAAGGCTGCTGCTGGCGGTCGCGCAGCAGGGCACGCACTTCCAGGATCACGCCGTGATCGCCTTCGCCCCGTGGCGGCCAGAAAGTCTGGTCAGCCAGGGTCTGGCGCTGGAAACCGAGCGGGCCGACCACGCGACCGAACGGTTCGTCGGTGCTGTCCAGCACCTGGTTCATGGCCGGGCTGAGATGCTCCGGCAGATACCAGTTGTCGGCCTCGGACAGCACGCGGCTGCCGCACACCAGCTGCACGCGGCGATAGCGCAGGTCGGTGCCTGGCTTTACGCCCAGCGCCTGCAGCACGTCGGTCGGCGCCGGCTTGTCCTGGCCGCGTACGCGCACCGCGCGCACCCGTGCCTGCTCGGCCAAGCCGTGTTCGGCGCACCAGTGTTCCAGGGTCGCGGTCGCGCTCTGCCCGGACAGCACGCGCTGGTGCAGGCGCTCGACCAGCGCAGCCGGGGCGATCCGCTGCTGGCCCGGCGGCGACTGCAGCGGCGCAGCGGCCGCAGCATCAGTTGCGGACAGGCTGGCGATCGGAGCGGCGGCAAGCAGGGACGCGGCCTGCCAGCGGCGGAGACGATCGTGGCGGTCGGACGGGCCCATGCGGCATCACAGCGGAAACAGGCGCCCATGTTACCCGTTCAGGGGTGTGCACGGCGTGGCTGCGACCGGTTGTCGCAGGGGGAATCATCGTTCTGGTGAATGCGTGCCATCCAGATATTTCGTTGGCCGATGGCGCTATCGAGGCGCAGGATGGCGCCAGTCTTGGCTTTCCGGGAATTCCCGATGACCCTGCAGTTCATCCACGGCGGTGTCGACCGCGACGGTGCACCGCTGCACTTCCACATCCGTGATGGCCGCATCAGCGGGCTCAACGGCCATACCGGCCCGGCTGAAGGGGCGGAAAGCGTCGATCTGCAGGGCTTTGCGGTGCTGCCGGGGTTGGTGGATGGCCACATCCACCTGGACAAGAGCTTCGTCGGCGACCGTTGGCACCCGCATCAGCCGGTGAACAGCCTGCGTGAGCGGTTGGCGGTGGAAAAGGCGGCGATGGAGGCTGCGGCGCCGATGGTTGATCGCGCCGAGGCGCTGATCCGCCAATGCAGCGGCTTCGGCACAGTGGCGATGCGCTGCCATGTCGATATCGATGGCAGCACCGGCCTGCGTCACCTGGAAGCGGTGCGCGAGGCCGCGCTGCGCTGCGCCGGCATCATGCGCATCCAGCTGGTGGCGTTCCCGCAGGCCGGCGTGATGTCCTGCGCTGGTACCGCAGCGGTGCTTGAGCAGGCCCTTGCAGCGGGTGTGGACGTGCTGGGCGGCATCGATCCGACCACACTCGATGGCGATGCCGAGGGCCAGCTGGCACTGTTGTTCGGCCTGGCCGAGCGCTATGGCGTGCAGCTGGACATCCACCTGCATGAGCCCGGCGAAACCGGCCTGGCCCAGCTGCTGCGTATCGCCGCGCGGACCCGGGCCGCCGGCCTGCAGGGAAGGGTGGCGGTCAGTCATGCTTATTCGCTGGGCGAGGTGCCGCTGGCACGCGCGCTGCAGGTGGGCGAGGCGCTGGCGACGGCGGGCGTGGCGATCATGAGCAACGCGCCGGGCGATCATCCATTCCCGCCGCTGCGCGCGCTGCATGATGCCGGTGTGCACGTGTTCGCGGGCAACGACAACATCCGTGACTGCTGGTGGCCGTATGGCAATGGCGATCTGTTGCAGCGGGCGATGCTGCTGGGCTACCGCTCCGGCTTCAATACCGATGCCGACCTGATGCTGGCGCTGGACATGGTGACCACCCATGCCGCACAGGTGATCGGGCTGCCACAGTACGGCCTTGCAGAAGGACATCCGGCCACCTTCGTGGCGGTGCGTGCCGACCACGGCCCGGCCGCCGTGGCCGGGGTGCCGGTAGAGCGCCGCGTGGTGGTCGACGGCCGCTGGCTGTAGATTCACGCCGCGCCAACCCTTGTAGCGCCGAGCCATGCTCGGCGGCCTTTCAGACGTAATCGTCGGCACGGGTGGCGACGAATTCCTCAAGCCACGCCAGCAGGTGGGCGATGTCGATGATCTCGCCCTGCTCGACGCGCTTGAGCAGCAGCGTGCTGGCGCCGATCTGCAGGCTGCTGTCGGCATAGCGCAGCACCGCGTCGATGCCCCAGGCATCGGTGACCTGCATCCAGGCCAGGCCCGGCACGCGCTGGGCCAGGGTGTCACCGAACGCCACGCCCAGTGCTTCCCAGCCATCGCAGTCGTCGCGGTCGATCAGCTCGGCATCGACCACGCGCTGCAGCGTGGTGGCCGCCAGCGGCCACTGCACCGGCAACGTCGGAAAGCCGGCGGCCACGCGCGCAGCGATCAGCGAGCGCTGGTGCTGCAGATGCGTCTGCAGTGCAGCGGGCAGGGGATCGAAGCGGGTGGGGATTTCATCGGACATGGCGAGGCGCCGTGGGGCACGGAAACTAGGGCGACTGTAGCTTGCGATGTAGTGCCTTGGTGCGGCAGGTCTGATCAGATATCGATGATCAGTGCGCGAACTGTGATTGCTTCCGCATGCGCAGCATCAATGTGCGAATACGTCATTCTGCGCGACTCAATCGTTCTCTCATGGGCTCAGCCGGACTTGCGCGCTTGCTGGATGACGAACTCCTCCAGAGCTTCAAGCAGATGGTTGATCTCGATGGTCTTGCCTTCTTCGACACGTTTGATCAACAGGGTGCCGGCGCTGACCATGATATTGACGTCTCCATAGCGGAGAACCGCATCGACGCCCCAGGCATCGGTTACCTGGGCCCAGGCAAGTTCCGGTACACGCTGTGCCAGACAATCACCAAATGCGACCCCCAGTGCTTCCCAACCGTCACAATCATCGTGATCGATCAGTTCTGCATCGACTACGCGTTGCAGCGTGCTCGGCAGCAGCGGCCATTGAACAGGCACGGTAGGGAACGCAGATGCGACGAGGGCAGCAACCTGTGCACGCTGCTGCTGCATGTGGGCGATGAGCGCAGGTGGCAGCGGATCGAACCGGATGTCGGCTTCGTCCTTCGGAGCAGGGGTCAGAGTAACCTGGTACGTGTTGGTCATGGGTGAGGTAATTCGGAGAAGGGCGTTCGCTACCCTATCGCCCAGGCATTGGGTACGCCATCAGTCGGCCTTTTACGACAAGCGTGTACCTGCTGGCGCTTCACCGCGATTTCGAATACTGGGCGGTCGTTTCCATCCACGCATGACGTGGTTCTACCGAGGTCAATCCGGTTCGCGCTGCACCTGGCGCCACAGTTCACTGGCCAGCGCGCGCACGGCATCATCTGCGTCGGCACGATGCAGCAGGCCGATCTCGTAATTGTCGATCACCGGCAGCTCGCGTTCGCCATCGATGATGCGGTGATCGCGGGTGACCGCGCGGCGCGGCAGCAGGCTGATGCCGATGCCATCGGCCACCGCGCCCTGGATGCCACTCAGCGAAGAACTGGTGAAGGCGATGCGCCAGCGCAGGCCCAGCGCCTCCACGGCGTGGATCATCTCGTCGCGGTACAGCCCGCGCGGCGGGAAGGTCACCAGCGGCAGGGGGTCCTGCAGCAGGCAGCTGCTGCGCAGGCTGTCGATCCAATGCATCGGCTCGCGTCGGCAGTGCACCGCCTGGCGGGTGTTGCGGCGTTGCTTGACCAGCACCAGGTCCAGCTCGCCATGGTCGAAGCCGTGGGCCAGGTCGCGGCTGAGGCCGCTGCTGATCTCCAGTTTCACCTGTGGGTGGCGGCGGCTGAAGGCGGCCAGCATGCGTGTGGTCTGTGCGTTGACGAAGTCCTCGGGCACGCCGATGCGCACTGCGGTTTCCACGGTGGCGCCGGCCAGTGCCTGTGCCATTTCCTCGTTCAGGTCGAGCATGCGCCGCGCATAGCCAAGCAGGGTGTGGCCGGCATCGGTGGGGTGCACGTCGCGGTGGCCGCGTTCGAGCAGGCGATGCCCGGCCAGTTCCTCCAGCCGGCGCACCTTCTGGCTGACCGTGGATTGGGTTGAATGCAGGCGTGTAGCTGCGGTGGTGAAGCTGCCGCAGTCTGCCACCATCACCAGCGCCCGCAACAGGTCCAGTTCGAACAGCGTTCTATTCGATTTGGCACTGTCTTGCATTTGAACATTTCACTTCTGCATGTGCGTAACGACTTCTACCATGCAGGGGAGGGGGGGGCAAGCACGGCGCCCCGGTTGTACCGGCATCGCCCGCAGGGCTCGCCGCACAGGAGAACCGAAGATGCGAATCCATCGTTGCCGTCGCTGGCCCGCCCCGATGGGTCGCCTGTTGCTGCTGTGCCTGCTGGCGATGGTCATTCCAGCCTGCTCGGCCACCGCGGGTTCGGCCGATGCCCGCCTGCGCGATGCCGCCACCCGCGGCGATGCCGAGGCAGTGCGTGGGGCGCTGGAAGACGGCGCCGATCTGGAGGCGCGTGATGGCCAGGGCCGCACCGCGCTGCTGCTTGCCACGCATGGCAACAATGTAGACGCCGCGCGTGAACTGATCGAAGCCGGCGCCGACGTCAATGCCAAGGACGCCATGCAGGACAGCGCCTACCTGTACGCCGGCGCGCGTGGACTGGATGAGATCCTGGCGGTGACCCTGGCGCATGGCGCCGATCTGCGCAGCACCAACCGCTATGGCGGCACCGCACTGATTCCTGCCGCTGAGCGCGGCCACGTGGCAACGGTGCGCACGCTGCTGCGCGCCGGTGTGGCGGTGGACCATGTCAACCGCCTGCACTGGACCGCGCTGCTGGAAGCGATCCTGCTAGGCGACGGCGGCGCGCGCCACGTGCAGATCGTGCAGCTGCTGCTTGATGCCGGTGCCGACCCCGAGCTGGCCGACGGCGACGGCGTGACGCCGCTGGCGCACGCGCGCAAGCGCGGCTATACCGGAATTGAAACACTGCTGCGCCAGCACGGCGCAGTGCGCTGAACCGCAACCCCTTCCACCCGCACGCCGGTCGTGCCCACCAGGATGCTGTCCATGTTCCGTTCCCATCCGTTGTCCCTTGCCATCCTCCTTGCGGTGGCCCCGCTGTCGGCCTCGGCCGCCGAGCGCGCTGACCTGTTGATCCGCAATGCCACCGTGGTCGATGTCGAGCACGCCAGCACCTTGGCCGGGCAGAGCGTGGTGATCCGTGGCGAGGACATCGTCGCCGTCGGCCCGGACGCCACGATGCGCAGCCAGTGGAGCGCTGCCCGCCAGATCGATGCCAAGGGCAAGTACCTGATCCCGGGCCTGTGGGACATGCACGTGCATTTCGGCGGTGGCCCGGCGCTGATCGAAGAGAACAAGGCGCTGCTGCCGCTATATATCGCGCACGGCATCACCACCGTGCGCGACTGTTCCGGTGACCTGCCCGAGCAGGTGCTGCAGTGGCGCGGCGAGATCGCCAAGGGCACGCTGTTTGGTCCGCGCCTGCTCAGTTCGGGCGCGAAGATCGAAGGCATCAAGCCGGTCTGGAAGGGTACGATCGAAGTGGGCAGCGAGGCCGACGCCGACAAGGCGATCGCCCGCCTGCAGCACGACAAGGTTGATTTCGTGAAGATCACCGACAGCACGCTGAAGCCGGAACTGTTCCTGTACTCGGCCAGTGCTGCGCGCAAGGCCGGGTTCAAGGCCTCGGGTCACATTCCGATGGCGCTGACCGTGGAGCAGGCGGTCGATGCAGGCCTGGCCTCGATCGAGCATCTGGACTACGCATTCAAGGCAGGCAGCAAGGATGAAGCGCAGATCGCCGCCGACTTCGGTGCCGGCCGCATCGACCGCGCCGAAGCCAACCGCCGCCTCGACGCCAGCTTCGACCGTGACACGGCGATGCACGCCTACCGTGATTTCGCCAAGCGTGGCGTATTCGTGACCCCGACCCTCAACGGTGGCCGCATCCTCGATTTCCTTGACCAGGATGACCACGCCAACGATCCGTACCTGGCCTACATCGGTCCGGGCCTGCGTGCGACCTACCAGTGGCGCGTGGACCGCGCGGCGAAGGCCACGCCGGCGCAGATCGAAGCGCGCCACGCGCAATACCACCAGGTGGCTGCGGTGCTGCCGATGCTGCAGGAGGCCGGCGTGACGATCATCGCCGGCACGGACGCAGGCTTCCTCAATTCGTTCAACTTCCCGGGCATCGCCCTGCACCAGGAGCTGCGGCTGTTCGTGAAGGAAGGCCTGAGTGCTCCGCAGGCGCTGTCTGCCGCGACCCGTTCCGGCCCGACCTGGTTCGGCCAGATGGACCGCTACGGTGGTGTTGCGCAGGGCAAGGCTGCCGATCTGGTGCTGCTGACCGCCAATCCGCTGCAGGACATTGCGGCGACCGAGAAAATCGACAGCGTGATCCTGCGTGGCAACGTGTATGACCGCGCCGCACTGGACAGGATGCTGGCCGACACCAAGGCCAAGGTCGCAGCGTGGAATGCCGAGGCGGCGAAGGCCAACTGATTGCGTGGATGATGCGGCCGGCGGCCTAACGCGGTGCCGGCCGCATTCCGTGCAGCTGCGGCAGTGCGGCCTTCATCGCATCGATGAAGGCGCGCAGCCGCGGCGGCTGCTGGCGCGCGGCGGGAAACACCACGTGTACCGGCAGTGCCGGTGCCTGCCAGTCCGGCAGCAGCTGCACCAGCCGCCCTTGTGCGAGATCGTCGGCCACCAGCCAGGCCGAGACCACCGCTGCGCCCAGCCCCGCACATGCGGCCTGCTGCACCACGAACAGGTTGTCGCTGAGCAGGCGCGGGCTGATCGACAGCGTATGCGCGCGGCCCTGTGCGTCATGCAGCAGCAGGCGTTCGCGGTAGTAGGTGACCAGCGAGATCCACGGCAGTGACTGCGCCTGTTCCGGCGTACTGACTGCTGTGGCGTCCACCAACGAGGGCGCTGCCACGACGATGCGCGGCACTTCGGCGAGCGGTAGTGCGACCATGCGCGGTTCGTCGACGGGGCCCACCCGCACCGCGCAGTCGATGCCTTCTGCGATGAAGTCCGGGCGCCGATCCTCGAGGATCCACTCCAGGCTCAGCTGCGGGTGCTGGGCGAGGAACGCGAGCATGGTCGGCAGCAGCTGCGCCTGGCCGAAGGCGTGCGGCACCATCACCCGCAAACGTCCACGCAGCGTTTCCGGTTCGCCGTGCAGTTCGGCCTGTAGCGACTCCCATTCGTCGACCACGCGTTGCGCATGACGCTGGCAGCGCAGGCCATCCTCGGTCAGCTGCAGGCCGTGGGTGGAGCGCTGCAGAAGGCGCAGGCCTAACTGCCGCTCCAGGGCCTGAAGGCGGCGGCTGACCGTCGGCTGGGTGGTGCCCAGCTGCACGGCCGCAGCAGACAGGCTGCCGGCATCGACGATGCGCAGGAAGGTGCGCAGCAGATCCAGACGATCGGCGCCGGTGGCGAGGTCATTCATGCGCTTTACGTATGAAGTGTATGTGCGGAAGCCTACTACAGACGCCTCGCGAATACCGGCAGGATACGCCCACTTCCCCCACCGGACTCTCCCATGTCTACCCCCTCGCTGTCCGTCGCTGCGGCACCCACGACCGCACCCTCCACCCCGCTGGTGATGGCGATGGCAGCCGGCGCCGGCTTCTCGGTTGCCTCGCTGTACTACAGCCAGCCGATGCTGGGCCTGATCGCCCAGGATCTCGGCGCCGGCGAGCGCGCTGCCGGCCTGGTACCGACCTTGACCCAGCTGGGATATGCGCTTGGCATTCTGCTGCTGGCGCCGTTGGGCGACCGGTTCGACCGCCGCAACCTGATCCTGTGGAAGTCCGCGTTGCTGGCGTTGGCGTTGGGCGCTGCTGCGATGGCTGGCCACCTGCCGGGCCTGCTGATGGCCAGCCTGCTGGTCGGGCTGATGGCCACGCTGGCGCAGGACATCGTGCCGGCTGCAGCGGTACTGGCGCCGGATGCGCAGCGCGGCCAGATCGTCGGCCGGGTGATGACCGGCCTGCTGCTCGGCATCCTGTTGTCACGGGTGGTCAGTGGCGTAGTGGCCGAGGCGTGGGGTTGGCGCACGCAGTTCGTGCTGGCCGCGGTATCAGTGGCGGCGATGGGCGCGGTGATGGCGCGTGCGCTGCCGCGCTTCGCACCGACCAGCACGCTGCGCTATCCGGCGTTGTTGGGTTCGTTGCTGGCGTTGTGGCGGGAGCAGCCGCAGCTGCGCCGTGCGGTGGCCAGCCAGTCGTTGCTGGCGGTGGGCTTCAGCGCGTTCTGGTCAACCCTCGCGCTGATGCTGCATGCACGGTTGGGGCTGGGTAGTGCCGCAGCGGGTGCATTCGGCATTGCCGGTGCGGCCGGTGCATTGGCCGCGCCGTTTGCGGGTCGATTCGCCGATCGCTTGGGTTGCCACGCCGTGGCGCGGCTGGCGATCGCGGTGGCGCTGCTGGGCTTTGGCCTGCTGCTGACCGAGTCGTGGCTGCCGGCCGCTGCGCTGCTACCGCTGCTGGTGGTGAGTGCGCTGCTGTTCGACTTCGGCTTCCAGTCGGCGCTGGTGGCGCACCAGACGCTGGTCTACGGACTGGTGCCGCCGGCACGCAGCCGGCTCAATGCGTTGCTGTTCACGGGCATGTTCATCGGCATGGCCGCCGGTGGTGCGCTGGGCAGCCTGGCGCTGGCGCAGTGGGGTTGGAACGGCGTGGCCTGGCTGGCGGTGGTGTGCGCGGGTGGCAGCCTGCTGCTGCGTTTGAGGTAAGGATGGTGTTCGGCAGGGCTTGCAGCCCTGCACCTGCTGGAAGCTGGAGCAACAGCAACAGCAACAGCAACAGCAACGGCGGGTTTCCTGTGGGGTGGTGGGGCGGTGTCGGAGTGCGGGGACGCCGCAAGTACCTCCTTGTAGGCTTGGCAGCCGCATCCATGCGGCTGACACCCCGCACTCCGACACCGCCCCACCTCTGACAGATTCCGGTGGCTGTTGGTAGGTGTCGACCTTGGTCGAAATATCTGTCAGATATCGAATGAGTCATCCACGCATGGCGTGGATCTACTGTGTCGACCAAGGTCGACACCCACCAGGGCAATACGCCGTTCCGACAGATCACGGCCAACTGTCGAAGGCGGGGTGGGTCCGGTTGCGGGGGCGTGAGCCGCATGGGCCCGAGGCATGCCTTGGGCGGGTTGGGCAGGACGCCCAACCCCGGTCTTGCCGTGTGCGCAGGACTGCGCACACGAGCAAGCGGCGACCGAGCTTACATGGGTGAGGGCGCTTTGCTTGCGAAGCACGGCTTCGCAAGCGCCCGAACGCACAGCCGCCAGCGGCTGGGCCGGGCCCCGGAGGGGGACTTGCAGCGCCCCCCGCAACCGGACCCACCCCGCCATCCCATGGAAAGCCCGCTGTTGCTGTTGTTGCTCCTGAGGTTGCCGGCCAGCGGCCGGCACTACCGCAGGTGCAGGGCTGCAAGCCCTGCCGAACAACCCCCTAATCGTGACCGCTGTCGTCCAGGCTGATGATCCCGCGCCGCAGCGCCTGGGTCACCGCATGCGTGCGATCACCCACGCCCAGCTTGTCCATCAGGCTCTTCATGTGCGCCTTCACCGTCTGCTCGGAAATCTGCATGCGCTCGCCGATGCGCTTGTTCGACAGGCCCCCGGCCACATGCCTCAGTACCTCGGTTTCGCGCGGCGACAACCGGTCTTCCACCACATGCGCGGCGATGCTGGCCGCCACCGCCGGGGGAATCGGTGCGCGGCGGCCGCCAGCGACCATGCGGATCGTATCGACCAGCTCATGGCGGAGCATGTCCTTCAGCAGATAGGCGCTGGCGCCGGCCTGCAGTGCCCTTACCGCACGTACGTCACCGCGGTAGGTGGTCAGCACGATGATGCGCGCGCGCGGGTCCATCGCGCGGATCCGCACGATCGCTTCCACACCATCCAGCCGTGGCATCTGCAGGTCCATCAGCACCACGTCGGGCTGCAGCCGCTGGTAGCAGGCGATGGCTTCCTCGCCATCGGCGGCTTCGCCGAGCAGGCGCAGATCGGGTTGTGCGCCCAGCAGCGCCGCCAGGCCGTCACGCAGCAGCGGGTGGTCGTCGACCACCAGCACGCCGATCAGGGCAGGGGACTCAGTCATGGTTTGCTTTACTCCAGGGCCAGCGCCAGCGCGATGGGCGGCGGTGATACAGGCGCCGGGCGGGAACCGCCAGCGCGACTTCGGTTCCCAGTCCGGCGCGGGTCCACAACTGCAGGTCCGCGCCGAGGCGCTGCGCGCGCTCACGCATGCCCTGCAGGCCCCAGTGGCCACGGGCGGCGTTCTCGTCGGCAATGCCGACGCCATCGTCGCGTACATGCAGCAGGAAGCAGCGCGCACCGTAGGACAGCTCCACCTCGATGGCACGGGCATCGGCGTGACGCAATGCGTTGCGGATTGCTTCGCGGCCGATCAGGAACACTTCCTCGGCGGCGTCGGCCTGCAGCGGTGGCGGCGCACCTTCCACGGTCAGACGTAGCGGATTGGTGCCCTGGCCGGCGTACTCGGCATGCACGTCGGCCAGTACCGAGGCCAGGTCGCGCCCGGCGAATGGGCCGTCGCGCAGTGCATTGACCCGCTCGCGGCCCTCGGCCAGGTTGCGCTCGGCAAGCTGCATTGCCGATTCCAGCTGGCCGCGCACCGTTTCGGATGTCTGTGGTGATTGGCTGATCGCATGCAGGCGCAGGATCAAGCCCTGGCTGCCCTGCAGCAGGGTATCGTGCAGGTCGCGGGCAATGCGCTCGCGTTCGCCATGTCGTTCCTGCAGGCGTGCGCGGAACAGGGCGGCCAGCTGCCCGCTGCGGATGCGCACTGCCAGAACCAGCAGCGCCAGGATTGCCGCCGCGCACAACAGCTTGAACCAGACGGTCTGCATGAAGGTGGGCGCGATGCGGAAGCTGCGGCTGGCCGGTGCAGTGCTCCAGATGCCGTCTTCGTTGGCGGCTTCCACCTCGAAGCGGTAACTGCCGGGTGCCAGGTTGGTGTAGTACGCCCGCGTGCTGCTGCCGGCATCCTGCCAACCGTCGTCGACGCCGGACAGTCGATAGCGGTAGCGGTTGCGCTCCGGACGCGCCAGCGACAACGCCACGTAGTCGATCTGCAGCTGGCTGGTGCCAGCGGGCAGGCGCAGGCCGTCACGCAGTGGTTGGTGCTCACTGCCGTACAGCACCTCGCCGATGCGTACGCTGGGCGCCGTGGTGTTGATATGCGAGTGCGTGGTATCCAGCCAGGCCAAGCCCTGGTTGGTCGCCAGCCACAGCAGTCCGTCATCGGCCAGTGCAGCGGTGGCGATCGGCCCGCTCTGCAGGGCGATGCCCGGCATGCCATCCACCGCATCGAACAGGCGTGGCGTCACCGGCAGCCCGGTCCGCAGCGTCCGTCGCAGCTGATTGCTCCCCAGCCGGACCAGGCCACGGCTGCCATTGAACCAGAGGTGTCCGTTCGGATCGGCCACCATGCCGGTGATGCCTTCCAGTACACCGGCCATGTCGGTTCGCACCGGAACGAAACGACCGTTGCCAACGCGCGCAGCCAGACCGGCTTCGCCGGCGACCAGCAGCAGGTCCTGGTGATGCAGCATTGCGGTGATCGGCCCCACCGACAGGCCCTGGCTGGCATCGAAGCTCTCGATGTGGCCCGCGCTCATCCGGCGCAGGCGGCCGTCGGCATAGCCGAGCAGCAGCTGGCCATGGGCATCCAGCGCCAGCGATGAGCAGGCCTGCTCGGGCAGGCGGACCTCGCGCTGCCATTGGCCATGCAGGTAGTGCAGGACGCCGCGTTCACCCGTGCATACCCAGGCCTGCGCGTCGTCGGGGAACAGCAGGGCGTGCAGCGGTTGCCCGGTGAACGGGGCCGGCAGCGGGATCAACGAGGTGTGGCCGGCGACCGTGCGCGCAAGATTGACCCAGTCGAACTGCCAGATCGGCGTGGGTGCCTGGCGCGCGGCGGCCTGCAGCTGCGGGGCACTGCCATCCAGCAGAGTGCGCCGCAGATCGTAGGGTTTGAGGTCTTCGCCATAGCCATACACGCGGCCATCGCTGGCCCGCACCAGCGAGCGGTAGGGATCACTCGGGCCCACTGCCAGGGTGTGCACGCTGCGTGCGCGGAAGCGGTTGAGGCCGAGGTTGGTGCCGACCCAGAGATTGCCTTCGCGATCGACGATGATCGGCACCGCGGAGGTGGCGGTCAGCCCGTGCGGCGAATCGAAACGCTCCATGCGCACGGCGCGGCTGCCGTCGAAGGTGATGCGGGCGACGCCGCCGTGCGGGCTCATCGTGGCCCACAGCGCGCCATCGGCAGTGAACTGCAGGCGTGCAGCAACCAGTTCCGGAAGACGCCGCGCTTCACGTTCGCTGGCCGCCAACAGGCCCTGCGCGTTGGCCAGGGGTGAGGTGCCGCGTACCCGGTCGGCCAACCACACTTCACCCTGCGGGCTTTCGGCCAGCGTTGCCATCTGCGAGACCGCGATGCCGGTGTCCTCGAACGTGGTCTGGCCGGCCGCACGCATCCAGATCTTCAGGTCGGCCAGCACCCAGAACCTGCCCCGGCTGTCGTGCAGCACCCACTGCACACGGCGTTCGGGCAGGCCGGCTGCGGCCGGCAATGGCTGCCAGCGCTGTCCATCAAAGCGGCGCAGCCCGCCATTGATCGCCGCCCACAGCTGGCCCTGGCGATCCTGGCTGAAGCGTGGGGCCACGCCGACCGGTACCCCCTGCTCGCGGCCGTAGTTGTGCAGCCTCCCCTGCGCGAACCGGCTGATGCCGGCCTGGAAGTAGCCGATCCACAGGGCACCGTCGGCGGCATGCGCCAGCGTGACCATGTTGGTGGACGGGAACTGGCTGCCGACGGGCGCTGCCTGCCGTTCGAAGCGACGGCCATCGAAGCGGTACAGGCCCGAGCCGGTGGCCAGCCACAGCAGGCCGTCGCGGTCCTGGGTGATGTCCCAGATATCGCCGGGTGCACCCTGGCCGACCCGCCACGCGGTGTGCTCGTAACCGGGCAGCCCGCCGCTCACCGGCGGGCGCTGCACGGCAAAAGCGGGCAGGGCGGTCAACAGCAGCAGGCACGTCAGCAGCGTCGGCAGGCGACGCAGGAACGGGAAGGGGCGGCCACGCATGGCGCGCATTCTGGCAGGTGCGGGGCAGTCCGGGGTGACCCGAACGGGGTAGGCGGTCGCCGCCGCGGTCGGTTATCACGCCGGCATGCCCTGTGGAGCCTGGCCATGCAGCGCCTGTTCGTGATGTTCCCCGACCGCGGGCCGGGCATCGGCCTGCTGTGGCTGCGGCTGTGCCTGTCCGCCGCACTGTGCACGCCCGGCACGCATGCGGGCGGGTGGTCGGCGCTGTGCCTGCTGGCAGTGCCGATGCTCACGCTGGGTGTGTTGACGCCACTGGCCGTGCTGATGGCGGCCGTGGGCCTGTTCGCGCAGCAGGCGCCGTGGTCACAGGTGGTGCTGCCCTTGGCGCTGTTGATGTTGGGCCCTGGCGCCTATTCACTGGATGCGCGGTTGTTCGGTCGTCGCCTGCTCGGGCGTCGGCCTCCCCCATTCGGGTAGGTGCTGGCCTCGACCGACGGGGGTAGGGCATCGTGCGGCGGCCACGCACCATGGGGCACCCCCTCGCGGCGTCCCGCATGGCCACCGTCTTTTCGCCCGATCCGCCCGCCGTGGCGCTGGCACCGCAGCAGGCCGCCGCATTGCAGCGCGCCCTGCGCTACGTCGACGAGCATCTGTCACAACCGTTGCGGGTGACCGAACTGGCGCAGGCCGCCTGTGTCAGCCGCTTCCATCTGGTGCGCCTGTTCCGCAGTGGTACCGGCGCAAGCCCGTTGCGCTACGTCCGCCGTCGCCGCATCGAACGTGCACGCCAGCTGCTGCCGGTCGTGCAGTTGCCGATGTCCTGCCTGGCGCAGCAGCTGGGTTTCTTCGACCAGAGTCATTTCGTCCGCAGCTTCCGCGCGGAGACCGGCTGCAGCCCGGGCCAGTATCTGGCCGGCGATGCGGCGCTGTTGCTTCCCCCTGATCGTGTTTCCAACGGAGTCCAACCATGAGCCTTGCCACCGCCACGCCCGCCCCAGCCCTGCTGTCGCCCACCGACCATGCTCTGGTGCTGATCGACTTCCAGTCGCAGATGGCATTCGCCACCCACACCATCGATATCTCCGCGCTGCGCAACAACGTGTCGCTGATCAGCAAGGGTGCCAAGGGCTTCAACGTGCCGGTGCTGCTGACCACCGTTGCCGAAGCGTCGTTCTCCGGCCCGATGTTCCCGGAACTGCCGGAGATCTTCCCGGGCCAGCCGGTGTTCGACCGCACCTCGATGAACACCTGGGAAGACCAGCCGGTGATCGATGAGATCAACCGCATCGGCAAGCGTCGCCTGGTTGTTGCCGGTCTGTGGACCAGCGTCTGCATCGTCGGCCCGGCGCTGTCGGCGCTGGCGCAGGGCTTCGAGGTCTACGTGATTACCGATGCCTGCGGCGATGTCAGCGAAGAAGCGCACGAGCGCGCGATCACCCGCATGGTGCAGGCCGGCGCGGTGCCGATGACCAGCGTGCAGTACCTGCTGGAACTGCAGCGCGACTGGGCGCGTGGCGAAACTTACGACCTGACTACCGGCATCGCCCGCGACCACGCCGGCGGCTACGGCATCGGCATCCAGTACGCCAAGCGCATGTTCGGCGCGCAGGAAGGCGGGCACTGAGCATGCTGGCTGGCCATGGCCTCGACCTGGCCCTGTTGATCCTGCGTGTGGCAGCGGGAGGATTCCTGCTGCCACACGCGCTGGGCAAGCTGTTCGGCTGGTTCGGTGGGCCGGGGCTGTCCGGATTCGCCGGCGAGCTGCGCGGTTTCGGATTGCCGGCGACAGCACCGTTGCCGCTGCTGCTGGCCCTGCTGCAGGTGCTGTCCGGGCTGGCCGTGCTGATGGGATGGCACACCCGCACCGCGGCGCTTGCCGCGGCTGCCTTCATCGGTTTCACCGTACTTCTGGCCCTGCCCAGGGGCTGGTTCTGGATGCGCGGTGGCAGTGAGTACCCGTTGATGTGGACCACGGTACTGCTGGCCCTCGCGCTGGCCGGCCCCGGTGCCTGGGCGCTGGATGGCCATCGTCTTCAGGGAGACATCGCATGAGTCACGATCCACTCGACCACGGTCGCCGCAACGTGGTGCTGGCCAGCGGCGCCGCCGTTGCACTTGGTGTGGCCGGCCGCGCCGGTGCTGCACTCGATTCCACTTCCAAGGAGCGTCGCATGAGCACGCTGGTCATCCGCAATGCCCGCATCACTACGTTGGACCCGCAACAGCCGCATGCGCAGGCCTTGGCCGTGCAGGAAGGGCGCATCGTCGCCGTCGGCAGTGACGAGGAGATCATGCGCGGCTGGGGCAACGAAGCGACCCTGATCGATGCGCAGGGGCGGCGCCTGTTGCCCGGCCTCAACGACAGCCATACCCATCTGATCCGCGGTGGGTTGAACTACAACCTTGAACTGCGCTGGGACGGCCTGCGTTCGCTGGGGGACGCGCTGGACATGCTGAAGGCGCAGGTCGACCGCACGCCTGCACCGCAGTGGGTGCGTGTGGTCGGTGGCTTCACCGCCACCCAGTTCAACGAGAAGCGCCTGCCGACACTGCAGGAGCTCAACGACATCGCGCCGGATACGCCGGTGTTCCTGCTGCACCTGTACGACCGTGCGCTGCTCAACCGCGCCGCACTGCGTGCCTGTGGCTATACCAAGGACACCCCGGATCCGCCGGGCGGCCAGATCGTGCGTGACTCGCTCGGCAATCCGACCGGGCTGCTGCTGGCCAAGCCCAATGCGCTGATCCTGTACGCGACCCTGGCCAAGGGCCCGAAGCTGCCGATCGAGTACCAGGCCAATTCCACCCGTCATTTCATGCGTGAGTTGAACCGTCTCGGCATCACCTCGGTGATCGACGCCGGCGGTGGTTTCCAGAACTACCCCGAGGACTACCAGGTCATCGAGCAGCTGCATCGCGATGACCAACTGACGGTGCGCATCGCCTATAACCTGTTCACCCAGAACAAGGGCAACGAGGTCAACGACTTCCGAGGCTGGAGCGAGATGCTGCAACCGCGCCAGGGTGATGACCTGCTGCGCCACAATGGTGCCGGTGAGATGCTGGTGTTCTCCGCCGCCGACTTCGAGTTGTTCAACGAACCGCGTCCGGAACTGCCGCCGGAGCTGGAGCCGGAACTGCACGATGTGGTGAAGCTGCTGGTCGAGAAGCGCTGGCCGTTCCGCATCCATGCCACCTACGACGAGAGCATTACCCGCATCCTGGACGTGTACGAGCAGGTCAACCGCGAGGTGCCGTTCGATGGCCTGCACTGGTTCATCGACCACGCCGAGACCATCACCCCGCGCAACATCGAACGCATCCGCGCGCTCGGTGGCGGCATCGCCGTGCAGCATCGCATGGCCTATCAGGGCGAAGCCTTCGTCGAGCGTTACGGCGTGCAGGCGGCGCGGCATACGCCTCCGGTGAAGCGGATGCTGGCTGAAGGCGTACCGGTCGGCGCGGGAACCGACGCCACCCGGGTGGCCAGCTACAACCCGTGGGTGGCGCTGTCGTGGCTGGTGACGGGACGCACCGTTGGCGGCCTGGCCCTGTATGGCGACGAAAACCTGCTCGAACGCGAGCAGGCATTGCGCCTGTGGACCCAGGGCAGCGCGTGGTTCTCTGGCGACGAAGCGGTGAAGGGCGCTCTGAAGGCGGGCCAGTTGGCCGATTTCATCCTGCTCTCGGCCGATTTCTTCCGTGTCGACGACGCGCAGATCGCCGACATCACCAGCGTGCTGACCGTGGTTGGCGGGCGCATCGTGCATGCCGATGCTGATTACGCCGGGCTGGCGCCGCAGCTGCCGCCAGCGATGCCCAACTGGTCGCCGGTCAACAGGTTCGGTGGCTACCACGTCGGTGGCGCCGCGACCGGTCTGGCGGCCGCGCACCGCCATCATCATGGTGCGGCCTGCAGTACCCACGGCGCGCATGGCCATGCTGCCCGGCATGCTGCACCCACTGACGACCTGACCGCGTTCTGGGGCGCGATGGGATGCTCGTGCTTCGCGTTCTGAGCCTGGCATTGCTGGCCGCACCGTCGCTGGTGCAGGCCTGCGACGGCGGTCATTGCAGCGTGGCTGGGGACGGCCAGCTGCAGTGGGATGCATCGCTGCGGGTACGTGGGATGTACTACGAACCGACCCGGTTCGGCATTGGCGGCAGCGAGGATGGCTATGGCCTGCTACGTGCCTTGGCATCGGCCACCTATGTGGAAGACACCTGGCAGGCAAAGCTGCAACTTGGTGTTCACGGGGAGAACGGCAAGGCCGGCGGTCCGGGCAGGACCGACCGCAGTGCGCTGGATGTGCAGCAGGTGTACTGGCGCTGGCAGCACGGCGGCTTCCATCTGCAGCTGGGCCGGCAGGAGGCGGGATACGGCAGCTCGCGGCTTCTGTCGGTACGCGACGGGCCGAACATCCGCCTGGCGTTCGACGGTGCACGTGCAGGATGGAAGGGCCGCCTCGGCACGCTGGACCTGATGGCGCTGCAACCGGTGCAGAACCGGCCGAGGGCGTTCGATGATCGAGGCGAACCGGGCGCGCATCTGTGGGGCGCATATGCGACCACCGCGCGTGGCCGCGGCCCAGGGCAATGGGACCTGTATCTGCTGGACTACCGCCGCGAGGGCGCGCGGTTCGCGGCGGGCTCGGGCACCGAACGTCGGCAGACCCTGGGCGCGCGCTGGTTCGGCCAGGCCGGGGCGCTGGACTGGAACAATGAGCTGGTGGCGCAGGGCGGTGAATTGCGTACCACCGAAGGCAACCTCGACATCCGTGCCTGGACGCTGGCCACCGATACCGGTTGGCGCTGGCGGGATCTTCCGCTACAGCCGCGCCTGGGGCTGAAGGCCGACATCGCCAGTGGTGATGGCAACGTACGTGATGGCCGCCTGGGCACGTTCAATGCCCTGTTCCCGAAGTCGGCCTATTTCAGCGAAGCCAGCCTGCTGGCCCCAGCCAATCTGATGGACGTCCAGCCTACGCTGTCCCTGCGGCTGCGTGACACGCTGACGACGGAGCTGGGCGTACAGATGGCGTGGAAGCATCGGCGCGCCGATGCGGTCTACACCACGCCGGCACCCCTGGTGGCACTGCCGGGCAGTGCCGGTGGCGCGCGCCGCATCGGCAATCAATACAAATCCGAAACCCGCTGGCAGGCCAGCGAACACTGGCAATGGCAGCTGCAGCTGGCCTGGGTCGACGCAGGTCCTGCACTGAAGCAGGCCGGTGGCCAGGACACGCTGTTCGCCTCGATCGTTGGAGCATGGCAATGGTGAACGCAACCGCGTCGCAACCCCCCGCACAGGCCGCAGGTGCCTGGTCCCCGCTGAAGATCCAGATGTTCCGCTCGATCTGGCTGGCGATCCTGGCCAGCAACATCGGCACCTGGGTCAATGATGTGGCCGCCGCCTGGGTAATGGCCGAGCGCACCGGCTCACCATTGATGGTGGCGCTGGTGCAGTCGGCCACCACGGTGCCGATCGTGCTGCTGGCGCTGGCCGCCGGCACCCTGGCCGACATCGTCGACCGCCGCAAGTACCTGCTGGCCACCCAGGGCTGGATGCTGCTGGTCGCCGCAGTGATGGCGGCGCTGACCGCGATGGACATGCTGACGCCGCAGCTGCTGGTGCTGCTGACCTTCTGCATGGGCTGCGGTGCGGCGATGGCGATGCCGGCACAGGCGGCGATCGTTTCCGAACTGGTGCCGCAGCCAATGCTGGCCTCGGCGGTGGCGCTGAACTCGATCGGCATCAACATCGCACGCTCGATCGGCCCGGCCATCGGTGGCGTAATCGTGGCCCAGCTCGGTGCGGTCTGGGCCTTCGGTTTCAACGCCATCACCTTTGCCGCGATGCTGTTCGTGGTATGGGGCTGGAAGCGTGACCCGAAGCAGTCCAGCCTGCCGCCGGAAGGCTTCGGTGCTGGATTGAAGGCGGGCCTGCGCTACGCCAGTCGCGCCGGGCGCCTGCAGGCGGTGCTGATCAAGTCGGTCGGCTTCTTCTTCTTCGCTGCAGCGATGAACGCAATGCTGCCGGTGGTGGTACGCGGGCAGATGCACGGCGGGGCGGGGCAGTACGGCATTCTGTTGGGCTGCATCGGTATCGGCGCGGTGGGCGGTGCGCTGTTGCTGCCGAAGCTGCGTGCGCAGATGGATCGTGACCTGCTGGTGCTGCTGGCCACGCTGTCGCTGGCGTTGAGCCTGGTCGGGCTGGCGCTGAGTCGCAGCTGGTACGTGCTGCCGCTGGTGATGCTGATCAATGGCTTCGCCTGGATCACGGTGCTGTCGTCGCTGCAGATTGCGGCACAGACGGCGGTACCGGCGTGGGTGCGTGCACGGGCGCTGGCGCTGTACATCATGGTGTTCTCCGCGGGCATGGCTGCCGGTGGCCTGAGCTGGGGCGCGCTGGCGCAGCGTACGTCGCCGGAGCTCGCGTTGCTGGTGGCGGCTGCCGGCGCGGTGATCGGTGGCCTGCTGGTCTGGCGCGTGCGCATCGCCGGGGCGGAAGACCTGAACCTCAGCCCGGCCGGGCATTGGCCCGCACCGGAACTGTCGGTGCCGGTATCGAATGATCGTGGCCCGGTACTGGTCACCCTCGAGTACCGCATCGACGAGGCTGACCGGGCCGCGTTCCAGGCGCAGATGCGCGCGCTGGGCACGATCCGCCGCCGCGATGGCGCGGTGGTCTGGGGCGTAGTGGAGGACGTGGCCAGTCCAGGCATCCACCTGGAGTATTTCGTGACCCCATCGTGGCTGGAGCACCTGCGCCAGCACGAGCGCATCACCGCCGATGACAAGGCGATCCAGGAAGTGCTGCGCGGGCTGCATCGCGGTGAGCGTGCACCGGTGGTGCGCCATTTCGTCGGCGGCCATGACCCGTTGCCTGCGGCCGGTGTGCCGCACCATCACAGCGATATCTGACAGGTAGCGCCGGGCCATGCCCGGCGGATCAGGTGCGGCCGCCGGGCATGGCCCGGCGCTACCGCGCAGGAGCGGCGGCACCGTCATGGCGCCGCCGCGGTACATCATTTACGCGCGAACGCCAGCAGGTCGGCATTGAACCGGGCGGCATGGGTGACGGTCAGGCCGTGCGGGGCACCGGCATACACCTTCAACTCGGCGTCCTTGATGATCTGCGAGGACAGCTTGGCCGAGGCATCGAATGGCACGATCTGGTCGTCGTCGCCATGCACCACCAGCGCCGGCACATCGATCTTCTTCAGGTCCTCGGTGTAGTCCACCTCCGAGAATTCGTGGATGCAGTCGTACTGGCCCTTGACGGCCCCGAGCATGCCCTGCAGCCAGAACGAATCGCGCATGCCCTGGGTGACGGCGTTGCCATCGCGGTTTGCCCCGAAGAACGGCGTTGCCAGATCCTGGAAGAACTGCGAACGGTCGCCACCGGTGCCCTTGCGGATGCCGTCGAAGACCTCCAACGGGGTACCGGCCGGGTTGGCGTCGGTCTTCAGCATCAGCGGCGGTACCGCACCGACCAGTACGACCTTGGCCACGCGCTTGCTGCCGTGACGACCGATGTAGTGGGCCACTTCACCACCTCCCGTGGAATGGCCGACCAGGATCGCGTCCTTCAGGTCCAGCGTCTCGATCACCGCCGCCAGGTCATCGGCATAGGTGTCCATGTTGTTGCCGTCCCAGGTCTGGCTGGAACGACCGTGGCTGCGGCGGTCATGGGCGATCACGCGGTAGCCGTTCTGGCCCATGAACAGCATCTGCGGGTCCCAGGCATCGGACGACAGCGGCCAGCCGTGGGCGAACACGATCGGCTGGCCGCTGCCCCAGTCCTTGTAGAAGATGCGGGTGCCATCGGCGACGGTGACGTAGTTGCTCATTGCAGGTTCCTTGGCGGAAGGGAGGGAAGGCAGCGGCAGGTGTGCCGGTGCCTTCGGCAGTACAGCGCAGCGCACGCCGGGCGGCTTGCACGGCTGTGCTGGACTGCCCGAGCTGTGACGCATATCGCTCTGGCGCAGCGTGGTCGGCATGTCGACGATGGCGGCTCCTTCTTCGGGAAACCGGCAGCATGCAGAAAGCGCAATGGCCCCTGATGCTGTGCCTGCTGCTGGCCGCCACGACGCACGCGCAGACAAATGTCTACAAGTGCGTGGACGGTCCGCACCCGGTCTACCAGCAGACGCCGTGCCAGGGGCGTGCGGAATGGCGCTGGGAGGTTCCGGTGGAGCAGTCGTCGTCGCGGGGTGTGGAAGCCAAGGCGGCTGGCCCGGTCACATCGAAGCCGCGTGCGGTGCGCCCATCAGGCGCGCGGGCGGCGCTGATTTCCATCCGCAGAGATCCCGCAGCCTGCGACCGTGCTCGGCAACAGCGCGAGAAGGCACTGGCGAAGCGCACGCGGCTGGACTTCGTGCAACGCCGGCAGTTGGATGACGCGGTGTACGACGCCTGCCGTTGAACGCTGGCAACAAGTGCCGGAAACGACAACGGCGCCCTGCGGCGCCGTTGTGTGAGCTGATGGACGCTTGGACCTCAGCGACCGTCGCTGGCTGCAGCCGGTGCAGGCGAGGGCACGCTGTCCGGCTTGGGCAGGCTCAGTTCCGGGTTGCCCTGTTCGGCCTGCAGGATCTGGATGCGGCGCTGCAGGGAATCCAGCTGGCTGTTGGTGCTCTGCACGTCGGTGCTCAGGCTGACCGCCTGCTGCTGGGCCTGCTGCAGGGCAGCGCTGACCTGGGCCGACTGCGCCTGCTGTTGTTCCATTTCCTGCTGCAGGGTGCGCAGGCGTTCCTCGTTGTAGGCCACCAGGCGCTCGGTATAGCGCTTGCCGGCTTCCAGGCGGGTGGTGTCGATATAGACCTGTGCCAGCTGCTCGGACTGCTGCGCGAAGGTGCGGTAGACACGCTCGGCGTTGTCGACGGCATCGGTCTTGATCACCCGCCAGAAGTTCTTTTCCTGGAACAGGGCGACGTAGTAGGTCAGGGTACTGGCATTGAACAGCAGGCTGGCGCCGTAGTTGCCGTTGTAGGTGGTGCGCAGCTCGGTCAGCTGGCGCGCATCCATCAGCTGCTTGAGTTCGTCAACGGTGTTGCGTACCACCGGTGCAGTACGCGCGGCCGGCTCTGCGGCAGCTTCGCGGTCCCCTCGTGCAGCCATCGCCGCCGGTGCGACCAGCATCATGGCCACGGCCAGCATTGCCGCGCTGCGCGCGTGCCGGGCGAAGACCGCGCCCCCTGAAGTTTCTCGCATGTCTAGACCATCCACGGATGAGTGTGGGTTGAGATGAAGGTGGTTCCCCGCCGGGAGTCTAGCATGGGCGCGGGCGCCGCCAAGGGCGCCCGTCACGGGTCAATAGACCAGCTGCGCCGCGCTGCACTGGATCGACTGCACGTTGACGTCGGTACGGCCCAGCTCCAGCCCCAGCACGCTGGCCAGCAGGTTGGTCAGCAGCGAGCCGACGCTGTTGAGCACCGGCCGCAGTGCGGCCAGGATCGGCTTCAGCAGCGTGCACAGCAGGCCGCTGCAGCTGACGCTGCCATCGGGGTTGGTGACGCCGCTACCGCCGGTGCCGTCGAGGAAACCTGCCGGCGCGGTCTGGATGTACGAGGCCAGGTTGTTGCGAACACAGCCGTTGTAGTCCAGCAGGTTGCCGAGCAGGCTGTCGCAGCGGTTGATCAGCAGGCCGCCGACCAGCGAGCCGAGCAGGCCATCGAGCACGCCCAGGCCCTGGCCGGTGACGGTGACCTTGAACGCATCCCAGACCTGGCCATCCTTGTGGCAGGTGACAAGATTCAGCAGGCCACAGGCATAGGGAAGGCCATCGGGTACGGTCCAGCTGTTGAGCGGGGCCAGCTGCCGGCTGGGGTCGCCATCGCGCAGCAACGGGATCAGCTTGTTCACGTCATAGCGCGTGTTGGGTGGGAAGGTCGCCTGCAGGTAGCGGTCGGCGAGCGCCTTGGCGGTGTCATTCGCACTCATGCCCTGCTGCGGTGAACTGAGCATGCCCGCCAGCACACGCAGCAGCTCGCTGACCAGATCGGAAACGGCGTTGCCCAGCGCCAGTGGATTGATCTGCGTGGAGCCACTCTCGCCGGCTGCCAGGGTCAGGTTCTGCGAGCTGGTCAGGGCGGGCAGGGCGATCTTGTTGGTGATCAGGGGCTTGCCCAGCAGCTTCAGCAGCTGTTCGTTCTGCAGGGTGTTGTCACAGACATTGTTCTTGGAGAAGCGTTGCGCAGGATCGACCTTGCCCACGCAGGCGCGCAGCACAGAGGAGTCGACCTGGATGGTCGCCTTGGGCGGACTGGCGCCGCACTGGATGCCTGTCAGAGTGCCCATCGCATTGGCGACATCGACATGCAGCGGCAGGTGCAGCTGCGTCCCCAGCAGTTGCAGCAGGGGGCCCAGCGCAAACAGGTTGTTGCTGTCCACGTCCACCATCAGCCGGACCTGCGCGTTGTAGGCACGTGAGCCTACGCCGCCGATGGCGATCGACGGCGGTTCGACCACGCCCGCCTGTACGTTGATGCCGAGCAGGTTCAAGCCTTCGACCGCGATGCCATTGCCCTCATTGGCGATGGAGATGGCCGTGCTGATCAGGTTGAGTACGCTGATCTTCGACTCGAGTGCGCTGCCGGCGGTACCGTCTGGAGAAATGACCTCGGCGAACAGCCCACCACCGCCGGACTCGCTGCCCAGTGCAATGTTGAGCTTGGTGATGTCCAGCCGGGTGGCGACCAGGTCCGACAGGGCACGCAGCTGCACGCCGACGGTGGTGTTGCGGCCGACCACGGTGGCCGTGGCATCAACCAGTTGCGCCAGCGAGATCTTGTTGACCGCCAGCAGCCGGTTGAAGTCGGCCACGCTCAGGTTGGCGCTGACCGGGATGTTGAGCGCCTTCAACAGGCCCGATGGAGTGATGTTGGCCTGCGCCAGGCCGTCATAGGAAAGCACCGTAGCATTGGTGACATCCAGGCCGATCAGGCGCAGGGTCGACATCAGCAGTGAGTCGCCCCGGGTCCGCAACAGCTGCGAGCCGACCGCAAATACGGCGGTGGGCTCCGAGCGTCGGGCAACGGCCTGCACGCTGACGGTCGGCAGGCTGGTGTTCTGCCCGAAGAACGGCAGCACGCTGCGCTCGGCGACCACCTGGACCGCGTTGCGGGGGTTGCTGGCGTCGATCGTGGTGACGAAACGGTTCGCCGTGCCACGGCTGGCGCTCCAGTTACCGCAGCGGATCTGCAGGCTGCCCGCAAACTTGTTCTGGGTCAGCGCGCTCTGCCGCGCCGCACTGTTGTCGCTGTTGTCCGAGGTGCACAGCTCCAGCCGTTGCGCGCCGGCCAGTGCGGCCAGGTCGGCGACCTTCTGCGCATCACGCTTGGCCCAGAACAGATAGCCGATTTCGATCAGACCCAGCATCGCCAGCAATGCCAGCATGACCAGCATCATGGTGATCGACATGCCGCCACGCGGGCGGCTGAAACTGAACTGGCGTGGGCGTTTCATGGCCTACCTCAGCGTCCGGATGAGGATGTTCCCTTGGACTTGGCGACATCGGTTTCAAAGAAGTCCGGGATCTCGTGTTCAAAGCTCTTGATGTAGCGGGCATAGCTCAGGGTGGCCTGGTCGCCGAGGATCGGCAGATGCTGGCCGGCCTGCTGCCCTGATGCCTGCAGGCGGAACAGGTTGCGTGCGGTATCGCCGATCTGGCTGCGTACCGGGCGCGTTGCTGGAGCGATGCCGTCGGCGGCGACAACCGCCGTGGGAGCTGTTACCGGCGTCGGCGTGGCGGGCGCTGCCAGGTCGACCGTAGGCAGTGGCTCGGACTGCAGCGGCTGCGAAGCAGGCGCTGCCGGCGTGCTGCCGCCGAGCATCTGCCCGGTCAACGGCTGTTGCTGCGCCTGCGCGGCTCCTGCAACCAGCAGGAAGGTCAACACGGGCAGCAGGCGTCGGGTCGGGGGCGTCGCGGTCATGGTGTGTTCCCGTTCGGGCGGTCGGAGGCGCTGAAGCGTTCCAGCATCGAGGGCGGCAGGCGCTGCGGATCGCGCGCATCACGGGCATCGCGGCGCGGCTCGGCTGCCAGGCGTGTGCTGCCTGTTGTATTGCTGCTGGCCGTGGCCGTGGCCGTCGCCGTCGCTGGGGCGGGGGCTGGTGTCGGCGCGACCGTTGCGGCAGCGGCAGCGGCATGACGTTGCTGCAGGCGGGCACGGATCTGTGCGGCCTGCTGTTGGATGCTGTTACGGGTTTCTTCGTTGAGATTGGCCTGCTGGGCAAGACGCTCGGCGGTGGCGGTATCGCCACGCAGCACCGCCCACAGCGCCAGGTTGGCGGTGGCCTTGGCGTTGCCTGGTGACAACTCCAAGGCCTTGGCCAGCGGTTCGCGCGCCTGTTCGAAGCGGCCGGCGCGAAGCCGTGCATAGCCAAGGTCGCCCAGGTAACTGGTATTCAATGGCTGCAGCTGGGTGGCCTGCGCCAGCGCTTGTTCGCTGCCGGCATCGTCATCGCGGCGCGCGGCGATCAGGCCAAGACCATGCGCCGCTGCAGCCGCCTGCGGACCGCTGGACAGTTCGCGGTACAGGGCGATCGCCGCGTCGGCCTGTCCCGTCTCGCGCAATGCATCGGCCTGCAGCAGGCGCAACGCCGGCGGATCGCCGTAGCGCTGGCGGAAGGCGTCGACGTGGGCGAGCGAGGCATACCATGCGCCTTGCTGCTGCATGCGCTCGATCAGCTCCAGGTAAGCGTTGCGGCTGTCCTGCGGTGCCGGTTCTGGTGCCGCCAGGCTGGGGGCACGCAGATACTTCGGCGTGGTCGATGAGCAGCCGCCGGCGACGGCGACGAGAGCAATCAGCAGGCAGGCGTTGCGCAGGGCAGGCATCAGGGCGATCCCATCTTGGACATGGTGGTGGCCAGCGCGACCAGCGCGGGGCCGGCAAGGACCAGCATCAGCGCTGGCAGCAGGGTCAGCATCATCACCACGGTCATCTTCACCGAGAGCTTGCCGACCTTTTCTTTCAAGGTATTGCGGCGCTGTTCGCGCAGGCGGATGCTGAACTGCCGCAACGGCTCCTGCACCGCACCGCCGTGCGCATGCACCTGCAGGATCAGTTGCATCAGGCTGCTCAGGTCGTCGTCGGCATAGACCTCGCTCAAGCGACGCAGTGACTGTGCGCGGGTGCGGCCGTGGGTGTAGGCCACGTTGGCTTCCTGCAGTTCGCCACCGAGTACCGGCAGCGCGTCACGCAGCTTGTCGCCGAGCGTCTGCAGGCTCTGGTCCATGCTGAAGCCCACGCCTTGCAGCAGACGCAGCAAGTCGATCAGCAGAGGCAACTCCTTGTCGACGGCGCGCCGGCGCCGCTTCACCCAGGAAGAGAGAACGAACTTGGGCAGCAGCAGGCCGGCGGCCAGCGCACCGATCACCACCATGATCTTCGCCAGCCCCGTGGCATCGCTGACAGCCAGTGCCAATGCCAGTACAAGCAGTGCCAGCAGCAAGCGCAGGCCCAGATAGATCGCAGTGCCGCGACGCGTGTTCCAGCCGGCCAGGTCCAGCAGCAGGCGATCCTCATTGGCCAGCAGCGCCGCTTCCAGGCGACCGCCACTGAGCGCGCGGCCGAATCGCTCCAGCCAGCCCAGTGAATCGCGTTGTGTGGTCTCGTTGTCACGCGCCTCTTCGCGCGGTTGCAGGGCGGTCTTCAACGTGGCCGAGGTACGGTGTTCGCGATGGCTGCGCACCCAGCCGCCGATACCGAGCAGGGCGATACCGGCGGCCAGCACGAGCAGGGAGAGGGCGAACCAGGCACTGGCGCTCATCGGGCATCTCCGGGGTGGCTGCGGCGGTTCATAGTGATTTGGCCAGGCGATACAGCAGGAACGCTCCGAACAGCTCCAGCCCCAGTGCGATCAGCAGGATCTTGTGGCCGAGTGGATCGTGCAGCACAGGCTGGAAAAATTCGGGGCTGGAGATTGCCATCAGCACGGCGCAGGCCGGTGGCAGCAGCCCCAGAACCCACGCCGACATGCGTGTCTCCGATGTGGTCGCGGCCAGCTCCTGCTGCGCCTGTTCCAGGTCGCGCATGAAATCACCCATGCGCTGCAGGATCTGGTCGGAGCGGCCACCAATGCGCACGCTGACCCCGATCACTACCGATAGCACCTTCAGCACATCCATGCGATACGGTTGCGCCGCCAGTGCGAGTGCACGGTCCAGGTCCATGCCGCTCCGCGCATAGCGCACCGTGGTGTCCAGCAGGCCCCGCAGTGGTGCGCTGGTCTGCATGGATGCCACCTGGAATGCCGCCTGCAGGCTGTTGCCCAGCGCGGTCAGGCGCACCAGGTTGTCGAGGAAGTCCGGCAACTGATGCAGCAGCTGCGCGCGCAGCTTCGAAGTCCGCCGCATCACCCACAGCCAGCAGCCCAGCAGGTACAACAGCAGGGTCAGCGGGAACATCCACACGGTGCCGAGCCGCAGCATCGCCACCACCGAAAGCACCAGCCCCGGCACCTGCAGCATGATGGGAAGCTTCCAGCCCGTCTGCAGGCCGGCGCGCTGCAGCAGGCCGTCCAGGGGCAGCACGCGGCGCCCGCTGCTGGCCGGTCGCGGCGGGTCGTTGGCTGCCGCGACCGAGGCGCCTGCAGGGGCTCCGGCACTGGCGTTGCCACGCGCCAGGCGCTGTTCGGCGTGCTGCATCGACGCCTGGCGCTGCTCGCGGCTGCTGGCTGTGCCCCACAGCCAGACCGCCAGCGCCAGCAGCACCGAGATGACGCTCAAAACGCCCAGCAGCGCGCCGGTTCCCATGCTCAGATGTCTCCGTAGAGCGATTCGCGCAACTGCAGGCGGAACGGCTCCAGCTTGTGCGAGTGCGGATGGAAGCCCAGCCCGATCCAGCGATCGATCTCCTTGCCGTTGCCGTCGATCTGCAGCTCGTGGCGGAACATTTCCTGGGTGGTGATCAGGTTGTCGCTGACGCCGGTGATCTCGGTGATCGAGACCAGCACGCGGCGGCCGCTGCCAAGGCGCGAGATCTGCACGATGAAGTCGATCGCACTGGCGATCTGCCGGCGCAGGCTGTCCTCGCTGCCCTGGAAGCCGGCAAAGCCGGCCAGCATCTCGATGCGGTACAGGCAGTCACGCGGCGAGTTGGCATGGATGGTCGCCATCGAACCGTCGTGGCCAGTGTTCATTGCCTGCAGCATTTCCAGCACCTCGGCACCACGCACCTCGCCGACGACGATGCGATCGGGGCGCATGCGAAGGCTGTTGCGCACCAGGTCGCGGATGCTGACCGCGCCCTGGCCCTCGGCGCCACCGATGCGGCTTTCCAGGCGCACCACGTGCGGATGGTTGAGTGACAGTTCGGCGGTGTCCTCCACCGTGATCACGCGTTCGTTGGCCGGCACGTAGCTGGCCAAGGCGTTCAGCAGCGAGGTCTTGCCCGAGCTGGTGCCGCCGGACACCAGAATGTTGCAGCGGCCCAGCACCATCGCCTTCAGCAAGGCCTGCATCGGTGCATCAAAGGTGCCCTTGGCCAGCAGTTCATCGGGGGTGAACGGATCCTTGCGGAACTTGCGGATGGACACCATCGGTCCGTCCACCGCCAGCGGCGAGATGATCGCGTTGAGGCGACCGCCGTTGGGCAGGCGCGCATCGACCATCGGATTGGAGTCATCCAGGCGGCGCCCAAGCGGGGCGAGGATGCGGCGCAGGATGCGCAGCAGATGCGTATCGTCGGTGAAGCGCTGGGTGGCCCGCTTGAGCTGGCCGCCCTGGGACACGTGCACATCCTTGAAACCGTTGATCAGGATGTCTTCGATGGACGGGTCGTGCAGCAGGTCATCGAGCGGGCCGAAGCCGGTCAGCTCCTTGACCAGGCCATCGGCGACCACCTGCATTTCCTCTTCGTTGATCGGGATGCGCCACTCCTGGATGAAGCTCACCGTCTGCACCTGCACCCAGCGGGCGATGGTGTCCGGGGCCCAGGAATCGATGTCGATGCGCTCGTCCTCGATGCTGTTGAGCAGGTGCTCATGCGCGGCCGACAGCACCTTCTGGTACTGCTCGGTCTGAGCGAACGGCAGATGGCCCGCGGCGCTCTCGGGCAGCACCGGACGGGCAACGGCATGCGGGAACGGGGTTACCTTGTCTTCCATTGCGATCCACCCAGGGCAAGGGAGAGTCTTTCCCGCAGGCCCTGCGCCTGGACCGGGCACGCGGCCGGATCCAGTCGCGGGACGAGCGGGGCGAGGGCACGCAGGTAGGGGTCGCGCGGTGCATCCTGCAGCAGCAGGTGGCCCTGGCTGGCTGCCAGGCGTACGCGCGGTCGTTCGGGCAACGTTGCCAGCAGCGGCACCTCGAAGCGGCGCGCGATCTGCTCGGGGCTCATGCCGCTGCTGTCGTCGTGGCGATTGATCACCAGCTGCAGGCGCTTCTCGCGTTCACGCTGGCCGGCGAGGTGCTTCAGTGCCTGGTCCAGTGACACCAGCGTGGCGATCGAGGCGTCGGTGACCAGCCAGATCTCGTCGGCCTGGTCCAGCAGCAGCGGCGGCAGCTGACGCAAAGGGCAGCCACCGGCATCGCACAGAACACTGGCGAACACGCCGCGCAGCCGTTGCAGCAACGCGCCCGGGTCCGAGGGCGGCACCGCATCGCTGCCACCTGCACGGTCCAGCAGCACCAGCCCGGACTCATGACGCGCCATCGCGGTGCGGGCCAGGGTAGCGTCGATGCGGCTGGCATTGCGCAGCGCATCCTCGTAGTGGAAGCGGCTGTCGAGATTGAGGTACAGCGCGAGGTCGCCCGAGGGTTGCGCCAGTTCCAGCAGCAGGCCGTCCTGCTGCAGTGCCTCGCCCTGGGCCAGCGCACGGGTCTGCTGCGCCAGCACCGACAGATGCGCTGCAAGGGTGCTGGTGCCGACGCCGGCGCGCACCCCCAGCAGCACGATCAGGCGTGCCTTGTGTGCCAGCTGTGCGGAGGGAGCCGGTCGTGGCGACAATGCGCGGCGCAGTGCGGCTTCGATGCCGGTGTTGTCGCTGTCCAGGTCCAGCACGTCACGCAGGCCCACGCGCAGCGCCATCACCACGCCTTCCACCTGGCCGGCACTGGTGGCTCCGACCGCGACCAACATCAGGTCCGGCTCGGTCTGCTGAAGTTGCTGTGCAAGCACGCTGGAGGCGGCCGCGTGCTCGGGACGGAAATCGAGAAGCACCAGGCTTTCCGGGCCGCGCTGCAGGTCCTGCGCGGAGGTCGGCATGCTGCTGTCCTGCCAATGCAGGGTCGTGGTCGGCGGCAGTTTGGCCGCCAGCCGGGGCAGCAGTTCGCGATCCATGCCGTACAGGACCAGGTTCATCGGTGGTCCTTGTGGATGCAGCGGCTGGGCGGTGGCGTAGGGCATGGTCGTGGTATCACAGGCATCATGGAATCAGCGCGAGAAGCCGGGCACCGGGTCCTGGCTGATCGGACCCAGCAGCCAGGCGCCCCATTCGGGCATGTGCGGCTTGGCTTCGCGGTCGCCGGGCAACGGCAGTTCGGTGTTGCGCGCCAGCGGCTTCACCAGCCGCGGCGTGACGATGATCACCAGTTCCTTGTCCTGGCGCTTGTAGTCGAAGTTGCGGAAGAACGAGCCGATGATCGGCAGGTCACCCAGCAGCGGAATCTTGCCGACGCTGGAAACCACGTTGGAGCTGACCAGGCCACCGATCACGAAGCTCTCGCCGTCGCCGAGCTCGACCGTGGTGTCTGCGCGCCGGGTAGTGATTGAGGGAATCTGCACGCCGTTGAGCGCGATGGCGTTGCTGTAGTCCAGGTCGCTGGCTTCTGGTGCGACTTTCAGGGCGATGCGGTTCGGCGCCAGTACCGTCGGCGTCACGGTCAGGCCGATGCCGAATGGCTTGTAGGTAATGGTGGTGGTACCCAGCCCCTGCGGTTCCAGGATCGGCAGTTCGCCACCGGCAAGGAAGCTGGCACTCTGGCCGGACAGCGCGACCAGTGTCGGTTCGGCCAACACACGCGCCATGCCGTTGCTCTGCAGCAGGTCGACATCGGCGTTCCACAGGCCCTTGGTCGAGCCGAACACCAGGCGGAATGCGGAGGAAATGGGCGACTCGGCTTCGTTGCCGGAGTTGCCTTCCTTCATCCCGGGCAGGATGCCGGTGTTGCCCGGCAACTGGCCGCCAGGGCGGGCGAAGCCGTAGGCGAAGTTGCCATTGCGGTTCTGGAAGCTGATGCCGATCTGCTTCAGTGCGGTCTTGTTGAATTCGACCACCTTGACCTCGACCTGGACCACGCCGCCGCTGCTGATCGTCGATGTGTCAGCAAGCGTGCCGTCCTTGCCCAGCGCCATCGCCGCGGTGCGTTGTTCCTGCATGTGCGAGAGCACGCTGTCGGTGCTTCCCTGCAGCAGGCCCTGGTTGTCCTGCTGGGTGAACACCAGCCCGCCCGAGCCGGTGTCGGCCGCACCCTGCACGGCACTCTGCACCCGCACCTGCATGCGCTGCGGTTCGGCCTGCTTGCGGTGCCAGAGCAGAAGCGTGGTGGTGCCCGGTGCCTTGCCAACCAGCAGGGCCTGGCGCTGGCCACGCAGCATCACGATGTCGGCCACACCGGGGTCGGCGATGGCGACCCGCTCCAGGTCGGCTGGCAGCGTCCACGGTCGCTGCTCACGTGCCTGCAGCACCAGGTCGTCGGCCGCCACGCTTGTTGCCGGTGCCAGCAGCACCAGCAGCAGGGCCAGCCAGCGCTGGCGGGGGGAGAGGCGTGGACTGCGGCGACGTTCGGTCATGGATGCGCTCGATGCAGGTCAAAGGGAACCACGGGGAGCAGAGCTGTCCCCGCGGATGATTTCGATGCCAGGGGCGCGCGGCGCACTGTGACGCACCGCAGGTACACGTGCCGGCGTCTGCGGGTTGGCACGTGCCGGGGAGGTCCCGCGGCCAGCCAGCGCATCGTCGTCGATACCGGCGAAGGCATGGTTCTCCGGTCGCTGCAGGGCAAGCTGCTGTTCCGCATCCAGGCCGCGCAACGGATCGATCACCCCGCGTGACTGCGGGAACAGGGCGAGGTCGGGCAGGCCGGTATCAGCCGGATTGCGCAGGGCCAGGAACAGCTTGCCCTGCTGCGCCCCCAGCAGCAGGCGATTGGCATCGGCCACCGGGACCGCCAGCACCGCACTGCGTGCCGGTTGGGTGGTTTCGCTGCTCGTGGTGTGGCTGCTGCCGCTTCCGGTGATGTCGGCGGCACGCGGGTCGTTGCGGTTGTCGCCTTCGTTGCTGGCAACAGCGTCGCTGGTAGCCGGGGCGATATCCTGCTGGCCATAGCTGAGCACGCGCAGGCGGGACAGCAGCAGGCGCGTCTGTGCAGCCTCGCCCGGGCCGCTGGCGTTGGGCTGGGCATTGCGCAGGTTGAGGAAGACGTCGACGAAGTCGCCGGGCAGGATGCGGTTGCCAGCGCCGACCAGTTCATCGACCGGCACCGCAAGGGCGCGCTCGCCCGGGCGCAGCTGCAGCGAGAATCCCTGCGCCAGTGCGCTGCTGCTGATGGCGGTGCCTTCGGCGATATCCTGCACCGGCACCTTGCCGACGACGGAAGCGATGCTGGTGGCGGCACCGGCGACCGGCGCGGTGCGCTGCGCCAGGCGCAGCCCGTTGGCGGTGATTGGTTCGCCGGCCGGCAGGCGCGCTACCGATTCCACCACCGTGATCGCCTGGGCCTCGCTCTGCGCGACCGGAGCCACTGTGGCCGGTGCGTTCGGCTTACGCCCGATCATGAAGGCGACCAGGGCCAGCAGCACGGCCAGCCCGATCAGGGCAACGGCGGCGATGCGGGTCAACTTGAGCATGGAACCGTCTCCTGTACCGATCGTCAGTTGCCGCTGCCGAGGTCGAGCTGGGCGACCGCGACGCTGCGGATGGGGGCCTGCATCACCCACTTGTAGAGCGTGGCGGTGCCGGGCAGGAAGGGATGGCTGGCGTAGTCGTAGCTGACTGTCACGGTCATGCACTGGGCCGTGGCCAAGCCCGCGCAGGGCGCCTGCGGCGACACCACGACGGCGTTGCTGCCGCCATTGCTGCAGTCGACGGTCTGTGCTGAAAACTTCAACAGCCATTGCATCGAGTTGCGCGCCGCGACGCATGCCGCTGTACGGCGCTCATTGGCATTGCCATAGCGCAACGATGCGCGCGCACCCTCGGCCGAGGCGGTGGCCAGGGTCTGCTGCGCAGCCATGATCATCACACCGGAAAAGGTGAACATCAGCAGCGGCAACAGTCCAAACATCAGCATCAACGCGAACTCGATGCTGGCGACGCCACGCTGCCGGCGGGGGCTGCGGGAGTTCATGACACACCTCCGTAGGCGCTGATGAGGATCCAGCCGATGGCGGAAATCGCCAGGTAGGCTGCATAGGGAATGCCGTGGCGTCCCTGCCGGGCGCTTTGCATGTCACGGAGTGCAGGATGTGATTGCCAGTGCGAACTGGCGCGGTCTACCTGGGCCTGCAGCCCGAACGGCAACAATGCGCCCAGCCGACGCGATACCAGGACGATCGCCGCATGGGCGCCGGCAGCGAGACTGGCCGCGATCCAGATCGGCAGCAATGCCTGCCAGCCCAACATCAGCCCCAGCACCGAGAAGAACTTGACGTCGCCAGCGCCCATCCAGCGAAGTGCATGGAATGGCAGCAGCGCGACCAGGCCCAGCGCCGCGCCGGCGACGTGGGGTCCCCACGGCAGGCGCGGCGCGCTGAACTGGCCAGCGACGATCAGGACAACCGCGATCACGCACGCCGACAACAGCCAGGTGTTGGGCACCCGGCGGGCGTACAGGTCGCTGATCGCGATCCGCAGGCACACGCCGATGGCCAACAGTCCCAGCAGTGTCATCGCACCCTCCATTGTCCGTCAGTGGACGGTCAGCAGTTGCTGTCCCTGATCAGCCTGGGACGCGGCTCAGGCCGGCGGGGTGCCCGATGCCTTGTCGGCAAGCTTGGTGAGATTCTCAAAGAGCGTTTCGAAGAAATCCTTGATCTGCGTGCTGCCCAGTGCGATCAGGACACCCGCAATCACAGCAGCCAGCAGGCCGTACTCGAGTGCGGTAACGCCATCTTCTTCCTTCAGGAACCTGCGGATCGATGCGTTCATGATGCTTGTCTCCCTCTACCTGTCTGCAACAGGACACCTGCGTTGGGCGGTGGCCCGGCTCCGCCGGGATCGTCCGTGGACCTCCGCCCATCCTGGCGGAGGAGGCACGGCGGGACGGGCCCGCTGTGCTCAAGCAGGGTGATCGTTTCCAGGAAGGACGCCGGCCGCGCGACTGCGACCGCACGGCGCCGGGCCGGTGGTCGAAGTATCGTGCGATGCGTGCATGTTCATGCGTTCCCCCTGGATGCGGCCACTCTTGAAGGGCCGGATCACCGTGATATCGACTTTGCCTGAATGGCGGCCCGCTGCAACCGGAACCTATATGCAAATTCGGCAGAAAACACTCGGACCTTAAACTTTCAGATTGTTTCTGTGACGAGAATCCGTTCGCCGGCAAAATCGTTCATCGACGTGCAGATAATGTGATCCCTTGAAGTGATCGCATGCGAAAACCGTGCCAAACACGACAACAAGCCCTTCACCTGTGTATCGATTTTATTCAATCCATTCCGTGGGTTTACCCGCGAATATTATCGGGCATACTCGCATTCAAGCTATGGAGTTTTCCCGGGTGGCTGAGCGGCATTGATCGTTTCCATCCCGGCAACGGCAGCGGTTCCTGGAACGGTGTGCGTCCTGTCAGGCAGTGGGGGCCGCATCGCATGACGGATCAACGGGGGGACGACACTGTCATGGTCGATGGTGGGGTAGGAGACAGCGACGACAGCGGCCTGCGGTCGATCGACCTGGCGACGCTGAGCGGCGTGCTTCGTGTGTGTGATGTCGAATTGCTTCTGCTCGATGGCAACGGGCCACGGGCGGCCTTCGCTTCGCGCGTGCACGAGGAGGCCCTGTTCTGCAGCATCAGCTGTGGTTTCCATTGCCGTGGGCGCTTCATGCTGCCGCCGGACTGGGCGATGCTGGGGTATATCCACGCCACCGATGAAACGCTGAGCTGGTGTCACGGAGTGCCACTCACGCCAGGAATGGCGTTGATCGTCATGCCCGAGGGTATCAGTGAGTTCACGCTGAGCCCCGGCACCCATATGACCCTGATGCTGGTACCGGTGGCGCGCGTGCAGCGCAAGCTGACCGAACTGAGCCTGCGCAGCACGCCGCCCGCAGGCCAGGCGCTGTCCTTGTTCAATCTAGCCAGTGATTCTGCGCCATTGGCGGGGCACTACCAGCAACTGCACCAGCAGCTGGGGCAGGGCATCGCCCTGCAGCCGGATGAAACCGAACGCCTTCTGCATGGGCACGTGCAGGCGCTGCTCGGCGCCGGTGCAGCAGACCGCCCGGGATGCAGTCGCGCACGCCGGACGCATTATCTGATCGCGCAGCGTGCGGAGAACTTCATGCGGCTCAACCTGCGCCGCAATATCTACATGAATGAAATCTGTGATGCCGCTGGCGTCAGCGAGCGCGGCCTGCGCTACGCCTTCGAGGACCTGTTCGGCACCTCGCCCAACCGCTACCTGTCGATGCTGCGTCTGTGCGCGGCCTGCCGCAGCCTGTCGATGGCCGATTCCAGCCGTCGCTCGGTGAAGGCCATCGCGCTCAGCTGCGGCCTGTGGGACCTGTCGCGCTTCGCCGACAATTACCGCAAGGTCTTCGGCGAATTGCCGCGCGATACCTTGATGCGCGCGCCGGCGCAGATCGGCCAGCCGGCCTGACCTTAGCGGCACAAGGGCTTCCCCGTCGTTTCTGCCGGAATTGCTTATCCGCTTGCCGATATGGTTGCCGCTTCTGCATAACCGGCTGCCGATTCCGACCGTGGATTTGCCGGAATGCGCGATTGCCGTGCCGGAATGAAGTGCGCAGCCACCGTTGCAAGCGCTGAAATGTCAGTCACCTGCCTAACGGCAAGTCCACTGACATTCCAGTTGTTCGCCTACGGGGGAAATGCTCATGAACCGCATCTACCGGCGTGTATGGAACCGCCAGCTCAATGCTCTGGTTGTGGCCTCGGAACTGGCCACCGGCGACAGCGGCGGCGGTGCCGCGCGCGATCCGCGCAGTGTCCTGCTGATGCCCACGGTGCTGGCGCTGGCCCTGCTGTGTGCGCTGGCCAGCGGCCACGCAGGAGCATCAGAAGCCAATCAATCGCTGCGCGACCTGCAGGCTTTGGCCGCCAAGTATGCGCAGCCGATGCCCGTCAAGGTCGATGCCGAAGTGGCATTGGCCGCCGCCTCGCGCCAGGCGCAGAGCAGCCCGGCGATCAGCGCCGACGCACGTGTCGGCCTGCAGCTGAGCACCGCCTCGCTGCCAGCGGTGCGCGACGTGTTGCCGGCCACGGTGCAGGTGAAGCTGGCCGCCAACGCCACACCGAAGCAGGTTGCCGTTCCGGCACTGGCCGCCGATGTCCGCGCCAACATCGGGCTGGGTCATGCAGCGTCCAATGCAACGAAGGTTGATGCATCGCTGGCGGCACAGGTTGCGCCGTCCGCGCATGCACCGCTCGGCGTGGCTGCGGATGCGCGGGCGAAAGCCAACGTTGGCGTCGCCGGTGCGCAGTTGGCCTCGATCGATACCGGCGCCACGGCGGCGGCCGGCATCAGCAGTACCTCGGCGGGTTCGTTGCCTGGGCTGAAGACCTCGGTTGCTGGCAAGGTCGATTCGCAGCTGAAGCTGGCTGGGCACCAGATCAATGGCCAGGGCCAGGTCAAAGCGACGGCAGCGGTCACACTGCCGGCCAAGGAAGAGCTGCCGGGCGAAACCCACGACCGTGCGATCACTGCAGCTTTCGATACCGGCGTCGCCGGCAACGTGCGCCTGCAGGCGCCGGATGGGCAGGAAGTGGTGGCCGACCGCAATCTGAAACTCGCCGGCCAGGCAACGGTCGCGGCACAGAACAGTGCGTTGGGTGTGGGCGGCCTGGTGGGCGGCGTGGTGGGCTCTGCGGGTAGTGCGGTGGGTGGCGCGCTCAACGGTGTGGTCGGCACAGCTGGCAGCGCGGTGGGCGGCGCACTGAACGGCACGGTTGGATCCGTCGGTGGTGCAGTCGGCGGTGCGCTCAACGGCACCGTTGATACTGTTGGCAGCGCGGTGGGTGGCGCGCTCAACGGAGCGGTCGGCACCGTCGGTGCAGTCGGTGGTGCGGTGGGCGGCGCACTGAACGGTACCGTTGGCTCCGTCGGTGGTGCAGTCGGCGGTGCGCTCAACGGCACCGTCGGCAACGTCGGTGGTGCAGTTGGCGGTGCGCTCAACGGCACCGTTGGTACTGTTGGCAGTGCGGTGGGCGGCACGCTCAACGGAGCGGTCGGCACCGTCGGTGCAGTCGGTGGTGCCGTGGGTGGCGCGCTGAACGGCACCGTTGGATCCGTCGGTGGTGCAGTTGGCGGTGCGCTCAACGGCACCGTGGGTACTGTTGGCAGTGCGGTGGGCGGCACGCTCAACGGAGCGGTCGGCACCGTCGGTGCAGTCGGTGGTGCCGTGGGTGGCGCACTGAACGGCACCGTTGGATCCGTCGGTGGTGCAGTTGGCGGTGCGCTCAACGGCACCGTGGGTACTGTTGGCAGTGCGGTGGGCGGCACGCTCAACGGAGCGGTCGGCACCGTCGGTGCAGTCGGTGGTGCCGTGGGTGGCGCACTGAACGGCACCGTTGGATCCGTCGGTGGTGCAGTTGGCGGTGCGCTCAACGGCACCGTGGGTACTGTTGGCAGTGCGGTGGGCGGCACGCTCAACGGAGCGGTCGGCACCGTCGGTGCAGTCGGTGGTGCCGTGGGCGGCGCACTGAACGGTACTGTCGGTAACGTCGGCAGCGCGGTGGGCGGTACGCTCAACAACACGGTTGGCGCGGTGGGCAGCACCGTTGGCGGTGTGCTCAACGGCGCGACCGGCGGCAGCAGCGGTGGCCTCGGCGGCCTGCTGGGCAACACCCTGGGCAACGTCGGTGGTGCCGTGGGCAACCTGCTCAACGGCAACCTCAATGGCACCATCGGCAATCTCGGCAGTGCCGTGGGTGGCCTGGTCGGTGGCACGCTGAGCGGCCTCGGCCTGACCAAGCCCTCGGCGATTCCGCCGACCAGCCCGAAGGCGCCGGCTCCGGCCGATCCGAACGCGGGCCTGATCATCGGCACCGGCGGCCTGGTTGGCAACGTCGGGCAGCTGATTGGCCCGACCACCACCAGCCTGTTTGGCGGCAACGGCTACCTGAGCAACGGCAACCTCAAGCTCAGCAACGCCAACGTGATGCAGACCTACTCGACGGTCAATGTGCTGGGCCTGCCCGTGGTCAACCTGTCGCCGGTCGGCAGCACTCTCAACGGCCTGGGTGGCGCCGTCACCGGCGGTAGCTCGCACCTGACCCTGATCGGTGGTGTCACCTCCGACAGCTACATCTACAACATCAACAACGGCAATCCGGGCGGCCTGCTCGGGCTGCTGCTGCCGAAGGATTCGCCGGCGTGGGCGGCCAAGTGCCTGGACATCGCCCTGGCCGACATCTCCTGCTGGGCCGTCAACGCCGCGCAGGACTACCAGGTGCTGATGGGTGACGGCGCCTTTGCCAACGGTTCGAAGGAAGTGGTGATCGGCGCCAATGCCCGCCACGAGCTGCCGAAGGTCGATGCCAACGTCGCCTTCCCGGGTGCCGGCACCAATGATCCGAGCAACCCGACCGGTGTCCCGACTGCGGACTATGCCGCCCGCATGGGTCATTCGGTGATCGTCGGCGACAGCGCCGTCGGTACCGCCAATGGGCAGACCCTGCTCGGTGCCGAGGCGACGTCGAACCAGGCCAACTCGGTCGCCCTGGGCTACCGCTCGGCCGCGCTGCGCGGCGCCCAGGCCAGCTACAGCGCCTATGGCCTCACTGCACCGCAGGTCTCTGCCGGTGAAGTGTCGGTGGGCACCGCAGGCGGCGGCGAACGCCAGATCACCAACGTCGCTGCTGGTAGCGTCAACACGGACGCGGTCAACGTGGCGCAGTTGAAGGGCGCGATCAGCCTGATCAACGGCGTGGCCGATGCCGCAGTGACCTACGACCTGGATGGCGCCGGCAATCCGAACTATCGCCGGGTAACGCTCGGTGCGGGCACCGGCACCACCACCATCGGCAACCTGGCCGCTGGTGCGGTCAGTGCCGGTAGCCTGGAAGCGGTCAATGGCGGCCAGCTGGCGACGACCAACGCCGCCATCGCCGGCTTCTTCGGTGGTCGCGCGGCCTTCGATCCGGCCAGCGGTGCCTTCACTGCACCACTGTTCGAGATCAGCACCATCTCCACCGGCGGTGCGATCGCCAAGGGTCTGTATGAGAACGCCACCGATGCCTTCGCCGCGGTCGATGGTTCGCTGGTCAACCTCAACACGCAGATCACCGACATCCGCAACGGCGGGACCAAGTACCTGCGGGTGAACTCGACCGGCACCGAAGCCCTGGCCAGTGGCACGGACTCGATCGCCGTCGGCACCAATGCCCGCGCCACCGCCGCCAACAGCATCGCGGTGGGCGCCGGCAGCCTGGCCGACCGTGCCAACTCGGTGTCGATCGGTGCGGCCGGAGCCGAGCGTCAGGTCACCAACCTGGCTGCGGGTACCGCAGCGACCGATGCGGTCAATGTCGGCCAGCTGCAGGCGTCGGAACAGGGGGCACTGCGCTATGACCTCAATGGCGACGGCAGCGTCAACTACGCCAGTGCCACGCTCGGCCAGACCGGCACCGCCACCACGCTGCGTAATCTCGGGCCGGGTCAGGTCAGTTCCACCAGCAGCGAGGCCATCAACGGTGCCCAGCTGTTTGCGGCCAACCAGGCCGTGGCCACTCATCTCGGTGGTGGCGCAGCGGTCAACGCCAGCGGCGTGCTGACCGCACCGACCTACTCGATCAACAACGTCGCCGCCAACGGCACCGTGACCAAGGGCAGCTACAACGATGTCGGCACCGCCTTCGACGCGGTCAGCAACTCGCTGGCCAACGTCGCCGACCAGACCGATGAGATTGACAAGCTGGCCGTGAAGTACGACGTCGATGGCAGTGGCAACGTGCTCAACAGCGTGACGCTGACGGGTACCGGCACCGGCGCGGTGAAGATCACCAACGTCGCCGCCGGCAGCATCCTGGCCGGCAGCAGTGATGCCATCACCGGCGACCAGCTGTTCAGCACCAACAGCACCGTCGCCAACTACTTCGGTGGCACCACCGCGTACAACGGCGCCACCAACGTGTGGACCGCGCCGAAGTTCAGCATCTCCAGCATCGCCACCGACGGCACCTTTACCAGCGGCGACTACAACAACGTCACCGCCGCCTTCACCGCAGTGGACGGCTCGCTGAAGGTTCTCAACCAGCGCATCACCAACGGTGGCAGTAGCGCCTACCTGGCAGTGAACTCGACCGCAGCGGCCGCTACTGCACCGGGTGCGGAAGCGGTGGCGGTCGGCCCGCAGGCCAGTGCAGCGGGCGCCAACAGCGTAGCGGTCGGCAACGGTGCCAGCGCCAGTGCCGGCAACAGCGTCGCCCTGGGTGCCGGTTCGGTGGCCAGCGTTGGTGCACAGAGCGGCTACACCGGTGCCTACGGCCAGACGGGCGCCAGCAACTCGGCCGGTGAAGTGTCAGTCGGCAGCACCGGCAGCGAGCGCAAGATCACCCATGTCGCCGACGGTTCCGATACGTACGACGCAACCAATGTCGGCCAGCTGAAGAACGGCGTGAACTACGCCATCGACGAGTCGAAGAAGTACACCGACCAGAAGATCCAGAACATCACCAACGTGGCCGGCAGCTTCCGCGCCAACAACACCAACAACCTGGCCGATCCGTCCGCCAGCGGTGCCAACTCGGCTGCCGGTGGTGCAGGCTCCACCGCCGCCGGTGCCAACTCCACCGCGCTCGGCAATGGTTCGCAGGCACAGGCCGACAACTCGGTGGCACTGGGTGCGGGTTCGGTGGCGAACCGGGCCAACACGGTTTCGGTGGGTGCCAGTGGTGCCGAACGCCAGGTGGTCAACGTGGCCGACGGTTCGCAGGCTACCGACGCGGTCAACGTACGCCAGCTGCAGGCCTCGCAGCAGGGCACGATCCGCTACGACACCACGGTGAACGGCGCGACCAACTACAACAGTGTCACGCTGGGCAGCACCAGCAGCGGCCCGACCACGGTGCGCAACGTCGCCGCCGGTACCGCCGGTACCGACGCAGTCAACGTCGACCAGTTGAAGTCGGGCATGGCGCAGACCCTGGACTGGTCGAAGGCCTACACCGACGAGCGCATGGGCGGCTTCGAGCGCGACCTGCGCAAGACCGACAACCGCGCCTCGGCCGGCATCGCCTCGGCAATGGCCACCGCAGCACTGCCGCAGCCCAGCGAAGCGGGCCGCAGCATGGCCTCGGTCGCCGCCGGCAGCTACAACGGCGAATCCGGCGTTGCGGTCGGCATCTCCGGTGTCTCGGAAGGTGGCCGCTGGATCTACAAGTTCAGCGGCTCGACCAACAGCCGTGGCGAGGCCGGTGTGGCCGTCGGTGCCGGCATCCAGTGGTGATCCCCGCCGCCGGGCCGCAACCGCGGCCCGGCATTGCGGAAACGTCCATAGGGGGAATGACATGAAACAGCATCGCATCGCCCGCGCCGGCCAGCTGGCCGCCACGCTGGGCCTGATTCTGGGGATGAGCCTGCTGGCCGCCTGCCGCAGCCATGCGCCGGCCGCCGAGGGTCCTGCCGAAGCCACCGCCGTGCACTTCCCGGAGGCCTCGAAGGCCTCGCTGAAGGAAGGTATCTATCCCGACGTCGCCGACCTGCGCCGCTTCGCGCCGGGCATGAGCAAGCGCCAGCTGTATACGCTGCTGGGTACGCCGCACTTCAACGAAGGCATGTGGGGCGTACGTGAGTGGAATTACCTGTTCAACTTCCGCACTGCGCAGGGCGCGGAGTACTTCACCTGCCAGTTCCAGGTGCGATTCGACAGCAAGGGCATCGCCCAGGGCGGCTATTGGAAGCCTGAATCATGTGCGGCGGTGCTGGACCCGCCGCGGCCTCCGGCCCCGCCCGCTCCGGCGCCGTTGCCGGAGCAGCCGCTGCGCCTGTCCGCCGACGCGTTGTTCGGTTTCGACAGCGCGGTGCTCAGCGCCAAGGGGCAGCAAGCAGTGCAGGGCGTGCTGGCACAGGTGCGCGAGGCCAGTCGGGTGCAGTCAATCCGGGTGACCGGGTATACCGACCGTATCGGCAGTGCCAGTTACAACCAGACGCTGTCGCAGCGACGTGCCGAAGCGGTGCGCATGGCACTTGTGCAGGGTGGAGTGCCGGCTGCCAGCATCAGTGCCGAAGGACGTGGTGCGGCGGAGCCGGTCGTGCAGTGCGACCAGCGCAATCGTCGCGAGCTGATCGCGTGCCTGGCTCCGAACCGCCGCGTGCAGATCGCGGGTGTGGCGCAGCCACGCTGAGAATCCTGCGCCGGGGCAAGTCCCCGGCATCCCGAGTCCCCCCTGACCGCCGGCAGGACGTGGCCACGTCTCCCCCGTTGTCCACGCCTGCCGGCGGCTCAGGTTTTCCATGGTGCACGCGATGAACGCCCAATTCCTGCCTCTTTCCATGAAGACGGAAACCACCCTCAGCGTGTATGGCCAGCTCGGCAACCATGCCGTGGTGCGCATTCCCGGGCGGCGCCTGCCGGGGTTGATCCTGCAGGCCGATACCGTGGCCGGCTTCCTCGCCCAGCTGCAGGAAGCCCAGGCCTGCCTGCGCAGTGGGCGCGCACAGCGCACCGACGCCGAGCTGGACATGCTGATCGACGTGCTGCAGCAGTGGTATGCGCTGATTGAATCGCGCCTGGCCGATGCCGGCGAGGCGCTGTAGAAGAAAAAGGGGACGGAGGGGATTAAGTCGTTCTTGCCCCGGCTGTGCCGGAAACGACTTAATCCCCTCCGTCCCCTTTTTTGTATCAGGCGCGGGCGCGGATCAGCCAGCAGGCGGCATCGACGCGTACACGGTCGCCCTCGATGAACGGGGTGAATGCCGCCACAGCCTTGTTCCGGAGCGAGGTGGCCCGGTCTTCGGGCAGGTTCCGCAGCGCCAGTCCCAACGGGCCCAGCTGGCCGACGTAGGTCGGCAGTTCATCGCGGGCGATCGAGCACGGCAGGTCGACCGCGACCATCTCCACATCCTTCCAGCCGGCGGCCTGCAACAGACGCTGCACGCGCTGGCCATCGGCAAAGGCAAATTGGCCGGGTGCTCCTGGCGCGCGTGGGGGTAGATCGAGTTCATCGGCAATGGCACGCTCGGCCGTCGTCATGAATGGGTTCTCCTCTGCGCTGCGCCAGGCGATGAAACGCAGGCCGGCACCCGGTCGCGCGGCGCGGTGCAGGTTGGCGAAGGCCGCGCCGGTATCTTCGAAGAACATCACACCCAGCCGCGACTGGATCCAGTCGAAGTGCGTCGAGGGCAACGGGTGCTGTTGCGCGTCTGCCACGATGAAGTCCGCGTCCAGTCCTGCCGCCTCGGCGCGCTGACGGGCAAGTGCCAGCATCGGCGCGGAGATGTCCAGGCCGGTGCTGTGTGCCGCCGGGCGAGCGGCGGCTGATGCCAGCAGGCTGGCGCCGGTGCCACAGCCTATATCGAGCAGTTGCGTGACGGTCTGCGGAAGCTCGGCCACCAGCAGGTCGGCCATCGGCTGGAACAGACCGTCGAGGATGGCCTGCTGGGCGACCCAGATCTGGCCGCCAGGGCCATTCCAGAGCGCATTCTGATCAACGGGGGATGTACTGGCCATGGCCTTGTCCTGCCGGGAAGTTGCCCATAGGTTGATGCTTGAAGGCGACTTGAGGTCAAGCCCATGCGTGAACTGGATATCGGCGAGGTGGTCAAGCGCAGTGGCGTGCCGGCCTCGACCCTGCGTTACTACGAACAGTTGGGCCTGCTGCAGGTGCTGGGGCGGCGCGGCCTGCGCCGGCAGTACGACGAGCAGGTGCTGGAGCGTCTGGCGCTGATCGGTCTCGGCCAGGCGGCGGGGCTGTCGTTGCTGCAGATCGGTGCATCGCTGCCGCCACAGCGTGGGTGCATCTCGCTGGACCGGGAGGCCCTGCTGGCACAGGCCGATGTGCTGCAGCAGCAGATCACCCAGCTGCAGCGGGTGCGCCGCCATCTACAGCGCGCGGCTGCCTGCCCGGAAGCGCAGGATGCGCGCCAGTGCGGTTCGTTCCGCAAGTTGTTGCGGGCCCAGCAGCGCCTGGCGGGTGGGTGAACCCGCGCAGCCCCGTCAATCGCGGGTACTGATTTCCCAGGTGGCATGCAGCACGCCCGGCACGTGCTCCATCCGTGCCAGCACCACGTCCAGCTCATCGGCACTCACGGCGGTACTGACCAGCACCGCGATCACATCAGTGGGCGCGTCGGCATGCTCGACCACCTGCACATCACCGACCGGATACTGCGCAGCTTCCAGCGCATCGACCAGGCGCTCGCGCACGCGCGGCACGGCTTCTGCATCCACGCTCAGGCGCACCTCATAGGTGGCCTCGGTGGCGGTCTCGTTGATCGGGATGCGGTTGATCGCATTGACCAGAGGCCGCAGCAGGGTGTTGCCGGCGATGATCAAGACCGTCAGCAGCACGCCTTCGGCCAGCATGTCCGCGCCGGTGCAGCTGCCGACCGCCGCCGAGCACCACAGCGTGGCGGCGGTGTTCAGGCCGCGCACGTTCATGCCTTCCTTCATGATCACGCCGGCACCGAGGAAGCCGACGCCGGAGACCACGTAGGAGATCACCCGCACCGCCTCGGCGCTGCCGGCGATGCGCATGCCCAGGTCGACGAAGGCAGCGGCGCCGACGGCGACCAGCACGTTGGTGCGCAGGCCGGCGGTGCGTTGGCGGTACTGGCGCTCGGCGCCGATCAGCGTGCCCAGCACGAAGGCGGCCAGCAGGCTGACCACGGTGTCGGCGAAGGGACCGGCCTGGAAGGTTTCAATGAAGCGCATGGCCGGAGTCTACCCGGTCGAGGTGACAGTAGATCCACGCCATGCGTGGATTTCGAGGCGGCCAGAAACGACTTAATCCCCTCCGTCCCCTTTTTTGCGGGGTCAGTCAGTGTCCTCGACCCGCTCGCCCATCAGTTCGCGCTGGCGTTTGTCCAGTTCCTCGGCGTAGCGCTTGCGCACGAAGGCTTCGGAGACCACACCCAGCACCTGACCGTCGGCGCCGACCACGGCCAGCTCGTCGGCCTGGGTCTGGTCAAAGCGCTGCATCACCGTAACCACGTCCGCGCCTGGCAGCAGCGACACGTCGCGGTTCTCGGCCAGTTCGCCAATGGCGGTTTCCGGCTTCACGCCGTCGCCGTACACGCGCGGAATCTGCACGATGCCGGCGTAATGGCCTTCGCTGTCGATCAGGATCACCCGGCTGCCCGAGCCCAGCGGGAAGCGCTGGCGGAAGGCGGCGGCGTCGAGGTCGGCCGGCGCGGTGGCCACGCCCTTGCGCATCAGCCGGCCGGCGTTGAGGTTCTGCACCCAGCCCACGTCGCGTGCGCTCTTGATGGTCTCGCCGCGCAGGTGCATGCGCCAGGTCGAGAACGAATAACCGAACCACTGCCGCACCAGCGTGCTGGAGACCAGCACCGCGCTCATCACCACGCTGGTCAGCAGGAAGTCGTGGGTGCCTTCCAGCACCAGCATGGCCATGGTCATCGGTGCGCCGACCACCGCAGCGGCCAGTGCGGCCATGCCGGCCAGCGCGGCCGAGGTGGCGTCGATCACCGGCACGCCGGTGGCCATCGCCAGCAGGCCGGCGAACAGGGCGCCGACCAGGGTGCCCATGAACAGCGAAGCGAAGAACAGGCCGCCGCGGAAGCCGAAGCCAAGCGAGATGCCCGATGCCAGGCACTTCAGGGTCAGCAGGCCGCCGATCCAGATCAGTGGCAGGTGCGTGGTCAGGTCCAGATGCAGCGCGCCATGGCCGGACGACAGCACCTGTGGGCTGGCCAGCGCCAGCGGGATCAGCAGCAGGCCACCGACGACCGGCCGGCCCCATAGCGGCAACGGGCTGCGCTTGACCGTGCCTTCGATCGAAGCGATCAGCCGCATCACCGCGATGCCGACCATCGCGCAGCAGCACCCCAGCAGGCCATAGATGGCGTAGTCGGCGGCGCGCACATCGATGGTCGAGGCAGCGGGCAGCAGATAGGCCTCGATGCCGGCCTGGTCGGCCACGAATGCACCGGCCAGCGCAGCGACGGCTACCGGGGCCAGTGCGGCCGGGGTATAGGCGCCGATGACAATCTCAAAGGCGTAGAACGCGCCGGCCAGCGGTGCGCCGAAGGCGGCTGCGATGGCACCGGCGGCACCGGCGCCGACCAGGATGCGCACATCATTGCGGCGCAGGCGCATCACCCGGCCCAGCTGCGAGCCGCTGCCCGCGCCCATCTGCGTATAGGAAGCCTCCAGCCCGACCGAGGCGCCGCAGCCGTTGGACAGCAGGGTCTGGGTCAGCACGATCAGGTTGTCGCGCATCGACATGCGGCCGCCATGCAGGGCGTTGGCTTCCACCGCATCCAGCAGGGGCCGCTTGAGCCGGGTCGCGGCCAGGCTGACCAGCCCGACCAGCAGGCCACCGAGCGGCAGTACCAGCAGCGCAGTCCAGGTCAGCGAGGGCAGGGAGCTCAGGCGCATGCCTTCGTCCAGCCCGTACAGGGTGCCCTGCAGCCAGCGTGCGATGCCGGATTGCAGCAGGGTCAGGTAGCCGGCGATCAGGCCGACCAGCAGGGCAAGCGCAATGAACCACAAGTCACTGCCACGCAGGCGCAGGCGCAGGCCCTGGAAGGCCGCATGCAGGCGCGATGGCGAAACAGGCAGTGACATGGTGGCGGCATGATACGCCGCCACCGTGATCGCCGCCGTCACTGCATCGGGTGGTTACCGGCTTAGAAGCGGTAGCGGCCCTGCACGTAGAAGGTGCGCGGCGCAGCCACCATGCGGCCGGCGTTGCCATCGACGTTGCGGGTGTACCAGCGCTTGTCGGCCAGGTTGTTGACGCCCAGCGCGATCTCGCTGTCACCCAGTCCCGGCACCTGCCAGGCCACCTGGGCATTCCACAGGCGCACGCCGGGCACGCGGCCCACGCGCGCATCGGCGCTCTCGGCCCAGGTGTTGGCCGCATCGGAGAACTGGCCGCTCTGGTGGGTGCTGGAGACATTGAAGGTCCAGCCGGCCAGTGCATAGCGTGCGCCGACGCTGTCGGTGTCGCGCGAGTAGAACGGCACGTCCAGGCCACGGTTGTCGCCCGACTGCTGGATCGCCTTGGTCCAGGTGTAGTTGGCGTACAGCTCCAACCCGGCCAGTGCGCTGTCTTCGCTGAAGTGGTACTCCAGCGCGCTCTCCACGCCCTTGTGGTCGGTGGCGCCGATGTTCTGGAAGGTCGGCGGGGTGATGCCCGGCACCTGCAGGATCTGGTTGTCGAAGCGCATCTTGAACACGGTCACTTCCGCGCGCAGTGCACCGTCCTGCCAGCGCGCACCCAGCTCGGTGGTCCTGGCGATTTCCGGATTCAGCGGGTTGCTGGCGGTCTGCGAATTCAGCTGGATGTTCTGCACCGGCCCGAACGAGGTGGTGTAGTTGCCGAACACGGTCAGCTGCGGGGTCAGCAGGTAGGCGATGTTGAGCGAGGGCAGCGCCTTGTCGTTGCGGCTGCTGAAGGTCGCCGCGCCTCCAGCCTGGCGGCGGTCCATGTCGATCCACTCCATGCGCACGCCCGGGGTGATCCGCCACTGGCCGATCGCGATGCGGTCGTCAATGTAGAAGGCATGTGCGTCGGTGGCGTTGTCGAAGCGGTTGGTTGCGCTGGCCACACCGGTACGGCGGGTGACGGTGTAGCTGCGGTCGTTGCCGCGCTCGCGCAGGAAGCGGTAGCCGGCGGTGATGTCGTGCACACTGGCGCCCCAGTGCAGGCGCTGGGTGTAGCGCGGCTCGATGCCGAGCACACGGTAGTCGCGCGGCTGCACGGTCAGCTGGGTATTGGCGGCGTTGATCAGCGAGCTGGCACGGCTGCTTTCGTTGTAATAGGCCACTACCTCGAACTCGCTGTTGGCCGACAGCGTGTTGGTGTAACCCAGGTCGATGCCGGTGCGGTGGCCTTTCCAGAAATCGGTGGGGCGCGTGTTCTGGAACGGGTCGGCCTCGTACTGGGCGCGGGTCAGGCCGCCCGGCGTCAGCGAGCGCACATCGTAGTAGGACAGCTTGGCGCGCAGTTCCTGCTGCTCGTCGATGGCATAGGCGAACTTCAGCGCGAGGTCGTTGAAACGGTCATCGCTGCCCTGGCGCCAGCCGCGGCCATCCTGGCCGGAGTACAGCAGGGCCGCGCCCAGGCCGTTGTCGCCGGTGCCGCCGAGGAAGGCGTTGTACTGGGTGCTGTCACCGCCGCCATGGTCGTAGGCGGTGTAGCGCACGCCCGCTTCGCCGTGCAGGCCGGCCTCGGTGGGAATGGCGCGGGTGCTGAAGTTGATGATGCCGCCCACGTTCTGCGGCCCGTAGCGCACCGCGCCGCCGCCACGCACCACGTCGATCGACTCGATGTTGGACAGGCTGGTCGGTGCGAACGACAGCTGCGGCTGGCCATACGGCGCCACCGCCAGCGGTACACCATCCAGCAGTACGGTCGAGCGCGGCGAGTAGCGCCCGGTCAGGCCGCGCACGCCGATGTTCAGCGAGACCGAACTGCCGGCGGTGCCGGAGTTGTCGGTGACCTGCACGCCGGGGATGCGGCGCATGGCATCGCCGATGCTGGCCGCGCCGCTGGCCTCGATGCGCTGGCGGTCGACCACCGTGCGCGCGCCGGCGAAGCTCTTGACGCTGTCATGCAGGCCGGTGCCCAGCCAGCTGCCGGAAACCTGGATGCTGTCCAGCGTGGTGGCACCGTCCTGGGCGAAGGTGTTGGCAGCCGGAAGCAGGCACAGGGCGAGGGCGGCGGCCAGCGGCAGGCGGGCCGTTTGCGGGGCGTGGATGGGCATCGATGCAGGTCGTGGATGGGCGTAAATGAGAATTATTGCTGATTCCATTCGCCAATGGAATGCGTCTCCGGTTCATGCTGATGGGCCGGTGGTAAAGTGGGTGATTGCTTCCTGACTCGCTGAGATCTGCCATGTCCCAAGCCGCTTTCTACCCCGTCGGAACCCCTGGCCAGCCGTGGGGAGCGGCGGAACGGGAGGCGTGGCGTGGCCGCCAGCAGCGCCTGCGTCGCTATGACGAGGAGGTGCTGCCGCGCATCGAGGCACTGGCCTCGCGCTTCGACAAGGTGGCCTATGGCCAACTGGACTACGCTGGCGAGACCTACACCCTGTTCGCCCTGCGCAGCCGCGACTGGAACCCGGCACTGCCGGCTGCCCTGGTCACCGGTGGCGTGCACGGCTACGAGACCAGCGGCGTGATGGGGGCGCTGGAGTTCCTCGAAAAGCACGCAGCCGATTACGCCGGCAAGGCCAACCTGCTGGTGGCGCCGTGCGTGAATCCGTGGGGCTTCGAGCGCATCAACCGCTGGAACTTCGATGCGATCGACCCGAATCGCAACTTCCGCGCCGATGGCCCGGCCCGCGAATCGACCGCGCTGATCGAGCTGGTTGCACCAATCAAGGGCCAGTTCGTGCTGCACATTGACCTGCACGAGACCACCGACAGCGACGAGAGCGAGTTCCGCCCGGCGCTGGCCGCGCGTGACGGCAAGCCGTTCGAGCCGGGCTTGATTCCCGATGGCTTCTACCTGGTTGACGACAGCGAGAACCCGCAGGCGGCCTTCCAGCAGGCAGTGATCGCCGCGGTGGAGAAGGTCACCCACATCGCGCCGGCCGACGACAAGGGCGAGATCATCGGTTCGCCGGTGGTGGCCCATGGCGTGATCGAGTACCCGCTGGTGAAGCTGGGCCTGTGCGCCGGCATTACCGGGGCGAAGTACACCACCACCACCGAGGTCTACCCGGACAGCCCGCGTGCGACCCCGCAGCAGTGCAACGACGCGCAGGTGGCCGCAGTGTGCTCGGCGCTGGATTACGCGCTAGCGCACCGCTGATCGGTAGTGCCGGCCGCTGGCCGGCAACTGAAAAAGGGGACGGAGGGGATCAAGTCGTTTGTGCCACAAACGACTTGATCCCCTCCGTCCCCTTCTTCTTCCGCAGGATGCGGAAATTCCAAACCGATGCTGAATGGAAGGCCGTCCATTCGCTGAATACATGGTGTTGGCGCAGCGATCTGCAAGTTCTTTCATTCTTTTCATTTTCATCGCTGTCGATCATGCGGCTCTCTCCGACAGTAAGTGGCGAAAATGAACAATCCACACCGATCCGTGATGCGGCGTTGCTGCCAACTGGCCCGCAACGCCGCTTGCTCTTCGTATGGACTCCGTGAACGTCTGATCGACGCCACCTCGCATTCTGCGGTGATGGATGGTGTCACCGATGGTGGTGGTCTCAGTCCCCGCTACGCCTTCATGGCAGTGATGTCCTGCGGCATCGCGATTCTTGGCCTGTTGCAGTCGTCAGCAGCGGTCGTCATCGGTGCGATGCTGATATCACCGCTGATGGGCCCGATTGTCCAGTTGGGCTTCTCACTCAGCGTGGTCGATTTCCGCATGATGGGGCGCTCCCTGTTCGCCTTGGTGTGCGGGGTGGCGCTGGCACTCGGCACTGCCATGCTGATCGTGTGGTTGTCGCCGTTGCGTGCAGCCACGAGTGAAATCCTGGCACGTACCCAACCGATCCTCTTCGACCTTCTTGTAGCGGTGTTTTCGGGCCTCGCCGGTGGGTACGCGGTCATTACCCGCAAGGGTGAGGCCATCGTCGGCGTGGCGATTGCTACCGCGTTGATGCCGCCGCTGGCTGTCGTGGCCTATGGACTGGCAACGGGGGAACCGCAGATCGCCAGAGGTGCGGGATTTCTGTTCATGACCAACCTGTTGGCCATTGCCTTCAGTGTCACGCTCATTGCCCGCTGGTACGGGTTTGGTGCGCGCAAGCGCACCCGTCATGCGATGTGGCAAGGCGCGGTCATTGTGGGTACGTTCGCGATGCTGGCCATGCCATTGGGCGTGGCGTTGCGCGATATCGGTCGCCAAGCCTGGAACGAAACGCAGGTCCGCTCTGTCGTACAGGGCTATCTCGATGAGCAGGGTGGAAGTATCCAGCGGCTGGATGTGAAGCGTAGTGCGGACGAACTGCAGGTGGATCTGGTGGCCATGGTGCCCGACTTCCATCCCGACGCGCAGGCAGCGCTGCAGTTACTGCTTGAACAGCGGCTGCCTGTGGCGCCACGATTGCGGGTAAGGCAGACGCTGGAGGCGAACGATACCGGGCGTCTTGATCGCGCAGACCTTGCTGGGCTGAGGGTTGCCGTCAGTGCGTTGGCCGGTCAGTTGCAGCAGATGCGATCGATCTCAACATTGTATGTAGGCGACCGGGCCAGGGGGGTATTGGGTGACCGGCCTGCAGAGCTTGAAGTAAGCGCAGAGCAGATGTGGGTATCGGCTACCCTTCTTGAACATGGTGGAGAAGAAGATGCACCACTGGCGATGCTGCAGGATGAGCTGGCGGCTGCGCTGCCGGGATGGAGAACCGTCGTGCGCGTCGCCCCCGTGATGGCAGAGGCCAGCGCTGGCGACAGTGGTGTGGCGACGGAGTAGCAGGTCGCGGCGGGAGCACCGGCACGCGTTGATCGGTAGTGCCGGCCGTAGGCCGGCAACCACGGGCACTGGGATTGCCGGCCAGCGGCCGGCACTACCTCATCCAAGCGCGTCGGCCCACCAGAGTGCGGCCGGTCCCGGCGGCGTATCACGGCGCCACAGCAGGTCGCTGTGGATGCGCCGCGGCCAGCCGGGCAGCACCAGTTCCACCAGCCGGCCACGGTCATAGCGCTGCACCAGCGCCCGCGGCAGCTCGGCCCAGCCGAGGCCGTCCTCGGCCATCTCCATCACCATCAGGTAATCGGTGGCGGTCCAGGCCAGGCCGGTGACCACGCGGGATTGATCGACTTCCGCGCTCAGGCGCACCTGTCTATGCCGCGCCAGCTGCGCGGCGGCGCGACGGCCAGCGCTGGCCAGCGGATGCTCGCGCGCCACATACACCGACAGCTCGCTGTGGTGCGCCAGCGGCCGTGCCACCAGCCCATCCGGATACTGCTCCTGCCGTGGCAGCAGACCCAGCGCGGCGCGTCCGTTGCTCACCAGTTCCAGTACGTCCTCGCCCTCGGCATCCAGCCATTCCAGCTCGATCTCCGGGAACGCCTCGGCGAAGCGTTGCAGCACCCGTTGTTCCGGGTCCAGTTGGTAGACGTCGGAGAATGCCACGGTCAAGCGCGGCTCGACCGGTGCGGCCAGGCGCACGCTCAACTGCTGCAGGCGGGCATCGGCCGCGAGGATCTCCTGCGCGTGGCCCAGCACCTGGCGGCCGGCCTCGGTCAGCTGCGGGTAGCGCCCGCTGCGGTCGAACAGGCTCACGCCCAGATCGGCCTCCAGGTGGGCGATGGCGGTGCTGACCGTCGACTGGGTCTTGCGCAGGCGTCGCGCCGCCGCCGAGAACGAGCCCAGGGCTGCGGCTTCCACGAAGGCCTGCAGGGATTCAGGGGAGTAGGGCATTGATCCATCGCTCCTGTCGATGGAATCCATTTTGATACCACCGTAAAAGGCGATGATACTGGCTTCCGTCGCCCCCGTCTGCGGGGCGTTCCGGACCCTCCACGCTCGGCGTGGATCCATTGATGAGGCGGCGTGGTCCCCGCCCTGCAAGGAGCTTCACATGTCCCGTACTGTTCCCGCCCGTGGCGCGCTGGTCGCCTGGGCCTGCCTGACCGTGGCGATCGTCGCCGAGGTGGTCGGCACCTCGTTCATGGCCCATGCCGCCCGCGATGGTGGCTGGACCGGTTACCTGATCATGGCCGGTGCGCTGGCACTGTCCTACTTCTTCCTGGCGCAGTCGGTGCGCCGTATCGCGGTTGGCGTTGCCTATGCGGTGTGGGAGGGGCTCGGCCTGACCCTGCTGACCGTGGTCGGCCTCACCGTCTTCGGCGAGAGCCTGTCGCTGCAGCAGCTGGCCGGCCTGGTGCTGGCAGTGGTCGGCATCGTCTGCGTCACCCTCGGGGAGGCGCACTGATGAATACCCTGGCCCTGTTTTTCGTGATCTGTTCTGCGCTGATCGACGTCGCCGCCAACATGATGGTGGCCAAGTCGGAAGGTTTCCGCCGCTGGCGCTGGGGCGTCGCTGCGATCGTCCTGGTCTGGATCGCCTTTGCCCTGCTGGGCCAGGCCGTGCGTTACATGGATCTGGCCACGGCCTATGCGATGTGGGGTGCGATCGGCGTGATCGGTACTGCCACCTGCGGCCGCCTGTTGTTCGGCAACCGCCTGCGTCCGATCGGCTGGGTCGGCATCGGTCTGGTCACTGTTGCGGTGCTGTTGCTGAGTACCGCGAAGTGATGCATCGTTGCGCCAACCAAGGTTGGCGCCTACCAGTGCTGAGTCGCTGTGCCAACCCAGGTTGGCATCTACCAGTGCTGAGTCGCCGTGCTGGGATGTACCAGAACGTGAGCCGCCGCAAGCAAGCGCCCCGGGGATGATCTCCCCGGGACGTTGCTGTTTCTGAAGCACTCAGAAGCGTGCGGTGAAGTTCAGCCGCGTGGTGCGGCCCGGGCCCGGCATCAGGCTCATCGCCAGCGTGTCCATGTAGTAGGTGTTGCGCAGGTTGCTGACCACCAGTTCCACCTCGGCCTTCGGGGTGAACTGCCAGCGCGCATAGAAGTCATAGATCGCGGTCGGCAGGTAGATGTTCTGCAGGCCGGTCGAACCGGTGGTGTTCCAGGGCTTGTCCAGTTCGTGGGTGGGGCCGCTGTTGTAGGTACGGCGGATGCCGGTATCCAGCCGCTTGTCGAACAGGCGGAAGCCGAGCGTGCTGTGGATCGAGTACTTCGGCGGGTTCTGTGCGTTGACGAACGAGGTGCCGAAGCCGCCGTCCACGCAGTCCGGCGTGGTGTCCAGCTTGCTCCACTTCGCATACGGGTCTTCGCGCAGGCGCTTGGCGGTGGCCGCATCGCAGGTGCGCGCGCGCTGATAGTAGCTGGCCGACAGGTCCAGGTAGGCGATGCCGGCGTCATAGCCGGACTGCAGCTCGTAGCCGGACACGGTGTAGTTGTCGACGTTGTCGACGTAGAACGCCCAGTTGCTGGAATCGAAGCGACGGGTGATCGCGTTGTCGATATCGTTCTTGAACCAGGCAACCTTGAACGCCAGGCGGTCGCCGTCGCGCCACAGGTCCTGCTTGAGCAGGCTGAAGCCGATGTCCCACGAGCGGTTCTTCTCCGGCTTCAGGTCGGCCACCGGTGCCGAGGTGCTGTTGCCCAGCGTCGACTCGAACAGGCTGGGCATCTTCCAGCCCTGCGCGTATTTCACGTAGAAGAACATGTCCTGGTCGAGGTTGAAGCGCGCCTCTGCATACGGCGCGAAGCCGTGGCCGGAGCGCCGGATCGCCGGCTTGTAGCCCCAGGCGGTGGGAATCTGCTTGGTATAGAAACCGCTGGCGCCGCGCGGATCAGGAATGAATCCATCGAAATCGTAGGCCTGGCCCAGCGTGCTGTCGCCATAGGGCGTGGCACGCAGCGAGTCATAGGTGTAGTTGCCCTGGGCATCCGGGTACCACTCCTTGTACCAGCCCGGCAGCAGCTGGCCGCCCTTGCTCAGGCGCGCGAAGGTGTAGCGCAGGTCACGCGATTCGCTGACGAAAGCGACGCGATTGCGGTCGCGGGTGCGGTAATCGGTGAAGCGGCCGCCGGCAGTCAGCGACAGCCAGTCCCACGGCTGCCACTGCAGCGAGGCGACGACGCTGGCTTCGCGGCGTGTGCCCGAGCGCAGGTAGCGGTTGTTGTTGAAATCCACCGGCAGCACCGGTGAGTTGGGCGCGGTGTCCTCGTGCTGGAAGGAGGCGCCGTAGCGCAGCGTCCAGTCGCCCAGATCATTGCTGAAGCGCGTGGTGTTGCTGCTGTCCACGCCCCAGCGCTGGGTCTTCACGTCCGACTGCAGGCCCGGGCCATAGGTTTCGCCCAGCGTGTCCGGCATCTGGTCGTTGGGCACGTCCTTGAACAGTGGTGTGTTGGCGATGTTGCTGTTGAACATGCGGCTGGTGGCGGTGGTGAACCACAGCGTGCTACTCAGGTCCAGCCACGGATGCGCCTCGGGCCGGTAGCGATGGCGCAACGAGGTGGCATTGACCCGCATTTTCCCCGGCTCGAACTGGAACATGGTGTTGGCCTTGTCCACGTAGGTCACCCATTCGTTGGACTCACCCACGCGGCCGATCGCCGACGGCATGATCTCGCCGAAACTGGAATTGAAGTAGCGATGGCTCAGTTCCAGGCGCTGGTCCGGATTGGGCGTCCAGGTGAATTTCAGCAATGCCGATTCGTTGTCGGTATGCGTGTTGAGCACCTCATCGCCGGGGTGGTACATGTCCGAGACCGCCTGGCTGGACATGCCCGTACCGCCGCTGGACAGGTGCTGGTTGTCATAGCGATGCGCACCGTTGCTGCCGGCGAAGAAGTTGCCCTGGCGGCGCCGCGCATAGGCCGCGACCAGCTGCCAGTCCTCGCCGCGCTGGGCGAAGGCCACGCTGCCATTCCAGTCACGCGGGTCGCGCAGGCTGTTGCGGTTGTCGCTGCCGCGCGCGATCTGCTTGAAGGTGCGGGTGCGGTCGATGCTGTTGTCGGCCACGCCGCCGCGCACGCGCAGGCCCCAGGCCTGGCCATCATCGAGGATGTCATCGACGTTCAGCGTTTCCATGTAGACCACGCCGCCGATCGCGCTGGCGGCGTTGGCGGCCAGGCTCGGCCCCTTCTCGATGCTGATCGCGCTGATCAGGTCCGGGTCGAGGTAGCTGCGCTGCTGCACGCCGGCATAGCCGCGATATACGTCGATGGCCTGCTGGCCGCCGTCGATGATCACCGGCACCCGGTTCTGGCCCTGCAGGCCGCGGATGTTGACGTCCAGCGCACCGCCGTTGCGAACGTCAGCGGTGTGCACGCCCACCGCACCGGCCAGCACGTCGCCGATCGACTGGCCGCGGAAGCGTTCCAGTTGCTGGTGGTCCAGGTGCACGCGCGAGCCGCTGTCACGGTAGACCGCATCGGCATCGGCCAGCCCCCACGGTGAAGCGCCTTCGCCGGCCTGGCCAGCCACGCGCAGGGTGCCGATCTGGCGTACCCCGGCTTCAGCGGTGGGTGCCGCCTGCAGCACCACGCCGCTGGCATCACGCTGGAAGGCCAGGCCGGTGCCGGCCAGCAGCTGCGCCAATGCGGCGTCAGTACCGAGCGTGGCCTGCACACCGCTGCTGTGGCGGCCGCGGGTCAGGCGCGCATCGGCAGCGATGGAAAGGCCCGACTGCTGGCCGAACGCGGTCAGGGCCTGGTCGAGCGGGCCAGCCGGGATCTGCCAGCGGATGGCGGCCGCAGTGTCCTGTGCATGGGCGGCGGCCGGCAACAGGCACGGGGAGGCCAGGGCCAGGCACAGCGCGATGGCCAGGGGACGAGGGGAGGGGCAGGGCAGTTTCATGGGGGCGGCAACATCCGCAATGGGTTCCCTTGTAGTGCCCGGTGAGCGCGCAGAAAGGGAACCGCAATTTCAATGCGGACGCACGACGGTCCACCACGGCCAGCGCTGCTCGACACGGATCGGCAGGGCGCGGGCCAGCAGATGCAGCGCCTGGGTGCTGTCCAGGCGTGGCAGTACCGCTGTGACTTTCAATGCGGCGAGCGCCGGATCACAACCCAGATAGCCCTGATGGTGGCGGGCCAGCTCATCGATGACGCGGATCAAAGGCGTGTCCTGTACCTGCAGGCGTCCGTCCTGCCAGTCACCGCGCAGAGGATCGGCAGCGACCGTTGTGAGCCCGCCCATCGGGCCGATCCGCACCGCGTCTCCCGCAGCCACATCCAGCGCCGCACCGAACATCGGCAGGCAGCGCACCGCGCCCTCGAATACATCCAGCCGGCTGTCCTGCGCCTCACGACCGACCGCGAAGCGGGTGCCGATCGGCTGCAGGCGTGCGCCCGGCACATGCACGGTCAGGGGCAGGCCGGTGAATGCAGGATGGTGGCCGGTCTGCAGCAGCAGCTCGCCACGCAGCAGATGCAGGGCGCGGCGGCCGCTGCCGATGTCGATGGTGACTTCGCTGTCGGCGTTGAGCCACAACTGGCTGCCATCAATCAGCCTCCAGTGCCCGGTGCGCCCGGCAACGGTGCGCTGTGTCTGCAGGCCGCGTTGTTCGCGCAGCCCGTGCAGGCCGAGCAGGGAGACCGCACCGATGCCGAGGGCGCCACCGAGACTGCGAAGCGCGCGACGGCGGCGACGTCCGGCAGCATCGAGCGCCGTGGCAGCAGCCGGTGCCGACAGTGGAGCAAAGGACTGCCAGACCGTCTCGACCCGGCGCCACGCGTCGGCGTGGCCAGCATCGGCATGCAGCCATGCGTGCCATCGCTGCTGGTCGCTGTCACTCCAGCCCTGCTGGCGCAGCGCGAACCACTCTGCCGCCTGCTCCAGCGCCGGGCTGGCCAGTGCGGCATTCATGCCGTGGCGTCGCCGGACAGGCGCAGGCAATGCAGCATCGCCTGCGCCATGTATTTCTTGACCATGCGTTCGGACACGCCGAGCTGTTGGCCGATCTCCGCATAGCCCAGGCCAGACAGTCGTGCCAGCAGGAACGCACGGCGTGGGCGTTCGGCCAGGCCGGACAGCATGTCGGCGATGGCATGCAGCAGCTGCAGCGCCTGCGTGCGCTCCTCCGCCGATGGATGCACCGGCTCCGGCTGCGCGGCCAAGGCCGTCAGGTAGGCGCGCTCCAGATCCGCGCGCTGCCAGTGATTGACCAGCAGCGCGTGCGCGATGGTGCTGAGATAGGCACGCGGCAGGCGCAGTTCGGACGGATCGACACGACGGCTGAGCAGGCGCACGAAGGTGTCCTGGGTCAGGTCGGCGGCGCAGTCGGCGTTGTGGGTGCGGCGGCGCAGCCAGCCCAGCAGCCAGCCATGGTGTTCGCGGTAGAACCCCGCCAGCGCAGTGCTGGAGGCGGCGGGCACGGCCATCGGCATCGATCATTAATGAGAATGATTCCCATTATAGTGTGATCGGGCGGTGTACGACAAACCTTGCGCAGGGGGCAATGGCCAGGGCGTTTGCGATGCCCGCCGGGCTCGCCGACACTGCGGTCTTTCAGCAGGGAGTGCCCGCATGTTCAGCCACATCACCGTTGGAACCAACGACATGGACGTCGCCCATCGCTTCTACGATGCCCTGTTCACCGCATTGGGCGCCCGTCCGGGTGTCTTCGACGACAAGGGGCGCCTGGTGTATTTCAAGGACGGTCGCATGTTCATCGTCACCGCACCGATCGATGGCGAGCCGGCCTGCCATGCCAATGGCGGCACCATCGGCTTTACCCTGGACAGCGCCGATGCCGTGCGTGGCTGGCAGGACGCAGGCGTAAGCCACGGTGGCACCGCCATCGAAGACCCGGCCGGCATCCGCAACATGGCCGGGCGGCAGCTGTTCCTGGCCTACCTGCGCGATCCGGATGGCAACAAGCTGTGCGCGGTGCATGTGATGTCGTGATTGGACAGTACGCGCGTGGCCGCGATGCACGCGGTCCGCGCGCGGCCGCGCTCGCAGGTGCGCTTCGGCGCGCGCGTGATAACACGGAATGGTGGACCGGGCCTGTGACCGCAGGCTGCAACTTCATGCTCTGTCCACTGCGGTTCAGCCACAATCGGTCGGCTAACCCTTTGATCTACCGGAGAACGCCGCCCCATGGAAGTACTGGAGCCGCAACAATCCCCGGTGCGCACCCTTCGACCTGTGTTCGCCTTCGCGGCGATCATTGTCGTGGCGTTCGCGCTGTTTGTCAGCCTGTTCCCGCTCGGTGCGGGCCGCCTTCTGGTCAAGGCGCAGGACTGGGCCGCACTCAATGTCGGCTGGTACTACCTGCTGGCGATGACCCTCTACCTGGTGTTCGTGGTCGGCGTGGCGCTGTCCAAGTACGGTGGAATCAAGCTCGGTGCCGACCATGACGAGCCGGAGTTCAGCTATCTCTCCTGGGCCGGCATGCTGTTCGCCGCCGGCATCAGCATCACCCTGTTCTTCTTCTGCGTCTCCGAACCGCTGACCCATTACCTGCAGCCGCCACAGGGCGATCCGGCGGCCGGTGAGGCCGGCGCGCGCCAGGCCATGCAGCTGCTGTTCCTGCACTGGGGCCTGCACGGTTGGGGCGTGTTCGCACTCGCTGCGATGGCGATGGCCTACTTCGCCTACCGCCACAACCTGCCGCTGGCCCTGCGTTCGGCGCTGTACCCGCTGATCGGCAAGCGCATCAATGGCCCGATCGGCTACACCGTGGACGCGCTGGGCATTGTCGCCACCGTGTTCGGCATCGGCGCCGACATGGGCTTCGGCGTGCTGCACCTCAACGCAGGCCTGTCGCACCTGTTCAACATCCCGCACTCCAATCTGGTGCAGATCATCCTGGTGGTCGCCATGATGGGCGCAGCGGTGGCCGTCGCCGTCTCCGGGGTGGAAAAGGGCGTGCGCTGGATGGCCAACATCAACATGCTGCTGGCGATCGCGCTGGTGCTGTTCATGCTGTGCGCGGGCCCCACCCAGTACCTGCTCAGCACGCTGATGCAGAACCTGGGCGACTACCTCGGCAGCGTGGTCGGCAAGAGTTTCGATGTGTACGCCTATGGCGGCCGTCCCGAATGGCTGGGCGGCTGGACGGTGTTCTACTGGGCCTGGTGGATCGGCTGGGCGCCGTTCGTCGGCCTGTTCATCGCCCGCATCTCGCGTGGCCGCACCATCCGCGAGTTCGTGTTCGGCGTCCTGCTGATCCCGCTCGGCTTCACCTTGGCGTGGCTGTCGATCTTCGGCAACAGTGCACTGGACCAGGTGCTGCACCATGGCCAGCAGCAACTGGCGCAACTGGCGGTGGATGATCCACCCACTGTGCTGTACGCGCTGCTGGACGGCTACCCGTGGAGCAAGGCAGTGATCGCGGTGACGGTGTTCGTCAGTTTCATTTTCTTCGTGACATCGGCTGACTCCGGCGCGGTGGTGCTGTCCACGTTGTCCTCGCATGGCGGGGCGCCGGAGGATGATGGTCCGCGTTGGCTGCGCGTGTTCTGGGGCACGGTCATCGCGGTGCTGACCGCCGGGTTGCTGCTGGCCGGCAGCATCGATGCGCTGAAATCGGCAGTGGTGCTGGCGTCGCTGCCGTTCTCGGCGGTGTTGTTGCTGATGATGTGGGGCCTGACCCGCGCCTTCAGTGACGAGTCGCACCGCAAGCGCGCGCTGCAGTACCGTCCCTCGCCGCTGATCGGTGACGACCGCCACCACCAGGGCTGGCGCCAGCGCCTGAGCCAGGCCATGCACTTCCCGGTGCGCGACCAGGTCTACCGCTTCATGGACGACACCGTGAAGCCGGCGATGGAGGCGGTAGCCGAGCAGCTGCGAGGGCAGGGTTGGGATGTGGCCACGCGCTTCGAGGCCGGTGACATGGAGCTGTCGGTGAATCACGGCGAGCAGCAGGATTTCCAGTACCGGGTAATCCTCAGTGGCTACCTGACCCCGTCGTTCGCCGCACAACAGCTGCGCAACCAGCGCTACTACCGCGCTGAAGTGCACCTGTTCGAAGGCAGCCAGGACTACGACCTGGTCGGCTACAGCCGCAAGCAGATCATCAACGACATCATCAGCCAGTACGAACGGCACCTGCAGTTCCTGCACCTGAGCCGTTGATGCGGTGGGTGCGGACCGTTGGTCAGTGGTAGTGCCGGCCGCTGGCCGGCAGCACAATTGGGGCGGCGCATCACCGCCGCCCCGTTGCCGTATCAGAACCGGTAGCGCGCCCCCAGCGAGACGAACTGCCCGCGCAGGTTGTACTGGCTGATGTCGAAGCCGTTGGAGCCACCGGCCGGGTCGAACGGCGGGTCCTTGTCAGTCAGGTTCAGCACCGACAGCGACAGCGTGGTGTTGGGAATACCTTCGTAGGCGACGTAAAGATCCAGCTGGTGATACGGCTTGATGCGGTCACGCAGCCCCGGGTTGCTGGTCGCCGTGGCTACGCGCTGGTCATAGCCACTCACGTACTGCAGGCTCAGCGTGCTGCTCCAGTCGCCCACCGCCCAGTTCAACGAGGTGGTGCCGCGGGTGCGCGGCAGCGCGCCATGGCGGTTGTTGCCAGCCCCTTCATACGGGGCCTGGCCGGCCACCAGCGGCTGCTTGAAGCTGAGCAGGTGGGTCCAGCTGCCGGCGACGGTGAAGTTGCCCCAACCGTCGGTGCGGAAGGTGCGGCTGGCGTCCAGATCCAGCCCCGAGGTGGTCAGTTCGCCCTGGTTGGCGTACTGGTTGGTGATGAACTGGATGCGTCCGTTCTCGCGTTGTACGCGGCCCGGGAACAGGGTCGGGTTGTCGACGATGAACTGCGCACTGTCAGGCTTGACCAGGTTGTCCTGTTCGATGCGGTACCAGTCCAGGCCGATGCTGGTATCGCCATCCGGCGACCACACCGCACCCACGTTGAAATTGCGCGAGCGCTCGGCCTTCAGGTCCGGGTTGCCGGTGCGGATGTTGGTCACGCCGCGGCTGCCACCCGGTTGCAGTGGGTCGAACGGATCGATCACCGAGCCGTAGCTGACGGTCTGGCCCGGCGCGATCTCCGGCAGCGACGGCGCACGGAAGCCACGCGAGAACGAACCGCGCAGCAGCAGGCTGTCCAGCGGCTGCCAGCGCAGCGCCACCTTCGGCGAGAACGCCTTGCCGAAGTCGTCATAGTGATCGCCACGACCGGCCACCTGCAGCTCCAGGGTGCGGTGCAGCGGCACGCTCAGTTCGGCATAGGCGGCGCTGACCTGGCGCTCGCCGTTGACCACGTTGATGGCCGGGCGCAGCTCGGTACCCGACAGCACCTGTGCGCTGGTGCGCGCGTCCAGTGATTCCTTGCGGAACTCGGCGCCCCAGGCGAAGCCGATCGCACCGGCCGGCAGCTCCCACAGCGTGGTCGACGCCTTTACGTTCAACGCATGCAGCTTGTACCAGCCCGGACGCTTGGTCTGCAGGCGCAGTGCATCCAGCGCCCCCGGAGTGCTGGACGGGTTGAGGAAGTTGTAGCTGCCATCGCGCAGGATCTGCTCGAACGCGTAGCGGTTGACGAAGTTGTCGACGTACTCGCGCTGTGCACTCTGCGAGGTCAGCGCTGCCACTTCCCAGTCCCAGCGCTCACCACTGCCACGCACGCCGGCCAGGGCACGGTAGAACACCTGGGTGTTGTCCTTCAGGCGCGGGCCGAGGTCGAAGAAGGTGTACTCGAACGGCAGCGGCGTGCTGCCCGGGTTGTTCGGGTGGCCGACCGGCAGCACCGCCGGCACATCGATCAGGGTGCCGGTGGCCGGGTTGTAGGCGCGCAGGCCGGGGCCGACGGTCAACGGCGCGCTGAAGATCTGGTCGGCCTTGTTGTGGCTGTACAGCACGTCGGCAAACGCTTCGACGCTGTCATTGAAGCGGTAGGTCGCACTCAGCGACGCCTGCAGGCGCTCGGCGCCGGGCTGCAGGGTCTTGAACGGCTGCGCATTGAAGGCGCAGGCCTGGCCGGGCAGGGTGCTGCCGAAGTCGCTGTACGGGCGCAGCTGGCTGCCATCGGGGCAGTTGGCGAACGGTTGCGGCGCACGCGGGTTGCTCAGCCAGTTGCCACCGGCAGTGGACCAGCCGGCAAGGCGACCACCGGGCTTGTCGCGGAAATCGCCGCTGCGGGTATAGGCACGATCATCGCCATCGAGGCGGTCGCGCTTGAGCAGGTCCAACCCGAACAGCACGTTCCAGCCCTGCTGTTCCAGATCACCGAAGCCGGCCAGCAGGTTGGCCTTGCGTTCGTTCAGGCCGCCCTGGGTGGCGGTACCGAAGCCGCCGCCGACTTCCACGCCCTGGAAGTTCTTGCGCAGGATGATGTTGATGACGCCAGCGATGGCGTCGGAGCCGTACACCGCCGAGGCGCCATCCTTCAGTACTTCGATGCGCTCGACCGCACTGATCGGCAGTGCGTTGAGGTCGACGAAGGTGTCCTGGGTATTGAGTGCGAAGCCGAAGTTGGACACCCGATAGCCGTTGACCAGCACCAGCGTGTTCTTCGGTGACAGGCCACGCAGGCCGATCGATGCAGAACCGGCGGCGAAGCTGCCGGTGTACTGCTCGTCGAAGCTGTTGCCGGCATTGGCCGACAGGTTGCGCAGCACGTCGGTAAGGGTGGAACGACCGGTCTGTTCGATCTGTTCGCGGCTGACGATCTGCACCGGGTTGGGCCCGGCGGTATCGCTGCGCTTGATGTTGGAGCCGGTCACCAGCACGGTGCCGAGGGTGGTGCTGTCCTTGCCGGTGTCGGCGGTTTCAGCGGCGCCGGCAGCGCCGGCGGTGAGGCCCAGCGCGATCGCGCCGGCAAGCAGGTTCAGGGTGGTGCGGTACATGGAAGCGACAACGCCAAACGGGGGAGGAGCCGTCAGTACCGCACGCAGGTACATGCGACTTCCAATGACGAAAGCGCATTCAGTTATACATCACAGGTTCTTAACGAAAGTCTGTGGCCTCGGTGGGGCGGTCTGTGCTCCGGTGGGTGCGGACCGTTGGTCCGCACTCCTCCTGCGGGTCAGATCCCTTTCCAACGGAAAGGGATCCGACCCCGGTTGTCCGGCCATCAAGGCCGCAGCAGCACCTTGCCGTTGCGGCCCGAACCCGCACCCGCCTTTGCCGCTTGGGCGATGTCGTCCAGCGCGAAGATCTGCTCCACCGGCAGGGTCAGTTCGCCGCTCGCCGCGCGCTTCAGCAGTTCGCCAACCAGCCGGCGCTTGTCCTCCACCGCCATCGCCTGGCTGACCTTGCTGCCCCAGAAGCCCTTCACCGTGGCTTCCTTGTAGATCAGGCCGCCGGCGGGAATGCGCATCGGCTCGCCGCTCATCACACCGAACGACACCAGGGTGCCGTGGTGGCCAAGCAGGTCGACCAGATCGCCGCTGGCGTCGCCGCCAATGGAATCCACCGCGGCCGCGGCCTGCGCTTCGCCGGTCGCCTCACGCACGCGATCCTTCCAGCCGTCCACCGAGGTGTCGAACACATGATCGATGCCCAATGCCTGCAACTGTGCGACCGCATCGGCATTGCGCACCAGGTTGGCCACATGCACGCCACGCGCCCGCGCCAGCATCGCCAGCGATTTGCCCACCGCGCCGTTGGCAGTGTTCTGCACCACCCACTGGCCCGCCTCGACGTGCAGGAACTCCAGCAGCATCAGCGCGCTCAGCGGCATCGCGATCAGCTGTGCGGCCATTTCGTCGGGGATCGCCTCTGGCATCGGAATCACCATGCGTGCCGGTGCGATGAAGGCCTCAGCCCAGGTGCCGTGCACCGAGGCGGCAGCAACCCGCTGGCCGATCTGCAGGCCTTCGACGCCGTCACCGACTGCATCGACCACGCCCAGTGCTTCACTGCCAGCGATCGCCGGCAGCGTCGGCTTGTAGCCGTAGAGACCGCGCACGGTCAGCAGGTCGTGGTTGTGGATCGAGGCCAGCACGGTGCGGATGCGCACCTCGCCGGGGCCGGGCTCGGGCAGGGCGGCATCGGCAATGGCAAGGACGTCGGCCGGGTCGCCGAAGGAGGGGTACTGGGCAGCGCGCATGGGCGGTGTTCCGGGGAAAGTTGATGTTGTACCGAACTGGGGACGCAGGCGTTGTCGACAAGGCGCCGCAGGTGCAACACGGCATCCTGCGACTGATCGTCGCGACATGTGTTGATTACCGCATCTTGTGTTGACGGGTTGGATTATCCCCACTATGTTGTGTCCGTCACTCCCGGTCAGCCGCCGCCGCCGGACATGCAGCAAACGTCCCGCGGCCCGCCCCTGAAGGCTTGCCGTGTCGACGCGGCCGCCACCGTGCGGACGCAGGTCGCCCCCACGGCCCGGATACCGGCCGCAGGCGCAGGCAGATGCCGACGACCTACGTTCCCGTGCCTTGGCAATCCACCCGTTCGCCCCGTGCGCCGGTATCGCGTGCAGGGCCGCCATGGCATCGACCGCCAACGCGCGTGCGAGCCTGGAGTTTCACCACCATGACCGACAGTACCTTCCGCGTGGCCGATCTGGCCGGCGCTGGCGACGCCTTGCGCGCCGGTGGCGAGCGCGTGCCGACCTGGATCACCAAGGAGGCCGGCAACCGTCGCCTGCCGTTCGAGGCCGAGCGCCTGCAGCGCAGCATCGATGCCGTGCATGCCGAGTTCCCGCAGCTGGATGTGAGCGACTACCGCCGTGTGGTGCAGGCGATGGTCGAGCGCAAGCCCAGCATCAGCGCCGATGATCTGGTCGATCTGCTGATCCGCGAGGCCGAATCGCGCGTGGACCTGGTCGCGCCGGAGTGGGAACAGTTTGCCGCACGCATCTACCTGCGCCGCCTGTACAAGCGCGCCAGCCGCAACCGCTTCTACGACGTCGGCCTGAAGTACGGTTCCTACGTGGGCCTGCAGGAAAGCCTGGCCGACCGCGGCATCTACAGCAATGACATCCTGCGCTGCTATTCCAAGGAAGAGCTGCAGCAGGCCGGCGAGATGATCGACCCGGAACGCGACCGCCTGTTCGCCTACAACGGCCTGTACCTGCTGGCCACGCGCTACCTGGCCAGCGACCGCAGCCGTGAGGTCTATGAACTGCCGCAGGAGCGCTGGCTGACCATCGCGCTGTACCTGATGCAGGAGGAAAAGCCGCGCGAGCGGCGCATGCAGCTGGTCGGAGAGGCGTACTGGGCGCTGTCCAACCTGTACATGACGGTGGCCACACCGACCCTGGCCAATGCCGGCAAGGTGGGCGGGCAGCTGTCGAGCTGCTTCATCGACACGGTGGACGACAGCCTGCAGGGCATCTATGACTCCAACACCGATATCGCCCGTGTTTCGAAACACGGCGGCGGCGTTGGTGCCTATCTGGGCTATGTGCGCAGCAGCGGCGCGCCGATCCGTGGCGTGGCCAATTCCTCCGGTGGCGTGGTGCCGTGGATCAAGCAGCTCAACAACACTGCGGTGTCGGTTGATCAGCTCGGCCAGCGCAAGGGCGCGGTGGCGGTGTACCTGGACATCTGGCACCGCGATATCGAAGCCTTCATGGACCTGCGCCTCAACAACGGCGACCAGCGCCTGCGCGCGCACGATGTGTTCACTTCGGTCTGCGTGCCGGACCTGTTCATGGAAGCGGTCGAACGTCGCGCCGACTGGTACCTGTTCGATCCGCACGAGGTGAAGCAGGCCAAGGGCTGGTACCTGCAGGACTTCTACGACGAGAAGCGCGGCGCGGGCAGCTTCCGTGACCGCTACGCCGAACTGGTGGCCGATGAGCGCATCAGCCGCCGCACGGTGAAGGCCATCGATCTGTTCAAGCGGATCATGCTGAGCCAGCTGGAGACCGGCAACCCGTTCCTGTTCTACCGCGACGAGGTCAACCGCCGGAACCCGAACAAGCACGCGGGCATGATCTATTCCAGCAACCTGTGCACCGAGATCCTGCAGAACATGAGCCCGACGCGGATGATCCAGGAGATCGTCAGCGGCGACCAGATCGTCACCACGCGCCGCGCCGGTGACTTCGTGGTCTGCAACCTGTCCTCGATCAACCTCGGTCGGGCGATCAGTGCGCCGGATGACCTGTTGGCCACCGACGTGCTGGAACGCCTGATCCCGATCCAGGTGCGCATGCTCGACAACGTGATCGACCTCAACGCATTGCCGGTACCGCAGGCCACGATCACCAACCGCAAGTACCGCGCCATCGGCCTCGGCACGTTCGGCTGGCACCACCTGCTGGCGCAGCAGGCGATCCAGTGGGAATCGCCGGATGCCGAAGAGCTGGCCGACCGCCTCTACGAGCGCATCAACTTCCTGACCATCCAGGCCAGCGCGCAGCTGGCGAAGGAAAAGGGCAGCTACCCGATGTTCGCCGGCAGCGACTGGCACAACGGCCGCTACTTCAGCGATCGCGACTACAGCGGCGCGGCCTGGGACAGCCTGGCCCGCGAGGTCGCCACGCACGGCCTGCGCAACGGTTGGCTGCTGGCCGTCGCGCCGAACATGAGCACCGCGCAGATCGCCGGTTCCACCGCATCGATCGACCCGATCTACAGCGCGTTCTACTACGAGGAAAAGAAGGATTTCCGGCGTCCGGTGGCTGCACCGGGCCTGTCGCTGGAAACCTGGCCGTACTACGAGAAAGGGGCTTACAAGGTCGACCAGTTCGCCAGCGTGCGCCAGAACGCGCGCCGCCAGCGCCATGTCGACCAGTCGATCAGCTTCAATCTGTACGTGCCCAGCACGATCCGCGCCAGCACGCTGCTGGAGCTGCACCTGAGCGCCTGGCGCGAGGGCCTGAAGACCACCTACTACGTGCGCTCCAACGACATCGACATCAGCGAATGCGAGTGGTGCTCCAGCTGACCACCGGCGACCCACGGTAGTGCCGGCCGCTGGCCGGCAACACGATAGAAAGAGAACGAAGGCAGAAACCCATGGCAACCCCCCTCGACCGCATCAAGATCCTCGAACCGCGCCATCCCAATCGCAGTACCGGCATCATCAACGGCCGCACCAGCGGCATCCTCAACTGGAACGACATCCCGTACCCGTCGTTCTATCGGGCCTACAAGGAGCTGTCGACCAACTTCTGGATTCCCGACGAGGTCGACATGAAGCTGGACGCCCGCCAGTACGGCGAGCTCAACGCACGCGAAAAGAACGCCTACGACTCGATCATCGGCCTGCTCGCCACGCTCGACTCACCGCAGACCCGCTTCATCTACAACGTGGCCGAGTACATCACCGATCCCGCCGCGCATGCCAATGCGGCGATCATCGGCCAGCAGGAAGTGATCCACAACGAAAGCTACAGCTACGTGCTGGCCTCGATCACCGACCTGCCGAACCAGAACCGCATTTTCGAGATCGCCCGGACCCACCCGACCATCATCAAGCGCAACGCACCGATCATGGGTGCATACGACGACTTCATGCGCGAGAAGACCGCCGAGACCCTGTTGAAGTCGTTGATCCAGTCCTCGATCCTGGAAGGCATCAACTTCTATTCCGGGTTTGCGTACTTCTACAACATGGTGCGGCAGAACCGCATGAACGGTACGGGCAAGATCATCAGCTTCATCAACCGTGACGAGCTGGCGCATACCAAGTTCATCAGCGAGCTGATCCGCGCCATCATCGGCGAGAACCCTGAGCTGCAGACCAACGAGCTGACCGCCTACGTGCACCAATCGTTCGAGCATGCGATCGAGCTGGAGACGCAGTGGTCGTCGGAGGTGCTGGACGGCATCGATGGCATCGACGTGGACGAGATGGTGCGCTACGTGAAGTACCGCGCCAACAAGATGGCCGGCATGCTCGGCATCGAGCGCCTGTACAGCGACACCACCGACAACGTGATGCCGTGGATCAAGGCCTACGCCGACAACTTCACCGAAACCAAGACCGACTTCTTCGAGATGCGCAATGCAAGTTACAAGAAGACCAACGTCGACAACGGCTTCGACGACCTCTGAGCCCAGCGAAGCGCTGAGCATCCTGCTGGTGGTCGCCTCGTTGAGCGGCAACACCCGCGAGCTCGCTCGGCAGATTGCGGAGCGTTGCCGCGCAGCGGGCCATGCGGTGCACTGGCAGGAGGCCGACGACCTGCGCCAGGCACCGCCTCTGGCCGCCGATGAGGCCGACCTGGTGTTGCTGGGCTGCTGGACCGACAACGCCGGCCGCACGCCGTCGGAGATGAAAGCCTGGGTGGCCGGCATCGCCGAGCGCGGCGAGCGGCCACGGCAGCTGGCGGTGTTCGGTACCGGCGAGACGCAGTGGGGGCAGGAGTACTACTGCGGCGCCGTGCACCGGCTGATCCGCTACTTCCACAGCGACTACCCGCCGCTGGAGATTGAACAGATGCCGCATGGCGAACGCCATGCCGGGTCCATCGAGGCCTGGACCGATGCGGTCCTGGCCCATTACTGGAGCAACACCGATGCAGATCATCGACGCCACCACGCCTGAGCAGTTCCAGCAGCTGCTGGCCGAGCACCCGCGGGTGCTGGTGGATTTCCACAAGGACCAGTGCCCAGGGTGCCGGATGCTGGAGATGTCGCTGCACCGCGTGGCGACCAGCAGTGCAGGGCAGGGCATCACCCTGCTGCGCGTGCAGCTGGAAGTGCTGGGTGAAGCGTTCTTCAGGGGACTGGGGTTGCGGCAGACGCCGACGCTGTCCCTGTTCCGTGACGGCGACGAACGCACCCGCCTGGCCGGGTTCCAGTCGCCGCAGCAGATTGAAGCCGCCATTGCGCTGCATCTATGACGCAGAGATGGCGGGGTCGGATCCCTTGCCGGAGGCAAGGGCTCTGACCCCCATACCGTGACAAGGGCATCCATGCATGGCGTGGAACTACCTGGGTCAGAGCCCTTGCCTCCCGCAAGGGATCCGACCCCGGCATTGGCGTCACCCGCCGGCGAAGGTATCCACCAGCAGTTTCACGTTGAGCACCACGATCACCAGTGCGATCACCCAGGCGATGCCGCCCAGCCAGCGCGGGGCCACCAGCGCGCCCATCGTCACCTTGTCGGTCACGATCCGCACCAGCGGGATGATCGCGAACGGCAGCTGCATCGACAGCACCACCTGGCTCAGCACCAGCAGCTTTACCGCACCCTGGTCGCCGAACAGCATGATCACCACCACCACCGGAATGATCGCCAGCGCCCGCGTGATAAGCCGACGCAGCCACGGTGGCAGGCGCAGGTGCAGGAAGCCTTCCATCACGATCTGGCCGGCCAGCGTGGCGGTCACTGTCGAGTTCAGGCCGGAGGCCAGCAGCGCAATCGCAAACAGCGTCGCAGCGGCGCCCACGCCCAGCATCGGCGCCAGCAGCTGGTGCGCCTGCTCGATGTCTTCCACATCAAATCGGCCATTGGCATGGAACACCGCCGCCGCCAGGATCAGGATGCTGGCGTTGATGAACAGTGCCAAGGTCAGTGCAAGGGTGCTGTCGGTCACTGCCCAGCGCAGCGCGCTGCGTCGGCCTTCATCGGTGCGCGGGTAGGCACGGGTCTGCACGATGGACGAGTGCAGATAGAGATTGTGCGGCATCACCGTGGCACCAATGATGCCGATGGCGATGTACAGCGCGTGCGGATCAGTTACCACCTGCGCGCGCGGAATGAACCCGCCCAGCACTTCCATCACCGGCGGTGCGGCCAGCGCGATCTGCACCATGAAGCAGCCGAAGATCACCATCAGCAACGCGATCACGAAGGCTTCCAGCGCACGGAAACCGCGGTTCATCAGCAGCAGCACCAGCAGCGTGTCCAGGGCGGTGATCACCGCGCCCCACAGCAACGGCAGGTCGAACAGCAGCTTCAGCGCGATCGCGGTGCCGATCACCTCGGCCAGGTCGCAGGCGATGATCGCCGCCTCGCACAGTGCCCACAACGCCAGGTTCACCGGCTTCGGGTAGCGCGCGCGGCAGGCTTGGGCCAAGTCCATTCCCGTGGCAATGCCCAGCCGGGCCGACAGCGCCTGAAGGATTACCGCCATCAGGTTGGAAATGAGGATGACCGACAGCAGCAGGTAGCCGAAGCGCGAACCGCCGGCGAGGTCGGTGGCCCAGTTGCCCGGGTCCATGTAGCCGACCGAGATCATGTAGCCCGGGCCGAGGAAGGCCAGCAGGCGGAACCACCAATGGCCCTTGTCGGGTACCGCCACCGAGGCGTTGAGCGCACCCAGGCTGGCCGGGGTGGAGGCCGAAGGGTCGCGGGGTGCCAGGGTGCTCATGGCTCCGAATATAGCTCCTGCTATAGTCATTAGCAATGTGAAACAATCGTCTTTATCGCGTTACTGGTCCAGAATTCAGGTTCAACACCGGATCACCCCGGAAGGACAGGCGCAGGCGTGGGCAAGACCGACGATTCGACATCGCTGAAAAGCACCCCCTTGATCGAGGCCGAGCGCCAGGTCGAGAGCTTCCGGCAAGTGCGCGAGGCGCACCGGATGGAGCTGGTGGAGGACTATGTCGAGCTGATCTCGGATCTGCTGGCCGATGGCGGCGAGGCCCGCCAGGTCGACATCGCCACCCGTCTGGGCGTAGCCCAGCCCACCGTGGCGAAGATGCTGCGGCGGCTGGCCCGTGATGGCTGGGTGGTGCAGCGTCCATATCGTGGCGTGTTCCTGACCCCGGAAGGCGAGGCGCTGGCGCATGCCAGCCGCCAGCGTCATCAGACCGTGGAGCGTTTCCTGCTGGCGCTGGGCGTGGACCCGGATACCGCGCGGCGCGATGCCGAGGGTATCGAGCACCATGTAAGCGAGCAGACGCTGGCGTTGTTCGAAGCGTTCGTGCGCAAGGCTGAGGGCGAGGCGCCGTAACGGTAGCGCCGGGCCATGCCCGGCGGCCGTAAGGCTGCGTCAAGCAATTCGCCGGGCATGGCCCGGCGTTACCGCGATTGGATGCCGGCGTTGGGGCAATGGGCCTGCTGCTGCGCACACGCCTGCTTCGTCCATTCCTTCAACACGGGCTGCAGGCCTTCGTAACGCCGGCCTTGCCAACCATTGGCCAGCACCTTGCCGTCAGCATCGATCAGCACCAGATTCGGCGGTGCCAGCCCAGCCAACGCCTGCAGTGCCGGCATGCGCGCGGCGCGGCGCGGGTCCAGCACCGGCCACGGCATCTCCTGCGCATGCATGTAGCGGCGCAGCGCGGCCTCGCTCTCATCCAGGCTGACGTAGACCACTTCGGTATCGGCGCCGGCCTCGCGCAATGCGTCACGCACGCTGCGCAGTGTGGGTACGAAGGCATGGCAGGGGGCGCACCAGTCGGCGCCGAAGTACAACGCCACCAGCTTCGGTGGCGATGACCATTGCATCGGCCGCAGCGAGCGCTGTTCCGGCCGCATCAGCGAGGCGGAGACCTGCGCATGCAGGTCCGCAGCCATCGCCGGTGCGGCCAGCAGCACGGCACAGGCCAGCAACAACGCTCGTAGTGGCTTAGAACGCATAGCGCAGGTTGACGTACCACGAGCGCGCGAAGCGCGGCCCATAGACATAGTCGCTGTCCCGCAGCGCGCCCACTTCCAGATCCTTCTGGCGCTGGTCGAACACGTTCTTGACGCCTGCGGCCACCGACACTTCCTGCTGCGCCTGCGCGCCCAGGTGACGGTGCCAGCGCGCACCCAGATCGGTCACCAGGAATGAACGCGTGCGGTGCAGTTCGCCCAGCCGGTTGTTCAGCACCGACATCGGCCCGGTGTGGCGCAGCGCGACGAAGGTCTCCCACGGCTCGGCCGGCATCCAGCTGAGCTGGGCCAGGCCGGTCCAGCGTGGGGTCTTCAGGTAGTCCCGGCTTTCGATCACGGTGTCGCCGCCGTCGCCGGTGTCGTCGAAGATGCGCTGCGGTTCGCGGAAACGCGAGCGGTACCACGATGCACCGGCGGTCAGGCGCCACTGCGGCGACGGCTGCCAGCCGAGGTTGGTTTCCGCGCCCAGCACGTTGGAACCGGACGCGTTGTAGCGCAGCTGACTGAGCTGTCCGTCATCGCCGCGCTGGATCTCGCCCAGTGCGAAGGTGTCGCGGATGCGCGCATACGAGGCGGTGGCATCCCAGCTCCACACCGGATTGGCCGGGTCAGATCGCCAGTCGAAGCCGAACAGGGTGGTCAACGCGCGCTCTTCCTTCAGACCGTCGGTGTTGCGCACGCGCACCTGCTCACCACCCAGCGTATCGACATGTACGTCCTCGACGAAGATTTCCGGTGCACGGAAGCCAGTGGCAACGCCCGCCCGCCACTTCAGGTTCGGCGTGGCCTGCCAGGCCAGCGCGATGCGCGGCGAGAACACCGCGCTGTCCAGCTCCGAGCTCTTGTCCACGCGCGCACCCAGTACCAGGTCAACGTTGTCGCGCAGGCTCCATTCGTCCTGGATGAAGGCCCCCAGGTTGTGGAAGGTAGCGTCCTCCAGCACCGCAAGGCGCTGGCCGTCACCGGTGCGATTGTCGTCGCGCAGCGCCTCGTGCTTGTACTGCACGCCAAAGGCCAACGCGTGTGCGCCCAACCGCCAGTTCAACTGGCTGTCGATGTAGTGCAGTGGGTTGTGGGTGCGGCCGTACTGGCGCCAGGAACGCGAGGCCGCGCTGCCGGCCACGTTCGGGTCCAGCTGCGACGGGTCATAGCCGGGCGCGGACGGATCGGTGACCACGTCGCCCAGGCCGCCATAGAAGCTGTCACGGTCGATGTCGGCGAAGGCATAGGCCAGGCGGAAATCGACGTCGGCATTGATCTCCTGGTCCCACGACACGCTGCCTCGGCGGTACTTCGTATCCAGCGATTCGGCGATGTTGGCCAGGTACTCGGGCTGGTCCAGGCGGTTGCCGCCGCGGCGGGTTTCATCGGTCACCTGCAGGTCCAGGCGCAGCCGTGTGCCCGGTGTGGGCGCATACCAGGCCTGCAGCCCGCCGACCTTGAGGTTCTTGCGGGTGATCTCGGTATAGCCGTCACCGTTGTAGTCGATGCCGCTGTTCCAGTTGCGCTGGGCGATCAACGACAGCCCGGCATCGGCGTCCTTGGCCACCAGGTCGAGGCGCACATCGGCATTCTTCTGCGGCGTGCCTTTCAGCACGTCCACGCCGGCCTGCACATGGCCACCGCTGCGCGCCGGCAGCGGCGGGATCAGGTTGATCACACCGGCCACCGCGCCCGGGCCGTACAGCGCCGAGCCGCCACCCTTGACCACTTCGATGCGGTCGACGAACCCAGCCGGAATCTGTTCCAGGCCGTACACGCTGCCCAGCGTGGACAGCAGCGGGATGCCATCGAACAACAGCTGGTTGTAGGCGCCGGGCAGGCCCAGCAGCTGTACCTCGCTGGTGTTGCAGTTCTGACAGTTGCTTTCCACGCGCAGGCCGTTGATCAGCTCTGCGGCACGCGAGAAGTCAGTGGCCGCGCGCAGCGCGATGTCTTCCTTGCGCAGCACTTCTGTGCGGATCGGGACATCGGACAGCAGGCGTTCGCTGCGGGTGGCAGTGCTGACCTTGACCTGCACACGGTCCAGCTCGGTCGGCTTCGGTGTGGCTGCCAGCGCGGGCAGCGGCAGGGTCAGAGCGATAGCGGCAGCCAGAGGCAGCCGGCGGGAAAGGGGTCTGGAAACGGGCATGAGGGCGTCGTCCTTGGGAGAGGAAAGGCGGCGAGGGCGACCTGGCTGACGCATATGAAAGCAGAGGCTCATAGATATAGCAACGGCTATATAAATAAGTCCGTGCAATCAAGAAGCCGAAAGCAGGATCAGAACATCGCGGACGACAGTGTTATAACATTACAATTGAGCGCCAGAACCCTGCCGGATGTCATGCCCGGCAAGGTGCGAGGGAAATCGAGAAACGCCGCCCTGGGCTGGTCCCAGGGCGGCGAGGGGCTTACCAGGCGGCGCGCAGGCCCACCTGGGCGCCGTGGTTGCGATAGCCGCTGTCGCCACGCTGCACACGCAGGTCACCCCATGCGCTCCAGCGCTGGCCCAGCTGCAGCTGGGCACCGGCCTGCACTTCGTAGCGGTTCTCTGGCGTCTTCGCGCTCAACGACTCACTGTTGAAGCGCATGGCCTCATCGCGCTCGCCACGCAGCCAGTTCGCCGCCAGGAACGGCTGCACGCGGTTGCCCTGCAGCGTGCCCTGGCCAAACAGGCGTACGCCGAGGCGGCTGTTGAGGCCGCCGCCGCGGCCATCCTCGACCGTGGTGCCATTGTTTTCGACCAGGCTGTCACCGTCGTAGTCGGTCCAGGTCAGCTGCGCCTGCGGCTGCAGGTACAGCGTGCTGGCCTCACTGCTGCGGATGGCCCAGGCGTAACCGGCTTCCAGCGACGCACTGCGGGTCCTGGAGTCGTAGGTCTCGCGGGCGATGCCTTCGCCCTGCACCTCGTTGTCGAAGCGTGCCGCCTGCAGCCAGCCGTCCACATACAGGCCGGCACTGCTCTGTGCATCCTGCACCCAGCCCAGGTAGACACCGGCCGACTTGCCCTTGACCTTGCCGCGGGTGCCATAGCCGCTCAGCGTCGACACCGCCTGCGTGGTCGCCTCGCCGGTGCCGAGCATCACGCCGACCTGGCCACGGCCATCGCCCCAGCGCCAGACATCGCTGCCCAGCTGCAGGGTATTGATGTGGGTACGGGCATCGACCTGGCCGGCCACGTTCGCCTGCAGCTGGTCACGCCCGGCGCGCACCCAGGTGCCGATGCGGGCGCGGTCGAAGCCGGGCTCGCCGCGGTCGTGGCGGCGCAGCTGGAACATCTGCACGGCCGCGGCCTGGTTGGCCAGGTACGCGCCCGGCTCCGGACGCAGCACGGGGACCGGATCGACGGGATTGACCGGGTCCACCGGATCGACCGGATCGACCGGGTCAACAGGATCGACCGGGTCAACAGGATCGACCGGATCCACCGGACCAGTGCCCTGGCACTCCGGCAGCGCCGGATTGATGTCGCACGGATTGCCGGTGTAGGCCGAGGTCAGGTACCAGTTGCCGTTGGTCGCGCCCGGAGTGCCCTTGCGCAGGAAATACTCGTACATGCCGCCGATGGCGCGGCCCTGCAGCGCGAGGTGACCATTGCTGGCACCGTCCACCTGCATCAACGGAATGCCGTTGACGGTCTGCGCACCAGCGCCGGCAATGTTGTTGACGGTGACCTGGGTGGTGCCGCTGGTATTGCCGGTGACATGCACGCGCGAGCTTGCTGCGTCGTCGCCGGCCAGCACCGTGTTGAAGTGCAGGGTGCCGCCATTGCCGGCGTAGTTGCCGTTGACGGTCAGCTGCGGATAGGCCGCCGTACCCGCAGCACCGAGGAAGATATTGCTGCCTGCACCCAGGGTGAGGTTGCCGGTGTTGCTGTCGCCGGACAGTGTCCAGCGGCCGCCCTGGTCGACGATGACGTCGGCCGGGCCGAGGATGCGGCCGGTGAGGTCGAGGCCGTCAAGGAAGCGCAGCGTGCCGGTGGCGGTATCGGCGATGGTGATATCGCCGTTGAGCGTGGAGGTGCGGGCGGTGACGTCGAAGTGGGCGTTGTTGCGGGTGGAGATGAGGATGCCATTGCTCCCCACCAGAGTCGCACCATTCTGTATCAACAGCGTATCCGGGCGGGATACAGAAGGCAGATGAGCGCCGAACAAAATGGCGCTGCCGTTGCTTGCTTCGATGTGTGAGCCATCGACCGTGACGCCCCAGTCCGCAAGATTCTCTTCGATGGTTGGGTTTGAATTGATCAGGATCCCAGCCGTGACTCCGTTGACCGTCGAGCCATTGCGCAGCGAAACGGAGCCCGCACCGACAGAGACCCCATACGTACCGCCGGAAATGGTCGAACTGTCGGCATCGGCGTAACCGCCGGCGAACACCTGCAATCCAACGCGCGTGGAGGTGAGGGAGCTATTGATCAACGTCGCCCTGGGATAGGGCCGCCCATTGCCATCGACGGCGCCTGATCGTGCCAAACCAAGGGCCGGGCCGGTTGTAGCGCTCAGCACCGAATTGCGGAAGACCGCTGTTGAGCTCCGTACGAAATTGCTCGTGGATGACGTGAAGGCAGCACCATCTGCATTGATGATTGTTTGGTAGGTGCCGCCTGCAGAGTACGAGTCCAGTGCACCCATGCGAGCGCCGAGAACATTGGCGGTTCCTCCATGGACGGAGAGATTCTGTCCTTCGAAGGCACTTCCTGGGGTAATGGTGACGGTCTGGCCTGGGCCGACGTCGACAGCATTTGCGGTGCCCATGGCGGCGAGCATCAATGAGCTGGCTACGGCCAGACCCAACCGCGAACGGACAAACGTGGAAGGAAACTTCGGCGTGAACTGCATCATGCGCATGGGTGTTTCTCCTTGAAGCTCATTGGGGTGGACCTGCATCCGCAGGACCGGAGGCGGCACTGTGCGGATCGGGTCTTGCCTGGGCCATGCAATTAATCTGAAACGACTGCAGCGGCACTTGCCGGATTCAAACCCCGTTCAATAACTCACCAAGCTGAATGGAGCGCGCGGTCTGAATAATTCAGCGTGCGTGAGAGCGCAGTGAATGGCGCGTGCAGGATGCTCAAACTGCGCATCTGCAATCTAAATCCGGGACAGCGGCCACAGTTCATCGGCGCCGTGGCGCTGCGTGGCGGGCTTCATGGAGTCGGGGACGGCTCAGAGCCCTTTCCTCTGGAAAGGGGGCCGACCCAGGGGCCTCGATCAGCCGCGGCGGAACGCGGCGGGGGTGCGGGCGCCGACGATGATCATGCGGATCATCGTGGAGATCTGTTCGACCAGCTCCGGATCCTTCTCCGGCGGCAGGTCCATGGCGGTGGCGCCCATCGCGAACACCAGCCGGGTAATGGCCTTGGCCACCAGTTCCGGGGCATGCAGTACGGCGCCATCCAGTGCGGCCAGGCGCACCAGGTCGTGCTGCAGCTCTTCCTCGAAATAGTGCAGCTCGCGTTCGACCGCGTGCTTGAAGTCGTCCGAGCCGACTGCGCCCTCGCGCAGCAGCACGTGCAGCAGCTTGTCGTCGGCACGCAGCTGTTCCATGAAGGTCTCCACCGAGACCCGCACCACGCTGGTGGCGGTGGAGGTGGCGCGCTGCCGGGCCTCGCCGATGATGGTGCGCAGCGAGCGGCCGGCCGCATCGATCAGCGCCACGGCCAGTTCGTCCATGTCGCGGAACTGCCGGTAGAAGCTGTTCGGCGCGATGCCGGCCTCACGCGCCACTTCGCGCAGGCTGAGCGTGGACAGGCTGCGGTGCGGCCCGATCAGTTTCAGGGCAGCAGCCAGCAGATCCTCGCGGCTCACCGTACGGCGGGCCGGGCTGTTGGCATCTTCGGGCGTCGACAAGGCGGTGGCGGCGGCCATGGGGGTTCCGGTGGGGCGAGGCTGAATCATACCCAATCCGGTTCAATATACACATGTATACACAGGTGTATGTGCGCCCGTATAGTTCGCCCATGAGCGCTGTCGTCCGTCCGTCCCTGTTCTCTCCATACCGCTGGGTCTCGCCGTCGCTGTTCGATTTCTGGGCGGGCCAGCTCAATCCCCTGTGGACCCTGCGCGAGCCGGTGGCCCGCCTGGTCCGGCGCGAGCCGGCCGGCGAGGGCGCGGCGACCCTGGTCCTGCGCACCAACCGGCACTGGGCCGGCATGCGCGCTGGCCAGCACGTCACTCTCGGCGTCGAGATTGAAGGGCGCCTGTGGCAGCGCAGCTACAGCCCCACCGCCCTGGGTCGGCGCGAGCTGGCGATCACCGTCAAGGCGATCGACGGCGGCCGGGTCAGCCAGCATCTGGTCAACCATGCGCAGCCGGGCGAGCTGTTCCGTCTCGATGCCGCTTTCGGCGAATTCCATATGCCGGCCGCGGCGCCGGTGCTGCTGCTGGCGGCCGGCAGTGGCATCACGCCGATGCGCAGCCTGCTGCGCGAGGCCTGCCAGCGCCCGCTGGCCGCGCCCGTGGACCTGTTCTACTGGGAGCGCACCGCTGCCCATCTGCAGTTCCGTGATGAACTGGAGGCGCTGGCCGCGGCGCATCCGAACCTGCGCGTGCATCTGCTGACCACCCGCGAGGGTGAGGCGCCGGCCGCGCGTATCGATACCCATGATCTGCTGGTGCCCGGCGATGACACGCCTCTGGCGCAGCGCCATGTGCTGGCCTGCGGCCCGGATGGATTCGTTGCCGCCGCGCGCGAGCGTCTGGCGCACCAGGTGGCCGGTTTCCAGGCCGAAGCCTTCACACCGCCGGCGCCGCTGCGCGATGCCAGCAGCGAAGGTGAGGTGTCGCTGACGCTTGCGCGCAGTGGCCGCCAATTGAGCGTGCCGCGTGGTCGCTCACTGCTGGAAAGCCTCGAAGCCCATGGCATCAAGCCCAAGCATGGCTGCCGCATGGGTATCTGTAACAGTTGTAGTTGTGATCGCGTCAGTGGCGCCACCCGCCACCTGCGCACCGGCGACCTGCAGTCCGAATCGGCGCAGCCGGTGCGGATCTGCGTGAGCGCGCCGACCACCGACCTGACCCTGGATCTCTGAGGACCCGTTGCCATGACCCGCGCTACCGACCGTGCTCTGAGCACCACCGAGATGCAAGCCTTCGGCCAGGAACTCGATGCGATCCGCGACCGCGTGATCGGCAGCCTTGGCGCTTCCGATACCCGCTACATCCGCCGCGTGGCCGCCGCCGTGCGCTGGTTCGGCGTGGGTGGCCGTGGCCTGCTGTTCCTGGCGGCGTTCTCGCCACTGTTCTGGATTCCGCTGCTGTGGCCGGCCGCGATCACCGGCACGCTGCTGCTGGCGCTGTCGAAGATCCTGGAGAACATGGAGCTGGGCCACAACGTCATGCACGGCCAGTTCGACTGGACCGGCGACCCCAAGCTCAATGGCAACACCTACGAGTGGGACATCGTTGCCACCGCCGACAACTGGCGCAAGACCCACAATTTCCGCCACCACACCTACACCAACGTGCGTGGCATGGACGATGACATCGGCTACGGCCTGCTGCGCATCTTCCCGGAACAGCGCTGGAAGCCGTTCTACCTGCTGCAGCCGATCATCGCGCCGATCTTCGCGCTGCTGTTCCAGTGGGGCGTGGCCGCGCAGGACCTGCGCCTGGGCCGTTGGCTGAAGGGCCGCATCAGTGGCCGTGCGATGTGGATGCAGACCCGCCCGGTGGCGCGAAAAATGGCCCGTCAGGTGCTGAAGGACTACGTGTTCTTCCCGCTGCTGGCCGGCCCGTTCTTCCTCACCGTGATGCTGGGCAACATGGTGGCCAACGGCCTGCGCAACATCTGGACCTACGTGATCATCTTCTGCGGCCACTTCACCGCCGAATCGGAAACCTTCCCGAAGGAATGCCTGCGCAATGAGTCGCGCGGCCATTGGTACCTGCGCCAGCTGCGCGGTTCGTCCAACATCAGCGGCGGCTTCCTGATCAACGTGCTGTCGGGCAACCTCAGCCACCAGATCGAGCACCACTTCTACCCGGACCTGCCGGCCAACCGCTATGCGGCCATCGCCAAGGAAGTGAAGGACATCTGCCGTCGCTACGGCCAGCACTACAACAACGGCTCGCTGCCGCGCCAGTTCGGCCAGGTGGTCTGGCGCATCCTGCGCCACGCGTTCCCGAGCAAGCCGCGCCGCCTGCCGATGTCGGACATCATGTCCGCACCGGCATCGGCCAACGCGGGCTGATCGACTCAGCCCGCTTTCGCCAGGGCCGCTTGATCGCGGTCCAGGCGTCGCAGGAATACCTGCATTTCCTTGCGTGCCTGCTGGTCGCCCTTGCTGCCGGCCACGCTCAAACCGCGTTGCCACGCTTCGCGCGCCGCCTGCGGCTGGCCACTGGCCAGCCAGGCCTTGCCCAGCAACTTCCACGCTGCCGAATACTGCGGATCAAGCACCACACAGCGGCCCAGATGGGTCGCCGCGCGTACCGGGTTGCCGGCATCCAGCCAGCCCTTGCCCAGGCCGAAGCGCAGCAGCGCGCCGTCCTTGCCGCTGGCCAGCATGCATTCCAGAGCCTCGATGTTCATCATCGCACCTCCACCAGCAGCTCGGCCGGTCCGGGCTGGAAGCGGCCGCGATGGAACAGCAGCGGCGCGCCGCCGTTCTCGTGCACTTCGATGATGCGGCCGGCCAGCAACAGGTGATCGCCCACCGGCCACTGCGCGTGGCGGGTACAGGTGAGGTGCGCTACCGCACCGGCGATGCGCGGAGGGGCGTCCTCGTCGTCATCCAGCAATGCCAGACCGTCGAAGCGATTGCGTACCTGCGGGTCGGCGAAGCGCCGAGCCAACGCTTCCTGGTCGGCGGCCAGCACACTGATCGCAAAGCGGGTGGCGCGCTGGAAGGTGGAAAGACTCTGCGCGTGCAACGCCAGGTTCCACAGCACCAGTGGCGGCTGCAGCGACACCGGCACGAATGAGTTGATGGTCAGGCCGACCGGCTTGCCCTGCGCATCGCGCGCGCAGACGATGGCCACGCCGGTGGGGAAATGGCCGAGCAGCCGCCGCAGTGCCCGCGGCGGCATCTCGACCGACGGCACCGGGGCCGGGGCGGGGAAAACCCCCGCCCACGGCCCGGCGTACGGCAGTGTCTCGCCGCTCATGAGGCCCGGGCCTGGTGGTAGCGCCGGCCGACCTCGGCCCAGTTGATGATGTTGAAGAACGCACCGATGTAGTCCGGGCGACGGTTCTGGTAGTGCAGGTAGTAGGCGTGTTCCCAGACGTCCAGCGCCAGGATCGGGGTATTGCCGGACAGGCCGGCCGTAGCGCCCATCAACGGGCTGTCCTGGTTGGCGCTGCTTTCCACCTGCAGGCGGCCATCGCGATCGCTGGTCAGCCAGGCCCAGCCACTGCCGAAGCGGGTCTGCGCAGCCTTGGTGAAGGCCTCCTTGAAGGCATCGAAGCCACCCAGATCGCGGTCGATGGCGGCGGCCAGTTCATCATCGGGTGCGCCGCCGTTGGTGCTGAGTACGGTCCAGAACAGGCTGTGGTTGGCGTGGCCACCGCCGTTGTTGCGGACTGCGCCACGCTGCGCCTCCGGCACGGCATCGAGGTTGGCGATCAGTGCCTCGACCGGCTGTTCGGCAAGGCCGGCCTGCTCGATCGCGGCATTGAGGTTGCTGACGTAGGTCTGATGGTGCTTGCTGTGGTGGATCTCCATCGTGCGCGCATCGAAGTGCGGCTCGAGGGCGTCGTAGGCGTAGGGGAGCGGGGGAAGCGAGTACGACATCGAAGCAATCTCCGTGGGGAAGGCCAGAGGGGCTGGCCGTGGGGAGACTGTTATCGCACCTCAACAAAGGTTGAGGTCAATAGATCAAGAGGTCAATACGGAGGCGTGGTAGTGCCGGCCGCTGGCCGGCATTCAGCGAAGGTCGGGTTGCCGGCCAGCGGCCGGCACTACCAGAACCCGCTTTCCGAACCCTCCCCCCGCCACAACCGACATCAACAAAAGCGCCGGCCGGCGAACCCGCCGCCAGCGCTTTCATCAACTCAGCTCAACCAGTCCTTACAGGTGCCATCCACCTGGTCACCGCAGGCCTGCTGCATCCGCTGCTGCAGCCGTGCCAGCGTCTCCGCACCCTGGTGCTTGCCGCTCCACGCCTTCAACTGCCCGGCCAGGCGCTCGAAACGCTGGCGGGTACGCTGGTGGTAACCCGACGGCTGTGCCTCCAGCTCGGCGATCAGCGACGCGGTGGCCTGCTCGATGCGCGGTGCATCGTCCGGCGCCAGCTTCAGCAGACCTTCCACGTACAGCACGCCCCATTGCACGCGGGTGGCCGGGCCCTGTGCACCGTCGTAGGCGCGCTTCAGCCACTCCAGCGCGCCGGCGGTGTCGCCGCGCTGCTCGGCCAGTTCGGCCAGTTCGGGCATGTAGTAGTACGGCTGCTCGCTGCGCTTCAGCTCGGCCAGCAACAGTGCCTCGGCACCCGCGTCGTCACCTACCTCGCGCAACGCGTACACCGCGCTGCTGATCGTGGCCTGGCGTGCATGCGCATCGGTGGCGGCGGCATCGGCAGCGGCCACGCGCTGCTTGACCCGCTCGACCAGCGCCGCGGGCAGTGCGCCCTTGGGCTGCTGCTGGCGGGCCAGCGATACTTCGGTCAGCGCACGCGACAACGCGTCGTCGGCGCGATCACCGCGCTCGGCGTCTGCACGCTCCAGTGCGACCAGCAGCTGCTGTCCGAGCGTGTTGCTGGTGGCCGGCCCGGCACTGGCCTGCTTGACCAGCTGCACGCCTGCATAGCCGAGCAATTCACGGTTGCGGCGCACTTCCGCCGGTTGTGCCAGTACGGCCTGCAGCAGCTCGCGCACTTCGGTGGGCGAGGCATCGGGCTTTTCGGCTGTGGCCAGAGCCAGCAGGGCGAAACGGCGCTGCAGGGCGGCGTCGGGTGCCGCCTTGGACAACTGGCGCAGCACGTCCTGGCTCCTGCGCTCGCCGGCCAGGCGGTTGGCGTCCACTTCCCAGCCATAGTCGCCCAGCACCTGCCAGTCTTCGGCGGCCAGTCGGTCCGGCGTTGCCAGCGCGGTGGCCAAGGTGGCCGCAACAGCACTGCGGCGGCCAGCGGCGACGGTCAGTGCCCGGGTCAGTTCGGCGGCGTCATTGCCACCGGCGACGCGGGTGATTTCGTTGCGCTGTGGGTCCAGCACGATCAGGGTGGGATAGCCGCGTACGCCGAAGCGTTCGCCCCAGGCCTGCGCACCTTCCTCGTCGCCATCCAGGTAGACGGGAACGAATTTGCTGGTCAGCGCGATGAAGGCCGGGTCCTTGAACAGGCCCGCCTTGAGCTGGTTGCACGGCGGGCACCAGACGGCACCCCAGTACAGCAGCACCGGTTTGCCGCTGTCGGCGGCTTCGGCGAAGGCATCGTCCACATCGCCCTGGCGCCAGGCGATGGCGGACGCCGGCGCGGGTGCCTCGGCGGAGTTGGCGGTGGATACCGGGGCCGGGGTGCAGGCGCTCAGCGCCGAAGCCAGCAGCAACACGGAAAGCGCGACGCGCATCGGCAGCATCTCGAAGGGCAGGGTGACAGACCATTGTAGGAACCGCCGGGGAGCCTGCTGATTCAGTTTGCTTATGACAGGCGTGCCGCAGGGCATGACGCCCACCGGGCATTGCGGGGCGGATGCCTTCAGGCCGCTGCCCGCACCATCTGCTGGTACACCAGCCCGTTGATCTCGCCGACCTCGCCATCCAGCACGAAGCCATAGCGCAGGTAGGTAGGCACTGCGTTGAGCGAGGCGCGCACCGTCAGTACCAGCTCGCGTACCTGCGGCAGCACGGCTTCGAACAAGGCGTGCCCGATGCCCTGGCCCTGGCAGGCGGGATCGACGAACAGCATCGCCAGGTGCCGGCCCTCCTTCAGTTCGACCACGCCGACCACGCGTGCATCCTGCTCGGCCACCAGGATGTGGTTGTCACCCTGCAGGCGCGCACCAAACGCATCGGCTGCAGCGACACTGCCGAAGGTGGCGATACCGGCAGCGCTGAGCGAAGGCGCCACCGCTGCAGTGAACGCAGCCAGGCACACCGCGCTGATCGCGGGCAGGTCATCGACGTGGGCAGGGCGGATCGTCGGCATGCAGTGTTCTTCCAGTGGTGGGCGGCGCGTCATCGTCGCCGCAGGCCTGCGCGCTAAGCTGGCGGCATGAGTGATTTCAATCCTGCTTACGCTGCCTTGTTTCCGCAACAGGGTCTGAGCCTGGGCCTGATGACGCCTGTCGCCGCACATGGGCTGGCCGATCCGCATGAAGCCAGACGCATCGCGCGGCTGGCCGATGATCTTGGCTTCGCCGCGCTGTGGACCCGCGATGTACCGTTGATGGTGCCACAGGGTCCGGATGCGACAGCGAGCGCGCTGGATGACCCGTTCCTGTGGCTGGGCATGCTGGCTGCCGCGACCGAGCGCATCGTGGTCGGCAGCGCAGCCATCGTGCTGCCATTGCGCCAGCCGCTGCAGGTGGCGAAGTCGGCCTTGAGCCTGGACCGGATCAGTGGCGGACGCTTCGTGCTGGGCCTGGGTTCGGGTGACCGTCCGGAAGAATTTGCCGCGTTCGGTGAGGATCTGGAGGGCAGGGCGGCGGCGTTCCGTGAGCGTTGGACGTTGTTGCGCGCAGCGCTGTCACCAGAGGCCGATGAAAGGACCGCCGTACTGCAGGCGACCGGTGGTTTCGACGTGCTGCCGGCGCCGGCAACGCGGATTCCGATGCTGGTGGTGGGTACTGCGCGGCAGAGCCTGCAATGGATCGCGCGTGAAAGCGAAGGCTGGGCCACCTATCACCGCGAGGAGGTTGCGCAGGAAGGACGCATCGGCCTGTGGCAGCAGGCGCTGGTGCAGCGCGGCGGGCCGGGCAAGCCGTTCGTGCAGTCGATGCTGCTGGACCTGCAGGCGGATCCGCAGGCGCCATCCGAGCCGCTGCCGCTGGGCCTGAAGGTCGGCCGCGATGGCCTGCGTGACTACCTGCGGCGCGTGCATGCGCAGGGCGTGGCGCATGTGATGTTCAATCTGGTCGACAACGGACGGCCGATGGACGCGGTGCTGCGCGAGATCGGCGAGCAGGTTCTGCCGGATGTGCTCCGGTAGGTGTCCACCTTGGTGGACACGCCATATCGCTGCGCTCGCCGGGCATGGCCCGGCGCTACCCGCCGGTGTCCGGAACGTTCGCATCTGCGTATCATTCGCATTTGATATCCCGATGCTGGAGCTCCGCGTGACCCAACGTTCCCCCATGCACCCGGCCGGACGCCTGTTCGCGGCGGTCGCTTTCATCGAGGCCGTGACCTGGGCCGGCCTGCTCATCGGCATGTGGATGAAGTACGGCCCGATGGCCAACGTGGCGCTGGTCAAGCTGTTCGGACCCCTGCACGGCGCGGCGTTCCTGGTCTATGTGGCGGTGACGCTGTTCGCGGCAATGCGCCTGCGCTGGCCGTGGTGGGCCAGTGCCCTGGCCCTGCTGGCAGCGATCCCGCCGCTGGTGACGCTGCCGCTGGAGTGGTGGTTCAAGCGCCGTGGCCTGCTGGGCCTGCGTGCAATGCGCTGAACCCACTGTTGCATGCCCATTCAAGAGAATGGGTATCAAATGCAAATACGAGCCGTTATCATTTAAGGATAGCATCGGGTCCTGAGTAGGACCGGGTGCCGGGCGGGGCGCACAGACGCGCCCGGCCATCCTTTCCTGTTACGGCTGGTGTTTCATGCACGCACGTCCCGTCGTTCCCGGCTTGCCGGCGCTGGTGTTGGCTGCCCTGATCGGCACCATGGCGATGATGTCCTTCGTCGCCGTGATCGGCCCGGTGGTCCGCATGCTCGGCTTGTCCGAGTGGCATGCCGGCCTCTCGGTCACCGCCGCCGGTGTGTTGTGGATGCTGGCCGCGCGCCCGTGGGGCCAGCTCAGCGACCGCATCGGCCGCAAGCGCGTGCTGATGCTGGCGATGAGTGCTTACACCGTGGTCTACATCGCGCTGGCGGTGTTCATCGACGTGGCCCTGCAGGCGGTGCCGCCGGTGCTGGTGTCGGTGCTGGTGCTGGTCGGTGCGCGTGGCCTGATCGGCCTGTTCTACGCCGCCGTGCCTCCCACCGCTGCCGCGCTGATCGCCGACAAGGCACCGACCGGGCAGCGTGCGAAATTCCTCGCCCGCCTGGGCAGCGCCAACGCGCTGGGCATGGTGCTGGGGCCGGCGGCGGCTGGCTGGCTGGCCTATACGAATCTGTCGCTGGCGCTGTATGTGGCCGCATTGTTGCCGCTGCTTGCGCTGGCATTGCTGGCGTGGCGGTTGCCGGCCACACCGCCGGTGGAGAGCGCTTCTGCGCAACGCCGCCAGCCGATGAGCCGTCTCGACCCGCGCCTGCGCCTGCCACAGCTGGCGGCGTTCATCGCCATGATCTCGGTGACCATCGCGCAGGTCACGGTCGGCTTCTTCGCGATCGACCGCCTCGGCCTGGATGCAGCTGCGGGCGCGCGCATGGCCGGCATTGCACTCACAGCGGTTGGCGTCGGCCTGATCCTGGCGCAGGCGCTGGTGATGAAGCTGGAGGTGCATCCGCGGCGCTGGATCATCCTGGGTGCGTTGATTTCCGGCATCGGTTTCGCTTCGGTGGCTGGCGTGCAGCAGGCCTGGCAGTTGCCGGCGGCGTATGCGCTGGCCGCGTTCGGCATGGGTTTCGTATTCCCCTCGTTCCAGGCGCTGGCCGCCGACGCGGTGGAAGCGCATGAGCAGGGCGCTGCGGCCGGCACCGTTGCTGCCGCGCAGGGGCTGGGCATGGTGGCCGGACCGATGCTTGGCACGTTGTTGTATCGCGGTGGGCCCAGCCTGCCTTACCTGCTGGTCGGCGCGCTGCTGCTGTTGCTGTGCGCGCTGGCCGCCGCGTATCGGATGAAGGAGACCTCATGAACGATTCCCTGATGCAGGGCGTGTGGCCGGAGGCTGCGCCTGCGCCGCAGGAGAACACCGACGACGCGTCGCTGTTCCTGCTGCAGCATGCGGGCCAACACGTGCACGCACGCGGGTGCCGCGCCGCGCTGCCGACCGGTGCACTGGCGACGCTGGCAGAGCGCGTTTCGGAGTTCTTTGCCCAGCAGCGCGGCGGTCCGGGCCTGTTGGTTGGCGCGGTGCCGTTCGAACCGCGTGCGGACGATGCGTTGTACCAGCCCGAGCGCCTGCTGCCGGCGCTGGCACTGCAACCTCAGGCCGCACCGCCGCTGGACGGCGCCCTGCGGGCCGAGCCTGTGCCGCAGGACTATGCGTCAGCGGTTGCCGCGGCGGTGCAGGTCCTGCGTGCGCCCGAGCAGAACCTGCACAAGGTGGTGCTGGCGCGCAGCCTGTTGGCACGCACCCGCCAGGCGCTGTCGCCGGACGTGCTGCTGGCACGCCTGGGCGCGGATCCGTCGGTGGCGACCTACGCGGTGCCGTTGCCGGTGGAGCTGGGCCAGGCGCCGGCGTGGCTGGTGGGGGCAACCCCGGAACTGCTGCTGCGCAAGCGCGGTGCCGAACTGTTGTCGCATCCGCTCGCCGGTTCAGCACGCCGCAGCGCCGATGCCGCCGAGGACGAGCGTGCCGCGCAGGCGCTGCTGGCCTCGACCAAGGACCATGACGAGCATCGCCATGTGGTGGACGCCATCGTCGAGGGCCTGGCACCGTACTGCAGCCACATCGATGCACAGCTACGGCCGGTGCTGCATGCCACCGCCAGCATGTGGCATCTGGGAACCCGCATCCACGCCACCCTGAAGGATCCGCAGACGTCTGCCGCCGAACTGCTGGCACAGCTGCACCCCACGCCGGCGGTCTGCGGTACGCCGCGGCTGGCGGCACTGCAGCGCATCCGCGAACTGGAACCGGTGCCGCGCGGCTTCTACGCCGGCGCCGTGGGCTGGTTGGACGCGCAGGGGGATGGCGACTGGTACGTGGCGATCCGCTGCGCGCGACTGCAGGGCACGCAGCTGCGCCTGTACGCAGGCGCCGGCATCGTCGCCGATTCGCAACCCGAGGCCGAGGTGGCCGAAACCGCAGCGAAGTTCGCTGCCCTGTTGAACGCGCTGGGCGTCCATGAATCGGCGCCCGCCATCGAGCCAGCCGCATGAATACCTCCGCTGATTCTTCCCGCCTGTCACTGCAGCAGGTATGGCCTGATGAACTGATTGCGCGCTATCGCGAGGCCGGTCACTGGCGTGGCGAGACCTTCCCGGCGTTCCTGCGCGAGCGCGCGGAACGCTATGCGGATGACATCGCGGTGGTCGCCGGTGATGTCCGCCTGAGCTACGCGCAGCTGTGGCATGAGGCCGGACGCATCGGCGCGGGCCTGCTGGCACTCGGCCTGCAGCCCGGTGAGCGGGTGCTGGTGCAGCTGGGCAACACCGCCGGCTTCATCACTACGATCTGTGGCCTGTTCCGGGCCGGACTGGTGCCGGTATACGCGCTGCCTGCGCACCGCATCACCGAGCTGGTGCACTTCGCGAACAAGGCCGAGGCCAGTGCCTACATCACTGCCGACCTGCACGACGGCTTTGATCATCGCGGGCTGGCGCGGGCGCTGCAGGCCGAGGTGCCAGCGCTGCGCCACGTGGTCATCGACGGCGATGCGGCGGAGTTCACCGCGCTGGAGTCGCTGCAGGGCGACCGCAGCCAGCTGCCGGCCGATCCGGATCCGCAGTCGGTGGCGTTCCTGCAGATCTCCGGTGGCAGTACCGGGTTGTCCAAGCTGATTCCGCGTACCCACGACGACTACATCTATTCGTTCCGCGCCAGCAATGACATCTGCGGCATCGACCGCGACAGCGTGTATCTGGTCGCGCTGCCGGCCGCGCACAATTTCCCGATGAGCTCGCCCGGCTTCTTCGGCGCGCTGTATGCAGGCGCCCGCGTAGTGCTCAGCCCCGGCCCCGGCCCGGATGCGGCGTTCCCGTTGATCGCCCGCGAGCGCGTGACCTGCTGTGGCCTGGTGCCGCCGCTGGCGCTGCTGTGGGCACAGGCGGCCGCCAGCAGCAAGCATGACTTGTCCAGCCTGCAGGTACTGCAGGTGGGCGGCGCCAAGCTTGTGCCGGAAGCTGCGCGGCGCGTGATCGACGGCCTGGGCTGCACCCTGCAGCAGGTGTTTGGCATGGCCGAAGGCCTGGTCAACTACACCCGGCTGGATGATCCGGAGGAACTGATCGTGGCCTGCCAGGGCCGGCCGATCAGCCCGGACGACGAAGTGCGCGTGGTCGATGACCACGACCAGCCGGTGGCTGAGGGCGAAGTGGGCCATCTGCTGACCCGCGGCCCGTACACCATCCGTGGTTACCACAACGATGCGGTGGCCAACGCGCGCTCGTTCACCGACGATGGGTTCTACCGCACCGGCGACCGCGTGCAGCAGTTGCCCGGCGGCTATCTGGTGGTGCAGGGCCGTGCCGGTGACCACATCAACCGCGCGGGCGAGAAGATCTCCGCCGAGGAGATTGAAGATCACCTGCTGGCCCACCCCGGCGTGTTCGACGCCGCCGTGGTCTCCATTCCTGACGAGTATCTCGGTGAGCGCAGCTGCGCCTTCGTGATCCAGCAGGGTGAGCCGATCAAGGCGCCGGCACTGAAGGCCTGGATGCGTACGCGCGGCCTGGCGGCGTTCAAGGTGCCGGATCAGGTCGTGTTCGTCGAAAGCTTCGATACCACCGCGGTCGGCAAGATCAGCCGCCGCGAACTGCGCGCGCAGCTGCGCGCGCGTCATCTGCAACAGACAGGAGGAACGCGCTGATGGCGCTGCCCCGCATCACCAACTATTCCTTGCCGACCGCTGCCGAACTGCCGGCGCCGCGCGGCCCGTGGCGTCCGCAGCGCGAACGCGTCGCGCTGCTGGTGCATGACATGCAGCGCTACTTCCTGGCCGCGTTCGATGCCGGAAACGCGCCGCTGCGGCCGGCGGTGGACAACATCGCGCGCCTGCTGGCACATTGCCGCGCGCACGGTATTCCGGTGTTCTACACCGCCCAGCATGGCGACCAGGATCGCCGTGACCGTGGCCTGCAGGCCGACCTGTGGGGCCCGGGCATGCGCAGCAGCGCCGATCATGAGCCGATCATCGAGGCGCTGGCACCGCAGCCGGCCGAGCATGTGCTGGTGAAGCACCGCTACAGCGCGTTCCAGCGCAGCAACCTGGAGACGCTGATGCGAGTGCGTGGGCGGGACCAGTTGCTGGTGACCGGCGTGTATGCGCATATCGGTTGCACGGCCACCGTGGTTGAAGCTTTCCAGCGTGATATCGAGGCGTTCATCGCCGCCGATGCGGTGGCGGACTTCTCGCGTGCCGATCACGATCAGGCGCTGCACTGGATCGCACGCACCTGTGGCGTGCCGATGACCACCGATCAGCTGCTGGAGGTGCTGTGATGGCCGCCCCGAGTGAGGTGCTGGATCTGGAGCGGATGCGCGCCGATGTGGCGCGTGTGCTGGAGTGCACGCCGGCCGAGATCGGTGACGACGACAACCTGATCGACCTGGACCTGGATTCGATGCGCATGCTCGGGCTGGTCCTGGCCTGGGGCAATACCGGGTTGCCGCTAGAGTTCTCGCAGTTGGCCGAGCACACCACGCTGCGCCAGTGGTGGGGTGTGGTGCAGAAGCTGCAGGCCGCGCAGAACGCATGAACGCCGCTGCGCTGGCCACGCCGGTGGCACTGACCGAGGCCCAGTCGGGGCTGTGGTTCGCGCAGCGGCTGGCGCCGGACAATCCGTCGTTCAATACCGCGCATGCGGTGTGGATCGAGGGTGCGCTGGATGTGGCCGCGTTCGTCGCCGCGGCAGACCAGGCAGCGGGCGAAGCTCAGGCCTTCGCACTGCGCTTTGCCGAGGGGGCCGACGGCCAGCCGTTGCAGTGGCATGACCCGTCGCACGTGCCGCTGCTGTCGGTGCGCGATCTATCCGGCGAGACAGACCCGGCATCGGCGGCGCGTGCCCTGATGCAGGCCGACCGGCTCAGCGCGGTCGATCCGACCCGCGACCGCATAAGCCAGCAGGTGTTGTTCGATCTGGGTGGCCAGCGCTGGGTCTGGTACCTGCGCGTGCATCATCTGGCCGCGGATGGTTACGGCATGGCGCTGTTCACTGATCGCGTATGCGCCTTGTATGCCGGTCGTGCGGGTGAGGCACTGCCGGGACTTGCGGGCGTGCTGATCGATGATGCCGCCTACCGTGCCGACCCGCGCCGCGCGCAGGCGGGGCAGTGGTGGCGCGAGCAGTTGCAGGGCGCACCGGCGGGCGTGGGCCTGGCCGGTACGCTCGCGGCCAGTGACGACGCGCTGCGTTGGGTGCAACCGTTGGATGCGCCGTTCCGCGAACGGCTGCTGCAGACATCGGTACGCTGGTTGCAGCCGTGGCCGGATGTGCTGGCCGCGTTGTCTGCCGAGTATCTGCGGCGGATGAGCGCGGCCGATGAGGTGGTGCTGGGCGTGCCCTACATGGGGCGGCTCGGCAACGCATCGGCACGTGTGCCGGCAATGGTGATGAATGTGTTGCCGCTGCGGGTGGCGGCCGGTGAGGGCAGCGTCGAGGCCTTTACCCGAGGCTTGGGCCGGCAGCTCAGCCAGGGCCGCAAGCACGGCCGTTACCGTGGCGAGCAGTTGCGCCGGGACATGGGTTTGGTGGGCGCGCAGCAGCGCCTGCATGGTCCGCTGCTGAATGTGCAGCCGTTCTACAAGCCGCTGGCCTTGCCGGGCGTGCAGTCGACGCTGGAGGTGCTGTGCACCGGTCCGGTGGATGATCTGACGTTGGGTTTCCGTGGCGATGGCCAGCACCTGCTGGACCTGGAGATCGAAGCCAATCCCGCGCTTTACAGTCGCGAGGATGTCGAAGCGCACGCGGCGCGGTTGCTGCATTTCGTGTCGGCGGCGCTGGAAGCTGAAGATATCGCGGCGGTGCCGCTGGCTACCGTCGCAGAAGCGCAGCAGGTGGTGCATGCTTTCAATGCCACTGCACATGCGCTGCCACCCACCACGTTGGTTGAACTGCTGCAGCAGGGCATGGACCGTGATCCGCACGCGCCCGCGCTGGTCTTCGGCGATGCCGAGCTGGACCAGGCCACGCTGGAGGCGCGCAGCTTCGCACTGGCCGCGCAGCTGCGCTCGATGGGTGTTGGGCCTGGCAGCGTAGTGGCGGTGGCGCTGCCACGCTCGCTGGAATTGGTGATCGCGCTGGTGGCGGTCCTGCGTGCGGGCGCTGCCTACCTGCCGCTGGATCTTGCCCATCCCGATGAGCGTCTCGCGCGCATTCTTGCCTCGGCGCAGCCGCAGTGCGTGCTGGCAGCGGCCGAGGTACAACCGCGGATGGGTGGCGTGCCGGTGCTGGCGCCCGAGCAATGGAACGCGCTGAGCTTCGCCGCGCCGTGGGCAGATCCTGCTCCTGGAGATGCGGCGTATGTGATCTATACGTCCGGCTCGACCGGCGAGCCGAAGGGCGTGCTCATCGAGCATCGTGCCATCGTCAATCGCCTGCTGTGGATGCGCGAGCACTACGGCATCCGTTCCGATGACCGTGTTCTGCAGAAGACCCCAGCCACGTTCGATGTCTCGGTCTGGGAATTCTTCCTGCCGCTGCTGTGCGGCGCGACGCTGGTGGTGGCGGGTCCGGACGCGCATCGTGATCCGACCGAGCTGGCACGGCTGATCCGCGCGCATGGCATCACCACCGCGCATTTCGTGCCGTCGATGCTCGATGCCTTCCTCGCCGCACCAGCCTCCGAGGGCCTGCAGCTGCGCCGCGTGTTCACCAGTGGCGAAGCGCTGGACGCATCGCTGCGCGATCGTTTCCATGGGCGCGTGCAGGCCGAACTGCACAACCTGTATGGCCCGACCGAAGCGGCAGTGGACGTGAGCTACTGGCCGGCCTCGGCGCAGGACCGCACACGGCCGGTACCGATCGGCTTCCCGGTCTGGAACACCCGCCTGTACGTGCTGGATGCGCGGATGCAGCCGCTGCCGGTCGGTGTGCCGGGCGACCTGTATCTGGGAGGGGTGCAGCTGGCGCGTGGCTATCTTGGCCGCGATGACCTGACCGCCGAACGTTTCCTGGCCGATCCCTTCCTTCCAGGCGAGCGCATCTACCGCACCGGCGACGTGGGGCGTTGGCGCGGCGATGGTGCGGTCGAGTACCTCGGCCGCAGCGACCATCAGGTAAAGCTGCGCGGCCTGCGCATCGAGCTCGGTGAAATTGAAGCGGCATTGCGCGAGCTGCCGGGCATGGATCGGGTGGAGGTGCTGCTGCGCCAGGATGTCCCCGGTGATGCCCGGCTGGTGGCCTATGTGCCAGCGGCGCTTGCCGATGCCGTGATGCTGCGCAGCCACCTGGCCACTCGCGTGCCGGACTACATGGTGCCGTCGGCGTTCGTTGGCGTGGATCAGTGGCCGGTGACCGCCAACGGCAAGCTCGACCGCAACGCCTTGCCGAAACCACCGCAGCAGGAAGCGGGTGGACTGTTGCCGCGCACGCCGCTGGAACAGGAACTGGCCGCGCTGTTCGCACAGGCGCTGGGCCGCCAGGCACCGGTGGCGGTGGATGCGGACTTCTTCAGCCTCGGCGGCGACTCGCTCTCGGCGGTGCACCTGCTGCTGGCCATCGAACAACGCTGGCGCTGCGACCTCGGCCTGGGTGCCTTGTTCGCGCAGCCGACCGTGGCCGCACTGGCGACGCGCATTGCCGAACCGCCGGCGCTGGCCGACCACGCATTGGGGCCGGTGATCTCGCTGGCTGCGACTGACGCTGATGGGCCCACTCCGTTGTTCGTGCTGCACCCGGCCGGCGGCATCGCCTGGAACTACCGGGCCCTGGCGCGCGCCCTGCAGCCGGCACGCGCGGTGTACGGCCTGCAGTCGCCGGCGCTGGATCCGAAGCAGCCGTTGCCATCCAGCATCGAAGCAATGGCCAATGACTACGTGCAGCGCGTGGTTGCGCTGCAGCCGAAGGGCCCGGTGCACCTGCTGGGCTGGTCGGTGGGCGGCATCCTCGCCCAGGCGATGGCGGTGCGTCTGCATGAGATCGGTCGTGAGGTAGGTGAACTGGTACTGCTGGATGCCTACCCCAGCGAATGCTGGCGCGCCGAGCCGGAGCCCGATCCGATTGCGGCGCTGCGTGCGCTGCTGGCCATTGCCGGGCACGATCCGGATGCGCATCCAGAGCTGGACAGCCGTGAACGCATTCTCGCCTTCCTGCGTCGCGGTGGTAGTGCGCTCGGCAGCCTGCCGGACGTGGTGCTGGATGGTGTGGTGCGTGCGGTGACCGGCACCAATCGTTTGATCCGCGAGCATCATCATCGGCCGTTCGTCGGCACGCTGGTGCATGTGCGCGCGGGTCTAGACCATCAGGCACGGCCGCAGCTGCAATCGGCGTTGTGGCGTGCACACGCACTCAAGGTGCAGGCGCTGGAACTACCGTTCCTGCATGCTGAGCTGACCGGCCGCGATGCGGTGGCGCAGCTGGCGCCATGGTTGTCGGCGCGCCTGCGCCATTGGGATGAGCAACAGGAGATCGCAACATGCAGTTGACCGGCTTTGAAGGCCGCGTGGCCCTGGTGACCGGCGCCGCCGGTGGCGTCGGTGAGGCCCTGGTGCGGTTGCTGGCCGAGGCTGGCTGCACGGTGGTAGCGACCGATCGCAGTGCGCCCGTGGTCGCGGATGCACGTGTGCAGGCGTTTGCCCTTGATGTGACCGACAGTGCGGCGGTGGATGCGCTGGTGGATCGTGTAGAAGCCAGCATCGGGCCGATCGGCCTCGCCGCCAGCGTGGCCGGGGTGCTGCACGTGGGCGAGGTGACCGGCACCACCGATGACGATTGGCGCCGGGTTTTCGCAGTCAATGCCGATGGCGTGTTCCATATTGGCCGTGCGCTGGCGCGGGTGATGTCACCACGTCGACAGGGTGCGATCGTTACCGTCAGCTCGAACGCGGCGGGCGTGCCTCGGCACGGCATGGCCGCCTACGCGGCATCCAAGGCAGCCGCTACGATGTTCACCCGCTGCCTTGGGTTGGAGCTGGCACCGCTCGGCATCCGCTGCAACATCGTCGCCCCGGGATCGACCCTGACCCCGATGCAGACCGGCATGTGGCAGGACGAGCACGGGGCCGAGCGGGTGATCGCCGGCAGTCTGGAGACCTACAAGGCCGGTATTCCACTGCGCAAACTGGCCACCCCGGAAGACATCGCCCATTCGGTGATGTTCCTGCTCTCCGAGCAGGCCGGGCACGTGGCGATGAGCGACCTGTACGTGGACGGCGGCGCCACTCTGCGCGGCTGAGTCCTGCTAATGCCGTCCGCCGGCCGGCAACCCATGGTCCCCGGTAGTGCCGGCCGCTGGCCGGCAACCCATGGTCCCGGTGGTGCCGGCCGCTGGCCGGCAACCCATGGCCCCGGTAGTGCCGGCCGCTGGCCGGCAACCCATGGCCCCGGTAGTGCCGGCCGCTGGCCGGCAACCTCATTCAACTTCAGACATCTCCGAACATCCATCGAGGCATGGCCTGACGTTCAATGCGCAATGATCGCTCCACCATGGGGCATGAGCAGCCACCGCCTCCGCCTGGGCCGGCGTTCCATTGTCGGTCAGGTCTACGTTCTGACAACGACCACGCATCAGCGCCGCCAGCTCTTTGAAGGCGAAGCTGCAGTGGCATGTGTAATCGACCAGTTTCATTACATCGAGCGGCGGGGGCTGGTGCAGTCACTCGCATGGGTCGTCATGCCGGATCACGTCCACTGGATGCTCGAGCTGCGCGCAGCTCACCTTCCAGACATCGCACGCCGGATGAAGTCGTCGAGCGCGCTTGCCCTGAATCGCCTGGCGGGTCGGCGAAGTACGGTGTGGCAGCCTGGCTACTTCGATCATGCAGTGAGGGCCGAGGAGTTGCTGGCGCGGCAAGCCCTGTACATCCTGGCGAACCCGGTACGCGCCGGTCTTGCTGGGCAGGTTGGCGATTATCCGTATACGTGGTCGGTCTGGTTGTGATGCCGGCCAGCGGCCGGCACTACCAGGGGTTCGAACATGGCGGTTGCCGGCCAGCGGCCGGCACTACCCGTTGCAGTCAGGGTAGCGTCAGGCGGTAGACCAGCACGCGGTTGTCGTTGTCGTACGGGCTGTCGCAGGGCTGGCCCTGCATGCGGCAGTGGCGGGCGATGAAGTCGTTGTCGTTGCCGATCAGCAACAGCACGTCGTTCGGATGCTGCGGGTCCAGCGCTGGCAGCACGTCCATGGCCTCCCACTTTTCCGACAGCAGGCCGGCATGCGGGCCGCGCTTCGTGTCCAGATCCAGCCCGGCACGCGCCAGCTGCGGGCGGTCGAGCAGGTTCAGCAGTTCGTCGCTGCGTGCGGGCACGATGCCTGCCTTCAGCGTGGTATCTGCCGGATCGGCCAGTACCGATGCCATGCTGGTTTCGTAGGCGCTGCCTGCCAGATTGCTGGCACCGGCCACATCCACCAGCAACACTGACTTGTAGACGATCGGATCGTCGCCGTCCTTGCCCAGGCCATTGCCATCACGGGCCAGCAGCAGGAAACGGTGCGCGTCCAGTGCGCGCAGCTCGCTCTGCGCGGCAGTGCGGTCCAGCTTGCCCTTGCCGTCGTGCGCGTAGGCGGGTAGGGCCATCACGTAATGGCCGATAGGTTGCTGTGGCGTCGGCGAGGCCGTCACGTCATAGACCAGCACGCGGGTGTTGATGCGCCCGGCCGCGTTGCCCTGTGCGCTGTCCTGCAGCGTGGCGCTTTGCAGGGCGACGAGCAGGCGGCTGCCGTCGGGCGACAGGCCCATGCCTTCCACGCCTTGGTTGTTGCGGCGGCCGCTCTGCGGTGGCGCCAGCGAACCGAACGCTGGCTTGCCATCGCGCTGCGGACGGATCGCCGGCGGCGCCATGATCACGCCCTGCAGCTGGCCCTGTGCATCGAAGTAGTAGACGTTGGCGGTGTACTCATCGCCGATGTAGAAGTGGCCATCGGCGGTGAACTGCAGCGACTCCGCATCCAGCGAGACCTTGCCCGCGCCTGCGCCGCTGGCCGGTGAGGGCAGCACCACATCGCGCTGGGTGATCGTATGCTCACCCGGGTCGGCACCGGTGAACGGCTGCCCCTTGAAATCCTTAAGTACCACGCCCTTGTCGGGCACCATGCTCAGCGTGCCAAGCGCAGGCTTGCCCGGGGTAACGTCGATGCGCAGCTGCATGCGCTCCACGCGACCGGCGTAGTCGTAGAACAGGCCGGCCTCGGGATCATTGCGACCGCGGTCGGGCAGGGTCCAGAGCACGCCTTCGTAGCCGCTGGCGGTGCGCTTCCAGGTGCCGGGCTGCACCGCCAGCGACGAAAACGAGCCCAGCGTGTCGCCGAGGAAGTCCACCGTGCCCGCGGGCAACCGTCCGGCCGCGACCAGGCCCTTGTCCACATAGGTACGACCACCCAGCTTCAGGGTGCGTGGCGGTGCACCCGTTGCCTCATGCGGAGCGGAGTATCCGCTGGCGGAGAGGGTGGCCAGCAGCAGGGCGGTCGTGAGCATCGGTGGACTCCGGGTGGTCGATCAGAAGCGAAGGTCGATCGTACCGAACACCTGGCGCGGTGCCGAGGCATGGAACACGTACAGCTTGCCGGCCGGGTCGCTGGGTGCGAACACGCTCGAATCCAGGTTGCTGGCGTAGCGCTTGTTGGTCAGGTTGGTCACGTTGAACGACAGGCGCATGCCCTTGGCGAAGCCGACCTGCCCGAAGTCATAGCCACCGGCCAGATCGAATACGGTGAAGCCACCGAAGCCCTGGTCGTTGGTGTAGGTGTAGAAGCGCTCGCCGGTGTACTTGCCACGCAGGCTGGCGAACCAGCCGTTGTCACGCCAGGTGATCTCGGTGGCCAGCAGCTGCTTGGGTGTATCGGTCTGGATCTTGCCCTTGATCTGCTGCTCGACACCGGCCTGCACGTAGTTGGAGGCGTAGGTCGAACGGTTCAGCGAGGCCGAGGTGTACCAGCTGAAGTGCTCGTTCGGGGTCCACAGCACGGTCAGCTCGGCGCCGCGGCTGTCGACGCCGCCTACGTTGTAGAAGCGGTTGCCGCAGGTCGGACCCACCGGCTGGCGCGAATCACAGGGGTTGTACTGCAGCAGGCGGTTGTCGAAGCGCACGCTGTAGGCCGCGATCGAGGCCTGCAGGGTATCGGTGACGAAGCGGTAGCCGGCTTCGAATGAGCGCGATTCCTCCGGCTTCAGATTGCCCTGAGCGTTCCAGGTCGCCTGGCTGACCGCTTGCGGGCCCAGCTTGAAGCCACCCTGGAACATGGCGATGTTCTCGGCGTAGCTGGCGAAGATTTCGTGGTGCTCGGTCAGGTGGAAGTTGGCGCCGATGCTGGGCAGGAAGTTCTTGCTGGCCTTCAGCGAACCGGTGGCGAACTGGTTGTTGGAGGTCGGCGAGATCGGTGTCTTCGCATCGCCCGGCAGCGCTTGTGCATCGGAGGTGGCGTGCGGGCTCTTGGCCCCGAACTCCAGAGTCAGGCGGTCATCGAGCAGGCGCCAGGTGTCCTTCAGGAAGAACTGGTGAGTCTTCCAGCGGGTGCGTTGGGCAAACACGCCGACATCGGAGGGCAGGGTGTTCATGCCACTCAGGTCACGCGGGCCGTCCACGGCGGTCTGGTAGCGCTCGGCGCTGCTGGTGTTGCGCTCGTACCAGACGCCGCCTTCGATGCGGTGCGCGCCCAGCTCCCAGTCGAACGACAGCGTGCCGCCATCGCGGTCGATGGTGTAGATGGTATTGCGGAAGATGATCGGAATCTCCTGCGCGGTGCCCTTGTTCGACCACGCGCCGCTGTTCCAGTTGTGGCCTTCGCCACGGTCGTCGTGGTGGTAGGCCAGGGCGCGCAGGCTGAAGCCATCGGCCAGGAAGAAGTCGCCGGCCAGGTAGTACAGGTTGTCGTCACGCAGGATCTGACCGGCAGTGAAGGCGCCATCGGCGTCCTTGTCCGGGCCGCTGTTGTCGCACTTCTTCGCGTTGAGGCTGGCGGTATTGCAGTAGGCCTTGGCCACCGCCTTGTTCCAGTCCGGCGCATAGCCGCCCCAGTCCCAGCCCAGCCCGCGCGACATCTCGTCCTTGGACAGGTAGAAGTAGTCCGCCTGGGTGGTGCGCGAGGTATCGACGAAGCCGGTGATCTGGCCGCGGCCGAAGTTCCACACGCCCTTGGCGTTGAACTGCTTGGTGATGGATTTGCTGTAGGCGGTCTGGTCGTTCCACAGATCGGAGACGGCATTCATGCCGGAGACGTAGCCGGAGAAACCGTTGTACTCGCCGCTGTCCACGCGCACGAAGGTGCGGCGGTTGGCATCGCTGCCGAAGGTCTGCACCACGCGGCCGCCGAGTTCCTTGGCCGGGCGGTCGGAGGTATAGGAAATAGTGCCGCCGAGGTTGCTGGTGGACGGCGTGCCGAGGCTGCCGATGCCCACCGCCAGCTCCGCGTCGGCCATGTTCTCGCTGATCAGCGCACGGTTGATGGTCAGGCCGTTGTAGTTGTTGTACGCGCCATCGCCCAGCGGCACGCCATCGAGCGTGTAGCCGAGGCGGGTGGAGTTGAAGCCGCGCAGGCTGAGCGTCATCGACTGCTCGTTGGTGCCCAGCGCATCGGCCGACTGCGCGTTGACGCCCGGCAGTAGATTGAGCGTCTTCTGCAGGCTGGTGCCCGGCGGAAGGATGTCGAGGTTCTCGCGAGTGATGCGCTGCACCTGGCGCGCTTCCCCGCTGCCGATCACCGAAACCGCATCGAGATCGGTGGCGGACGTGCCAGTGGAGGTCGGGGCAGCATCCTGCGCCCAAGCCGCGGGAACGAGCGCGATCGACAGCGCAGCGGCCAACAAAGTCTTCGTCATGTTACGGACACTCAGGCAGGCACGAGCCACCGCACGGGCGCGGAGCTCATGGAGTTCGAAAGGTGGGACAACCGATGCGACCGGTGGCGCTGTACGCGCCGTGGGTCAACGTGAAAATGGTGCGCTAGACAGATGACTGTCTGGTGACACTGCTATGCGCGTGGCATGCGGACGCATGCATTGGTAGATGCCAACCTTGGTTGGCATGCGCAGCGTCGAACAGACGCTGCGCTGCTCTGTCGCAGGAGCGCCAACCAAGGTTGGCATCTACCAGGGCAGGTCAGGCCTATCGGTTCAGGCAGCGCCGAACGAGGTTGGCGTCAATGCGCGATCAACCCGCGTTGCGCGGCTTGCGCGCGCGCTTCGGCTTCGCAGTATCACCACCGCTGGCGGCACCATCCTGCAGCGCCTGCAGCCAGGACAAAGTATCCACGTAGTCAATGAAGTGGCGCAGATAACCGGGGCTGGTGGCCTGCATGGTGTCCAGCATGCGCTGCACCAGCACCGCCGAATTCAGCGGGCCGCCATCGGCGGGGGCCTCGGTGCGCAGCGAACGGCGCACCTGCAGTTCGCTGCGCAGCTCCGACCACTCGCGCTGCACCTGCTGCAGCATCGGCACCTGCGGGTAATGCGGCAGCGAACGCGACCCCGCATCAAGGTGGCGCACCAGTGCGCGCAGGCCCTCCAGTGCGGGCGGCTTACTTGGCATCCGGGGCCTTGGGCTTGGGAATCGGCGCGATCTCCACGCGGCGGTTGCGCGCGCGGCCGTCCTCGCTCGCATTGGAGCTGACCGGCTGCTCGCTGCCGAACGCGGCGGCGAATACCGCATCGGCTGGAACGCCATCGGCGATCAGGGTGCGGGTCACGGTCAGCGATCGCTGCGCCGACAGCTCCCAGTTGTCGGCGAAACGCCGGTTGCCTTCGCGCACAGGTGCGTCATCGGTGAAGCCGCTGACCATCAGGATCTCTTCGCGCGTGCCCAGGTAGGCGGCCAGCGGTGCGGCCAGGCTGCGCAGCAGCTCCTGGCCTTCTGGCTGCAGCTGGTCGGAGTTCAGCGCGAACAGCACGCTGCCGCTGATGCCGATGCGGCCATCCACCAGCGTCACGCGACCGGCGGCCAGCGGGCCCGCCAGCGCCTGTTCCAGCGTCTGCAGTCGCTTGGCTTCGGCCTGGCGCTGCTTCACTTCCTGGTCGAGCCGCTGCGACAGTTCCAGCTGCACGGCAACCACGCCGACCAGGATCAGCACGAACGCACCCAGCAGTACCGACATCAAGTCGCCGAAGGCGGCCCAGATCGGGGCGTGCGAGCCGCCATCGACCTCCAGCTCGTCGCTCATGCGCTACCGGCCTTGCCGCGGCGCGTGGCCAGCTGCTGCAGTTCTTCCATCACCTGCTTCTGCGACAGCAGGCTGAGGTCGACCACCTCGCGCGCCTGCGCCACGTAGTAGGCCAGCTGCTCGTCGCTGCGCGCCAGCGAGGCATCCAGCGCACCGCCGATCTGTTCCAGGCGGCCGGACAGCGCGGTGGAGGCACTGCCGAACTGCGCGACCGCGTCGCCGAAGGTGCCGGCCAACTGGCCCACTTCACCGGCGCTGCCATTGAGCGCCGCGGCAATGCCATCCAGCTTGCCGGTCTCGGCGGCGATATGGTCGGTGAAGCGGTTGCCGACGCGTTCCAGCAGCTCGGCCGAACCACCGACCAGCGCGTCCACGGCGGTGCGCTGTTCGTGCGAGGCATGGTTGATCGCATCGAGCAGGGTCTGCACGGTGGCCAGCAGCCGGCCGCGTTCTTCCAGCATCGCGTTGTCGCGCACCAGGCTCTCGGAGAGCGTACTGCGCAGCTCGTTGATGACGTCGGCAGCAGCCTTGGGCGCGGCGGCGGCGGTCTGCAGCAGGGTAGACACTTCGGCCAGCGTGGCGCTGGCCTGTGCGCGACCGTTCTCGCCAATCTGCTGTGCGGTCTCGGCCAGCGTGTCGCAGACCTGCTGCTGCTGCGCGGCCAGGCGTTCGCCGTTGGCCTGCAGGCGCTCGGCCAGGTCGGTGGAAACATGCTGCAGGGCATCGCTCCAGCGCTGCAGGCGCTGTTCGTCGCCGGCTTGCAGCTGGGCCTGCAGCGCGGCGTGGGCCTGCTGCAGTTCGGCACTGACCGCATCCCAGCGCGCCTGGCGCTGCTGCTCGCGGCTGTCCAGGCTGGCCTGCAGTTCGGCGTGCGCGGTCGCGGCGGCGGCCTGTGCGGACTGCCACTGCTGCGAACGCTGCAGTTCGTGATCCTGCAGCAGCGCCTGGCTGGTGCTGTGGTGCTGTTCCAGTGCCTGCAGCAGCGCCTGCGCACGCGCGTCCAGATGCTCGCTGGCGGCCAGCAACGCCTGCTGCTGGCGTTCGACCAGCGCGCTGTTCAGTGCCTGCTGCTGCTCGGCGGCGGCGCGCCAGGCCTCGGCATTGCCGCTGGCATCGGCCTGCAGGCGCTCGCCGATGCGCGCGACCAGTGCTTCGGCATGCGTGCCCTGGCCATCGCTGAAGGCCTGCAGGTGCTGGCGAAGATCGCTCACCAGCGTCTGTTGTGCCTGGGTCTGCTCGCTCACCACCTTGGCCCAGCTGGCTTCGGTGGCGACGCGGCTGCGCTCGAATCCTTCGCTCAGGCCAGACAACTGCTGCTGCACCGCCTGTTCGACACGGGCATGCAGCGCCTCACCATGGTGGGCCAGTCCGGCCAGCGTGGTCTCGGCCATCGGCTGCAGCGCGCCACCGATGGCGGCGGCGCTGGCCTCGGCACCTTCGCGCAGCGATTGCTGCAGCGAGGCGGCCAGGCGTTCCTGCAGCGCCTGGCTTTGGGTCAGGAACTCGGCCTGGCCGGCCAGCAGGCGCTCATTGGCGGCCGCACTGTGCTGTTCGAAGGTGCTGGTCATCGCCTGCAGGCGGTCGACCAGCGCCGGCAGCGCGGCGGACTGTGCCTGCAGCAGGCGCAGCGATTCGGCGCGCTGCCAGGCTTGCGAATACGGATGCAGGTCGCCGGCAATGGCGCGGTCCAGCTGCTGCACGGCCTGCAGGCGGTCACGGCGTAGCAGGGCGGCCAGCAGGCCGAGCATGGCCGAGCTGGCCACACCGGCGATCGAGGTGCCAAATGCCACCGCCAGACCTTGCACCGGCGACGCCAGCGAGCCGCGGATGGCGGCCATGTCGGTCGCGCTCTGCAGGGCCAGGCCGGTGCCACGCAGGGTGTCCATCATGCCCAGCAGGGTGCCGAGCATGCCCAGCAGCACCAGCAGGCCAACCAGGTACGGAGTCAATACCGGCGCGGGCAGGGCGGTGCGCTCGCCTTCCACGCGCAGGCGCACGGCGTTGCGCAGGCCCATCGGCACGCGCTCCAGCCAGGGGGCAAGGCTTTCCTTCGCGCTGGACAGGTCACTCAGCGCGCTGCGCAGGCCGTTGCTGGCCTGGCGATAGCGGTACAGCTCCACGCCACCGGCGATGTAGCAGGCCGCGATGATCGCCGCCACCGCTGCACCCAGCGGATGCACCGAAACGTAGCCAATGCCGATCCAGCACACGGCCAGCAGGCCGACAAGGAAAACAACGACATGGAAAGCAGTTCTGGACATGGTGTTCCGGTCAGTGGGAGCGCAGGGCGTCTTGCAGCCCTTCGATCGGGTGGAAGCGCAGCTGCAACTCGGCAAGCAGCAGGGTGCGCATGTCATGGCGGAAGGCCGCGCGCCAGCCGGGCTGGCCGTGCACGCGTTCAAAACGGGCGCCGAGCACCGCCGGCGCAGTGGCCAGCAGGCTGTGCTCGCGCGGGGTGAGGGTCTGTTCCATCACCGCATCGACCTCGGCCAGCCGTGCCAGCTCGGGTGAAGCCTGCACCAGCTGATCGCGCAGGCGGCCCCGCAGGCGCCCGGTGGCGGTCTGGATGGCCTGCTGCAGCACCCGGTAGCGCTGGCGCAGCGAGGCGAAGTTGGGTGCGGCGGCGGCTTCGGCCAGGTCCAGCAGGCGCTCGGCCTCGGCATCCTCACTGATCGAGGCCAGCAGGCTGGCATGGGCCTGGGCGCAGTCGTCCAGTACATCCTCGGCCGCTTCGGTGGCCTCACCGGGCTCGGGCAGGCGTCCGCCGAGCGCCCCGGACAGGGCCACGGCACGGCTCCAGTCCACCCACTGGCCGAGGCGATCGGTCAGGGCGGGACTGCTGGCCGGCATCGCGCCGTCGCTGAGACGGGCGAGCAGGCGGAGGAATTCCGGTCCACCCAGGACCGGCTGCGCTGCTTTCGCCATCAAGGGGTGAGGGGCCAAAAACCGTTGATTTTACAACCAGATGACCCGGCCTGGATGAAGGCGGGGCCGGGGGAGGGGACCCGCAGGCGCGACAAGGCTTAGAATGACCGGCTGCACCCATCCCGTTCGACCCTTGGAGTACCCAATGACTGTTGCGCAGTTCTACCCGATCGGCACCCCCGGACAGCCCTGGGGCGACGCGGAACGCGCACAGTGGCGGGCGCGCCAGCAGCGTCAGCGCAGCTACCACGACGACGTGGTGGCCGCCCTTGAACGCCTGGACGACAGCTTCGATGTGATCCAGTACGGTCAGCTGGACTATGCACCTGACCATTACCCGCTGTTCGCCGTGGTCAACCACGACTGGAACCCGGCGCTGCCGACCGCGCTGATCACCGGTGGCGTGCATGGCTACGAGACCAGCGGCGTGCACGGCGCGCTGCAGTTCCTGGAACAGCAGGCCGAGCGTTACCTGGGCCGGCTGAACCTGATCGTGGCGCCGTGCGTCAGCCCGTGGGGCTACGAGCGCATCCAGCGCTGGAACCCGGATGCGATCGATCCCAACCGCAGCTTCCGTGACGGCGGCCAGATCGAAGAGGCCGCCGCGCTGATGCGCTGGGTGGCCGAGCGCAAGCCGAACCTGCTGGTGCACCTGGACCTGCACGAGACCACCGACAGCGACCTGCACGAGTTCGATCCGGCGCGCTGTGCCCGCGACGGCAAGCCGTTCGAGCGCGACACCATTCCGGATGGCTTCTATGTGATCGGCAACAGCGAAGATCCGCAGGCCGAGTTCCAGAAGGCATTGATCACCGCCGTCGCCCCGGTCACCCACATTGCCCCGGCCGACGCCGAGGGCAACCTGGTCGGCCTGCCGCTGCAGTCGCCGGGCGTGGTCTGGGGCGAGTCGCGCTCGATCGGCGCCTGCGCCGGCTTCACCGACGCGCGCTTTGCCACCACCACCGAGGTCTATCCGGACAGCCCGCGCACCAATCCGCAGGAATGCAACGACGCCCAGGTGGCGGCGGTGTGTGCGGGTCTGGATTTCGCCTTGGCGGCGCAGTAACGAATCAACACGAGGTAGCGCCGGGCCCTGCCCGGCGGATTGGGCGGGAGCTAGCCCAGCAGGATCACGCCCCACACCGTGCCGACCATCAGCAGTGCGGTGGTCTGTGCGGCGCTGCCCATGTCCTTGGCGTTCTTGGACAGTGGGTGGTGGTCAAGCGAGATGCGGTCGACCACCGCTTCGATAGCCGAGTTGAGCAGTTCCACCAGCAGGCTGATGAAGCAGACTGCCAGCACCACGGCCCGCTCGATCGTGCTGATGTCCAGCACGAAGGCCGCTGTCATCAGTAGTGCGTGCAGCAGCAACAGCTGCCGGAAGGCCGCTTCGCCACGGAAGGTGGCGATGAAGCCGTCGCGCGAATGGATCAGCGTGTGGAAGATGCGGCGAAGGCCGGTCTTGCCATGCGGGTATTTGCCGCTGTTCTTGGGGGAAGGTGGCTGCATGCCGGTCCTGCCATGAAGTGATCTCTTGGCAGCATGTGCAGGCGCGCGTCGGGAATCCGTCGGACGCCCGTTGGATTTTCCTTCAGCCGCCCTCGCGCTGTGCCTGGATGGCCTGGTCGAGGGTGTCTAGTTCATCAGTCGGCGAGGCCAGCCATGCCGGGTACGCCTCGGTCTCGACGAAGGCGGAAGATCGCAGCACGTCATCGAACGCCGGATTGTCCTTCTCCGCATGGCGCAGCAGGCCGGACATCAGGCCGCAGATGCGGACTGCGGCCTGGAAGGCGCCTTGCAACGAACCGGCCGGCTCGGTGACCGTGTTGAGGAAGGCCGCATAGGCCGGGCCATCGAAGACGAAGTCCTCGCGCTGCTGGAAGGCATCGCCGTTGAGGTTGGCTTCGCCGGAGACGTGCCGGGAGAATCCCCACGACCAGATGTCGAGGAAGCGCAGGTTGTCGAGCATCTCGCGCGCCTCGTCGCTGAGCGGCACCGCACCCGACAAGGCGTGCTCCAACGTCACCGCTGCGAACGGTTCGGTACCCTGGTGGGCGAGGAAATCGCTCAGGCAGCGCAGCGCGCCCGGGTGGTCCGGGTCCAACTGCAACGCGCGGTAGATCACGCGTGCGCCTTCCACGTGGCGGCCCTGGGCGATGAAGATGTTGAGCGCGTGGTGGGCGAGCTGGTCGGCGCTGAGATCGGCGATCTGGGTCATCGGGTCTGACGGGTCTGGAGGAACGACAGGCATCAGTCTGCCAGATCACTCATCCGGCCGGGCTGCGTGAATCGCGCATCGAGTAGATCACCGAGAAGATCTTCCAACCCCGCTCGGTGCGGACCAGCTGCCACATTTCCTTGCCCCAGTTCGTCTTCACATCATCGTCGTGGAAACTGTAGTCAAACGACACCGAGGCCACATCGCCATCGGTCTCGATCTTCGTGTTGGAGAATCTCTCCTCCGTCGGTTTCGGCGAGGCAACGGCCCCGTCGATCAGTGCGATGAAGTTGTTGGCGGGAATCTGCCGTGCCTTGATCGCATCGGGCTTGGCCTTGCGGATGTCCTGCAGGCGCACATCCTCGGAAACGACCTGCCAGCCGATGTCTTCCGCCTTGTCCGAGAAGAACAGGCCCATGTAGGTCGGCTTGTCCTTGTTGATCAGCGAGGTGCGGAACGATTCGACCACCTGTTCGATGGCCTTGACGTCGGCGCGTGCGTTCTGCGTGGCGTAGGCCGGCAGGCAGGCGCAAAGGCAGAGGGCAACGGTGGCGAAACGTGCATGCGTGATGGACATCGATGAATCCTGATGGGAAGAATGGCTGCGCAAGCGCATCAGCGCGCGTACGTCCGCCAGAAAAGTACGCGGTCTTCGTTTCTGCTCACCGCCACGAAAACCGATTTTCCGAATTCTGGCGTGCAGCGAAAGACCCTGTATGACCCGTTGAGCGTCCCCTTACCCGGCCACCAGGATCGATCGAACGCAGCAGGATCGCTGTCGCCGGACGCGGTCGCTTGGCAATCGGCAGGCAACTTCAGCAGCACCTTACGGGGCTTGGTGAACGCCAGCGCGCTGGTGTTTGAATCCAGATCGTGCACCTCACGCAGGTCGGTCGCCTCGTGGGGCACCCAATCGGGAATCCATCCCTTGTTGACCATGTCGGCGTCGATGGCCTGCTGCTGGGTGTCGAACGAACTGTCCATCACCAGGCCGCAGGCGCATAGCGCGCTACAGACTGTCACGACGATGGCGCGCCTGGCCATTCCGGCTGGGCTAGTCATCGTCGTCCTCTTCTCCGGAAAGCAGCCTACCCAGTTCTTCCGGTGGCAAGCGTTTGAGCCGCTCTTCCAGTTTCCGATCGTACGGCCAGTCGTTGGGTTCGGTATGGCGCTGCGCCTTGCGCGCGTACTGCTGCATGAACAGGCCGATCTTCTGCGCGATCCTGTCCTTCCGGCTCTTGCCTGCCATCGACGGGCGTCCCTGTGTTCTTCCTGAATCAGCGGTCGGCGCACGCTAGCACGGATGCCGGGCGCTGCAACAGGCCCGCTTTTTGAGGTTTGACGTTGAAGGAGGTCTGCGCGGATGATGCGCGGGCGCGCGGCGCAGGAGGGGGCCTGTCAATGAGGACACTGATGTGGGGGCTTGGCGGCCTGTTCGTGGCGTACGTTGCCGGTTGCTCGGCAATCTCATCGTGGCATTCCCACGCGCTTGCCGCGGTCACGGTCGGGGCGGGCAGGGCAGAGGTCATTCGTGCGCTGGGGCAACCTGACGTGGTGGAGCGCGCCGGTATTCCCTTTACCCGTTACGCCAGCAGCGGATGCAGTAGTCGCTGTGCACAGCGATGGTGGTATGAGAACCGGCTGGGCCTGGATACCGAAGCCTGGTCGGTGGAACTGGATGCTTCCGATCGCGTGCTCGCAACGTCGCGCTGGACATCACCGTAGAAGACCGCGACGAGCGCATGCGCATCCATCGACCTTTCATCTTCATCGCAAGCCTGGCCCTGATGGCGTTGTGCGGGCTGATGGGCGTACTGGTGCTCATCCATGGCTTCAACGAACAGGGCCTGCGCTGCGGCAGGCTGTGCTCACTGCAGATCTCCATCCGCCTGCTCTTTGGTGATCGCGGATTCGAGATGCTGGTGGCGATGGGGCTCTTTGCCGCAGCGCTGATGTTCGGGCATATCGCACTGCGGCCCGGCATGAATGCCGGGCCGCCTCGCGAGCAGGTGCGGCGCCGTGGGCGCAAGCACCGCCGATCGGGTCGACCCCGGTCGTAAGGTGTCTGCACCGGGGTAATTCGCCGCGTGTGGAGACGCTGCAAGTCGCTTCAACGATGCAGCGCGTCGATGATCAACCCGGTAGCAATCTCCACCAGCAGGTACTCGCTATCGGACTGCCGGACCCAGCGTTGGTCGCGCCTCGGCTCGCGCAGGTGATATCGCGCAAAGTCATCCACCCAGTAACGGCGGTCCACTTCCGCCCATGGCAGACGCTCGCCGCGTCGCCAGGCCTTCTTCTGCCAGCCCGGCGGCGGCGCATCACGGTTGTGCGGGCCACCGGCGTGCGAAGGCGGTCCGTTGCCGCGCGCATGCTGCGGCGGATCGGCGAAGGCGGGTGCCGCGGCCAGCGCGGCAGCCGTGGTCAACGCAATGGCGAACAAGCGTGCGGTGTTCATCGCAACCTCCGGGCCTTGCCGCTGCATGCGGCGTGGTGCTGCGAAGTATGGATCAGGTGATGTGAATGCACTCCAGCGCCGTTCCGCATGCACAGAAGTCCAGCGCGATGGCGGCTAAGGGCGAGCCGAGACCGATTGGATGGCCGAGACGACCGCCGCCGGATTCTCGCGATGGAGGTTGTGGCCGGTATTCAGGTAGCGATGCGAGCCACGGGTGAATCCGGAGAAGAGCAGGGCGTGCTGGATCTTCCAGAGGGCCTTGCCTTGTGCGGTTTCTTCGAAGAAGAGTGGGTCGTTGGCGATCTGCGTGGCGGTGAGCAGCGCGACCGGTACATCCGGCATCGTCTGCGGTGTCTGCGCACCCGGCGCATCAAGCTGCTCGATGAGGATGGCGTAGTCGGCGACCATCGCAGGTGACAGCATGGCGCGGAGCGAGGTGTCGTCTGCCCGGATGCGTGCGGCATCGGCCTGCCTGAAGGCGTGCCGCTGTCCCATCGTGGCCGGATCGACCAGTACCAGGCCCTGCAGGCGATCGGGATGACGCCGCGCGAACTCGGTGGCGAGCAGTCCACCATAGGAGTGGCCGACCAGCACGACCTTGCGCCCCGGCGCGAGCGTATCGATGACGGCAGTAAGATCCGCCAGGTGTTCATCGATGCGCTTGGGCTGGCCATTGCTGCCGGACTTTCCGAGGCCGGCGCGTGCGTACGCGATGCTGTGGTAGTCCTCGCCCAGCCCGGCGATCACGTCCTTCCATACGCCGGTACCCTGGCCGAACCCTGATTCAAAGACCACGGTGACTGCACCGCTACCCGACTCCTGTGCCTGGAGCGAGTAGGCGCCGCGATCCACTGTGATTTCCCGCGCCGATACGCCGCCCGCGGCCAGGAACAGTGCCGCCAGCGCCCATAGATTCACTCGGTTGCGTTTCATTCGACGTCTCCGGGTCATGGAGGCGCGCCCGCCATCCTGGATGAGTCGGGCATGGGGATGGGGCCCGCCCGCCGACCTCGCGACAGGTCGTGCTGGTAATGTAGTGATGTAGTACACATGGGGTGCGTGCTGGAAGTCACGGGCGGCTCGGCAGCCACCTCCGGCATGGCGGCCTCAGGTGCGTTCGCGCGCTTCGTACCAGTCGCGTGACCGGTTCACGATCTTCACCACCGAAAGCATCACCGGCACTTCAATCAGCACCCCCACCACCGTGGCCAGCGCGGCACCGGAGTGAACACCGAACAGGCCCACGGCCGTCGCGACCGCCAGTTCGAAGAAGTTGCTGGCGCCGATCAGTGCCGACGGCCCGGCCACGCAGTGCGCCACACCCAGGCGCCGGTTGAGCAGGTAGGCCAGGCCGGAGGTGAAATAGACCTGGATCAGGATCGGGACCGCGATCAACGCGATCACCAGCGGCTGCTGCACAATCTGCTGGCCCTGGAACCCGAACAGCAGCACCAGCGTCAGCAGCAGTGCCGACAGTGACAGTGGCCCCAGCCTGCGCAGCGCCGTCTGCAGCCCGGATTCGCCATGGCGTGACAGGAGCCAGCGTCGCAGCAACGCGGCCACCAGCACCGGAACCACGATGTACAGGCCGACCGACAGCAGCAGCGTATCCCACGGTACGGTGATGGCCGACAGCCCCAACAGCAGCGCCACCACGGGTGCATAGGCCACCACCATGATCGCGTCGTTCAGTGCCACCTGGCTCAGTGTGAAGTTGGCATCGCCGCGGCACAGGTTGCTCCACACGAACACCATGGCCGTGCACGGCGCGGCGGCCAGCAGGATCAGGCCGGCGATATAGCTGTCGATCTGGCCGGCGGGCAGCCAGTCGGCAAAGACGTGGCGCAGGAAGAGCCAGCCCAGCAGCGCCATCGAGAATGGCTTCACCGCCCAGTTGATGAACAGCGTTACCCAGATGCCTTTCCAGTGCTGGCCCAGCTGGCGCATGGCACCGAAATCGACCCTCAGCAGCATCGGGATGATCATCAGCCAGATCAGCACCGCCACCGGCAGGTTGATCCTGGCCACTTCAGGTGCCGCCAGGGCGGCGAAAGCACCGGGCAGGAAGTGCCCGAGCAGCGTGCCGGCGATGATGCACAGCGCGACCCAGAGCGTCAGGTGGCGCTCGAACGGGCCCATGGGTGCTGCTGTGCTCATGGCGTGCGCGGTGCTGGCAGCAGATGGCCGATCTGGTCCAGTGCCTGCTGCAGCATTCCGCGGTCTTGCCACACGTGCCCGGGCAGCGCCAGCAGGGCCTGCACGCGTGCCTTCACGATGGCATGCGCATGGGCGAAGGCGGCAGCCTTGTCGGCATCGCTGCCCTCTGCCTCGGCCGGGTCCGGCAGGCCCCAATGGCTGCGGATGAAGTCACCGAACACCACCGGGCAGGCCTCCGCTGCCGCCGCATCGCAGACGGTGATCACCAGATCCATCGGAGCCGCGTCGGCGAACTCATCCCAGGATTTGCTGCGCAGTCCCGCGACCGGCATGCCTTCGGCGCGAAGCTGTGCAAGCGCGAACGGATTGACCTGGCCGGTCGGGTGGCTGCCGGCACTGTAGGCCGTGAATCGGTCGCCGCCCCATGCGCGCAGGGTGGCTTCGGCCAGCACGCTGCGGGCGCTGTTGCCGGTGCAGAGAAACAGGATGGAGCGGGACATGGTGGCGTTTCCGAATCAGCAGCTGCAGGGATTGCCCGACGGCGTGCACTGTTCGCCGGGCGAACCAGCGCAGCAGTTGTGGGTGAGGTACTCGATCAGGCCGGTCATTGCGCTGAAATTCGCGCGGTAGCAGACGTGGCGGCCCTGGCTCTCGCTCTCGACCAGACCGGCCTGTACCAGTTCCTTCAGGTGGAAGCTGAGGGTGGCGGGAGGAACCTGGAGCGCTGCGGCGATATCGCCGGCCATGCGACCGGCCGGGCCGGCTTCGACCAGCAGGCGGAAGGCTGCCAGGCGGGTGGCGTGGCCGAGTGCGGTGAGCGCAGCGATTGCATTTGATGTTTCCATATTTCTAGAATAGTCGAATGAATAAGCCGATCACAAGTCCTTCGCTGCCCCATCTGAGGCAAGCCTCGCTTCCCCAGCCTGATCACCAGCGGTTGGCGGCCGAACGCCAGGGGCCACCACGCATCCTGCTGCTGTACGGCTCACTGCGGCCGCAATCGTTCAGCCGCAAGCTGGCACTGGAGGCCGAACGGCTGCTGCAGCATCTGGGCTGCGAAACGCGCGTGTTCGATCCACATGCCTTGCCGCTGTTGGACAGCGTGGACAAAGGGCATCCGGAAGTGCAGCGGCTGCGCGAGTGGTCGCACTGGTCGGAAGGGCAGGTGTGGATCAGCCCGGAGCGGCACGGTACGGTGACCGGCGTGTTCAAGAACCAGATCGACTGGCTGCCACTGGAAGACGGCAGCGTGCGGCCGACCCAGGGCCGGACGCTGGCGGTGATGCAGGTCTGCGGCGGTTCGCAGTCGTTCAACACGGTCAATACGCTGCGGGTACTGGGCCGCTGGATGCGCATGCTGACCATTCCCAACCAGTCGTCGGTGGCCAAGGCCTGGCAGGAGTTCGACGAAGACGGACGGATGAAGCCTTCGCCCTACTACGATCGTGTGGTGGATGTGGTCGAAGAACTGGTGAAGTTCACGCTGCTCACCCGCGGCCGCGCCGACTACCTCGTGGACCGTTACAGCGAGCGCAAGGGCGATGCGCTGGCGGCGGAGCTGGCGCGGGCGGCGGGAGCGACCGGCATCTAAGGCGGATGCCGAATCGCGTGCGGTTCCTGCTCAGGTCGCCGGCGCGGGCTGCAGGGCGTCCAGCACCCGGCAGTCGGCCACGCGCCCGCCGGGGCAGTTGCCGATCATCCGCTGCAGTATCGCTGAAGCGTGGCCGGCATGGCGGGCAGCACGCCGACAGTGACTCAGTTGCGGTGGTGCCTGCTTGGGCAGACTGCAACCTGTTGGCTGCGCTGATCGATCAGCACAACCGCTTCCTGCAGCGCATGGGCGCCCAACACCGCTTCGGGATAGCGGTCGGACACCCGTACGTGCAGCCCCTGCAGTGCTAGGCTGCCAATCAATACGGTGGCATCCAGCCGTGCGCGTCCGCCATCGACCTCGCCGTGGCTGAGGGTCAGTCGATCCCCGGTGGTCACTGCGGTACTGGCGGCCTGCCGGAAGAGTGCAGTGGGCAGCACCATCGCGACGTTGGCGCCGGTGTCCAACTGCGCCTCTGTGGTCACTGTTCCAATCGTCACCGGGATGCGGAAGGCGCGTGAGTAGGCGAGCGCGTCCGGTTGCGCGGGCAGGAGGTCGATGTCGCGGCGGAACTGCAGGCGCCGTTGCGGGTAATCGATGATCAGCACGCCATCAGCGAAGAATCCGCGCGCAAGGATGCCGTCGAACGCTGCGTCTTTTGATTGCCGTGCGTTGTAGTCGCGGGTGAGCGCGGTCACGTCGCTGTGGCGCAGTCCGCCGAGCGCGAGGGCGTTGATGCGCACCGTATCGGCCTGCGCTGTCTGCACGCCGTCGGAGTGGCGGGTGCTGGCGTCCGCCGGCAGCGCCAGTTGACGGACCAGGCGGGTGTCCGCGCGGGCCATGCCGCTGGCGCCGGTATCGATGGCGAAGCGGTACGGGCCGCTGCCGTTGACCTGCACCTCCACATAGATGCGCCCGTCGACGACGTCGAAGGGAACGTCGATGATGCGCTCGCCCGGGCGGGCGGCGAGGGAACAGGCGCTCTCCGCCACGGGTGAGGCGAGGGTGGGCTCGGCGAGCGCCAGCAGAGTGAGGATGGCGATGGCAAGGCTGCGCCAACAGCGAGTGCCGGGTGCGGTACGGCGATGCGGGGGAATGCGCCTCATGATCCTGTCCCATGGGTGTCCAGGATCTTCTGATGCGTGAGGGGTGCAGGCGGTTGCAGGTGTTTCCTGTCCGCGGCCTGCTCCGAAAGCCGTCGCGGCGATCGGCTGGATCTGAAAGCTGGGTGGGCGAGAATGTGATGGGTGTCGCAGGTCCTGACTTGAATATGTCATCACCTTCAACAATAAAGGCGGCATGTGGCACTGCCGCATTCCGGACCAGGGACGATCCGAAGCATGACGCGGGGAACACCCCCGCGTTCTCGTTCCCGCCGGCGCTGTGTTCGTCCAGGAAGGAGAACAGGGATGTTGGAACGACTGAAGACCCTCTCGCGTGCCGTGCTGGCGATTGTTGCCCTTGGCTGCATCGCGCCGGCTGTTGTGCAGGCGCAGGAAAGCAAGATCACCTGGCGCATTTCGCAGCCCGGCGGTGATGCGACCCAATACAAGACCCAGCAGGCGGCGGTGGCCGCCATCAAGAATCTGCCGGCGCCCAGCCCATTCCCGCCGGAGTTCCAGTTCGGCTGGCAATCTGTCGACAAGATCAAGTCAAAAATCGTCGGCCTGGACGGTACGACATCGATTACCTATTGGATGGGCAAGTCCCAGCCGTCGGATCCAGACTGGACCTATCTTGGTACAGCAGAGTTTTCGACCGAAGAGGCGATGGTCGCAAGCTTCCTCGCGGATGTTCAGGCAGCCAACCCCGTCTGTCCGGGCGCTGCTGTCACACCTCAAGGCGACTGGTTCTCTGGTACGCCGGAAACGGAAGGCGTGGTGGAGTCGAGGTTCTATCAGATCACTCATATGATCGGGCAGAACACGGCCGAATCGCCCTGCGCTCCCTACGTGAGCCAGATGGCCTTTGGTCGCAAGCGCCGCGTTGATTGCCCTGTTCCTCTTACGCAGTGGTCCAACACACATAACGCCTGCGTCAACGAGGAGTTCGTTGCGACCATCACCTCGAAGTCGCAGAAGTGCGACAAGGACGGCGGCAACGGCAGCTGTCCCATGTCCCGCAACGACACAGCTGCGAACATGAGTCCGATTCCCGACAAGGACCCGGCATCGGACGGCGGTACCTGCGACGGCAATGTCGGCAATCCCTGCGATGTCAAAACCGGCGAAAAGTACGAGATCGCGCGGGACTTCGATCTTGGCTGGATCGCACTGACGCGCTTCTATCACTCCGGTGTTTCCACTTCATCCGGTGGCTTCGGCTATGGCTGGACCCATTCGCTGGGCGCCCACCTCGCACTGGATGGCGTTGACAGTGTTGGCATCATTGAGAGTACTGGCTTCCAGCGGGCGTTCAAGAAGATCGGCCAGGCCTATGAGGCGGACGACGACAGTGGCGATCGCCTCGTCCAGAATGGCAATTGGATACTATATTCGGCGGATTCCATCTCGACCTTCGGTGCGGACGGGCGTCTGGCCGCCAAGCGCTTCCCGGATGGCACGTCGCTGACCTACATCTACGATGACAGCGACCGCCTTGCGGCCGTCACCCACAGCAGCGGTCGCACGCTGGAGTTCGTTTACCAGTCCAACGACTACGAAGCGCTGATCGGTTCGGTACTGGTCGAAGGTGTGCCGCTCGCCACCTACACCTATACACCGCGGAACCAGGTTGCCACGGTGACCTATGCGGGTGGCGGTGTGCGCACGTATCACTACGAGAACCAGGCTTTCCCCCAGCACCTGACCGGCATCACCGCCGAGGACGGTCGGCGCTACAGTACCTTTACCTATGATTCCATCGGCCGTGTGATCTCCAGTCAGCATGCAGGTGGTGCCGATGGCGTGACGCTGGTCTACAGCCCCAATGGCGGTGCGGTGGTTACCGATGCGCTCGGACGCCAGACCGACTACACGCTGACGCCCGGTGGCGATACTGCTCCGTCGCGCAAGGTGACCGGCCTGACCGATTCGCAGGGAACCGTCAGCCGCACCTACTACGACCAGAGTGTCGATTTCCGCCGGCGTCTGGATACCTACACCGATCGCCGCGGTATTCAGACCAAGCACAGCTATGCGCAGGGCACCGATCCGGTGAGCGGTCGTGCCGTCAGCATCCATACGGTGACCGAAGCGGTCGGCCTGCCCGAGCAGCGTGTGGTGACAACCGCGCATGACGTCGAAACCAATGCGGTACTGACCACCCGGATCGGTAGCCGCGAAATCCGCACGGCCTTCAATGCCCGGCGTCAGCCCACGGTCAACACATTGACCGATACCGCATCCGGCCAGACGCGCATTACCAGCTACACCTACTGCGAAGCCGCTGATGTGGCCGCAGCTGGCAGCTGCCCAGTGGAAGGTCTGCTGAAGAGTGTGGATGGCCCGCGTACGGATGTGGCCGATGCCGTTACCTACGCCTATTACTCGGCGGATGATGCGGGGTGCGCGACCGGAGGTGCCTGCACCTATCGCAAGGGCGACTTGCGCGCCGTGACCAATGCGCTGGGTCAGATGGTCGAGACCTTGGCCTACGACGCGCTCGGACGGCCGTTGTCGGCGAAGGATGCCAACGGCGTGGTGACCGATTACACCTACCATGCCCGCGGCTGGCCGACCTCCATCATCGTGCGCGGTGCCACCCCTGCCGAGGACCGCCTTACCCAGCTGAGCTATTGGCCAACCGGCCAGGTTCAGAAGATCACCGAGCCGGATGGCACCAGCGTTTCCTATATATACGATGCAGCGCTGCGATTGACCGACATCGAGGACAACGCCGGCAACACGATTCACTACACGCTGGACAACGCCGGCAACCGCCTCAAGGAAGACACACTGGATTCCGGCGGCGCCCTGCGCCGTACACTGGCGCGGACGTTCAACGCGCTCGGCCAGCTGACCGCGCTGAAGGATGCTGGCAATCACGCTACCGGCTTTGCCTACGATGCCAACGGCAACCCGCAGACGGTGACTGATGCACTGCAGCGGGTGACCAGCCAGCAGTTCGATCCGCTGAACCGCCTGGCCCAGACCCTGCAGGACGACGGCGGCGTGGCGGCGGAGATTCGCAGCCAGTACAACGCGCTGGACCAGGTCACCCAGATCACCGACCCGAAGGGGCTGCACACCACCTACGCCTACAACGGTTTCGGTGATCTGACCGGCCAGGTCAGCCCGGACAGTGGCGCCAGCAGCTTCACCGTGGACGTGGCGGGCAACCGCAAGACGGCCACCGATGCGCGCGGCGTCACCGCCACCTATCACTACGATGCGCTCAACCGTCTGGTCGGCATCGCCTATCCAGACCCCAATCTGGATGTGGGCTACAGCTATGACGTGGCGCCAGCGGCCTGCGCCGCAGACGAGCGCTTCGCCAAGGGGCGTCTGGGGCAGGTGCTGCACGCCAATGGCAGCACCCAGTACTGCCATGACCGCTTCGGCCAGGTCACTCGCAAGGTGCAGATCGTCAATGGTGTGACCAGCACACTGCGCTATGCCTACAGCAAGTCGGGCCGCCTGACCGAGCTGACCTACCCCGACGGCAGCCTCGTCGACTACGTGCGCGATGCTCAGGGCCGCATCAGCCAGATCGGCCTGACCCGGCCCGGCCAGGCCCGCCAGATCGTGGTGAACAACGTGGCCTACGCCGCCTTTGGCCCGGCGACGGGCTGGACCTATGGCAACGGCCGCCAGCTGCAGCGCCCGCTCGACCTGGACTATCGTCCGCAGGCCGTGCATGACCCGGCCGCAGGCGGCCTGTCGCTGGGCTATGGCTATGACCCGGTCGGTTCGATTACCGAACTGAAGAACGGCGCCGGCTCGACGGTGCTCGCCAAGTACGCCTACGACACGCTGGGCCGCCTGACCCAGACCCAGGACGGCATGACCGGCACGCCGATTGAAACCTATGCCTATGACGCCACCGGCAATCGGACCGCGCTGACCACTTCGGCGGGCACTGCCAGCTACACCTATCCAGCAACCAGCCACCGGTTGACCGCTGTGGACGGCGAAGCGCGCAGCCATGACGCGGCGGGCAATACCACCGGCATCGGCAGCAAGACGTTCACCTACACCGATGCCAACCGCATGAATGCGGTGAAGCAGGGTAATGCCGTGCTGGAAAACTACGGCTACAACCATCGCGGCGAGCGCGTGCTGCGTACCCCGGCCGGTGGTACAGCGCAGATCACCCTGTACGATGAGGCAGGGCAGTGGCTGGGCAACTATTCGGCCACGGGCCAGGCGCAGCAGCAAGCGATCTGGTTGGATAACTATCCGGTGGCGCTGATCAACGTGTCGAGCGCCGGCGTGCCGGAGCTGGCCTACGTCCAGCCGGATCATCTGGGCACGCCGCGCGTGGTGATCGATCCGGTGCGTGATGTGGCGATCTGGGAGTGGAGCAACAAGAGCGAAGTGTTCGGCAATCAGATTCCGAGTGCCGACCCGGATGGCGACGGTGTGGCGTTCGAGCTGGCACTGCGTTTCCCGGGCCAGCAGGCAACGAATGCGAGCGGGCTGTTCTACAACTACCAGCGCGAATATGACCCGGCAGCGGGGCGGTACTCGCAGAGTGATCCGATTGGATTGAAGGGGGGCATCAGCGCTTACGCTTATGTCGATTCGAATCCAACCATTGCTACCGATCCGAAGGGGCTGGCAAAGAAAAAAGCGTGTGTCGCGGCCTACATCGCTGGAGGTGCGGTTTGCGGCGGTGCGGTGGGCTACTACGGAGGAGGCGCTGTGGGAGGCATTGGCGGCGCGGCGGCTTGCAGTCCATCAGGCCCAGGGGCAGCAGTCTGTGCCATCGGCGGCGCGGCCGGCGGGAGTACTCTCGGCGGTGCCGCAGGTTCGGTGGTCGGTGGGTTCCTGGGCAATATCGCCGGTCAGACGATGTGTTCGGACGAGGAGGGAGAAGATTGTGAGGCCCTGCTACGGACTGACACGGATACCTGCAATGGAATCACCAGGGTGCGTGGCGCAAGAGCTGGTGCGGTCTGCCATGCGTCGGCGACGCAGAGATATGCTGCGTGTCTTAGCGGAAGCCCTATTCCGCCATTGAATACATGGAACAATTGACAATGAATACGTATGACCATCTCGTCTGTGTTGATGAAGATGCAAAGGAATTGGTTGTTTTTCGGGTGGGGGCAGATGGGAAGAGGACCTTGTTCACCAGGGTGGCGCTTCCGCAGGTTGAGGGATGGTCTGCCGAGTTGCAGGATCTTGCGAAAGTGCTCGGCGAGAACCTGTTGATTGACTCTCCGGTGATCCGGCGGATTCTTAATGTGTGAGACATGAAACAGGGAGCTCCTCAGCCCCTCCAGGAAGGTCCGTGGCATAGCATGAGAGCGTTTGATCTGCGGAGATTGAACAGGACGCCAAGACCAAGAGAAGCGGCATGCAGGTCGTTGGAAATTTCTTGATTGCATCGTATGCGCGAGATGTGATCTCTGGGTTTGCGATAGACCCTGCACCGTCTGCCATCTACTTATGGACCTTCGTACTTCCGACCTATGATGATTTGTCGCTCCTGCACATGTTTCTAGGCCAGAGGGTTGCAGTTGCGAAAGGAGATGAACGTTTTTTCTGTGGAATGCATACTGCGTACGTCGAAAATCTCGAGAGGGTGAGAACGGCGGCAGACCTTTTGATCTATGTTGGCGGCCTTGACTTCAGGAGCGACTTCTCCGAATGGATAAAGTACATATCCGCCATTCGGCGTGGCGATTTCTTGGCGGCGGATGCCACGCTGAAGAATATCCTGGCTTTGCCAATGTCCAATGCGGTCCAACGTAGATTGGATGCGATTATCTCCGTCCAGAAGAATGGTGGTGAATAGGGCGCGCAGCATCTTCTGGAGACGTGGTCTGTTCAGACGGCTCGATTAGTCCCCGGAGTTCCGGTCTATGAACGAAGATTTCGACTCCCTCAAATGGTGTGACGCCACGTTGCTGGCCATCAACATTGATAGGAGAAATCCTGGCGTATCCGACGAGGTGAAGGTCCATGTGCGCTGGCCGGATGGCCGGGAGTCAATCGTTTGCTTCTCGGAAGCCTACGGGTGCTCGGCGTTCATGAATTTCGGCGTACTGGGTGACGAGGCAATTGAGTTCGCCATGGTGGACGATGACGAGCCGGGACTTGCTGATCTTCTTGATCGTTGGAAGGCGGTCGGCTATCCGCTGTCCGGCGTGAAGTGTTTTCGTATGGAGACCAGCTCGACCGGAAGCGTCATTCTAATTTACGCCAGGTCATGGCTGATCGAGCATCTGCCGATGGCGGACGCAGTGCTGTGAAGGACGTCAGATGCCTAGATTCCTCAGCCCCGACGAGGTTTTCCTCACCAACAGGGTGCTGCCTGAAACGACCGAGCCGTCCTACGTGCTTGGTTTCGTGATTCTTGGTCCGGCGGTGCCGTTGGCCGCCACACTCTGCATATTGGGGCCTTGATGATGGTGAAGCTCCTGACAGCACTACTTCTGATTGGAGTCGGACTTGGATTCTCTGGTGGCCCATGGGCTGTAGGAAAGCGGCCTTTCAAGATGATCCAGTTCTGCGTGCATGACCAAGAGGGCTTGAAGCGGTTCAAGGAGACCCTCAGCTCTATCGCCAAGGACGAAGGAATGCAGTTCTTTGATGGCAGCGCTGAATTGGATCGCCAGCTTGCCAGGGCAAAGATGGACATGAAGCGCCCCGTCGTCTACGTCGGAGTGAAGCGGAAAGATGGCTCTGGACTGGAGGCGGGGAACCTCGGATTGGATAGCTTCGAGATGGCTATCGGCTTCTCTGAAGGGAAGATGCCCGCCGAGGCACAGTCATTCTCTGTTCGCCTCGAACGCACCTTGGCCGAGCGCTGGAATGTACTCACGGTTCCCCCGGACAAGGGAGCTGCGCCGACGGCGTGTCGGGCGGGAGGCGATCCTCGCTGAATGGCGTTGCAGATGGCCTTCACCCTTCGGGCTGCAGCCGCCCCACCGCCTGCGCGCACAACGACTGGCAGGCCATGACCAACCCCTCCATCACCCGGTCGCCCACGTACTCTTCCGGTGCGCCATTCTAGCGGGTGCGTTCGGCCGCCAGCAGCATTTCCAGCACCACCCGCAATCCACTCAGCGCGCAATCGGCATCGGCCAGTGCCAGGCAGCGGCCGGGCAGTTGATGCCGCTCCGGCCAGGGTTGGCCATCGGCCGCCACACCGGAGCCGATGCGGTGGAGATTGGTAATGAAGGTGTTCCTGTCCACCGCAGGCGCAGTCTGTGGCGAACCGTCGTCGCAGGCGGTGCTGCGGTAGGCGTGCAGATGCGGGAAGTCCGATTCGTTCATGGCAAGGCTCCGTGCAGGGCAATCGGTAGCCGCCACCCATAAAAGTGGCGGGCGGTGCATGGTTCGAATCCGGGTTGGTCCCAAGCCGGTGGGCGCGGACGCCTCCACGCACCGCGAAGAGCGCAGGGGCCGGATTGCGTGCGGCCTCGCATGCCGGCGCGGCTGCGCCCATGCTGGGCTGGTAAAGGCATGCCAATGCAACAAGTGTTGCCCATGGTGGGTGGGGTCGTGCGCTGTCCATGGTCAGGTTCCGGGTAATGTCCAGACAGGTTGATGTGGGAAAGGCGATGCCGGTTACATGGAGATCGCACGCAATCGGTACGCACCGGCCCGGTCCAGGTCTACTCTGCCAGACTCCCCCGGCACGGATACGTTGCGCACTTGTGGCGCGGTACTGGGCTGTGCAACGTATCGGCTCAGTGCAGTAACACATCAAGGGGAAGGTGATGCGTTTGATTCCGGCAGTGGTTCTGGCAGTGGCCCTGGTTGTGCTGGCAATGCCGGTGGCTGCGCTGGAGGCGGCAACGCCTGCGCAGTTCGATAGCCATGTGGTACATGACCCGGCCCTGGGTGACATTGGCTGGCACATCGACAACGTGAACGCCAGCAGCAAAGGGCCGCTGGTGGTATGGCTGCCAGGCTCAGGTGCGTTCCCGCACTTCCAGCATTTCAGCGACGGCAGCCAGGGAACCAGTTTTCCCCGCGATCTCTTCGCATTTCGCGACCGTGCGCATTTCCTGCTGGTGGACAAGCCCGGGATCCCGTTCTCTGCTGATATGAGGCTGGACGAGGCAACAGGAAGACCTGTGCAGCTGGATGGGCCCATCTATCGAGCAGGGCTTGCGCGCGACAATCTGATCGCGCGCACGGTGAAGGCCATTGCAGCCGCACGCCGCACGCTGGGGGCCAGGGCCGATCAGGTCGTGATCATGGGCGGATCCGAGGGAGCGCAGTATGTCTTTGCGGTGGCAGGCCAGGCACACGCGGACAAGGCCATGGGATGGGGCGGGCTGGCCTTGCCGCAGTACCACGATTTCATCATCGAGCAGCGGCTGCGTGCCGAACGCGGTGAGATCACCCGCGCCGAAGCGCAGGCCGCCGTCGAGGAGGTCTTCGCGGCCATCAAGGCGATCCATGCCAATCCGCTTGGCCTGGAGCAACAGTTCATGGGCGAGACCAACCGGCGCTGGTCCGGGTTCGGTGCGCATGCCGTGGTGGACGACATGCTGGCACTGAAGATTCCGCTGCTGTTGGTGCAGGGCGGTGACGATGACAAGGCCCCAATCATCAATACCGATTTTGCGATGGTGGCGTTCCTGTCGCGTGGTCGCAGCAACCTCGACTATTGGGTGTACCCGGAGGCCGACCACGGAATGCGGGTGGCCGATCCAGCGCGTCCGGGAAAGCGCATCTCGATCGCGCCGGAAATCTGGTCGCGTGTCTGGACGTGGGTGACGAAGCAGCCCTGAGTGGGTGATGGTGGCTGCACGCCCGCGGACGGCAGACAAATGAAGTACGAGGCAGCGTGATACCACCGCCCTGTCGACCGTTGCGTCGCACTGCCTTACACGTCAGTCTGCAACCGCCCCACCGCCTGCGCGCACAGCGACTGGCTGGCCATGACCAACCCCTCCATCACCCGGTCGCCCACGTACTGCTCGGGTTCGCCATTCTGGCGGGTGCGCTCCGCCGCCAGCAGCATTTCCAGCACCACCCGCAATCCACTCAACGCGCAATCGGCATCGGCCAGTGCCAGGCAGCGACCGGGGAGTTGATGCAGCTCCGGCCAGGGTTGGCCATCGGCCGCCGCACCGGAGCCGATGCGGTTGAGGTTGGCAATGAAGGTGTTCTTGTCCACTGCGGGCGCAGCCTGTGGCGGACCGTCCTCGTGGGCAGTGCTGCGGTAGGCGTGCAGATGGGGGAAGTCCGATTCGTTCATGGCAAGGCTCCGTGCAGGGCAATCGGTAGCCGCCACCCATAAAAGTGGCGGACGGTACGTGGTTCGAATCCGGGTTGGTCCCAAGCCGGTGGGCGCGAACGCCCCCACGCACCGCCCGCCATAGCCGGCAGACGGATTGCCAGCCGGCGCCACGCTAAGGTGGCGCCGACTGGCAAGCGCAATCACTCAGGACCAACTCGGGATTCGAAACCCGGCCACCCTTTTCCGGTGGCACGCCATCTGAGCCCGTGGCGCTGTGCAATGCCAATCAGAACAGTTGCAAACATCACTCGATTGGAGACGCTTTCGGCATTCTCCCACGCTGTTAAGCACCGCCAGCGCTGGCTGGCGCGGTGATCCGCCCGCACCGTGCAATCTGCGACAGATGTCGAGGTTGGGAAGCAGGAGGGATCGGGCGGGGAGGGGTGATGACGACAGGGATAACAGGACCGGTAGCGCCGGGCCACGCCCAGCGAGCCGACGGTGCATGAACGTGGAGGATTCCGCCGGGCATGGCCCGGCGCTACCGATTCCGTCCTTCCTTGACGTTCCCAGCCACCAAGCGCAGGCTGGTCCGGCACGTTTCCTAACCAGAAGGAGACTTATGACCGCCACCGCTTCCTTGCACCCAACCCCAGACGCCCAGGGCCGTTCCCGCCTCTGGAGTGTGTTCTGGCTGCAGGGCGTCATTCCCAGCAACATTCTGTGGGCCGTGGCCCTCTGGGCGCTGGCCAACCAGCGCACCCCGCTGCTGCTGGGGGTGTTCGCCGTGTTGCTGCTCTATACCGGCTGGATCATCCCGGCGGTTTGGCGGGCGGCGCCCACCGCACACAACCCCAACCTGGGCGTTGCCGCACGCGGGCTGACCGTGGCCTGGGGGCTGAACACCGTGCTGGTGATCTTCTTCCTGACCCTGCAGCTGGTGGCTCAATAGAACTGAACAGGCTCGCCGCCCCGGTCGAAGGCGGCGAAGCGGCCGATCTGACCGTCATTGATGGCGTTGACCATCAGCTTCAGCGGGCGAGCGGCCTCATCGCTGTTGGGCGCGAAACCGCCCCGGCCGTCCAGCGCGGCCACGAAGACCAGGTCCCAGTCGATGCCGGTGGTGGTCGACTCAGTCGCCAGCGCCTGGAAACTGGGCACCTCGGCCGGCAGCTTGTCCACGCACAGCACCGGCGACAGGGTGCCGCCCTCGCGGCGGTCATGCCGGTCGCGCTGGTCACCGGTGGGCGATTCGGGCAGCTCGGCCCGCACGAATACGAACAGCAAGCGCTGCGGTTCAGCCTGCTGGCCTGCGGCGTGCAGCAGCTGCTGGAAATCGTTCATCATCATGAGGGTTGTCACACGCCCGCTGCACGGAAAGCCGCATGCTGCCACAACGCCTGCCGCGCGGGGCCGAAGGCGATTGATTTAAGTCATGCCCATGGAACTGAAGCCCGCGTACTCTTGCAATCGTTCCAGCAGACGAGGGTTTCCGGGCCGTTCCGGGCACAGGCAAGACGGTGGAGCAACAAGGTGGACCAGCCATGAGCCAACTCACCGACGGTTTCGGACGCAGCTTTCCATACCTGCGCCTGTCGTTGACCGAAGCCTGCAACTTCCGTTGCAGCTACTGCCTGCCCGACGGTTATCAGGCCGATGGCCGCCCGCGCTTCCTGCAGGTGGATGAAATCGCGCGCCTGGTGCGTGCGTTCGCGGCGCTGGGCATGAGCAAGATCCGCCTGACCGGCGGCGAGCCGAGCCTGCGCAAGGACCTGGACGAGATCATCGCCACCGTGGCGGCAGTGCCGGGCATCCGCAAGGTGGCCATCACCACCAATGGCACGCTGCTGCCGCGTCGCCTGCCGGGCTGGCACCGCGCCGGCCTGACCGCGCTGAACGTGAGCATGGACAGCCTGCAGCGCGAACGCTTCAAGACCATCACCGGGCATGACCGCCTGCCGGAGATCGAACAGGGCCTGGCCCTGGCGCCGGCGCTGGGCCTGCCGGCGATCAAGCTCAACGCGGTACTGCTGCGCGGCCTGAACGACGACGAGCTGCCGCAGTGGATGGACTACCTGCGCGACCGCCCCTTCAGCGTGCGCTTCATCGAACTGATGCGCACCGGCGACAACGAAGCCTATTTCCAGCGCCACCACCTGCGCGCCGACGTGGTGATCGAGCAGCTGCTGGCCGCCGGCTGGCACGAGCGGCCGCGCGCGGCCGATGCCGGCCCCGCGCGTGAGTTCGGCCATCCGGACCATCGCGGCAGCATCGGCATCATCGCCCCGTATTCGCGTGACTTCTGCAAGGGCTGCAACCGCCTGCGGGTAACCGCCAAGGGTGATCTTCGGCTGTGCCTGTTCGGCGAGTTCGGCGTGCCGCTGCGCCCGCTGCTGCAGAGCGACGATGACCACGACGCGCTGCTGGCACGCATCACCACACAGCTTGGCCTGAAAGCGGCCGGGCATGGACTGCACCAGGGCCAGACCGGGCTGACCCCGCACCTGGCCTCCATCGGAGGATGAGCAACACGATGAGTGGGGAATTGAATGCGGCCTTCCATATGGCCGATGTCCGCGACAAGCGCATCACCCGCCGCCGTGCGGTGGCGGTGGGCGAGCTGCATGCCGGGCCGGTGGCCTATCCGCTGATCGTCGAGCGCCGCCTGCCCAAGGGCGATGCGCTGGTGATGGCCGAGATTGCCGGCCTGCAGGGCGCCAAGATGGCCTCGATGCTGATGCCGCTGTGCCACCCGCTGCCGCTGGAACTGGTGCAGGTGTTCTGCGCGCCGGTGCCGGAGCGGCAGGCGATCCGCGTGTGGTGCGAGTGCGCCAGCGAGGCGCGCACCGGCGTGGAGATGGAGGCACTGGCCGGCGTCAACGCGGCGCTGCTGACCCTGTACGACCTGAGCAAGCCGGTGGAACCCGCGCTGCGCATCGAAGGCATCCGCCTGCTGTTCAAGGAAGGTGGCAAGCGCGGCGTGTGGCTGCACCCCGACGGCATGGATGATGCCGAGCGCGCGCGCTTCAAGCCGCGCGCGCCGAAGGGCCTGGAGGGCGCGGCCTGCGCGGTGATCACGCTGAGTGATCGCGCCAGCGACGGCACCTATGAAGACATTTCTGGTCCGACCCTGGTGACCGGCGTGAAAAAGCTGGGCGGCGAGGTTGTGGCGGCCGAGGTGTTGCCCGATGGCATCGAGCCGTTGGCGGGTCGGCTGCAGGCGCTGGCCGCCGACGGTGTGCGCCTGTGCCTGTGCACTGGCGGTACCGGGCTGGGCCCACGTGACCTGACCCCGGAGGCGCTGCGTTCCTTGAACGCGCGGCCGGTGCATGGCCTGGCGCAGATGGTGCGGGCACTGAGTGCACAGCACACGCCGATGGCCTGGCTGAGCCGCGCCGAAGTAGTGCAGCTGGGCGGCATGCTGGTGTTCGCACTGCCGGGCAGCCCGAAGGCAGCGGCGCAGTGCCTGGATATTCTGGCGCCGGTGCTGGGCCACGCCTTGGCCATGGTCGACGGTGGTGGCCACGCATGATTGCCTATAGCGAGGCCTTGCAGCACCTGCTGGACGCGGCCACGCCGCTGCCGGCCGAGCGCCTGCCGCTGCATGAGGCCGCTGGCCGCACTCTGGCCAGTGACATCATCAGTGGGCAGTCGCTGCCGCCGTTCGACAATTCGGCAATGGACGGCTTCGCGCTGCGCGCCAACGGCGCGACGTTCGAAGCCGGTACCGAATTCGCGGTGCAGGGCTGGCAGGCCGCCGGCGATGCCGGTGCCGAAGGCGGCGAGGGTGCCTGGGAAATCATGACCGGTGCGCGCATGCCGGTTGGGCTGGATACGGTGGTACCGGTCGAGAACGTGGACGTCCTCGCCAGCGAGGATGGACGCCCGACCCGCATCGCCCTGAAGAGCACGGTGAAGCCGGGCCAGAACGTGCGCCTGCGCGGCCAGGATGTTAGCGACGGCGAACGTGTGCTGCAGGCCGGCCAGGTGCTGGACATCAATGCGCGCACCCTACTGCATGCCATCGGCGTGGGCGAGGTGGCGGTGGTGGCGCGGCCGAAGGCGGCGGTGATCGCCACCGGCAAGGAGCTGGTGACCGAGGCGGCGCAGACGCTGGAATCCGGTCAGATTCGTGACAGCAACCGGTCGTACCTGGTCGGCCGCCTGCAGGCCGCCGGTGCCGAGGTGGTGTGGCAGGGCACGGTGGGTGATGACGTGGCCGCGTTCAACGCGGTGCTCGACGAAGCGCTGGCCGCAGGCGCGCAGCTGCTGATCAGCACCGGCGCGGTGTCGGCCGGCCGCTACGATTTCGTTCCCGATGCACTTCGTGGCCGTGGTGCGCGCATCGTGTTCCACAAGGTGGCGATCCGCCCGGGCAAGCCGCTGCTGTTTGCGGTGCTGCCCAATGGCGCGCTGTATTTCGGCCTGCCCGGCAACCCGGTCTCGGCCGCCGTGGGCCAGCGCTTCTTCGTGGAGCCGGTGCTGCGGCGCCTGCTGGGGCTGGCACCGGAAACCGTGTTGCAGCTGCCGCTGCAGGCCGATGTGCGCAAGCCGCCGGGCCTGCGCTTCCACGCGCGTGCGCGGGTGGAAGTGGACGGTCAGGGGCGCCTGAGTGCGCGCGTGCTGTCCGGGCAGGAGTCGTTCCGTTTGATGTCCATGCTGCAGGCCAACGCCTGGGTGGTGCTGGAGGCTGAGGGCGACCTGGCCGCCGCTGGCACGCCGGTGCGGGTACAGGGCTGGGGTCACCATGACCCGGTGCAGCTGGTGAGCCAGGAGTCATGATGAAACAGGTGAATCTGCAGCTGTTCGGTGCGTTTTCCGATCTGGATGCCAGCCGCGAGATCGCGGTGGAGGTGGCCGGAGGCACCGTGGCCGACCTGCGACAGGCGTTGCGCGAGTTGCTGCCGGTGCGTTGGCCGGGCTTCCGCGCCGGATTGCTGGATTACTCGGCATTTGCCGACCAGCAACGCGTGCTGCGTGACCACGAGGCGCTGCCCGACGATGGCCGGGTGGCGATCCTGCCGCCGGTGAGCGGGGGCTGAGCGATGAGCGAGAAGATCATCGCCAAGGTGGTGGACCGCGCGCAGGCGGTGATCGATCCGGCCGAGGGCATCGCTGCGGTGTCCGATCCGGGTTTCGGTGGCATCGATGTGTTCATCGGCAAGGTGCGCGACGTGAATATCGGCCGGCCGGTGAACGGGATCACCTACGACCTGTTCGAGCCGCTGGTGCTGAACGAGTTCAAGCGGTTGGCAGCAGAGGTCGAGGCCACGTTCGGGCCGAAGTTGAAGCTGTATGTAGCCCATGCCAAGGGCCGGTTGGGCATCGGCGATGTGGCGGTGGTGGTGGCTGCGGGCAGCCCGCACCGTGACGAGGCGTTCCGGGCCTGCCGGCAGTTGATCGAGGTGGTGAAGCACCAGTGCCCGATCTGGAAGCAGGAGCATTACGAGGACGGCGACAGCGAGTGGAGCGAGGGTTGCAGCCTGTGCCATGCAGACAACGAACCCGCACATGCCCATGACCACGTGCACGACCACCCGCATTGATGCCGGTGCAGCCACGCATGGCGTGGCTCTACTGCAATGAGCGGAACCATCGACGGCATCGTGCTGGCCGGCGGCCTGTCCAGCCGGATGGGGCGCGACAAGGCGCTGCTGCCGTGGCAGGGGCGAACCCTGCTGGAACACATGCGCGGCCTGCTGCTGCAGGCCGGCGCCCAACGGGTGTGGGTGAGCGGCAACTATCCAGCGTTCGCTGGCATCCCCGATCGGGTAGCCCGTTGCGGCCCGCTTGGCGGGCTCTACAGCGTGGCGAAGTGCATGCCCGATGGACCGGCCTGGGTGGTGCCGGTGGACTTACCACTGCTGCCGCCACGATTGCTGCAGCAATTGCGTGACGGCCATCGCGGTCCGTGCACGATCTTTTCCGGTCACCCCCTGCCCATGCTGCTGGAGATAGACGATGCTTGTCGTAGCGCGCTGGGATCGATGCTGGACGATCCGCACGGTCCGCGCTCGCTGCAGGCGCTGCAGCGTCGTCTTGGCGTGAACACGATCGCGCTGGCGCCGGTTGACGAGGCCGGGCTGGTCAACTGCAATACCCCCGAACAATGGGAGGATGTTGCGTCATGAAAGTGCAGTTGCAGGACCAATCGATACGGCTTCGCCTGGACGAGGCCGAACTGGCGCGCCTGCTGGCCGGTGAATCGGTCGAGAACATGACCCGCTTCGGCGGTATTGAAGGTTGGGGCATGGCGGTATCGCTGCATGGCGGCGAGCAGCCCGTGTTGCTGGACGGAGGCACCTTCTGCCGCCTGGTGTTGCCGCGCCCGGCCGTTGAGGCCTTGGCTGCACGGCTGCCTTGCCGTGACGGCCTGCCGTTCGACATTGCCCTGGAAGATGGCGGCCAGCTTCAGCTGCAGTTCGATGTGGACGTGCGCGACAGCGTACGCCAGCGCGGGGTGACCCGCCGCACCACCGCGCCTTCGGTTTGACATTTGTCAGGGGCAGGGTGGAAACCGCCCCCTGATTGATCCAGATCAACCCCGTCGTTGTTGCTGCACGGCCTAATGGCTGCATGACGACGGGTCACAACTTGAAAGCAGTACCCACGTCATTCCACAGCCTTGGAGCCATGTATGACCGTCGGTAGCGATCCTGTTGTCCGCAGCACTGCCAGTCCAGGTCGCGTCATCAGCGACTGGACGCCGGAGGACCCCGGCTATTGGGAGCGCACCGGCAAGCGGGTCGCCACCCGCAACCTGGTCATCTCGATCCCCTCGCTGCTGCTCGCCTTCTCGGTCTGGGTGCTGTTCTCGGCGGTGTCGATCAGCCTGCCGAAGATCGGCTTCAACTTCAGCACCGACCAGCTGTTCTGGCTGGTGGCGCTGCCCAGTCTGTCCGGCGCCACGCTGCGCATCTTCTATTCATTCGTGATTCCGATCTTCGGTGGCCGCCGCTGGACCGCGCTGTCCACGGCCTCGCTGCTGGCGCCGACGCTCTGGCTCGGCTTTGCGGTACAGAACCCGGCCACGCCGTACTGGGTGTTCGTGGCCATTGCGATCCTGTGTGGGTTCGGTGGCGCGAACTTCTCCTCGTCGATGTCCAACATCTCCTTCTTCTACCCCAAGCAGAAGCAGGGCCTTGCGCTGGGCCTGAACGCCGGCCTCGGCAACGTCGGCGTGTCGGTGGCGCAGGCGGTGATTCCGCTGGTCATCACCGTGGGCGTGTTCGGTGCGCTGGGTGGTGCACCGCAGCCCGCGGTGGAGGGTGGGGCACCACTGTTCCTGCAGAACGCAGGCTTCATATGGGTGCCGGCCATCGCGCTGTGCGCCATCGCGGCCTGGTTCGGCATGAACGACCTGACCAGTGCGCGTTCGTCGTTCTCCGAGCAGGCGGTGATCTTCCGCCGCAAGCACAACTGGCTGATGTGCTGGTTGTACATCGGCACCTTCGGTTCCTACATCGGCTTCTCGGCCGGCTTTCCGATGCTGGTGAAAAGCCAGTTCCCGGACGTGAACCCGCTGGCCTACGCCTTCATCGGCCCGCTGCTGGGTGCATTGATGCGTTCGGTGGGCGGCAGCATGGCGGACCGCTGGGGCGGCGCACGCCTGACTTTCTGGGTGTTCGCGCTGATGATCGCCGCCGTGTTCGGTGTGCTGCACTTCCTGCCCAGTCACGGCCAGGGCGGCAACTTCTACGGCTTCCTGCTCAGCTTCATGGCGCTGTTCGTGCTCAGTGGCATCGGCAACGGCACCACCTTCCGCATGATCCCGGTGATCTTCCGCACCCTGCATGAGCGCTGGTCGGCCAAGGACAACGCCGAAGGCAAGGCCTCGGCCGCACACCAGGCCAGCATCGAATCGGCGGCGGTGGTCGGCTTCTCCGGTGCGATCGGTGCCTATGGCGGTTTCTTCATTCCCAAGAGCTACGGCTCGTCCATCACCTTGACCGGCAGCCCCGACATGGCGCTGTACGGATTCGTTGTTTTCTACGTCACCTGCCTGGCCGTGACCTGGTGGTGGTACTACCGGCGCGGTGCCGAGACACCCTGCTGACGACATGAAAACGCACCGCAGCCAGATGACACACACAGCCACGATGCCGATGTCCGCAAAGGGAGACCCCCGATGAGTTATTTCCTCGATCGCTTGCAATTCTTCAAGCGTGACCCCCAGACCTTTGCCGATGGCCACGGATTCGCCAAGAGCGAAGGCCGTGACTGGGAAAACAGCTACCGCGCCCGCTGGCAGTACGACAAGATCGTACGCTCCACCCACGGCGTGAACTGCACCGGCTCCTGCAGCTGGAAGATCTACGTCAAGAACGGCCTGGTCACCTGGGAAACCCAGCAGACCGACTACCCGCGCACGCGCCCGGACCTGCCCAACCATGAACCGCGTGGCTGCCCGCGTGGCGCCAGCTATTCCTGGTACCTGTACAGCGCCAACCGGCTGAAGTACCCGCTGATCCGCGGCACTTTGCTGCGCCTGTGGCGCGAGGCGCGCAAGAGCAAGGGCCCGGTCGATGCCTGGGCCAGCATCGTGGAGGACAAGGAGAAGGCGCGTTCGTACAAGACCCGCCGTGGCATGGGTGGCTTCGTGCGCCTGCAGTGGGAAGAGGCCAACGAGATCATCGCCGCCTCCAACCTGTACACGGTCAAGCAGTACGGCCCGGACCGCGTGGTCGGCTTCTCGCCGATTCCGGCGATGTCGATGGTGTCCTACGCCGCCGGCGCGCGCTACCTGTCGCTGCTGGGCGGCGCGTGCCTGTCCTTCTATGACTGGTACTGCGACCTGCCGCCGGCCTCGCCGCAGATCTGGGGCGAGCAGACCGACGTGCCCGAATCGGCCGACTGGTACAACAGCCGTTACATCATCGCCTGGGGCTCGAACGTGCCGCAGACGCGCACGCCCGATGCGCATTTCTTCACCGAGGCGCGCTACAACGGCACCAAGACGGTGGCGATCTGCCCGGACTATTCCGAGCTGGCCAAGCTGACCGATCACTGGCTGCACCCCAAGCAGGGCACCGATGCGGCGCTGGCATTCGCCTTCGGCCATGTGATCCTGCGCGAGTTCCACGTCGATTCGCCCTCGCAGTACTTCCAGGACTACTGCCGACAGTACTCGGACATGCCGATGCTGGTGCGACTGGAGCGCCGCGACGATGGCCGTCTGGTGGCGGGCCGGTTCCTGCGTGCGAGCGAGCTGGGTGGCCTGGGTGAAGCCAATAATCCGGACTGGAAGACCCTGGCTTTGGACGAGACCAGCGGCCAGATCGTGGTGCCCAACGGTTCGATCGGTTTCCGCTGGGGCGAGAAGGGCAAGTGGAACATCGAGGAGAAGGAAAGCAATGGCGCCGATACGCGCCTGCGCCTGAGCCTGGCCGACGCCCATGAGGGCATCGAGGCGGTCAGCTTCCCGTACTTCGGTGGCATCGAGTCGGAAGGTTGGACCGCCGCGCCGGCCGACGAGGTACTGGAACGCAACATCCCGGTGCGTCGCCTGGCGCTGGCCGACGGTGGCGAGACCCTGGTGGCCACGGTCTACGACCTGCTGCTGGCCCAGTACGGCGTGGACCGTGGCTTTGGCGGCGGCAACGTGGCATCGAGCTTCGATGACATGGTGCCGGGCACACCGGCGTGGCAGGAGCGCATCACCGGCGTGTCGCGCGCCGAGGTGATCGAGATCGCCCGCGAGTTCGCGCGCACCGCCGACAAGACCCATGGCCGTTCGATGATCATCGTCGGCGCCGGGATGAACCATTGGTTCCACAACGATATGAACTACCGCGGCCTGATCAACATGCTGATCATGTGCGGTTGCGTGGGCCAGACCGGTGGCGGCTGGGCGCATTACGTGGGCCAGGAAAAGCTGCGCCCGCAGACCGGCTGGCAGCCGCTGGCCTTCGGCCTGGACTGGAGCCGCCCGCCGCGCCACATGAACGGCACCTCGTTCTTCTACTTCAACACCGGGCAATGGCGCTACGAGAAGCTGCAGGTGGACGAGCTGCTGTCGCCGCTGGCGGATGCGAGCAAGTACAGCGGCAGCCTGGCCGACCTGAACCTGCGCGCGGTGCGCATGGGCTGGCTGCCGTGTGCGCCGCAGCTGGACCGCAACCCGCTGCAGCTGGTACGGGAGGCCGAAGCGGCCGGCGTGGCCCCGGCCGACTACGCGCTGGGCAAGTTCAAGGACGGTTCGCTGGACTTCGCCTTTGCGGATCCCGATGCACAGCAGAACCATCCGCGGATGATGTTCATCTGGCGCTCGAACCTGCTCGGTTCCTCGGGCAAGGGCCACGAATACATGCTGCGGCACCTGCTGGGGACGCGCCATGGCCTGCAGGGCAAGGACCTGGGCGAGATGGGCGCGGTCAAGCCGGAGGAGGTGAAGTGGCGTGACGAAGCGCCGGAAGGAAAGCTCGACCTGCTGGTGACGCTGGACTTCCGCATGTGCACCACCGCGCTGTACTCGGACATCGTGCTGCCTACGGCCACCTGGTACGAGAAGGACGACCTCAACACGTCGGACATGCACCCGTTCATCCACCCGCTGTCGAAAGCGGTGGATCCGGCCTGGGAATCGCGCAGCGACTGGGACATCTTCAAGGAGGTTGCCCGCACCGTGAGCGAGATGGCGCCCGGTGTGCTGGGCGTGGAGAAGGACCTGGTGCTGGTGCCGACCCTGCATGACACCCCCAACGAGCTGGGCATGCCGTTCGGCGTGGCTGATTGGAAGAAGGGCGAGTGCGAGGCCATTCCGGGCCAGACCATGCCGTCGATGACGGTGGTGGAGCGCGACTACCCCAACCTGTACCGCAAGTTCACCTCGCTGGGCCCGCTGCTGGACAAGCTGGGCAACGGCGGCAAGGGCATGAGCTGGGACACGAAGCACGAAGTCGAATTCCTCGGCAAACTCAACCACACCGTGCACGACGAGGGCGTGAGCCAGGGCCGTCCGGCCATCTCGACCGCGATCGACGCGGCCGAGGTGATCCTGCACCTGGCACCGGAGACCAACGGCCATGTGGCGGTGAAGGCCTGGGAATCGCTGGGCACCTTCACGGGTCGCGAGCACACTCATCTGGCGGTGGGCAAGGAGCACGAGGCGATCCGCTTCCGTGACATCCAGGCGCAGCCGCGCAAGATCATCTCCTCGCCGATCTGGTCGGGCCTGGAAGACGACAACGTCAGCTACAACGCCGGCTATACCAACGTGCACGAGCTGATTCCGTGGCGCACGGTGACCGGTCGCCAGCAGTTCTACCAGGACCATGAGTGGATGATCGACTTCGGCGAGGCCTTCATGGGCTACCGGCCGCCGGTCAATACGCGCACGGTGGAGCCGCTGCTGAACCAGCGCCCGAACGGCAACAAGGAGATCGTGCTGAACTGGATCACCCCGCACCAGAAGTGGGGCATCCATAGCACCTACAGCGACAACCTGATCATGCAGACGCTGTCGCGCGGTGGCCCGATCGTGTGGATCAGCGAGGACGACGCACGCAGCGCCGGCATCGTCGACAACGACTGGATCGAGCTGTTCAACGTCAACGGTGCGATCGCCGCGCGTGCGGTGGTCAGCCAGCGCGTGATGCCGGGCATGGCGATGATGTACCACGCCCAGGAACGCATCATCAACGTGCCGGGCTCGGAGATTTCCGGGACCCGCGGCGGCATCCACAACTCGGTGACCCGCATCGTGCTCAAGCCCACCCACATGATCGGCGGCTACGCGCAGCTGGCCTACGGTTTCAACTACTACGGCACCTGCGGCACCAACCGCGACGAGTTCGTGATCGTGCGCAAGATGGACAAGGTGGATTGGCTAGATGGCGAGGCCGTACCGGCCGCCGCCAAGGAGGTGGTGTGATGAAGGTCCGTGCACAGATCGCGATGGTGCTGAACCTGGACAAGTGCATCGGCTGCCATACCTGCTCGATCACCTGCAAGAACGTCTGGACTTCGCGCGAGGGCGTCGAGTACGCCTGGTTCAACAACGTGGAAACCAAGCCAGGCATCGGCTACCCCAAGGAATGGGAGAACCAGGACAAGTGGAACGGCGGCTGGGTACGCACCCGCGCCGGCAAGCTGGTGCCGCGTGCCGGTGGCCGCTGGCGCATGCTGGCCAAGATCTTCGCCAACCCGGACCTGCCACAGATCGACGACTACTACGAGCCGTTTGATTTCGACTACCAGAACCTGCACACCGCCAAGGACAGCCAGCACCAGCCCACCGCGCGGCCGCGTTCGCTGATCAGTGGCGAGCGCATGCAGAAGATCGAGTGGGGCCCGAACTGGGAGGAAATCCTGGGTTCGGAGTTCAGCAAGCGCTCGCGCGACTACAACTTCGACCAGGTGCAGAAGGAGATCTACGGCGCCTTCGAGAAGACCTTCATGATGTACCTGCCGCGCCTGTGCGAGCACTGCCTGAACCCGGCGTGCGTGTCGGCGTGCCCCTCGGGCGCGATCTACAAGCGCGAGGAAGATGGCATCGTGCTGATTGATCAGGACAAGTGTCGCGGCTGGCGCATGTGCGTGTCGGCGTGCCCGTACAAGAAGATCTACTACAACTGGAAGAGCGGCAAGTCGGAGAAGTGCATCTTCTGCTACCCGCGCATCGAGATGGGCGAGCCGACCGTGTGCTCGGAAACCTGTGTGGGTCGCATCCGCTACCTGGGGGTGATGCTGTACGACGCCGACCGCATTGCCGAGGCGGCTTCGGTGGCCGCCGAGAAGGACCTGTACCAGGCCCACCTGGACATCTTCCTGGACCCGAACGACCCGGCGGTGATCGCCGCCGCGCGCAAGGAGGGCATCCCGGACAGCTGGCTGGATGCAGCCAAGCAGTCGCCGGTGTACAAGCTGGCGATCGACTGGAAGCTGGCGCTCCCGCTGCACCCGGAATACCGCACGTTGCCGATGGTCTGGTACGTACCGCCGCTGTCTCCGATCCAGTCCGCTGCCGAGCGTGGCCGCGTGGGCATGAGCGGTGAGTTGCCGGACGTGGCCTCGCTGCGCATCCCGATGCGCTACCTGGCCAACCTGCTGACGGCGGGTGACGAGGCGCCGGTGGTGCGCGCGCTGGAGCGGCTGATGGCGATGCGTGCCTGGCGCCGGGCCAAGAACGTAGACGGCGTGGAAGACACCGCAGTGCTGGAGCAGACCGGGCTGAGCATTGCCCAGGTCGAAGAGATGTATCGCTACCTGGCCATCGCCAATTACGAGGACCGTTTCGTGATTCCCACTGGCCACCGCGAGTACGCCAACGATGCCTTCGGCGAGCGCGGCGGCTGCGGCTTCACCTTCGGCAACGGCTGCAACGGTGACAGCCCGGCCGATCTGTTCGGCCAGCGCAAGAGCACAACGTTCGTGGTGGACAACGGCCCCAATCATCGCCGCAAGGAGGTGGTGTGATGAGCGTGCTCAAGCTGGTCGGGGTGTTGCTGGATTACCCCCGTGAAGAACTATGGCAGCACGGCGAGGAACTCCTCGCCGCCTGCGACGACCCGGCGCTGGGCGCCGCCCGCCGCCAGCAGCTGCGCAGCTTCGTGCAGCAGCTGCTGGCTACCGATGCGCTGGATGCGCAGGCGGCGTGGCTGGCCAGTTTCGACCGCGGCCGCTCGATGAGCCTGCTGCTGTTCGAACACATCCATGGCGAGTCGCGCGACCGCGGCCAGGCCATGGTCGATCTGGTCGAGACCTACCGCCGCAACGGCTTCGAACTGGATGCGCGCGAGCTGCCGGACTACCTGCCGCTGCTGCTGGAGTTCCTGGCCCATCGCCCTGGCAGCGAGGCCCGCGAGTGGCTGCACCACATCGGCCATATCGCCGGGATGCTGGCGGCGCGTGCCGCCGAGCGTGAGCTGCCGCACCGGGTGCTGTTCGAGATCCTGGTCGAAGCCGGCGACGGCAAGGCCGATCTGCAGGCGCTGCGCCAGCGTGCCAGCGAGGAAGTCCGCGACGATACCGCCGAGGCCATGGACCGCTTGTGGGAGGAGGAGGCGGTGCGCTTCGGCGCCGAAGCCCCTGCCGAGGACTGCAAGCCGCCCGTGCGTTCGCCGGCCCGTCCTTCGCATCGAGAGGTCCAGCCATGAGTTACTCCCTGCATCAATTCGCCTTCCAGTACTACCCGTACATCGCCGTGGCGGTGCTGCTGATCGGCAGCTGGGCGCGCTACGACAAGGCCATGTACACCTGGCGCACCGGCTCCAGCCAGATGCTGTCAGACAAGGGCATGCGGATCGGCAGCAACTGCTTCCACATCGGCATCCTGGCCATCCTCGGTGGCCATCTGGTCGGTCTGCTGACCCCGCACGCGGTGTACGAGCACTTCATCACGTCGTCGCAGAAGCAGATGCTGGCGATGGTGGTTGGTGGTGTGTTCGGCGCACTGTGCTTCATCGGCATCGGCATCCTGCTGGTTCGCCGCCTGTTCAATGCGCGCGTGCGTGCCACTGGCAGCTTTGGCGACACCCTGGTGCTGGTGCTGCTGTTCGCCCAGCTGTGCCTGGGCCTGTACAGCATCCGCGTCTCGTCCGGCCACCTGGACGGTGGGGTGATGGTGCAGCTGGCCGAGTGGGCGCAGCACATCGTGACCTTCCGCGCCGGTGCCGCCGACTATATCGAGGGCGTCAGCTGGGTCTACAAGATGCACATTTTCCTGGGCCTGACCCTGTTCCTGATCGCGCCGTTCACCCGCCTGGTGCACGTGTGGAGCATTCCTGTCAGCTACCTGTGGCGGCCCTACCAGGTGGTGCGCCGCCGCCAGGCCACGCTGCGCTACGGTCCGCGGGAGTAAGCCATGGGCAGCCTGCCGAAATTCCTGCCGATCACCGTGATCGACTCCAATGCCCCGGTTCCGGCCGAGGCCCATTCGCACCATCACGACGCGGCGGAGCAGGGACCGCGCTCGCTCGGGCAGCCGGCACCGTGCCGGTTGTTCGTGGACGAGACCGCGATCAGCGAGGCCGATATCGCCCGCGAGATGCAGCACCACCGGGCGATGCGCCCGGAACAGTCACGTGCCGAGGCGGCACGTGCACTGGTGGTGCGCGAGCTGCTGCGCCTGGAAGCGCAGCGGCTGGGCCTGCAGGCACCGGAGGGCCGGGTCAGCGACGAGGAAGTGCTGATCCAGCAACTGCTGGAAGACGCGATCGAAGACCGCGTGCCGACCGATGAGGACTGTCGCCGCTACTTCGAGCAGAACCCGGAGCGCTTCCGCTCGCCTGACCGCGTGCGCCTGCGCCATATCCTGCTGGCTGCGCCGGCCGACGACGTGGCCGGGCGCTTCGCCGCACGCACCGAAGGCGAGCGACTGGTCGGACTGCTGAAGGAGTCGCCGCACCTGTTCGCCGATTTCGCCCTGCGCCATTCGCGCTGCCCGTCCAGCAGCGAGGGCGGCGACCTGGGCTGGCTGCAGCGCGGGCAGACCACGCCGGAGTTCGACCGCCAGGTGTTCCGCCTGCGCGAGGGCCTGGCCGGTTTCCCGGTGGAATCGCGCTGGGGCTACCACGTGGTCTGCGTCGATGCCCGCGAGGAAGGCCAGCCGCAGCCGTTCGAGGCGGTGCTGCCACAGCTGCGTGATTACCTGGAGCTGCAGGTACGGCAGCGCGAAGTGCAGGCCTACCTGCTGCAGCTGCAGGAGCGCTACCCGGTGCGCGGGCTGGACGAGATCGACGCCGAAGCGGATATCGGCTGAACCCCATTGAACGAGGAGACCCCATGAACCAGGCCCTTGCCCCCGCCAGTGCCGGGCAGCAGCGTGCGCTGTGGCTGAGCACGTTCGCCTTCACCGTGTGCTTTGCGGTGTGGATGATCTTCTCGATCATCGGCATCCAGATCAGCGAACAGCTCGGATTGAGCGACACCCAGTTCGGGCTGTTGATCGCCACGCCGGTACTGACCGGCTCGGTCAGCCGCGTGTTCCTTGGCATCTGGTCCGACCAGTTCGGCGGCCGCAAGGTGATGGCGCTGGTGATGCTGTGTGGCGCGGTGGCCACCTGGATGCTGACCTATGCGCACACCTACCCGCAGTTCCTGTTTGCCGCGCTGTGCGTGGGTATTGCCGGTGGCAATTTCTCGGTGGGCGTGGCCTACGTGTCCAAGTTCTTCCCGGCCAGCAAGCAGGGCACCGCGCTGGGCATTTTCGGCGCCGGCAACATTGGTTCGGCAGTGACCAAGCTGCTGGCACCGATGGTGATGGTGGCGGCGGGCTGGATGATGGTGGCCAAGGTGTGGGCGGTCGCGCTGGCGATCACTGCGGTGCTGTTCTTCCTGTTCAGCAAGGAGGATCCGTCGCTGGAACAGCGCCGCCGTGATGGCGTCAAGCCGGTGCCGTTTTCCGAGCAGATGGCGCCGCTGAAGAACCTGCAGGTCTGGCGGTTCTCGCTGTACTACTTCTTCGTGTTCGGTGGGTTCGTGGCGCTGGCGCTGTGGCTGCCGCACTACCTGGTGGGCGCCTACGGCATGGACGTGGGCCACGCCGGCATGCTGGCGGCGTGCTATTCGATCCCGGCGAGCCTGTTCCGCGTGGTGGGTGGCTGGATGTCGGACCGCATGGGCGCGCGCCGGGTGATGTACTGGACCTTCGGTGTGTCGGCTATCTGCACTTTCCTGCTGGCCTATCCGGATACCGAGTACGTGGTGAAGGGCATCCACGGCCCGATCCACTTCCATCTGGCCATCGGCGTGGTGATGTTCACCGTGCTGGTGTTCGTGCTGGGCTTCTTCATGTCACTGGGCAAGGCCGCGGTGTACAAGCACATTCCGGTGTATTACCCGCAGCACGTGGGTGCGGTGGGTGGTGTGGTCGGCATGATCGGCGGACTTGGTGGCTTCATCCTGCCGATCGTGTTCGGGGCCTTGAATGATGCCCTGGGCATCTGGAGCAGCTGTTTCATGTTGCTGTTCGTGCTGGTGGCGGCTGCACTGGCGTGGATGCATTTTGCTATTCGCCGCATGGAGCGCCGTCACTTCCCGCAGATCGACCGCGAGACCGACCTGCCCGAAGCCATTGATGCGGCCGCCGCCGAGCGGGTGCGTGGCGGTTGAACGGGGTTGCCGGCCAGCGGCCGGCACTACCGGAACGGTGCGCGGCAGGTGAACGAGGTTGCCGGCCAGCGGCCGGCACTACCGGGTAGCGGGCGAAAGGGTAGTGCCGGCCGCTGGCCGGCATGAACCTACCGATGCGCCACGCTTGATTTCAATCAGGGCCACGCGAAGAGGAACGCCCGAAGATGTGTGCCATGAGCTTCCACGTCGATGAGAGTGAGGACACTGCGCTGCAGGCAGCATTGCTGCGGCAGCCCCGGCATGTGCTGTTCCCGCCTGCGGACCAGTTCAGCACCGGATTTGGCGAAAGCGGCTGGCGCGCCGCCGTGCGCGCCAGCAATGAGCACCTGATCCCGCGTGGCTTGACGCTCGGCTTCCAGGCCGGTCGCGGCGGACGCGATGTGCCGCCACAGGCGTATCTGGACACCTTGCTGCTGGCCCTGCAGCTGCAGGCCGATGCCCTGGCCGAGGACCGCGAAGTAGTGGCGATGGTGCTGCAGCTGGGCTTGGCCGAGACCTTGCCGCCATCCCAGCTGGGCCAGCTGCTGGATGCGGTGCCGCAGCACCTGCGCACCGTGGCGCGCCCGCAGGTGGAGGTGCGGCTGGACGCGGGTAGTGCGCTGTCGCCGGCACAGCTGCGCGCGGTGGGCTGCACCCGCCTGAACGTGATCGACCGTGCCGATGCACCGGGGCCGACCCTGCTGGCACAGGCGCGGCAGGTCGGCTTCACCGCGCGCTACTACCAGCTGCGGGTGCCCGGTAGCGAGGACACCGGCTTCATTGAACGGGTGCATGAGGTGCTGGCAGAAGCACCCGAGCGCATCCTGCTGCCGGCACCGTGCGCGCTACCGCAGCGTCCGTCGGCAGCGCATTGGCTGCAGGCCTGGCGCCTGCTGCGCGATGCCGGTTATGAACCCATCGGCGGTGACCACTACCAGCGTGGTGACCTGCCCAATCCGCATGGGCCCGGCGATGGCCAGCGCCACTGCGACCTGGCCGGCGTGCCGCGCCGTGATCGCAGTGATTTCATCGGGCTTGGCCTGTCCGCCTGCAGCCAGATTGGCGAAGTGTTCTACCGGCTGGAGGACGAGCTGGGTGAATGGCGGACGCGCCTGCAGTCCGGTCACATGGGCGTGGCCGCGGGCCTGATCCTGTCCGAGGACGAGCGGCTTGCGGCCGAGGTGGCACAGAGCATCGCCTGCGATCATGCGCTGGATGCAGCGGCTTTCGAGTGGCGCAACGATGTTCCCTTCGATGAATGTTTCGCTGAACTGTTGCCGGCGCTGTCGCCGCTGCTGGCGCGCGGCTGGGCGCACTGGGATGCGCGCGTGCTGCGCCTGGCTGAAGAAGGTCGGCTGCTGTGGCGTATGATGGCCGCATGCTTCCGGCCGGCGGCCGCCATCGCTTGAGTCCTGCCTCGATGTCTTCGAATCCGCCTTCCCAGGGCCGTCTCGGCCGGGCCACGCCGAACCCCGCCGCCGCCGATGACGGCGACGCGCTGCACTTCTGCAGCACCTGTGCATTTTCCGATGCCTGCATGTCGCAGGGCTATGACAAGACCGCGCTGGGCGACCTGCACGTGCTGGTCGACCACGTCGGTCCGTTCCATGCGGGTGACTACATCTTCCGCGCCGGTGAGTCGTTCGATTCGATCGCTGCGGTGCGCGCTGGCATGGTCAAGACCTTCGTCGATGACAGCCAGGGCAACGAGCAGGTGCTGGGCTTCAGCCTGCCGGGCGAAGTGATCGGCCTGAATGCGATCCACGGTTCGCGCTTCCCCTGCAATGCGGTGGCGCTGGACACCGTGCACCTGTGCCGCATCTCGTTCCCCAAGCTGAGCCTGCTGGCCACCCGCATGCCGGGGCTGCAGGCCAAGCTGTTCAGCCTGCTCAGTGCGGAGATCGGCAAGGTCGCCACGCTGGCCGCCAACCACCGTACCGAAGAGCGCATGGCCGCGTTCCTGCTGGACATGTCCGAGCGTTACGCGCGGCGTGGTTTTTCTGCCACGCGCTTCAACCTGACGATGGCACGCACCGAGATCGCCAATTACCTGCGGATGGCGCCGGAAACCGCCAGCCGCGTGCTGCGTCGCCTGAGCGATGATGGGATCATCGCGGTGAAACAGCGTGAGATCCTGCTGCTGCAGCCCGAGCGCCTGGCGGCGCTGGCGGTGGCCGACGAATCCGATCCGAACTGAACCTGGCCGGGAGCCGACGATGAAGCGCGCTGGACTGTTGTTGCTGGGACTGCTGGCCACGGTGCCGGCCTGGGCGGCCGAGCTGACGGTGTCGGCGGCATCGAGCCTGACCGAGAGCTTCCGTGAGCTGGGCATCGCCTACGAAAAGACGCACCCGGGAACCAAGGTCGATTTCAACTTCGCCGCCTCTGGCGTGCTGCTGCAGCAGATCATCCGCGGCGCGCCAGTGGACGTGTTCGCCTCCGCCGATGAAACCACGATGGACCAGGCACAGCAGCAGGGCCTGTTGGCGGCGGGCACCCGCGAGGTGTTCGCGGTGAACGCGCTGTGGGTGGTGGTGCCGCCGCAGGCCAAGGTCGCGCCGCGTAGCTTGAAGGACCTGGCCGGTGCCGGCGTGCAGCGCATCGCACTGGGCAACCCGGAGAGCGTGCCGGTCGGCCGCTACGCCAAGGGCGCGCTGGATGCGGCGGGCCTGTGGCCGTCGGTGCAGGGCAGGGTCATCACCACCCAGAACGTGCGCCAGTCGCTGGACTACGTGGCGCGCGGTGAAGTGGATGCCGGCTTCGTCTATGCCACCGATGCGCAGGCGATGCCCGACCGCGTGCGTCGTGCCTTCGCGGTGCCGGTGGCCGGGCGCATCGCCTATCCGCTGGCGGTGACCAAGGCCAGCGCGCAGCCGGCGGAGGCCCAGCGGTTTGCCACCTTCGTGCGTTCGGCGCAGGGCCAGGCGATCCTGGCCAAGCACGGATTCGGCAAGCCCTGAGGCATGGATCTCGACTGGAGCGCGCTGGGGTTGTCGCTGAAGGTGGCCGGCTGGGCTACCGCGATCAATCTTGTAGCGGGCGTTGCACTGGGCGCACTACTGGCGCGGCGGCGCTTTCCCGGCCGCGAGCTGCTGGATTCGTTGTTGACCTTGCCGATGGTGTTGCCACCGACCGTGTTGGGCTATTACCTGCTGGTGCTGATCGGCCGTAACGGACCGATCGGCGCGTGGCTGCAGTCGTGGTTCGGCATCAACCTGGTGTTCACCTGGCAGGCGGCGGTGATCGCTGCGGCGGTGGCCTCGCTGCCGCTGGTGTTCAAGCCGGCACGCGCGGCGTTCGAGGAAGTGGACGGACAGCTGGAGCAGGCCGCACGCACGCTCGGTGTGTCCGAAGCGGCGGTGTTCTTCCGCATCACGCTGCCGCTGGCCTGGCGTGGCATCCTCGCCGGCCTGCTGCTGGCATTTGCACGTGCGATGGGCGAGTTCGGCGCCACCCTGATGGTGGCCGGCAGCATTCCGGGCCGCACGCAGACGCTGTCGATCGCCATCTACGAAGCGGTGCAGGCCGGTCAGGACGGCAAGGCCAATGCGCTGGTGATCCTGACCTCGGTGGTGTGCATCGTGATCCTGCTGCTGGCCGCACGGCTGGTGGGCGGGCGTCGCCGGGAGCTGCGCGATGTGGCTTGATCTGCAGGTGCAGCGCCGACTGCAGGCGGCCGGCCAGAGTTTCGTGCTGGACGTAGCTTTGCAGTGCACGCAGCGGCAGGTGGTGCTGTTCGGGCCCTCGGGCGCGGGCAAGAGCCTGACCCTGAAGGCAGTGGCCGGGCTGCTGAGGCCGGGCCAGGGCCACGTGCGCCTGCAGGGGCAGACCTTGTTTGACGCGGCGGCCGGCGTGGACCTGCCACCGCAGCGCCGCCGGCTGGGCTATGTCTTCCAGGACTATGCGTTGTTCCCAAACCTGAGCGTGCGCCAGAACGTGGCGTTCGGTCTGCAGAAGGGCTGGCTCAATCCACGCACCGGGCAGCGCTTTGATGCAGTGGAGCAATGGTTGCACGCATTCCGCATCGACACAGTGGGCGATCTGCTGCCCTCGCAGGTCTCCGGCGGGCAACGTCAGCGTACCGCCTTGGCACGAGCCCTGGTGACGCAGCCGCAGGCACTGCTGCTGGATGAGCCGTTCTCCGCGCTGGACCATGACCTGCGCCAGCACCTGCGCCAGGAGCTGGAGACCGTGCTGGACAAGACCGGCATCCCGTTGCTGTTGATCAGCCACGACCCGCAGGATGTGGCCATGTTCGGCCAGCAGGTGGCACGCGTCGTCGACGGCCGCATCGTCGGCGATTGATCCGTGATGGACGCACGGGCGATGGTTGTCTACAGCTGATGGTAGTGCCGGCCGCTGGCCGGCAACCACGGATTCCGGAGCAGCCGGCCAGCGGCCGGCTCTACCGGTTCAGGGGTTCCGCGACGCACGGGCGATGGTTGTCTACAGCTGATGGTAGTGCCGGCCGCTGGCCGGCAACCACGGATTCCGGAGCAGCCGGCCAGCGGCCGGCTCTACCGGTTCAACCGTTCGTCACCCACTGGATGAACGCCCAGCGTCGCGTCGGCGCCATGCCGAAACGATGCTGCGGTGAGCATGCATGCCATGCACGCACGCGTGCTTCCTCATCCGCATCCAACGCACCAAACAGCTCTACTGCCTGGCGCACCAGGCCATCGGCATCCTGCGCGACGTCGCGCACTGATTCGGGCAGGTAGTCGACCTGTGGCTCGCGGCCCATGTCCAGCAGCATGTTGATCGGGTAGCGGTGGTCGGGCATCGGTACCCACTCGCGGCCAAGCAGCTCGGCCAGTTCCGTGACACCGGCACGTGGGCCGGTGGCAAACGTGATGCAGGCACGCTGGCGCGCGTGCGCATCCAGCTTGCGCAGGGCCTCCTCCAGATCCGGCACCATCAATGAGCGGGAGGCAATCGCCAGATCGCAACGCGGCACGTCGTGCCAGTCATCGGTCCACGACAGCGCCCACGGTGTAATGTTGCCGACGCCATCGCGCGTGATCGCAGTGCGCAGACCGTCGAGCATGCCGTTGCTGTAATCGAGTGCGTGTACGTGGCCGACCTGCGTGGCGATTGGCAGGCTGAGCAGGCCGGGGCCGCAGCCAACATCCAGCACCGTGGCCACGCCACTGAGATCAAGCCGGTTGAGGAATGCCTCGCTGTAGTCATCGTGGCGGCGCTTCCAGCTGGACTGTGCGGCACGCGCATCCCAGGCACTGGCCGGCTTTGCCTGGAAGCCACAGGCCTGCAGTTGTTGGCGGTAGCGTGCGGCGTGGTCGATCGGAGTCGGTAGCGATGTGCTCATGTCGAAGTTCCAAAGACGGGCAGGGCGGCCGCCACGCGTGCGGCGTCGACGCCGTAGAGCGTAGCCAGGCATTCGGGCGTGGCGATCTGGTGGGCAGGGCCGAGTGCCTGCAGGCTGCCGGCCGACATCAGGGCGATACGGTCAGCCACCTGCAGCGCGTGCTGCGGTTGATGGGTGGACAGCAGCACGCCGATGCCACGATCGGCCAGGCGGCGCACGGTATCGAGGATGCGCAGCTGGTTGCCGAAATCGAGGCTGGCGGTGGGTTCGTCCATCACCAGCAGCGGTGCCTGCTGGGCCAGTGCACGGGCGATCAGTACCAGCTGGCGCTCACCACCGCTGAGCGTGGTGACGGTGCGATCGGCTAAAGATTGCAGGCCCAGTTCGCGCAGGCAGTCATCGGCGATGGCTTCATCAGCGCGACCGGGTGCCGCGAGCAGGCCCAGGTGTGCGGCGCGGCCCATCGCCACCACCTCACGCACGCGCCAGGCGAAGGGCAGCGGCGCAGCCTGCGGCACATAGCCCATACGGCGGGCGCGGGCGGCGCGATCGTGCGCGCGCAGCGGCGTGCCCTGCAGGTCCACTTCGCCTCGTACCGCAGGCAGCAGGCCGAGCAGGGTGCGGAACAGGGTGGTCTTGCCACAACCGTTCGGGCCAAGCAGGCACAGCACATCACCGGGCTGCACTGACAGTGCGAACGGTGCGCCCAGTGCCACGCCGGCATGGCCGATGGCCAACCCGCGTGCTTCCAGTAGTGGTGTGGCGGTGCTCATGGGCGACGCTCGCTGCGCGCCAGCACCAGCAGGAAACACGGCACGCCAACGAAGGCGGTGAGGATGCCGAGTGGCAGTTCGATCGGCGCCAGGGTGCGCGCCAGCGTATCGGCGGCAAGCAGGAAGCTGGCGCCGAGCAGCAGGCTGGCCGGCAACAACCGGCGGAAGTCGGCGCCGACCAGCAGTCGCGCGATGTGGGGAACCACCAGGCCGACCCAGCCGATGATGCCGGCCAGCGACACCGCTGCAGCGGTGCACAGGGTGGCTGCGGCAATCAACGTCCAGCGCAGCGGAGTGACCGCCACACCCAGCGCGCTGGCCTCCTCGTCACCCAGGCCGAGCAGGTTCACCCGCCAGCGCAGCAGCACCAGCGGCACCAGCCCGATCAGCAGCAGTGGCGCGGTGACCTTGAGGTCGTCGATGACCACCGCGTTCAAGCCGCCCAGCAGCCAGAAGGTGATGGACGGCAATTGGGTGTACGGATCGGCCAGCAGCTTCAGCAGCGAGATGCCGGCGCCCAGCAGTGCCGATACGGCAACGCCGGCCAGCACCAGTACCAGCACTGGGTCGTGCCGGCGCACCAGTGCGGCCACCAGGCAGACCAGGCCAACCGCACCGAGCCCTCCGGCAAATGCGATGCCCTGCACCAGCAGCATCGGCAGGCCGAGGAACAGGCCCAGCGAAGCACCCAGGCCGGCACCGGTGGAGACGCCCAGAATGTCCGGCGACACCAGCGGATTGCGGAACATGGCCTGATAGGCGGCACCGGCCGCCGACAACACAGCGCCAATCAAAACGGCGGCCAGCACGCGTGGCAGGCGGATATGCCAGAGCGCGGCCTGCACGGCAGGCGGGCTGGGTTCGCCGATGCCGAACAGCTGCCAGCCGATGGCATGCAGCAGCGCCGCCGGACGTACCGGAAACTGGCCGACCGAGAACGCCAGCAACAACATCGCCAGCAGCAGGCTCCAGCCACCGGCATGCCAGGCCAAACGTGGAAGCGTGCGCATGCTCAGACGTTCGCATCCAGGCTGCGTGCCAGCGCGGCGGGCAATGGTTGGCCCCACAGCAGCTGATGCAGCGCGCCGATGCGGCCGCGCAGCGCGGCAGGCGCCAATGCGGGCACTGCACCCGGATGCAGCCTGGACAGCAGCCACGGCAGGCCGGGAAGGCGATTGACGCCAGGCGGTCCATCCAGCCATCCGAACGGCAGTACCGGTGCGCAGTGCAGGCGACGCTCGCGTACGGCACGCAGGGCGCGCCAGCGCGGATCCTGTGCCGCATGCGCGGCGAACCCGGCATCCTGGGTCAGGATCACGTCCGGATCCCAGGCCAGCAGTTGTTCGAATGACACGCGCGCGAGGCCACCGGCACCGGCACTGGCGGCCACATTGCGGCCGCCACAGAACTCGATGACTTCGGTGTTGATCGAGCCGGACAGGCCGCTTTCCAGGCCATCGCTGCCACGCCCGTAGTACACCGTGGGCCGCGTTTCTGCAGGCCGCGTCGCCAGCACCTCGCGCACCAGTGCCAGCTGTGCCTCGGCGGCCTGCGCCAGCGCCTCGCCGCGTGCGGCGGCACCCAGCAGCCGGCCCACGTGGCGCAGCTGTGCCGGATGATCGGGCAGGCGGCCGGCAATCAGTTCGAACGGAATCGCGGTCTGCTTCCAGACCCGCTCGGCCGAGTCGCGGTAATTGGCATCGAAATCACCGGCATCCAGCACCAGGTCCGGCTGCATCGCCAGCAGGCGCTCGAGGCTGACCGTGCTGCCGCGCCCGGCCAGGCGACCGACCACCGGCAGCGTGCGCAGCGACGCCGGCAGCTGCGCCAGTGCCTCGGGCGATACCTTCATCGGCCAACCGAGCAGGCGTTCGGGTGCCACGGCGGCGAGCAGCACCGCAGCCGGCGGACCGGCCGCGAACACGCGCTTGGGCGTGGCCTTGGGCGCACCCAACCGCAGCACGCGCTGCGTCGGCATCGCCAGCAACTCGGCACTGGCGACCAGCAATGGTGCCAGCGCGAATGCCTGCAGCAGGGCGCGCCGCCTCATGCAGCGGCCTCCGGCGCGTTGCGGCAGGCATCCCACCAGGCCTGCAACGCTGCGTCTTCGGCGGGCAGTTCGATGGCCATGCCGCCGGTGAACTGGCGCCACGCATCGAGGTAGGGCAGCTTCACCGCCGTCAACAAAGGAATGCCGGCCAGCATCAATGCCAGCAGCTCATCGGCCATGCCGCCGCCTTCTGATTCCAACGTGCCGAAACGGTTGGCGATGGCCAGCTCGGCGTGGTCCTGCAAGGCCCGGCGCAGCACCACGCTGGCGTCGGCGATGCCGCCCGGGTCCAGGTTGCAGCCGCAGGAGGCCGGGCCCAGCGCCTGGCTGATCGGGTAGCGCGAGCCGGGATCGGTCACGTCCATCAGTGCCATACGCTTCTTGCCGTTGGCAGTGGGTTCGTGTGGCAGATGCACCAGCCCGCGCACGCGGTGGCCGGCGGTCAGCTGGCGTGCGGCGAACGCGGCCAGCAGGCCATCGGGTTCGCCGCTGTGGTCATGCACGATGGCCGCGATGCGCGGCGGCTGTATAGCGCTCATGCTCAGAACCTCCAGTTGGCGTTGGCGAACCAGGTACGGCCCGGCATCGGGTAACCGTCGGCCAGTTCGTACCATTTGTCACCGATGTTGCGCACGCCGAGGTCGAAATCCCAGGCCTTGCGCGGGCTCCAGCTGGCCTTGAAGCCGGTGATGCCATAGCCGGGCAGGTCACGTACCGGGCGTGCGGCATCGGCGTAGCTGACCTTGCGGCCCTGTTCGCCTTCCAGCGTGGCTTGCAACTTCAACTGCGGCAGTAGCTGCCAGCCCACCGCCATGAACAGCCGTTGGCGCGGGCTGTCGAGCAGGGCAACGCTGCGGTCTTCGAGGTTGGTACGGCGCAGCCAGGTATAGCTGGCCTGCAGATCCCAGTCGTCGCCGATGCGCTGGCGCAAGCCCAGTTCCACGCCCTGGTGGCGTGCCTTGCCAACGTTCTGCGCCTGGTTGCAGGTGCTGCCGCCGCACTCGCGCGAGGCCACCACCGCGTTCTGGATCAGGTCATCGATACGGCTCTGGAACAGCGCCGCCTGCAGCTGGCCACCTTCCCACCAGCGGCCACGCAGGCCCACTTCGAAGTGGGTGGCGTGCTCGGCCTTCAGGTCCGGGTTGGGCAGGGCTGAACCCATGCGCGCGGAATAGCGGTCCTTGATGGTCGGAAAACGCGTGCGCCGCGCTGCGCTTGCATACCACTGCTGGTCCGGCGCCAGCTGCTGCACGTACTCCAGGACCGCATTGGTGGCATCGGTGCTGCCGGTCGGCCAGAAGTACACGCGCTTGGCGTCGCGACGGTCGTGGCCGATGCCCACGCGCAGGTGTGAGGTGTCGGTCAGTGCGATGCGGTCCTCGATCGCCACCGAAGTGGTCACATCTCGGAAATCCTTGGTGGGCGAGTGCGGGTTGCGCTCGCTGTGCTGGTCTTCCTTGTAGTGGATCGCGAACTGCAGTTCCTGACGCGGCAGCGCCGTCGTGGCCAGGGTCACCGAGCCGCCCACGGTGCGGTCGTCGTAGATGCTGGGGAAGCTGCTGTTGTCCATCGCCACCTGGTAGGTGCCGTCGGTGTAGGCATCCAGACCATTACCATAGGTGTCGCGGTAGACGCGGGTGCGCAGCGTGGTGTGCTCGCCCAGGCGGGTGTTGCCGATGAAGTACAGGCTGTCCTTGTCCCACCACGGCCAGCGCCAGTAGCGGATGCCGCTGCGCGCAGTGCCGGTGTAGACCGGGTTGTCCTTCTCGCCGTCCTGGCGCGCGTAGCCGATCGCGTACTCGTCGCCCTCGCGCGGGGTGTAGCCCAGCTTGAACGACAGGCGGCGGTCGTCGCGCGAGGCGTTGCGGCGGTCCTTGCCGGTATCGGTGGGTACGCGCTTGTAGTCGACGAAGCCATCCGGCAGCGGGAACTCATCGGCCTTCAGGATCGATGCGCCGAGCTGGAAGTACCAGTCGCCACGACGCCCGCCGAGGTTGACCGCCGCCTTGCGCTCGCCGCCATCGGCGATTCCCAGCCGCACGTCGCCTTCCATCGGACGCTCCGGGCGGCGGCTGACCAGGTTGATCGCACCGCCGAGGATGTTCGGCCCATACAGTAGCGACGCACCACCGCTGGCGACCTGGATCTCGGCCAGATCGAAGGTGGTGAAACGGCCGAAGTCCACGTAGCCGTCATAGGGCACGTACAGCGGAATGCCATCGAGGAACACCGGTACCTGGCGTGCGTCGAAGCCGCGCAGGTAGACCATGTCCTCGTTGCGCGAATTGCGCGCCAGGCTCACGCCCGGCAATACGCTGACCGCATCACCGACCGTATTGCGGTCGAGCTGCTGGATGCGTTCGGCGTCGAGGCTGCGTTCGGCCACGGTGGGTGAGGTGCCGCGCGCGGCATGCACGTCGATCGTGCCCAGGGTGAACACCGGCGGTGGCGAGGCGATGTCGGCCGCGGCGGCGGTCAGCGGCAGCAGCAGGGCCGACAGGGGTAGAACGAAACGACAGGTACGCATCCTCGCGAGTCCTCGGGTTCGTTATATCCAAGATGATATAACGGTTGGCAGGGGTCAACTTGATGACCGACCCGGGGATTCTCGGCGCTGGCCGGCACGGCCACCTTGATCCATATCAAGCCCGGTGCAGGGGGGCAACGCCGTACACTGGCCGCTCGCGCAAAACGCAGGGAAACGAGCACGATGAGCGAGGCCGAGCCGCCGTTGGAACTGCAGGGCAACCTGTGGCTGAGCATCGCCGGGCAGAGCGTGGGCGGTCGCGGACGCTTCGCGCTTCTGGGCCTGATCGATGCGTGTGGCTCGATCAGCCAGGCCGCCAAGCGCATGGGCATGACCTACAAGAATGCCTGGGATGCAGTGGATGCGATGAACACGGCGGCCGGTGAACCGTTGGTGGCGCGCAGCGTGGGTGGCCGTGGCGGTGGCGGCGCGCAGTTGACCGAGCGTGGCCGCCAACTGATCACCCGGTTCGAGGACGTTGAGCGGGCACACAGCACCTTCCTGCAGTCGCTGCAGACCACCCCGGGGCTGGACGAGGATCTGGCCCTGATCCGGAGAATCGGCATGATCACCAGTGCACGCAACCAGTTCCATGGCCGGGTCAGTGCGCTGGCGGCCGGTGCGGTCAACGATGAGGTACAAATTGAGGTGGCGCCGGGCCTCGCGCTGGTAGCTACCATCACCCATGGCAGCGTGGAATCGCTGGGGCTGGCGGTGGGGGTGCCGGCCTATGCGCTGGTCAAGGCCTCGTCGGTGATCGTGGCGCAGGGTGATGGCGCGCGATATTCGGCGCGCAACCAGTTCGCCGGCACGGTGGAGCGGATCACCGAGGGCGCGGTGAATGACGAGGTGGTGGTGGACATCGGCCATGGCTGCAGCGTGGTGGCCATGATCACCCGCGCCAGTACCGCAGCGCTGGAATTGCGTGAAGGCAGCACGGCAACAGTGCTGTTCAAGGCGTCGAGCGTAATCGTGGGCGTGCCGATGTAAGGCGTTCCGCCGGGCATGGCCCGGCGCTACCTCGGCGCTGCACGGTTCCTGCAACGGTAGCGCCGGGCCATGCCCGGCGGAATCGATCCGGTATTCAATACAGCTCACAGTGGATGCGGCCTTCACCCCGCAGCGCGTCCCAGTGCCCTTCGCCACCGATGGCATCGATGGCCTCGCGCACCGCGCCTTCCAGGTGGCTCTTGTTGCCGCACAGGTAGAGATGCCCGCCGCGGGCCAGCACATCGCGCACTTCATCGCCGCGCTGCTGCAGCACATGCTGCACATAGACCTTTTCGGCGCCATCGCGCGAGAACGCGGTATGCAGGCCGGCCAGCACGCCTCGCGCGTGCCAGTCCTGCAGCTGCTCGCGATACAGGTAGTCATGCTGGCTGTGCTTCTCGCCGAACACCAGGCGCACTTCGCGTTCGCAGGCGTTGGCCTGCAGCTCCTGCATCAGGCCCATCAACGGCGCGATGCCGGTGCCGGTGCCAACCAGCAGCAATGGCGCTTCGCCGGTATCGGGCAGATGGAAGCCGGGATTGGAACGGCAGTACACACGGGCATGGTCGCCGCCATGCAGCAGGCTGCCGGTGGCAGTGCCGAAGCGCTCGCGGCCGCGCAGGGTGTAGCGCACTTCGCGCACGCACAGGCTCAGCTGGTCGTCGCAGGGGTGCGAGGCGATCGAATAGGCACGCGGCAGGCGTGGTGACAGCAGCTCGCGAAGGCGGGCCAGCGGAATGCTGTCCGGGGTGGCGTGGTCCTGCAGTATGTCCAGCAGGTCCAGGCCGTGCAGGTAGGCTTCCAGCTCGCGCTTCTGGCTGACCTTCAACAGGCCCTTCAGTACGTCGCTGCCACCGAGCTTGGCCAGTTCGCGCAGCACACCCTTGCTCAGCAGGCGCAGCTCGCGGTCATGCAGCGCGGCCACAGCGGCGGTGTCGCCGTACCAGGTGGCCAATGCCTGCAGCAGGGCAGGGTCGTTCTCCGGTACCACGTGCAGGGTGTCGCCGGCGCGGTACGCCATGCCACTGCCGGCAATGTCCAGTTGCAGGTGCCAGGCGGCCGGGTCGCTGCTGTTCAAGCGGCGGCGTTCGAGAATGGGGGCTGCAAAGGCATTGTCTTCGCCATAGGCGGTGACCTGCAGGTGCAGGTCCTGGCCAGCGTCCACGTCGCCATCCAGCACCTGGCCGAGCACCGGCTGCCATTGCTGGAAGAACTGCTCGTAGCCCAGGTCGGCATCGACGCGCTGCAGCAGCGGCTGCGCCTGGCGATCGCTCAGCGCGGCATCCAGCGCCTTGGTGAAGCCGCAGAAGCTGGGGTAGCCGGTGTCGCCGAGGCCGAACACTGCATAGCGCAGGCCGCTCAGTGTCGGAGTCTGGCGCAGGGTTTCAAAGAACTGTTCGCCGTTGGCCGGCGGTTCGCCATCGCCGAACGAGCTGGAGATCGCCAGCAGCACATCGCCGTGGCCGAGGCTGGCCACGTCGATGTCATTGAACGGAAGCACCTGCGGACCGTGCGGCTGCAGGTCCGCGCCCAGGCGCTGGGCCAGGGCGCGGGCATTGCCCGACTCGGACGCGAAACCCACCAGCAGGCGGCTGAAGGGCGTACTGGTCGGGAGAGCGTTCACGCGGCCTCGTAGAAGTCGTCGAACTTTTCCTTGCTGAACTCGACCAGGTCGTAGTTCTGCATCAGGTCGTTCACCACGCGGCGGATGCTGATGTACGAGGTGATGTTGCCGTCGGCGTCGAACAGCGGCTGCACGGTGGTGTCGACCACGTAGAGCACGCCGCCCTTGCCGAGGTTGGGCACGATGCCGGTCCAGGTCTTGCCGGCCTTGATGGTGTCCCACATGTCCTTGTAGACCGCCTTGGGCACATCCGGATGGCGCACGATGCTGTGCGGCTGACCGATCAGCTCCTCGCGCGCGAACCCGGTGAGCGTGCAGAACAGGTCGTTGGCGTAGGTGATGTTGCCCTGCAGGTCGGTGGTGGAGATCACCATGACGTTCTGCATGGCATTCAGCAGCTGGGCGTTGTCGGGGGTGTAGCTCATCGCAGGTCCTTTGGATGCCGGTGACGCCGGCGTATTGGGTTCCTGCATAGAGATACGCCCGCGCAGCGGCGGGCGGATTGACATTGATCAAGCGGGTGGCTGGATCGGCTGCGACCGGGGGTCGCAGGGGTGTTCCGCCGGGCATGGCCCGGCGCTACCAGGGGGGCGGTGCAAGGGTAGCGCCGGGCCATGCCCGGCGAAGAGGCATCAGCCCATCAGGTAACGCAGCACGCCGGCCGACACCACGCCGATCAACACCGTGGGCAGCATTGAAAAGCGCGTGGCGACCAGTAGCGTGATGGCCAGCGCGGCCAGATCAGCCGGCTTGTCGGCAACGAAGTCGGGCGCGATCACCGAGATCAGCACGCAGCCGGGTGCGGCTTCCATCACCGTCACTGCGCGCTTGCTCAGTGTGCGGTTGCGCAGCGCGAGGAAGCCGATGATGCGGGTCAGGTAGGTGGCGGCGGCCATCAGCACGATGGTCAGCACCGAGGTCCAGTGGATCAGTCCGTTGAAGATCATGCCGCGTCCTCCGCCAGCAGCCAGGCCGCGGCCAGGCCGGCCAATGCGCCGCTGGCCACGTACCACGCACCCGGCACCAGCAGGTAAGTGGCGGCGGCCACCACCAGGCTGACCAGCCACGGCCGCGCTGCCTTCATGCCCTGCCACATGCCGCGCAGCAGGACCAGGAACACGGCCGGGAAGGCCATGTCAAAACCATAGGCGTGGATGTCGCCCAGCATCGGGCCGACGATCGCGCCCAGCGCGGTACAGGCCACCCAGACCGTGTACAGGCCGGCCGAGACGCCCAGGTAGTAGGAAAGGCTGAAGCCGAGCGCACGGCGGCGCGCATCGGCCACGCCCATCGCCCAGCTTTCGTCGCACATGAAGAACAGGGCCGGCAGCACGCGGCGGCGCGGCAGGTGCTGCACCAACGGGGCCAGGCTGGCGCCCATCAGCAGGTGGCGGCTGTTGACCAGCGCGGTGATCGCAACGATCAGCGCGATATGCGGCGGCGAGCTCCACAGTTCGACGGCGGCGAATTCCGAGCCACCGGCGAAGTTGAGGCCGGTCATCAGCGGCACTTCCAGTGCGCTCAGGCCCTTCTGTGCCGCCTGGGCGCCGAGTACCAGGGCGAACGGAATGAAGCCGATCATCACCGGCACGGCAGCGCGAAGGCCGCGCAGGAATTCGGCACGCGGCGCGGTATCGCAGGTGTCGGGCAGGGGGAGGGTGGTACGGGCGTCCATGGAACGGCACAACGAGGTAGGGGTGGCCCATACTAGCGGTCCGATCGCGAAATCGGGTTGCGTTGATGCCATTCGATTCGAGAATATTGAGATTCCATGCGGCCAGGGTCGCCAAAGGTGAAATCCAATGCAGTACCAGCTCGACAACCTTGATCGCCGCATCCTCGACGCCTTGCAGCGTGACGGCCGCCTGCAGAACCTGGAGCTGGCCCGGCAGGTGGGCCTTTCGCCCTCGGCCTGCCTGCGCCGGGTGCGATTGCTGGAGGAGGGCGGCTACATCGACCGCTACGTGGCCTTGTTGAACGAGGCCAAGGTGGGCCGCGGCTTCACGGTGTTCGTGCGGGTGTGGCTGCGCGGACAGGACGAGGACACCACCAATCACTTCATCAACAGCATCAAGTCTTTCCCGGAAGTGCTTGAATGCCATCTGATGGCCGGTGACTGCGACTTCCTGCTGCGGGTGGCGGTGGCCGATCTTGATGCCTACCGGCAGTTCCAGATGCAGCACCTGAACCGGATTGCCGGGGTGCAGAACACCAAGACCGAGATCCCGATGCAGCGGATCAAGCAGACGACCCAGCTGCCGCTTTGAGGGATGGGTGATTTCTGGCCGGGTTGCACCCGGCACCCGCAGAGGCAACAGCCGGAGCAACCGCAACGGCAACAGCGATGTTCCCTGGGGCGGCGGGGCGGTGTGGCCAGGCAGGACACGCCGTAAACCCTTCCTTGGGGGCTCGGTGGCGCCATCCATGGCGCCAACGGTCCTGCCTGGCCACACCGCCCCGCTGCCTGACAGTTCCCCGCGAGCTGTCGGGGTCGGATCCCGTTGCTGCGCAACGGGCTCTGACCCCAGGAGCAGATGAAGATGTCTGTTCGCTCTATTGATTGATTGCTGATTCGTGGGGGGCGTCACGGAGCCTGCCTCGATACCAGGCCGTAGGCAGCGGTCATCGCAATGACATCTGGCACCGGTACGGTTTGAGCCCGCTTGCTGGTCGCGCGCGGGCCGGGTCGCCGGTCGTGGCGCGCGTCCACTGCAGCTGCTGTCGCTGCCGAGGGTCATGTGTTCTACGTCAGGGGGCTGAATGGACACCATGCGGTCAGAACTTGGAAGGTGGCCATCGCCGCATGGCTGCTGCTGTCCTTTGCCGCTGCCGCACAGGACGGTGTTCATGCCTACGACATCCCTGCGCAGCCGCTGGAACAGGCGGTCGAGCGCTTCAGTGTCATCAGCGGGTGGTCGGTGATGTACCCGGGCGACCTCGCTGCTGGGCGCAGCAGTCACGCGTTGAGGGCCAGCTTGCCGCCACTCCCCGCGTTGCAGGCGCTGCTGCAGGACACCGGCATCGAGGCCGAGATGATCGGTGAGCAGCGCGTGGTGCTGCGCCGGGGTGTGCAGTCCGCGGCCGAAGCAGGTGCTGCCAGTGACCTTCCCGAGGCCGAGCGCCGGCGTCGCTACGGCGGGCTGCAGCAGCGCCTGCGTGCGGCGTTCTGTGACGACCCCGATCTTGCGCCCGGCCGCTATGCCGCGACGCTGCGCTTCCACGTCGACAGCGAAGGCCAGGTGCATGCGCCCGAGCTTCTCTCAGGCAGTGGCAGCGCCCGCCGCGATGCACGTCTGTTGCAGGCGTTGCAGGGCCTGGTGCTGGCGCCCGAGGCCGCCGCGCTGCCGCAGCCGGTGACGCTGCAGATCCGACCTTCCGGCACCGACCATGACTGTGGCCGGCGCTCGCCCCTTCCATGACTTCAAGGATTCGAACATGAGCAACGGTACGGCTGGGGCAGTTGACCTGATGGACCACCTTCTGGGGGCCTACGACGAGCTGAAGCGCCGTCTGGTGCGCAAGCTCGGCTCGGAAGAACTGGCCGGTGATGCGCTGCAGGACACCTGGATGCGCCTGAGTGCGCGCCGTGACCGCCTGGACGCGGTGCAGAACCCGGCGGCCTACTTGTTGCGCATGGCGATGAACACGGTGATCGACCGCCAGCGGGCCGATCATCGCCTGCTGAGCCTGGAAGAAGTGGATACGCTGATGGACATGGCCGACCCGGGTCCGGGCCCGGCACAGGCCGCCGAGCTCGAATTCGCGCTGGAGGACATGGTTGGCCTGCTGCAGCGCATGCCCGAGCGCCGCCGTCGCATCCTGCTGGCGATCCGCGTCGATGGCCTGCAGCAGCGTGATGTGGCCGATCACCTCGGCGTGTCGCTGCGGCTGGTGCAGCGTGAGCTGAAAGCGGCCCAGGACTACCTGGCCGAGCGCAGCGGGCAGGGGCGCCAGGTGCGGTTCTGAGCGGCGGCATCCGTCTACACTTTGACGCCGAGCAGAACCCCGCAGCGTGCGGGTCCGGCAAGAGTCCCCATGGATCCTGACGATCGCCCGCAACGCCCGCTGGATGCCGTCGAGCGTCAGGCCCACGCGTGGGTGGTGCGCCTGACCTCGGGCGAAGCCACCGCCGCTGAAGGGCGGAAGTTCCGGGCGTGGTGCGAGGCCGATCCTCTCCATCGTGAAGCATTCGGCCGTGCGCGTCGGCAATGGGAGCAGGTGCGCTTGGCCGGCGAGCAGCTGCCCGCCGCTGCGCGCCAGCCAATTGCAGCGAGTCCGGCGCAGCGCTGGAGCCGTCGTGCCTTCCTCGGTGCAGCGATTGCCGCCCCGGCCAGTCTGGTAGTGGTGGCGGCGATCCGCCCACCGCTGGGGCTGTGGCCATCGGTGACGGCGATGGCGGCCGACTTCCATACCGGCACCGGTGAGCGGCTTCAGATCGCGCCTTCGCCACAGCTGAAGATCGAGCTGGACACCCAGAGCAGCCTGCGCCGCCGTGCGGACGCGCAGGGCGAAGGCTTCGAACTCGTACAGGGCCAGGCCGCGATCGAGACCCAGCCTGGCCTGCGCCTGGCATTGTTCGCTGGACCGGGCTGCGTGATCGCTGATGAAGGTGCGGTGCGCCTCGACGTACGCAACACCCATGGCCAGGTGCGGGTGACCTGCCTGCATGGCAGCGCCCGCATCGAGCATCCGCAGGGCCGGCTGCAGCTGCAGGCGGGCCAGCAGACCCAGTACGACGAGCGCCTCAGTGGCGTGGTGGCCGAGGCCGTGGCCTCGGACGTGAGCGCCTGGACCGAAGGCATGCTGGTGTTTCGCCGCGCGCCGCTGCACGAGGTGGTGGACGAGATCAACCGCTATCGCCGTGGCAAGGTAATACTGGGCGAATCGGCATTGGCCCGCGCGCCGGTCAGCGGCCGCTTCCGCATCGATGATCCCGATGCAGCGCTGGAGCAGCTGCGACTGACGATGTCACTGGATCTGCGTCGCTTTCCGGGTGGCATTGCCGTCCTTGGTTAGATGAAGACGCTGCCCGTGCGCGCCGCGCGGAGCTGTTGCAAGCAAGGAGAAGCCAAGGATGCGCAACGAGACCATCGGTGTGCTGGATCTGCGTCGCAACCTGTCGGCGTTGCTGGAAACCACGCAGCGGCGGCCGTTGATGGTGCATCGCTATGGATCGCCCTGGGTGTGCGTGGTGTCCGATGCGTACTGGCAGCAACAAGCAGTGCTGCTGGAGTTCGATCCGCAGTCACACCCGTTGGCGATGCTGCTACGCCTGCAACAGCAGGCTGTGCCGTTGCCCGAAAGTGGCGTGTTGCCGCCGGCGGCGATCGCCCGTGCGCTGCTGCTGGCGGACATGCATGGCATCGATGATCTTCCGCAGCTGCACGAGCAGGTTCAGCAGCAGCGCCTGTGGCACTGGTTTGTGGCCGGCGGCCATGGCGTGATGGACGGCTGGCAGCTGCCAGCGCTGCGTGTCGCGATGGCGTCATGGCTGGATGACGCAGGCATGACCGATGTGCTGGCGGCGTTCGCGCAACGCAGCGACGTGGCGGTGCTGGCGCGGCGATGCGGTGGCGACGCACCACGGCTGGACCGCGAAACCTGCAGGCGGATGACGTTGCTGTGACGCTGCGGATGAAGCGCCACCCAGTGCACAGAGATGCATTCGCGTTGTCGCTTCACCTGCCTTGTCGACGTCTTCTCCAGAGTACGGCGCACCACGCGTCGCGGAGCACAGGCGGCGCTGATGGCAGACAGTCGCAGGATCAACATGCTGGAACTGGATCGCCACCTGAGCCAGTCGCTGGAACAGGCGCGGCATGCACCCTTGAACGTGCAGCGCTACGGGCATTCATGGGTCTGGGTGCTGTCCAGCGACGCCTGGGCCGACGCCGCGCGCTGGGCTGCACTGGACAGTTCGTCGCATCCGCTGCTGGCATTGCGCAGGGCGCTCGACCCGCAACTGCGGCCCTGGCCCGAATGTACGGCGGCGCTGCTGCCGCTTGAGGCCGGTGATGTACGCGTGTTGCAACGCGCGGCATTGCTGGTGGTGATGCGCGGCCTGAACAGCGCGCAGCGCGTGTACGACGATCTGCGCTACCACCAGGCCTACCGGCAGTTCATCGGCCTCGACCACGGCACGGCCTGGTCGCCGATGCAGTGCGTACGCCTGTTGCAGGCCTGCGCACATCCACTGCTGCGGGCCTGTATCGACGACACACTGGGCAGCCTTCCATCTCCGTTGCTTGAAGCGGCGTGTGCGCCAGCGGTACGTGCTGCACCGCTGCAGGCACAGCCGCAGCGAATAGCGGGCGGATGTTTATCGTACTGACACATGCACCGCTGACCATGGCGCAGCGGTCTCTTCCAGGATGATGAGGGCGGAACAATGGCAAGGCAGGTGGGTGGTCGCAGGGCTCGGCAGCAGGGTTTCAGCCTGATCGAGATCATGGTGGTGGTAGTGATCATCGGCATCCTTGCCGCATTGATCGTGCCGCGTTTGATGGATCGCCCGGACCAGGCGCGGGTGGTTGCTGCGCGCCAGGATATTGCCGCGCTGATGCAGGCCTTGAAGCTGTTCAAGCTGGACAATGGCCGCTACCCCAGTGCCGAGCAGGGCCTGCAGGCACTGGTGAAGCCGCCACAGGGCAGCGGCACCATGCCGGTCACGCCGTACCTGGACCGGCTGCCGAATGATCCGTGGGGTCACCCGTACCAGTACCAGATTCCCGGCACCCATGGCGACATCGATGTGTTCTCGCTGGGCGCGGACAGCAAGCCCGGCGGTGACGCCGGGAACGCGGACATCGGTTCCTGGCAGCTCTGAGGCGCGCCGATGGCAGCCCGGAAGTGTTCGGTTTCGTGCGCCCGCCAGCGCGGCATGGCGGTGATCGTGGCGATGCTGGTGGTGGCGTTGGTGGCCGTGATCGCCACCGCGCTGCTGACCCGGCAGTCGGCGCAGCTGCGCGCGCTGCGTGGCGACCAGCTGCGCGCACAGGTGCGCATGGCCGTGGATGCCACGCTGGAGCGTGCCGCGCAGCAGCTGCGTGAGGACGTGCGGGAACAGTTGACCACGGTCAGCAACGGGCGCTGGGCGCGGCCATTGCAGCTGCAGGCGCCGTTGCCAGTGCAGCTGCAGCTGGTCGATGCACAGTCCATGTTCAACCTGCGCAACCTGCTGGCCTACGGCAAGCCGGACCCGGAAGCGCGGCGCGCGTTCATCGCGTTGTGCTCCGGGCAGGGTCTGGGGCAGGGTGCCTGTGCGTCTGCGGCGGATCACATCCAGGCGCGCCTACGCGATGGCGATGTCCAGGCGCAGGCCCCGCTGCCGCGTGAATCACTGATCGAGCAGGCCTTCGCGGGTTCCGATCCATTGGCCGTGCAGGCGTTGGCACGGCGCACCGTGGTGCTGCCTGCGCAGACCCTGGTCAACGCCAACACCAGCGATCTCAGCGTCCTGCAGGCGGTCGTACCCAGTGTCGAACCCGGGCGCCTGCAGGCGCTGCTCGGTGAGCGCGATGGTGGCCATTGGCTGCTCAACCGCGGCGACATCGCCAATCGGCTTCAACTGAGCAACGCGCAGATGGCGGTGGTACCGCTTGGCATCCATAGCGAGTGGTTCCTCGCCGTCGGCCAGGTGCAGGCCGATGGCAGTGTGGTCGACTTCCGCGCGCTGATCTGGCGCGAGTACCGCGACGACAGTGTGCGCGTGCAGCGTGTGTGGACGAGGATCGGTGCATGAGCGTGCAGCTGAGGGTGCGCCTGCCGGCGCTGGAACGCCTGCGCGCCGACAGTGCGGTTGAGTGGGCGCAGTTGCACAAGGGTGTGGAGCTGGCCAAGGGCCGCGACGCATTGGCCGTGCTGGGTCAGCGTCATCCGCAGGCAGGGGTGCTGGCCTGCCTCGACCCGCAGGATCTGATCCTGCTGGAGCTGCAGCTGCCGCCGCTGTCGGGCCGCAGGCTGCAGGCCGCGTTGCAGGGTGAAGTGGAGGCGATGCTGCTGGATGACCTGCAGGAGGTCGCGCTGGCGCATGGTGCCCAGGCGGCCGATGGCAGCGTGCCGGTGGCCTGGCTCGGGCAGCAGGCGATCATGCAGGCGCAGCATCTGCTGGCGTCGTGCGGCCTGCAGCTGCAGGCGCTGTATCCGACGCCGCTGCTGCTGCCGTGGCAGAACGGCCAGGCAACGCTGCAGGCTGACGGTGAGCATCTGCTGGTGCGCTGCGGGCGCGATCGTGGTTTTGTGCAGTGGTGCGGTGGGCGCGACACGGCGGCGGTGCTGCAGTCGCTCGCGACGCGTCTTCAGCAATCCGGGGTGCAGGCCGTGCAATGGATCGACAGCGTGCCGTCGGTGTGGCCGGAGAGTCTGCCGGCAACCGTGGTCGCGCATGAACTGCAGGCGTGCGGCCCCCTGCCAGCGTGGTCGTTGCCACTGCCGGGCCGAAGCAGGCAGGCACCGCGGTTGGCAATCGGCCTGGCAGTTGCGGCGCTGGTGCTGGCGGCGCTGGGCCTGCAGCTGCAGGTCTCGCGCTGGCGCAGCGAGGGCGAGGCGCTGCAGCAGGACATGGCGCGGCAGTTCAGCTCGCACTTTCCAGAGGTCACCGATGTGGTGGACCCGGTGCTGCAGGCGCGGCGCGCGCTGGCGGTGCCGTTGCCGGCGCCGCCGTTGCCACCGGTGCAGCGGCAGGTCGCAACGACGCTGCAGGCGATTCCGGAGTTGGGCGGCCAGGTGCGCGGCCTGCGCTATCAACCCGGCCAGCTGGAACTGGAGCTGGACGCCGATGCGCAGGCGGTAGCCGATGACGCGCAGCGGCTGGAGCAGTGGCAGCAGGCGGCGCAGGCGCAGGGCCTGCAGCTGGCGCGCGAGGCCGGTGGCCGCCTGCGCGTGAGCGGGGGCGGGCAGTGACTGCCAGGACGCTGCGCCTGGGCGAAGGTCTGGCCGGCCTGCAGCAGCGCTGGCAGCGCCTGCCGCCGCGCGACCGGCTGATGCTGTGGGTGATGGTGGTGGCGCTGCTGGCGGCGGGTCTGTGGATGTTGTGGCTGGAGCCACTGCTGAAGCAGCGCACGCACTGGCAGGCCGAACTGCCACGGCTGCAGGCGCAGGCGCGCGTACTGGCGCCGCTGCTGCGCGCCCGCGAACGCCAGCAACTGGCGCAGGGGCATCAGCCGACGCTGGCTGGGCTGCGCGGACAGATCAAGACCGCCGGCCTTGCCGACGGACTGCATATCAACGCACGCGACGGGCGCTGGCACCTGCAGGTGCAGGCGGTGCCCGCTGACGCGCTGTGGAACTGGCTGCTGCCCGTGCTGGCCGATCCGGCCATCGAACTGCAGCAGCTGCAATTGACACGCACAGGGGACGCGAACATGCCGGCGGCACGGATTTCCGGAAACATCGTGATGGCACCCACCGTGGGTGGCCGTCCATGAGGGTGATGCGCAGCCTTGCCTGCAGCACCGCGCTGGCCCTGGTGGTGGGCATGGCCCACGTTCCGGCACCGGTGCTGGCGCAGGACGCCCGCGATGAGCCGGTGCAGTTGAACCTGGTGGAGACCGATATCGGCGGTGTACTGCGCATGGCGGCGCGCTTCACCGGTCGCCAGTTTCTGGTCGACCCGCGGGTGACCGGCAAGATGACCGTGGTCTCTGATGGCCCGGTCAGCCGTGCCCAGGCCTACCAGTTGCTGCTGGGCGCACTGCGCATGCGTGGCTTTGCCGTGGTCGAGAACGGCGGTGTCAGCCGGGTGGTGCCGCAGGCCGACGCCAAGCTGCTCGGTGGCCGTGTGGGCGCCGGCGGTGCCGGCGGCGAGGTGGCCACGCGCACCTTCGCGCTGCGCTACGAGAACGCGGCCGCGCTGGTAGCAGTGCTGCGGCCGATGATCAGTCCGGACAATCCGATCACCGCCAATTCGGGCAACAACACCCTGGTGATCACCGACTACGCCGACAACCTGGAGCGCATCGCGCGGGTGATCGCCAGCGTCGATACGCCGGCCGGCATGGACACCGATGTGGTCAAGCTGCAGCAGGGCATCGCCGTCGACGTGGCGGCGATGGTCGCGCCGCTGCTGGATGCGCAGGGTGCCGAACCCACCCAGAAGGTGGTGGTGATGGCCGACCCGCGCAGCAATAGCGTGCTTCTGCGCTCCAACAGCCCCGGCCGTACCCGCCTGGCGCGGCAACTGGTGGAGAAGCTGGACAAGGCACAGGACGAGTCCGGCAATCTGCATGTGGTCTACCTGCGCAATGCCCAGGCCAACCAGCTGGCCGGTGTGCTGCGCGGTGTGGTGGCCGGGCAGAGCGATGCACCGGCAATGGGCAGCAACGAAGGCGTCACGCCGCTGCCCGGCGACGTCAACCGCGCCACGCCGGCGCAGGCATCGCAGCCACAGCAGGCCAAGACCGGCGGCAACGCGCTGGAATCACAACGGCTGGATCCGAATCGCCGTGATCCGATCGACGCCGGCAGTACCGGTTTCAGCCAGAACGGCATCTCGGTGCAGGCCGACGTGGCGACCAACACGCTGCTGATCTCGGCCCCCGAGCCCGTGTACCGCAACCTGCGGCGGGTGATCGACCAGCTTGACCAGCGCCGTGCACAGGTGCTGGTGGAAAGCCTGATCGTGGAAGTCAACCAGACCGACGCGGCCGAGCTGGGCGTGCAGTGGATGCTGGGTAATGGCCGCACCTTCGGCGGCACCCATTTCGGTGGTACCACCGGCGGCAGCGGCCTGAACACCACCGCGCGCACCACGCTGGACGTGCTGCCCAAGGATGGCCTGAAGATCGGCGTGATCGACGGCACCATCAACCTGCCCGGTGTCGGCCAGATCCTCAACATGAAGGCGCTGGCCAACGCGCTGCAGAGCAAGGGCGGTGCCAACATCCTGTCCACGCCGAACCTGATGACGTTGGACAACGAAGCGGCCAGCATCATGGTCGGCCAGACCGTACCGTTTGTCAGCGGCCGCTACGTGACCGACGGTGGTGGTGGCAGCAACAACCCGTTCCAGACCATCGTGCGCGAGGACGTGGGCCTGAAGCTGCGGGTGCGCCCGCAGATCTCCGAGGGTGGCACGGTAAAGCTGGACATCTACCAGGAAGTCAGCAGCATCGACGCGCAGAGCGCGAACAGCACGGCCGGCATCATCACCAACAAACGCGCCCTGGATACCAGCGTGCTGCTGGACGATGGCCAGATCATGGTGCTCGGTGGGCTGCTGGAGGACAGCGTCAGTCATGGCCGTGATGCGGTGCCGGGGCTGGGAAAGATCCCGGTGCTGGGCGCCTTGTTCCGCAGCGACACGCGCAAGCGCGCCAAGACCAACCTGATGGTGTTCCTGCGCCCGCACGTGGTGCGTGACCCTGCCGCCGGGCAGCGCTTGACCCGCGACCGCTACGACTACATGCGCAATGCACAGGCCGGCGCGCAGCCGGTACAGAGCTGGGCACTGCCCGCCTTGTCGGCGCCGCAGCTGCCACCGCAGGACTTGTCTGTGCTCGGCCAGGGCAATGCGCGCGATGGACAGGGCCAGCCGCTGCAGAACACCAGCCTGGCGGCGTTGTACCCGGCCGGTGAGGGCGATGCCCAGCTGGTGCAGTTCGCACAGGGGCTGGACCCGGCGCGTGCCAGCCAGGGCGTGGCGCAGGTGCGGGCACTGGGCCTGCAGGCGTATGCCGAAGCGACGCCCGGCGAGAGCGGGCAACGCCTGCGCGTGCGATTGCCACGCGATCCGGCGACGCTGGACCCGGCACTGCAGCAGCTGCGCGGACTCGGCTACACGCCGGAACTGGTGATCGGGCCGTGAGCGCCGCCGCACCGCTGCCGTACGCTTGGGTGCGCAGCCACGGCGTGATGTTGTCCGAGGCTGGCGGCGAAGCCGTGCTGCTCGGTACCACAGAGACCGCTGCCTGGGCGGTGGCCGAACTGCGCCGCCGGCATGGACCGTTGCCATTCCAGACGCTGGACACGGCAGCATGGCAGCAGCGGCTGGGTGAGCAGTACCGTGACGGTGGCGATGCCGCCGCGGTGGTCGGTGCCGCTGAAAGCGAAGTGGATCTGGACCGGCTGATGCAGGACATGCCGGAGGTCACCGATCTGCTGGATGCGCAGGACGATGCGCCGGTGATCCGCATGATCAATGCGCTGCTGGCACAGGCCGCACGTGATGGCGCCAGCGACCTGCACATCGAACCATTCGAGACCCACTCGGTGGTGCGCTACCGGGTGGACGGCACCCTGCGCGACATGGTGCAGCCACGGCGCGCATTGCATGCGGCGCTGGTGTCGCGCATCAAGATCATGGCGCACCTGGATATTGCCGAGAAGCGCCTGCCACAGGATGGGCGCATCGCGATCCGCGTGGGCGGTCGTCCGCTGGACATCCGCGTCTCCACGGTGCCGACCGGGCATGGCGAGCGCGCCGTGCTGCGACTGCTGGAGAAGGATGCCGGCCGCCTGCAGCTGCAGCGGCTGGGCATGGCCGATGACACCCTGGCCACGTTCACCGGCCTGATCCGGCAGCCGCATGGCATCGTGCTTGTCACCGGGCCGACCGGCAGCGGCAAGACCACCTCGCTGTACGCGGCGCTGGGCCAGCTCGACAGCAGCACCAGCAACATCCTCACCGTGGAAGATCCGGTGGAGTATGACTTCGCCGGCATCGGCCAGATCCAGGTAAACGCACGCATCGGCATGAGCTTCGGCACCGCGCTGCGCGCCATCCTGCGCCAGGACCCGGACACCATCATGATCGGTGAGATCCGCGACCTGGAGACCGCGCAGATTGCGGTGCAGTCATCGTTGACCGGGCATGGCGTGCTGGCCTCGCTGCACACCAACGACGCCATCTCGGCGGTGACCCGTCTGGCCGACATGGGCGTGGAGCCGTTCCTGCTGGCCTCGTCGCTGCGCGGGGTGCTGGCGCAGCGGCTGGTGCGGCGCCTGTGCACGCAGTGCCGGCGTGCCGAGGTGGATGGCGAAGGCCACACCGTGTGGCGTGCAGTTGGCTGCGCGGCCTGCGCCAACAGCGGCTATCGCGGGCGAACCGGTATCCACGAACTGTTCGTGGTCGATGACCGCGTGCGTGCACTGATCCATGAAGGGCAGGGCGAGCCTGCGCTACGCGAGGCCGCACGGCGTGCCGGCATGCGGACCTTGCGGCAGGACGGCCAGCGCTGGGTCGACAGCGGGGTGACCACGCTGGAGGAGATCCTGCGCGTTACCGGCGACGATTGAGGCCTGCATGGCACTGTTCGACTACCAGGCCGCCAACGCGCAGGGCCGCATCGAGAAGGGCCAGCTGGACGCCGACAGCCCGCGTGGCGTGCGCCAGCTGCTGCGCGGGCGTGGCTTGACCCCTGTGCAGGTAAGTCCGGCGCGCACTGCGGGCAGTGGCTGGGGCGCGCGGAGGCTTTCGGCAAGCGAGCTGGCGTGGGCCACGCGACAGCTGGCCAGCCTGCTGGCCGCCAGCCTGCCGCTGGAAGGCGCTTTGAGCGCGGTGATCGAGCAGGCCGAGCGCCCCCATGTCGCGCAGGCGCTTACTGCCGTTCGTGCCGATGTACGCGCTGGCCAGCGCCTGACTGTTGCACTGGCAGCGCGGCCACGCGATTTTCCGCCGATCTACCGGGCACTCGTGGGCGCGGGCGAAGACTCCGGTGATCTTGCGCGGGTGATGGAGCGCTTGGCCGACTACATCGAAGAGCGCAATGCGCTGCAGGCCAAAGTACTGACCGCCTTCATCTACCCGGCAGCGATCAGCCTGGTGTCGGTGGCGATCGTGATCTTCCTGCTCAGCTACGTAGTGCCGCAGGTGGTGACCGCGTTCGTGCAGGCACGGCAGACGCTGCCGATGCTGACCCAGGTGATGCTGGCGGCCAGCGCGTTCGTACGCAGCTGGGGCGTGTGGGCAGGGCTGGGAATAGGTGCGCTGGTGGTGGCATGGCGACTGGCCTTGCGCCGGCCCGAGCTGCGCCTGCGCTGGGACGCGATGCTGCTGCGGGTGCCGATGGTCGGGCGTTTCGTGCTGGGTGTGAACAGTGCGCGCTTTGCCTCGACGCTGGCGATCCTGCTGGACGCCGGTGTGCCGCTGCTGCGCGCATTGGAGGCGGCGCGGCAGACATTGGGAAACGCGCTGCTGGCGCGCTGTGCCGATGATGTGTCCGCGCGCGTGCGCGAAGGTGCGGCGTTGGGTGCTGCATTGAAGGTGCAGAAGGTGTATCCGCCGATCCTGGTGCACCTGGTGGCCAGCGGTGAGAAGACCGGCTCGCTGGCACCGCTGCTGGATCGTGCTGCACAGACGATCTCGCGCGAGATCGAACGTCGCGCGATGGCGCTCACTGCGTTGCTTGAACCGACCATGATCCTGGTGATGGGCGGTGTGGTGCTGACGATCGTTTTGGCGGTGCTGATGCCAATCATGGAAATGAATCAATTGGTGCAGTGATGCGCGACGCGCGTCGCAGGTAGCGCCGGGCCATGCCCGGCGAGCGCGCAACGCGGCACGCTTTCGATTCTCCACACAATCCTCCACACCTTTTTTCGATCTTCCACAGGTTTCTTAAGCGGCCTGTCATCGGCGCGGACCAGCATGGACACGTCGCCGCAGAGTGGGCTGGGAGGCCCTCGGCGGCAGCAGGCGTGTAGTGACCGTTCCTCCCTTGGCGTTTCCCTTCGCAGTAAACCCTTCAGGAGAAGATCATGAACAAGTACAAGACCCTGGCCGCGCTGGTTGCCACCGCGCTGCTGGCCACTGCCGGTGCCGCTTCGGCGCAGACTGTCACCGGCGGCGGCGCTTCGCTGCCGGCCGACCTCTACAAGGGCAAGCCGGACAGCATCCTGCCGGCCAGCTTCAGCTACGCCGTGACCGGCTCGGGCACCGGCAAGAAGGCCTTCCTGGAAAACAACTCGGCGCTGTTCCAGGCGACCGGCACCGTGCATTTCGCCGGTAGCGACTCGGTGCTGAGCGGCACCGAGCTCACCACCTACAACACCACCTACAACGTCGCTGGCGATGCCAACCGTTACGGTGCGCTGATCCAGGTGCCGTCGGTCGCCACCTCCGTCACCGTTCCGTTCAACAAGGCCGGTGGCGCCCTGAACCTGAACGTGACCCAGATCTGCGGCGTGTTCTCGGGCAAGATCACCAAGTGGGAAGACATTGCCGGTTCGGGCCGTAGCGGTGACCTCGTTGTCGTCTACCGCGACGAAAGCAGCGGCACCAGCGAACTGCTGACCCGCTTCCTGACCACCGCCTGCACCAAGGCCGACGTCGAAGGCACCACCCTGAAGCAGGTTGCCTGGGCGACGGGCGAAACCGCCGCTCCGAAGTTCGCGGTGCAGTCGACCTTCAAGAACCTGTTCGTCAACAACACCGCGCCGGCCAACTTCATCCCGGCCAGCGCCACCGGCGGCAGCGCGCTGTACAGCACCGTGCAGGCTGCCGTGGGCCGCATCGGCTACGTCAGCCCGGACGCCATCCCGGCTGCCGACAACACCGAAGCTGCTCGCCAGGCTGCCCTGAGCGATGCGACCAAGGTCGCCAAGGTGAAGGGCTATTCGCCGAACGAAGTGGACGTGCAGGCTACCCTGGAATCTGCGGCTCCGCCGTCCGGTGCCGACGCCAGCGACCCGGCCAAGTGGGTGCCGGTGTTCGGCAATCCGGCCAATGGCTACCCGATCGCCGGTTACACCAACCTGGTGTTCGGCCAGTGCTACAAGGCCACCGCGGTTGCCAACAGCCTGCGTGGTTTCCTGATGAACCACTACAACGCCGGCACCAACGGCACCAACGATGCCGCCGTCCGTGCCCACGGCTTCATCCCGCTGACCAAGACCTGGCGTGAAGCCATCCGTGCCCGCTTCGTGCTGGCCGGCAACGCTGCAGCGCTGAACAACCCGAGCACCTGCGCCAACATCGGTCGTCCGCTGTAATCGCGACCGCTTGCTGATATCTGTTTGACCCGACGCCGGCCCTTTGGGCCGGCGTCTTCGTTTCCCTGGTCAGCCGCCTGTGGGGACCGCAGATTCCTGTCGGTTTCACGCCACGTAGACCGTCTATCAAGGGCAGGGCACGCGTTGCACGTGCCTCCCGATTGCTGCCGCCGCCGCGGCCCACCCGATTGCCGAGGTCCCGATGTCGCACCCGCTCACGTCCGCTGTTCGTCCGGCCGCGCTGCTGCGCCGCAATCACCCGATGGCGTGGGCCATTGCGGTGGCGTTGGGCTCCGTCGTTGCCCCGGCCAGCCAGGCGCAGCAGGCATTCAGCCCGGCATGGTTCGCCGATCGCGGTGCGGCCCAGGGGGCGGCGGCACAGAGCGGGCGCATGCCCAGTGGCGTGCCGATCCAGTTCCAGCTGCCGGCACAGCAGCAGGACGCGGCGCGGCAGAAGCTGCAGCAATCGATCGACAACCTCGGCACCGCGGCGCAGGCGATCGCCCTGCAGCAGCGCCTGCAGGAGCAGGCCCGGCAGGTCCGCCGCGACGGTGGCCTGGTGATCGCCGACGGCCTGGGCAAGGACGGCCTGAAGGTGGACGAGAACCCACTCACGCGCGGCTGGATCAACGCACGTGAAGCCATCCAGTCGCAAGGGGCCGATGGCCGGGTCCAGGTCAGCATCGAGCAGACCGCGGACACGGCGATCCTCAACTGGGAGACCTTCAACGTGGGCGGTAATACCACGCTGAACTTCCTGCAGAACCCCGACTGGGCGGTGCTGAACCGGGTCAATGATCCCAACGCCCGGCCCAGCCAGATCCTCGGCCAGCTCAAGGCCAGTGGCACGGTGTTCGTGGCCAACCGCAACGGCGTGGTGTTCGGCAACAACAGCCAGGTCAACGTGCGCAATCTGGTCGCGGCGGCAACACGCATAAGCGATGCGCAGTTCCGCGACAACGGCCTGTACAGCGCCGATGCCAACACGGCCTCACTGACCGATGCCTTGGGCAAGGTGATGGTCGAGCAGGGCGCGCGCATCAGCACCCACGAGCCGACCACCGCCACCCGTGGCGGCGGCTACGTGCTGCTGGCTGGCCACAGCGTGGAGAACGCCGGCCAGATCGAGACCCGCAAGGGCCAGGCCCAGCTGGCGGCCGGTGACAGTTTCGTGATCCGGCGCGGCGTGGGCACCGCGCAGAACACCTCCTCCACAACCCGAGGCAACGAAATCGCGCCGCGTTTCATTGCCGACAGCAGTGCCGGCAGCGTGCGCAACAGCGGCCTGATCCAGGCGCGCGAAGGCGATGTCACCCTGGCCGGGCGCGCGGTCGAGCAGGCGGGCGTGGCGGTGGCCACGACTACCCTGAACCAGCGCGGCACCGTGCATCTGCTGAACTCGGCCTCCGATACGAAGGGCAGCGTCACCCTGGCGACGGGCTCCACGACCGCGGTGCTGATCGAGGACGATGGCAAGAGCACGGTGCTGGACAGCCAGCGCGACGCGGTGATCAAGGAATCGGCTGAACAGGACGCGCTGCGCGGCAGGAGCAACAGCGGTACCTTCGACAACCTGTCGCGGCTGCAGGACCGTCGCGACCAGTCGCGTATCGAAGTTGTCTCCGGTGGTGACGTGGATTTCCAGGCCGGCTCGCTGGCGGTGGCGACCGGCGGCCAGGTGATCGCGGACGCGGCGCGGCGCAGCTATGTCGGCGATGGCGCCCGCGTCGATGTCTCCGGTGCGGTGGGCGTGCAGGTGGCGATGGAAAGCAACAACGTCAAGGTGAAAGTGCAGGGCAACGAACTGCGCGATTCGCCGGACAACCGTGACAGCGGCAAGCTGATCAGCAGCGAGGTCTGGATTGATCGTCGCCTGCTGACCCACGTGGCTGCAGGAACGGGAGGCCATGAAGGCGAGCGCTGGTATGCCGGTGGCGGACTGCTGGAGGTGGGTGGCTACCTCGACAATCAGGGCCATTCAATCGGCGAATGGGCGGCCCAGGGTGGCACCGTGCAGCTGGCAGGCAAGGAAGTGGTCAGCCACGCTGCTTCGCGCATCAACCTGGCCGGCGGCAGCCTGGACGTACAGTCCGGCGCCATCCAGCAGAGCTGGTTGCGCGGGCGCGACGGGCAGCTGTATCGCCTTGATGATGCGCCGGCGGAGATGCTCTACGACGGCCTGTACAAGGGCTTCGAGGTCAAGCAGGATCGCTGGGGCGTTACCGAGTCATTCCGCAACCCGCTCATTGCTCCCGACCAGCGCGTGGACAATGGCTACACGGTCGGCCGTGATGCGGGCCGGCTGCTGGTGTCGGCACCCACGGCCGTGCTGGACGGCCAGGTCGATACCCAGACCTTCCAGGGCGCGCAGCAGGTGCGTCGCCCCGATCAGGCGCTGGACGGCTACGCGCAGGCGCAGACCGCCGTGGCGCGCAACGCGCAGCTGTGGGTGGGACGCTATGACAGCACCGGCCGCACCGGGCTGTTCGACTCGCAGATCCGTGTGGGTACGCCAGCGGCGACCGCGACCGACTGGACATTGCAGGCGCCGATCGACGAGGCACGCCGCAACACGGTGTGGCTGGATGGTTCCCGCTTGAGTGCACAGCAATGGGGCCGGCTCGACCTGGCGACTTCGGCAACCGTGGATCTGCAGGGCATGCTGCAGTTGCAGGACGGCGGCCAGCTTGCCTTGCTCGGGAGCCAGGTGAACTTCGGTGGCGACGTGCGCATCGCCGGTGGCCAGGTGCGCGCAGGCAACCTGCTGGATGTGCTGGCAACGACGACGGCACTGTTGGTCCAAGGCCGCAGCGCGGTGCGGATTGGCGAAGGCGCACGTATCGACGTGGGCGGGGGCTGGAGCAATGCCCTTGCCCAGCCCGGCGAAGGTGCGCGTCAGGCGTGGATCGACGGCGGCAGCGTGGAGCTGCAGAACAGCCACGACGTGGTGCTGGGTGACGGTGCCGCCATCCTGGCCGACGCCGGCGGCATGATCGATGCCAAGGGCAAGGGGCAGATCGGCAAGGGCGGCAGTGCAAGCCTGACGGCCAACAGCGCGAAGGTCAGCTCCGATGGCAGTGGCCGGGTCGTACTTGGCGAGGGTAGCCACTTCAGTGGCCGTGGCGGCAGTGGTCGTGGCAGTTTCAGTCTCGCCAGCGGCGGACACGTGCAGATCGGCGAGGGTGGGGCGGCTGATGCGGCACTGAAGCTGCAGGCCTCGTTGTTCAGCAGTGGCTTCGGAAGCTACGACATCAATGGCCATCAGGGCCTGTCCGTCGCCGATGGCACTCAGCTGGTGGTGGCGGCACCCGGGTTGCGCATGACCGATGCGGCGCGCCGGGCCGGCAGTGCAGCAGAGGCACTGGAGGCCTGGGATGCGCCGCTGTATACAGCCGACCCGATCAGCGGGCGGGTCAGCCAGCGTGCAGGTGCCAGCGTGACCCTGCGTTCGGGCCGCAATGCCGAGGGCGGTGACGTGCAGATCGGCAAAGGCGCGCTGGTCGCGGTCGATCCGGGGCAGTCCGTCGCGTTGCTGGGCAACAGCAGCATCGACGTGCGGGGTACCGTTCGTGCACTGGGTGGACGCATCGCCTTGAACGAGGCATTCACCCCGATCGGCGTGTATGCCGGCCAGCCCAATGGCCGCACCTGGCGGATTGCCGAGGGCGCCGAGCTGGATGTGCGCGGTACCTCCGTTGCGTTGGCGGACCCCAGCCGGCGGCTGCAGGGCAAGGTGCAGAGCGGCGGCCGCATCGAGATGGGTGGCCCGTTGGACTGGGAGGCCGCCAATGTCGTCGTGCGTGCGCCCGATGCGTTCGTGGTAGTGGAGCAGGGGGCACGCCTGCTGGCCACCGGTACGTCGGCCACGCTGGATGTGGATGGACAAGGCCGCACGCAGGTGGACAGCGACGGCGGCAGTATCGTGCTGCGCTCGGCCAACGGCCTGTACCTGGATGGAGTTCTGGATGCCAGGGCCGGCGGCCAAGGCGCACGCGGCGGTACCCTGGGCGTCGCCTTCGTCGGCGGTGTCTACGGCGAGAACGTCGACAAGGACAAGAAGGACGTGCTGGCCAGCCGCGCGATCCTGCTCAGTCAGCAGACGTCAGATCCCAGCCGGCAGGGCGGGCGCCTCGAGTACGGGCATGCGCCCCTTTCCGTGCAGCAGATCCAGGCCGGTGGATTCGAGCACCTGTCGTTGCTGGGTGACATCCGTGCCGATGGCGATGTCGACCTGCGCATGGGGCAGAGCCTGCGCCTGCACGGTATACAGGCCAACGCGCTGGGCCTGCTGCCTGATGCGGCGCAGGGCAGCCGCGTGTCACTGGCAGCACCGTATCTGCGCCTGGCGCAGGGCACCGGCCCACAGGTGAGCGCCGACAGATTGTCGCTGCCCGGGGTGGCGGCGATGGCCATCGGCCGAGGGCACGCGCTCTCCGTGCAGGCGGACCTGCTCGATATCCGTGACGTGAACTGGTTGGCCGGTTTCGATCAGGCCAGCCTGCACAGCAGCGGCGACATCCGCTTCCTGGCGCCCGGTGCCGTGCGCGCGCAGGAATCGTCGGTGCTGGTGCCGGGCTCGATGGATGTGCAGGCGGCACGCCTGTATCCCACGCTGCGTGCCAACGGACGCCTGATGGCCGGCGCGTCGGCCACCGACCTTGGTACGCGCCTCTCCGGCTGGGTCAACCCGGATGCGGTGCTACGCATCAGCAACAGCGGCGGCGCCGCACTGCCACCGCCGGACTCGGCGTTCGGCAGCCTTGCCCTGCTGGGCGCAACGGTGCAGCAGGGAGGCACCGTGCAGGCGCCCTGGGGCCAGATCCTGATCGGTGGCAGCCAGTCGGGCCGGAGCAGTGCCGGCCGGGTGGAGTTGCTGCCGGGCAGTGTGACCTCGATCAGCGCTGCGGGCCTGAGCCTGCCGTTTGGCGGAACGGTCGACGGTGTCACCTGGCGTTTCAATGGCGCCGATTTCGACCTGTCGGGGCCCGGCGGCATCAGCAATCCGATTGGCGTCACCATCACCGCCAACGTGGTCGATGCTGCACCGGGCAGTGTGCTGGATGTTTCCGGCGGCGGTGAACTGAATGGTGGCGCCTTCGTTGCCGGCCGTGGTGGTTCGGTGGATGTGCTGCGTGCGGCGCTCGCCGATGCCAATCCACGCTATGGCTTCAGCCAATCGGGCAGCGCCGTGTACGCGATCATGCCGGGCCGGGCACAGGTACCGGCACCAGCGGGCATGGCCGATGGCACGGCCGACCCCCGCATCGGTCAACAGATCACGGTGCCGGCCGGCGTGCCGGGCCTTCCGGCCGGCACCTACACCCTGCTTCCGGCCAGCTATGCGCTGCAGTCAGGCGCGTTCCGGGTGGAAGTGGGCGCGACCGGCGCGACTGGCGTGAGCCAGCCGCTGTCGACGGGAACCGGTTCCTGGCGGCTGTCCGGGCATCAGGGCCAGGGCCTGGGGGGGAGCACCTCGCCACTGTTGACCGACCTGGTGGTGACCCCGGCCGAGGTGGTGCGGCGCCACTCGGGATACAACGAAACCAGTTACAACGCCTTCGTACAGGGAACGGCGGAACGGCGCGGCGAGCCGATGCGTTGGCGCCCGCTGGACGCCGGCAATGTCAATCTTGTGCTGGGTGACGGCGCGGGCCGCAGCGGCACGGCGGCCGTCGCGTTCGCCGGGCTTGCACGGTTCAATCCCGGCAGCGCGCAGGGCCGCGACGGCATCCTGTCGGTCAACCTGACCACGGCCGAAGGCAGGGACCTGGAAATCATCGGAAAGGACGGCGCGGCGGCCACCGGCCCTGGCGCGACCATCACCGATGCAGCACTGAATGCGTTCCGTCCTGCCACGTTGCTGATCGGTGGCAGTCTCAGCCGCGCCGCTCTGGCAAGCAGTTCGATTACCGGCAATGCAAGGAGTGTGGTGCTGCGCTCGGGTGTGACACTGGCCGCGCAGGAGGTGCTGGTTTCTGCCGCGTTCGGGGGCAGAGGCATCCTGCTGGAACAGGGCGCGTCGATCGACACCCTGTCCGCAGCGACGGTGTCGCGGGCGGGCGAGACGGTCGAGCCTTACTTCGCCCGGGGTGGTCTGCTGGCGGTCTCCAATCGGCGCCTGAATGTTGTTACCACGTCGGACTCTTCATCGGCGGGACCGGTTGCGATCGACCTGGGAGGTTGCCAGCAGGACTGCACCGGTCAGGCCCGCCTGGTGTCCGATGGCAGCATCACCATCGCCACCGATGGCGCGCTGAACATCCGCGACGGCGTGAGCTATGGCACGCGGCAACTCGGCCTGGGCATGTCTGCGCTGAACCTGGGGACAGCAGAGGCCATCGCTTCGGCAGCTGCGACGGGTGGCCTGCCGCAGGGCATGACCATGAACCAGCAGGTGCTGCAGCAGCTGCTGCGCGGCAACACGGCGATCGGCGCGCCGGCGATGGATACGCTCAGCCTGTCCGCCCGCGATTCCATCAATGTGTTCGGCAGCGTCGATCTGGATACGCGCGATGCGGCCACCGGGCGCAGCAGCCTGCGCAGCCTGGTGCTGGGTGCACCGGCCATTCATGGCTATGGCAGCGCGGATGACCGTGCGCGCATCTTCGCCGACACGCTGGTGTGGGACGGTACCCTGGCGGTCGACCAGGTGCCGGGCAGCAGCCAGGCACAGGGGCCGGGCGAGGCCATGGTGGGCCGCCTCGGCAGCGGCCAGCTGGACATGGTCACCCGCACGCTGACACTGGGCCGCGCGCCGTTCACCCGACCGAGTTCCGAAGTGGCTGCCGACCGCCAGGTACTGGGCTTTGCCGGGGTGAACCTGAGCGCCTCCGAGCGCATGGTGTTTTCCGCCAGGGGCAGCCTGGATGTCTACCAGTCGCAGGGTGGCTACGTCACCGGGCAGGGCTGGCAGTACAGCGGCGGCGCGTTGGATATCAATACCCCGCTGTTGACCGGCGATGCGGCCGCGCGCCTGGCCGTGCGCAGTGGCGGAGCGCTGCGCGTGCAGGGTGCGGGTGCAACCCCGGGCAGCGATGCGCTGGGCGCGGAGCTGAGTCTGAAGGCCGACCGGATCGTACTGGACAGCCGCATTGCGCTGGCGTCCGGACGGCTGGACGCCGTGGCGCAGAACGGGTTGATGCTGGGCGCCAATGCGCTGCTGGACCTGGCGGGGCGCAAGGTCAGCCTGTTCGACGTGGACAAGTACAGCTGGGGTGGCGACGTACTGCTGTCTTCGGCCGCCGGTGACATCCGCACCGACGCGGCCTCGCGCATCGACCTGTCTGCACGGGACAACCGTGGCGGTCGCCTGACAGTGACGGCGCTGGGCGAGCAGGGCGGCCGGGTCGACCTGGCCGGCAGCGTGCTGGGCAGCGCCAGTGGCCGATACGATGCGGGTGGCACGATGGTGCCGTTCGACGCTGGCGAGGCGGTCATCCGCGCGCGCCAGCTGCAGGACTTCGCGGGCCTCAACATGCGCCTGACTGCAGGTGGCGTCACCGGTGGCCGTACCTTCCAGCTTGCCGAAGGCGATCTGCGGGTGGGCGATGAAGTGAAGGCGCGCAATGTCGACATCAGTGTCGATCGCGGCAGCCTGCGGGTGGATGGCCGTATTGACGCCAGTGGCGAACAGGTGGGCAGCATCCGTCTGTCCGCACGTGATGGGCTGCGGGTGGACGGAGCGCTGGACGCGCATGGCAGCGGCCTGCGCGTGGACAGCTACGGCAAGATCATCGACAGCCCGAACCGGGCGATGATCGAACTGACCTCCACACAGGGTGAACTGGTGCTGGGCAACACGGCAAGCATGGATCTGCGTGCCGGCAGCGGCGTAGCGCTGGGCAAGGCGGCCGGCCAGAACGATGGGCGTGCGCGCGGCACGATCAAGCTCAACGTGCCGCGGGTCGGAGGCGACGATGCGGCCATCAATGTGGCGGCCGGCGTGCGCATTGCCGGTGCGGGGGATATCCAGGTCAACGGCTTCCGCACTTACGACAACGCGCCGCAGACCAGCGCACCGGATGTCCATGGCAACCGCCCGCAGATGATCAACCAGCGCTGGCTGGATACCGTGGTCGATCCGGACAGCAGCGCGTGGTTCAACGCCGCTTTCGCCAACACGGGCCTGCAGCAGCGCATCGCCGCGCTGGGCGAGCATCGCCTGCGCCCGGGCGTGCAGGTCGTCGCCCGCAAGGGCGCCGACAATCCACGCGGCGACCTGGTCGTGGCCGGTGACATCGACCTGTCTGGCTATCGCTATGGGCCGCAGTCCAACCGGAATGATCCCGCACGACGTGGCTTCGGCGAGTCTGCGGCGCTGGTGCTGCGTGCCGAGGGCGACATCAACGTCTACGGCAGCATCAATGACGGTTTCGCGCCGCCGCCGGCGAATCCGGACGAAAGTGGCTGGATCCTGGTGCAGGGCCGCAGCCTCAATTCGGCGAACACGGCATTCGGCGGCGACCTGGTGGTACCGGGCGAAGGTGTGCAGCTGCAGCCGGGCACCGAGTTCCAGCAGGGTGCCCGTCTCAACTATGACCTGCCGTTCCGCGCCATCAGCCTGCCGGCAGGCACGGTGCTGCCGGCGGCGATGGTGCTGTCCGGCGAACTGCTGCTGCCGGCAGGGACCGTGCTGGGTGCGGCAGTCATCCACGGCGGCCAGGTGATCGCGGCGGGCACGGTGCTGGCGCAGCCGATCACCCTGGTGACCGGAGACCAGCTGGGTGCGGGCTTCCGCCTGCGCAGCGAGGCGCCGATGGCGGCGCAGCTCTGGCCGGCCAACGTTCCGCTGCCGGCAAGACTGACCCTCGCCACGGCCCTGAACCTGCGCGCCGGGTCGCTCATTCCAACGATGACCAAGGTGGTGCTGGCCGGGGGTGAGCCGGTCAAACTGCGGCCGGCGGACGCCGCGGGCAGCCAGGGGCGCAACTGGGCATTGGCATCGATGCTGCCGGAGGGCACCACCTCATGGGACCTGACCGCAGTGGCAGGTGCCGACGCGGACGCGGCCGATCCGCGCACGCGGCGCTGGGGCGGTGAGGGCAGCATCGTGCTGGCCGACAGCCACTACGCCACGATCGGTACGGCTACCACGACGACCGAATGGAAGGGCGACCGCGTGGTCTCCGTGGACGGGTCGATGGATTGGGCTGGCGATGACAGCCTGGTGGGCAAGCCGGCCAAGGAGGTGGCCGAATTCTTCGGCATGAGCGAGGACGATTTCTGTGCCGCTGGTCCCTACTGTGGTCCCGCGCCGCGTCTGGTCGACAAGCAGGGATCGCTGGATTTCTGGGGTGACGAAACGTATGTGGGGACGTCGGCCAAGGATTTCGCCGAGATGATGGGCATGACCGAGGAGGCGTTCTGCGCCACCGTCGGCTACTGTTATGGCGGCGGCACGCTGACCGAAGTGACCACATATGGCAAGCGCCTGGGCACACCGGCCTGGAGTGTGCTGCGTACCGGCAAGGGCGATCTGGAACTGCTGGCCGCTCGGGACGTGCACATGCGCTCTGCGTTCGGCGTCTACACCGCCGGTGCGCCCACCGCGCTCGGCGACGGCAAGGACGCGGCGTTCAACCCGGGTCGCTCGGCGGCGCCCGGCAGTGCCTCGTTGCTGGGCCCGAATCTGGTCCCCGGCGCCTACGATGCCGCGCTGGCGAACTACCAGGCCTGGTATCCCGATTATGGTGGCAATCTTCGCATCGAAGCGGGCCGCGACATCATCGGTGACGTGTGGAGTGCGCGCGCGGAATCGGGAACGCCGGACCGCGACCCGGCCGATCATGCCAGTGCCGCAGTCGGCAACTGGCTGTGGCGGCAGGGTACGGCCGCTGTGGCCGGCGTACAGCCGACCGCAACCAGCTGGTGGATCAATTTCGGCACCTACAGCGCGGTGCAGGGGGGGCCGAACAAGTCGCCACGCATGGTCGGCTTCACCGGCTTCGGCACGCTGGGCGGTGGCAACCTGGCGATCGAGGCGGGGCGCGATGCCGGTGTGCGTGATCCGATGGGCAATGCCCTGGGCTTCTTCGCGGCGCCACATTCCAGTGCGGTGGTGGCGGCGGTCGGCTCTACGGGGCGGGTCAGTGACGGCGAGCTGCACCTCACTGGTGGTGGCGACCTGAGCGTGCGCACAGGAGGGGCATTGAATCCGGGCCTGCGTGCCAGCGGCCTGCAGCCGAGCGACTACCAGCAGGACCTGGATTTGAACGGTGCGCTGGTCAACCTGCGTGGCAACGCCCGGGTGGATGCGGCGCGCATCGGCGGACTCACCGCCACCCTGAACAGCTATTCCTCGCTGGAACCGTACAAGGTCAGCTCCGCGGTTGCGATGGGTGGGCCGGTGGTCCTGCTGGGCGATGCCACCGCGCAGTTGCAGGCGCGTGGTGATCTGGTGCTGGGCGGGGCGGCCGATCCGGGCCGTGTACCGGTGGCCAATTACACCGACATGCTGCTGGACAATGGGCGACATGCGGCCGGTACCAGCTGGTTCTCGCTGTGGACGGCCAATACTGCCCTGGACCTGTTCTCGGCAGGGGGAAGCCTGGCACCTTCGCTGGCCGGGACGATGCACTTCACCGGAAGCAACCTGAGGGCGGAACAGGTCAGGGTGACCGGTGCCATGGACCGGCTGAACTACTGGCTGTATCCGTCCCGCTTCAGCGCCGTGGCGGCCAGTGGTGACATTTCGCTGCCGCGTCTGGAAGGCGTCCAGGAGACCGACAGGACCACCCAGGACGTGCTGCTGCTGGCCCCCTCGGCCAGTGGCCGCCTCGACATTCTGGCGGGCGGGTCGATCTTCTCCAGCAACCATGGCCTGCAGGTCACCCGTTCGGGTGCCGACGTGCGCCTGCCGGGCCCCTTCGATCCGGCATTCATCGCAATGGATGCGTCGGGTGCGACGGTGCGGAGCAACGTGTCGGTCGATGCGACCGGTGCTTCGGTGCAGGCATCACTGCCCTTGTTCGCCTTCGGGCCCAACACGCCGCTGGCGGGTACCCTGGTGCGGCAGCCGACGGCGATCAGCCGCTTCTATGCGGCTACAGGGGACATCAGCTCCCTGACGGTGGGCAGCCAGCGCACGTTGGACCTTTCTTCGGCGGGTGCTGGGCGCTCGGTGGTCAACTGGTACGAAGCTGGCGCGCCGGTGCAGCTGCGCGCCGGTCGCGATGTGCTCGAATCGGACGTCACATCGCTCAATACCACCGGCACCGACATCAGCATGATCAGCGCTGGCCGCGATATCGTCCGCAGCAGCATGACCGTGGCCGGCCCGGGCAACGCCGAGGTCAGTGCGGGCCGCCAGTTGCGGCAGGAAGAGGCCGGCAGCATCGTCAGCCTGGGCGGCATCGTGCAGGGTGACACCCGCCCGGGCGCGAGCATCGCGTTGACCGCCGGCAACCATCACATCGACTTCGATGCAATGCGGACGCGCTACCTGGATCCGGCCAACCAGGCCGACCCGGAGCAGTCGCTGGCATCGCAGCCCGGCAAGGCGGTGAAGATCTACGACAGGGAACTCAAACAGTGGCTCCAGCAGCGCTTCGGCAGGACTGCCGACGGTGCAGAGGCGTTGGCCCTGTTCGACGCGCTGCCGAAGGAACAGCAACGAATCTTCCTGCGCCAGGTCTACTACGCCGAGCTGCGCGAAGGTGGCCGCGAGTACACCGATGCGCAGGGGCCGCGATTCGGCTCGTACCTGCGCGGCCGTGAAGCCATCGCCACGCTGATGCCGGACAAGGACGCCAGTGGGGCGACCATTGACCGCACCGGCGATATCGTGATGTACGGCGGTTCCGGCGTACGCACCGAGGCCGGCGGCAACATCGAACTGATGGCACCGGGTGGACGGATCGTGGTGGGCGTTCAGGGCGTGGTGCCGCCGGCCAGCGCCGGCCTGGTCACCCAGGGCCAGGGCGACGTCCGCTTGTTCAGCCAGGACAGCGTGCTGCTGGGCCTGTCGCGGGTGATGACCACCTTTGGCGGTGACATCCTGGCGTGGTCGGAACAGGGCGACATCAATGCTGGCCGCGGTTCGCGCACCAGCCTGCTGTACACGCCGCCGCGCCGCCTGTACGACACCTGGGGCAATGTGATCCTTTCGCCGCAGGCACCGGCCAGCGGTGCGGGTATCGCGACATTGAACCCGATCGCCGAGGTGCCGCCGGGCGACGTCGATCTGGTTGCTCCGCTGGGCACCATCGATGCGGGCGAGGCCGGCATCCGTGTCTCGGGCAACATCAACCTGGCCGCGCTGCAGGTGCTCAATGCCGCCAACATCCAGGTGCAGGGCGAAAGCAAGGGCCTGCCGGTGCTGGCCACCGTCAATGTCAACGCGCTGGCCTCGGCCAGTGCGGCGGCCAGCAGTGCCAGCCAGGCCGCACAGGATGTGATGCGCAAGAGCCAGGATGACGCACGGCGCAACCAGCCGTCGGTGATCAGCGTGCAGATCCTCGGCTTCGGCAGCGGCACCAGCAGCATTGCGCCGCCGGCGCGCGGCGCGACCGCCAACAGCGGCTACGACGCCAACAGCGCCTTCCAGTTCCCGCAGGCAAGCCGCGACGAAGGCACGCAGCGCCGATAGGCATTGCACGCCCCGGTAGGTGCCGACCTTGGTCGGCACGCATTGCCCGATGCACCGCATCGGGCTGCAGCATCGGGCCAGCCGCCAGGGAACGGTGGCGGCCCCAGCCAGGACGGCACGGAGGGCAGGGAGCGGCCATCAGCGGTGAGGACCACCGACACAGCGCCGCCGGGTGCAGGAGAGCACCCGGCGGCAGGAGGGTAGTAGACCCACGCCATGCGTGGATGCCTGGGCCAGCATCAGTGCCGACCAACGGTCGGCACCCACCAGAGCAGGCTCGGGGGTAGATCCCTGCCATCACCAGAGCAGGCTCAGCAGTAGATCCCCGCCATCACCAGAGCAGGCTCAGCAGTAGATCCCCCCCATCAGCGGAGCAGGCTCTGCAGTAGATCTACGCCGTGCGTGGATGCGGTGCCACGAACGAATCCTACAACTCCAGCACCCGCCGGTAACTCAACGGCCCACGCCCATCGCGCAGGCCCAGCCGCAGCTCCAGTCCGGTGGCTGGCAACACCTCGCCCTTGCTCGGCAACACGGCCCATCCCGCGCCGGGCTGCCACGCCCGCAGCTCGAACCGCTGCACATCCTTTGCTACCACGATGCCCTTGGATTGTTCCGGCGCAGGCAATGGATACCGGTCCGTGGCCGCGCCGCTGGCCCGCCACAGTGTGCTGCCCTGACGCCACCAGCGCACCCGCTGCCAGTGCAGCCCATCGCTGCCCACGCTGCGGGTGATCTCCAGCGCGAAGCTTCCATCCGCGTGCCGTTCACTCACCAGCGACGGAGGCAGCAATCGCTGCGGACGATCAGCCGGACGCACCGCGCCATTCATCAGCGCATCATCCGCACGCATCTCGATATCCCGCTGGAACTGCTGCAGCACGCGCAGCGCGGTGGTGGTCTCGGCATCTGCCTGTCGCAGGCGCTGGTCGCTGCTGGCCACGCTGTCGAGCGCACGCCAGCAGATCAGCGCCAGCACGCCCATGATGGTGATCGCGATCATCACCTCAATCAGGGTGAAACCGCCCACGGCGCGCTTCATGGCGCGGCCGTCCACGGCAGCTGCATCCGCGCCAGCGACTGCCGCGGTGCATCCTCGGCGACCACGCTCAGTTCCAGCTGCGGCTGGCCGTCGCTGCCCGTGCCCAGGTGCTGCAGCACCAGGAAGGTTCCGCGTCCCTGCATGCAGCGTTGCCGCGCATCCTGGGGTGCCTGCCCGGCCAAACGAAGCTCCTGCCAGCGGTCCTGCGCGCACATCAGTGCCAGGCGGCGATCACGTAGCCGTGACTGATCGTCGGTGGCCACCGCCACCGAGCGCATCACCGCCGCCAGCGCAATCGAAACGATCGCCAGTGCGATCAGCACTTCGATCAAGGTGAATCCGTGCATGTTCCGCTTCACTGCACGACCTGCAATTGTCCGCTGCCATCATCACGAAGGCGCAGTGTGCGGCCCTCCAGCGACAGCCCCAGCTCCCAGGCGGTACCGACCCACTCCGGGCTCAGTTCGATGGCGTTGGCGGGCTGCACCGCAATGCCGGCAGCCTGCCACCGCTGCGGTCGCAACAGGTCGTCGCGCTGCACGGTCACCCATTGGTTGCCCTCACGGCGGCTGAAGCGATAGCCGCTGGCGTCGGCCTGCCAGCGGATGCTGCGGCCGTCGATGCGGGCCTCGTCGCGTGCCACCTGCAGGCGCTGAGCCAGCCGCTCGCCTTCCTGCCGCAGCTGCCGGCCCGGGTCGAGCAGGCTGCCCAGGCCCAGGCCGATCCCGGCCGTGCAGATGCCGATGATCACCAGCACCACCATCAGTTCGATAAGGGTGAAGCCGTGCGGAATGCGTTGCATCGACATCGCCTCCTGTCCTTGCCGATGCCTGCCAGCGTACGCGCAGATGATGAAACAAAAGCGTCAGCGACGGCTGCTAGCGTGGTCGGACACGAACGTGGCAATGGTGCGGAACATGGATGGCAGGCGCTGGGATCGCAATCGGGTGTTGACCCTGCTGGCGGCGACGCTGCTGCTGGCGGTGGTGGCCTATTGGGGCGTGACCCTTGTCGGCCCAATACCCTCGGTGGCCGCCAGTGAGGTACAGCCGAATGTGCCTGTGCGGCCCGTGTTCGACGCAGCGGCGAGCCTGCCGCTGGTGCGGCTGCTTTCACCCGGTGCGGTGCAGACAGAAGTGGTCGTGCTGGGCGTGATGGCCGGTGACCACGCGCCACTGGCCCTGCTCTCGGTGGATGGCCGCCCGGCGGAAGCCTATGCCCCCGGTCAGCGGCTGGGTCCATCCACGGTACTGGCCGGCATCAGTGCCAGCGCGGTGGAGCTGCAGCAGGCAGGCCAGTCGCGCAGCCTGCCGGTGCCGGAGCTGCCACCGGTGCCGACCGATGGCATCGTGCCCGCCAGCTCCCTGTAGAGCCGAGCCCACGCTCGGTTGTCTTTGCATTCATCGGCGATGCCACGCAGAAGCAGCCGAGCGTGGGCTCGGCTCTACAGATGCGCAGGATCAACGCGCCGGACGCTGCGGAACCACCGAACGACCAAAGGCATCGCCCATGCGCTGTCGCGTGCCTTCCAGGTTGTACTGCATCAGCTGGTTGCCGGGCTGCCGCATCAGCCGTTCGGCTTCGGGCAACGCCGGTGACTTCGCAGATTTCGCCTGCGGCGCCAGCTTGCGCTGCAGGCACTCCCAGGCGGGAATCCGTTCGCCGTTGACCTGTACTTCAATACACGGTGCAGCGTCCTCCTGTGTTTTTTGTTCGCCGGCCTGCACCGAGGGCAACACCAGCAACACGACGAAGGCGAGCGCCGGACGACGCCATGTGATCAACAGTCCGCTCATTTCCGATCTCCCGCAGCAGCAAGGGCTCTGCAATGCAGACGTATGGCGTGTGCAGTGTCCGCCTGCGCGCGTTGGCGGACCGTCAAAAGATGACAGCGCTGTCACAAAACTGTTGGCGGTTTTGACGCGACGTACACGTCCTGTTGGTAGACCCACGCGCCGCTCCATGGCCATTTCCTTCGATACGACGCGATGCCTTCGATGACTCCTGTTCCGTGCCGAGCCGTCCGCCTTCCCTTGCGCCTGCATCCACTGGTGCTGGCCCTGGCCGCGATGCCGCTGCCATTGTTCGCGCAGGAGGTGGCGCCTGCGCCCAGCGTGAACATCAATGAATACATCGTGCGCGGAAATACCGTGCTCGATCCGCGCCAGATTGAACGCGCGGTGGAGCCGTTCCTCGGCCCGGGCAAGACCCTGGCCGATGTCGAAAAGGCACGCGACGCGGTGAATGCGCTGTATCAGCAGGCGGGCTACCAGTCGGTCTATGTCGAGCTGCCCGAACAACAGGTCAGTGCTGGCGTGGTACTGCTGAAAGTGCAGCAGACGCCGATCGGCCAGCTGCGGGTCGTAGGCACGAAGAACGAATCGCCCGAACGCATCCGTGAGCGCGTGCCGGCACTGGCCGAGGGCAAGGTGCCTGATTTCGACCAGGCACAGAAGGAATTGACCGCGCTCAACGAAGGTGGCCGTCGCCAGGTGATGCCACTGGTGCGCGAAGGCCAGGTGCCGGGCACGATGGATGTGGACCTGCAGGTCGAGGAGAAGTCGCCGTGGCGGGCCAGCGTGGCGCTCAACAACGACCACAGCGCCGACACCGAGAAGCTGCGCCTGAGTGCATCACTGGCCTACGACAATCTGTGGCAGCGCGGGCACAGCGCCAACATCGGCGTGTATCTGGCTCCGGAAGATACCAAGCAGGCCAAGGTGTTTTCGGCCTCGTACATGATGCCGTTCGAAGGCACGCCGTGGAGCCTGGAAGCATCCGGCTACAAGTCCGACAGCCGCGTACTGAACGCAGGCGGACAGGTCGGTACCGGCACCGGTACAAACGTGATCGGCAACGGCCATTCGATCGGCGTCAAGCTCAACTATCGACTGACCGGCAGCAGCCAGTGGTGGCGCCAGCTCAGCCTCGGTGTGGACTTCAAGGACACCGAGGAAGACACGCAGATGGGCAAGGAGAGCCTGAAAACGCCGCTGAAGTACGCGCCGATCACCCTGGCATTCGTCGGAGTGCGTCAGGGTGAGCAGGACCAGCTGAGCATCAATACCCAGCTGGTCGCCGGCACCCGTCGCCTGTTCGGCTATGGCAGCGATGCCATCGGCTTCGGGCAGAAGCGCTACTGGGCCGATCCAAGTTTCGTGGCCTTCAAGGCCGATGTGGCTAACACACACACCTTCGGCAGCGATTGGCAGTGGTACGCGCGCGGCTCGCTGCAGGTAACCGATGCGCCGCTGGTGTCGGCCGAGCAGTTCGCCGCCGGTGGCATGTACACCGTGCGCGGCTATCTCTCGGCCGAGGCGATCGGCGACTACGGCGGCCTGGCCAGCCTGGAGTGGCGTACCCCAGCATGGTCGCTGTGGAGCGGCACCGATCTGCGCGTCTACAGCTTTGCCGACGCGGCCTACCTGCGCCTGCGCCAGCCGCTGCCCGAGCAGCGTGACAAGTACAACCTGGCGTCGGTCGGCCTGGGTGCGCAGCTGCGCCTGGGCGAACACCTGCAACTGCGCCTTGACTACGCCTGGCCGTATGCCGATGGCCCGGTCACGCGCAAGGACGACCCGCGCCTGCATTTCAACATCAGCACCAGTTACTGATCCTTACCTTGAACATGCGTTCTCCGGAGACCCTTCGCATGGACCGTTTGCTTTCCCGAGTGTTGCTGCTGCTGGCCGCGCTGGTTGCGTTGCCCGCCGCTGCGGCCGATGCCAATTGGTGGCAGGCCGAATGGAAGTACCGCAAGCCGATTACCGTCGATGCCGGCCCGCAGGGTGCGGGCCTGGCCGGTGACCCGGGCCGTACGCCGCTGCTGCTGCGCCTGCATACCGGCAACTTCGGTTTTGACGGCACCCAGGATGCGGGCAATGACCTGCGCTTCGTCTCGGGTGATGGCCGCACCGTGCTGGCCCACCAGATCGAGCAGTTCGATCCCAAGCTGGGCCTGGCCCTGGTCTGGGTGGACGTGCCGGCGGTCAGCGCCGCGGCGCCGCAGACGATCTGGATGTACTACGGCAACGAGAAGGCCCCGGCCAGCGGCAACGGCCAGCAGGTATTCGACCCGGACTACACGCTGGTCTACCACTTCGCCGAAGCCAATGCGCCGGCACGCGACACCACCGCCTACGGCAACAATGCCGGTGCTGTGGTACCGCCGTCCGAAGGTTCGGTGATCGGCCGTGGCGTGCAGCTGGGCGCAGGCCCGCTGCCGTTGCCGGCCAGCGCCTCGCTGGCACAGGAAGCGGGTACGCCGTTGACCATCTCGGCCTGGATCAAGCCGGGCAGCAACAATGCGGGGCAGGCGATCTACGCCCGTCGCGATGGCGCCTCCGAGCTGGTGGTCGGTATCGAGAACCGCGTGCCGTTCGTGCAGCTCAATGGCCAGCGCAGCACGCCGGCACAGCCGATTCCGGAAGGGCAGTGGGCGCACGTGGCACTGACCGCGGAGAAGGGCGCGCTGCAGCTGTACCTCAATGGTCGCGTAGTTGCCCAGCTGAGCGGCGAGCTGCCGGCGCTGGCCACCGCGCCGGTGGTGGGCGCCGATGCGCCGGGCGCGGCGCAGCCGCTGGCCAACTTCGAAGGTGCGCTGGATGAGTTGCGCGTCTCGCGGGTTGCACGTCCGGCCGCGCTGCTGCTGGCCGATGCCACCGCTCAGGGCGCCGACTCGCGCCTGATCAGCTACGGCGCCGACGAGCAATCCGCGGGGCAGAGCCACTTCGGCTTCATTCTCAAGGCGATGCCGTTCGATGCCTGGGTGGTGGTCGCCATCCTCGGCCTGATGATGCTGATGTCATGGGCGATCATGATCGCCAAGAGCCGCCACTTCGGCCGCACCAGCAAGGCCAACGCGGTATTCACCGAAAGCTTCGGCAAGTTGTCCGGTGTGCCGCTGCGCACTCTGTCCGAGATGGACCGCCAGGGCAAGGCGCCGACCGCGATGCACGACGGCTCGCTGTGGCGCATCTACCAGGTGGCCATCGATGAAATGCAGCAGCGCCACCAGCGCGATGGCAACAGTGGCTACCTGAGCGGCGCCACCATCGCCGCGATCCGTGCCTCGATGGATGCGGTGATGGTGCGCGAGCAGGAAGCGATGGCACGGCGCATGAACTGGCTGTCGACCACCATCGAAGGTGCGCCCTACGTGGGCCTGTTCGGCACCGTGATCGGCATCATGTTGGTGTTCGTGGTGGCGGCGATGGCCGGCGCGGTGGACATCAACTCGGTGGCGCCGGGCATGGCGGCGGCGCTGCTGTGTACCGCAGCCGGCCTCGGCGTCGCGATCCCGGCGCTGTTCGGCTACAACTACCTGGGCGCGCGTGCCGAGGCGATCGGCGCCGACATGGCGGTGTTCATCGACGAGTTCGCCGCGCGCCTGGCCGAAGAGCAGGACGGGCGCGGCCCGGCCGCGGTCCAGGGCTGAGGGGCGCGCCATGGGCCAGAAGGCGAAGTTCGGCATCAAGAAGCGCGAGAAGGGCATCAACGTGACGCCCTTCGTGGACGTGCTGCTGGTGGTGCTGGTGATCTTCATCCTGACCAGCAACGCCTCCATTCCCGGCATCGAGGTCAACCTGCCGAAGGCCAGCAACAGCACGGCGTTGGAGAAGCCGAAGACCAAGGCGATCACCATCGACCCCAGCGGCCAGGTGTTCCTGGATGCCTACCCGGTGACCATGGCTGAGCTGGAAGACCGCCTGCGTACCGAGCGCGCGACCACACCGGACTTCCCGGTGATCGTGCGCGGTGACGCACAGGTGCAGTACGCCCGCGTGGTCGAGGTACTGGACCTGCTGCGGCGGCTGGAGCTGGCCCAGGTCGGCCTGGTCACCGGCAAGGCGCAGGGCTGAGGCATGACGGCCCATCAACCCCCTCGGCCGGAGCCCGGCATGCGCGGTCGCCAGTTGCTGGTGACCGTCGCGCTGGTGCTGGCCGCCATGCTGGTACTCGGCATCGCGGTGTGGTGGCTGCTGTTCAAGGACACCGCCAGCACCCGTCGGCCGGTGGTGCAGCCGCCGATGCTGGCACTGCCACCGCCGCCTCCGCCGCCACCCCCGCCGCCGGAAAAGCCGCCGGAGCCGGAAACGCCGCCGGAAGAGACGATGCCCGAGCCGGAGCCGCTGGATCAGCCGACGCCCGCTGAAGAGCCGACGCCAACCCCGGACAACGCTGACCCGGTGACGATGAATGCCGATGCGCAGGCTGGCGGTGACAACTTCGGCATCCAGTCCGGCAGTGGCGGTGGCTCGTCGGGCGTCGGCCGTGGCGGCGCCGGCAATGCCACCTACGGTCGCTACCTCGGCTACCTGATGCAGCAGGCGATCTCGCGCGACGACAAGGTCAAGCGCCTGGCGTTCCAGCTGCAGGTGAACGTCTGGCTGGCCACGGATGGTCGGCTGGAGAAAGTCGAGCTGGTGCGTAGCAGTGGCAACGAGGAGGCCGACGCGGCCGTGCTCGACGCGCTGCGACGCATCGGCAAGGTCGACCAGGCACCGCCGCCGTCACTCGATTTCCCCGCCCGCGTCCTGATCCAGGGCCGCCGGCCCGGGGCCTGATTCCCGACTTCCATGATTCCCCCTTCTTTCGATGAGAACCGTGATGAACGACCACGTCCGCGCACGAACCGACTCCCGCCGCCCGCGGCCGGCCCGACGGGCGCTGCTGTGCTGCGCCGTGCTGCTCAGCCTGGCCGCACCGGCCGGTGCGATGGCCGCCGAAACCACCATGGTCAAGCTGATCAAGGGCCTGATCGCCAGTGGTGCACTGAAGCCCGAAGACGGCCAGGCACTGCTGGTGCAGGCCGAGGCCGAAGCCGAAGCAGCGGCCGCACAGCGCACTGCAGCCACGGGCAGCACCGCGGCGAGCGGTGGCGTGGCACTGGAGGCCGGTGACGTGCGCGTGCCGTACGTACCGCAGAGCGTGCGCGACGGTATCCGTGACGAAGTGCGCCAGGACGTGATGGCGCAGGCGAAATCGGAAGGCTGGGCGGCACCCAACGAAGTGGCCGAATGGACCAAGCGCATCAAGGTCACCGGTGACATGCGCGTACGCAGCGAGTCGCGCTTCTACTCCGAGCGCAACAGCGACATCGTGAGCAACTGGGCATCGATCAATTCCGGCAACGGCTTCGATACGAACACCAACACCAATCTGCAGCTGCCACCGCTGCTGAACACCCGCCAGGACCGCCGCAACCTGTGGCGCATCCGTGCCCGCCTCGGCATCGAAGCGACCATCGGCCAGCACACCACGGCCGGCGTGCGCCTGGCCAGCGGCAGCAGCAATGGCCCGGTGTCGACCACCGAACAGCTGGGCGGCGGCCTGAGCAAGAAGGACGTGTGGCTGGACCAGGCCTGGCTGGCCTACAGCCCGGCGGACTGGGTGACGGTACGTGGCGGCCGCTTCGGCAATCCGTTCTGGACCAGCGACACGCTGTTCTCCAACGACCTCAACTTCGATGGCTTGGCCGCCAACCTGAAGTATGACTTCGACGGTGGCGACCTCGACCTGTTCGGCAACCTCGCGGTGGTGCCGCTGGAGTACACCTCCGACAGTTCGCCCAGCCAGAGCAAGGTCAAGACCCCGAACGAGAACAAGTGGCTGTCCGGTGCGCAGGTGGGTGTGAACTGGCGCTTCAACGACGACAATGCGCTGCGCGCCGCGCTGGGCTACTACGATTTCAAGAACATCAGCGGCCGCCTGTCCTCAACGTGCTCGCTGTATTCGGGCGCGGTGGGCTGCGACACCGACTGGTCGCGCCCGGCGTTCATGCAGAAGGGCAACACTCTGATGCTGATCCGCAACATCGCGCGCAATCCGGAGGATCCGGCCGGCACGCCGACCCCGCAGTATGTCGGCCTGGCCTCGGCCTTCCGCCTGGCCACGCTCAACCTGCGCTGGGATACACAGCTGGCCCAGGGCATCGGTCTGCGCCTGGATGGCGATTACATCCGCAACCTGGCCTACGACAAGCAGGCCATGTTCACTCGCGCCCAGAACGGCATCGTCAACAACTACGGCGCCGGCGATACTGTCGGCATCGATACCTTCCGCAGTGGCGACACCGCATGGATGGTGCAGGCCACCTTCGGTGCCACTGACTTGAAGGAGAAGGGCCAGTGGCAGGCGCTGCTGGGCTACAAGCACATCGAAGCCGATGCGCTGCCGGATGCCTACAACGACCCGAACTTCCACCTGGGCGGCACCAACGCCCGCGGCTACTACGTGGGCGGTGCCTACGCGCTCGACGCGCGCAGCTGGATCAGCGGCAAGTGGATGGCGGCCAAGGAAGTGTCCGGTGCGCCGCTGTCGATCGACGTGTTCCAGCTGGAGTTCAACACCGGCTTCTAAGCGGATGGCGTGATGGGCATCACGCGAAGCGTGGCGGGGGCGCAGCGATGCACCCGTCTAAGGAAAGGAGACCACGCGTTGCACAAAGGAGGAATGGATGAGCCGTCGCAAGCTGTTCGAAAGTCCCGAACCGTCCAGCCAGATGCTGGGTGTTGGACCGGCCTATGTTTCAGTGGAGGGCCTGCGCCAACACCTGGCCGAGTTCCTGCTGTACGCAGGCCGGCCGGTGGTGATCATGCGCGGGCGCAGCGAAGTGGGCTACTTCCTGCCGGCGCGCTGCTGGCGTCAGCGCGACGATGACCCGCTGGCGGCGGCTGCCGCCGAGCAGCTGCTGGATGCGGCCGGTTTCCAGGCCGAGGACATCCAGCAGGTGGAGCAGGAGTTCAACGCCATGCGCCATCGCACCGTGCTGCATTCGCGGCGCTGAGCCTTCCGTAGAGCCGAGCCCATGCTCGGCTTTTCGGGCGGTTGCACGCGACGTTGGCAACAGCCCCTGCCGTTGCCTTCGGCTCTACCGTAGATCCACGTCGTATGTGGATAGGCCACACCCGGCCGCAGCTACAACGCCAGCACCTGTCCCGGTTCCAGCGCCCGCAGGAACGCGTCGTCATGCGACACCACCACCAACGTGCCCGGGAACACCCGCAGCACCTGCAGCAGGTGCATCCGCAGCGTCATGTCCAGGTTGTTGGTTGGTTCGTCCAGAACCAGCAGCGCTGGGGGCTTGGCCGCCATCAATGCCAATGAAAGCCGCGCCCGTTCGCCACCGGACAATGCGGACACGGGCGTCTGCGCCGTGGCATCGCCGCGGAACAGGAAGTCGGCCAGGTGCAGCCGGCACTGGGTCTGGCTCCAGTCCGGCATCTGGGCAGACAGCGCCTGGAGAGGCGTGGCCTGCATCGGCAGGTCCCGGTAGTGCTGGTCGAGCAGGGCGATCTGATCAGCTGGCGGCAGCAACCAGTCACCATCACGGTGGATGCTTGGGTCGCCGCACAGCGCGCGTGCCAGCGTGGACTTGCCGCTGCCGTTGTCACCGGTGATCGCCAGGCGATCACCGACATCCAGGCGCAGATGCAGTCCACCCAGCACCGTTTCCGTGGCATGCGCCACGCTGGCGTCGGTCAGCTGCACCACCACTCCCTCACGTCGCCAGCCGGCCGGCAACGCGAAGGTAGGCTCGATGATGGTCTCCCGCTGCAGGTCATTGCGACGAGCCTCGATGTCTTCCTGCTGCTCACGGATCAGCAGTTGCTTGCTGCCGGCGGTGGTATTGCCACGGCCGAGCTTGGTGGCTGAACGCACGCCGCCCCACTTGCGCTGTTCCACCTTGCGCACACCGCGTTCCCGCGAGCTGGCGGCGCGCTGCTGTTCGCGCATCAACGCCTCATGGGCCTGGCCGCGCTCCTGATCCAGCTGGCGCAGCTGCCGGTCGCTGGCCTCGCGTCGCTGCTGCAGGTCCGCCTGATAGTCGCGGTAGCGGCCGCCGAAGTGGCTCACGCGCCCGCCAAGTATGTGCCAGAGCTCATTACAGAGCGCATCGATCAGGGCTTCATCGTGGGTGGCCACCAGCAGCGCGCCATGGAACTGGCGCAGGCGCGCGATCAACGAGCGGCGTGCACTGCGGTCCAGGTGATTGCTGGGTTCATCCAGTAGCAGTACGTCGGGGTCGGCATCAAGCGCGCGGGCGAGCGCATGGCGCATCTGCTCGCCGCCGCTACGAGAGGAGTCATCGAGCACGTGCTGCGGCACGTAGGCGATGCGTGCGCCATCGCGCCGGATGATGGTCCCACCACTGGGCACCAGAGTACCGGCCAACATCTGCAACAGGCAGCTCTTGCCGCTGCCGTTGTCGCCGATTAGGGCGATGCGGGCACCTGAGGGCAGGTGCAGGTTGACGTCGGCCAGCAGGGCGCGGCCGTTGAAATCCAGATCCAAAGCATGGGCACGTAACATCGCGTGCGGTCCTCCTGTTGCTGCGCGCTCACTGCATCCGAACGCGGACGCGCAGCTTGGAACAGGGGCGAGGCCGGAACAAGCGAGGAACCGGCCAAGATCCGCCGCAGGTGGGCCAGACCTGCTTCAGCCGCGTTCGCTGGTGATCCGTGCGCCCTCGCGCATCACCAGGGTCACCGGGGTCTTCTCCACCACTTCCAGCAGACGCTGCCACTGTGCATCGCTCAGCTCAGCGCTGGCGTGCAGCACGCGATGTACATGGAGGCGTCCATCCGCATCGCGTTCCGAACGCAGCTCGGCATGAAACTCGCCCAGTTCCCAGCCCTTGCGTTGCGCATACATGCGCAGGGTAATGGCGGTGCAGGCCGCCAGTGAGGCCAGGTACAGATCGAACGGCGCGAAGCCCTTGCCCTGACCACCCAGAGATGCCGGCTCGTCGGCATCTACATCGAAGCTGCCATTGCTGATGTGGTGCAGGTAGTTGTCGCTGGTCGAAACAATGCGTGCATAGGCCATCGAAGTCTCCATCTGTCTATAGCGTCGAGCCATGCTCGACTGCTCCCAAAGGCGGCGCCAGCCAAGGCCAGCGCCGCCACGAAATCACTCGGTACGATCGTACGAGAACTGGATACCGGCCGTACCACCGGTTTCGATGAAGAGGTTCATGAACGCCGGCACCGTTTCCGAACGCGCCCAGTCGCGCTGCAGTTCGCAGAACAGCTGCGGCACGCTGATCAGCTGGCCACCTGCCTGTTCGATGCGGCGCAGTGCGGCATCGTGCGCGGCCAGCGAAGTGCCACCGACGGCGTCGACCACCACGTACACCTCATAGCCTTCCTTCAAGGCGTCCAGCGCCGGGAAAGTCAGGCAGGCTTCGGTCCACAGCGCGGTCATGATCAGCTTGCGACGGCCGGTGGCTTCCACCGCCTGGCGGAACTCGACGTCCTCCCAGGAATTGATGGTGGTGCGGTCATAGGTGGGGTAGTCGGCCAGCACCTTGCGCAGCTGCGGAATCGGCGGCTTGTTCAGGCCGGTCTTGACGTTGACCGTCGAATGCACGATCGGCAGCCCGTAGGCCACTGCGGCCTTGGCGGTGCCGACGATGTTGTTGACCAGCAGCTGGCGGTCCATCGAGGCGATGGAGTTCACCTGCACCGGCTGGTAGTCGATGATGATGAAGGCGGAATTCTGCGGGGTCAGCAGGTGGTCGCTGGCCGGGTCGCGGATCGGTTCACTGGACATGGTGGGTCTCCGGTTGGGAGGGGGCCGGCGGCTGCCTGGCACCCCGGGGGCAGCTCAGCTGCGCTGCGAATCCAGCTGCTCGTGGTTCTTCTGCACGTCCTGAGCCTTCAGGTAGCTTTCGATCAGCAGCTGGTAGTTCGGGAAGATCTTCGTGTAGACCTCGGCCCACTGCTGGGCGTCGTCGCGGTTCCAGGTGCGCTGGATCTCCGAGGCCACAGCGGCGGTGTCCATCGGCACCACGCCGGCCTGCACCACGCGGGCCAAGGTGATCTCTTCAGCCATCTTCGAATAGGTGCCCGAGGCATCGATCACCGCGAACACCTGGTAGCCATCGGCCACGGCGGCGATCGACGGGAAGGCCATGCACACGCTGGTGATGGTGCCGGCGATGATCAGCTGCTTGCGGCCGGTGGCCTTCACTGCAGCAACGAATTCCGGGTTGTCCCAAGCGTTGATCTCACCCTTGCGCGCCACGTACTGGGCATGTGGGGCCGCGTCGTGGATCTCCGGGATCAGCGGACCGTTCGGGCCCTGTGGAACCGAGGCAGTGGTGATCACCGGCATCTTCGCCAGCGTGGCCATCTTCGCCAGCGCAGTGGCGTGGGCGCGCACGCTGGTGAATGGCATGTCACCGATGGTCTGGAACAGGCCGCTCTGGTGGTCGATCAGCAGCATCGCGGCGTTGTCCGGATCGATCACCGGGCGGGCACCGTTGAAGTTGGCGGGGGTACTCATGGTCAGTCTCCTGGGGAAGGTGGGCGATGGCCCGTTGGCGCGACGGGTCATCACCCGCCGCGCGGAAGCGCTCAGTGCGCGATCTGGCCGAAGCGGCCGCTGTTGAAATCGTTGACCGCCTGGCTGATCTCGGCCTGGCTGTTCATCACGAACGGGCCGTAGCCCACCACCGGCTCGTCGATCGGCTCGCCGCTGAGCAGCAGCAGGGTGGCGTCACTGTCGGCGTCGACGAACACGTCTTCACCACTTCGGTCGAAGGTGACCAGCTGCGCCTCACCGACCGGCTGGCCGCCATTGACGCGGACCGTGCCCTTCAGCACCACCAGTGCCAGCGTGCGGCCATCGGCCACCGCCAGTTCGGCGTGGTGGCCCTGCTGCAGGCGGATGTCCCAGACATCCATCGGCGTGTGGGTACGTGCCGGACCGGCGTGGCCGTCGAAGCGGCCGGCGATGACACGGACGCGGCCGGCGCCATCGGGCAGCTCCACCGAAGGGATCTGCGCATCGAGCAGGGTCTGGTAGCCCGGTGCGCCCATCTTGTCGCGGGCCGGCAGGTTCACCCACAGCTGCACCATGTCCAGCGTGCCGCCGCGCTTGCTGAATTCCGGTGTGTGGAATTCCTCGTGGAGAATGCCGGAGGCAGCAGTCATCCACTGCACGTCACCCGGGCCGATGGTGCCGCCGGCACCGGTCGAATCGCGATGCGCGACCTCGCCGTCATAGACGATGGTGACGGTCTCGAAACCGCGATGCGGATGCTGGCCGACGCCACGCGGGGTATCGCTGGGGGCGAAGTTGTAGGGGCCGGCATAGTCCAGCAGCAGGAACGGGCTCAGGTGCTGGCCGTGGGTGTTGTAGGAAAACATCGAGCGGGCGGGGAATCCGTCGCCCACCCAGTGCGGGCGGGGGGCGCTGTAGGTACCGGTGACACGCTTCATGGCGATCTCCTGGCCGGGGCTGCCGGCCGCTGTTCTTCGTTGCAGGAGACGATATCGCCGCGACAATTGGGCCGGTAGACGCCAATATTTGGCGTCATAGTCCTATATGGTGAACAATGGTCGCAGGCCGTGGGCCGCAGGAGATCGCCCCGTGTTCATCGCAGATATCCGCCGTTGTGACCTCAACGACCTGTTCTATTTCGCCATGGTGGTCGAGCACGGCGGCTTCTCGCAGGCAGGCCGGGCGCTGGCCATGCCGAAGTCGAAACTGAGCCGGCGCATCGCACTGCTGGAGGAACGGTTGGGCGTGCGCCTGATCCAGCGTTCGACCCGGCGTTTCTCGGTTACCGAAGTCGGCCAGGACTACTACCGCCACTGCAAGGCGATGCTGGTCGAGGCCGAGGCCGCAGAAGAAGCCATCGCGATGTCACGCGCCGAGCCGCGCGGCACCATCCGCCTGGCGTGCCCGATCGCGATCCTGCACGCGCGCATCGGTCCGATGCTGGCCGACTTCCTGGCCCTGCACCCGCAGGTGACGGTGCAGCTGGACGCCACCAACCGCCGCGTGGACGTGGTGGGCGAGGGCGTGGATGTGGCGATCCGGGTACGGCCGCCGCCGCTGGAGGACAGTGACCTTGTGGTACGCGTGCTGGCGCGCCGAGTGTGGTGCACCAGTGCCAGCCCGGCGCTGCTGCAGCGGCTGGGCACGCCGCAGGTGCCGGCCGACCTGGCGATGATGCCGACCGTCGATCTGGCCTCGCCCAGTCAGCAGCATGTGTGGGAATACAGTGGGCCCGGCGAGGTCCAGGCCAGCGTGCATCACCGCCCGCGCCTGGTCAGCGATGACATGATCGCGTTGCGCGCTGCCGCGGTGGCCGGGGTCGGGCTGTTGATGCTGCCGCGGATGATGATCACCGATGAGCTGGAGAGCGGGGCGCTGCTGCCGGTGCTGCCCGAGTGGGTGCCGAAACACGGCATCGTGCATGCGGTGTTCCCGTCGCGGCGTGGGCTGCTGCCGGCGGTACGCGCGTTGATCGATTACCTCGCCGAGCGTTTCGAGGCGTTGGATGAGCCGTAGGCTCCGCATCCACGCCATGCGTGGATGATCCTGGTGCCGCGCGACGGGCCTTCGCTTGCCGCCTGCGGCCGTGCAGCCCACAATCCACGTCCGGACCGTCGCCATCACGCCCATCATTCCCCGGTCCGGCCTTGGCACCTATGTCTCCCAATGCCCTGGCGCTGGTCGAGCTGCTGATCCGCGAGCGCCGTGCGTTGTCGCGCTTCATCGCGCGCTATCTCGACCCGGCCAGTACCGAGGACACCCTGCAGAACCTGTACCTGAAGGCCAGCAGCGTGCCCGGCGATCCGCCGATCCTGGAACCGCGTGGTTATCTGTACCGGATGGCCTACCACCACGCGCTCAACCGCAGCCAGGCTGACGCCCGCGAGCGGCGCGCGATGGCCGAGTACGCCGCCGACATGGCCGAGGCCGGCCACGATGGCGAGGCGCAGGCGTTGGACCAGGCACAACTGCGCGAGATCACCCAGACCATCCTCGCGCTGCCGGCGCAGGTGCGTGAGTGCTTTGTGCTGAACCGCTACCTGGGCCTGAGCGAGCGTGAAATCGCCACTCGGCTCGGCATTTCCAAGAGCCTGGTCGGCAAGCATGTGCTGCGCGCGGCGCTGCTGATCCAGCAGCATCAACAGGGAACGCGCCGATGACCGGCGATTGCCGTGGGCAGATCGCACCCGCCATTGTCACAACAGGAAAGCGCACCCGTTCGCGGTGCGGCAGGCCACAACCATGACCACGTCCGAACCCTCGCCGCGTCAGGCCAGGCAGGCGTTGCGCTGGGTGATCCGGTGCAGTGCAGGCCCGCTGCCGGAACGCCAGCAACGAACCCTGCAGCGCTGGCTGCAGGCCGATCCACGTCATGCGCTGGCCTGGCGCCAGCAGCAGGCCTTCTGGCAGGGGCTGGATGCCGCCGGGCCCGAGGTGCTGGCGGCGCTGCCCGAGCTCACGACCGATCGCGAGGGGCTGCGCCCGATCGCGCCGCGCCGCCGCCTGCCATGGCTGCTGGCCAGTGCCGCCGCCGTCGTACTGATGGTGACGGCGGCACCGCACGCGCTGCTGCTGGCACGCAGTGACCTGCGCAGCAGCGATGCGCCACGCGTGGTGCAGCTGGAAGACGGCAGCACCGCCGTGCTCGATGCGGGCACCGCGCTGGCACTCGAGTTCGACGGCCAGCAGCGTCGCCTGCACCTGCTGCGCGGGCAGGCCTGGTTCCAGGTGGCGCACGAGGCTCGTCCGTTCCAGGTCGAGGCCGCGGGCGGCCGGGTCCGTGATATCGGCACCGCCTTCAGCGTGTCGATACAGGACACCACGGTCACCACCCAGGTCAGCGAGGGTGTGGTCGACGTGCGTCCGGGCGACGGCAGCGTGCAGCGCCTGCATGCCGGGCAGTCACGGGCGTTTCGTGACGGTCGCTGGCTGCAGCCGGTGCAGCTGGAAGATCCCGAGGCCATGGCGCCGTGGCGGCGTGGTGAGGTCGCGATCGACAATCTGCCGGCCGCGCAGGCCATCGCCGATCTGGCGCGCTATCGGCGTGCACCGGTCTGGGTACTGGGCGGGCAGGGCGCGAACGTGCGGGTCAGTGGCCTGTTCCACCTGCAGCAGCCGGAGACCGCCATTGATGCGGTGGCCGCACAGGCAGGACTGCGCGTGCAGCGCTTGCCCGGTGGCGCGTTGGTGCTGTGGTGAGGTGCCGCCGGTTCATGGCGGAATACGCGGCATGAAAAAAACATGAAAAAACCGTGGGCAGTCGCCACACGCGGCTGTCTATAGAGGTATAGCCAGAGCGAAACACCGTTTCTTCTCAAGCCAGACACACCACCGGCACCGGATGTGCCCGTGGTCCAGCCACGCTTGAGGAGTTCCTGTCCATGCCGTCCACGGCATCTGCCTGTCATCGCCGCGCCACCGTCCTGGCCCTGGCCATCTCTACTGCATTGCTGCCGCTGGCCTGGGTGCCGGTCGTGCAGGCGCAACCGGCGGTCGTCGCGCCGCTGCGCCCGTACACCATTCCGGAACAACCCTTGGCCGACGCCGTGCGCGCCTTTGGCCGCCAGGCCGATGTGCAGGTGGTGTTCCGCAGCGATCTGGTGGAAGGCCGGCGCTCCAGTGCAGTCAAAGGCGAGTACAGCCAGATGCAGGCGCTGCAGCAGCTGTTGCGCGGCAGCGGCGTGCGCGCACAGCGCGGCATGGACGGCACCTGGAGCCTGCGGGCCGCAGCGGAGGCGGGTGAAGGGGAAGGCGTGCGGGTGACCGAAACACTGGACGTGGCCGGTCGCCTTCACTCGGAAGGGGGTGAGGCGCGCGATCGGCGCGGCTACGATGATGTGTTCGCGCTGGATCTGACCACGGCGTATTCGGGGCGCGACCGGGTGGAGCGCTATCGCGGTTCCAATCCGGCCGACGTGGTCAAGGATCTGGTCGGAGTGTTCAGCGGCGATGCGCGCAACAGCGGCGCGCTGGACGTCAACATCCGTGGCATCCAGGGGCCCGGGCGGGTGCCGGTCAGCATCGACGGTGGCGAACAGGCGCTCACGGTCTGGCGCGGCTACAACGGCGTCAGCAACCGCAACTACATCGATCCCAACCTGATTGGTGGCATCCAGGTCATCAAGGGGCCAGGGCTGGTGCGCGATGTGCACAGCGGGATCGGTGGTGCGCTGGTGATCAAGACCATCGACGTTGACGACATTGTTGCTGCCGGCGAGCGCTTCGGCGGGGAGCTGAAGATCGAAGGCAGCAGCAATGCAGTGGCACCGCGCCTGCCGAGGCTGCACACCGGCGAGGATTACCGCACCGTGCCAGGCTTCCCGCAGGGCTCGCCGAACTCACCCTATGACGACCGCACCCTGGTGGTGCCGGTGAAGTCGCGTAGTGGCAACAATCCCTTCGATGGTGAGGACCAGGCCTGGCGATTGGCACTGGGTGTGCGCGGCGACAACGTCGACCTGATGGCCGCCTACGCCTGGCGCAAGCGTGGCAATTATTTCTCCGGCAGCAAGGGAAGCGCGTACTACGACCAGGACCGGCGCGAGCAGTACGAGTACCAGGGCATCGACTACATCACCACGCTGGCGCGCTACTTCAAGCCGGGCGATGAAGTGCCCAACACCTCCAGCGAACAGGAGTCGTGGCTGGTCAAGGGAACCTGGCAGATCAACGACGACCAGCAGCTGAAGGCCACCTGGCGGCGCACGTTGTCCCACTATGGCGAGATCATGCCGTCGCGCATCCTGTCCGCGCCCGACTACGGGCGCATCCAGTGGCCGCTCAGCCGGGTTGCGTCCGATGCCTGGAACCTGGAATACCGCTTCCAGCCGGCCGGCAGCCGCTGGCTGGACCTCTACGCCAACCTGTGGCGCACCGAGACGGACAGCGATACCTACAGCGCTGGCGGCTTCCCGAACTTCGCAGTGGGTAATCCGGCATGGAACCCGGACGCCAGCCCGATCCTGCGCAACACCGCGCTGGCCAACGCGCGCAACGACCGCACCGGCCTGACCCTGAGCAACCGTTTCGCCCTGCATTCGACCCTGGACCTGACCGTGGGCGGGAACTGGCAGTACGAGAAGCTCGGCTCGAGCGATCCGTACTTCGGTACCACCGATGGCTGGCGTATGTTCCCGCGTGCCGGGCGCCGACAGGAGGGCGAGGGCTACCTGACCCTGGAGTGGCGTCCGGTCGACTTCCTTACCCTCAATGCAGGCGTGCGCTACAGCCGCTACTGGGCTTTCGACGATTTCCTCGAGGCGCACCCCGAGCTGCTGACCAAGGGCGTAGGTGGCAAGGAAGCGCAGTACACCGTGAACGAGTTGCCGCCCCGTCCCGCCAATCTGCAGGCCCGCATCGACGCATTGGAAGCACGCCGCGCCGTATGGGAAAAGCGCGGCATGGGCTGGTTCATCGATGACAGCATCCGTGCCTTGCTGGCGCCGTACGAGACGCCGCGTCCGGTCAGGTACACGCGGCCCTGGCTGCCCGATGCCGATGGCAACTACACCCGCGCCGGCAATCCCTGCCTCAATGGCGAAGTGGCAGCCATTCCCGGCGTGCAGCCGGTGTTTGCCGGCAGCGACCAGGTCTGCAACATCGGCAACAGCGTACAGTCGCAGCCGGTCGATGGACGCAACAGCCGCCGCCGCGACCATGCCTGGCTGCCGACCTTCTCGGCCACTGCACACCTGTCCCCGGCCGCCCGTGCCTACGTGCGTTACAGCGAAGCGGTGCGCTTCCCGAGCATGTTCGAAAGCACCATCGCCTTCTCCGGCAGCCTCAATCCGCTGCATGCGCTCAAGCCCGAGCACGCCTACAACTACGAAGTGGGCTACGTGCACAACCTGTCGGCCCTGTTCGGCAACACCGCCGATGCCGACGTCAAGCTGGCGTACTACGTGCACAAGACCCGTGACGTGATCGAGCGCGATGGCAACTTCCTGTTCGACAACATCGACAAGCAGACCATCCGTGGCATCGAACTGCAGGCCCGCTTCGACAACCGGCGTTTCTTCACCGATCTGGGCATCACCCGCACGCTGGAAAACGAGGTGTGTGACGAGAGCACGGCGGTGCTCCTGGACGCGAACCGCGGCCTGGTCCCGAACTGCGTGCAGGATGGTTTCGTCGGTGGCTACCTGCTGACCCAGGCCATTCCCAAGCTGTCGATCAACTGGTCGCTGGGCACGCGCCTGTTCGATGAGCGCCTGGAGCTTGGCAGCCGCATCGTGCACTACCAGCGCCACGAGAACCCTGATCTGCAGGCCTACCGTGACCGTTTGCTGAGCGGTGGCAGCGGCCTGCTCTGGCAGAACGTGCCGTTCACCTGGGGAAACATCACCACCGTCGATGCCTATGCGCGCTGGCGCTTCAACGAGCATGCCAGCGTCGAACTGGTCGGCAGCAACCTCGGCAACCGCTACTACGTCGATCCAGCCACGCGGTCCACGCTGCCGGCCCCGGGTCGCACCCTGAAGCTCGGCGTCACCGCACGCTTCTGATCTCCCACCTTCAAGCGTTGTACCCGTAGTTCCCTCAACCAAGGAGCAATACCATGAAAATGATCTCCCGTTCGGTTCTCGCCGTTGCTGCCTCGCTGGCTCTGGTCGGTGCCGCGCATGCTGCCGATATCGTCGGTGCCGCCAGTGCCAAGACCGATGCCGAGCTGTATGTGGCGGTTGGCGAATCGCAGGTCAATGGCGGCCCGCACCGCGCAGGCAAGGCCGGTATCGGTGTCGGCACCGTGTCCCAGGCCAAGCCGGTGGACTTCCAGGGCCTGAGCGCCTACTCGGCACCCACCACCGTCAATGGCGTGACGGTACGTACCCTGGCCATGCCGATCACCGGCGCGCCGGGCAGCCACGCTGGCATGGGCCACTTCAACTTCGTCAAGGTCGGCAGTGGCGATGTCTGGTTCGGTGAATGGTCCAAGGATGGCGCCGCCGGTGGCTTCAACAACCGCCAGGTCTACTTCGTTGGTGACCGCGCCGGCACCACGCTGCCCGCTGGCGTGGCGTCCTACACCGTGGCTGGCCTGAACAAGTTCAACGGCAGCAACCTGCTGAGCGGCACCTTCGACGCCGACTTCGGCGCCGGCACCCTGGATGGTGCGCTGTCGGGCAACGGCCTGAACCTGGCCATCGTTGCCAACATCAACAGTGCCGACGCATCGTTCGCCGGTTCGGCCACCGCCAACGGCAGCGTTGCCGGCACCACCCAGGGGCAGTTCTTCGGCGCCAACGCGGCCGCCCTGGCCGGTATCGCCACCTTCAGCGGCAACAGCCAGTACGACACCGCCTTCGGCGGCAGCAAGAACTGATTGCCACGCCCCTGACGGGGCAGGGCAGGGACAAGCCGCGATCCGCCAGTCCCTGCTTCGGCCCGCTGCACGCACCACCACGGATCGACCATGCGCCATCCCATCTTCCTTGTCGTACTGCTGCTGGCGGCCGCCGACGTGCGCGCCCAGCAGGACGATCTTCGCCGCGTGCTCGAACAGGGCACCGACCTGCGTCACCAGCAGCAGGACCAGCAGCGCCTGCAGCAGGCCGAGTCGGAGCGACCGACCATCACCATCGACGGCCAGACCCTGCGCGTGGAGCGCACGGTCGACGATCTGGGCCAGGCGCTGTACCTGTCGCTGCAGCATCAGCAATGGGGCGCCGCGCAACGCTTCCTGGATGAATACATCGAACTGCCTGGCCACGACCCGTTGCTGCTCCACTATGCGCAGGGCGGCCTGGCGCGGGTGGCCGGCAATCACCATCGCGCGGCCAACGAGTACGAAGCGCTGCTGGAGGCACAGCCGGATTTCCTGCCGGCCCGCCTTGAACTTGCGCGCGTCTACGCTGAGGACCAGCGCGATCGCGATGCGGTGGCGTTGTTCACGGCGATCGCGGATGGCATCAATGCCGATGACCCTGCCACCGCAGGTGTACGCGGACGGGTGGACGCCTATCTGGCTGCGCTGCAGGCGCGCCAGCGCTGGAAAGGCGCGCTGTCCGCCGGCCCGGCATGGAGTGACAACATCAACCGTAGTTCGGCCAGCCGCACCTGCCTGTTCGGGGTAGGCGACACCTGCATCATCCAGCGCAATCTTCCCGATGCCCAGCGCGCCATGGGCCTGGACTACGACGGTAACCTCGAACGTCGCTGGGCCCTGAAGGGCCACCATGGCGTGTACGTGCGTGGCCTCGCATTCGGCCAGATATGGCGTGGGCACAGCGCCTACAACGAGCTCAATGCCAACGTGCAGGCGGGTTACAGCTGGCGCAGCGCACGGCATACCCTGCAGATCGCCCCCAGCTATGACTATCAGAGCCTCGGCAACCGGGCCCTGCAGGGCGGCAGCGGGCTGCATGGCGAATGGCAATATGCGCTGGACGCGCGCAGCCTGCTCAAGCTGGAGGCCGACTGGAAGCGCCAGCGCTATCGCCAGCGTGGCCTGGCCAGCAATTACGACGGTGAGCTGGCCGCGGTGTATGCCACCTGGTTCCGTGCGCTCAACCCGCGCTGGACCCTCTTTGCCGGGCTGGACCTGAGTGACAGCAGCGCCGCCAACCCAGCCAACGGCTATCGCCAGCGCGGCGTGCGGCTGGGTGCGGCGCGGCAATGGAGTGGCACCACCGCCACCGTATTCGTCTCGTTGCGCGAGCGCGACTACGACGCGTGGAGTCCGTTGCTGGAGGCGCGGCGTGAGGACAGCGAGCAGAACCTGATCGCCATCGTGCGCAGCGAGCGCCTTGCCGTGGCCGGGCTGGTACCCAGCCTGAGCCTGCGCTACGCGCGCATAGACAGCAACGTTGGCTGGCTGTACAGCCACGACCGCAGCCTGCTCAGCCTGAAGTGGGAGCGGGCCTTCTGAACACGCCGCTGCAATGCCGCGGTGAACGCGCCGTGGCTGCGATCTTCATCCATCATCACGCGCTCTTGTAGCCCGGTTCGCGCATCCTGCTGGCATTGCGGCAGAGCTGGGCCGCGTGTATCGAGGAGCGCCGGTCGTGCTGGAAGCGGGCAACAAACCAGAGGGCCTGAAAGGGCTGCGTGTACTGGTGGCGGAGGATGAATTCGCCATCGCGATGTTCCTGGTCGACTATCTGGAGCTGAAAGGCGCACAGGTGGTGGGGCCTGCCGGTGACCTGCAGGCGCTGGGGCAGCTGGTCGATACCCATCCCATCGATGTGGCATTGCTGGACATCAACCTGGGCGGTGAGCAGGTCTATCCGCTGGCCGACCGGCTGGCCGAGGCGGGTACGCCCTTTCTGCTGACCTCCGGATACGACGACAACCTGCCCAGCCGCTTCGCCAGCGCGCCGCGCTGTACCAAGCCTTATCACATCGAAACCCTGGTCCAGCAACTGGCCGGGCTGGTGGCGGCGCCGCAGGTCTCTGCGGGCATCGCCTGATTGCGCGGCATGTCGCGCCGTCCTGAAGGCATCCACGCCGCCGAGCTGCGTGGCGGGATGCCGCCTGCGCCGCGCCTGCATGCGCGCCACGATGGCATGGCCGCGCGCATCGCCCGCCACGACTGGTCGTCCACGCCATTGGGTGCCTGCGAGCAGTGGCCGCCCCACCTGCGCGCCACCGTCGACCTGATGCTGGCCCATGGCTTCCCGATGATCGTGCTGTGGGGCGAGCAGCTGGTGCAGCTCTACAACGATGGCTATGCCGAGATCCTGGCCGACAAGCATCCCGGTGGACTCGGCCAGCCGACCCGCGAGTGCTGGCCCGAGGTCTGGCACATCAACGGGCCGCTCTATACCCGTGTCTGGCAGAGCGAGACGCTCACCTTCGAGGACAAACTGTATCCGCTGGTCCGTCGCGGTCGGCTGGAAGACATCTGGTTCACGATCACCTACAGCCCGATCCGTGGTGAGGAAGGGCGCATCAACGGCGTACTGGTGACCATGTTCGAAACCACCGCCGCGCATCTGGCGCTGGCCGCGCGCGAGCGCGAGGAACTACGGCGGCGCGAGAGCGAGCGGCGCCTGGAGCTGGCCTTCAGGATGCTGCCGGTCGGCCTGTGTATTGTTGATCTGCAGGGCCGCATGCTGCTGTCCAACGATCAGATGCGCGCCTATCTGCCCACCGGTAAGGTGCCTTCCAGAGACGCCGACAACCAGCATCGCTGGCACGGCTGCCATCCCGATGGCACCCCCATTGCGCCGGACGACTTCGCCATCGCCCGTGCGATGCGCGGCGAGACCGTGGTGCCGGGGCTGGAGTTCCAGTACCTGCATGATGATGGCCGCGCGCGCTGGACCCGGGTCGCTGCCGCGCCCCTGCGCGATGCCGACGGTGAGGTCAGCGGCGTGTTCGCCATCGCCGTGGACATCGATGATCTCAAGCGTGCGACCGAGCGCCAATCGGTGCTGTTGGCCGAACTGCAGCACCGGGTGCGCAACATCATGTCGACCATCCATGCCATCGCCTGGCGTACCCGCGAGTCGGTCGGCAGCGTGGATGAGTATGCCGAACGCCTGTGCGGGCGGCTGATGTCACTGGCGCGCACGCAGAGCCTGTTGACCCGTGGCGCCAACGCGGGGGTGTGCCTGCGCGGCATGCTGGATGAGGAGATCGCGGCGCAATCCCCGCCTGCTGCGGTCTACCGCCTGCAGGGCGAGGACGTGCTGCTGCCACCGAAGGCCGCCGAAGTGTTGTCGCTGGCCATCCATGAGTTGGCCACCAATGCGCTGCGGCATGGTGCGCTGACCCATGAGGATGGGCATATCGACGTGTCCTGGCACCTGCAGGTGCAGGAAGGGCAGCCATGGCTGGGCCTGCACTGGTGCGAGCGTCATGCCGAGGTGGAGGACTGGGAGCTGCCGCGGCAGCGCGGCCTTGGCCGGTCCCTGATCGAGCAGCGCGTGCCCTATGAACTGGCCGGCAGTGGCGAGCTGCGCTTTGGCGCACAGGGCCTGGATGCCTGGATCCGCTTCCCGCTGCGCGAGCGCGACAGCCTGTTGCAGACCGACGCCCCCCAGGCTGGAACCGGCAGGTGAATGCCATTAATCCCCAATTTGGCCAAATTGGGTATAGTGGCCATAGTCCACTTCTGTCTGGAGCCGTGCCATGACCCTGCCGCTGGATCTGCCTGGCCTTGAGAAGGCCCCGGCCTCGTCGGTGAAGACCCGGGGCTGGCCGAGCCTGATGCGCACCGTGCGCGAGAAGCAGGCGCTGGTCATCACCAACCATAATCATCCCGAAGCGGTGATCGTGGATATCCGCACGTATCAGGAGCTGCTGGCCAAGGCCGCCGGCGGTGACGCGGGTGAGCGCAGCGAGGAGCTGCTGCGCCTGCGCGGTGAGTTTGACCAGACCCTGGCCAGCCTGCAGCGCGGGGAAGGGCTGGGCAAGGTGCTGGGCCAGCCGATCCGTCGCGGCCGCAAGGTCACCCTCGGCCGTCCGCTCTGACCGATGGGGCGGATCCTGGTGCTGGCCGGCGTCAATGGCGCCGGTAAAAGTTCGCTGCTGGGTACCTGGCTGGAAGCCGAAGGGCTGGGCTGGTTCAATCCCGATTCGTTCACCCGCCGCTTGGTCGAGGCCGGTTGGCCGCTGCCCGAAGCCAATGCCGAGGCCTGGCAGGAAGGCACCCGCCGCCTGCGCCAGGCCATGGCCGATGGCACGGACTTCGCCTTCGAGACCACGTTGGGTGGCAACACCATTCCACGCCTGCTGCGTGAGGCCTGCGAGCAGCATCATGTGGCGGTATGGTTCTGCGGCCTGGCCACGGTCGAGCTGCATATCGCCCGCGTTGCGGCGCGGGTGGCGGCTGGTGGCCACGACATTCCAGTGGAGAAGATCCACGCCCGCTTCGATTCGGCACGCGAGAACCTGCTGGAGCTGCTGCCACACCTGGCCGAGCTGCATGTCTACGACAACAGCGCACCGGCCGATGCCGAGGGCTGTGTCGAGCCGCTGCCAGTGCTGGCGATGGAGCGCGGCCAGCTGCAATACCCGGTCTCGGTGGCCGAACTGCTGCATACGCCTGACTGGGCCAAGCCGATCGTGATGCGTGCGATGGAGTTGAACACATCCGGGTAGCGCCGGGCCATGCCCGGCGGAAGGCGCACATCGCGCGAAATGCCGCCGGGCATGGCCCGGCGCTACCCGTTCGGCGGATCCACGGCGGGCCTCAGGCCGGTTTCACCTGCTCAGGCTCTACAGCCTCCGGCAACGGCGGCAAGGTTGGGTCCACTGTGACCGGCACATCGCTCTTCAACAATGCCGCGGCTTCCCTGTCGCTGCCGACGGCCGGCGGTGAACCGCGCAGCGGCAGGCCGGCGGTTTCCTTCACGAACAGCATCGTGATCAGGCCGATCACCGCCGCGCCCATCAGGTAATAGGCCGGCACCAGCGGGTCGCCGGTACGTTCCACCAGCCACGCGGTCACCAGCGGCGTGGTGCCACCGAACAGCGATACCGAGACGTTGAAGGCGATCGACAGCGCGCTGTAGCGCACCGGTGTGTAGAACAGCGCTGGCAGGGTGGACGGCATCGAGCTGGTGAAGCACACCAAGGCCAGGCCCAGCAGCATCAGGCCGAGGAAGATCATCCAGTCGTTGCCGCTGCCGACCAGCAGCAGGCACGGAATGGCCAGCACCAGCAGCGCGATGCAGGCGCCGATGATCATCGGCCGGCGGCCGAGTTTGTCACTGAACAATCCACCGACGATGTTCAGCGGCATCATCACCAGCATCACGATGATGATCAGCAGCAGGCCCTTGCTCTCTGCGTAGCCCATGGTCACGCTGAGGTAGCTGGGCATGTAGGTCAGCAGCATGTAGTCGGTGACGTTGAACACCAGTACCAGGCCCATGCACACCAGCAGCTGGCGGCCGTGCACCTGGAACAGTGCACCCAGCCCCGGACGCTCGTGCTCGCGCTTCTCGGCTTCCTCGGCAAAGGCGCGGAACGCCGGGGTCTCTTCCAGTTTCATGCGCATGTACAGGCCGAGCAGGCCCAGCGGGCCAGCCACCAGGAACGGAATGCGCCAGCCCCAGTCCAGCATCTGTGCGTTGCTCAACAGCATGTGCAGTGCGGTGACCGTACCGGCGCCGGCGATGTAGCCGCCCAGCGTGCCGAACTCCAGCCAGCTGCCCATCAACCCGCGGTTGCGGTCGGTGGAATACTCGGCGATGAAGGTGGCCGCGCCGCCATATTCGCCACCGGTGGAAAAGCCCTGCACCACGCGCGCCAGCAGCAACAGCACCGGCGCCCAGATGCCGATGCGCTCATAGGAGGGAATCAGGCCGATCGAGAACGTGCCCAGCGCCATCAGGATCATGGTGAACGCCAGCACTTTCTGGCGCCCGTAGCGGTCGCCGAGCGGGCCGAACACCAGGCCGCCCAGCGGGCGCACCAGGAACGCCACGGTGAAGGTGGCGAACGCGGCGATTACCTGTGCGGTGGGGTTGCTGGACGGGAAGAACACCTGGCCGATGGTGACGGCCAGATAGCCGTAGACACCGAAGTCGAACCATTCCATCGCGTTGCCGAGTGCGGCGGCACCGACGGCACGCTTGAGCATGGGCTTGTCGACGACGGTGATCTCATCGACCTTGAGGTGGCGGCGGCGTTTGAACCAGCCAAAATGGGCATGGGAATCAGGCGTGTCCTGCATGGGGGCTCCCTTGTAGGTATGGAATAGGGGATGGGCGATGTGATGTGTCCCGGAAATCGGAAACGGCGATGCAGGCGCAAGTGGCGCAGGGGCATCGGAGCGCGGCGTGGGGGCCGGGGAATGTGTGCAGGCACAACGCCACGCGCACGGCAAAGCACCGCCGCAGGGGCGGAAACGCAGCAACGGGATCACATCGGCAGCGCAGTCAGCGGCCGGGTGTCACAGCAGCGTGGGGGATGCAGGCAGGGGACCTGCGGGCGTCAGCCGCCGGGATCCAGCGCGAGGCGATGGAAATGCAGGGCGGGAGCAATCGTGGCAAGCGAAGCGCCGGTCGGCAGTGCTTTCCACGTAACAGGTGCGCCCGTCACGTAGTGGGTCGTGTCGATCATCCGTTCATGATAACGGCATCGACGTGAGCGTGCAGCGAAGCGGGCTGATCTGCACGCTGTGTTCCACGTCGCCTGTTCAGATGGTTCAGGCCGACTTCGCCATCAATCCAGGCACGGTGCAGACCACCGCCACCGCACCCGGCAACGCCAGCCGTCGCGTAACCAGTGCGGCACCGACCACGGTCAATACGGAGAACATGATGGCGAGTGAGAACAGCGGTTGGCCCTGCAGGAACTGATGGATGCACCCTGCGCAGCCAGGATGGCCAGGCTGGTGACGAAGTAGGCGTGGAACAGTGAGCCAGCGTGCACAGAGGTTCCTCGCGATGATGGAGGCCAAGCGGCAGGCCGCTGGACAAATTTAGGGAGGATTGCAGATTGCGATGACCGGATCACATCCTGTACGCGCGCCGGTGACATCGATGTGCATAGGGTGGATCGCACAGCAACTTTTTCTGACTGATGGAGGGTGCAATGGCGCGTACGATTCCCGAAGGAACGTTGATCGTGGTGGCCGATGGTGGTTCGGCAAGGGTGTTCACCAACGTGGGTAGCGCGCACCAGCTTGCGTTGAAGCAGGAAGGCGAGCTGCGCCTGCAGGACATCAGCGAGCAGGGCGTGTCCGGGCAGGGCCCGGCCGGTGCTGTGCCCAAGGACATGTCGATCTCGCAGCTCAATGAAGCGACGTTTGCCAAGCAGGTGGCCGAACAGCTCAATGAGGATGCCTTGAAGAACCGCTATGCGCACCTGGTGTTGATCGCCGACCCGACCACGCTGGGTCGCATTCGTCCGCTGCTGCACAAGGAAGTCCAGGCGCGATTGCTGGGCGATATCGCCAAGGATCTGACCAATGCGCCGCTGGAAGACATCCAGAAGGCACTGGCGGCATAGCGCTCATGTCGTTCATGCGTGATCACCTGCTGACCGAGCCCACCTCTGCGGAGGTGGAGGCGCAGGCGGGCTGGCAGCTGCTGGAATTCGGGACGGCCTGGTGCGGCCATTGCCAGGCCGCGCAGCCCGCGTTGCAGGCCTTTGTCGAAGCGAACGATCTGCCGCATTGGAAGATCGAGGATGGCAAGGGAAGGCCATTGGGGCGAGCGTTCAAGGTGAAGCTGTGGCCGACGGTGGTGCTGCTGCGCAATGGCGAAGAGATCGCGCGGGTGGTAAGGCCGCTGGACAGCGCGGACCTCATGTCGTTGCAGAGCGCACTTCCCGGTTGACGATTGAACCGGGCGCGGGACACCGGGCAGTCGCACTGCAGCATGCGGTGTGACAGGCCCGGTGCTAGCATCCGGCAACCACCTGAATCGATCCAAATGCCGATGCCCACGCTGGACCGTCGTCTCCTGATCGCCGTCGCCGCCACGGCGATGCTCGCCTCCGGCCTGGCGTCGGCCGCTCCCGCCAAAACCGCCGCCGACAAGGCCTACGCCTCGGTCGACCCGTTCATTGGTACTGGAGGTGAAGGCCACACCTACCCGGGTGCCACGGTGCCGTTCGGCATGGTCCAGCTCAGCCCGGACACACGCATCCAGCCACGCGAAAAGGCCTATGGCTGGGCAGCCGGCTATCGCTACGACGACAGCAGCATCGTCGGCTTCTCGCACACCCATTTTTCCGGCACTGGCCATTCGGACCTGGGCGACATCCTGCTGATGCCGTTCACCGGCAATCCCGGCCTGGAGCGCGGTGACCCGGAAAAGCCGCGCAGCGGTTACGCGTCGCGCTTCCGCCACGACGACGAGAAGGCCGAGCCGGGCTACTACGCGGTCACCCTGGATGACTACAAGGTGCGCGCGGAGCTGACCACCAGTGCGCGCGTGGGCGTGCATCGCTACGCGTTCCCCAGGGGCGCCGATGCCAAGGTGCTGCTGGACATGCGCACCAGCATGTACGACTACCCGGGCAAGGTGCTGTGGTCGCGGGTGCGGGTGCGTGCCGATGGCACGGTAACCGGCTTCCGCGAAACCCGTGGCTGGGCGCCGGGCCGCCAGCTGTACTTCGCGATGCGTTTCTCGCGCCCGCTGTCGGGCCATGAGCTGCACAACACCGAGAAGGACATCGCCTACAAGGGCTTCCCGCCGCCGGGCGAGAAGGATCCCGCGCAGCGCGCCCAGATCGAGGGGCGCCAGTTGGTCGGCACCTTCAACTTCGGCAAGCTGGACGCGCCGCTGGTGGTCAAGGTGGCCATTTCTCCGGTCAGCGAAGCCGGCGCCATCGCCAACCTTGAGGCGGAAGTGGCCGACTTCGATTTCGACCGCGTGCGCGCGCAGGCCAGGCAGGAGTGGACGCAGGCGCTGTCGGTGCTGGATATCGACGCCCCCGAGCACGCCCGGCGCAGTGCCTATACCGCGCTGTACCACACCCTGCTGGGGCCGACGCTGTTCATGGATGCCGATGGCCAGTACCGCGGTTCGGACAATGCCGTGCACCAGGCCAAGGGCTACACCAACTACTCCACCTTCTCGTTGTGGGATACCTATCGCGCGCTGCATCCGTTGCTGACCTTGGTGCAGCCTGAGAAGCGCAACAGCGATTTCGTCAATTCCATGCTGGCACACCATGAGCACAGCCCGTACGGCATGCTGCCGGTGTGGTCGTTCCATGGCCTGGAAGACTGGTGCATGATCGGCTACCACGCCGTGCCGGTCATCGCCGATGCGTACGTCAAGGGCATTCGCGGGTTCGATGCGGACAAGGCGTTGAAGGCGATGGTCGAGACCGCCAACTACGGTCCCTACGATGGCATCGCGCAGTACCGCGAGCTGGGGTATGTGCCGATCGATGAGGAGGGCGAGGCCGCCAGCAAGACGCTGGAGTACGCCTTCGATGATTGGACCATCGCACGCATGGCGCAGGCCATGGGCAAGGCTGATGTTGCCGCTACCTTCGACAAGCGCGCCGGCAACTGGCGCAATGCTTTCGACAAGGACACCGGCTTCATGCGCGCGCGCAAGCGTGATGGAAGCTTCCGTACCCCGTTCGATCCCGGCGCCAGCGGCTACGGCACTGACTACACCGAAGGCAATGCCTGGCAGTATTCGTGGTACGTGCCGCAGGACGTGGCTGGCTTGGCCGCCGCGCATGGTGGCAGCGACAAGCTGCTCGCGCGCCTGGACGAGGTGTTCAATGCCAAGGTCGATCCGTCCATCTTCGAGCACATGGAAGACATCACCGGCCTGATCGGCTGGTATGCGCATGGCAACGAGCCCAGCCACCACGTCGCCTACCTGTATTCGTACGCCGGCCAGCCGTGGCGCACGCAGGCACGCCTGAAGCAGATCATGGACACCCAGTACGCCGACCGTCCCGATGGCCTGGCCGGCAATGATGACGTCGGCCAGATGTCGGCCTGGTACGTGTTCACCGCGCTGGGCTTCTACCCGGTGGCGCCGGGCTCGGGCGAGTACATCCTGGGCCGTCCATTCCTGCCGAAGACCGCGATGCGACTGCCGAACGGCAAGACCTTCACCATCGTGGCCGATGGGCTGGATGACAAGCACACCTACGTCGGTAGCGTGAGCCTCAACGGCAAGCCGTTGCAGCGCACCTTCCTGCGCCATGACGAGATCCTGGCCGGCGGCGAGCTGCGCTTCAGCATGCAGGCCGAGCCGAACAGGGCATGGCCGGGGCAGGGCGCGCTGGCGCCGTATTCGATGAGCCGATGACGATTGGTAGGTGCCGACCTTGGTCGGCATGCTTCATGGGCGGCCTGGAACTCTAGAGCCGAGCCCATGCTCGGCTCAGACATCGTGCCAGGAGCAGCCGAGCATGGGCTCGGCTCTACAAGGGCAATTCGACAAAGGTCAGCGAAGCCACAATCCCACCCGTGCACCACCAATCGGGGCGGTATCGATCACCAACGCCGCATCATGCCGCTGCGCGATCTCGGCCACGATCGCCAATCCCAGTCCGCAGCCATCGCCTTCGCTGCTGGCCCGGTAGAAGCGTTCGGTGACGCGCGTGCGTTCTGCCTCGGCAATGCCGGCGCCATCATCGTCCACCCATACCTGCACGCCTTCGATCTCTTGCCGAACGCCGAGGGTGATAACACCCGGTACGGCACCGTAGCGCAGCGCGTTGTCCAGCAGGTTGCCCAGTGCCTCGCGCAGCAGCTGCGGGTCACCTTGCACCTGCACGCCATCGTCGGGCCCGTCATAACCCAGGTCCACGCCCGCCGCGAGCGCGCGATCGGCATAGCGCTCCACCACGCCGCGCGCCAACGCGGCCAGGTCCACTGGCTGCAGCGGCAGTGCGCTGCCATGCGGATCTTCGGAGCGGCTGAGCATCAGCAGCTGGTTGACCAGATGCTGCAAGCGGGCCAGCCCGGCCAGCGTGCCGGACAATGCCAGCTGCTGGGCCTGCGGATCATGCTGGCGCAATGAACTCTCCAGTTCTACCTGCATGGCCGCCAGCGGCGTGCGCAGCTGGTGCGCGGCATTGCTGACGAAGCGGCGCTGCGCATCCTGCATGGCGTCCAGCCGCTGCAGCAGCGCGTTGTACGCCTCCACCGCCGGCCACAGTTCGCGCGGGGCTTCCTGCGCAGGATCCAGCGGTGCCAACGGATCCGGCCGCGGACTGGCCAGCTTCCGCGCGACCAGGTTGGCATGGCGTGCGGCAGCGCCTGTACCGGACCAGGCCAGCCACGCCGCCAGTGCCAGGATCGCAGCCTGGAACGGAACGCTGGTCAGCAGCAGCTTGCGCTCCAGCCGATGGCGCTTGCGCAGTGTCTCGGCCACGCGCAGCCGGATGTCATGGCCCGGGCCGGCGCTGACCACCACTTCAACCATGCGCACGGCCTGCCCGCGTAGCCGCGCGTCGTAGTACACCGCGTCGTCATTCCCAGCGGCGGCCATGGGGCGAGGTAGTGCCTCGGGCAGGTCGCCATACAGGCGCCCGCCATCCGCATCGACCACCTCGCCATGCACTTCGTCGGCGGTGTCCCAGGTGAACATGCGCGAGACAGCCGGGGTGATCTCGATTGAAGCGCGACCATCCTGCACTGTCACCAGCTCGGACAACGACATCGCCGAATCCAGCAGCCAGCGGTCGTAGACCTGGCCGGCATAGAAGCGCGCCAGCGCGAACGAACCCACTGCGCTGCACAGCAGCAGTACCAGCAGCGGCAGCCACAGGCGCCGCAGCAGCAGGCCACGCAGGCTGTGCACGCGCTCAGTCACCCATGGCCTCCAACCGGTAGCCGAGGCCGCGCAGCATGCGGATGCCGACGCCGGCGCGGGCCTGTTCCAGCTTGCGGCGCAGGCGGCTGACGTGCACCTCGATGACCGACAGGTTGGCCTCATGGTCCCAGCTGTACAGCGCATCGAACAGGCGCTGCTTGGTCACGGTGCGGCCGGGGTGCTGCATCAACGCTTCGACCAGCGACAGCTCGCGCGCGGTCAGCTCGATACGCTGGCCGTCCACCTGCACTTCGTTGCGGATGCTGTCGAAGCACAGCCGGCCCAATCGCTTCTGTGCAGGTGCGTCACTGCGGCGGCGCGACAACGCACGCAGGCGCGCTTCCAGCTCACCCAGCGCGAATGGTTTTGCCAGATAGTCATCGCCGCCACGGTCAAGGCCAAGAATGCGGTCCTCCACACAATCGCGTGCGGTCAGGATCAGCACCGGCAATGTGGCGCCATCGTTGCGCAGGCGCGACAGCAGGTCGAGGCCATCCACGTCCGGCAAGGAAAGGTCGAGCACCATCACGTCATAGGGTGCGCTGGCCAGCGCCGCAGGCGCGTGCAGTCCGCGCGAGAGGTGGTCGCACAGATGGCCGGCACCCTGCAGGGCGCGGATCAGTCCATCGGCCAGGGCGGCATCGTCTTCGATCAGCAGGATTCGCATTGCAAGCTTCGTGCAAGGTTGGGGCAAGTTTGGCGCAAGTCCGTCACCTTACCGTGACGTGCATGAATTTCTCCCCTCGTCTTGCGGCGGTGCTGGCCGCTCTATTGTGCGCGCCTGCGGCTTCGGCGCTGTCCCTTGCAGAAGCGCAGCGCGCAATGGAAGCACACAACCCTGACCTGCGTGCGGCGGCACTGGAGCTGCGCGGGGTGCAGGGCGATGCGCAGACGGCGGCATTGCGTCCGGCCACCGAAATGTCGATCGGCACCAGCAAGATCAGCCCCAAGCATGGCATCGGCCCCGGGCGCTGGCAGGACAAGCGCGTGGACAGCACCGTGGGCCTGGGCTGGACCTGGGAACGTGGTGGCAAGCGTGCATTGCGCATCCGCCAGGCCGACGCGCTGCTGGAAGTGGCAGGGCTGGAGATGCTCGATACCCGGCGCCGCCAGCAGGTGGCGCTGCGCGAAGCCTATTTCGGCCTGAAGGGCGCGCAGGAGCGGACGCTGATTGCCGACGCCAACCGCCGGAGTTCGGTCGAGCAGATGGCGGCGGCCGACAAGCAGGTTGCGACAGGAGCGATGGCGTCGGTGGATCGCGCGCGGCTGGCGGTGGACGACCTGGCTGTGGCAGACGCGGCGCGCGAGGCAGCATTGGATCTGCGTGACGCGCGGAATGTGCTGGGGATGCTGCTTGGACGTGACGACAGCCATGACCTCAGCGCCGATGATCCGTGGCCAGACCCCGCGGGCAGGGCCGATGAGCGCGCGTTCGATCCGCAGCAGCGTGCCGATCTGCGTGCCGCGCGTTCGCGCCTGGCTGCCGCCGATGCCGGCGTGGAACTGGCACGCAGCGAGCGCCACCGCGACGTTCAACTGGGTGTGGAAGCAGAGCGTGAGCCGACCGACATCAGCGGTGTCACCTGGGGTGTGTCGTTGACCATTCCGCTGGGTGGGCCGTCGCGGGCGCGCGGCGCGATCCAGCGTGCCGAGGCCGACCGTGACAGCGCCGCACTGGAAATGCAGGTGCTGCAGCGCGAAGCACGCGCCGAACTGGACCAGCTGCAGGCCAGCGCTCAGTCCGCCGCGCAGCGTCGCAGCGACTACGAAGGACTGCAGTCCGACGCCGCACGCAAGGCGGTGCAGGGCATCGAGCTGGCCTACCGGCGTGGTGCTGCAAGCCTGACCGACCTGCTGGACGCGCGCCGCAGCTGGCGCGACTTCGAGGCCGCGCTGATCGAAGCGCGTGCCGACCATGCCATTGCCCTGGCGCGCTGGGAAGCGGCCACATCCGTTGCTGAAGGAGAGTCCCGATGAAGTCCACCGTCACTTATCGCCCGCAGGCGCGACACGCCGTGCTGCCGGCCTTGCTGGCGCTGGCCCTGCTGGGCGGCTGCGGTCGAGAGCCAGCATCCTATCTTGAGGATGCGCCTCAGGTCAGCGCCGGCCAGATCCAGTTTCCCGCCGACAGCCGCCAGCTGGACGTGCTGCGCAGCGAGGCGGTGAGTGCTGGCGCCAGCGCCAGCCTGCAGTTGCCGGGCCGGGTGGTCTGGGATGAGACGCGCTCCAGCGCACTCCACACGCCGCTGCCGGGGCAGGTGGCGCGCATCGAGGCACAGCCGGGGCAGAAGGTGAAGGCTGGCCAGGTGATCGCCTGGATCACCTCGCCCGAGTTCGGCCAGGCCCAGGCTGAAGGTGCGCGTGGCCGCGCCGAGCTGCAGCAGGCACGCAAGGAACTGGACCGTACCCGCGAACTGCATGCGGCGGGAGTGGCGTCGGGTCGTGAACTGGACGAGGCCGAGGCCAACTTCGCTGGCAGCCAGGCCGATCATGCGCGCACGACTGCCTTCGCCAAGGCCTATGGCAACGGCCAGCGCGTCGATCAGCGCCTGCCGCTGCGCGCGCCCATCGATGGCGTGCTGGTGGAGCGGCGAATGAGCCCGGGCATGTCGGTCAGCCCGGACAGTGAACAGCCGTTGGCAGTGATCGGCGATCCGGACCGCCTGTGGCTGTTGCTGGACATCCCCGAAAGCCTCGCCGGACGCTTGAAGGCGGGCATGCAGGTGAGCGTGCCCGGCGCCGATGGGCAACCACTGCAGGCGACCCTCCAGCACGTGGATGACTTCGTCGATAGCGAACGCCGCGTGGTGCAGGCACGCGCTGAGCTGGACAATCGTGCACGCGGCTTCAAGGCCGGACAATATGTGCGCGCCCAGGTGGCGTTGCCGGCCGAGGGCGGTGTCTCGTTGCCCGATGCGGCGGTGCTGCTGATCGACGGCAAGCAGGTGGTGTTCGTGGAAGAGGGCAAGGGCCGCTTCGTGCGTCGCGCCGTGCACGCGGAGGAGCTGGGTGACGGCCGGCTGTGGGTACGTGAGGGCCTCGCCGCCGGCAGCCGGGTGGTGGTCGAAGGCGGCCTGCTGCTGCAGCAGCTGGTCGACAGCGCGCCGGCAGCCGTCAGCACCGGTAGCGGGCACGCTGCGCCATGATCGATCGCCTGATTGCCTACTGCCTGCGCCAGCCATTGATGGTGATGCTGGCACTGCTGCTGTTCATCGGCGCTGGCATTGCCGCGTTCCGCGTACTGCCGGTGGAAGCCTTCCCGGATGTGTCGGACACCCAGGTAACGGTGGTGTCGCTGCACCCGGGCCGCGCCGCCGAAGAGGTGGAGCGCGAAGTGACAATGCCGCTGGAAGTGGCGCTGTCCGGCATCCCGCATTCGGTGCGGGTGTTCTCGCATACCCAGTTCGGCCTGTCGATGATCATCCTGACCTTCGACGACAAGGCCGACGACTATTTCGCGCGCCAGCAGGTGCTGGAGCGCTTGCAGGGTGTGGAGCTGCCAGAAGGGGTGACCCCGGAGCTGGAGGCGATGAGCTCTGCGGTGGGCGAGATCTATCGCTACGTGCTCAAGGGCCCGCACATGACGCCGACCCAGCTGCGCACCGTGCAGGAATGGACGATGGAGCGCAGCTTGCGCACCGTGCCGGGCGTGGCCGATGTGATCAGCTTCGGTGGCTTCGCGCGCACCTTCCAGGTCAAGCCGGACCTGGACAAGCTGCGTGACCGCGGCATCAGCCTGGGTGAGTTCGCCGAGGCACTGGAAAAGGGCAGCTCCAACGCCGGCGGCGGCTACGTGGAGCGCGGGCAGCAGCAGTTCCTGATCCGCGGCGTGGGCCTGATGCGTTCGCCGGCCGACATCGGCAACGTGGTGGTGGCGCAGCGTGGGGGCACGCCGATCCTGGTGCGCGACCTCGCCGGCATCGCCGATACCGGCCTGCCACGGCAGGGCCTGGTCGGCCAGGACGACAATGACGATGCAGTGTTCGGCATGGTGCTGATGCGCAAGGGCGAGAATCCGTCCGACGTGCTCGACGCTCTGCATGCGCGCATCGCCGAGATCGAGGCGAACCAGCTGCCGGCTGGGGTCAGCATCGAGCCGTTCTACGACCGCTCGTGGCTGGTCACGACCACGCTGAAGACGGTCTTCCGCAACCTGCTGGAAGGTGCGGTGTTGGTGTTCCTGGTGCTGTGGCTGTTCCTGTACAACGCCCGCGCCGCGCTGATCGTGGCGGCGATGATGCCGCTGGCGCTGCTGTCGACCTTCCTCGGCCTGCACCTGTGGGGCGTGCCGGCCAACCTGCTGTCCTTGGGTGCGATGGACTTCGGCATCATCATCGATGGCGCGGTGATCGTCACCGAGCACATCGTCTCGCGATTATCGAAGCTGCCACCTACGGCTGATCGGAAGACGCGGTTCTCGACCATTCTTTCGGCCGCATCGGAAGTGGGCCGACCGACGTTCTTCTCGATGCTGATCATCATCGCCGCGCACATCCCGATCTTCACCCTGCAGCGCCAGGAAGGCCGCATGTTCGCGCCGATGGCGTACTCGGTGACCTCTGCGCTGATCGGTGCGTTGATCCTGGCGCTGACCGTGGTGCCGCTGTTCTGCTACTGGTGGCTGCGACGGGACCGCATGCGCGATGGCAACCCGCTGATGGACCGCCTGACCGACTGGTACCGGCCGATCCTGGAGCGCGCACTGGCCCGGCCACGTGCGGTGGTGCTGACCGCAGTTGCGTTGCTGGTGGGTACGTTGGCACTGGGCACTCGCCTGGGCTCGGAGTTCCTGCCCGAGCTGGACGAAGGGTCGATCTGGCTGACCGCCACACTCGACCCCAGCACCAGCCTGGCCGAAGCGCAGCAGCAGTCGCGGCGCATCCGCGAGCTGGTCGGCACCTTCCCGCAGGTGTCGACGGTGGTGGCCAAGCTGGGGCGCCCGGAAGACGGGTCCGATGCCAAGGGCGCCAACCAGATCGAGGCGCTGGTGGCGTTGAAGCCAGAGAAGGAATGGCCGAAGGGCGTGGACAAGCGGCAGCTGGTGAGCGACCTGCAGCGCACGCTGGAGCAGCGCATTCCGGGGCCGGAGTTCTCGATCTCGCAGCCGGTGCGCGACAACATCCTGGAGAGCATCTCGCAGATCAAGGGCCAGGTGGTGATCAAGGTCAGCGGTTCGGATCTGGACGTGCTGAACCAGCACGCACAGGCCATCCTGGGCCAGGTGCGCGGGGTGGAGGGCGTGGAGAGCGCCTTCATCGACCGCGATGGTTCGTTGCCGCAGCTGCAGATCGAGATCGACCGCGACCGTGCAGCACGCTATGGCCTGAACGTGCGCGACATCGACGAAGTGATCGAGACCGCGCTGGGCGGGCGCCAGGTAGGCGAGCTATGGGAGGGCGATCGCAAGTTCCCGATCTCGCTGCGCCTGGACGATGCCGACCGCGACCTGCAACGGCTGCGCACGGTGCCAGTGGGTATCGGCGATGGCCACACGGTGACGCTGTCCGACGTGGCCGACTTCCGCATGGCCAGTGGCGCGATCAACATCTCGCGCGAGAACGCGCAGCGGGTGAAGGCGGTCAGCATCTTCATCGCAGGGCGTGACATGGGCAGCGTGGTGGCCGACATGCGCAAGCGCGTGGATGCCAGTGTGCAGCTGCCGGAAGGCTACCGGTTGGAATGGTCCGGCGAGTTCGAGAACCAGCAGCGTGCGATGAAGCGGCTGGGCTGGGTGATTCCGCTGTCGGTGCTGCTCATCTTCGTACTGCTGTTCGATGCCTTCAAGGACATCAGCAGCGCGGCGCTGATCCTGGCCAACGTACCACTGGCGATGATCGGCGGCATCCTGGCGTTGTGGTTGACCGGCATTCCACTGTCAGTGTCGGCGGCGATCGGATTCATCGCGTTGTTCGGACAAGCGGTGCTGAACGGGGTAGTGATGCTCAGTCGCTTCGCTCAGCTGCGCGAGCAGGGCATGGACCTGCTGCAGTCGGTGGTGCAGGGCTCGCTGCAGCGCCTGCGCACGGTGCTGATGACCGCGCTGCTGGCGATGTTCGGCCTGCTGCCGATGGCGACCTCGCATGCGATCGGTGCCGAGACCCAGAAGCCGCTGGCGGTGGTGGTGATCGGTGGCCTGCTGTCGGCGATGCTGCTGACCCTGCTGGTGCTACCGACGCTGTACTACTGGGTGCACCGGCGTCGCGAGGCCCGCGCCGGCTGACGGCGTGTAGAGCCGAGCCATGCTCGGCTGCTTCTGGCTTCTGCGCGAAGAGCAGCCGAGCATGGGCTCGGCTCTACCGAGTCTCCGCGCCACGCGTAGATGCGATCAGTAGATCCACGCCATGCGTGGATGCCGTCCGCGCAGTTACACCATCCCGCCATTGGCGCGCAGCACCTGGCCGTTGATCCACCCGCCATCGGCACCGGCCAGGAAGGCCACCGCTCCGGCGATGTCCTCCGGCGTGCCCAGTCGCTCCAGGGGATTCATCTTTGCCAGCCGCTCGATCAGCTCCGGTGCCTTGCCATCCAGGAACAGGCCGGTGGCGGTCGGGCCGGGCGCTACCGCGTTCACGGTGATGTTGCGCCCGCGCAGCTCCTTGCTGAGGATCGCGCCCATCGTCTCCACCGCGGCCTTGCTGGCCGCGTACACGCTGTAGTTCTCCAGCCTGATGCCGACCACGCTGGTGGACAGGCTGATCAGGCGGCCGCCGTCACGCACCCGTCGCGCGCTCTCGCGCAGCACGTTGAAGGCGCCCTTCAGGTTGATGCCGATGACCCGTTCGAACAGTGCGTCGTCACTGTCGGCCAGCGTCGCCAGCTGCAGTACGCCAGCACTGTTCACCACCACGTCGATGCCGCCGAAGCGGGCTTCGATGGCGTCGAACAGTTGGCGCACCGCCTGCGGGTCGGCCACATCGGCCTGCAGCGCGATGGCCTGCGCACCAGTGGCCGTGAGTTCGGCGGCCAGTGCCTCGGCATCATCGCGGCGGCCGGCGTAGTTGATCGCCACGGCATGGCCGTTGGCGGCGAGGCGGCGCGAAATGGCAGCGCCGATGCCACGGGAACCACCGGTGACCAGGGCGACACGGCGGGTGGAGGAGGTGGGCATGGTCGGTTCCAGCAGGGCGCGCCGGACTGGCGCAGTGCCATCTTCGCCATCTCATCAGTCCGGATAATCATGCATAATCCGCCAACATCATCCGGGTAGCCGAACAATGGACCGTTTCACGGCCATGCGCGCCTTCGTCCGTATCGTCGAGCGCCGCAGCTTCACCCGTGCCTCCGAGGACCTCGGCCTGCCGCGGGCCACGGTGACCGATGCGATCAAGGCGCTGGAGAATCGGCTGGGCGTGCGCCTGCTGCACCGGACCACGCGGCTGGTGGTGCCGACCCTGGAAGGCGAGGCCTTCTATGGCCGTTGCCTGCGCCTGATCGCCGACATGGACGACGCTGAAGCCGCGTTCCGTGACGTGCCACCACGCGGCCCGCTGCGGATTGAAGTGCATGGCACGCTGGGCCGGCACCTGCTGTTTCCGCACCTTCCGGACTTTCTGCAGCGCTACCCTGAGATCGAACTGGAGGTCAGCGAGGGCGATCGCTATGTCGATCTTCTGCGCGAAGGCGTGGATGCGGCGATGCGGGTGGGGGCGCTGGCCGACAGCGATCTGGCGGCGCGCCGGTTGACGATGCTGCGCGAGGTCACGGTGGCCTCGCCAAGCTACGTGCAGGCCAGAGGCGTGCCGGGCAGCATCGATGCCCTGCAGGACGGCCACCAGATGGTCGGTTACCGCTCCAGTGCCACCGGCCAGCTGATCCCACTGGAGTTCCAGCAGGCTGGCCAGGTCCGCTACGTCCCGCTACCCGCGCGGGTGCGGGTCTCCGGCGCCGATGCCTTCCTCGGTGCCGCGCTGGCAGGGCTGGGCATCATCCAGGCGCCGCGCTACCGGATGGACCCTTACATTGCGCGCGGGCAGCTGGTCGAGCTGTTGCCGGACGCACCGCCGACGCCGAGCCCGTTGAATCTGGTCTACCCACGCAACCGCACGCCGTCGCCGCGGCTACGGGTGTTCATCGACTGGGTGGCCGCGGTGTTCGATAACGTGGGGTAGCGCCGGGCCATGCCCGGCGAACGGAGCGGTCCATGGTTTCGCCGGGCATGGCCCGGCGCTACCGCTGCAGGGCGCATGGCAACACCAGCTCGAACACAGTGCCGGTTTCGTCCGATGCAACGCTCACACTGCCGCCATGCGCCTGCACGATGGCACGGGTAATCGCCAGTCCCAGCCCGACGCCTTCATGGCGGCCACGCTCGCCCCGGTAGAAGCGGTCAAACAGGCGCGGCAGTGCTTCGGCGGCAATCGGCGTGCCGCTGTTGTGCACGCTGATCCGGCACACGCCATCAATCCCGGAAAGCCGCACGACCACCTCGCTTCCCGGCACCGCATGCTTCAAGGCATTGGACAACAGGTTGGCGATTGCCCGATGCAGCATCAGCCGGTTGCCTTCCACGCGCACGGCGCCGTCGCGGCGCAGGGCCAGTTGCCGGTCCTCGGCCAGCAGCCCATAGAACTCCAGCAGCGAATCCACCACCGCATCCAGCGCCACCGGCTCGCGCGAAGGCAGTGCGCCCGGCGCCTCGGCCTGCGCCAGATACAGCAGGTCACCCACGGTCTGCGCCAACTGCTGCAGTTCTTCGGCGCACGAGGCCAGCGTCTCACGGTAGGCCTCGTTGCTGCGCGGGTGGGCCAGCACCACCTGTACCTGGGTCAGCATGTTGGTGATCGGCGTGCGCAGCTCGTGGGCCAGATCACCGGAGAATTCGGTCAGGCGCGCGAAGTCCTGCTGTAATCGCGCCAGCATGCCGTTGAGGGTCTGCGCCAGCTGTTCCAGCTCAGCCGGCGCGCTGCGGGCGTTCAACCGCCGTTGCAGGCGCCCTGCGGTGATCTGACGGGCTTCATCGGCCAGCGTCCGCAGCGGCCGCAGCGTTCGCCGCACCACATAGCCACCCAGCAGGCTGCTGGCCACGGCGGCACCGATGATGGCGATCGCCAGCAGGTGGCGGAAGCGCTGCAGGAAGTCTGCATGGCGGGCGTCATCAATGGCCAGCAGGATCAGCAGCTGGCTGCCGTCAGCCAGGGTCTGGCGCAGGTGCAGTGCATGCATGCACGTTCCGTCGGCAAGGATCCAGTCGTGCCGACGGAAGGCACTGTCGACAGGCTGGCTGCGTGCGTGTTCGCGCAGCAGCGCTGGCGCGGTGGAAAACAGCACGGTGCCGTCTCCATCAACGATATGGAAGGCGATATCCGGATGGTGGCTCAGCGCCTCTGCCAGTCGCTGCCCGCGAACGGACGCAGGCCCATTGCCGGCCAGGTCGCTGATCAACGCGACCTTGTTCTCCAGCTCGGTGAAATCCTGTGCGACCAGATCGTGACGGGCACTGACATAGATCGCCACGCCCAGTGCCGCCAGCACCAGCGTGGCCACGGTGGCGAACAGCAGCGTCAGCCGCACCGCGATGGAGCGGCGCAGGCTCATCCGTTGCGCGCGGCGCCGTCGTCCGGCGCCTCCAGTACATAGCCCATGCCGCGCACGGTAATGATCAGCTTGTCGGCGAAATCATCGTCGATCTTGGCGCGCAGGCGGCGGATCGCCACATCGATGACATTGGTGTCGCTGTCGAAGTTCATGTCCCACACCTGCGAGGCGATCAGCGAGCGCGGCAGCACTTCGCCACGGCGGCGTGCCAGCAGCTCCAGCAGGGTGTACTCCTTCTGGCTGAGCGCGATGCGCTGGCCGCCACGCTCCACCCGGCGGCGCTGGGTATCCACCACCAGGTCGGCAATGACGATGCGTTCAACCTGCGGCACCGCCTGGCCACGGCGCAGCAGCGTGCGCACGCGCGCCAGCAGCTCGGCGAAAGCGAAGGGCTTGGCCAGGTAGTCATCGGCGCCCAGCTCCAGGCCCTGCACACGGTCGGCGATGCTGCTGCGCGCGGTCAGGAACAGCACCGGCAGCGGCCAGCCGGCTCCACGCAGCCGCGACAGCACGGTCCAGCCATCCAGGCCGGGCAGCATCACATCGAGGATGACCAGCTGGTACTCGCCGCTCTCGGCCAGGTGCAGCCCGTCGATGCCGTTGCTGGCGAGGTCGACCACATAGCCGGACTCGATCAGGCCCTGGCGCAGGTAGTTGCCGGTCTTGGGTTCGTCTTCGACGATCAGCAGTTTCATGGTGCGGCCATCATCGCAGCTTGCGGGTGGGTCGGCAGCGACGGCTCATGCCACCGGGTCCAGGGTGCCGAGTACCGCTACGCAGGCCAGCACCAGCAGCGCCAGCACCGCTTCGCAGGCCAGGCTGTGGCGCAGCGAACGCAGTGGCCTGGGTTGCCAGCCGCCGCGGATGGAAACCGCCAGCGCCGGCACCAGCCGCCAGCGATGCAGCGCGGCCAGCCCCAGCATGCCACCCACAAGCCCCAGCTTGATCATCAGCCAGCGCCCATGTGCGGTGCCGGTGAGGTTCTGCACGGAACCGCCAAGATCGACATAGGTGTAGGTCCCGGTCATCGCCAAGGTGGCGACGATGATCGTGCCGGGCACAGCGAAGCTGTGCGCGGCCTGCCACAGCTCGCGGGTGCGTTCGCGCAGACGCAGGCCCTGCGGTCGCAGCGCCAGCTGCAGGATGGCGGCGATCGCCCCGACCCAGGCGCCGGCGGCCAGCAGATGCAGCATGCCGGCGCCGAGCCGAAGCGTGCCGCCGAGCCCGTCGCCGGCGGCGGCATGGCCATTCCAGGAAAGGCTGGTCAATGCGCTGGCAGACAGTGCCAGCAGTGCGAGGCGGCGCAGGCCCCGTACGGGGCGGTTGATGGCCAGCAGTGGCAACATTGCCAGTACGGCCAGGATGCGCAGCAGGCCCGCTTCACCCACCGGCGTACCGGCAAGAAACCAGCGCGCGGTCTCGCCGTCGATGTCGGCCGGCGATACGCCAAGCACGCCGGACAACCGGGTCACCGCGTCGGTGATGACCAGTACCAACGCGATCACGGTGAGCGTCAGCGAGACGCCGCGCGGCAGCCCGGGCCGGACGAACAGCATCCGCCCGAACAGCAGCATCAACACGGCATACAGCGCCAGCCGCAGCGCATACGGCGAAAGCTCGGCCACAGCAGCGGCCTTACTTGACGGTGAAGCGGTAGTTGCCGGTGATCGGATGGCTGTCCTGGCCGACCGCGCGCCACTGCAGCGCGTAAGTGCCGGCAGGCAGCGGCTTGGCGAAGCGCGCGCGCAGGGTGTGGCCATCCTCGGAGATCTCCTGCGCAGTGGTCGGCATCGCCATCTTCATGCGGCCATGGTCCATGCTCAGTTCGATGCGGGTGGCACGCGGCATCACCTTTTCACTGAACTGCAGTTCGATCTGGCTGGCCGGGGCCACGGTGGCGTCGGCGGCCGGCGTTGCACGCACCAGGCTGGGATGGGCCAGCGCCAGCGGTGCGACCGCGAGGCCGGACAGCAGCAGGGCGAGCGAGGTGGGGCGGAGCAGGGAGCGGGTCATGTGCGGGAACGCCTGTCGGGAAGTTGCGCTCAGGGTGGTGCAGCGCGCCTTTCGCTGCCCTGACGCGAACATTACCGGTCTGTAATGTTGGCTGCCGGCCCGCGGCCGGCGCTACCGGGCCCGTGACTGCGCGATCCAGGCCGAAGGCGAACAACCGACCACACGCCGGAAGGCTGCGCTGAACTTGCTGGGATTGGCGTAGCCACTGGCCAGCGCAACCTCGGTGACGCTGCATCCCTGGGCCAGTGCCCCGCGCGCCCATTGCATGCGGCGTCGGGTCAGGAACGCATAGGGCGGCAGGCCGGTGGCGGCGCGCAGCGCACGACCGAACGTGGACGGGTCCATCTGCACCGCAGCGGCCAACTGTGCGACTTCAAGAGGCTGGCCGTGCTGTGCATCGATGTAGGCCTCCAGCTGCTGCAGCCGCCGCGTGGACAGTGCCGTGTCCCTGCCGCGTTCCGTGCAGGTAAGCCCGGCAAGCTGGCCCAGGCGATGCAGCAGGACCTGGGCGCCATGCTCCAGGAAGTCGGGCAGGCAAACATCGGCCTGCGCGCTGCACCACAACGCCTGCAGTACCGAAGTGATCACCGGGTCGTGGTGCAGCCGCGCCGCCAGCGGCTGCAGGTGTTGCAACCGCTGCGGATCCTGCGGATGCAGGCGGGTATCGATGGCGATGCCGAGCAGATCGACTGCGGGGCTGGCATAGGTGCCGGTGTCTCCCGGCAGCACCAGATTGAACTGACCGGGCCGCCACGGCGCCTGCAGCAGGCCGTTGAGGGTGCGCTGCTGCAGCCGTCCGCCGCCGCCCATGGCCAGGCCCAGGCGAAGCTGGTGCGGATGGCCCATCTCGCCTTCGCTGGCCTCGAAGCGATGGCGTAGCAGCACCACCGCCCCGTCATCGCTGGCGTAGGCAGCAGGGGCCTGCGACCGGGTTTCCTGCAGCAACTGGTCGGCGAGGGCAGGCATCACGGATCCGGGAATGGAGCGGCGCTGCCGGAAATGGAGTGGCGGCGGGGCGCGAATGTTACAGGATAACACTCTTGTCCCGCGCTGCCGCCGCCCGCGCGTCCGCCACTCCATCCGTCGAGGTTCCCGCTTTGAAGTCGTCCACGCCTGCTGCCGCGCTCATCGCAGCATCCCTGCTCGTTCCTGCCTTGCCCGCCCTTGCCCAGCAGGCCGACCCGACCACGCTCGACGGTGTCCGCGTCACCGGTTCCAAGCGCGATACCCCATACCTGAAGAGCGATCTGTCGGTGACGGTGCTCGACAGGCAGGCGCTGAAAGAAGCGGGCGTCACCGAGTTCCGTGACCTCGACAAGCTCGCGCCGAACGTCAAGTTCAATGCGATGGGCCAGCTCAGCAACATGTTCATCTCGATCCGCGGCATCGAGTCCAATCCATTCCTGGTCAATCGTGCCTCGGTCTACATCGATGGCATTCCGTTCCGCGAACTGAGCAATGCCGTGCTCAACCAGGTCGAGTCGGTGGAGGTGCTGCGCGGCCCGCAGGGCACGCTGTACGGCGCCAACAGCGAATCCGGCCTGGTACTGGTGCGCACACGCGGCCCGGCTGATGCACGTGAGGGCGAGATCAATGTGCGCAGCACCTGGTTCGGCAATGGCAATGGCACCGCTCTCGATGGCTTCCTGGCAGGGCCGCTGAACAAGACGGGCAGCCTGTCCGGCTCGGTGGCGTTCATGGGCTCCGATGAGGACGCCTACCTGAAGAACCTCACGCCTTCCGGTGCGCGCGGCAAGGTCGGCGAAGGCTACCTTCAGGGCAAGCTGCGCTGGCGGCCGAGCGACTACGTTTCGGTGAACGCGCTGGCCTATCACCTGCGCACCCGCGCGCCGGGCATGTTCGAGTATGAATACCTGCCGCTGGATACCAGCCTCTACAACCGCACCTACGGCATCTCGCTCAATGGCGGCCGCCGTGCCGGTGACTTCACCTACATCAACGACGCGCCCAAGCGCACCGAAAAGGACGAAACGGTGGCCGGCCTCAGTGCGCAATGGCAGCTGCAGGCCGGCACGCTGGACGTGGCCGCTTCCTGGCGGGACGAGGAGGTGACCTCGGCCGGCTACGACTTCGACATGACCAACAGCCCGGCATTGGCCGGCCGCATCTACGACAGGAAGAAGGAATGGACGGCCGAGGCGCGCTTCAGCTCGCCCAGCGACCAGGCGTTGACCTGGATGGCCGGTGTGTCGACCTACCGCAACAGCAAGGATTCGATCCTCGGCACCTTCGTCGGCCCGGCGCTGCACGGGCTGGACAGCTACAACCTGGCGCCGCGGCAGACCTCCAAGGGCGAGGACTACAGCGTCTTCGCCACCGCCAGCTATACCTTCCCGGCATTGCCGAAGCTGACGGCCAGCGCCGGCCTGCGCCATGAGCAGGCACGGCGCTCCACCGAACAGCGTGCTGGCGCGCTGGATCTGGGTGCCGGTGGCCGCGTGCTGTACCGCGATGCCGCGCTGGCGCATACCTTCTCGGCCACGCTGCCGCGGGTGTCGCTGCGCTACGACGCCACTGACGACCTGTCCTTCTACGCGGCCTCGGCCAAGGGCTACATTCCGGGTGGCTTCAATCTGGCTGCGGCGCAGAGCGATGTGGTCAACGACAAGGTGCTGCGCTACGAGTCCGAACGCATGTGGAGCCATGAGCTGGGCTTCAAGATGAACCTGGCCGGCGGTCGTGGCCATATCGGGGGTGCGCTGTTCCACATCACCTCGGACAACTGGCAGGAGATCCAGGTGGCCACCGATGCCAACGGCCGCCCGATCTCGTCGGACTACGTAGGTTCGGATGCCTCGATCCGTTCGCGTGGTGCCGAGCTGGAGGGCGTGTTCGAAGTGCTGCCGGGCTTCACCCTGATGGCGAATGTGGGCTACGTCGATGCGAAGTACACCAAGCTGTGGGTCAGCGTGGACCAGAACCTGGATGGCAAGCGGGTCAAGCTGACCCCTCACTACACTGGCTATCTGGCGGCGCGCTATCAGTTCGAATCGGGCATCTATGCTCGGCTGGAATCGCAGTTCACCGGCTCCAGTGCACTGGATGAACGCAACCGCGCGTTCCAGCCGGCAGTGGCCGTGCTCGGTGCTCAGCTGGGCTATGAGACCGGGCCGTGGAGCGCGCGGGTGTTCGTGCAGAACCTGACCAACAAGCGCCGCATCAATGGCCTGATCTTCGACAACCTGGCCTTCGGGCGCGACGGCAACTATTACGGCCCGGTCGACAGCCCGCGCATCTTCGGCGCGGAAGTGGGTTACCGCTTCTGAGCAAAGGTAGTGCCGGCCGCTGGCCGGCATCTGCGGGGCGCCGGCCAGTGGCCGGCGCTACCGGTGGACGTGCAATGCCCGCCGGTTGCCGATGTGCGCGCATGCCAGCAGCACGCCACCGCAGGCGGTGACCACGCCATGCCACAGCAGCGATTCCTTCAACGGCAGGTACAGCGACGCTGACACCAGCAGGATCGCGCCAACCAGGGCCAGCCGCACCGGCAGCCAGCGCCCATGCCGGTACAGCCCGGCCGTGGTACTGGCCAGCGCCAGCGTCGAGGCCATCAATGCGAACAACCATTCCCAGCGCGACATCATCAACAGCAGCGTCATCACACCGTGGCCGGGGTGCTGGAACGAGCGCAGCGCCATCATTGCCGCTGGCACGAAGGCCAGCAGCAGTGGCAGGGCGATGCAATGGGCGGCGCAGGCCAGCGACAGCCAGGCGCCGGCCAGATCGAAACGGGGATGCCAGCGTGCCGAAGTTGGCGGCTGGGCCAGAGCCCTTGCGGGGGTCGGGGGGATGTGGTCCATTATGTTACATAGTAACAATTGGAGTCTCCCCCATGAAGCTTCCTGCTGCTCTTTTCCTGCTGCTGGCTGCCAACGCGGCTCAGGCACACGATGTCCGCCAGCACGCGCCACACGTGCACGGCCAGGCCACTGTTGATCTCGCTCTCGACCAGGGAACGCTGGAGTTCGCCCTGCAGGCGCCGGGCATCGGCATTCTTGATTTCGAGCGACCGCCCGCCAACGCGACCGAGCAGGCGGCACTGTCGCGCGCCACGGCATTGCTGAAGGGCGGCAGCTGGGTCACCCTGCCCACCGCCGCCAACTGCCGCCTGGCCAGCAGTGACGCCAGTGCCGAAGGCTTCGCTGCGACCGCCGCTGCGCCAGCGGCCGGGCAGCATCGCCACGCCGGTTTCAGTGCCAACCTGCAGTATCGCTGCACGAATCCGAGTGCATTGCGCGCCCTGGTCGTGCGCCTGCCGGTGCTGTTCCCCGGGTTGCACGAAGTCATCGTCAACAGTGCGACGGCCAACGGCCAGGACCGCAGCGTGCTGAGTGCCGACAACCTGCGCGTGGTGCTGGCGCCGTGAGCACGCCAGCGGTGATCGCACTGGAGGATGTGCAGTTCGGCTACGCAACACGCCTGGTGCTGGACATCCCGCAGCTGCTGATAGAGCAGGGCAGCAGCGTGCTGTTGCGTGGAGTGAGCGGGGGCGGCAAGAGCACCTTGCTCGGCCTGCTGGCCGGCGTCCTGCTACCCGGCAGGGGGCGCGTCGAAGTGGCGGGTCACGCGCTGCAGATGATGCGGGGTGCCGCGCGCGATCGCTTCCGTGCCGATCACCTGGGCGTGATCTTCCAGCAGTTCAACCTGCTGCCGTTCCTCAGCGTGCGCGACAACATCGCGCTTGGCCTGCGCTTTTCTCCGGTGCGCAGTGAGCGCATCAGCGGGCCGCTGGACGACGAGATCCTGCGCCTGCTGGAAGCGCTGCAGCTGGATCCGGCGCTGTCCAAGCGTGCGGCCGGCACCCTGAGTGTCGGCCAGCAGCAACGCGTGGCCGCTGCACGCGCCCTGATCGGCCGCCCCGCAGTACTGCTGGCCGACGAGCCGACCTCGGCGCTGGATCGTCAAGCCGCGACCGCCTTCCTGCAGCTGATGTCCGCACAGTGCCGGGCCGCCGGTACCACGGTTCTGGTGGTCAGCCACGATGAAAGCCTGCAGCCCTTGTTCGACCGCACCATCGCGTTGTCGCAGGTCAATCACGCAGGTGGCACCCATGCTTGAACTTGCCTGGGCCAGCCTGCGCAGCCGCGCATTGAGCGTCAGCCTCACCGTGCTGGTGATCACCCTCAGCGTGGTGCTGCTGCTCGGTGTTGAGCGCGTGCGCACGCAGGCGCATGAAGGTTTCGCCAGCACCGTTTCAGGCACGGACCTGATCGTCGGTGCCCGCTCCGGGCCGGTGAACCTGCTGCTGTATTCGGTGTTCCACATCGGTGACCCGACCAACAACGTGTCCTGGCAGTCCTACCAGGAGCTGTCCTCGCTGCCGCAGGTGAAGTGGGCGGTGCCATTGTCGCTGGGCGATTCGTGGCGCGGCTACCGGGTGGTCGGCACCAGTGGCGGCTACTTCGAGCACTACCGCTACGGCGCGGGGCATGCGCTGGCGTTTGCACAGGGGCGGCCGTTCGACGACCTGTACGACGCCGTGATCGGCGCAGAGGTGGCGCGCGCGCAGAAGGTCGGCCTCGGCGACGAGATCGTGCTGGCCCATGGCACCGGCGCGGTCACGTTGGCCACGCATGCCGACAAGCCGTTCCGTGTGGCTGGCATCCTGCAGCGCACCGGCACGCCGGTTGATTCCTCGGTGCTGGTCTCGCTGCCGGCCATCGAGGCGATCCATGTCGACTGGCGCTCCGGCGTGCAGCTGCGCAGCCAGAGCGTCAGCGCCGAGCAGGCGCGCCACCTGGACCTGACCCCGACCAGCATCACCGCTTTCATACTCGGGCTGAACTCGCGCATCGCCACGTTCTCGGTACAGCGCAGGATCAACGAGTATCCGGATGAGGCGATGCTGGCGATCCTGCCTGGCGTGACCCTGCAGCAGCTGTGGCAGTCACTGGGCACGGCCGAGCGGGCACTTCAGCTGATCAGTGCAATGGTGGTGCTGCTGGGCATGGTCTCGCTGGTGGCGCTGCTGGTCTCGACCCTGCAGGAGCGCCGGCGCGAGATGGCGGTGCTGCGTGCGATCGGTGCACGCCCGGGCTATATCGCCAGCCTGCTGGTGGTGGAGGCGGTGGCGACCAGCGCGCTTGCCTGCGTGCTCGCACTGGCCGCACTGGTGGTGGCCAGCCTGGCCGGGCGTGGCTGGGCGCTGGCCAACTTTGGCCTGTCGATCACCCACATCTGGCCGGATGGCCGCGAACTGGCGTGGGTCGCAGGTGTGCTGGCGATCAGCGGGGTGGCCGGCCTGGTACCGGCGCTGCTGGCCTATCGGCGCACGCTGGCCGATGGCCTGTCACCCGGGGGCTGAGCATGCGCTGGTTGCCGCTGTTGCCAATGTTGCTGGTGCTGACCGCCTGCGAACGCCCGGTCGATACCGGCGTGCAGGCGCTGCCGCCGTCACCGGTGGTCGATCACGATGCCTCGGCAGCTGCCGAAGAACAGGAGCTGGACTGGCTGCAGATGATGCCGAAGGACGAGCTGGCCGCGCTGGAGCGGGGCGAGGGGCCGGAGGTCGAGCACAACGGCAACCGGCGCATGCCGCAGTTCGGTACGTTCCGCACCGTGGATACCGTGCTGCAACGGCCGGTGCGCTTGCCGGGTTACGTGGTGCCGCTGGCCAACGCGCAGGACGGGCGGCTGACCGAATTCCTGTTCGTGCCGTACTACGGCGCCTGCATCCATGTGCCGCCGCCACCGCCGAACCAGATCGTGCACGTGGTGCTGCCGCGCCCGATCGAGATGCCGGACATGTATTCGCCGTTCTTCCTGGCCGGGACCCTGCGTGCCGAACGGCTGGACGATGATCTGGCCGGTTCGGCCTACACCATGCGTGACGCTCAGCTGAGGCCGTATGAACCGTAGTGTCATGATCGGACTGACCTGCTGCCTGGGCTTGCTGGGGTGTACGCAGGCGGGTGGGGGCGCCACCACCGTCGCCGCAGCACCGGGAGCGGCGCAGCCGGCCACGACCGAAGCGCCCATCGACCGCTGGGATGCACTGCGGCCCGACGAAGTGACCTACCAGCGCCCGCCGCCGCAGATCGGCCTGTCACGCAATGGCATGGACGGCGTGGGCGGGCTGATCGACGACACCGGCTCGGGCACGCCACCGGGGCAGGAGATCGACCACTCCAGCCCGGACCGCGCCAAGCAGTTCGGTTCATCGCAGGTGGTCGAAACTGCCGATGGCCGCGCCGTTGACCTGGATGGCTACGTGGTGCCGCTGGGCACCAACGACGCAGGACTGGTCGACGAACTGTTGTTCGTGCCGTTCTACGGGGCCTGCATCCATGTGCCGCCACCGCCGCCGAACCAGATCATCCATGTGACCCTGGCCACGCCGATCGCACTGGGCGACCTGTGGGATCCGTACCGGTTGGCCGGTCGCCTGCAGGTCAAGCGCTTCGATGCGGATATCGCCAGCGCGTCCTACGACGCCGCAGCGGCGACGCTGACGGCGATCCACAACTGATGCGCGCGCGCTGGATCATCGCTGCGGTGGTGTTGGCGGCAGCAGGCGTGGCGTTGGCGGTGTGCTGGCAGCGGCGCGCCGTAGTCCCGGAGCCTCCGGCGGTCGCGTTTCCGGCACCGGCAGCCGATGCCAGCCAGCGCATCGAGCAACGCCTGGGCGAAGACCACGCCTTTCGCAATGATGTGCTGTTCCTGCTGGCGGCCACGTTGCGCGACCGCTGTCAGCCGGCACAGACCGGGCTGCTGGCGCGCATGGCCAATCGTGCATCGTTGCCGGTGTTGGCGGCGGTCAGTGCGGTGACCCAGCAGGATCCAACGCTGGACCGGCCGATCTACCAGTACATCCAGCATCGTGCCGACGCCACGCGCTGTGGCCAGCCGCTGCAGATGCCGTTGGCCGGCGGGCGCAGCATGCAGGTGGACATCGAACAGTACGCGCGCACCTTCCCGGACAGCTACTTCGACCCGCAGCGCAGCAGCGAACCGCGTGATTTCGGCGGCCTGTCGCTGCAGCAGCGGGCAGGCAACGCCTGCAACAGCGTGGTGTATTCGGTGTTGCCGCTGGGTGGCACCGATTGGCGGTGCAGCAGCCTGCGTGCCAATGCGCGTGCGCGGGTGCGCGGCCTGTGCGAGGACGAGCTGCGGCGGCAGCATGGGGCAACGGGCGGGGAGCTGGACATGGCCGTGGGGCAGGGCATGCAGGCAGCGGTGGTGTCGGCGATCGTCGCGTTGCCGGAAGACTGCCGGTAGAGCGGGGCCATACCCGGCGGCCTTGTTGCGGGTACCCCGTTCGCCGGACACGGCCCGGCGCTACCGTTCTCCGAAACATGAACATTACCCGGGACGAAATCTGAACGTCTGGCATCCCTCCCATAACTATACAGGACATCCTGTATAGTTATGGCGGTACTCCACCCCATCAGGTTTCCCCATGGCTTTGTCCCAGCCGCTGGCCGGCGCTCCGGCCCTGTCGCGTGCCCGTCGCTGGGCACT